>Ga0224545_1000005_pt1 | contig 191244 bp, 168 predicted proteins | sample 714P12024metaG_FD_179906 | JGI IMG/M metagenome (GOLD analysis project Ga0224545, IMG submission 179906) | Peat soil microbial communities from Stordalen Mire, Sweden - 717 P1 20-24 | ecosystem: Environmental > Terrestrial > Soil > Wetlands > Peat | place: Sweden: Norrbotten County, Stordalen... | reverse complement strand
GTACTAATCAAGATGCTAAATATTTCGCAAATTGAGGCGCTGCGGCGCACGAATCCGCAGCTTTACGAAGCCATGAAGCGGCTGGCTGAGGCTTCGCTCGGGCCGAACCAGGGCTGGAGCATCGACAACCAGATCACCGACGGCACGAATTTCGCGCGGGTGACTTCTGGTGCGTTGACCGGAAATCAGATCGACCCAACGAAGGCGGGCGTGCTGATGAAAGGCTCCGTGCCGCCGACGTGGTCCGGCGCGTTCACCTATGTTTCCACCACGACGAGCATCACGTGGACCTGGAGTGGGCTCACAATTTCCCGAGCTGACGGCACGTCAACCACAGTCGCAAACGGCTCGCTCGGCGTTACCGGGCTCACAGCCGCCACCACTTATTATTTTTACCCTTACTGGGACGATGTAGCGCTTACGATTGCGTGGGTGGGAGCGATCGCCGGAAGCGTAGGCTCGCCTGCAAACGCGCAGAGCGCGAAAACAAATGTGGCCGCGCAGCAGCAAGCGTTGCAAGGACGCGTTCCGCTTTCGCAAGGCGCGATGATTGCGGCCACCACCAGCAGCGGAACCGGCGGGGGTTCGGGCGGAGGGAGCGGAAGTTGCTTGCGCGCCGGGATGGTGGTGCAGACGAAGGAGCGCGGCACGGTCAAGATTGAGTCGTGCCAGGTGGGCGAGCATCTTTGTTGTCCGTGCCATACACACGGAGAGCCGTGGACGCGCATCATGCGGCTGGAAGTTCGCGACGCCGACACGTTCATCCGCCTCCATTTTTCGAATCACGAATCGCTGGAGGTCACGCCGCACCACATTTTCACCTTGGCTGACGGGTCGCCGATGCGCGCCGAGCGTTTGTGCTTGAGCGATGTACTAGTTGGCCGCTTCGGGCGCATCACCATAAGGAAAATTGAGGTCATCGTCGAGGAAGGGCAGAAGGTGACGGTGAGCTGTGAGCCGTATCACCAATTTTTCGCAGGGCGCGGCGATGCGGCGATCTTGACGCACAACTACACCTTTTCTTCGTAAGTCACACCTGCACTCTTACCTGGTTCGCTCTGCAAATGACTGGAAAACGCTACTATCTGACGACGCTCGGCGCGTGGCATCTCCACGCTACGCGATTTGTGAATTCGCATTGGCTCGCGCTGGCACAGGCTGGGGCGACTATTGTCGCCGGCGAAGTTGCTACTGACGACGCGACGATGATCCTGGTGCTTGTCGAAGCGGATGAAGGCGCGCATCTAGCGCTTGAGGATGACGTGGCGTTCGAAGCGCTGCCGCATCCTCTCGGACAAAACCCAATCTCGGAGACAGCGCAAACTGCGCTCGCTGCGTACGGAGTCGCGCCAGGGGCAACCACGTTCGACGCGGCCGAGGCCGTCGCCACTGCGCATCCGCTGCTGCGCCACCGAGTGTTCTGATTTTAAAGCACGTGCTCATCCGCGAATACACTGAGGCTGATCTTGACACGCTGCGGCGAATGCACGCGCAGCAAGGATTTGAGTACGCGTTTCCCGATCTGGCGGATCCGCTGTTTGTTTCGAAGCTGGTGGTGGAAGATGGCGCGGGGTGCGCGGTGATGGCTTCGCTCGCGCGATTGACTTGCGAAATGTATCTGCTAGTTGCGCCGGGGGAAGGGAATCCGTGCGAACGTTACGCGCGCCTGCTGGCGCTGCACCGCGCCGGTGAACGCGACCTGCTGGCGCGCGGTTTGCACGATGCGCACGCCTGGCTGCCTCCGCCTATCGCCAAGAAATTCGGTCGCCGCCTTGCGGCCCTCGGCTGGGTCCGCGACGACGCGTGGACGCCGTACTGCCGGCGGCTGATTTTGTAATGTGGGGCTGGTCGCAGATCTAACTGCTAGGGTGAGATTCGATCCAGGTGCCGAGGAGTTTGGCGGCGTACTCGCATAGCTTTTTGTCCTCGGATGCAAAGGCGGCGCGGAAATGGCTGTCGATGTCCAGCTCGCCGACGACGGTTCCTGCGACAAAGACAGGCACGACGATCTCGGATTTGGTCTCCACAGAGCAGGCCAGGTAGCGCGAATCGGCGCCGACATCGTCGACGATGACCGTCTCGCCGCTGGAGGCTGCGGCTCCGCAAATGCCCTGATTCAGCCTGATGCGAGTGTGCGGGGTCATCGAGCCTTTGAACGGCCCCAGCACCAGCATATCTTCGGCGGGCTCTTTTTCGATCATGTAGAAGCCCACCCAGTTGTATTTCAGCAGATTCTTGTGCAGCAGGCCGACAATGCCCGTCATTAATTCGCGAGCGGAAGTTGCAGCCGCGGCGAGGGCATCCAGCTCGGGAATAAGGTCTTTGGGTTCCGGATTCGCTCGAAACATATTTGAATTAAATCATGTCGTGGCGGAATCGCGATGCCGCGCCGTGCGATTTCGTTTCCATCAGCGCAACTCTAGGCTGCGCGACAGAAGGCGGCGGCAAGCCGCCGCACTCCAAATGGAACTGAAAATTCTAGCTGGGGGGATTGGGGCCGGCGAGGAATCCGCCGGCGAGGACGAGGTATTGGCCGGTCATAAAAGAAGCGCGATCGGAGGACATCCACACGACAGCTTCCGCGATTTCCATCGGGGTTCCGAAACGGCCGATGGGATGGAGGCTGATTGCGTAGGGCTTGACCTCTGGCGTGCCAAAGAGACGCTCACCCATAGCCGTTTCGATTACCGCGGGACAGACGGCATTTACCGCGTCGGCTGGCGCAAGCGGCTTCCTCGCGTTTCAGGGCAGCGGGACATCCGGGCATCCCATTACGTTGCAATTCACCTCTGGAGCGGTTTTGACCGCAGCCTATTGGGGCACGAATGGAGCGATTTATTCGAACGGAAACAACTACATTACGGTGGACGGAAACAACCTTGGCGGAACGGTCACAGCGTCGGCCAACGGAACAAGCCTGGCCAATCAGCAAAGCACCAGTAAGGGCGTCTATCTAGTCGGATGCTCGAGCTGCACGGTGCAAAATTTGAACGTGACGAACATCTACGTGCATACCTGCGTGTGGGCGACGACCGGAAGCAATCCGCTGGTGAACTGCACGGACGAAGGCGGCTACAACACCTATGCCATCTGGATAAATGGCGGGTCGAATTCGCTCCTTACCGGAAACAAAGTGAACGACGCGCACTGGGGATTGACGTTCACCTTCAATGCGGGAACTACAAGCTCCAACGACCAGATAACCTATAACACCGGATTCAATCTGGACCACGGAGTTTTCACTGCGGACAACAATTCGAATGCGACCATCACCGGATTCGTGATTGACCACAACAATATCTCGGGCGGGCAGAACTGGGACGACAACTCCGACCAGAATCACCATGATCCAATTCACATTTCGACCAACAGCACGGGTACGACCATGCCCGCCCCGCAAATCTCAAACAATACGATTTTACCAGGGTCAAGTTTTCAAGGCCTCCACGCGAACACCGCTATTTATATCGCGGGCGGCTGCTCAGGCTGCACCAACGGGTCAGGAATCACGGGCGCGAACGTCTTCAATAACGTAATAATTAGTGCATTTACCGGAACCATCGGCTCCAACAATTACCAACCGATTTATGGAACCGCGGCTATTGCCATGTACGGCCTGAACGGTCTCGCCGCAAACAACACAATCGTTGGGGCGACCACGTCTGCTTGCAGCCAGGGAAATTCCGCTATCCAGTACCTCGGGACAGGGACGATTGAGCAGAATAATATCGCAACGGGCATGGGGTTATTCACCTTCAACGACGGCGGCAGCACCTTGGGATTCAGCAACTACAACGATGTGTACGGGACGGGGACCACTCCGTTTCATGCGGGGAGTACTTATTATGGTTTGGCGAGTTGGCAGGCTTGCACCACCGGGTGCCAGACGACGGCTGGCGCTCCAGACTTGAACAGTACGACGGCGAATCCGCTGCTGAATGCTTCGGGCGTGCCGCCGTACCAGTTGACGAACAGTGGTTCAGCGGCGTGGCAGAAGGGAACGAACCTGACTTCGCTCGGCGTTGCTGCCCTTGATATAGACGCAAACGGAGTGGCGCGGCCGGCGACCGGGAATTGGGATATGGGCGCGTATGAATCATCGGCGAGCGGCGCTGTGACGCTCACTCCGACGTCCTACACTTTCGCCACCACGGTGGTGGACCAGCCCAGCTCGGACAGCCCCGCCGTTTTCACCCTGGCCAACAGCAGCGGTTCGACTGTCACGAGCATTTCAATTTCCTTTACAGGCGCGAACGCAGGGGACTTTTCCCAAACGACTTCGTGCGGAAGCTCTCTCGCGAACGGTTCATTCTGCTTGATAAACGTTACCTTCACTCCCGCAGCGGTCGGTTCGCGCAGCGCTACGCTTAGCGTTTCGGACTCAGGCGCCAGCAGTCCCCAAACTTCCAGTCTTTCCGGCATAGCAGTTCCTTCGGTGACCAATCCGTCTCCAGCCAACCCCGTCACATTTGGAGTTGTGGTCACGGATCCCTCCATTCCATCCACGGTGAAAAATGAAAAACACGCTCAGAACCTTTCTGCTTACGATTTTGACCACATCGCTCTGGTTGGCTTCCTGCACCAAGACCGTCCCGGTAACGCCGCCGGCGCCTCCGCCAGTCAATAAAGACTGGCTCATCACCGCGAACTTCAGCTACAACTTTACGAACTATATGCAGTGCGGCGCGAGGGCTGCAAGCGACGTGAGTGTCACGTCCGGATGCATCACCGGATTTACCTGGGGCTATCTGAACGCGCAGGGCGTGCAAGTGCCGCTGAAAACCAGCCCGGTCTCAGTCTGTTCGGGGTCGACCCAGCCACAATCCTGCACCGACAGCGCCAATAGCCAGCTTCCCATCGGCTCGGACACCTTCACGATCGTGGTGAACTACATCGATTCAACAGGCAAGCCACAAATCACTTCGCCCGTAACATCCTCGTCACCGGTTGTTATTGCTGCCGGCCTCCCGCAGGGTTTCAGCATCTCCGCCCAGTAGCCAGAAGCTGAACACCAGCGGGACGCGTTCGTTGACTTGCTACGACGCGCAACCTAAGATGCTCGGCTAATGGCGGACTCACGCCCACTTAGTGGAACAACGGTTTCGCATTACCGCATCGTGGAAAAGCTCGGCGGCGGCGGAATGGGCGTGGTGTACTCCGCCGAAGACACAAAACTCCGCCGCCTGGTCGCGTTGAAATTCCTGCCGGACGATACTGCGAGCGATCCCCATGCCATCGAGCGCTTCCGTCGGGAAGCACGCGCGGCCTCCGCACTGAACCATCCAAATATTTGCATCATTCACGACATTGATGAAGACCAGGGCCAGCATTTCCTGGTAATGGAATTTCTGGAAGGCCAAACGCTGAAGCACCGCATCGCGCAAGGAGCTATCCCGCTGGACGAACTGCTGGAGATCGGGATTCAGGTGTCCACTGCGCTGGACGCTGCGCACGGGAAGGGAATCGTTCACCGCGATATCAAGCCCGCGAATATTTTCCTCGTTCGGCATGGGCAAGCCAAAGTGCTCGATTTCGGCCTAGCCAAGGTTGTGGCGACGCACCGCGTAGTACCCGGCATCACTGTGTCGGCGCTTCCCACTGCGTCCGAGCAAGAGCTGCTGAGTAGCCCCGGCTCGGCGATGGGCACGGTGGCCTATATGTCGCCGGAGCAGGCCTTGGGTGAAGATCTGGACGCTCGCTCGGATCTTTTCTCCTTCGGCGTGGTTCTCTACGAAATGGCCACGGGTGCCATGGCGTTTTATGGCGCAACGTCGGGAGCGATGTTCGACGCGATCTTGCACAAAGATCCAGTAGCGCCGGGCCGGTTGAACCCGCAGCTTCCGCCGGAACTCGATTGCATAATTCATAAGGCCCTTGAAAAGGACCGCGCGCTTCGCTATCAGCACGCTTCCGAACTGCGCGCTGATTTGCAGCGCCTCAAACGAGACAGCACTTCCGGACGCGTGTCTATTGCAGGAAGCGGAACTCAACCAGTCCTTTCTCAACCGGCGGCGCCTTCTTCATCTTCGGGTTTGTCTGCGCAGGCATCCGGTGAAAAGACCTCGAGCAGTTCTGTTGTCGTAGCCGTTGCGAAACAGCACAAGATTGGACTTGCCACCGGAGCCTTGATCGCTATCGTGGTCCTGGCTGCAGCAGCCTATGGTCTATATGCTCTGCTCCACCGCGCCGGCCCCGCGCCGTTCGCGGACTTCACCATCACGCAAGTCACTAACAACGGGAAATCAGTCGAAGCGGCCATTTCCCCAGACGGCAAATATCTTCTGAGCGTCCTGGAGGACAAAGGCAAACAAAGCCTTTGGCTCCGCCACGTGCTCACGAACAGCGACACCCAAGTGATTCCGCCTGCGGAGGCGTTTTACCAGACCCTGACATTTTCGCCGGATGGCAATTACATTTATTTCCGTAAGGCGACAGACAACACGCACACTGCGTTCAACGCTTTCCGCGCTCCGGTGCTGGGTGGCACACCGCAGCTCGTCGTGCGAAACATCGACAGCGCGATTAGCTTCTCTCCCGACGGACGAATAGCCTACGCACGAGGAAATGATCCGGAGCTTGGAAAGTTCCAAGTGCTCATCGCGAACGCGGACGGCACGAACGAAAGGATGTTTTATAGCGGGCCTAGCACGTTTGCTCCGCTATTCGTACCCTGGTCGCCAGACGGCAAACAGATCGCTACACTTAGGCCCGGCCCCGGCGAGCCGATGAGTAACATTGAGTTCCGGGATGTGACGTCCGCCAAAGTGCAGGCGGTTGTACCTTTCAATAAAATTCAGCTCAACGACCTGGCGTGGCTGCCCGACGGCGGCGGCCTGGTGGTGACCTATCAGAACAATGCGACACCTCTTGCCCGGGCTCAGATCGGGCTGCTCTCCACGACAGCAACCGATTTCCGCCCCATCACCAAGGACACGAATAGCTATCGGACGCTGACACTCTCAGCCGACGGAAAGGCGCTGGCCACCGTCCAACAAAAAGCCACAAGCACCCTGTACCTGTTGCCGACCGGCGGATTCTCCGGAATCCCTCCGGCTCCGGCTTTGGCGCAGCTCAAAGACTCTTTTGTTTTTAACTGGGCCTCAAACGGAGACCTGTACTTTGCCGATGGCGGCACTTTGCTGCGAATCTCACCGGACGGCGCGAGCAAGACGACCATAGTTAGTGACCCTGGCGCCGTAATAGCGGCGGCGATCGCCTGTCCGAATGGATCCGACGTGATACTTCAATGGGACGGCCACTCCGCTACCAAGATCAACGTTTGGCGCATGTCTCCCGACGGCTCCAACCTGAAGCAAGTCACCTATGGCAGCGCAGACCTTTCCGCAAAGTGCATGCCGGACGGAAAGTGGGTGTATTACGAAGACTGGGTCAACTCCCACATTATGCGCGTGCCCATAAACGGTGGAACGCCTGAAATTGTGCCGGGAACGATCGTTCCGCACACTATTTTCTCGTCGCCGGGCTTCGGTACTTCAGCGGATGGAAAGTGGCTTGCGATCCTTCTTGATCAGGTGGAGTCGAGCGGCTTCGGCACCAATAAAATTGCGCTGATTCCACTCGATGCCGGACCGAATCCACCCGTGCGGTTGCTCGACCCCGATCCGAGGGTTGCCCTGAATCCGCAATTCACCCCCGATGGAAGCGCTATCGTGTATCCCATTCGTGAAAACGGAGTGGACAATCTGTGGCTCCAGCCGCTCGACGGCTCCCGCGGCCGCCAAATCACAGCCTTCGAGACGGATCTCATCCAGGACTTTCGCTTCTCGCCCGACGGTAAGAACCTCGGCGTTTTCCGCGAGCACGACGAATCCGACGTGGTGCTTCTGCACGATGCCGGCGGATCACTGCGCTGATGTAAGTCAAGTTATTGGAACGATCCACCGCCAGGTTCTTAGCTGAGATTTTCCATTGCATTCACATCAGAAGGGAATTCCTCCGCATCACGCACGCCTGTCTGAATCCTCAATTTAACGAAACTCGTTCGTTCGCACGCAGTTCAATCCAGGAGAAAATCGAAATGAAAACCCTACGTAAAGCAGCAGACGCAGTACTGATAGGAATCCTTTGCGGCTCGCTGGTGATAAGCACAGTTACGCTCGGCGGCTGCAATTCAACGCAAGTGGAAGCAGACATTCAAAAAGTTATCGCGCTGCTTCCTACAGCTGTCCAGATCGCCGGCAGCATCTTGAACATCGTTGCCGCCGCGGAAGGGAACTCAGCTCCCAGCGCATCCGTTCTCGCCACGGTGAAAAACGCTTCCGGGCAAATCCAGGCGGATCTCACCTTGGCGAATAGCCTAGTCGCGCAGTATCAAACCGACCTGGCCTCGGCTCCCGCAGGCGTCCTGGGACAGATCGACGCGGCCGTCGCGGACGCGCAGCAAAACATCGCCGCAATCCTCAGCGCCGTTCACGTTGCAAACGCCACAGTGGTTGCGGCAGTGAATTCCGCAGTCGCCAGTGTGCAAACCGTAATCCTCGCGCTTATCGCTGTGTTGCCGGCACCCGCGCCCGCCGCGCTTTTTCCCAAGCTGAGCGCTTCTCTGCAGGCGGCGGGAATCCAGCCGGGAAGTGTGAAGGTTGCGATTCCTACTCCCCATGCATTCGCCAAATCGTTCAACACCGACGCGCGCATCGTGGCCGTAGAGCAAGCCTATCCCACCGCATCGATAAAAGTTCCCGTCCCGCACGTTCGCATTTTCGGCGTGCCCCTGCCGTAGAGACGCGAACACCTCTGCGGGCAAAACGGAGAACAGACGATGACTCTGCCGATTTCACCGAATGGCCGGAGATACGGCGCACTTAAAAGCAAACCGGACGCCAGGGATTACGGCATGGCCTCGCTCTCGCTGCCGAAAGTGATTCCTTCCGTGATTGACCTCACCGAATGGTGCGGACCGGTTCGCGACCAGGGCGATCTGGGAGCTTGCACCGCCTTCGCCGGTACCGCGATGTCGGAATTCCTGTGGCGCAGATATAAAAACCAGGAACTCGTTTTCAGCCCGCTCTATCTGTACTACCAGGAGCGCGCCCTGGACGGCGACCGCAACAAAGGCGACACCGGATCCACGGGACGCACTTGCGTAAAAGCGCTGAAGCAATTTGGCGTCTGCCTCGAAGCGGAAGATCCTTACAACCCGACCGCCTTTGCGAATCCACCCAGCAGCGGGGAATCGCAGGAGGCGCTGTTGTATCGCTCCGGCGCGTACCACGCCATCACTAACGTTCAGGACATGAAAGCGTGCCTCGCCTCGGGCTACGGCTTCATCGCTGGATTCAACGTGTTCAGTTCCTTCGAGTCTGACGCGACAGCCGGAAGCGGCTTAATGCCCGTGCCAAATCAGCAGACAGAAACGCTACTAGGCGGTCATGAAGTGTTTTTCTGCGGCTACGACGATGCGATGGGATGCCCCGGCGCGTCGCTCGGAGCCTTCAAGGTCCAAAATAGCTGGGGGACTACATGGGGGCAGTCCGGTTTCTTCTGGTTCCCCTATCAATGCGCCGCGGACACCTCCATCCTGATCGACGCCTTCATCCAGCATTTCGGCAAGCCCTGGTAATAAGCCCCGGAAGAGTTACCTCTCAAGACGCCAGCCAACTCGAGACCGTTCGTTCGAAGGAGCCATCGCATCCGCCCAGGCGTACGCCACGAGCAGCGAAACTGATTCTGGCGATCGGATTACTCCGTTGCTCGAAAGCATCCGCTCTCGATAGTAGCTTCAGGAGACTGCGGCGAACAGAAGCGAGCAGGAATTCGTACAGAAATTGCCCGGTTTGAAGAGTGTATCTCTAAGCAGCGTCTTAGACGATGCGGTAGTCACTCAACCAACACCGCATAAATTACGTTAATCCTGCCGAGCAATGTAGTTGGCGGCATCCGCTGACTCGCGGAGCGATGGTATTGCACCGACTGCGGTGGCTGCTCGACCCCCTGCCCACACAAACCGCGCCTCTTGTACGTCCATTTTCAGCTTGCTCCCAAATATCGCAAATACCCATTGACACCGCCTCGCGGTTAGCGGTACAGCCGCGTATAGGGATACAGTGCGAGAATGGATATTATGTTGTTTATAGGAGGGCCGGAGAGGGTAGGTGAAGGCGGGGTTGACGATGCGCGGTGTGATGGACCAAGGTGCGGGGCTATTTTGCTGTGGATTTGTGTGGGGGCGAGGCGAGTTCGTACTTTATGTACTGCTCTAGCGGAGCCTTATCGCCGCCTACTAGCATGCGTCCATTGACGAAAACGGTGGGGGTGCTAGAGATGTTTAAGGCTTCGCCGTCGGCGCGATTTGCCTCGACGGCGTTCTTTGCCTCAGGCGAGGACATGCATTCTTTGAAGGCTTGCGTGTCGAGTCCGGCTTTTGAGGCGAACACCGTGAGCTTATCCCAGACGTTTTCTGGCGAGATCAAATCCTGATTCTCGAAGATGGAGTCATGGAGCGTCCAAAATGCCGCGGCCGATTGCATATAGGCACAACGGGCTCCAATGGCTGCAGATTCGGTCCAAGGGTGGATTTGTGTCAGGGGAAAGTCCTTGAAGACGACGCGGACCTGGGGATACTGCGTCTCGATGGTTTTCAGGGTGTGGAATAGCTCGCGGCAATGGGGACACTCAAAATCGCTGAATTCGATGATGGTGACAGGGGCGTTGGCGGGACCTTGCGTAGGGTTACCTTCGATGTTTAGGTGCGCGAGGTTGTCAGCGAAAGGGTTGGAAGACATGTCATACATATCGCCGCGGAGAAATATTTTTCCGTCCTTACTAACATAAACCGTTCCGGTATCGGTGTGATCGTTAATGGTGACGTTGATGGGGACAACATAGAAGTACGGCGATACGGACGGGGACATCGGTCCCAGGCGCACTTTGAATTCCGGCCCCCAGGTGAACAGGTTACGCACAAAGGCCTCAGTTGATTGAAGGATTTGAGTTTGGTCAGATGATGGCGCGGCCGCCGGTGGCGGAGGTGTCTGCGCGAAACCGGAGACTGGTGAGATTAGAATAGCGACGAGAGTAACAAAACAAAAGCGAAGAACTGTTTTCATATGCTTCCTTATAGATGGAATCTGAACGCAAAGACTCCGCTTTGACTTCGCGAATATATACCACCAAAGACAAAGGATTGTAGTTCTTCGCGAGCGAAGGCCCAAAAGAAAAGTCCGCCGGTAGTTCTGAGTAAAGGGCTAAGGTCCTCCGAGGATTGCTTGCCGACTAGCCGCCAACTCTGCCCTAGACGGAGAATTTCTGTGCGAGAGGGAAACGGCGGCCTACGCTAAAGGCCTTTGAGGTGATTTTCAAACCTGGCGGGGCCTGTTTGCGCTTGTATTCGTTCTGATCCACGCGCAGAGCTACGCCACGGACGAGGTCAAGCGGGAATCCGTAATGGTCTGCGATTTCCTCGGGGCTGCGCAAGTCCTCAACATAAGCTTTGAGGATGCGATCCAGGACATCATAGTCCGGCAGGGTGTCTGAATCCTTCTGATTGGGCCGCAACTCGGCAGAAGGCGGCTTGGTGAGGGTCTCGTGAGGGATCAGTTCCCTCTTGCGGTTCGCAAATTTCGAAAGCTCGTAGACCATGGATTTGGGCACGTCGGAAATCACCGCCAAGCCGCCCGCCATGTCCCCGTAGAGCGTGCAATATCCAACGGCCATCTCGGATTTATTTCCCGTGCTCAGGACCATTGAACCAAACTTGTTCGAAAGTGCCATCAACAGGTTTCCGCGAATGCGCGCCTGGATGTTCTCCTCGGTTACGTCTTCGCGCGTGCCAGTGAACGCAGGCGCGAGAGTCTTGCGATAGCTATCAAAAGTCTCATTGATCGGCAGGACGAGGAACTTGATGCCGAGGTTCTCGGCGAGACGCCGCGCGTCACGCATGCTGTTTTCCGAAGAATACGGGCTGGGCATGGCGACGCCGAGCACGTTTTCATGACCCAAGGCGTCCGTGGCGATGGCCGCGACCAGGGCCGAATCCACTCCACCACTCAAGCCGACCACGACCTGCCGGAATCCACATTTGCGGACATAGTCGCGTGTGCCGATTACCAGTGCCCGGAAAGCAGTTTCAAGTTCATCTTCCACCAGCGGGCGAATGTCGCCCTCACCGGTGACGCTGTTGAAGAGAACGAGGTCTTCTTCAAACGATTTCGCGCGCGCGGCGACGCGGCCGTCGGGCATAAAGGCAACGCTGGAGCCGTCGAAAATCAAGCTATCATTGCCCCCTACCTGGTTCACGTACACAACGGGCACGCGATATTCCTTGGCGATTGCTTGCAGCATGTCGTGGCGCAGAGAGCGTTTGTCAATTGTGTACGGCGAAGAGGAGAGATTCAAAAGCAAGGTACTTCCCTTCCCAACGATTTCAGCAACGGGATCGCGATCGTAGAGCTGCTGATTCCAGAATCTTTTGTCGTTCCAAGCATCCTCGCAAATGGTGACCCCGAGTTTTTCTGTGTCGAAGGGAAAAACGTGCTGGGTATGAGCGGGCTGAAAATAACGCGACTCGTCAAACACGTCGTATGTGGGCAACAGCATTTTGCGCTGTTCGAAGAGGATTTTGCCGTTGGCGATCAGAGCGGCGCAATTGGCGACGGGTTTGCCGGTGTTGTCTTGCGCTCCGCCGACGTAGCCGACGAGCGATGGCAAAGGAATTTTCTTGGCGAGGCGAAGGAGTTCCTTCTGATTGAGTTCATCGAAAGCGGGGCGCTCGGTCAAGTCCTGAGGCGGATAGCCGCAAAGGCAGAGTTCGGAGAAGAGGGCTAATTCGGCTCCGCGAGATTGGGCTTGGTGCGCCATCTCAAGAATACGGGCTGAATTGCCTTCGAAATCGCCTACGGTGGGATTGAACTGGGCCAGAGCGATAATCATAGTTCAGCACTAAGCATACGAGGCGAATACAAGCTTTTCAATGGCGTGCGGCGAGCGCGGCGCTTTCCGGGGATGGCTGGTCATTACAAGCACGAACAGAAGCGGACGGCCCGGCAAAAAGGGACGTCCGCGATGACGTTAGACGCTGAAGGAACTGCCGCAACCGCAAGTGCTCTTCACGTTCGGATTGTTGAACTTGAAGCCCGAACCTTCGATCGTTTCAATGTAGTCGATCTGAACGCCCTCGAGATACATCTCGCTCATTTGATCGACGAGAACTTTCAGACCTTCAAACTCATACACGTTGTCACTGTTCTCGTTCACCTGATTTTCGAATGCCATGTGATAGCTGAAGCCAGAGCAGCCTCCGCCAACTACGGCCACGCGCAAACCGGCCGGCGCAGGAGTCTGCTGCTGAAGAATCTCTTTAACTTTTGTGACTGCCACGGGTGTAAGTTGAACCATTGCTTAGTCCTCCAAAGATTTCGCACGAACAAACCATGCGTTACGATTCCAAAGTCATTATATCAGATTCCGTCATCCGCCGAGTAGATTCCGCAGGATGTTGGTTTAAGAGCACACCTTCGGAGACAGGGCGAGGATCTCCAATGGCCCGATGTCCTGGAAGGTGTATCCGTAGGCTGCCAGTATCTCCAGGCAGGCCTTCTTGAGATCATCTCCATGCAAGGAGAGAAAGATGGTGGGCTTGGCTGCGGCCAGGAGCGAAGTCGCTCCTTGCAAGACGCCCACTTCGGCGCCTTCCACGTCGATCTTCATTACGTTCGGCAGCGGATGCCCCTGGAGCGCATCCAAGCGTGTCACTTTGACTTCCGCAGGACCGTCGGGCGCGAGATGCCCTAGTCCGGACCCTGTGCGGGTCTCGAAATGCGCAACGCCGTCGTGGTCGCTGACTGCAAGTTCCAGCACCTGAACGTTCGAGCACCGGTTCAATTCGATGTGCCGGTAAAGCCGGGCTAGATTTGGCGGAGAAGGTTCGAAGGCCAAGACCCGTCCCAGGGGACCGACCAGCTTCGAAGCCAGCAATGTGTAGTACCCAAAATGCGCGCCAACGTCGTAAACCACGTCTCCCGGCCTTACCAGTTTGCAGAAAAGGGCTGTCTGCCCAGGCTCATATGTGCCGAAGAAAAAGCTGGAACGCGTGGCGAGCAGCCAGCGATCACCTTTGAGCGGGCCGCTGAAGATAGGAAGAACGGCCCAGTTGAGCTTTGCCCGCATGCTAGTGCACCTTACCACATCATCGCGAACTTCCTTCAGCGCACCTGCCCCTGGGTGAACCACCTGTTGGACACCTGAATTGAGCGACACTGTGGACTTGTCAACGCATAGCCACCTAAAATATGTACTCTACGATGAAACACACCATCACGTTAATTCCCGGAGACGGGATCGGGCCGGAAGTTTCGAAAGCTGTGAAGCAGATATTAGCGGCTGCCGGAACGGAAATAGTTTGGGAAGAAATTGCTTCACGCGCGGAAATCGAGCGGCGCGGCATTGACTTCATGCACGCAGGCGTTCTTGAGTCCATTCGCAAGAACCGCGTGGCGCTGAAGGGACCCATGGAGACCGCGGTCGGCACCGGCGCTCCCAGTATCAATGTTGGATTGCGGAAAGCGCTCGATCTTTACGCCAATCTCCGTCCGGTGAAGAACCTCGAGGGCGTGCAATCACGTTTTCAAAATGTGGACATCGTCTTAATTCGCGAAAATACTGAGGACCTGTACGCCGGGCTGGAGCATACGGTGGTTCCGGGGGTGGTCGAGAGCCTCAAGATCATTACCGAGCGCGCGTCCACGAGGGTGGCGCGTTTTGCGTTCGAGTACGCTACAAAGTTTGGTCGAAAGAAAATTCACGCGGTTCATAAAGCAAATATCATGAAGCTTTCCGACGGGCTGTTCCTCACTTCGGTCCGTAAGGTGGCTGCGGAATATCCCGGAATCGAATACAAGGAAATCATTGTCGATAATGCCTGCATGCAGATGGTCCTGAATCCAAATCAGTTCGACGTGCTTTTGCTGACGAATCTTTATGGCGACATCATGAGCGATCTGGCAGCCGGGCTTGTTGGCGGTTTGGGGGTAGTGCCGAGCGGAAACATGGGCGAGACAGTAGCAGTCTTCGAGGCTGTACACGGAACCGCGCCCGACATTGCCGGCAAGAACGTAGCCAATCCAACCGCGCTGCTGATGAGCTCGATTATGATGCTGCGATATCTCGACGAAATGCAGGCGGCGCAGCGAGTGGAAGAGGCGCTGCACAAAGTTTATCGTGAACGTACGTCTCTGACACGCGACGTTGGTGGTAATGCGAGCACTACGGAATTTACCGAGAACTTAATTCGGACATTGTAGGTGATTGACTTCCCTGCCCTGTCCGACGAAAATAAGGGCAGCAACCAGTTAGTGGGAGGCTGAGTGCCTGACATAACTCCGGAAGTTGCGCCATTTTTGAACGGCGAGGTCGCGAAGTACGAGCCTATTTCGGAAGGAACTAACACTCGCCGGAAGCGCAAACCGCACATCGTAGCTGTCATCAACGACATGTGCACCGGATGCTCAGGCTCTCCCGCATGTGTAGAGTATTGTCCGGTGGCGGAATGCATGTTCTGGGTTCCGGACCCGGAGCACGAGCCTTTCGGCAAAATCCTCGTTGATCCCCTGCTTTGTATCGGCTGCAAACTTTGCACCAGCAAAGGCCCCGATGGCGCATTCCTGGAAGGATGCCCGTGGGACGCCATCGATATGGTTCCACTGGCGGAGTTCGAAGCGCAATACGGCTCGATGCCGTTTTAATTTTCCCGCGCCCTGCTACCTGAGGTTGTAAATCGAAGATACCCGGCTTGTAAGCCGACAGCTACGAACTGCGTTTTTTGCGGCAGTCGGCACAGAGGCCGCCTACTTCCGTGCGCGACACCGTGATTTCGATGCCGCAATCGTGGGAGATTTGCCGCTTCAATTCCTCGTACAGCTCGCTTTCGAACTCGCGGACTTTCCCGCAGCCCATGCAAGCCACGTGGATATGGTCGCGCGGGCCGTGGCTCTCGTAAAAGTGGCGGTCGCCCCGCAAGTGCAGAAGATCGAGCTCGTCGATCAATCCTTGGCGCTTCAGCAGATCGAGGGTTCGATAGACGGTGACGCGGGTGACTCCCGGATCAATTTTCTGGGCGCGTTCGAGGATTTCGTCGGCGTCGAGGTGCCGCCGGGCGGTTTCCATCACCTGCAGAAGCACTTTTCGCTGGCGCGTAAGGCGAATTCCACGCAAGGCCAGTTCGTGCTCGAGCCTTCCGGGCGCTTCGTGATTGATGCGCTCCCCGGTAGATACACGATGTGCAGGCGTAGCAGACATGGTATGAACAGACATTATACCAAAATTGCTTTCCTGGGAATGGCGCTGAGCGGAAACTAAATCACAACCTGCCATTTTGTAATTTCCACCGGCCCCGCGAGAATTTCGCCGGCGATTTTTCGGAAGGACTGAATGTGCGGGGACTTTGAATGCGCGTCGAGATGTGCTTCGCTGGTCCAGTTCTCATAAAAGAGGAACAGCGCGGGATCCGTCTGCGATTGATGCAAATCGTAGTTAATGCAGCCCGGCTCGGCGCGAGTGGGAGACACCAGACCTTGGAGCACTTGCCGCACGCGTGATTCCTGGCCGGGCTTTGCGCGGATATGAGCGATCACCGTAAGAGATTCGTGCACGCGCGCTCCCGCAGGATTTGCAGCGTCTCTAGTGATACTGAATCAGCTTGAAGATGTCGCTGTACATCACGAATGCGAAAATACCCAGCAGAAATACAAGGCCAACCTGGACGAATCGCTCTTTCACGGCGATGCTCAGATCGCGACGGAGAGTGCCTTCAATGGCCAACATAAGAAGGTGGCCGCCGTCGAGGATCGGGATCGGAAGCAGATTCAGAAGGCCGAGATTGAGGCTTATAACCGCCATCAGCCAGAGCAGATCCGTCGGTCCCCGCTTGGCCGCTCGGCCTGATTCTCGCGCGATACCCACGACGGTCGAAAGTTGGCCCAGCTTCACGCGCCCGGTAAATAGGCCCTTCAGAACCTGCAAAATCTGGCCCATACCAAGCGCTGTCTGAATTCCAGCTTCTTTTCCTGCGGGAATAAATTGCTGCTTCTCGAAATCCGCCTGAATCTTGGGCAAAACGCCGACCTGCCAGAACATGCTTCCATCGGCGCCCATTCCCTGAACCGGAGTGATGACGAAGGACAAGTCTTTCCCGTCGCGCTGGACGGAGAATTGAATCGGATGGCCATCGGAGCCGCGCACTGTTTCGACCAACTGTTGCCAGGTGACGACAGGCTTCCCATTCATGGCGACAATCTTGTCGCCGGGTTTCATTCCGGCTTTTTCCGCTGGAGTGCCGATCCCTATTTCGTCGGTGATGGCGGGCTCTGGCGGGTACCCAATCAGCGGATAAAGAGTGCTCGAGGCCGGCGGCATTTTTGCGCTGAGTGTTTGCTCGGTGCCGGCTCGATCAACCTTAAGGGTAACGGCTTGGTCAGGCGCTACATCTTTTAGCTGAGTGATTACCTTTTCCCAGGTGTCGGTCTTGACGCCGTTTACGGCAACAATGCGGTCGCCCGGCTGAACGCCGGAAGCGCTGGTGTCCTTCTGCGGAATTGCCGCCACTTGTGCCGGCTGCCGGAGGTAAGGGTCCGCAGGGAGACCAACAAGCCAAAAAATTCCCCAAAAAACGACAAAGGCCAGAATGATGTTCATCGTGGGGCCGGCCACAGCGATAATCATCCGCACCCAGCGCGGCTTCGAGAGGAACTCATAATCAGCGCCGGTACGCTCTTCCACCGGATTGTCGCCCGCCATGCGCACGTAACCGCCGAAGGGCAGCGCGCTCAGCCGGTAGTCGGTGTCGCCGCGTTTCACACCGAATATCCGGGGGCCGAAGCCGAAAGAAAACACATCCACGCGAATGCCCGAAAGTTTTGCGGCGACGAAATGTCCCCATTCGTGGACGAATATCACGACGCCCAGGACGATGGTCACCGAGACGATGGCGATCACTGCGCTATGAAAGTTGGCCATGCTTGCCTCTATTTTAGTTCTTTCTGCGCTCGACTTCCAGTTGAGCGAGCCGCCGAGCTTCAGCGTCGGCGGCAAGTACGTCTTCTATCTTTTCAAACGCAGCTCGCGGCATGCGTTCCAACACGCGCTCGATCACGGCGGCAATTCCCGGGAAAGGCAGCTTCCCGGCAAGAAATGCGGCTACCGCGATTTCGTCGGCCGCGTTTAACGCGCACGGCAGCGGTCCTCCCTGCCTCAGTGCTTCCTTCGCCAGCGTAAGGCACGGAAATTTTCGCGCCGGAACTTCTTCAAACTCCAGCCTGCGTAAAGTGGACCAGTCCAGAGCACAATCCTTCGACGGAACCCGCTCCGGATAGGTTAGCGCATAAAGGATGGGCATGCGCATATCCGTTGCGCCGAGTTGTGCCAGGATTGAACCATCAACAAATTCCACCATGGAATGAATGGTGGACTGCGGGTGAATGACTACTTGAATCTGGTCCAGACCCACATCGAAGAGCCACCGCGCTTCGATGACTTCGAATCCTTTATTCATCAGCGTGGCGGAATCAATGGTGATGCGCTGACCCATCTTCCAATTTGGATGCGCCAGGGCTTGCTTGGGGGTTGCTTTCGCGATTTTTGCCAGAGCTGTAGTGCGGAACGGACCGCCGGAAGCGGTTAGGATGAGCCGCTTGACTTCGCTGCGCTGACCCGCGCGCAAGCATTGGTGGATCGCGTTGTGCTCGCTGTCCACAGGGAGCAGGACCGTGCCGTGGCGCTTTACGGCGGCCATCACCACTTCTCCGGCGGCCACCAGGACTTCTTTGTTCGCCAACGCGATTTGCTTTCCCTGCTCTATGGCTTTATACGTGGCGGGAAGGCCGACGACGCCTACTGCGGCCGAAACAACCATTTCCGCGTCGGGATGCGTGGCGACGCGTTCGATTCCTTCGGCGCCAAAGAGTATTTCGAAACCGGGCTGCGCGGCCTCCTTGCGCCCATGGTGCTTCTTCAAAATGGCGCAGAGTTCGCGCGCGCCGGATTCAGTGGCGACCGAAACCACTTGCGGGCGATACTTCGCCACTTGTTCGGCGACCAGGGCGACATTCGATCCCGCAGCCAGCGCTACGACTTCAAATCTTCCCGGATGCGCGTCAATTACTTTGAAGCACTGACGGCCGATGGAGCCTGTGGAGCCGAGAATCGCGATCTTCTTCATCACAGGCTCTAGTTTATCGGCGTTTGCGAGAATATGCGAATGCGGAGTGCGCGCGCTTTCCCGATGCGGCCTTGATTGATAACCGGCGTTAGCGCGTCAATGGGCTGACTTGTCCAGGAGTTGCTTTAGATAGGACTGCCAGACAACAGCCCAGGTGTGCGTGCCGTGGCCGTGAGTTTGATCGCTGATGGGAATCAGAACAAACGTTCCATTCTTCAGCCGCCTGCTTTCCTTCTCTGCGATGCCGAGTTCTGGCGGATTTATAAAGTCGTCGGCAGAGTTGATCCAGATCACAGGCGCCGTAATCTTTTCCAGTTGCGGCGATGGATCATAGTTGCGCGAAGCGTTCACCTGGTAGAGCAGATCGTTCGCGTCGAGCGTCGCGGCCCGTTTCTCCGCATCGTCCGCATATTTGTCCGCCGCGTCGCGAGTAGGTAGGGTCTTCTGCATCAAGAGCGGCGCGCTTCCCGCAATTACCAGGAAATCTTCGGCGGTGAGCAAGGCCTGCTTCGGTTCTTCTTTGTACTCGCCGCCGTTCCAGGCCGGGTCGTCGCGAATCGCATCCATCAGCATCTTGCGCCAAACGCGATTGCGTCCCACGATTTGCACGGGCAGGCACGCCAGGGGCATCAAGGCGTCCATGAAGTCCGGATAGGTTTCTCCCCAAACGAACGAGTGCATGCACCCCATGGAAGTGCCGAGAATCAATCGCAAATGCTGCACGCCCAAGCCCTCGGTTACGAGGAGATGCTGCGCGGACACCATGTCGTCGTACTCATACGCTGGAAAATGGGCGTGCATGCCATCGCTGGGCTTGGAAGATTTTCCGTGGCCGATTCCGTCCGGCAAAATAATGAAGTATTTGTTGATGTCGAGTAGTTGTCCGGGACCATATAGTTCTCCGGCGAACTGCGCGACCAGGAATTGTTGGCCCGATCCGCCGGTTCCGTGCAGGATGAGGACCGCGTTTTTTATTCGACCCTGAGCATCCCGCTCTGGCTTCCCCAAAGTCTTGTAGTGCAAGCGCAGCTCCGGAAGTTCTTCGCCCGATTTGAACTTGAAGTTGTGCGCGACATAATCGCCTTCCGTCGCCGGATACTGGGAGGCCGTCTGCGCACACAGGCTTGCCGAGGCAAGAAATGCAACGGCAACCAGCGAAACTGCGCGTGCGAAAAGAGTCATGTTCTGCTCCTCTTTGGCTCTCAGGTTTCTCAGCGTGCTCAGAATCCCGGGGGGCGTTCACCGGCTACGCCAAAGGCGCGCTCTAATGCAAGGCCGGCGCTCGCCATCGTACCCTCATCGAAAAGGCGACCGATCAAGGTGACGCCGTGGGGAACGCGGCGCGGCGGCGAAAATTTCGGCAGCGGTCTACTTGGATCCGGGGCCCAGTCGCTGCGCGCTTGTGATACTTCCACAAATCCTGCGCGCAATGTGAGCGAGGGATGGCCGGTAAAGTTCGTAATGGTCAGCATCTCATCGCGCAACGACGGAACCAGGAGAAGGTCTACTTCCGAGAATACTCGCGCCATTTCTTCGGCCACTTTGCGCCGAAGCCGATCAGCCTGCACAAAGTCCACCGCCGAGAGAAAGCGGGCTTGTCGGAAGAGATTGGGCCAAGCGTCGAACGTTTGAACCTTAAGCTGGTCCAGACCGTGACTCAATGTGAGTTCCTCAAAGGCAGCGGCCCCTTCCGCGAAGAGAATCAGGTCGAGCGAGTCATACGGCCAGTTGGGAATAGATACCTCAACCGGAATCATGCCAACTTTTTTTACCGTTTCCAAAGCGGCGCGGTCAACATCGGTTGCGGGATTGTGAGTCATCCAATCCGGAAAGTAGCCGACACGCAGCCCCTGGACGGAAGCACCCGCGTCGAAATCAAGCTTGCTGGGAACACTCGATAGGTCGCCGGCGTCAGGTCCTGAGATAGCGTGAAGCACCAGCATGGTGTCTTCCACGCTGCGCGCCATGGGGCCGAGCTTGTCGAGCGACCAGCAAAGCGTCATCGCGCCCGTTCGTGAGACGCGACCGTAGGTGGGCCGCAATCCAGTAACCCCGCAACGCATAGACGGGGAGACGATGCTGCCTCCGGTCTCGCTGCCGATAGAAAAGCCCACCAGGGCGGCCCCAGTGGCGGCACCAGGCCCCGCGCTCGATCCAGAGGAGCCTTCCTCAAGCAGCCAGGGATTCATCGTCTGGCCGCCGAACCAAACGTCGTTGAGCGCTAGCGAGCCCAAGCTAAGCTTAGCTACGAGCACCGCCCCGGACTCGTTCAGGCGCTGCACTACCGCAGCATCCTTGGCTGGGACGCGGTTCCTGAAAGGCTCAGCCCCGTATGTAGTAGGAATTCCGGCGGTGTCCAGAAGATCCTTGCCACCCCAGGGAATGCCGTGCAGGGGCCCGCGATACTTCCCCGCTGCAATCTCCTCGTCGGCCCTTTTCGCTTGCGCCAGAGCCAATTCCGGCGTGAGCGTGATAACGCAGCGCAGTTCAGGATCATATTTCGCTATCCGCTCCAGATAAAGGCGAGTGAGCTGCTCAGAGCTAAGCTTTCGCTGTTCGACCCAACGCGAGAGTTGCATCAGGGGAGCGAAGGCAATGTCTTCATCCTTTGCAGGGAGTGGCCCCGGATCGGCATGGCTGCGGATAAATCGATCGCGGGCAGGGCCCGCCTTTTGACCGGGCAGCACCGGGTTCCAGAGCGAATACGGTGCGAGTCCCGGTTCCAGGTCCACTTTGTGCGGCCCGGTGCGCCGCTCATAAAGCGGCGCCATGCTGACGCGCCAACTGCTCGCTGCCAAGGCGCGCTCTGCTTCGTTCAATTCCACCTGTACGAGCTTTTCTGCTTCGCCAAACGTGGCAGGCGACACCTGCGGTCCCATGGGGTGCGCAGTGCCAAATGCGGGAGGCGCTCCGGGTGGCAGACCAGGTTGCTGTTCCTGGCCAAGACAGGGAGTGGCTGCGGCCAATGGAGTAGCTGCCGCCAGCAGACCGAGAGATGTCTCGGTCAAGAATTCTCTTCGCGATTTTGACATGCCTTCCTCCGTAGGGCTTCGTGCCGAAGCCTCGAACCCGAAGCGTATCTAATTTAATCACTAGGAAGAGGAGCGCGCCCGTGTCGCCGGTGGGGGCATTCCTTCAGCCCGTTTTGTGGTCAACGTGCCATCGCAATCCATTGATAAAGAATCCACACGACTGGGGCGGCGAGGATGAGGCTGTCGATGCGATCCAGGACGCCCCCGTGGCCTGGGAGCAAGCCTCCGGAGTCTTTCACCGCGGCGCCGCGCTTGTAGGCCGACTCGATCAAATCGCCCATTTGGCCGGCAATGTTCGCGAGTCCCGCGATCACCATCAAGGTTACTTCGTCCATGTGCATCCAGCGCGCAAAAAAGACCGCCACAAGCAGCGAGCCCAGCAGGTTGCCTAACGCGCCCTCCCACGTTTTCTTGGGGCTGAGCGCCGGAGCCATTGGAACGCGGCCAAATCCGCGGCCCACAAAATACGCGAGCATGTCGCCCGCCCAGACAAGACAGAGCGCGAAAAGCACGAGCTGCCGCCCGGTGTGCTCGATCTCGTTCAAGCGAATCAGATAGCTGAAGGGGAGAGCGATGAACAAAAGCCCCGCCGCGCTGACGGCGATGGAAGGCAGCACTTCGTGCAGCGGGCGGCGCGTGAGAAGTCCGATGGAAACACAGCCGAAGACGAAGACGAGTAGTATGGCTTCCACTGAGAATACGCCGCCTACTGCGTTTCGAACCAGTGAGACGCCCTCGCTGATCGTGCGCGTCTCCAAAAAACCCTGCGAATATTGCGCGTAGAAAACCCCGGCGACGCATACCATCGTCCACTTTTGATAGGCGACCAACCCCACGCGATTCGCGAGCGCAAAAAATTCAACCAGGGCAAGTATGGCAACAACACCGGCCAGAGCAGCGAGTAGCGCGGGCGGTCCCCACCAAACTAATGCGACAACAACGGGTATCAGCACAACGGCGGTTAAAATGCGCAGGAGCATTCGGCGTCAGCCTCGTCCCCGCCCTGCGGAACGTTTTGCCATCTTGCCTGAATCGCCCGGCTCCGGCGCCGCGTTTAGGCCGCCGTAGCGGCGTTCGCGCTTTTGAAAATCAACAAGCGCCTCCAGCAAGCGAGCGCGTGAAAAATCGGGCCACAGCGTTTCCGTAACGTAAATTTCCGCATAAGCGATCTGCCACAGTAGAAAATTACTTACGCGCATTTCCCCGCTGGTGCGAATCAGCAGGTCAGGATCGGGCAGCCCGGCGGTATAAAGATGTTCCGAGACGGTCTGTTCGTCTGCCTGAAAGGCCGAGAGGCCGTTTGAGCGAACGTGTTCGAGCATGGCGTTGAACGCGTCCACCAGCTCGGCTCGCCCGCCGTAATTCAGCGCGACGACCAGCTTCATGCCCGTGTTACGCGCCGTCATGCGCATCCCGTACTCGATGTCCTTACGCACGCCGTCGGGGAGCTGCTCCGAGCGGCCGATGATCAGCAGGCGGATATTATTTTTGTGAATCGCGGGCAGCTCGCGCTTCAAGTACTCGCGCAGCAGGCGCATCAAGAAATCTACTTCCGCTTGCGGACGCCGCCAGTTTTCCAGCGAAAAAGCGTAGAGGGTAAGGTAAGGCAGCTTCAAGCGCGCGCAGGACTCGATAATTTCTCGCGCAGCTTTGACGCCTGCGCGATGCCCGGCCACGCGCGGCAAATGCCTGTGCTGCGCCCAGCGACCGTTGCCGTCCATGATGACGGCGAGGTGCTGCGGTAGCCGCTTCAGGTCGAGATTATCGAGGAGGGTCGCTTCCTCGGCGTTCGCAGGCTTCAACAGTTCGCTTGCTTTCACTAGGTCTCACTCGAAGGAGACAGCCAGAAAAACTAGCACACGCAGGGGACACACGCAAGGCAACGTAAGACAGAAAGCTAGAAGAAATGGTGGCGAAGCAAAGCGCCGGACAATCCAGTAGCCGCGGGCTCGAAGATGGAGGTGTAGATCAGGACCAGCGTCAGGATGATCATGATAATGCTGGCAGTCCAAGCCACCACGTTGAAACCCCAAGAGTTGGTGTGCTCGCCCATTAAATCGCGGCGGTTGATCAGTATCAGAATGAAAATCAAGACGATGGGCAGCCAGATACCGTTCCCCACTTGCGAATAAATCAAGATTTTCCACAACGGCGCCTTGGGGAACAGGACGATACCTGCGCCCAACACAATGAGCGTGGTATAGAGCGAATAAAACGCGGGAGCTTCTTTAAACTTGCGATCGATTCCCGCTTCAAAGCCCAGGCCCTCGCAGATAACATGTGCCGTCGAAAGCGGCAGAATCGAGGCCGCGAATAGCGACGCATTCAACAGTCCGAACGCGAACAGCCCGCCGGCCCACTTCCCTGCCAGCGGAACCAAAGCTTGCGCCGCCTCTTTGGCGCTGGAAATACTGGTCAGGCCGTGCACGTTCAAAGTCGCGGCGCAGCAAACGATAATAAAAAAGACGATCACCATGCAGGAGATGCTGCCTACCAGCACGTCCATACGCGCATGCTTATACTGTCGCGGGCCGACGCGTTTTTCCACAAAGCCCGCCTGCAGATAAAAAAACTGCCAGGGAGCAATGGTGGTCCCCACCAGCCCGGTCAGCATTAGAAGGTATGGAGCATTCATGTGCAGGGACGGCACGACGAGTTCGTGGGCTGCGTACAGCCAGTCGGGCTTCGCTAAGAACGCCGATAGCACGTAAGAAAGATAAAAGGCGCAAGCCACGAGAAAGATTTTTTCCACGATGCGATAGCTTCCGTAAATCACAAGGAGCCAAACGGCAATCGCCGCCAGCGGCACGGAAATATAGCGGCTGACGTGCATCACCTCCGACGCTTCTGCCACGCCCGAAAATTCGGCAACGGTATTGAAGAGGTCAACGAACAGGGCTGCAACCATCACGAAAAACGTGGAGCGGAATCCAAATTCTTCGCGAATCAGGTCGGAGAGGCCTTTCCCGGTGACCACCCCCATACGCGCGCACATTTCCTCGCTGACGTACAGTGCGATGGTCATGGGAATCAGCGACCACAGGAGGGTGTAGCCGAATTGCGCGCCCGCTTGCGAGTAGGTGCTGATCCCGCCGGCGTCATTATCCACGTTTGAAGTGATAAGCCCGGGGCCCACGACTGCCAGGAACAGGGCCATGCGCTTGCGCCAGAAGTGCGAGCGGCGACTAAAATCCGTGCCGCGCTTCTTCCACGCTCCCCACGCGTTCGTTAAAGTGGCCCAGGTGTCCATCGCTTCGTCTCTAGCGCTCCGCTTGCCGCTCTAATTTCAGACTTTTGCTTGTAGCCTATTTACTACGTCGTCCACGGTAATTGCGCCGATGGGATGTTTTAGCTCGTTAACTACAGTGAGGCTCCGCAAATTGTATTTATCGAACAGTTCGAAAACTTCCTTATCCTTCGAATCCGGCGCGACAAAAAGGAGCGGCTGAAAAATCAGTTCGGCCATGCGCTGCTCGGTTTCAGCCAGGAGTAGCCTGCCAATTGGAACCGTGCCAGCAAGCTCGGAATCGCGATTGATCAGCACCACGTTGTCTACCTGATCGATGCCAATTTCGTGGAAGCGAATGTAATCCACCACCTCGCCTCGCGTAGCGTCTTCGCCCACCACGATGATTTCGGTGGTCATCATACCGCCGGCGGAATCTTCGCCGAATTTCATCAGTTGTTCCACCGCGCTGGCTTCGCGATCTTCCATTTCGTGCAAAAGCTCTTTCGATTTGTCAGGCTCAAGGCTCGCAATCAGGTCCGCGGCCTCGTCCGGATTCATTTCCTCCATGATATCCGCGGCGCGTTCCGGATCGAGTTTTTCCACCACTTGCGTTTGCAGCCGCTTGTCGAGTTCGGCGATGGTCTCGGCAGCGCTTTCTTCGTCAAGGGAAGCGATAATCGTCTGCCGTTCGTCGGGAGACAACTGCTCCATAATGTCCGCCAAATCGGCCGGATGCAGCGCCGCGAGCTTTTCGCTCGACAGGCGCAATTTCACCCGGCGGAGCGGATCCGGCTCGACTATATTGACGAACTCCCACTGAATTTTTCGCGGCGGCAATTTGGATTGAATCCTTCGAATCGCCCGGGGCGGAACAATTCCCTGCAACAGCCGGCGCACCGCGCCAGCTAGCCCCACATCCACCTGCGTAATGCGCAGCTCCGTGTTTCCATTGGTTTGGCTATCCGCAAGATCGATGTCGTTCACGCGCACGACCTTGCGCCCGTTCGTGTCGATTATTTGCTGGTCCAGCAAATCCTTTCCCATGGCGAGGTAGCTCTCGTTCGGCTGGTACAGGTCAAGATCCGATTCATCCGTGGTAAGCGCGATGCGGCCCGGGCTGATCTGACCAATCTGGTCGTAGCGAGCTATCAGTGGCCGGTACTGGCCGCGGCTGAGGAGAAGTTTGGATACTCGGTTGGGCTGATCGCCGGGCTCGACGAACATCTCTTTGACGCGACCTACAAAATTCCCGTGTGAGTCATACGTCTCGGCCCCTAGCAGTTCCGTTGCGTGAAGCATGGTGACTCCTTCAGCGGCTTCCGCCTTCCTGCGATAACAAGTGCAAGTCCAATACCAATAAAAAATGCCCGAAGCCAGCAACCCAACCGGCTTCGGGCACAAAGAAAATCCCCTAGGCTAGTTTAGGCCTGGCCTGGCCTTCCTGTTCGTACGAGCGCCAAACGGCTCAAAGGCAGCCATGACCAAGGCACGGTCGGTCCTGTCGACGCCTGCCAACTGGAGAAGTCGGCAACCGGGCCGGCCCCGTTTTGGGACTCCGGCAAGGACGCTACTCCAAGGCTCCGAATTGGACTGCAGCTCTGCCATTTCGATGCGCGAGTGCTCGTTTCGACTACTAAATGCAGACGATAACTTTGTCAAGCGAAGAGTGAAGTATTAGCAAGATTTTTGCGAGTTGAATACCATATTTCGAGGAGTGCGCTTCAAACGGCGGCAATCGGCAGCATATAGATCCCAATACGTCGCGCGGATATGGTCCTTCGCGGAGTATCCCAGGCTCCGAGCGGTTCGTCGAATAGCCGCCGGACTGCCTTCGAGCTCGAGAAAGGTGCCGATCGGGGTCTCGTCCAGGTCCAGATGGAGCCCGCCAAGCCGGAAGCTGGTCCGGTACTTCTCGTATTTAAAACCCGCGCGCAAACCAAGGTCTTGGAGCACCCGAGGCCACCGCCCCCGTTCTCCAACCGACATTTCGCTCTCCAGGCGCTCCTTGTATGGCAGCTTCTTCCGGGAGCGCGATGGAGTGGGAGGCGGCGCCTTAGCAGTCAAAATCGTCGCTCGCGGGCCGCCGCGCGAGCCATTGCCGGGTGCCGGAGTCTGTGTACGCAGTCGCAACAAACGGCCGTGTCGCCAAAAGCTTGAATCTGGAGTATCGAAGAGTGTGTTCTGTTCGAAAGTTCGACCGCTCGGCACCGCACCCATCTTCCGTATGTGACGCAGTACTTCGCGAAGGTTTGAAACGCGCAGCTTGATTTCGATTTCGCGCTTGGTATTTATTTTTGCGGCCACGCCTGAGTATAAACGCTCTCTAATTGTTTATCCCCATTTGCGTCAGAAAATACGCGTAATCGAAAGCTGCTTCATGCAGCCGATCGTAACGCCCCGATGCGCCGCCATGGCCTGCGGGGCTCATATTCGTTTTCAGAATCAAAATATTGTGGTCGGTCCGGAGAGCGCGCATCTTGGCAACATACTTAGCAGGCTCCCAGTACATCACCTGGCTGTCATTGAAGGAGGTCCTCACAAGCATATTGGGATATGCCTTGGCCTCGATATTGTCGTAGGGCGAATAGGTCAGCATGTAATCGAATGCCGGCTTTTCCTTCGGATTGCCCCACTCCTCGAATTCGCCGACGGTGAGAGGCAGAGATTCATCCAGCATGGTGTTCATCACGTCTACAAAGGGAACGCCGACTAAAGCCGCGTGGAACAAGTCCGGCCGCATATTCAGAACCGCGCCCATCAAGAGGCCGCCGGCGCTTCGCCCTTCGATCACCAAGCGGTCTTTCGAACCGTATCCCTGGGCCAAAAGGTATTCGGCAGAGGCGATGAAGTCGGTAAAAGTGTTTTTCTTATGCATCATGCGGCCGTCATCGTGCCAAGCCTTCCCCATCTCCCCGCCGCCCCGAATATGGGCCACCGACACCACGACGCCACGATCGACCATGCTGAAAATATCAGGATCGAAGCCGATGTCATACGAATCGCCGTAAGAACCGTAGGCGGTCAGATAGATGGGCCCTTTGCCGTCCAGGATGGCGCCCTTCAGATGAACCAACGAGATCGGTATCTTCACGCCATCGGATGCCGTTGCGTAAATCTGCTCCACTTGGTATCGCGTGCGGTCGTAGCCGCCAGGTACTTCCTTCTGCTTCAGCAAAGTGGAACTGCCGCTCGCCAAGTCGTACTCAAAAATAGATCGCGGAGTAATAAACGACTGGTAGGAATATCGGAATTTGTTTGTGTCATATTCGAGATTGGCGTACGGATAGGTCTCGTAAGCCGGTTCGGGAAATTCGATGCGTCGCGATTCCCCGCTTTGCAGGTTGGTCGCGCGAATCTGCGGCAATCCCTTCTCCCGTTCGTAGGAGATGTAGTAATTCTTGAAGAAATCGGTGCCGTCCAGCATCACATCGGTGCGATTCGGAACAACTTCCTGCCAATTCTTGATGCCGGGATCCGCGACCGGCGCCTTCACCAGGCGGAAATTGCGTCCGGTGTCGTTCACGCGAATATAAAAGAAATCGCCATTGTGATCGGGATAGTACTCGACGCCTTGTTTGCGAGGTTCCAGCAATTTCCACTCTGCCATGGGCTGACCGGCGGGAATGTAACGCGCCTCGCTGGTGGTGTGGCTTTCGGACAAGAGCAGCACGTAGGCTTTGCTGCGCGTCTTCTCCGTTTCGATATCAAACTTCTCGTCTTTTTCTTCATAGACCAGAGTGCCAGGGCCGCTCGTGCCAACGGTGTGGCGATACATTTGATAGGATCGCTTGGAAACCTCGTCTTCGATCGTATAGAAGAGGGTCTTGTTGTCATTCGCCCAGGCCACGGAATCGACGCGTTCGGCGTGGTCCACTAAGGTTTTCCCCGTACGCAAATCCTTCACGGCCAGCGTGAATTGGCGGAATCCGGTGTTGTCCGTGGTGTAAGCCAGCAGATTCCCGTCGTCGCTGACGTCGAATGCACCCAGGGACATAAAGGCCTGCCCCTTGGCGAGTTCATTTACATCCAGCAGCACTTCTTCGGCAGCATCCATGCTGCCTTTTTTCCGGCAATGAATGGCGTACTGCTTTCCCGCTTCCGTTCGCGAATAATAAAAATAGCCGCCCTCCTTGTAGGGGACTTCCACATCGGTTTCCTTGATCCGGCTCAACATTTCTTCGTAAAGCTTCTTCTGCAGCGGTTCGGTCGGCTTCATCACTGCGTCTGTGTAAACATTTTCGGCTTGCAGATACGCTTTCACGTCGGGATTTTTCTTATCACGCAGCCAGTAGTAGTTGTCCACGAGCTTGCGGCCATTGATCTCGGTTATTTTGGGCTCTTTCTTCGCGACAGGAGGCGCGGGGAGCGGAAAAGACGTGTCGGCTGCGGGAAGGACTAACACCGAGCTAAGGAGCACTAAACCGAGGGCCAGAAGAGTGGAGTAGAGGTGCCGGAAATAGAATCTATTCATCGGGGTCCCCTTCGGTGAGATTTCAACCGGACTTCCTTTTTGACTCTGAAAACGGCAGCCATTGTACATCCTTTCAGCCGAACCACGCCCTGGGGTAAAGCAATCCTGATGAATCCGGCAGGAACGTGTTGCCAAACGCGTGGGTCAGCCAGATAATCGCTTACCTGCTCGGCCCTGCTGCGCCCGTCCGGAGCAGAGCCTGCTTTCATGACCGAACCTACAACTCCATTGATGCGGCAGTACAACGCGCTCAAGAAGCAGCATCCGGCTGCCCTGCTGCTGTTCCGTCTGGGGGATTTCTACGAACTCTTTTTCGAAGACGCGGTGGTGGCATCGCGCATTCTGCAGATCACACTCACCGCGCGCAACAAAGAAAAAGGCGATGCCATTCCCATGTGCGGCGTGCCCTACCACGCAGCGGAAAATTACATCGCGCGCTTGATTCGAGCCGGGCACAAAGTGGCCATCTGCGAGCAGATGGAACAGCCGGGCCCCGGTAAGAACCTTGTGCGCCGGGAAATTGTCCGCGTACTGACGCCTGGGACGGCAAGCGGCGCGGGCCTCCTCGAGCCGAAAGAGAATAATTATCTCGCCGCGGTAGCGCGAAACGGGTTTGTCGGCGCGGGACACTTGGCACTCGGAGCCGCGGCGTCGGGCTCGCCGCAACGTACATCCCAAAGCAAAGCAGCAGTCGAGCCATTAATCGGGCTCGCATTCGTCGATCTTTCCACCGGCGAATTTCGCACCACCGAGTTTTCAGGCGAGAAAGCGGAAGCACGCCTGCGCGATGAACTCGGCATTCTGCGCCCACGCGAAATTCTCTTGCCGCGTCCGGTCAGTTTGTTCCCCGCCGCGATTCCCACGGAAATGGACGGTCTCGGCGCAGTCGAAACGCGGCTCGATGAATGGATTTTCAAAACCGATTATGCAGAGCGCGTGCTGGAAGAGCATTTTCGGGTCGTCGCGCTGGAAGGATTTGGTTTGGTCGATCACCCACAAGCCACCGCGGCAGCAGGCGCCGTCGTGCACTACTTGAAGGAAACATCTGCAATCGGTGGGCGCAAGCCCGAAGATCAATGGGCAATTCCTTCGCAGCGCCCCTCCGGCACCGGGCTTGAGCATCTCGATCGCCTTTCTTATTACGAACAGCAAGACGCTATGATTCTGGATTCGGTCACCGTGCGAAACCTTGAATTGGTCGAGCCTGCTGCCGGTGACGATTCTTCCGCAACACTCCTCAAGGCCATCGACCAGACCTGCACCGGCATGGGAGCTCGGCTTCTACGCCGGTGGATTTTGCGTCCGGAAATTTCACTTTCGGAGATCAACGACCGCCTCGATGCCGTCGGCGAATTAAAGTCGCAGACGATCGTGCGGGAGGAATTGCACAAGGAGCTCGAAGGGATCCTCGACCTCGAGCGGCTCACCAGTCGCGTCACGCTTGGCATTGCGGCGCCGCGAGACTTGCTGGCTCTGCGGCAATCGCTCGATAAACTGCCAGCGCTCCGCGTGCTACTCGCTTTTCCAGACGCTCAGGAAGCAAGCGATGGAAAACAATCTCTTACTGGAAGACGGCGTTTGTCCGAACTTCGCGAGCAGTTGGACGAGCTTGGCGACGTGCGCGGAAAAATCGCGAGCGGCATCGCCGACGATCCTCCAGCCACGGCTTCTGACTCCGGCGTCATTCGACGCGGTTTCAACGCGGAACTTGACGAATTGCGCGATATCACGACTCGTGGCCGGCAAATTATCGCGTCCATGGAAGAACGCGAGCGCAAGCGCACGGGAATCGGCTCGCTGAAGATCCGCTATAACCAGGTGTTCGGCTTTTACATCGAAATTTCGAAGGCCAACTTGCATCTGGCTCCGGCGGACTACGACAGAAAGCAAACCCTGGTCAATGCCGAACGCTTCACTTCGGCTGAATTGAAGGAACACGAGCAGAAGGTGCTTTCGGCCGAAGAACGCATTCAGGAAATTGAGCGGCGGCTCTACAGCGAAATTCTCGAGACGATTGCGCGGGAAGCGGCACGCTTGCGGGAAACTTCCGCCGCCATCGCACAGCTCGACGTGCTCGTAAATTTCTCACGACTGGCTACTATGCGAAATTACACGCGCCCCGACTTTACGGAAACCAGTGTGCCGCGCGACAGCATTCGAAAAAGAGCAGGCGCGACAGCGGAGATAGATTTGAGAGAACCTTCGCGCGGCATTCTGATGGTTGCCGGCGGCCGGCATCCCGTGATCGAAACTTTACTACAGGAGCGCGGCGAGCGATTTGTACCCAATGATTTGTATCTGGACGACAGAACCCAGTTTCTTTTGGTGATAACGGGTCCCAACATGGGAGGCAAGTCCACCTATCTTCGACAAGCCGCTCTGATATCGATTCTCGCCCAAATGGGCTCGTACGTTCCGGCCGCGCAGGCGAAACTCCCGCTTCTGGATCGCATCTTTACGCGCATTGGGGCTTCGGACAACTTGGCTCGCGGCCGTTCGACTTTCCTGGTGGAAATGAGCGAGGTCGCCGCAATCCTCAACACCGCAACTCCGGCCAGCCTCGTTTTGCTCGATGAAGTTGGCCGCGGCACCTCGACTTTTGATGGTCTGTCGATTGCCTGGGCTGTGGTTGAATCGCTACACTCCGGGGCGCGCCCTCGCACCCTTTTCGCCACGCACTATCACGAATTGACGGAACTGGAACAGTTGCTTCCCGGGGTACGAAATGTCCACGTTTCGGTCCAGGAAGCCGGAAGCGAAATTGTTTTTCTAAGACGCGTCGAGCCCGGCAGCGCCAACAAAAGCTACGGAATCGAGGTTGCGCGCCTGGCCGGATTGCCGACCGATGTAATCGCTCGGGCGCGAGAGATTCTCCGCCGCCACGAACAAAAAGAGGACAAATTAACGGAAGAGCTCTCGCCCGGCGCGGGCGCCGGTAAAGCAGCCTCGCTGCCGCATCAAACTAGTTTTACCGCTATCGACGAATCCGTGCTCGAATCTTTGCGCGACGCGGACTTAGACAAGCTCACGCCGCTCGAAGCGATGGTCCTGCTGGCCGCGCTGCAAAAACAGCTTTCATGACCACGCGAAAGAAATCGATGTTGGTGTTGGGCATGATGTCCGGAACGTCCGCGGACGGCATCGATGTGGCGCTGGCGCGCATTTCCGGCAACGGGCCCAAACTCTCGGTGAAGCTCGAAGGTCATCATCACGTCGCCTTCCCCGCCCGTGTGCGCAAGGCGATTTTCCGTTTGGCCAACGGCGGGCCGACGACCACGGCAGAGATCAGCCAGTTGAATGTTTTGCTTGGCGAAGAGTTCGCGCGTGCGGCAATTTCAGCCTGCAGGTCCTGGCGCGTTCCGTTGCGAAGAGTTTCGCTGATTGGTTCGCACGGCCAGACAATCTATCACCAGGGCGCGCCCTCGAACTTTCTCAACCATCCGCGACTGAGTTCGACGCTACAAATCGGCGAGCCCAGCGTAATTGCCGAACGCACAGGCGTCACCACCATTGCGGATTTTCGTCCGGCGGATATGGTCGCGGGAGGACAGGGCGCTCCCCTGGTTCCCTTCGTTGATTATTTGTTGTACCGCCATCCAACGCGGAGCCGGGCGGCCTTGAACATCGGCGGCATCGCCAACGTCACGGTAATTCCCGCGCATGCAAAACCGAAGGATGTCTTCGCCTTCGATACCGGCCCGGGGAATATGATTGTGGACGCACTAGTGGAAGCATTCACGCGCGGCCGCTCGCATTACGACAAGGATTCCGGAATGGCCATTCGCGGGCGCTTGCTCCCCAACCTGCTAAATGAGCTGATGGGAGATCCGTATTTACAAAAACAGCCGCCCAAGACCGCGGGCCGCGAGCAGTTCGGCCAACCGCATACGCAGAAGATACTCACCTGGGGCAAAAAACATCGCGCGAAGCACGAGGACCTAGTGCGAACTGCGACAATCTTCACTTCGCTTTCAATCGCAAATGCCTTTCAGCGATTTATTTTGCCGCGCACCAAGATCGACGAATTGATTGTCTCCGGCGGGGGCGTCCGTAATCCGCTGATGATGGTTTATCTGGCTGCAACCCTGGGCTTCCCAGTTATTTTCTCCGGCCAGCTTGGAATAAAGCCCGAAGCCAAGGAAGCTTTGGCCTTTGCCGTTCTCGCATACGAGTCCTACCACGGCCGCACGAACAATTTACCGTCCGCGACGGGCGCAAAACACTCCGCCATCCTTGGGAAGCTGGTGTATGGACGCGAGCGCTAAATTGCGCGGCCGGTTGCTCGCGCTCGCGCTCGCCGCCTTCCTCTTTCCAGCCGGCTGCTCCCATTTTCGTCCGGCAGCAGATCCGGGCACGGTAACTTTTCTTATCGAGTCCGCGCCAACCAACCTCGACCCTCGCATCGGAGCAGACGCTTACTCCGCTCATCTCGACGGCCTAATTTTTTCGAGCTTGGTGGCGCACGATGCGCAAATGAACGTGATTCCGGATTTAGCCGAGCGCTGGGAAACTCCGGATCCGCTCACCTACATCTTCCATCTTCGCCAAGGCGTAAAATTCCACGATGGACGCGAACTCACCTCAGCAGACGTAAAGTTCACGTTCGACTCCATTATTAGCGGCTCGGTGAAAACTCCCAAGCGCGGAGCATTCCGGCTGGTCGCTTCCACGGAAGCTCCGGATGCGCATACCTTCGTGTTCCACTTGCGCGAGCCCTACGCATCATTTCTTTTCGGACTTACGCGGCCGAGCGTGGGCATCGTCCCGCGCGATTCGGATGCCGGCATTTCGCAGCGTCCCGTAGGCAGCGGGCCATTTCGATTTGTCAGCGCCGTTCGCGACGAGGAAATTGTGCTTGAGCGTAATCCTGATTACTTTGCTGGCGCAGCGGCAATTGAGCGCGTGCGTTTTCGCATCGTTCCGGACGCCATTGTCCGCGCCCTCGAATTGCGCAAGGGCTCGGCGGACGTCGAAATTAATTCTCTGACGCCCGATATGTCCGCCACGCTCGCGAAGCTGCCCGGCCTTGCGGTGGACGAACAGCCGGGGACGCCGCTGGCCTACATCTCATTCAATTTCGAAGATCCCATTCTCGCGCACCGCGAAGTGCGCCAAGCTCTCGCCTACGCCACCGATCGTGCATCGCTAGTCAAATACCTACTTCACGGGCAGGCGCGTTTGGCCGCCAGCCTGCTGCCTCCCAATCACTGGGCTTTCGATCCGGACGTCGCTCAATACGGGTACGATCCCGCGCGCGCCGAGCAGCTGCTCGACGCTGCGGGTTTTCCTCGCGGGCCGGACGGCATCCGGTTTCATCTGGCCTTGAAAACCTCCACGGATGAATCGGTGCGGTTGACCACCGCAGCGATTGCCGATCAGTGGAAGCGCGTGGGAGTTGCGCTGGACCTGCGCCCGCTCGAATTCGCCACTTTCTTTTCCGATATTTCGCGGGGCAGTTTTCAGCTCTACACGCTGCGCTGGGTCGGGGCCAATAACGACCCAGACATCTTCGAGTACGTCTTCGGCTCCAAGAAAATTCCTCCCGACGGCGCGAACCGGGGCCGGTACCGAAATCCGGCGCTCGATTCCCTGCTCGACAGCGCAAGAGTGGCGATGGATCAGGAGAAACGCAAGGCGATCCTGTGGCAGATTCAGAAAATCGTTGCGGAAGACGAGCCTTACATCAACCTGTGGTATCCGGACAATGTTTGCGTGCACCGTACCAGGCTCACCAATATCTCGATTCCGCCGGGGGGCGACTACGAATTCCTTGTTAGCGCGCGATTGCAGTAGGAGCACCGCGCGCTAATGTAACTACGAAGTCGACCCACCTTTCAGAGCCTTAAGAATGTCTGCTTCGGGCAGCGCGCCCTCACGTGCCAGAGTCCAATGATCGCCATCGATGCGCACGATTGTCGAAGCCAGCACCGCGCCGGTGTCGCCGGCGTCAAGAATCAGCGGCAAACGGGTTCCTAGTTGTTTCACTATTTGCGCCGCATTCGTGCAGGAAGGAAACCCCGAAAGGTTCGCGCTCGTGCCGGTAATCGGGCCGCCGGCAGCGCTAATGATCGCGGTTGGAATCGGCGAATTCGCCCAACGCAACGCCACCCGCCCGCTGTTGCCCGTGACTTTTAGCGGCAGCCGATGCGTAGCCTCCACAACCAGCGTCAGCGCGCCGGGCCAGAATTTATGAGCCAACGCGAGAAAAATGTCCGGAACCTCGCGCATCAGCGTCACAGCTTGCTCGATCGAACTCACGAGGATGGGAAGCGCCTTCGTTTCCGGGCGGCCCTTGGCCTGAAAGACCGCTTCGATAGCGGCAAGGTTAAAAGGGTCGGCCGAAAGCCCGTAGAAAGTGTCGGTAGGGATCCCGACGACTTCGCCACGCCTGATGAATCCGGCGGCGTAGTCCACCACGTCACTTTCCGGCGCTTTGGAAGATATTTTAAGAACTTCGACGGGCAATTTTCACTCGCGGCTTACGGCATCAAGCATTGGAAAACTATCACAGCCATACCCGCTCAATCAAGCCGCTACAGCGATGCGGTGCGATAAAGTGAGAGTAAGACGCTCCCAGCAGGTTTACGCGAGGTCAAGCGTTTGTTACGCTGGTTACATGGCGCCACAGTTCCCCTCCGACAAACGAGCGCAAGCCGCGCCGGAAAGTGTTCCAGTCCGCGCACGCGAGGGCCATTCCACAGCCAGCGCCCGCGTTGGCAACGCTGATTCCATCACCAGCCGTGACAATAAATGGCTAAAAATCTTTCGAGCCGCCCTGCGCGGCTCTGGTCCGGCTGAAAGCGAGCCAATCGCTGCGGAAGGCCCGAAGCTCGTGGAAGAGGGCGTGCGTTCGGCACTTGAAACCGAAGCCCTGTTGGTGAGTGAAACAGGCGAGCGCCACTTGGAACGCATACTCCAAGTGGCAAGCGAGAGCGATTCCGGAATACCCCGGTCGCGGATTTTCCGGACCACCGACAAGCTGTTCGAAAGCGTCGCAGGTACCGAAGCCCCGCAGGGCGTTGCTGCCCTATTTCGCCAGCCCGCATGGAATTTTGATGATGTAATGCGCGGACGGGCAAATCTCGCAGGCGTTTTCTCCGGCGGTTTGCCACTTATGCTTGTCATGGCAGCGGTTCAAGACCCCGGCAACGTCGGCACGATTGTGCGCTCAGCCGAAGCCTTTGGAGCTTCGGGAGTTGTCGCCACGCGCGGCACTGCCGATCCGTGGTCACCCAAGGCGCTGCGAGCATCGGCCGGCTCAGCGCTACGCTTGCCGCTACTGCGAGGTATGGCGATTCCTATTCTTCTCGCGCAGTTGCGTGTTGCCGGCGTGACAATTCTGGCTGCGCGAACAAGGCCAAGTGCCGCGGAAAACGCTGGACCACCAACAGCCGACTTACGCGGCGCTTGTGCGATCTTCATCGGTAGCGAAGGCGCAGGCTTGCCCAGCGAAGTGGAGCACGCGGCCGATGATTGGGTCTCGATCGCGATGAAGAACGATGTGGAATCGCTGAATGCAGGCGTAGCTGCATCCCTAATTTTATTCGAAGCAGCGCGGCAGAGGCGAGGCGCGTAAATCGCATGGGACTTTTTCAAACACTTGATCCCGAAGCAGAATCGCAGGCGGGGCGCCCGCTTGCCGACCGCATGCGTCCGCGGACCTTGGACGAATTCATCGGCCAGGAAGAACTTCTGGGGGCGGGAAAACCGCTTCGGATCCAAATCGAACGGGACGAACTGAGCTCGATGCTGCTGTGGGGTCCCCCAGGCTGCGGAAAGACTACGCTGGCGCGAATTATTGCCAAAACCACGCGGTCGGACTTCATTCCCTTCAGCGCGGTGCTTGCGGGCATCAAGGAAATCAAGGAAGTGATGTCCAAAGCGGAAGGCGCGCGCCGCTACGGAATGCGCACAATTGTTTTCGTGGACGAAGTGCATCGCTTCAACCGCGCGCAACAGGACGCCTTCCTTCCCCACGTCGAAGCCGGAAATATTCTGCTGATTGGGGCTACCACGGAGAACCCGTCGTTTGAAGTAATCGCTCCGCTACTTTCGCGGATGCGAGTGTACGTGATGCGAGCTCTCACGAAAGACCAAATCATCGGACTTCTGCGGCGCGCGCTTGCCGACGCCATTCGCGGCTTGGGAAAAGAACAAATTGAAGCGGGGGACGATATTCTCGATCGGATTGCGATCCTGGCGAATGGCGACGCGCGCTCGGCATACAACACGCTTGAAGCGCTGGCGATGGGTACAACTCCCGGGGCGGATTCGCGTCGCGTTCTATCGCAAGCGCGCCTCGAGGATGTTTTGCAGAAGAAGCTTCTGCCCTATGACAAATCCGGCGAGGAGCATTTCAACCTGATTTCGGCTCTTCATAAATCGGTGCGGAATTCAGACGCCGATGCTTCTCTTTACTGGCTGGCGCGCATGCTCGAATCCGGCGAGGATCCGCTGTACGTCGCGCGCCGATTGGTGCGCATGGCCAATGAAGACATTGGACTGGCCGAACCAAACGCCGTTCAAGTAGCGCTTGCCGCGATGCAGGCGTTCGAATTTCTTGGCCCGCCTGAAGGCAACCTCGCGCTGGCGCAAGCCGCTGTGTATCTGGCGCTCGCACCAAAATCGAATGCGGTTTACGCAGCGTATGGCGACGTTCAAGAGGATCTGCAAAGAACGATGGCTGAGCCGGTGCCGTTGCACCTGCGCAACGCGGTCACCGGCTTGATGAAGCACATCGGCTACGGCAAAGGCTATCAGTACGCGCATAATGCGGAAGAAAAAGTTACGGACATGACCTGCTTGCCGGAAAGTCTATCCGATCGCGTTTACTACCATCCAACCGATCAGGGATTTGAAGCGCGCATTAGGCAGAGGCTCGAAGAAATCCGGCGCATCAAGAGCAAGGCTTCGGGCCACAAGGAACACGAATGAGTGCGAGACGAAATCGTGGTACGCCACGGGGCACGAGAGTTTTGCTCGCCTTGTTTCTCGTGTTGTCCCTGACGCTGCACTTTCCGCCGCAATCCCGCGCGCAAGGAAAATCGCTTGTGAAGGTTGATGAAGACGTTCAGGCCTTTGCTATCGCTCCTGACAATCGCATCGTCTATTCCGTTCAACATATGCGCAAGGTAAAGAAGGCCCGGCTGGAACGCGACGATTTGTGGATCTCCTCGCCCGAGGGCAGACAAAAAAAGATCGTTGATGGAGAGAAATTATTTGCAGATCCATTGCTGAGTTATCAGGTGCAATCGTTTGCGTGGTCGCCGGACGGGCGCCGCATCGCGGTGATGATGCAAACTGTCGAAATGGAACAGCCAAAAGGCACCCGGGACCAGCAAATGGACGAACAACAGACCGTACGCGGGGCGGTAGCCATTTATCTGATGGATGCTGAAGGCCACCAAATTCCCATCCAAGGGGTGAAGGACGGATTGCTCAGCGAAGGTTACAACGCCGCATGGCTCGCGGACGGAGTCACGCTGGTGTACGTTACGAGGACCGGCGGAGATTTCTACGAACTGAACTCGCTGCGTCCGGGGGAGGGAAAGAGCAAGCCACTTTTCCAGGGGCATACGTTTGCAGCTCTGGCGTGGGACACCAAGAATAACCAGGCATTTGCAATTGAGGAAAGCATGAAAGTCCTCAGTCCCCCGATGCTCGTGCGGCTGGACCTCGTCAAGGAAACTCGCACGGCCATCATGCCGATCGATCAGTATGCAGGAGACTTTGCGCTTTCGCCTTCAGCTCAAAAAGTGGCGTATTTCCGCGACGGCGACACACTCGAAGTCCGGGACATCACCAACCCCGGGGACAAACCAGCGCAAGTCCGAGTCGCTATTGGGCAGTTTCAGTGGGGCCACGATGAAAAACGAGTTTTGCTGAAGCGCGGGGACCCACTAAAATCCGACCGGTTGACGTGGGTGGGCTTATATGACGGGCAGTTTGAGCCGCTTTTGCACGATCTTGAGTTTCACGACTACGCGATTTCACCGGACGGCCAGTTCGTGGCAGTAACCGAGCCAGGGAAACGAAGTCTCTTGGTGTACAGTTTGCGCTAGAGCAATTTCGTTCGTTGCGGAAGCTCGCGCGCCCGCCTGATGTGCTCCTTCAAAATGCACGAGTTCATCATCACGAAGATTCCGGCGCGCCTGGCGCGTTCCGCTGCCTCAGCATGAATGACACCTTCCTGCATCCAGACGCAGTGAGCGCCAATCTGAATGGCAGACTCCACGATTTCCGGGACGAATACGGGTCGGCGAAATATATCCACGATATCCACCGGCCCAGGAACGTCCTGCAGCCGCGCGTAGCTCTTTTCGCCCAGCACTTCCGTTTCGTTTGGGTTCACTGGAATGATGCGGTACCCGGCGGATTGCAGATATTGGGCCACGCCAAAGCTCGCGCGCGTGCGCCGGTTCGAAAGGCCCACGACGGCAATCGTTTTGCTGGACGTCAGGACCTGAATGATGGCATCGGACTGGGAGACGCTGGAGCGCTCGAGCCTGGAATCTGGATTCAAAGCAGAACTCGCCTTATCCGCGGGGTCGGCCATCAAATTCCCTGAGTGTCTCCCTCAATAATCGTGCGTGCGTGCGCTGCCGACCTGAGCGGGAGGGATGCGCGCACTTCTGCAAGCGCTCGCAGGAATTTCTCGTTTTCCTCGTGAGTCCCTACGGTCACGCGGAGCGCCGTGGGAAAACCCATCCAGCGCATGGGCCTCACGATCACGCCGTGCTTCAGCAATTCCTCCACAAGGGGCTCAGTGTCCGTCCCAAATATCACCAGGAGAAAATTTGCCACCGAAGGTACGAATTTAATTTTCAGGCTATGGAGCCCGGATGCCAGCTGCGCAAGTCCTGCGCGATTCGATTCGACGGAACGGCGAACGTGCTCCGTATCGTCCAAAGCAGCCAAGGCCGCCGCCTGAGCTACGCCAGAGGTATTAAAAGGACCGCGAATTTTGTTCATTTCCGCTAGGAGGGCTGCGGGGCCGATGCCGTAGCCAATGCGGAGTCCTGCCAGGCCGTACACCTTGGAGAAGGTGCGCAACACGAGAAGATTGCGGCCGCCGCGAACAATGTCTATCGAGCGCGAATAGTTCGGATCGTCCACGTAATCATAGTAAGCCTCGTCGAGCACGACGAGAATATGTTCGGGAACGCGCGCGAGAAACGTATCGAGATTGTCGGCGCTGAACATCGTGCCAGTGGGATTATTCGGGTTGGCCAGAAAAATGAGCTTGGTTTCCTCGGGTAGGTCGCGCGCGATCGCTTCCAGGTCAAATTGATAGTCGCGCATGGGAACATCCAGAAAGCTAGCTCCGGTAGCGCGAATAGCGATGTAATAAAGCGGGAAAGATCCGTAGGAAGTGACCCCGCAGTCGCCTGGAACTAATGCTATCCGCGCCGAAAGATCGATCAATTCGGTGGAGCCGCCGCCGAGGATGATACTTTCTACCGGAGTACCGTGCTTTTTCGCCAGGGCTTCGCGTAAGTAAAATCCACTGCCGTCCGGATAGCGATTAGACGCCGCGAGCGCTTTTTGCGCAGCTGCAATCGCAAGCGGAGAAGCGCCGAGCGGATTTTCGTTGGACGCGAGCTTAATAGCGTGCATGTTCAATTCGCGTTCAACCTCCTCAATCGGTTTTCCGGGCACGTAGGGCGCAAGTTCGCGTATATACGGGGGGACGAGTTCGTGAGTGAAATCGGTCATGCGTGGGAGGGCCTCAATTGTATTTCTCCGGACGCGGAGGCTGTCCGTGCCTTGGATGTTTGTCGTTCGGGCGCCGTTCTATACGGTTTCGCAACGTCGGGGTTGGTCTCCGCGGCTTGGAAGCGACTCGGCCTGGTGACGCTGAATGGTTTCTTGTTCCGTTACTCGCTGCCTGCGCAATTGCGGGCGCGGCATGCTGCGCCCCTACGATGGGCCTTTTTGCTTTGCCGATCGGTTTTGGTTTCGGAGTGAAAGGGCGGCGCTTTACGCGCATGCGGCGCGGAGTTAGGACCCCTGGTTTCGGCTGCACGGAGCGCGATAGAGTTGCCACTTCGGCTTCGGAAAGCTCGCGATGGCGCCCGGGAGCGAGCGACTCGAGCGCCAGATTTCCGATTGCGACACGTTTAGTTTTTTCGACGGCGTGGCCAGTCTGAAAAAGACGGTTGCGCAAGGCGTCGCTTCGCGTTTCGGAAAGGGTCACTTCATACCAAGGAGCATCCTTGCCCTTGATGCGTGCGATGTGCGCTCCCGTGGCGCGCGCCAGGTTTTCGATTTCTTCAAAGGTGAGGAGAGTTTTCAGTTTCAGGTTATAGGTCTGCGGCAGATTCGCCTTCAACATCAGATTTGCCAAATCCCCATCGTTGGTCAGAAAAACGAGGCCCATGGCGTGATACTCAAGGCGTCCCACGGGAAATACACGCTGGGTAACTCCGTGCAGCAGGTCGCTGAGAGCCCGGCGCCCCTCCGGATCACTCATGGTTGAAACAATTTCCGGAGGCTTATTCAAAAGAAGATAAATTCGATCCCTTTCGGGGCGCAGGAGCCTTCCGTTTACCTTGATGTGGTCGCGCGATTCATCGGCCTTCGAGCCCATTTCTGTGACAGTGTGTCCGTTAACGGTAACCATTCCGGAGGAAATAAGTTCCTCCGCGTGCCTTCTGGAGGCAATTCCCGCGCGCGCGATGATTTTTTGGAGTCTTTCGAGCATGGAATTCTATGTGAACCGACCATACAGATTAGCACGGAACAGGAAATTCAGTGGTGAAGCTAGCGGCTGCAATCTTCGATGATTTTAAAATGCTTTGTCGCGCGTCTCGGAATATCAGCGAATGTCAGTTGAATTCGCCGGCTAAATTCCCTGCTCGGATGAACCTTTGCCGGCAGACGCCACTGCTGCACGCGAGTTGTCGGTTTCGTCTGCGGAACCTTCAATGTTATCGGCGTTCGGTACCGTCGGCGCCTCTGTTGCGCTAGCGTTTGCTCCTTCAGCATTCAGCGCGGATTCAGCGGACGCTGCGGGTGCAACAGCGGAGTCTTCGGGTTCGGTGGGCGCGATGCCGGTGTCGTCACCGAGAGCGGCTTGCGCGAGGGCCTCAAACTCTTTCAGGCTGGGAAGCTCGTCTAGATCGAAAAGACCGAAGCGCATCAAAAACTGCTTCGAAGTGCGATAAAGAATCGGCCTGCCGATCACTTCCTTGCGACCGGCGGTGGTGATCAGGCGCTTTTCGAGGAGCGTCTTGATCACGCCGCCTACATTTACGCCACGGATTTCATTGATTTCCGGAATTGTAGCCGGCTGTTTGTAAGCGATGACCGCGAGAGTTTCGAGCGCGGGCATGGTGAGCCGCAGCGGGGGCTGCAAGCTCTTGATGAATTTCCGGACCGCGTCGTGATGCTGCGCTTTGGTGTAAAACTTCCAGCCGCCGGCGACTTTGCGCACTTCGATGCCGCGGTCGTCAGTTTGATATGCAGCGACAAGAAGATCCAGTCCGGCGCGGGCTTCGGATTTTTCAACTGCCAGCGCCTTGGCGATCTGGTCGAGCGTGGCGGGCTCGTCCGCTGCGTAAATAATGGCTTCCAGTGAGGCTTGCAGTTCTTGTGGCGTCATGGTCACAGATATTGCTCCTCGATTTGTGACATGGCATCGGGCCCGGCGAAAACCGCGTCGAACATTTTGTGTTTGCGCAAGCGGATGTCGGAAAACAGCTCCGATTGCACCAGCATGACCGCCTGCATTCGAACCATTTCGAGAACGGCGAGCAGTGCGACGATCATTGCGTTGCGCGTCTCGCAGGTCTCGAAGAAATCGATGAGCGAAACGGGCTCGTCGCTTCCGGACAAGCGCTGGCGCAGACGGTCCATCATTTGTGCGATGGTGACGGTCTCATGATGCAATTCAAATTTCTTAACGTCTTTCTTTCGCTCGAGAATTTGCTGGAACGTCTTCACCAAATCCACGAGCGAAATGACCAGCTCGCCCTGAACTTCGTCACCGGAGTAGAGCGAGCGGTCCGGATGCGACCAAACGTGATCCTCGACTTGTTGTTTCTGGTAAAGAAGTTGAGCGGCATTCTTGAATTTTTCGTGTTCGAGGAGCCGGTGCACGAGTTCGTCGCGCGGGTCCTGTTCTTCCGGCCCGGCCAGCGGATCGGGAGGCAGCAGCATTTTCGACTTGATGTGAATCAGCGAAGCCGCCATATAAATGAAATCGGCGGAGACGTTGACGTCGAGTTTTTCGAGTTGGTGAAGATAATCTAGATATTGCTCGGTGACTTTTGCGATGGGAATATTGTGGATGTCCATCTCCTGCTTGCGAATTAAATCGAGCAGAAGATCGAGCGGGCCTTCGTACACCGGCAAATTAATGCGATAGGGTGATGCCATTCCACCTGCCTCGGTCGAACATCAAGATAAAAGCAGATCCCTCGCTGCGCTCGGGATGACAGTGCTTTTAACCACTACCTGGCGCATTCCCTGCTGCAGCGGAAGGCCGCTCTCGCGCATCTTCCCATCTGAAGATGGCGTTGCGCACTCGCTTCATGGTGCGCTTGGCGGCTTTGCGCGCGTTGTCCGAGCCGGTATCGAGGATATCCCAAACCTGCTGCGGATGCGCCTCAAATTCTTTGCGTCGTGTCTGAACCGGCTCGATCCATTTGACCAGGTTATCGGCCATGGCGTTCTTGCATTCCACGCAACCGATGCCGGCTGTGCGGCAGCCTTGATCGGCCCACGCGATTGAGTCGCGCGGCGAGAATAATTTATGGTAGGCGAACACGGGGCAGACCTCCGGGCGGCCTGGATCAGTGCGACGAACGCGTTGCGGGTCCGTCATCATGTGCTTTAGAACCTTTGTGCGAATTTCGGCGGGTGGATCGCTCAGCCAAATGGCGTTGCCATAGCTTTTTGCCATACGGCGGCCGTCGAGGCCGGGAAGGCGCGGCGTTTCTGTGGGCAGGTAGGCCGGTTCCTGCAAGACTGAGTGCATGGGGAAGAACTTCTGATTGCGTTGTCCTACTTCTTCGAGAAAATTCGAATAGCCGATTTCGCTTACCCGTCGGCTAAAGATCCATGGGTTCCGGGTGAGGGGTTCTTCCGCAGACACTGCAAGGTCTTGCAAATATGGCGGAAGGGGTATGATTTTCTTCAGTTCACGCAGACGTTCCAGATTGTCGGCGTGGAACAAATCCTTGTTCACCTCAAAACCGAAGTGGGCGTTGAAGCGGCGGACAATTTCGCGGGTAAGCTCGACGTGGGGGGCTTGGTCTTCGCCAACGGGGACAAGCAATTCTTGCTTTGGTTCGCCGTACATGACGATGTCGGCGGATTGCAGGAGCGGGTAGCCGAGGAAGCCGTAAGTGCCGAGGTCGCGGTCCTTGAGATTCTCGATTTGCTCTTTGTAAGTTGGGACACGCTCGAGCCAGCTCAGCGGCGTAATCATGGAAAGCAGGACGTGCAGCTCGGCGTGTTCCAGAATCTGCGATTGGACGAACAGTGTGGACTTCGCGGGATCAAGCCCGACCGCAAGCCAGTCCGTTGCGACTTGCAAAGTGTTTTCTGCTATGGACGACGTGTCTTCGTAATGCGTGGTCAGCGCGTGCCAATCGGCCACGAAGAAAAAACATTCGTATTCTTCCTGAAGCTTCAGCCAATTCGAGAGGGCTCCGAAAAAATGGCCGAGATGAAGGCGGCCGGTAGGGCGCATACCGCTGAGGACTCGCTTCTTAAGGTTAGCCAACCTGGTGAGCTCCTGCGGCGCGAGATCCGGCGCGGGCGGGCGCGTTGCGCAACAAATCGCGTGCGATCACGATTCGTTGCATTTCGCTGGTGCCTTCGTAAATGGTAAGCACGCGAGCATCGCGATAATAGCGCTCGACGTCGGTCTCGCGCGAGTAACCCACGCTGCCATGGATTTGCACGGCGCGGTAGGCGACCCGATTGGCCATTTCGCTGGCATACAATTTCGCGCGCGAGGCGGACGAACCCGGGCGGCGAGAGCCCGGTTGGCGCGATTGTTTATCGCGCATGAAGGCGGCGTAATGCGTGAGGGCTCGAGCGGCTTCGATCTCGGTTTGCATGTCCGCAAGCATCCACTGGATCGCTTGATACTCGGCGATGGATTTCCCGAACGTGCGGCGCTGCTTGGCATAACGCGCTGCCGCTTCCATGGCACCTTGCGCCAGTCCGACGGACTGAGCGGCGATGCCCACGCGGCCTCCATCGAGCGATTCCAAAGCAATCCTCAGACCCTGGCCTTCTTCGCCCAGGCGATTTTCGACTGGAACCCGGCAATTATCAAAAACGATTTCCGCCGAGCGTGAAAGGTGCAGGCCCATTTTTTCTTCATAGCGGCCGATGCGAAATCCGGGAAATGTTGGCTCGACCAAAAATGCGGTGACGCCATGCGCGCCGGCACCCGGGTCAGTCTTGGCGAAAACCAGATACACACCGGACACACCACCGTTGGTGACCCATGCTTTGGTGCCGTTTAAAACGTAAGAGGCGCCGTCCTGTACCGCGCGGGTTTGTATTCCGGCTGCGTCCGAGCCAGCCTGCGGCTCGGTGAGGCAAAATGCACCCAGAATTTCACCGCGCGAAAGAGGCGTGAGATATTTCTTCTTCTGCGCTTCGCTGCCGACTTTCCAGATGGGCACGCCGACAACGGAATTCGTAACGCTAAGCGCGACCGCCGTTGATGCGCACACCCGCGCGACTTCCTCAAGCATCAGAGCGTAGCTGATGGTGTCCGTTCCCGCGCCGCCCCACGCTTCGGGCACGAGCATGCCGCAGCAGCCGAGTTCGCCGAGTTTGCGAAGCTGTTCGGCCGGAAATTTCTCATCGCGCTCGTACTCGCGCAGGATGGGACGCATTTCCGTCTCCATAAACCGGCGGACGGTGTCGCGAATCAAGATTTGGTCGCTGCTGAGTGAAAAATCCATGGAGAAGGTGCCGAGGTGATGCTAGCACAACCGCGCGGCACACCGAAATGCTGCGTCCAAATTCGTGTTGCGATTCTACGACAACGGAGCTGGGCTGGCGTTCACTTCGGAGGCGCGGGAGGTGGAGGAGGTTTGAGACTGGCGCTAAGTTTCGATTTATGTGCGGCCTTGACCGTCACTTTGACCTCTTGAGTCACCAGGCCGTTCGCCGAGATGGCAACTTTGTACGCGCCCGCAGGCAGGTTTTCCACGTTGAATTGACCGTTCACGTCAGTCGATACGCTCGCGGTGAAGCCGGTCTGGACATTGGACACGCTGATACGCGCCCCTGCCAGCGGGCCTGCATGCTTCTCGGTAACCGTGCCGATGATCGAACCGCCAGGTGTTTGAGCCAAGGAGAGCGGCGCGAGAGCGCACATAAAACACAGAAAGAGCCCGAACCGAGTAAAAGGCGTCGTTCGGCGCCAAAAACCTCGCGAGAACATAAATGAATGCGGGAAATTCATGTGCGGGCTCTCCTATAGCTTCAACAATTCGCGCAACCGTCTCGTTTGATTGCGAGAAACGGGGATTTCGCTGGCACGCTTATCGTTCATTTTCAGCATGTAACTTGACTTGAACCACGGCACAACTTCCTTGATGTGATTGATATTCACCAGATAGGAGCGGTGCGGACGCCAAAAACGGTCGGAATCGAGAGAGGCGCATAGCTCTTCAATAGTGCGATAGTTTGATACGCCTTCGAAGTCGCGGGCGAAAATGGTGATCGTTCCGTCCTGGATGGCAGCGTAGATCATGTCTTCAGCATCCACCAAGAACATGCGCGCTTGCGATTTAACGAGCAGCTTTACGGGTTGCGAAGCCTTCGGAGGCGGTGCGGACAACTGGCCGACCAGGCTTTCGAGCCGTTCGACCGGCGAGGTGTGGGCTTCCACCATTTTTTTCGCGCGCTGAATGGCTTTCGCGATGCGGGCCTTGTCGAACGGCTTCAGGACGTAATCGACGGCGTTCACCTCGAAAGCCTGGATCGCATAATTGTCGTAGGCGGTAGCAAACACAATTTGCGGAATGCGCAGTTTGCGCTCGACTAGTTTTTTGATCACGCCGAAGCCGTCGAGGCCAGGCATCTGAACATCGAGAAAAACGAGGTCGGGATCGTGCTCCTTGATAAGCGCGACAGCTTCCAGCCCGTTTTTCCCCTGGCCTATGACGTTTATTTCGGGGAACCCTTTCAGGAGGTAGACGAGTTCGTCGCGCGCGGGGCGCTCGTCATCTACGATGAGAGTATTGATGGGCATGGTTCGCTGCGCCAGTATATGCAACCGGAACAAGCGCGGCAACAAAACGCGACATCGCGAGACGAGGAAACTGTGTCGCTGTAGAATGGCGAGGCCGTGACTTCACTAGGGGAGATTGCGTGGCTAAGAGAAAAACGTCAGCGAAGATTCTGAGCAGCAAAGTGATGTTCAAGGGACGCGTGTTCGGCGTGCGCCGCGAGAGCGTGGTGGAACCTGGAGGAGTGGAGGCGACGAGGGAAATCGTGACGCATCCGGGTTCGGTGGTTGTCCTGCCGGTGTTTCCGGACGGGCGCATCCTGATGATCCGGCAATACCGGCATGCCGTGGGCCAATACCTTTGGGAACTTGTGGCGGGCAGCAAAGATCGTGGCGAGAGTTTTCAAAAAGGGGCGCACCGCGAATTGCTGGAAGAAACCGGATACCGGGCTCGGAGGATGCGGAAACTGCTCGACTTGTTTCCTACTCCGGGATTCGTCAGCGAGAACATGGTGATTTTTCTGGCTGAGGGGTTGAAATTGGGAAAGGCGCAGCCCGAAGCGGACGAGAAAATCGAGATGCGGATTTTTAGTTTGGGCGAAATCGAAGATTGGATTCGTGCAGGAAGAATTCGCGATGCGAAGTCGGTAGCGGGGATTTTGTATTACGCGCATTGTGCGCGGAAAAAACGACGTTAAGGAAGTAGCCTCATCCATACCAAAGACAACTCCCGCCACACTCCATACGGACTGGCCTTCGGGACAAGTGGCGATTAGGTACAGAAATTGCGGGCTGACCCGTCGGTCTGACTTTGGCTGCTAAGCTTGTATCGAGGCGGAGGTCATATGCCAGACCCGGGAATTTATAAAAAGCTTTATCAGATTGTGAAATGGTCTACTCTTGCGGCGCTTGTTGTGACGCTGATTCTAGTTTTACGCAAATCGCCGCCCCCGAATATTCCTTACGATGCAAACGCAGGGGCCAGAGCAGAGCACAAATTCCAAGCGGCGGACCAAGCGAAAGCGGCGGGCCAGCCCAGCCAAGTTCAGCTCGATCGCAGCGAGCTCAATTCCTATTTGGCGCAGAATTTACAACTCGAGGGCCAGCCGGCCACGAGCGCGGAGGCACCACCCGCTCCGAGCAGTGGCGTCCAATTCCCGGCGGTTAGCGCTGGCGCTCCCAATGCCGACCCGGCCGCAGCGGCGCTATCAGGCGGCGATCAAGCAACTCTGGACCAAGTGCAATCCACGGTGAAGGACGTCAAAATCGATATGGACGGGGACCTGGTGAAGGCTTACGTGATCTTCGATTATCACGGAAAGGATTTATCGCTCGAACTCGACGGCCATCTGACTTCGGACAACGGCTATATAAAATTTGAGCCCGTGGCCGGGAAACTTGGATCGCTTCCGCTGCCGCAATCCACTCTGCAAGCGGCTGTGGACAAAATGATGGCGTCTCCGGAAAATCGCGAAAAGCTAAAATTGCCGGCGGACATTAGCGACATTCAGATCCAGGATGGCCAAGCTGTGGTGAAGTACAAATAGCGCAGCGCGCTATCTGGAAATCAGTTCGATTGATTCCGCCCGCGTATCGCTATCAGCGTGGCCTGAGCTTGCTGCGCGATCTGCAGCGACATCCCATTCGCTCCATGCGCGAAGCGGGCTACATCGACCGCATCCTCCGCGTTGCCCATCAAAAAAAGCGCGCGCAGAGCTTCCCATACCATGCTCGCGCTCGGCAAGAGCGAAAGAATCGGCTGGCGCGCGGCTACGCTCGATCCGTCTGCAGTAAGCCAGCGGCCCACCGTGCCGGGAACGTTCGATCGCACTTCCCGCTTCCCCGCTGATGATTCGACGTGCGCCACCATCGTTCCGGGATTGACTACATCTCCAGGTTTCAGCCGGGTATCAAGCTTTCCTTCGACCGGCGAGCTAAGTTCGAACGGCCGGAGCATGGCGACGATTTGCGCGTGGCCGGAATCGTCCTTGAAACGCACCAGGGAGAGCGCTGCGTTACGCTGGACCATCGGGTTAGGGTCGTTGAGAAGCTGCAAAAGCGTGTGATGAAAATCCTCAGATGAATTGTCCTGGCCCATTACCCAGGCATCGGTGACGCGGATCTCCTCCACCGGATCGCTCGCGAGCTGAATGATTTGGGGATACCACTTGCGGACGGAGGGGTCGCGAGTTTCCATGCGCGTTTCGAGCTGAGCCAGCGCGTGCTGGATGTCGCGCGGGTGCGAGTGGTCTGCCAGCGCTTTCGAAACCTGCTGATCGTTTAACGGGCGTCCGAACCAGGTCGCGTTCCAAAACAAAAACGGCATGAGCACAAACAGCAGCGCTATGGCGAGGATTCCGAAAGCCCAACGGCCGCCGAAGGAAGGCTGTGTTTTTGTGTCTTCTGCCATTCGATAAACAGTTTACAGCAACGCGTGCAGCAGAGGCAGGCCGATCTGGGATACAGCCGGCGCGCCGATAGGCGTGTAAGCGATGTACAAGAGCCAATAAACGATAACGCCTGTAACTGAAACGTAGAGCCATATCGGATAAGTCCAATGCGCGATGCGGCGATGGCTGCTGAATCGCTCGCTTAAAGCGTAGGCGAGCGTGATGATCACGAGCGGCAGCGTGGTTATCGCGAGAATGGTGTGCGAAATGAGCAAGGTAAAATACACCGGCCGGATCCAGCCCTGGCCCCCGAAGCGAATGAGGCCCGCGTGCACGTGGAAATAAACGTAAAAGCCCAGGAAAGTTATCGAGCAGAAGAACGCGCACAGCATCGCAGCGCGGTGCCAACGGATTTTTCCGTTGCGAATGAAGGCAAAGCCAATGAGCAGAAAGAAAGTGCAAACCGCGTTCAGCGTGGCGTTCACTGCCGGAAGAGATGAGAGCGGAATAATTGTCATGGGCGCACGATTTTGTTTTCAGGCGCCTCTAGCTGTCCTGAGGCTTAGCCGCCGGAGCAGGCGCGGGTTTCGCCGCCGGTTTAGGTGCGGGCGGAGGCTCCGGATAACCCGGCTCCACAGCAGCAAGTGGATGGGAAGCCTGCAGCGGCGGTGCGGCAGCCGGAGAGGTTGCGGGGACCGGAGCGGCACTCTTTGCAACTGCTGTGGCAGGCGCTGCGGCGGGCGACTTCGGCGCTGCTTGGGCGGCGGGTTTGGCACGGAAAAATGGAAGCACTCCCGCTTGATACACCATCACTAGAATCATAAGGCTGAAGATTCCGCCCATCATCAAGCAGATTGCCAGCAACATGATGCCGTCGATTCCGCTGGTAAGCAGACCGCTGGTAATCTCCCAGATGATGCCGATAAGCGCTAAGGCAACAAACAGTGCGCATATGACGCAAAGCTCGATCCAATTTGCTTTGGGTGTGGTGGTTTCGGTCCCCATGGTTGTAGTAGTCATCGGCCCATTTTATCGAAAATCATCCACGCAAGCAGAAGCGGGATGTGAATGACGGTGGCATGCATAAGCCATTTCGCGCGGACATTGGTGCGCGCGCGGTTGGCCCACAGCGAAACTTGCAGCAAAATCATCCCCAGCACCAGAGCTCCGAAGAAATAACGAATCCCGGCCATTCCCATCACTGAGGGAAGCAAGCTTACAGGCACTAGGATTGCGGAAAAACTGACAATCACGTTAAACGTAGCGTCACCCTTGCGGTCCACGACCGGTAACATTTGAATTCCCGCCCGTGCGTAGTCTTCGCGGTACATCCAGGCGATGGCCATGAAGTGCGGAAACTGCCATACGAACAAAATGGCAAAAAGAATCCAGCCGCCTTCGGAAAGTGAGCCCCGGGCAGCGGCCCAGCCGATCAACGGAGGCAACGCGCCAGGAATGGCTCCCACGGCAGTTGCAAGCGTCGTGCGGGTCTTAAGCGGCGTGTAGAGGCCAAGGTAAGACGCGCTGGTGGCGAAGGCGATAAAGGCCGCGAGTGCGTTAACGGTGAGGGCCAGCCACGCTGTGCCGAAAACGATTGTGACAACACCGAAAATCAGGACTTCGCTTGGTTTTAACGTCCCGGTCGGGAGCGGGCGCGCCGCCGTCCTGCGCATTACCGCGTCCATATCTCTTTCGACGTACTGATTCAGAGCGGCAGTCCCACCGGCTACCAACAAAGTGCCGAAGAGCGTTTGCGCGAGGCGAGCCCAATCCACGGGGCCGGTTGAACCGAGGTAAAAGCCGGCAACGGTGGTAATCACCACCAGGAAGGTGACGTCGGGCTTCGTGAGCACGACATAAGCCCACGGCTTTTCGAAAAGGTTGATGGCGAATGCGCGTTCGTTACTCATGACGTCAAGCCCTCGAGCTTTCGGCTCGCGTACCACCGGTACGTGTAGTTTCCATGGCCGATCGTAGTGCCACGACTGCTTTCGGACGAATCAAACGATAGCAAGATAACGTCAAGACCACACTGGAAGCAAGCGTCAATGCGCCGACAAGCACATGTGCGACCGTGATGACAACATAGGCCATAGACGGCTGGGTGGCGTGCATAGCCTGCACTACGGCCCAATACGCCGCAACGCCGAGCAAGATCTGCGTGCCGAGGAACGCCTGCAGCAAGACGCCCCAGCGGCGAAGGTCGCGAACCTGGCCAAAACGCTTGCGGACCGCGCGGCAAGTCCAAACGATCAGAAACGTAACCACGACGAATCCGACGAGATGCGGCAGGATTCCAAAGGCTCCGTGGCGAAAGCCTGCGCCGAGGATGAGCTGAACGAAAATGGCAGCGGTGGTAACGACTGCGAGAGGGCGCAGGCGGGGCGAGCCGCGATCGTCAAGCGACGAAAGGTCACGCTGCCACCAAGCACTGGTCAGCAACGCGAGACTGACCACAGTAACGAAGAATATCTGTGCGAGCGTGGCGTGCATCGTCGCCGTGACTGCCGGGTGTCCGCGAAGGACGCGCAGCGCCCCGAGGAGAGCTTGCGCGATGATCAAGGCCAGCGCCGTCCAGCCTAGCTTGCGAGCGATGCGGGTGCCGCTGCGGGCAAGCCAGACAGCTAAAACCAGAGTGAGAATGCTGACGGTAGCGGCAAACACTCGGTGAGCAAATTCGTAGCGAATGCCTCCTACGAGGGGAGGAATAATTCGGCCGTACGCGAGAGGCCAATCCGGCACAGAGTCGGCAGCGTCGTTGCTTGTCACCAGCGCGCCGGCCATCAGAAGCAACACGGTGACTGCTGCCGTAGCGACGGCGAATCGGTGGACGCCTTGAAGCTTCTCGGTTTCCGGCATTGTAAGTGCGATTCCCTGTCAATCAGAACAGAGCTGCTAAAAGCTGGTGCGCGAGAATACGCGATCTAGAACACATGGCCGCAGGAGCGAGCAAGAACCCACTCCTGCGGCCACAGATCACGAACAGCATCCAACAAATTAACCAACAGCTTGCTAGTCTCCGGATGCCGCGGCGGTCTTGAACGTGAAGGTGAGCGGCTTCGATTCCTTAGCGCCGATCGTCACCGTCTGATCCGAGACACCGTACTTTTCGTGCCACGCTTCGATCGTGTAGGTTCCCGGCGGCAGGTCCTTCAATGTAAACTTTCCATCTTTCGAAGTGACCGCGTAGTAGGGATTCTTGAACACGAAAATGTAACTCTTCATCCAGGGGTGCACGTTGCACTTCACCGGTATGGCCACTTCGGCGCGGCCGAACGTTTCGTCGATGGGAGTGGCGCCTGGCGGCTGCGACTTATTCCACTCGCGATTATCTTTCGGCATCGGGTGAATGTTGTGAGTGGTTTGGTCGTCATTCTTGACTTCGAATGTCTGGCCGGTCATCAAAGCGATGATGTGGGGGTCGTACATGCAACCTTGTTGGTTGAGCACGACAGGCTCTTTGGGCGTGTCGAAGTTATAGTCGGCGAGGCCGTCTTTCACGTAAACCACTACGTTGGCCAGGTCGCCCTTGTCGTCTACGACGACCTCAGGCGGGACAACGGGATTCGGATGCGCTTTCTGGCAATATGGCTCGGCGCTCATGTTGATAGGCTTGGCCGGCACGGGCTTGCCGTCGAGCGTTACGCTGCCGGTAACGGAGCCGACCGTCGAGGTATCGATCACCTTCTTGGCGTTTGAATTCGCCACGGGCTGCTCGTTGGTGTCCTCTTTTTTGCCGCAGCCGGTGATGGCAATCGCCAACACGGCGGCCAATGCTAGATAAAAAAACTTAGTCTTCATTTGAAGAAAATCCTCCTTAGTAAAGCGGGGCTATTCTAACAATTCTGCGGCTGCATGAGGCCAAATTCTTTGCAAGCGAGGGCTTTGCTATGCGCTGCTAGTTCCTGCCGCCAGCGCCTTTGCCGCCTGCTCCGCCTGAGGGCTTTGCGCTCCCGCCGCTCGGAGCCGGGGTCTTCCCGACGAGCGCGGCTTGTTCCTGCGGCGTAAGCGAGAACATGTAGCGGACCAGCAAGTCCGCTTGATCGCCCTGGTAATGCTGCACGGTCGCGGGCACCGGACCTGAGAAGACCCAGTGATCGCCTTCCATGCGGAATAATCCCGAAGGCATAGCAGTGCCGGGGATAATTTTCGCGGGATCAATGATCCAGCGCTCGGTCCAGGCCGGTTGCAGACGATCGTGGGCCAGCAAGAAATTCGGTGCAATTGCATTCTTGTCGTGCGCTTCATTGCCCGTCATATGGCATTTCAGGCAGGGCGCAGCCGGGCTGATGAACAAAGCGCGAGCCATGGCGCGCTCGTTGTCATCAAGAGGTTTCACCTTCGGCGGAATAAACGGATCGGGCTGAGACGACATGGCCTGGAAGAAAAGCACGAGCTTGCGAATTTCGTCGTTCGAGAGATAGAACGTCGGCATGCGCACTTGCAGATACTGGCGCACGCCGTTGCGATTCGTATCTGTGGTGCTGAGCGACGGATTGGCCAGGAACTGCCTGAGCCATTCGGGATTCACACGCGCGCCTTCGGTGGTGAGTACCGGAGGCAAATTCGCTTTGTTCTCACCTTGATAGAACGGCAGAGTCTGCATCACAGATTTTTGGCCGACGTCAATCTGATGGCAGCCAATGCAGTTGTATTTCGTGACCACCCACCAGCCTTCTTGAATATAGCGTCGGCGGTCGGCCGGCCTGTACATGTACTCCGGCGGCAAAGTGGGATCGGTGCTTCCCAAGAGCATGCTGACCAGAGCCTCGACGTCACCATCGCCGTAAAGATTCGGCTTGGGCATGCGCAACGCGTCCATCGGATTCGCGTGATATTTACCCTGGTCGTAAACTCCGGGATTCTGTAATTTTTGCTCGAAGAAGCCTTTCGCGTCGTACCAAGGGCCACGGGGCGATGTTTTGCCATCGGGAAATACGCCGCGCTTGGCGTCTTCGGTCCAGAGAGCGAAGTCGAGCCGCTCGATCGGCTTGCTGCCTTCGTTGGTAAGTTCGGTACCGATGCGGCCTTCGTCTTCGAGACCGCTGAGTTCATGGCATCCGGCGCAACCATAATGACGCGCCAGGTCTTTGCCTTTGGCGGCCAGTTGCGGGTCGTCCATGTAATCCGCGGAGGCGTAAGAAGCATCGGGACGCTTCTGCGTCATCAAGTACGTAGCGATGTCGCGTGAGTCGTCCATTGAAAGACGCAGACTCGGCATCACGGTGGGCTGCTGCACTACGAGCTCGTGGCCATCGTTCGGACAGCGCGAGTGATCCAAATCGAAAACGTACGGTAGATTGTGCTTGGCGTAATCTTCAGGTCCCAAGTCGCGCTTTTCGTAAGGACAATACGGCCTCGTGCGCTGGCGCGGGTCGTGGACCCAGCGAACGACATAATCGTAATTTTCCTTTTCGCCGACGCGGCTGAGGTTGGCAGCGAAAGTTCCGCCAACCGTGGACGAGCCTTCACCCATGGAATGGCAGGCGAGGCATCCGCGCTCTTCGAAGAGTTCTTTGCCATGGGCTGCGTTACCGGGCGCCTGATGATCGAGCGGAGGGCCGGTGAGTCCTGCTTGCCAAACGAAAGCGGCGAGGGCCTGCGTCTCGTCCTGCGAGAGACGGAACTGCGGCATTTTGGTGGTCGGCCGGAATTCGGTGGTGTGGCCGATCCAGTATGGAATCCATTCTTTGCGCAGCTTCTGGCGCGCTTCCTTCAAATCGGGGCCTACTTTTTTGATTTCCTGCAAAAGATTGTGAGTTTGTTGTTCGAGCGATTCGGAGCGCGCGTCCATGCGGCTGATTTCCACGGTTAGATTCGTGGCCTGACTGTTGAGCTTGTCGGCGGTGGCGTTGTCTGGCGCGGCGTCGGCTTGTTTCTGCAAACGCGGGATCGTCAGCAAATCGTCTGATTTGGTTTTCGCGAGCTGCAAAATCTGCTGGCGCGCGTTGACAAGTTGCTCATCCTGGTTGTCAAACCCCTGAAAACGATGACACCCGATGCAACCGCGCTGGCGATAGAGCTGCTTTCCGTCGTTGAGGACCGGCGCGTGCTCGGTGACCATGTCGGCGGAATGGCACTGCTGGCATCCCGCTTGATAATTTTCCGGGTAATACAACGGCCAGAGCCAATGCGGGTAGCGGCCGTGTCCGCGCTGGACGGAATCGATCGCGCGGCCGTTTCCGCCGTGGCAAGGCGAACAACCGAACTTCTCAAGCGGATGCCATTGAATTAAATCCAAATCGGGGTGACTTGAAAAGGGCGCGTTATTGCTCTTCGCCATTCCCAGGTCCGCCTTCGTCAGCGTGACTTGAGGCGGAACGTACTTGGGGTCCGTGCCAACGTGGCACGATTCGCAGCGATCCACCAGTCCGGCGCCGCCCAAATTGTTGATGGACGCGCCGGACGGATTCACGTTGATCTGGATAATTCGCTCGTCAAAATCTTCCATGGAGCGGCGCAAGCCATCGAGCGAAGCGGAGCTCAGGCCGGGTAGATGGTCGGAGACATATTTCGTTAGCAGGGCCTGCGCATCTTTGGCTGGCTTGTCGATTTCGCCACGCTTCGCTACCAATGCAGCACGTTGCGCCATGATGCTGGTGAATGTGTCGTTCAGCTGGTCGGCAGTGAATACTTTATTTTTTTCAATTTGGCCACTCGCGGTGGGCCAATCCACTTTCCATGTGGAACTCCGGCCTTCATTCAAGTCCTTTAGGGCTCTAGCTTTCGCACTTTTATCGCTGTCCGGAACAATTTCGTATTGGTAGACCAAGTGACCAATTTTCCCGCGTTCATCCTTGAAAGCATCGGCCATGGCCGCGCGCTGCTGGTCCAAGAGCTCGATCTGTTTGGCGATCTCGTCGTCCTGGATTTTTGCCGTTTGCTGTGCACTGGAAAGATTCGAGGCGAGAGTCTTATATTCTGGCGAGGAGTAAACGTCGCTCTCGTCTTGCTTCTGCCGTTTGATGTCCTTGCCGAGATATTCGGAGTAGGCCTTGGCAAATCGGGACTGGTAGCGGCGCCAGGGTTGCAATCCATAGAATTCAACGTAGAAAGACCATGCGACAGTGATAATAAGAAGCAGCGAAGCGATCAAAAGCGGGAATGCAAACGATCGATTCTTAATCGGATCATCCGGCGGCATTTCAGGCGAACGGTCAGGCACCCGTATCCTCCGTGCGCATTTCTGCGGTGCATCCTGCCATGCCGGCCGGTGCTAAATGCTGAACCATGGCGTCACCCATATATATTTGATCGTGAAAACCAGCCGCAGCAGAATCTTGATCGGCAGCGACAGCATGAGAATCAAAAATGTGTACATGGTCACAAGCTGCAGCAAACTCATCCGCTTGTAAATTTTCTTGCTAAATTCGGTACGAGTGCATACCCAGTGAACCAGAATTGCAGCGACAATGAAAAATATCACGAGCGGAAATATTCCAAAAATCGCCCGCGCCCAAATGGCCGCCTGGTCCTTGGTTGTATGGAAAATGGGAGCAAGCCAGGAACCATCGATACCGAATATCTGATCGAGGTTCCGGTTCACAGCATAATCAACGCGTTCAGCGTCCCACGTCTGTCCCGGCCAGAACCACATCCATCCCGGACCGCGAATGAACGTGCCGATTACGATCATCAGCACCCAGAGCCCGATGAAGCCGACCAGGAAAGTCCAAATGGAAAATCTTCGCTGCTTGTAGGTGTAGTAGCCGTTGCCAAGAGGGTTCGAGTCAATATACGGAATGACCATCAAGCCGACGATGATCAAAGTCGGCATGACTACGCCCGCAATCCAGGGATCGAAATAAACCAGCATTTCCTGAAGACCCAGGAAATACCAAGGAGCTTTTGCCGGATTCATGGTGACGTTAGGGTTGGCAGGCTCTTCCAAGGGCGCGTTTAGCGTCAATGACCAGGCCATCAGCAGTACGGTGACCAGGATGGCCACCAGGAATTCCATGCGCATCAGGTAGGGCCAGGTGTGAACTTCTCGCTCCCACTTGGGATCCCATTCTTGCGTCTTGCGGTATTTGGTTTTGGCGGCCTGCGCATCGGATTCCAGAATTGCGATCAGCTTGTCGTTCGCGATGCCCTGCCTCAGCGCGTACCACATGTAAAACGGGGCGAGAAATAACAATGCGACAATCGGCACATTGTCGGGTGCGGATGCGACCTCCCAAATTTGGCGCCAATCGAAAGGCATCTAGCCTCGTATCCTCAAAAAAAACTGTAAAAAGACAATGGAACGATCGAGCTAACCCATCCCGCTGGGCCGCAGAATTACCGGCCGCGGGCTTCTCTCTTCCTTGATTTCCGATTCAAGCATCACCGGCGCGGGGCCTGATATTCCCCCGTCTTTTCGTACGCGCCAGAAATGGACACCCAAAAATATCGCGACAATCAACGGAATGGCGATGCAGTGCCAAATGTAGGCGCGCAACAATGCATTCGCGTCCACAATGGATCCGCCAAGCAGGGCGAAGCGCACGTCGTTATACGGCGTCATGCCCATTTGAGGGCCGCCTGGGCCTTCATTTCCTAACAGCGGCGTGGCTCGCGCCATATTTGTTCCCACTGTGACGGCCCAGAACCCCAGCTGGTCGTCCGGAAGCAAATACCCCGTGAAGCTCAGCAACATCGTCAACACCATCAGCAGTACTCCGACGCACCAATTGAATTCGCGGGGGCGTTTATACGAGCCGGTCATGAAGACGCGGAACATATGCAGCCACACCGCGATGATCATCAAGTGGGCGGCCCAGCGATGCATGTTGCGCAGCAGCTTGCCGAACGGCACGTCGTTTTCGAGATACAGGATGTCGCGGAACGCCTGGATCTTCGACGGGTGGTAATAAAACATCAAGAGAACGCCAGTGAAAGTAAGAACGATGAAGAGGTAGAAAGTGATTCCGCCCATGCCCCAGGTGAAATTGTATTTCGTTGCATCGCGGTTGACCTTGGCCGGGTGCAGGTGGAAGAAAACGTTGGAAAGAACGCTGAGCGCGCGATTGCGCGGTTCTTCGTCGTGTTTGACGCGGAAAATCGAGCGGTAAAGCTGAGTTTTCTCCGGTTCTTTCAGCTCGGTGGCTTGCTGTTTGGCTTTTTCCGTCAGCGTTTCACGGAGCGCGGCGGCAGAGTCCTTCGCTTTTTCGAGGATGCCGGTTTTGCTCTTGCCGTCGCCGTTTTCTTCGGGCATCCGTCTGACCCCTTGTCCTACTCAAATCTCGCCGATACCACTTCATGCCAGCGTTCAGCAGCCCAAGGCTATACGTTCAAAAATGCTCCCGGATCATTGAAATGATTCACGCCAGCGCGGGGATCGTCCACGAATAGCCGGCTCGTATCCACGGTGATCTTTCCAGTGGGATCGAGCTGCACGAAGGAACGGTCCATTGGCCGAGGCGCTGGTCCCTCAAAGTTCACACCTTCGCTGTCATACCCGCTTCCGTGGCAGGGACACTTGAACTTATTTTCGGCGGGCTTCCATTCAGGCGTGCATCCGAGGTGCGTGCAACGCGCGAAAATGACGAAAAGGCGGTCCGGCTCGCGCACGACCCAAACGCGGTTGGTCATCAGAAAGCGCTGATCGATTCCCAGCGCGAAGTCGGTAGGAAAGCCGATATCGAAAACAGTATTGGGCTCGTATAGCGCGCGAGGAAAGAAAAACCGCAGGAACATCAGGAAGTTAACGCCCAGGTAGCCCCAAATACAGGCCCAAACAATCCGGCGACGGGTAGTATTTACCGTCTTAGCCGCCGCTTTGGAGTCTAGCGCAGCAGATGCATTTGCCGCCGGCGCCTTGGAAGACGCGCTGGTTACCTCTCCGGACTTCCCGTCAGACATATCTGGCATCGGCCCGTTGTGCTGCTAGCTTCAAAATCTAAGAATATATAATGGCTTCATGAGAGCAAAACACGAACACTGGTTTATATGACGTGGGAATCTCCGTGTCAAGTAGTTACGGCAACCTGTCGTCAGTCAATTTCCAATGACCCGAATCGTCGTGCACTCACGGGAGATTCCGGCTTTCGCGAACGACGGGGCTTTAGGATGCGATAGAGGAGACACCGTTGCGTTTTCCCACGGAACGAAGCACCAGGTCGGCCAAAGCGCGAATCAGGAGTGGCGAATCATTCAGAGCGGGCATCATAAGAAATTGACTGATCCCCAAAGACTCTGCCTGTTCCCTTGCCTCGATGTTGATCTCGTGCAGGGTTTCGATGTGCTCGGTCAGAAACGAAACTGGAATCACCAGGACGCGCTTGATTCCGCTGCGCGCAAGCTTCTCGATGGTGTCCGGAAGCGAAGGTTGTAGCCACTTCTGCGGACCTACCCGGCTTTGAAAACATAGTGCATGCGGATTCGGCCAGGCGCCAAGCTCGCGCACAAGCTGCACCGTCTCCTGAATCTGTTTCGGATACGGGTCGCCTTTTTCGACCAGTGCCATCGGAAGACCGTGCGCGCTGAAGAGGAGATGCACCTCGTCTGGATTTGGCAATTCTTGAAGGACGCCATTGACACGGTCCACAATGGCGGCGATGTAATCGGGATGGTCGTAGAAGTGGTCAACGACATGCACAGGGACTTGCGACTTATACAACCGGTTCCATTCCTTCAAGCTGCTTCCGGTGGTGGCGAACGAATAGTGCGGATAAAGCGGCAGGAGGACGAGTTCGTCAAATGGCGTGCTCTCGAGAGTGGCGATAGCTTCTTGCGAGTCGGGGTGCCAGTAACGCATCGCGACAATCGTTCGCGCTGAGATGTAGGGGCGAAGTTCCGCTTGCAGCGCCTGGGCCTGCTGCTCGGTTAACCGGCGGATAGGCGAGCCTCCGCCAATTTCCGCATAGTGCTTCCGCACGATTTTCGAACGCGTAGTGGAGATTAGCTTGGCGAGCGGCTTTCGCGCGAGGAACGCGCCGGGAAAATTTATGATGTCGGGATCGCAGAATAATCTATATAGGAACGGCTCGACTGCAGCCTGACTATCAGGCCCGCCCAACTGAAAAAGTATGATGGCAATTCTCTTGGGCCCATCCATGACGCACTCCTTGCGAACTATCTTTCACGCAATTGCCGCTTCAATCCTTCGATATCATCGCGCAAGCGCGACAGCCGTTGGGCGATAGACAGCTCATATACAAAAAATACCGCCCAGACTACCATCCACGCGGCAAACAGGTTTTCGAAATTCTTCATGTGCTCTCCTTACCAAGAATAGATGCCGGCGTGAGGTCGCGGGTCTCAATTTCGAGACGCAATTCCTCGAATTCGTGCCGGAGCCGTTCGAGCCGGTAACGATCGAACAGAACAACAATCATGACTCCCATAATCGCAATAACGCAAAGAAAAAGAACCTTGCCCATCGTAGGGTCCAGACCCGAGCCATTGCCGCCGAGAATCACAGGCTGTGGGTGCTGCGTGCGCCACAAGCGGTTCGAAACGTAAACGAGCGGGACATCCAGAAAAGCAAATATTCCGAAAACGGCCGAGAGAGTCGCCTTCTTTTCGGGATCATCGAGCAGCCCGCGCAAAAGCAGGTACGAAATGTAAAGAAGCCAAAGTATAAACGTCGTGGTCAGCCGAGCATCCCAAGTCCACCAGATTCCCCACACTGGCCGCGCCCACAGAGGTCCGGTCGCAAGTCCAATCGTGCAGCAGACCACGCCAACTTCGGCGGCGGACACGCCCAAGCAGTCCCAGTTAGCCTTGCGCGTGGCCAAATAAGCGATGTTCGCGATGAAAACAATGGAGAAGGCAATAAACATCGCAATCCAGCTCGGCACATGAAAATAAAAGATGCGCTGAATGACATGCATCGTCTTTTCGTCGGGAGCGAGGAATAGCGCCGCGTAACCCGCAAAGAAAATCAGCGCTCCAACGACAATCGTGGTTGCGATTCGCCCTTTCATCGATGCTGTTCCATTATTCCTCGATTAAATAATCGCACAAAAGCCAGGATGCCGTCAGGAATACGACATCGAATCCGGCGAGCAATGCGACCCAGGTGCGGTCGAGCTCAGGCTGGTCCACGAGCAATGAGGCCGTGGCTTCGACTGCGGCGATTAACAACGGCGTCAGAATCGGCAGCAACAGAAGCGGCAGAAGCAATTCTCGCATGCGCGCATGCGACGAAATCGCGGAGAAAACTGTTCCGGTGACGGTTAGTCCGATGGTCCCCAGCACCAGCACCAAGATCAACCGCCCTGCCACACCGCCCAGAGACACGTTGTACAAGACGCCAAAAACGGGGACGAGGACCAGTTCCACGAGCGACATGAAAATGAAATTGGCGAGCATTTTGGCCGAAAGAATCGCGAACGGAGAGACGGGCGCCATACGCAGAGCGTCCAGCGTGTCATTCGACTGCTCGCGCGCGAAGGAGGGATTTAACATCAGGGAACCGGCGAATAGGAACGAAATCCACAGCAGGCCGGGACCGTAACGTCTCGATTCCGCAGCCGTGGGATCGAAGGCGAAACTGAAGAGGACCACAATCACCAGCGAGAAAACGATTGTGGCACTTAATAACTCACGCGTGCGGAACTCGAGACGCAGTTCCTTGGCCAGCAGAATCGCAGCGGCGCGCGTCGTGGTCACTTAAGCCTCCGCCCGCAATGCCGCAAGGAGCTCGCGCGGATCGCCTTCCGATCCGCTGTCGTGCTGTACGACGCCGCCTAACAGTGAGATGGCGCGCGTAGCGAGGTCTAGCGATTCGTTGCGCGCGTGCGTGCTCATCAGCACGGTGCAGCCGTCCTTGCGCAGCCCGTCAAGAGTGGCAGCGAGCCAGACGAGCCCCTGACGGTCAAGCCCTGCGGCGGGTTCGTCGAGCAGGAGTAGCCGTGGTCCATGCAGAAGTGCGCGCGCGATGGCTAATCGTTGGCGCATGCCACGCGAAAATGTTCGAACTAGACTTCCTGCGCGCGATCCAAGCCCACAGGACTGCAAGGCATTTCCAACGCGCACCGGAACATCATCCAGCCCGTATAGCTGCGCGAACAAAGTGAGGTTCTCTGCTGCTGTCAGCTCGTCGTAGAGCAGCGTGCTGTGCCCTACCATGCCAATCAGCTTCTTTGCTTCCACCGCAGTTGAACGGTCGCCGGATCCATGGCCGACGGTAAATTGCACTTTGCCGCGCGTCGGAGATGCAAGCAGGGCCGCGATTCGCAGCAAGGTCGTCTTCCCTGCACCGTTCGCACCCAATAACGCTACAAATTCCCCAGAGAGGATTTGGAGAGAGATGCCGCGCAGAGCGACGAACGACCCGAAACGTTTTTCGACGCCATCGAAAGAAATGCCGAAGGCAGAGACATCAGTACGATAAGTAACAGGAGTTCCGGGCAAGGCGTTCCGCTTAGCCTCTCACCAAATCGCGTAGCACTTTTTCCATTTGCCGCCGCTCGCGCTCGTAATCGTCCTCGGTGATGGTCCCGGCTTGGCGGCGCAGCTCCAAACGGAAGAGGCTGTCCTTTAGTTCATCGAGGCTTCCCTTGACCGCGCGCGTGACTTCGGCCACGGTTTCCGCCGCAACCGGTGCGGCTTTCGAGGCTCGTGAGTAAGTTCGGTTTGCCTGCACCGCCGCAACCGCGGGCGAATCGCCATTGGTTGGAGCCATTACTTGCGGCCGCCGGAGCAAATAAATAAAACCGAGCGCGAAAATAGACGCGAAGCCTCCCACAAGAATCCATTTCAAACCGTCGAGACGAGCCGGAACGGTGGTGGTCGTCGCCGCAGCAGTAGCTTCCGCGCCGGAAGACTCTAACCGCGAGTTCACTGATGCGTTGGCGGAATTATCGCCCGCGGGTGGAGCGCCATTCGTGTTGGCGCCTTGATTTGCCGCTGGCATCGGCGCGGACCCTGAAATTGTGATGGCTAGCGGCGCGCCTGCGGCAACTCCCGTTCGCGTATAAACGCTGAATCCCTGGTCCTGTCCGGCAGGAGTGATTCCCTCGCCCGATATCTGCACCGATGGCGGGGCGGCGATGATCAGACGTTCTGTCGCATAGGACGAAACATTTTTTAGTATTACCTGATTGCCCGGGTACGGAACCTTATACGAAATACGCACCCCGCTTTCGCCGGGACGAAATGCGAACGCGATGGCCATCTTATTTTTACCCTTATCGATCGTGCCTTGCACCACGGGCATTCCTGCAGAACCCCAGGCAGAGGCTTGATTGAAATCCGCGCCGTCGGGTATCGAGAAATCGAAGGAACCGTCTGCGCGGTAAAATGCGACGGGAGGCTGCGTCTTATTCTCGATGGAATATTCTTCTCCTACCATTAGATCAGATCCGTTCGGCTGCACGATTACAGCGTGATTGGTGACCGTGAATGCGCTGGGCCTATCCGTGGGCTCGAAAACCTTCACGTCAGCGGTGGCCTTTCCCGGTGGAACAGGCTCGTGATAATTCACCCCGCGGTAAACAACGCGAATGAGCATCGGCGCTCCAGCACCGAGGCCGGGGTTCTCAAACGTGTATCGACCATCGGCGTCAGTCTTAGTGTTCGCTACAGGCTGCATGCCTCCTTGAAGCTGAATCAAGATCACTTCAACGCCTGCCGCCGGCTTACCGCTGGTTCCGTTCGTTACCGTGCCCGATACCGTACCTGCAAGCGCCGGCGGCGGGACGAAGAACATCGTCCAGATCAAAAGAGAAAATGCCGTCGCGCGCGCAAGTCGGAACTTGGAAAATCTGGGATTCATGAATGTTGTGCCTTTTCTGTCGCCGCTTGGCGAGTAGCTGGCGTGGGAGTGCCGCCGGTGAGTGTATCCATATCCGCGAGTACGCGGGCGGCTTCCACTTCAAGAAGTTGCTTCGTCTCCTCATAGTCCGCTTCCGAAAACTTTCCGGCGCGATATTCAAAACGCAAGTCACGCAGATTTTCGTAAATTGCGTCGCGGCGCTCCATCAACTGGTCGAGTTTCGTGCGATGCGGCGCGGAATCAGAAGCGTCGGGTTGGACCATGAATATAAACACAATTGTGGCTGCGGAAAGCAGTGCGCACGCAACCGCAATATCCACGCTACTCATCGTAATCTCTTCCAGTTTCTCGCTTCGCCCGCGCCAGAAACTCCGCGGGAATCTCGGGTCCCGAAGCCGTGGCCAGCGTGGCCTTCTGCCGCCAACGGCGCACGACAACCCACACGAGAACGAACGCTATAAGCGGTACGACTACCGGCGTAACCCAGGCTGCAATGTTGAAGCCCCTCGCCGGAGGAACGATGAGGGCGGTGGGGCCGTATTCCTGCACGAAGGCCTGCAGCGTCAAGTCGTCGGACTCATTGCGAGCCACGCGCTCGTCAATTTCCTTCTGCATCCCCTTTGCGGTGTCACAAGGACCCGAGAATGAGCCCCCGGTGTGATTGCATCCTGTGGCGGAATCATTGCAGCCGCCGCACATGCATTTAACCCGCTTGCCAAGTTCTTTTCCTCGCTCTGTTTGCTGCGCGAACAGTGAAGGCGAAAGGAGTGCGCCCTGTAAAACAAATGCCAGCGCGGCGAAGGCGAGAAGGAGCGATTTCGCGCGTGTGCGATGGAAGCGAGCCCCGCGTACGTGGCCGTCAATCACCAGTGTCACCTCGTCGCGCAATGGCTCCGATTGGCGACGCGCTTGCTGCCACCCGATCTCCCCAAGCCTGCTCGTTCACGGGACGCAGCACCAGGGCGGCTCGCCGGTTCGGCACCATGGCCAATCCGGTGCCCAGCACAACCACGATTCCTCCAAACCAAATCCATTTCACCAGAGGGTTCAGGTACGCGTGGATCACCGGCTGTCCATTCTCCGGGCTGCGACCGGCGTACACGATATAGAGATCGCGTAACGGCGAACTCTGAACCGCGACCATCGTCTCTGTCACTTGGCTGGCCAGGAAAAAACGGCGCTCGGGATAAAGCATCATTTCCGATTTGCCGTTGCGAAACACTTCCAGGGTGGCGCGCTCGGAATCGTAGTTGGCAGTCACGACGCGGTCGAAATTCTGGCAGAGGATCGAGTATGGCCCGATGTTTAGGGTTTGCCCGATCGCCATTTCTTTCTGAATGTCCTTGTTGAACGGCACGCCGGCAATACCGATAAAGATCAGCACCATTCCGAAGTGCACCACGTAGCCGCCGTAGCGACGAGTGTTACGCATGGTCAGTTCGCCCACGGCGGAGATCAGATTCGAACCGTCGCGAGCTGCGATCACTCGCGCGCCTCGGATAAATTCCGACAAAATCGTGAGCGTCACAAACACGCCGAGAATCAGACAAATAAGCGAGTAGATGTCGCGGAAGCCAAAAACCAGTGCAACAATCCCAGCCAGTACTCCGCCAGACAATGGCCAAGCAAAATTCCGCTTTAGCGCGTCGAATGACGTCTTGCGCCACGCGAGCAACGGCCCTACGCCCGTCAGAAGCAGAAGAAACAGTGCAATGGGAATATTCACCTTGTTGTAAAAAGGCGGCCCCATGCTGATCTTATTTCCGGTGACCGCTTCGGAAAGCACCGGAAAGAGCGTTCCCCAAAGCACCGCAAAGCATGCCGCCAGCAAAATCAAATTGTTAAACAGGAAACTGGATTCGCGCGACACGAGCGAGTCGAGTTGGTTATCGCTGCGCAAATAATCACGATTCTTCCAGTAGGACACAAAACAAACGATGAAGACCAAGAGCAGGAATCCTACGAACCAGTTCCCTATCGACGATTGCGCAAAGGCGTGAACTGAGCTGACGATACCCGAGCGCGTAAGCATCGTTCCGAGAATGCAAAGCATGAAGGTGGTGAAAACCAGCCAGATGTTCCACACCTTCATCATGCCGCGTTTTTCCTGCATCATCACGGAGTGCAAAAACGCCGTACCGGTGATCCACGGCAGCAACGCGGCATTTTCGACGGGATCCCAGGCCCAGTAACCACCCCAGCCCAGCACGGCATAAGCCCAGTGCGCGCCGAGCAGAACTCCTATGCCTTGGAAACACCACGCAATCATGGTCCATCGCCGAGTGATATGAATCCACTTTTCGCCCGGATACCTTCCGAGCAGCGCCCCCAGAGCAAAGGCGAACGGAATCGTGAACCCTGTGTAGCCGAGGTAGAGCATCGGCGGATGAATCACCATCTCGGGGTATTGCAGCAGCGGATTCAACCCGTGGCCGTCCGCCAGGGCTGAAACTCTCATCACGCCGGAGGAGTCTGCTCCCGCCAGCACCGCAAATGGACTAGCCACAAAATTATTGAGAGTCAGAAAAAATGTCTGCACGCCCGCGAGCACCACGCCTACGTACGGCATTAGCTCCGGATGTTTATTGCGATTAACGAAGAGCGCGAAAAAAGCGTAGGTGGAAAGCAGCCAGGTCCACAAAAGCAGCGAGCCCTCTTGTCCGGCCCACAGAGCTGCGAACTTGTAGTAAAAAGGCAGCGCGCGGTTGCTGTGCGCAGCCACGTAAGCCATCGAAAAATTATCGGTGAAAAAATAGTACTCGAGGCACGCCACCGCGAGCGTGACCAGTACAAACACCGCCATTCCAGCGTTGCGCGCACTCTTAGTGAGGAGAGTCTTGCGGGTTACGATACCTGCTATGCCGGCGCCGATCGCGTACACGGCAGCAAGGAACGCCAGTAACAGTGAAAATGATCCCAGGATGTCCAATGAATTCCCCCGCCGAACACTTCTCTATTGCGCCAGCATTCAAGATCCCGCAGGCCGTGCCGGGTCCGAGCCTTTCGACGTCTGCCCCGGCTGCGGCGCTCCGGGCGTCTGGTTGGGCACAGCTTCGTACTTGGATGCGCATTTCGCTTGTACCTGCTCGGCCACGAAGCGATTGTCCGGCGTCATTTTGCCCTCGACCAGGGCCTGCGCGCCGTCTTTGAACGTATCCGGAAGCGGGTCGCGCCCGACGTAACTAACTCTCAAATCCTTGCCCTGTTCCGTGAGGACAAAATCAACGCCTCCCGGCACGTGAGAAATCGTTCCATTCTTCACGTTGCCGGAGACACGCATGCGCTGATGCAGCGATACCCCGTTAAGTGCCGAAAGCTCCGTAATCGTATGGTAGTAGGTCTTGCTTTGCGTGAAGCCGACGTAAGCTAGAGACACGAGAGTGATCACGATGATTCCGGAGCCGACCAAGAATTTCGAGCGGGCCTTCATCTATCTTCTCCTCGCCTTCGCCGACGCGGCAAAAAGGCAGGACCAGCGGGATTCTAGCACAATGCCGGGGCAGACCCGGAAACTCTTCACTTCAGTGAATGAGCCGTTCTCAGGGGTGCGCGACAGCCAGCAAGGACTCTGCTTCCTTGCGGATTGCGTCCCATGCCTGCTGTACGTGCTGCAGTTCTGTCCGCGTTTGGGCCACGCAAAACCGAATCGTGAACTTGCCGTTTAGTCGCGTGTGGGAGAGATATAGCTTCCCGCTGCGGTTCAAGCGCCGCAGGAGTTCCTCGTTCATCTGATCCGCGCCTTTCAGACGGAAACAGATCAAATTCAGCGGAGCTGGAGCCATTAACTCGAAGCGTGAATCCTCCCGCACCCAGCGCAAGAAAGTCTGCGCCAGTTCCACATGGCGCCGAACATGAAACTGCAATCCCTCGACGCCGTAATGACGTATGACGAACCAGAGTTTCAGCGCGCGGAATCTTCGGCCCAGGGGAACATGCCAATTGCGATACTCGAATACGACATCCGAAGCCGCCGCCTGGTTTCGCAGGTACTCCGGCAGGACATCGAGAGTTCGCGTCAGCGTCGCGCGATCGGCCACAAAGAAACAACTGCAATCGAAATTCGTGAACATCCATTTGTGCGCATCGAAGCAGTAGCTGTCCGCCAGCTCCAAACCGCGCTGTATCTGACGAAATTCCGGACAAAGCGCCGCCGTTCCCGCCATAGCCGCGTCCACGTGCAGCCACAGCTTGTGCTTCTTGCAAATCCGTCCGATTGCCTCCAAAGGATCAAACGCCAGCGAAGAAGTGGTTCCGACCGTGGCGCACACGAAGAACGGCAGCTTGCGGGCGCGTTCGTCTTCCTCGATAGATTTCTCGAGCAGTTCCGGCCGCATGGCGAAGTCCGCGTCCACGTCAATCAAGCGCAAATTGCGCCTGCCGATTCCGGCTACTTTCACATCCTTTTCGATTGAGGAGTGTGCCTGCGTGGACGTGTACGCGATCAATTCCTCGCGGCAGCCGTCTTCGTTGCTGCGAAATCCAGTCGCGCGTTCTCGCGCTGCCAGAATGGCGCAGAGAGACGAGCTCGAAGCCGAATCCTGAATCACTCCTCCTCCGCTCCCGCTCGAGAGAAACGCTTCCGGCAAGGCCAGCATCTTCGCTAGCCAATCCAGTACCTGCATTTCAACTTCCGTGCAAGATGGGCTGGTCGCCCACAGCATTCCTTGTACGCCTAACCCGGAAGAGACCAGATCGCCCAGCACAGAGGGCTCTGATGCGTTTGCCGGAAAATATGCGAAAAAGTTCGGCGACTGCCAGTGTGTGATTCCCGGCAATATCTTAGAATCCAGTTCTTGGATGATGCGCTGCGTATCCGTTCCCGATGCGGGCGGCTCGCTTGGCAATGAAGTGCGGATTTCGCCCGGAGTTACTTGCGCCAGCACGGGGTAGCGCTCCACTTGCTCGTAATAATCCGCAAGCCAATCAATCAATTGTTTCCCCGCATCGCGAAACTGCTGCGAGGTCATATGAAAAGTCTTTTCCAACATGCCTCCTTTCACGGCGATGTCTTGTTCATCTCGATTGACGCGGAAGTATAGCAGCAGTAGCCGGCGGGCATCTTTAGGACGAAATGGCGTTCAGCTTGAATCTAGGAACGCGACGAAAGCGCCTCGGCCAGCCGGTCTCCCAGCGATGTGCCGAATTCCGCTTGGGCTTGGGGGTCCCCAAGAAAGGGATCAACGAAGGGTTTGCCGTCATTAAGCACCAGACGCTCGCCCCAGCCGCTAAGTTCGAAGAGTGGAACCAACTCCTCCAAGGGGGGAGAAATCGGAGCAATATACTTCGGTTTGTAGGATGCGTTCACCCTCTTCACTATTACTGGCGCCAGACGGTTCAATGCGGCGCTCAAAGCCTCGGAAGAATCGACTGGACACTCCACCGCGGACGCCAGGAAAAATCCGCGACGCTGAAATTCGGCAAGCGCCGCTTCTTCGCTCGCGTCGGCGCCAAGCCCAATTTTGGCGGACTTGACGATCTCGTCAAAATACATCCGCGCGACTACTGAGTGTTCTTCTCGATTGCCGGCCGCGCGATAGAAATAATCCTCCTCGTTTATCGGCGGAGCAGCATCGATTAAGAGCACCTGAATGTGGATCGGTCGGAACCGTGTTGCGAGTTCTAGTCGCTCGATCCGGCGGCGGATGTGCGCATCGTCAACCTGCGAACCGCAGCCGTCACAAAAAGCCATGTATTCCTCCGTTGACCCGCGTCTGATGATTGAAGGACAAGAAACGCTGGAAGGCAACAAGAAACTGCACCTGTAGATGACGCAGCACTAATGGCTTTCTTCGTCTCGCGGAGCGATTGGGATCGCAGGAACTTCAGGCAAGCTCTCCGAATCCGGTGCCGTCTTGCCGAGCTTGTTTCGCAGACATCCAATCAACTCTGGCGCAAGGTTGGAAATGCTCATACCCTCGGAAACCAGAAATTTGCAACTCAGGATCGGCCGCGCCTGATCGTCATCCGATAACTGGCAATCCACTCTGCAATATTGGCAGTCCTGGTTCCAACAGAAGCGGCCGTATGGAATCGTGTCGGGGCTGATGAATTGGAAAGCGCGCAGGAGCGAATTTCGCTCGGGCACCAGGAACGTCTTTCCCAGAATAGTAATTTCTACAAGCTTTTCGTACGGTCGAAAAACATCCGACATAAGAGGTGTCCCCGAGTCCGCCACTGTGGCCGCTCCCAGCTGCTTTAATCTGCCTGTTTATGAAGCTAAGTCACGGCGAGGCGCGGAGCAACGGAAAGAGTTCAGCTCGTGTTCAATGCTCCAATGGCAAGTCTACTCTGGTTGTGATTGCGGAGGCTAGGCCGCGAGTTTGCGGTTTGTAACGTCGCCTTGTCGAGCGGAGTCGACGGGCATCCTGCGCTCTCCGGCTTCCCTTTTACGAAGAGCTCGAACCACGCGGAAAACAAATGACCAGCGTATAGGCGCCGAGTGCGATGCCAAGCGGCCCATTGGTTAATCCGAAGAAGCTTGCCACTAGCGCAAGTTTGCGTGCTGAGCCAGCTCGTCCCAACAAGGCGATGGCGGCAAACAGCGAAACAATTCCCGCGACGATATTCAGCACGATCGCGAAGACCAAAAAGAAGTGGAACAGCGACATCAGCGCAAAAGGATTTGCAACGCGCGTGATTATCGCCCCCCACATCACGGTAAGCATTCCTTCGTACACGACGATGAAAGCGGCCCCGGCAAATCGCAGAATGGCGTACACGGCCCAGAGGACGCCGAGGGTTCCATATGCTCCGCCGGATTCGTTCACCGTTTGCATGGTACCTCGCCTGTTCGCATGGAGTAAGATCCTCCCAACTCTTAGAGTATTAATCCTCTCCCGAGGTTACGACCCGCGAACAGTCGCACTCCTCGGCGTAACCCGCTTGGGCAAATCCTATGCGAAAAACTGCCCCATGTTCCGGAATTTCTGGTAGCGCTGCTCGATAAGAGCCTGCGCAGAAAGCTGGGAAAGCTCTTCGAGCGCACGCAACAGCACTGGCTCCAGCAACTTGGCAGTGGCATAGTGATCGTTATGCGCGCCGCCGTCCGGTTCGGGAACGATCTCGTCGATCAATTTCATCTCGAGCAAGTCAGGTGCAGTAATCTTCAAAGCCTCGGCGGCCACTTCCGCTTTACTCGGGTCGCGCCACATGATGGACGCGCAACCCTCCGGCGAAATCACCGAGTAAACGGAATTCTCCAGCATGTACACGCGATCACCGATAGCGATTGCCAGCGCGCCGCCCGACCCTCCTTCGCCCGTGATGGTGACCACGATCGGAACCGGCAATCGCGACATCTCGCGCAAATTAAACGCGATGGCTTCGGCTTGGCCGCGCTCTTCCGCGTCCACGCCGGGATAGGCTCCCTGGGTATCCACAAAAATAAAAATTGGACGGCGAAACTTTGCCGCTAGCTTCATCGCGCGCAAAGCCTTGCGATATCCTTCGGGCTTCGCTTGGCCAAAGTTGCGAGCGAGCCGCTGCTTGGTGTCGCGGCCCTTCTGGTTCCCGATAATCATCACGGGCTTTCCGTGGAACGTGGCCATCCCGGTGATCAGCGCCGGATCGTCAGAGAAATTTCGGTCGCCATGAATTTCGCTAAAATTTTCAAAAAGCAACCGTATGAAGTCATCCGTGTAAGGACGCTGAGGATGACGCGCAAGCTGCAAGCGCTGCCAAGCGCCCAGGTTGTTGTAGAAGTCACGCTTCAATTCTTCCACTTCCCGGCGAATGCGTTCGATTTCCACCGTTGTTTCTCCCGTGGCAGTCGAGAGCCTGGTCAGTTCCGCGACGTCACGTTCGAGGGCGTCAATTTCCCGCTGGCGTTGCCGGTCGGTTTCCTTCTTGTTGGAAGCCCCAGGCTGCCTGGGTTTTTCGCGTCTCTCGATTTGTTTTGGCGCCTCGGACTGCCCAGAGTTGGCTTGCTGCTTGCGCGCTTTGGCAAGCTCGCGCCTTCTCCGAAGCCGTTCGCGAGCTTGTTGGCGTTTGCTCATTGCACGACTGCCACCGAATCCGTGCCGCAGATTGCTCGTACTTGTTCCAAAAGATCGCGGTCGGCCATCACCGCGCTTCCCGCTTCCAGCGTCGCTTCTGTGCCGTCCGATTTCACCAGTTCGAACGCGACGCGGCAGCGTCCGGGCCTCTTCGTAAATAATTCCTGCAGCCGGTCGAGCGCACCGGCATCCACCGAGCCGAGATCCACCCGCACTCGCAACAAGCTTGGTGCGCGATCCGTGAGCTGGTCGAGCAGGCGGGCATCTGAAACGATCAGGCGGGTACCCACATCTTCCACCGCGACGCGTCCCTTGGCGAGCAACGGCGTATTTGCTTTCAAGATTGTTTCGAGCTTCTGAAAGGCCTCGGGAAAAACAAGTGCCTCGATCACGCCGGTGCGATCCTGCAGAGTCAAAATAGCCCAGCGCGCGCCGCGCCGGGAACGCATCGGCCGCGATTGCACGATGATTCCTGCGACGACGATCTCTTCTCCATTTCGGCGGGCTTCCATAGTTGAAAGTTCAATCGCATTCAAATCTTTCAGGCGGCCCGCGTACTTATCCATGGGGTGCCCGGAAATATAGAAACCAAGCGTCGCATATTCCCCGGCTAAGAGTTGCTCCTCCGTCCAATCCTCAGCCTCGGGCAACGAACTTTCATGCCACGTTTCCGCATGAGAGTGAGCGGAACTCGATCCTGCCAGAAAAAGTCCACCCTGCCCAACCGCTTTGGCTTGAGAGTTTCTCTGCCCGCGCATAATCGCCTGATCGATCGCGGCAAACAGGCGCCCTCGCGAAGCGCCTAAACAATCCAGCGCGCCGGACTTTACAAGGCTCTCGAGAACACGCTTGTTCAGACATCTTGGCTCGATGGCTTCGCAAAAGCTGAACATGTCTCGGAACTTAACTCCACCTGTCCGCTCATCGCAAATAGCTTTCGCGGTGTTCTCGCCGACGTTCTTGATCGCTGCCAGGCCGAACCGGATGTCGTCTCCGACCGGCGTGAAATACAGGCCGCTCTCTAGCACGCAAGGCGGCAACACTCGGATGCCCAGACCCCGAGCCTCATTGATATATTTCACCACTTTTTCGGTGTTCCCGGCTTCCGAGCTAAGCATGGCGGCCATGAACTCCACGGGAAAATGAACTTTCAGATACGCAGTCTGATAGGCAAGCAAGGCATACGCGCAGGAGTGAGCTTTGGGAAAACCGTAGAGCGCGAATTCTTCCATCAGGTCAAAAAGCTTCTCGGCCTTCTTTGACGCAACTTTGCGCGCGGCGCAACCGCTAAGGAATTTTTCGCGCTGCGCAGCCATCACTTCGACCTTTTTCTTGCCCATCGCGCTTCGCAAGATGTCCGCTTCGCCGAGCGTAAATCCGGCGATGCGGTTCGCGATCTTCATCACCTGTTCCTGAAAAACGATGACGCCCCATGTTTCCGACAGAATTTCTTCCAGTTCAGGGAGGTCGTAGGAGACTTTTTTCTTGCCATGTTTGCACGCGATGAATTCGTCGATCATGCCGCCCTGAATCGGACCCGGACGATACAGAGCGTTCAGCGCCGTAAGATCTTCCATCCGTGTGGGCTGATAGCGTTTAAGAATGTCGCGCATGCCATGCGATTCAAATTGAAATATCCCGCTGGTATCTCCGCGCGCGAAGAGAGCGTATGTCTCCGTATCGTCAAGCGGAAGAAGCGTCAGATCGAAATCCACGCCCCGATTTTTCTTGATCATTTTGACCGCATCATCGAGCACGGTCAGCGTAGTCAGGCCCAAAAAATCCATTTTCAATAGCCCGATGCGGCCCAGCGCGTTCATGTCGTACTGTGTCGTAATTTCATCCTTGCTCGACTTGTATAACGGAACGATCTCGGTGAGTGGTTGTGGCGAGATGACCACTCCGGCAGCGTGCGTTGAGGCATGCCGCGCCAAACCTTCCAAGCGCAGCGCTACTTCAATGAGTTCTTTCACTTTCTCGTCTTTTCGTGCGGCTTCCAGCTGCGGCGATTGCTTCAGCGCCTCTTCCAGCGAAATATTGAGGGTTAAGGGAACAAGTTTTGCCAGTTTGTCCACGTCGCCGTACGGCATATCCAGAGCGCGACCCGCGTCCTTCAGCACAGCTTTAGCCGCCATGGTTCCGAAAGTGATGATTTGCGCGACATTTTTCTCGCCATACTTTTGCCGAACGTAGTCAATCACTTCGCCCCGCCGCCGCATGCAAAAATCAATATCGATGTCGGGTAACGAAATGCGCTCGGGATTCAGGAAACGTTCGAAGAGAAGATCGTATTGCAGCGGATCCACATCCGTGATGTGCAGCGAGTAACTCACCAGGCTTCCTGCCGCCGAACCGCGTCCGGGACCAACAGGAACTCCCTGCGCTCTCGCGTAATGAATGAAATCCCAAACGATCAGGAAGTAGCCCGCAAAGCGCATCTTCTTAATCATTTCGATTTCATCGGTGAGCCGGGTCTCATACTCCGCCAGCGAATGGCGCAGCCGGTTTTCTTTGACGAGCCGCTCGATTTGAGGCCCGCGCGACTGAAAGCCTTCGCGAACCGTTTTCTCGAAATACGAATCGGCGGTGTGGCCTTCGGGCACTTTGAAATCCGGGAACGGATTGTTCACACGCTGAATCTTGACGTTGCAACGCTCCGCGATCGCAACCGTGCGGGATACGGCGTCCGGCAATTCGCGGAAAACCTGCGCCATCTCCTCCGCGGTCTTGAAATAAAACTGGTCGGTAGCGAATTTCATGCGCTGGCCGTCGCTCATGGTCTTCCCGGTCTGTATGCACATCAGGACTTCCTGTGCGTGAGAATCCGACTGGGTAAGATAGTGGCAATCATTTGTAGCAACGAGCGGGATTCCGCTCTCTTTGGAAAGTTTTACCAGGTCACGGTTCACTCGTACATCCATTTCAAGCCCTTGGTCTTGCACTTCGAGGAAAAAGTTTCCCTTTCCGAAAATGTCGCGCAGCCGGTAGGCGCTCGTCTTCGCTTGTTCGTACTTGTCGGCCAACAGTGCATCAGCCACTTCTCCGCGAAGGCAAGCAGAAAGAGCGATCAGCCCTTTGCTGTGTTTGGCCAAGAGCTCGTGGTCCACGCGGGGCTTGTAATAAAAGCCGTCGAGATAGCCGGTGGAAACCAACTGCATTAAGTTTCGATATCCCTCGTCCGTTTCGCAAAGAAGTACAAGGTGATTCGAGCGTTCTGCTTCCGTGCCACGAGTCTTGTGATTGTCCGGCGCCACATACATCTCGCAACCGATGATCGGCTTTACGCCATGCGTCGTGGCCTGGTGATAGAAGTTTGCCGCCGCAAAAAGGTTTCCGTGGTCCGTGACCGCTACCGCCGGCATTCCGCGGCGCGCAGCTTCCGCAGTTAGTTCACCAATTTCGCAAGCGCCGTCGAGAAGGGAATAATCCGTATGAAGATGCAGATGAACAAAGTTCGAAGAATTCATGCGTAGAGTATTCTAAACCACTTCGCAGATTCGTGTACCGTCAATCGCATCGCTAACAACGCGGCTTGGTCATGTTGAGCCCAGTCCTATCCGAGATAATCCGGCGGGTTTGCTGCTGAGAGTAGCCGGCCATGGCTCCCTTTTTAAAAATCAACGCCGCCTTACTTTTTTGGCCACGCGCGCTTTCGGCTTGCTGTGGGGGCTTGGGGAGCGTTTTTTACCGGCCGGTGACGGCTTCGATTTATGAGCCGCCTCGGCATGCTTGGCTTGCGCCCTAGCCCCGATCGCTGCGGCAGCCGACTGCGGTTCTTTTGCAGCCGCTTGCACACCCTTTGTAACGCCGGCAGCAGGCTTTCCGGCGACCATAGCCGCAGCTATAACCTGCTTCGGCTTAGCCGTTCCCTTAGCTTCGGGCTCGACGGTCTTTCCTTCTGCCTTCTCTCCCCTGCGCTTCTTTTCTGGTTTCTCGATTTTCTTGGGCTCGTCCTTGATGCCCGCCAGGTTGCGGAGGATTTTTGTGCGATCTTCAGGCAGTTTTGCCTTTCCGCGCAACTGCATTTCAAAGAGTTGCTCGATGACCTTGTCGAATTTCTGCCCGCGCGCAACACCCAAAGCATCCAGCTCTGCCAGAGGCAGCGTTTGACGCAGCGGACGCCATTTCTGAATATAGTTGCGGAATTTCGAGACCACGCGCGGATTGGGCATTTCGACTTCGATGAATACGATCGTTTCAGCGGGAAGTGAGGCGATGTAGAAATAAGCGTCTTTCGGCGCGTTGGTTTTCCGTCCCTTCAGTATCTTGAGGACTTTCTGCGCCTCAGGAACCAGATCCGCCACCGCATGTATTTCGCTCGATCGAAATTGCATATTTCGCATCGCCGACGTCGCCTCGCGGGGCTTCAGCCGTCCGAGCGTGTAGAACGTTACCGGATACTGCAAGCGTGGCCGCAACCCAGCGGAGTAAAGATTCGAGCGCACTTTTGCCATTTTGTTGAGGCTGTCGTAATCCGGCTTACGCTTTTGCAAATTCGGATGGATCAGCGCAAGCATACCGTGCGTCTCCCATTGCTTGAGTGTCGCAACCGGATTATCTTCGCGCGCTAGAGCCTGCATTTCATGACCGACGTCGACCGCTTCGATATTTTTGTTCATGCCCCGTTCCATCGCGAGATCAAACCATTCCTGGGTGCGGGGCTCCATCTTGAATCCCATTCGCGCGCAATAGCGAAGAATACGCATCAGCCGGATGGGCTGGTTCGTAAACGCGTGAATTGACAAGGAGCGGATTTCCTGCTTTTCAAGATCGGCAAGCCCGTTCATGGGATCGAGCAGAAGGCCTCGCGACTGCGTGTTCAGCGAAATAGCAATCGCATTGACCCCGAAATCCCGGCGGCGAAGATCTTCCATCACGCTGGAAAAACGGTATTCCGGTTTGGCGCCGGGCCGTTCGTACACATCCTCGCGTGCCCCCGAAATCGAGCCATCCACATCCCCGGCGAAAATCATTTCGTGATGCCGGAGCTTCTCGCTCTCCCACACCACGCGCGCTCCTCCCTTCTCCAATTCCTTCACCATCCGGGCCGGGTTTCCTTCCACCGTGAAATCGAGGTCGCGAATGGGCATGCCGGAAATCAGATCGCGGACGGCGCCGCCCGTGAGGTACACATTCACATCCTGGGAGCGTGACAGCTCCTGCACGCGCTCCAGCACGGCGCGCTGTTCCGGCGACAGCCGGCTTTCCAGCAAATACATGTAATCGGGCATGTGCTTCTGTGCCTCCTCGAATTACCGCGCGGATTCAAGCGCGCGGATGATGCGCCTTATAAACTTGTTTCAATCGTTCTTCGACTACGTGCGTGTAAATTTGCGTGGTGGATATATCGGAATGGCCGAGCATCATTTGCACCGAACGGAGATCGGCACCGCGGTCGAGCAAGTGAGTCGCAAAGCTGTGCCGCAGCATGTGCGGCGTCAGCGCTTTGCGCAACCCGGCCTTTCGTCCGTACAGCGCCAAATTCTTCCAGAACGCAATGCGGTCCAGCTTGTTTCCTTTACGGATGATAAAAAGATATTTTGAAGTGTGCTCACCCACAATTTCCGGCCGGGCCTTTTTGATGTACAGCTGGAGCACGGCAAGCGCGCGCTTTCCGACCGGTACCAGCCGTTCCTTGTTTCCTTTGCCAATGCATCGCAACGAGCCAGCATCCACATGCAAGTCATCCACCGCCAAGCTGCATAGTTCTGAAACGCGCAAACCGGCCGAATAAAGCAATTCAATCATCGCTTTGTCGCGCAGCCCGAGAGCGGAGGACACGTCCGGCTGCGCGAGGAGCCGGTCCACTTCTTCCACGCTCAGGAACTGCGGCAAGCTTTGCCGAAATTTCGGCGATTCCACCGTGACCACGGGATCTTCCGGGATCAATTCTTCGCTCAAAAGAAAGCGGAAGAACTGCCGTAGAGAAACGAGATGGCGGGCGACCGAACGCGCGTCGAGCTTGCGCAAATACAGCGAGGCAAGAAAATCAACCACGTCTGCACGTTTCACCTGCGGAGCCTTCCCCAGTCCTCTTTCCGTTGCAAACTCGGAGAATTTCTCCAGGTCACGCCGGTAAGCGTCGATCGTGTTCTGGGACAGCGCTTTTTCAACGCGCAAATAACTTAAGAACGAACGAATGGCAGCTTCCACCGCGCCCCTCCAACTTTCTTATCGCTTGCCGTTGCAGACTAGTCAGGCTTCGATTCCCGCGGTCGAAGCCGTTTCCGGCTGCGCCCGGCGCAACATCAGCAAAAGTTCCGGCAGTTCTTCGCACCGGAGAATCCATGCCAGACCAAAATAAATTCCGATCGAACCCAGGATCATGGCCGCCAGCAATCCCGCCTGCGAAAGAACATGGCCGACGTTTGCGAAGTCCGAATAGCGAAGCGCCGCAAAACACGCTCCGGCCATGGCCGTAGCGCAAATCGTCATCTTCACGATCGAGCTGATAATCCCGCGCGCTCCCAAGGCGCCGTACCGCCCGCGAAAAATATAAAAAAGAAGAGCGAAATTGAAATAGGCTGCCAGCGAACTGGCCAGCGCCGGACTTGCATTCCACAGATAACGCGAGAAGGCGAATAGCAAAAAGGCGTTTAGCGCGATGTGCAAGCCCAAGGAATAAACTCCCACGCGCGTGGGCGTCATCGTGTCGTGCGTCGAATAGTACATAGGCGTGATCAGCTTGATAGCCGCAAAAGCCGGCAGGCCCAGCGAATAATAAAGCAGCGCGTGCGCCGTCAGCGCGGTGGATTCGGTCTTGAACTGGCCGTGCTGAAACAGGACTTTTGTAATCGGCACGCGTAGCAAAATCAATCCCACCGCCGCCGGGATGGTAATGAACGAAACCACGCGCACCGCAAATTCGAACGTGCGCTTCATCTCGTCGTATTTCCCATCCGCCGCCAGATGCGACATGGTCGGCAGAATCGCGGTAGACAACGCTATCGCATATGCACCCAATACTAACTCCATCACGCGGTCTGCAATGTAAAGTGACGTAATACTTCCAGTCGGCATTCGCGACGACGTCGCAAAGATCGTGTCCACAAAAAAATTAATCTGAAACACGCCCATGCCGAAGAAAACCGGAGCCATCAGCTTCCCGACCTTGCGTACTCCCGGATCTCGGAACGATACATCCGCGCGAAAACGCATTCCGCGTTTCCGCAACGCCGGAATCTGCATCGCCAGTTGCAATGCCGAACCGATCAATATTCCGATCGCCAGGGCGAGTGCCGGTGTCCGATAGGCCGGCGGCGCGATGCGAAGAATCGGCTTGTACACGATCCCAAGCGAAAACCCGATAAACACCAGATTGAATAGAATCGAAGTCGATGCCGGCAGCGCAAACACGTGAAAACTGTTTAAGATTGCCGCCGCGAGTGCCGCAAGCCCCAGAAAAAACACGCACGGAAAAATAATTCGATTCAGAAAAATCGCCAGGTCCCAGTGCACCGTGCTGAATCCCAGCAAAGTGAAAATCCCGATAACCTGTTTCGAAAATATGCACCCCAGAACCGCGATGACCGCCAGGATCACGGCCATGTCCGAGAACACCTTCTGCGCAAAATCCCAAGCTTCGCTCCTGGGCTTACCCCTTAAGTAACCCGTAAACACCGGGATGAACGACGCCCCCAGAGCCCCTTCCCCGGTCATCCGCCGTATCATATTGGGAATGCGGAATGCTAGGATGAACGCGTCAGCAGCCGGCGAGGTGCCGAGGAGCAGCGCCACCCGCTGATCCCGTAAGTATCCGCAAATACGGCTGATAACGGTGACCAGGGCTATTACGGAGGCAGATTTTAGGATCTGTCCTTTGACGGTCAATCGGCGGATGCTCCGATGCTAACCCTTTAAACACCAACAACTTGACAAAAAATCACGTAAGGATAACATAACCGATGAGGAGATAGCAATAAAATGCCCCGAGAGCCTGATTCGCGACACCAACTCTCCGACTTTTGGCGCTAATTCCACTGTTAGACTTCACTCCTATGCGTCTAGAGATGACCAGAGCATGGCGCGATTAAAGAGCCCGCCGGTAGCCTCTACCCACAAAAAGGTAGTCGTGCTGTTGCTCGATGGCACGTCGCTAAAGGGATTTCTGAACGCCACCGGGTTGGGAAGAGTGGATACCATAGACCTGCTAACACCAGATGGCGAGCACCGCCCCGTCGAATTGAACGAAGTGAAGTCGATCCATTTCGTCCGCGAGTTCCTCGATAACTCTTCCCCGGAGCGCAAGATTTTCCTAAGCCGACCTAAGCTTGACGGGCTCTGGGTACGTCTCCGTTTTCGCGATGATGACGTGATGGAAGGAATCGTCGCGAACGACCTCCTGGATCTTCTGGACACGGGAGTTCAACTCACCCCGCCGGACCTGCACGGAAACACGTTGCGCCTGTTTATCCCTCGTTCCGCGCTAGCGGAGGTTAAAGTTCTAGGAGTGGTGGGCGTCGCGCGCCGAGGCACCCCTGATTCTCGCGCCGCAGCGGCAGCCTCACAATCCAAGCTCTTCAGCGAATAGCGAACCGTAGCAGCCGTGAATCATCCCTTATCGCCCTTCTTTGGTCTTGTTATACATTGTTAGTGCGAGACGATGATGAGAGGAGAACCCTTCATGAAACTTGCCGCAATCGCTCAGAAACTGGATTGCAAACTTGACGGCGATCCAAATATTGAAATCACCGGAGTCGCTGGAATCGAAGAAGCACAACCGAGCGAACTGACGTTTCTCTCAAACCGCAAGTACCGTCCACTGCTAGCGACTACGCGGGCTTCGGCGATCATTGTCGCGAAAGACGCTGGCGCGATGCGCATCACTGCATTGCGTTCGGCGAATCCCCATCTGGACTTCGCGCGAGCCATCGAGCTATTTCACGCTGCCCCAAAATACGCGCCGGGGATTCATCCGACGGCGATCGTAGCAAAGTCCGCAAAAATTGGCGCGGACGCGCATGTCGGTCCCTACTGTTTTGTGGACGAAGAAACCGAGATCGGATCGAAAGCCGTGCTGCACAGCTTCGTCACCATTTATCGCGGTGCGAAGATTGGAGATGATTTCTTCGCTCACTCTCATGTTTGCGTCCGCGAAGGCTCGCGTATCGGCAACCGCGTGCTCTTGCAAAACGGCGTCGTAATTGGCAGCGACGGGTACGGGTTCGCGCGCCAGTCCGACGGAAAGTGGTACAAAATCCGCCAATCGGGCACAACGGTCATTGAAGATGACGTGGAGATCCAAGCGCACAGTGCGGTCGATCGCGCTACCATCGGCGAGACTCGTATAGGACGCGGCACAAAGATCGATAACCTGGTACAGGTCGGGCACGCCTCCAAAGTGGGCGAGGACACTATGCTTTGCGGCCAGGTTGGCCTGGCCGGCACAACGCGAGTGGGGAATAAATGCATTTTAGCGGGTCAGGTGGGTGTCGCTGGACATCTCTCTATCGGTGACGGTTCGACGCTGACGGCGCAAACTGGTGTGCCCCACGATGTACCCGCCGGAGTCGTTTATTCCGGCTATCCCGCGATGGACGGTTTGGCGTGGCGAAAATCGGTGGCGGTCTTCGGGCGATTGCCCGAACTTCAAAAGGAATTGCGCGAGCTTCAAAAGGCCGTTTCGAAGCTAGCCTCGCGTTCAGGAACAACCTAACGCTGCCGTCTTTAACTGCTGCCTGCTTGCCGTCGCAAGTCAACTATTAGAGCGAACAGGTCTCAGCGGCTTTTGATCTTCAGGCAGTCCCGCAGCCACCAATTCTTCAACTCGCGCCATCAAATCGGCACGCTGCTCCACGGTGAAACGCGAAACATCGACGGCCGGTCCAAATCGTATGGTGACTTCTCCTGGACGCACGCTCGATTCCCCTTTGCGCAGCAAATCCTGGGCGCCCACGATCGAAACCGGCACAACTGGAACGCCCGCACGGATCGCCATCACAAACGTTCCCTTTTTGAACGGCAGCAAACGGCCGTCAGGGCTCCGAGTTCCTTCGGGATAAACCGCAAACGAAAGTCCGGCTTTCAGATATTTCACCGCGGTCTCCACGCTTCCCGCAGCTGCTTCCCTGTTGTCGCGATCCACAGGAATAAGTTTTGCCATGCGCATCGCCGTACCAAGGATCGGAATTCGAAACACTTCTTTTTTCACCAGAATCGCCACACGGCGCGGTATCGCCGGAACGAATGCGAGCGGGTCCATGTTCGACACATGATTTGCGGCGAAAACGCAGACGCCAGGCGGGATATTGGCAGTACCTTCCACACGCACGCGAACACCCGCAATCCGCACCGCCGCGCGCACCACCTTCATCGCTACGCCATACATGAAATCCGCGCTGCCGGTCGTGAGGCTCCACAGAATCAGCCACGGCATCACCAGAAATATTCCCAGCGCGAGGTAAACGACGGCAAGAATTGTTCGAATCATGGAGCGTGCATTTAATTGACTGTGCCGCGCAGCCAGCCTTCCCTTATTCTTTTCTGCTTGTCGGTGGCATGCGAGACTTCGGAAATTGAATAATTGTTCACGTCGTGCGATCCGAGAGCGAATGAGATATCCATTTCCTTGGTGTCCCGTTTCACCCGCAGCTTGATGATTTCGCCGGGTGAGTGCACGCGCATCCGTCCCGCAAGATATGGTGGAACTGCTTCGCCGTTCAATTGCAGTAGAACATCACCGGTGAGGAGTCCTGCAGCCTCCGCGGAGCTCCCTGGAACAACTTGAGACACCGTCACAGCGGAAGATGGAGACCGACCGCCGGCGGTCCAGAAACCCAGGTCGGCAATCTTGACTATTTCCGATTTTAATTCCAGCCCCGCGGAGCCTAGAAATTTCTCGTACGGTATCTCATCTGTGCCGGCGACGTAACGCTGGAAGAAATCCTCGAAACTTGTTCCGGCTACCTCTTCGGCAACGGCGCGAATTCCGTCGCTGTCGTCATAATATTTTCCCTTTTTCGCATACTCGTCATTCATGCGCCTCATGACGTCATCAAGCGATTTATGGTTGTCCGTGGCATCGCGAATCGCAAGGTCGAGCATCTCTCCAACGATCTGGCCCTTGTTGTAGTAAGAAATGCTGCGGTCCGGCTGGTGATAATCGTCATATTTTTCGAGCCAAGCGTCCAGGCTGGATTCCTCCACGCTCTGCCACAGGCGCGCCGGACGCGAGTCGAGCTCGCTGATCTGCGACGCCAAGTCTCCATAGAATCTCTCTTTCGGCCAAATGCTGCTGCGCTCGAGCGTGTAGGCGGCATAGGTGCTCGTGACGCCTTCGGCGAACCACAGCGCGCGCGTGTACTGCTCCTTCGTGAAATCCACGGGTTCGAGCGTCTGCGGTCGAATTCGCTTCACGTTCCAAGCATGGAAGAACTCATGCGCGGCTATCGTGACTGCGCTTTCCACCGAAGTGGCTCCTATAGCCGTGCAGTTCGAGTGTTCCATTCCCCCGCCGCCACTTTCCGGATACGGACCAACATGAAAAAAGAATGTGTATTCGCGGAAGGGAGCTCCCATCAACTTCAGTTCGTACGAAGTAATCCGGCGTAGAGAATCCTCCAGCCGGTCGCGGCGCCATTCCCCCGCGTCCACGACAACGCGAAAGTGCGCGCCGCCTTCGTCAAATCCGAATTCCTCGAACTTTCCGATTTCAATCGGCGCGTCCACCAGCGTGTCGTAGCTTGAAGCCGAGAACGAGTTGGGAGTGCTCCCCGCCGGCAATTGCGCGGAAGCGCGCCAACCGGCTGGGACATCGTCAAACGCAACTGCAATGTCCTCGCCGCGGCGGTCCGGGATATACATGAGAACTTCTGCAAAATTGACGAAGGCATGCTTCGAGTTCAACTGCGAACTGAAGGGTCCCGGCTCATCCCACGTGATCGAATACCGGACCGTCCAAGACGAAAAACCGCCATCGTTTGCGCCTTGCGTCGAACGAATCTCCCACGTCTGTTTATCCAACTTCCGGATCGCCAATTTCTCGCCCGGTGTTCCGGATCCAGTCAAAGATCCGGCTTCCACATCGCGGACTCGATAAGCGAAATCCCGAACCTCATAAAGAGCGTTCCACGCAGGAATCGCTATCTTCATCCCGCTTGCTGGGCGCGGAATTGTCATCGTAACCTGGAAACAATGCTCCTCCGGATTCTTCAGCGAAATTTTGTAATGGATAGTCGCTGCAGCAGGGCGCGCAGCGAAAAGAAGAACAAAAGCGCCAAGGCAAGCCAAGCGACAAACGGGCCGACTGTTCATTTGCGCGCTGCCGCGAGCAATCTAAATTGTTCAAGCAGCTTGCCCGATAGACCGTCAAAGCTTCCGTTCGACATAACAATTACCATGTCCCCCGTCTTCGTATTCTCCGCCAGGTACTCCGCAATTTCATCCGAGGACTCAAACGCTTTAGCCGGGCGTCCGCGCTGGAGTAATGAATCCGCAATCTGCTCCGGCGAAAGGCGCTCTTCTTCCTCCAGCAATTGAGCCCGATTCACAGGGCCAATCAGCACTGCATCAGCGACCGCCAGCGCATCCGGCAGCACATGCTGAAATATTTTCCGGCGCATCGTATTGGAGCGTGGTTCGATCGCAGCCCAGATTTTTCGCCCGGGCCAACGTGTGCGCGTGGCCTCCAGCGTGAGGCGGATGGCCGTCGGGTGGTGGGCGAAATCCTCCACTACCAGCACGCCGTTCGCTTCACCCTTGATTTCCATTCGTTTGCGTACGCCTTGAAACGTCGCGAGCGCGCCCTCGACTGCTTCGCATTCGACTCCCCGCCCGTACGCCAGAGCAATCGCCGCCAGCGCGTCGAGCACGTTGTGTTTGCCCGCAACCGGCATGCGGATGCGCGTTACTTCGCTGCCGTGAAACGCCACGCGAAATTCCGTCGCCGAGTCCTGCCACAAAATATCGCCCGCATACCAGTCGCATCCTGCTGTGAGCCCAAACGTTTCAATGGGGCAAAAAGCTTTGGCAACCGCTTCCCGAAGGTCGGGGCTCTCACCCCAGATCAATATGCGCCCCCGCCGAGGCACCAGATTCACCAGGCGGCGGAATTGCAGAGCGATGGCGGCGAGATCGGGGAAAATATCCGCGTGATCGTACTCCAGCGAAGTAAGAATCAATTCGTCAGGATGATAATGCAGAAATTTCGGCCCACGATCGAAGAAGGCGGTCTCGTACTCATCGCCTTCGATGATGAATTCCTCTCCACCGCCAAGGCCATAGCTTCTTTCGTTGAAATTGGGCAGGACACCACCGACGAGAAAATCCGGCCGCCGGCCGGCCACGTGAAAAATCCAGGCAAGCATTGCAGTGGTCGTAGTTTTCCCATGCGTTCCCGCCACTACGATCGACGTATGCCCCGTAATAAAATATTCCTCGAGAAGTTGCGGCATCGAGCAATAAGGAATTTTTTCGTCGAGGATATATTCCATCTCCGGGTTTCCGCGCGCGACGATATTCCCCACCACCGCAAGGTCCGGAACGGGATGCAAATTCTCCTCCCGAAATCCTTCGTTCCAGCGAATGCCCAGCGAATCCAGCAATGTTGACGCCGGCGGATATACGCCTACGTCTGAGCCGGTGACGCGAAACTCGCGCTCGTTCAACATTCCCGCCACGGGCGCCATTGCTGCTCCGGCAATTCCTAGCAGATGAATATGTTCAGGCTTTTGGCCTAGCATTCCCGCCTCGCCCACCATTCGTATCCTACGTCGTGCACGCCGGCTCCAAAATTTCCAGCGTCGCGCTACCGGACTCGTTCGCGGAAACCCGCGCGCGAACTCCCAACGGCAGAGTCAGCATGGGTCTCGAGGTATGGCCAATCGCCGCGCCCCAGACAATCGGAAATCCTAGCGGCTTCAGTATCCGTTGAGCGACATCCCTAACAGTCTCGGTACCGGCCGGCCCTTCGCATTCCGGAAAATCACCAAGTATCACGCCGGAAACTCCGCGGAATTTTCCCGCCTGTTTCAGATGCATCAGTGCGCGGTCAACCTGCCACGGCTTCATCCCTCGATCTTCGAGAACCAGAATCGCGCCGTGCGTGTCCAATTCCCACGCCGTGCCTAGCGTGGTTTCAACCAGCGTCAGGCAGCCGCCGAGAAGCGTGCCGTCCGCCTTCCCGGGATTCAGAGCTTCAGCGCCACTTAGCGCTACCGTCCATCCGTGCCGGGTTTCCGTGGTCGCACGCGAAAAGCTTTCCCGGTCGTAGCCTTCGGCAAGCCCTTCTCCCTTGTTGAATCCGGAAGCGACCATCGGCCCATAAAAAGTAACCCAGCGGAATTTCTGCCACAGAAATATTTGAAGCGATGTAACGTCGCTGTAGCCGAGCAAAATTTTGGGAACGGATAGCGCGACGCTGAGGCCATCCAGTAGATAGTTCGAACCGTATCCGCCGCGCGTGCAGAAAATCGCGCGCGTATCAGTCTCGACGAAGGCTTCCTTTAATGCAGCGACGCGGTCTGCGGCAGTTCCCGCGAAAAACACGTTGCGCGCCTGTACTTCTGCATCGTTCATTTTAGTTTTGTAGCCGAGCCGCGCGAGTTCCCTGCTCCCCTTTTCCACCCGATCACTCTCGACAGGACTTGAAATAGAAATGATCCGAATTATGTCTTGCGGTTGAAGCGCCGGAGGCTTAAACGTTCGGGGCATACGCGCAACCGAGAATAAGGAATTTCCGGTGGGTAGTCCAGACAACATGGCGGTGCGGTTTACATCCCAGCAGCGCTGTCTCGGAGATTAGAAAGAAGTCAGCGTCAGCAGCACGTCGCCATATCCGCTCACCGGGGCAGTCGACACGGGAGATGTGGAAGAGAACGCCGCCACGCGGCCATTTGAAATGATGCGCACAGGCAAAAATTGATTCACATCCAATATCGGAGCTTGCGATGAATTCCCTGGGGTAGCCACGGTGACGGTACGAGCGGTACAGGCGCTTGTCGCGCCAAAGCACGTATCACGCACAAAGAGGAAAGTTTCAACAGAGTGTTGGCGTTTTGCGTAAGTGGAAATCCCGGAGATGAAACTGATGTACCGCCCCGATGCGCTGATCCATGGAGCATACGCGTCCGAATTCGTTGAGACACCAGCGGTTTCCGTAGCAATTAATACCGTGGACGGAGTGCATCCATCGGAAGCTGTAGCGCCGAGACAAGTGTCGCGCAAAAAGACATTCGTCTCCGATTTCGACACCTCAGCTACAAGGTTGGAAGCGCTGGACTGAAATACAACAAATCGTCCGTCACCGCTCACAGCAGGATCCGTGCTCTGCCCGTTACCGGACCGTCCGGCGGCAGACAGCGAGACTTCGGTAGTTGACGGCACGCATGATGCCGGAACGTTCGAACCCAAACAGGTGTCGTGCAGTAGAATCTGCGGAGAGGTTGGCGTTGCGTCCGATGTCGGCCCCGCAGCTACAAACGCGACGTATCGTCCATCAGCCGAAATTGCAGGGTTTTTAGCTTCCGATCCGCTGGCTTGATAGTTGGCGTCAACCGGAATCTCTGCCGTATTAGCAATACAAGATTTCCCTGCGGTTAGCCCAGCGCACGTGTCTCGGACAAAAACTTGAAGTCCCGAGCCTGTTTGTCCCGCAACCAGATTTGCGGCCGAAGAAGCGAACGCTATGAACCTGCCATCGGCGCTCATCGAGGACGATCCGCTATCACCGGCGATGGCCAATTCACCGGAAGTGGTTGCTGACACCAATTCCGTGCTCGGCGCGCAACCGGACGGAGAATTCACGCCGGTGCAAAGATCGCGCACAAAAAGATTCATCGCGGGCGCCCCCGACGTGCCCTGCTGGCCGGAAACAAGATTCGTCGCCTTAGACGCAAACACAAGAAATCTGCCATCTGCGCTCATAGCCACTTGATTGCCCGCTTCTGCATTGGGCGCGCTGCCGTCGGGAGCTAAATCCACAGCCGTCGTTTTGGATACGCATGCGGCAGCGCCCAGGCAAGTATCGCGCACAAAAACATTTCCACGCGCGCCTTGCGCCACCAGATTCTTGGCTTTCGAGAAAAATGCGACGAATCTGCCGCCGGCGCTAATCGCCGGCGCCGCGCTTGCTCCGTCCGCAGGACCTCCGGAAGCATTCACCGAAGCCACTACGGGAAACGCGGCGTTGCCCGACATGAAGTTAAAATTCACGGAGGGTGAATAGGTTTGACTGTCACCGGGTGTGGTATTGAACACGCTTATGCTGGCGAATCCGGCGGTCGCAATGTCGGATGCTGGAATGTTCGCTGTCAAGCTAGTGGTGCTGACGAAAGTAGTCGCAAGCGGTCCGAAATTCCAGTCGATCGTGGAGCCCGCCATCTGCACGACATTGTTTACGATTATGGGCGCTACAAAGTTTGAACCAGTCACGGTGAGCGTGAAGCCGCCGCTTCCTGGATTTGCGCTCGTGGGAGAAAGGCTCGTAATCGCAGGCGAGCCATTCTGCACGGCGTTGATCGTAAACGTGGCGGCAAGCGAAGGGCCGCCCGGTTCCGGATTTGTTACGGTGACCGCGGCGATTCCGGCGGTCGCGACGTCTGTCGCAAGAATAGTCGCGGCGAGTTGCCCGGTCGTCGTATTGACCGTGCTCGTACGCATTGAGCCGTTCCAAAAAACTTCCGACGGCGGGCTTTTGACGAATCCTGTTCCGGAAATAAATAAAGTGAACATTTGGCTACCGGCTGTAACGCTCGCAGGAAAGAGGCCCGTTATGACAGGAGTTGGCGGCGGCGAGGTGGTAGTAGAAGTGCAACTCCCAAGCGCGATTGTAACCGCAAGGATCGCGGAAAAAGCAGTCCACCGCAAATGCATCAGCTCCACCCTCCTGTGAATCCTACAAAGCCCTGAGGCCGCTCGCCGTAGAAAGCCTCGCGAGCGGAACGGGGAAACCTGAACGATTTCGGCTGTCTGTAACGAATCAGAATTGATAACACCCAAGCCAGTGGACGTCAACTCGGATTCCCCGGCAAGGGCTTTGGTTGGCCGCAATACATCGCCGATTTCTACCTGGAATCTCGTACATCGAGTCACTCAGGAACATATTCGGGAAATCTGAGATCGCCTATCCCTACAGCTTAAACGCCGTCAGTTGCAGAAAACGCCTCGCGCGAGCGGTTATTTCCCGGCGCGTCAGAGTCGTCAGGCGCTCGACGCCGAAGCGCTCGACGGCAAAGCTCCCCAGCACCGAACCGTACACCATTGCGCGCCGAAGGGTCTGATCGTTAATTCGGCCTTCGCTGGCGAGATAACCCATGAAGCCACCCGCAAAACTGTCGCCCGCTCCGGTCGGATCGTGCACCTCTTCCAGCGGAAATGCCGGTACGGAAAACAGAAAATTGTTGTGCACCATCAAAGCGCCGTGCTCGCCGCGCTTGATCACCAGAGTTCGCGGCCCCATTTTGAACACGTGCTTGGCCGCGCGCATCAGATTGTGTTCGCCGGTTAACTGGCGGGTTTCGTCGTCATTAATCATTAGTATTTGCGTGTGCTTCAGTGTCTCGCGTAATTCCGCGGGCGTACCCTCGATCCAATAGTTCATGGTATCGAGTCCCACCACTTTTGGTTTGCATTTCATCTGTTTCAGCACGGAGCGCTGCAACGTGGGATCGATATTGCCCAGGAAAATAAACGATGAATCGCAATAGGAGCGCGGCAAAGTCGGCCGAAAATTTGCGAATACGTTCAGCTCGGTCGCCAGCGTGGTGCGCTCGTTCATGTTCTTGTTGTACCGACCGGACCAGAAAAATGTCTTCCCGGCGGCGTGCTCGAGACCGGTAAGGTCGATACGTCGGCCATGGAAAACAGCCTTGTCTTTCGCGCTGAAGTCATCTCCGACAATTGCCACCACGCGGACGGGTGTGAAATAGCTGGCCGCCAGCGCGAAATAACTCGCCGCGCCGCCCAGCGTTCGTTCCACCTTGCCGTACGGCGTTTCGAGGGCGTCAAAGGCGACAGATCCGACAACCAGCAGTGACATTCGTTCTCCTGTTTAGGAAATATATTTGCCGATAATGGGCGCTAGGCGCTTCTTGGTAGCACGCGAAATCGCTGCACGGTCTGTTAGAATTGCATGAGCCAGCGCCGATCCGCACTTGCAGTTTCGCGCGTCCGGCAGTTCGCGCACCACCTCATGCAGCACGCGTTGCACGTTTGCCGTATTGCGGCTTAAATTTTCGATTATCTCGTCCAACGTCACGGCATCGTGTTGGGGATGCCAGCAATCGTAGTCCGTAATCATCGCAATCGTGGCGTAGCAAAGCTCCGCTTCGCGCGCGAGTTTTGCCTCCGTTAAATTGGTCATGCCGATCACGTCAAACCGAAGCTGGCGGTAGGTGTGCGATTCCGCCAGCGTGGAAAACTGCGGGCCTTCCATGCAAACGTACGTTCCAGCGCGATGGGCCTTCACTCCGGCCCGGTCGCAAGCTTCAGCGATATGAGCCGACAAGTTCGCGCAGGTGGGCTTGTCAAACCCGACGTGGGCTACCACCCCGCCCCCGAAGAATGTGGCCACGCGAAGGCGCGTGCGATCAAAGAACTGATCCGGGATAAGAAAATCCAGAGGCGGCAAATCATCGCGAAGAGATCCCACGGCGCTGACCGAGAGAATTCGTTCAACCCCGAGCATTTTCATGGCGCAGATGTTTGCGCGATAGTTAATTTCGCTCGGTGTGAGCCGGTGGCCCCGTCCATGCCGGGCCAGGAAAGCCACTCTGCGGCCTTCCAGCGTGCCGACGACAATCGCGTCAGACGGATCGCCAAACGGAGTCTTCACTCGAAGCTCGCGTGTACCGGTTAGCCCAGGCATGCCATAGAGTCCGCTTCCGCCGATAATTCCAATGCGAACCATTTCCTTCGTGCTACTACTCCTTTTCTTTTTCGCCGCTCTCGGCATTCCATTTGCCTTTTACAGTGAAACGCGCTCAATCAATCGTAACGGGTTCGGCTTCCCACTTGCCGTCGCTTTCACGCAGATACCCGGCGGGCACTTTCGGATCGTGAGCAAAAAGCGCTATCCAGCCCTCGCGAATTGCCTCCGGAATCCACTTCTTTTTATTTTCCAGCGTGGTTAGCGGATACAGGTCATATCCCATGATCCACGGCAACGCCAGGTGCGCCGTAGTCGGAACCAGGTCCGCGAAGAAAAATGCGGTTTGGTCTCCGCCGGTAAGTTTCACGCACTGCATATTCGCCGTATGACCCGGAACGCGGATCAATTCGACACCCGGAGCAATCGCGCGGTCGTCCACGAGCAGAGACCACTTCCCTGCAGATTCCACGGCCGCGAAATTTTCCAACATATAGCTGGCGCGATCGCGCTCGGTGGGATTCTTCGCGTGTTCGAATTCGCCGCGCTGCACCACGTATCGCGCGTGTGGAAAGGCCGAGATTACTTTGTCCTTCTCTACACGCGTGTTTCCCCCGCAATGATCGAAGTGGAGATGCGTGTTGATCACGATGTCGATGTCCTGTGGATACACGCCGTAATCGAGCAGGCGTTTCGTCAAGTGCGGGCCGTCCAGCGCGAAAATGTCGCGCCGCTTCGCATCCCATTTATCTCCCGCGCCGGTTTCAACCAGAATGGTTTTGCCGCCGGCGCGAACCAGCAAACAATTCATCGCGAGCGTGATCCGGTTGCTGGCGTCCGCCGGAATTTTCTTCTCCCACAAGGGCTTCGGGATGACGCCGAACATCGCGCCGCCATCAAGCCCCAAATGACCATCCACCAAAACGTGAAATTCCAGTTGCCCCAGCTTCAAGGTTTATCTCCCAGTCCTGCGCGTGCCAGAATTTGATTCACCGCGCCGTACGGATCCATTTTCCGTTCGGCTACCTGCAACGCAATTCTATCGAGTTCGCGTTCACCAAGCTGCTCGCCGACCACGCGCTCCAGCAGCCGCGCTTCGAGGAGCTGAAGAATCCATTCCTTCCAATGCGAGACTTCGCGCGCCTTTCGGTCATGCGCCTGGTCAAAATGCGCGCGGAAAAGCTCAATCTGGCGCGCCAGCTCATCCACTCCTTTGTTTTCAGTGGCAACCGTGCGCACGACCGGCGGTTTCCAGCCTTCGCGCTCCGGAACAAGCTGCAAGATAGCTCGCAGCTGCTGGTCATAGCGATCTGCGCCTTCGCGGTCGGATTTGTTCAAAACAAAAATATCTCCGATCTCCATCAGTCCAGCTTTCAGGCTCTGCACGTCATCGCCCATGCCGGGCATCAGCACTACGATGGTGCAGTCCGCGAGGCGCACAATTTCGATTTCGCCCTGCCCGACGCCGACCGTCTCGATGAGAATCATTTGCTTGCCGGCAGCGTCCATTAGCAGCGCGGTATCCCTGGTTGCCTGCGCAAGGCCGCCGAGAAACCCGCGCGTGGCCATTGAGCGAATGAATATTCCCGAATCTGTCGCGTGCCCTTGCATGCGCACGCGGTCACCCAAGATCGCGCCGCCCGTAAACGGACTGGAAGGATCCACCGCGATAATTCCCACTGTTTTTTGGTCCGCGCGGTAGTGGCTCGCGAGACGGTCCACCAGTGTGCTCTTCCCCGTTCCCGGCGCGCCGGTAATTCCCACACGATACGCGTGTCCGGTATAAGGGAAAAGCTGCCGAAGGATTTCTTCGGCTTCGCGCTCCCGATTTTCAATCGCAGAAACCGCTCGCGAAATCGCGCGTACGTCTCCCGCGCGAACTTGCTCGGCCCAGTTGTCAACATACGTGGTCATTGGAAGGAGGTAATCAGTTCAAGGATTCGTCACTCAGAATAACAGACCGTGGAGAGTCTCACCCTTTGCCCAGAATTTGCCGCGCGATCACCAGCCGCTGAATTTCGCTGGTACCTTCGCCGATAGTGCACAACTTTACGTCGCGATAAAATTTTTCCGCCGGGTAGTCCTTGATGAAGCCATAGCCTCCGTGAATCTGCACCGCTTCATTGGCCACCCGCACGGCCACTTCTCCCGCGTAGAGTTTCGCCATGCTCGATTCGCGAGTGAACCGCGCGTCATGGTTTCCGGCGGCGATCGCTTGATCGGCCAGCCACGCAGCCTGATAGGTGAGCAGCCGCGCCGCCTCAATCTCCATGGCCATGTCCGCCAGCTTGAACTGAATGGCCTGAAACTCTGCGATCGCTTTCCCGAATTGTTTGCGTTGCTTGGCATAGCGCAACGACGCTTCATAGGCTCCTTGCGCCATTCCCAGTCCGAGCGAAGCAATCGAAATGCGGCCACCGTCCAGGACTTGCAGGCTGTTTACGAAGCCTTCGCCCTCTTTGCCGAGAAGATTTCCAGCGGGAACCTTGCAATCGCTGAAAACAACTTCGCTGGTATCGCTCGCGCGCAGGCCCAGCTTGTTTTCTTTTTTCCCCGGACGGAAACCCGGAGTGCCCTTCTCAATGATGAACGCAGAAATCCCGTGGCTCTTTTTTGATGCGTCCGTTACAGCCATGCCGACGCACACATCCGCATAGTGGCCGTTCGTGGTGAACGTCTTCGAGCCGTTGAGCAGCCAGCCGCCATCCTTTTTTACCGCGGACGTTCGCGTTCCCCCCGCGTCTGAGCCAGCTTCCGGTTCCGTAAGAGACCAGCACCCCAGTTTCTTCCCCTGCGCCAGCGGCACGACGTATTTTTTCTTCTGCTCTTCTGTTCCAAATTTGTAAATGTGATTGGTGCACAGCGAATTGTGCGCGGCGACGATGATGCCGATCGAGCCGTCCACGCGCGACAGCTCTTCAATAATAATGGCGTATTCAATGTAACCCATCCCCGCGCCGCCATACTTTTCGGGGAAAATCACGCCAAGAAAGCCCATCTCTGCCAGTTTGGGAATAAGTTCGGCGGGAAAATGAGAGGCTTCGTCCCACTCCATCACGTGAGGGAGTATTTCGCCTTCGGCAAACGCTCTCACCGTTCGCCGAAGCTGCTGCTGTTCGTCAGTTAACGAAAAGTCCACATCACCTCGCAAGGCGGTGCAAATTTCACGACAAGCTGCATCCCTTTTATATCACATGAGTTGTGCGCCGAGAATCGCCGGCCCCGAATCGTCCTAGCGCGCGAGAGTACGATATTTCCGATAGAAGCAGGCGGCAAACACCGAGAGTTCGACAATCCAAAAAATGGGCGACTTCGACGCCGTGACGAGGTTCACAACAAGCAGATCGTTCGGGCCTGTCCGCAATCTGAGAACGAATACGATCAACGCAAGTAAAGGTGCAATCAATGCGCATACAACCAGAGCTACGATACCCGCTAAGACGCCTCTCAAGATAACCATGCGCACGCTCTGTTTTGAGTGCGATTACCAGTCCACTTTGTGGCCCTTGTTTTGCTCATCCAGCCACTGCTTTAGCGGCGCGTAATATTCGAGGATGGCAGTGGCGTCCATTTGCTTCTCACCCGTTAGCGCCTCCAGCGCTTCCGGCCACGGGCGGCTCTCGCCCATGGCGAGCATTTTGTTCAGGCGAGCGCCCGCTTCCTTGTTGTTGTAAATCGAGCAGCGATGCAGCGGGCCCTTGTACCCGGACTCGCGGCAAAGAGCGCGGTGGAATTGATACTGCAAAATCGCCGCGAGAAAATAACGGGCGTAAGGAACGTTCGCGGCCACGTGATACTTCGCGCCCGGATCGAAATCCTCTTCGCTACGAGCGGACGGCGGAGCGATGCCCTGATATTTTTCGCGGAGTTCCCACCAGGCTTTATTGTAATTCTCCGGTGTCACTTGGCCGGAGAAAACCTCCCAGCGCCATTTGTCAATCAAGAGCCCGAACGGAAGGAACGCAACTTTGTCCAGCGCTCGCTTCATAAGCAGGCCGATGTCCGAAGATGCGGGTGGCACATTTTCAAGCAAGCCAATCTGCTTCAGATATTCAGGCGTGACGGACAGAGCAATCGTGTCGCCGATGGCCTCGTGGAATCCGTCGTTCGCGCTATTGCGAAACAGCGCCGGCTGCGTCTCGTACGCGCGCTGGTAAAAATTGTGGCCCAGCTCGTGGTGAATGGTGGTGAAGTCTTCAGACTTCTGCTCGATGCACATTTTGATGCGCAGGTCTTCCACGTAATCAATGTCCCAGGCGCTGGCGTGGCATACCACGTCGCGATCCTGAGGCTTGGTGAACATGGAACGTTCCCAGAACGTTTGCGGAAGCGCCGCAAAGCCCAGAGACATAAAGAAGCGCTCGCCGTAATGCACCATTCCGACCGGTTCGATCTTTTTGGCTTTCAATATTTCCGTGAGATCGAAGCCAGAGTCAGCGTTCGCCGGCGCAAGCAGAGGATAGATGTTCGTCCAATCCTGCGACCACATGTTGCCAAGCAAGTGCGCCGGAATCGGCCGGTCTTCGCTCACCACACCGGCGCCATATTTCTCTTCAAGCTTCCATCGAACGTGCGCATGCAGCGAAACGTACAGCGGCCGAACCTGTTGCCACAGGCGGTCGAGTTCCGCGCTGAACGCGTCGGGCGCCATGTCGTAATTCGAGCGCCACATGGCGCCCACATCCGCGAATCCGGTTTCGCGCGCGCCTTTGTTGGCCAGCACAACCATTCGTGCATATCTTTTGCGCATCGGCGGAGCGATAGCGTGCCATCCGGCCCAGGCACGCTCTAGCTCTTTGGGATCACGGCTCGCGGCCATAATGCGTTCGAGATCGTTCAACGAAAGGCATTTTCCCTGCGGACCATCCGGGCACCACTTCCCTTTTCCGTAATCGCTTTGCAGCGAAGCATTGATCTGCGAGAGCTCGGTGCTCTCCGCTGTATCGCGGGGTGCCGGGATGTCTACGGAAAGGTTTATTAACTTTAGTTTACGAGCCACGTCTTCAGGTAGTTTCAGCCCTTCATAGAGCCGGGCTTGTGCGGCCAGTTCTGAAGTGGCTGCTTTCACTGCCTGGTCTGCCTCCGCGGCCATTTCCTCTGTGTCCGGTGTGATGAACGTTTCCTGCACCCACGAAGACCGTTGAGCCGCAACCCACAGCGGCAGCAGGCGACTCTCCGCCGCTTCGACGAAATGGCGCGCATCTTCGGCAGTCAGCGTTCCTGTTGTCGTTTGCGCGAGTGCTGTTGCTTCCGCGCTGCGCGGATTTCGCATCTCGGTCGTCATTGCTTTGTCGTCTCCCCGTGCCACTAAAATGCCCGATACAACGAATATCGCGAAGAGCCCCACGGTTGCCCCAATTTTTCGGCCATTGTTTGCGAAGCTCATCGTTCCCTCCGATTAGGAATGCGCCGCCGCGGGCGCGCGTGCGCTAAGGACCTCGGCTATGGCCGCTAAAGCATTCTCGATGCCGGCTCGGTTCACGTCGCAATGTGTGACCATCCGAATCGAGTATTTGTCCGTCGGCCCGCTGAGGATTTTCCTCTTGCCAAGCTCCGAACAAATCTCCGCTGCCGTGCGGCCGGTAGCACGCACGTCGAAAATTACGATGTTCGTCATAACTTTTGCTGGATCGAGCGAGATTCCTTTCATCTTAGCCAGCCCGTCGGCCAGGAACTTTGCATTTTCATGGTCGCGATGCAGATTTTTTGGCGACTCTTCCAAGGCAATCAGCCCGGCCGCCGCGAGAACGCCCACTTGGCGCATGCCTCCGCCGAGCAACTTGCGCGCGATGTGCGCCTTCTGTATGAACTCGCTTGATCCGACCAGCATCGAACCCACGGGAGCGCCAAGCCCTTTCGATAAACAAAACATGACGGAATCGCAATTGCGCGTGATATCCGCGACCGTTTTCCCCAGCGCCACCGCCGCATTGAAAATCCGGGCGCCATCAAGATGCACTCGCAGTCCCGCCGCGTGTGCGCGCTGACAGACATCCTCGGTCACCGCTGGCGGATACACGGTGCCGCCGTGCATGTTGTGAGTGTTTTCCAGCGAGACCAGTCCCGTCTGCGAGTAGTAATAAGTCTTGGGGCGAATGAGCGGCTCGATCAAATCCCAGGTGAGGATCCCGTCCGGCGCAGGCGTTGTGCGCGGCATGCATCCGGCAATGGCGGACATCGAAGCCAGTTCGTACTGATTGATATGCCCGCGCTGTTCGCAGATTACCTCATTGCTTGGCTGCGTCCATACCTTGATGGCGATCAGGTTCCCCATCGACCCGCTCGGCACGAAGAGCGCGGCTTCGCGGCCGAAAATTTCCGCCGCACGTTCTTGCAGGCGGTTCACCGTGGGATCTTCGCCGTAAACATCGTCGCCAACCTGGGCCTCCGACATGGCGCGGCGCATCGCCGCTGACGGCCGCGTCACCGTATCGCTGCGCAGATCCACAATATCCATCGCGTTCTTTTCCTGTGCCGAGGACGTATACACGTTTGCTCCTTATCCCAGCAACTCGACAAACACCTCGTTCGAGACGGTCAGGCGATCCGTGGCCAGGCGCAGGCGCTTGCCATTTAACTCGAGCAGACCCTGTTGCGCCAGCGGCGCGATCCGCGTTTGCAGATTCACGTGATAGTCGCGTTCGATCCGTTCCAGGTCTATCCCTTCGAGCTGCCGCAGACCCAAAAACAATTCTTCTTCGAGAGCCTGCGCCGAGGTCACGGTTTCGATTTGTTCACGCGGCGAAGTTCCCTGCTGTATGCAGGACACGTATTGCGCCGAATCGTGAACATTCGACCAGCGCTTCACGCCGTCAAACGAATGCGCCCCAGCACCGAATCCGAGATACGGCTGCCGCTGCCAGTATTTCAAATTATGCCGCGAACGCATGCCCGCGAGCGCCCAGTTTGAAATTTCGTAATGTTCGTGTCCCGCAGCCGCGAGTCGCACGCATGCGGAGTCGTAAAATTCTGCCATCGAATCATCCGTTGGAATTTCCGTAGCGCTGTATCGTTTGCCGCCAGCAAGAGATTCCTTACCCAGCCTGCTTCCCTCATCGATTTCAAGCATGTAGATGGACAAGTGTTCGGGCCGAATGCGCAAAACCTGCTCGATCGATTCCTCCCACGATTCCCGCGTTTGGTGCGGCAGCCCGGCAATCAGATCCAGGCTGATATTGCGGAAGCCGACCTCGCGAAGAACCGTGGCAGCGGCAAAAATATCCGCGCGGCGGTGCATTCGCCCAGTGGCTTGCAGCTCCGTGTCGCTGAACGATTGCGCGCCTAAGCTTATGCGATTGAATCCAGCTCGAAGCCACGCTTCAGCCTTCCCGCGTGTAATTGTTTCCGGATCGGCTTCCAGCGTGATTTCAGCATTCTCTTCTTGTGCCGATTTTTGATACTTGGGCCGTTCAAAGCTGAAGTTATCGCTCAGTCTGTCCAGAATGCTTTCCAGCGCAACTGGCGCTAGCAGGCTAGGCGTGCCGCCGCCGAAATAAACAGTGTCCACGCTAACGTCTCTAATTTCAGCCGCCGTCGAGGCAGCCGTCTGTCCTATTTCGCTGCAAACCGCAGCAGCATATGGTTCGTAGCGGTCTTGCGACACCACGCCGGTGTGAAAATTGCAGTACGTGCACTTCGTTTGGCAGAAAGGCACCTGAATGTAAACGCCAAATTTCATTTTGATGGGACGATTGTACCGCAGCGGGGTCCAGGCCGAAGAAAAAGTGACAGGCGTGACGAGCCGCAGTTCCTAATGGGGACACCGGCAAATCCAGCGAGCGTTTGCAGCTTGCTTCTTCAATACAGTAAACTGCAGGATTCGACTTAGCACAGGGGGTCTTTCATGTTGGTGGTGATGCAATCTCAGGCGACCGAGGAGCAGATTCGCGCCGTTTGCGAACGCGTCGAGTCGTTGGGATATAAAGCGCACCCGATACCCGGTTCGGGGCGCACTGCAATCGGCATCACGGGAAATACCGGCACCGTGGACATCGCCTCGGTCGAGTCCATGCCCGGCGTGGTGGAATGCATCCCCGTCAGCAAGCCTTACAAGCTCGTGAGCCGCGACGTAAAAGAAGAAAACACTGTCGTACGCATACGCACTCACTTGGGAGATGTCATCTTCGGTGGCACGGACGTCGCCATGGTTGCCGGCCCCTGCGCAATTGAGAGCCGCGACCAAGCTTTTCAAATCGCCAAGCACGTGAAAGCTGCCGGCGTCCGGCTGTTTCGAGGCGGCGCCTACAAGCCTCGAACTTCTCCTTATAGTTTCCAAGGTCTCGGCGAGCCCGGCCTCAAAATTCTCGCGGCAGTGCGAGAAGAATTCGGTCTGGGCATTGTCACTGAGGCGATCGACAATGAATCGCTCGATCTGGTCGAACAATATGCGGACGTGATTCAGATCGGAGCGCGCAACATGCAGAATTTTTCTCTGCTGAAACGCGCGGGCCGCTCGCAGAAGCCTGTCTTGCTGAAACGCGGAATGTCCGCCACGCTCGACGAATTCCTGATGGCCGCGGAATACTTGATGTCCGAGGGAAACTACAACGTGATTCTCTGCGAGCGCGGCGTCCGCACGTTCTCCGACTACACACGCAATACCCTCGATCTCAGCGTCGTACCGGCAGTACAGCGCCGCAGCCATCTGCCGATCGTGGTGGACCCGTCGCATGGCACCGGGCGCCGCAACAAAGTTTTGCCACTTTCGCGCGCCGCGGTGGCGGTAGGATCAAACGGCCTGCTCGTCGAAGTACACCACGATCCCGACCACGCGCTTTCCGATGGCCCTCAATCCATTCTGCCGGAAGAACTTGAGCAGCTCATCCGCGAAGTGCGGCAGATCGCGGACGTTCTGGGCCGCGCAATTAATTGAGCGCGGTTTCTAGGCCTCTCCACATATACTTCTGCCGTTAACATGAAGCTTCGCGTCAATGCCCGTTTCATTTTCCTTCTCATTGTTCTCGCTGGCCTTGCTTTCCGCGAGGTTGCGATGGAACTCCGCCCTTCATTTCTGCGGCCCGGACTTCATCTTTTTGCATACGTGGGCAACACCGCTGAAGGCACGCTCACAGTGGTGGATCTCGTGAAGTTGTCGGCGGTAACAACGATTCCGGTAGGCCTGGGACCGAGCGGGCTGCGCGCGCATCCCACCCGGAATGAAATCTGGGGCCTCAGTTCTGTCGGCGGTTACGCCTGGATCCTCGACACCAAGCTGAATCGTATCGTCACGAGAATCCCGGTTGGCGCTGAACCGTATGCGCTGGACTTCTCTCCCGACGGCCGCCGCGCCTACGTCGCAGCTTCCGGATCAAACACAATCGTAGAGATCGATTGTGTTACGCGCCAGATCGTGGCACGAGGAAATGCCGGGCGCCGGCCCTGGATTGCCCGCGTTGCGCCTTCGGGAAAAATCGTCGTAGTTTCTAATCGAGACGATTCTTCCATCTCGATTCTTGATGCCGCAACTCTCACTTCGCTCGCTGTCGTCCCGGTGGTGGCGCAGCCGGAGCAACTGGCGATATTGCCTGATAGTTCCAAAGTCTTCGTCACATCCGGAACCGCGAATGAGATTTCAGTGGTGGATTTAAAAAGGACAGCCCTGCTCGTTAATCTCTCTCTCGGCGGCGCACCGGGTGATTTGATCCTGAAATCCGACGGCGGAGAGCTCTACATACCTTCCGGAGATGCGCATGGGCTGCTCATCGTCAACACACTAACGAACGAAGTCGGCGATTTCTTACTGCTTGGAATGTCTCCCGCCGCCGGCACTTTTTCCGCTCCCGACCAGAAGCTCTACGTTTCCGACTCCGCAGCGGGTCGCGTGATTCCTATAGCGATCGATGTGCGCCAGGCTGGACACCCCATCCCGGTTGGGCAAAATCCCCGCACTTGCCTTCTTACGCCCGGCGGAGACATTCTCCTCGTGGTTGACACTACATCGAATGACTTGGCCGTGATCCGCGCGAAAACCTCCTCCTTGATTACGCTGATTCCGGTCGGCGCGCGCCCTCGCGACATCGCGATCAAAGTGTTCTGAAGGATGGCCCAGCTTTTGGTTCGTCCTGTGCGCGCGTCAGAGAAAAACTATTGCACAGTTAGCGTCAACGCAATCGTGCGCGTTGTGCCTCCAGCCGTTGCCGTTACAGTAAAGGAATATGTGTTCGGCTGCGTTACCGATGACCCGCCGCCTCCGCTGCCGCACGCTGACATCGCGAGCGCAAGCATTAGTAGTAGCGAGCAAGGTTGCACAGCCCGCGTCATCCTCTGCCTATACAAACGAGAAGCTGTGCGTGGCCGCTGATTTTCTCGCAATGAGGCGGAAAGCTGCACGGCACGACGACTTAGGCTGGCCAACCCAAGCAGCGACAACAGCGCAATTACCATGGGGTACCGATTCCAAGGCGGCGATTTGAAGTCTCTAGCCTTCGGACGCACGAGGCTCGACCCTGTCGGAATGTTTGCGACAAAAGGCGCCTGCCCGTTTTTCGGGACATTCACTGTTGACGGCGACGTCGTGCATGAGCCAGCGCCCGGAACCGCGCCAGTGCACGCGAGCCCAACGGTTCCCGCAAACCCATCCATCGAAGTAATGTCGAGGTTGAAAACCGCGGTCGTTCCCGCAGGGACAGTTTGGCTGGTACCGCCGACCGTGGGCGGGTCGGGGCAGAAATCGGTCGCGGTCCCGTTCAGCATCACCGATTGTGGACTGTCCGTGGCGTTGTCCGTCAGTGTGAGCGTCGCACTCTTCGCTCCAGTGGTGGAACCGCACTGGGCTCCCGTGACTGGGGCTGCGGGAGCAAACGTGATTTGGAGCGTGCAAGTGCCTCCGGCCGGGACCGCGCCTGTACAATTATTCTTCAGGGTGAAGTCCGTCGTGTCTGTGACGCTGGCGCCGCTCACGGTCAACGCTGCTTGCCCGGTATTCTTAACCGTGACGGCCACTGGCGAACTCCTTCCTCCCACCACCTGACTTCCGAAACTGATCGTCGCCGGTGAAACCGATACCGTTGCTACCGTCACTGAACCAGCGAGCGCGACTGTCTGCGGACTTTGTGGAGCATTGTCGGAAATGCTTATCGACGCCGTGCGGCTCGACGATCCGGTGGCAGAAGGATCAAATTTCACGGTGATTACGCAGGATGCGCTCACGCCCAGGCTTTGCGGGCAGTTGTTTGTCTCGATGAAGTCCGTGGGATTCGTTCCGTTCAAAACGATCCCAGATATTCCGAGCGAAGTGGTTCCAGGGTTGGACAAGGTGACATTCTGCGGAGTGCTTGCCGTCCCAGCGGGCTGTGCGCCGAACGTCAGGCTAGAAGCGGAGAGCGTGATCGCCGGTGCAACGGCAGTTCCTGACAATGGTACTGTTTGCGGGCTTCCGGCGGCGTTATCGCTGAGGCTCAGGCTTGCACTTTTTGTGCCGCCCGACAACGGCGCAAAGTTTATCGTAACAGTGCAACTCGCTGCGGATGCAAGGGTGCCGCTTGAAGGGCAAGGATTGCTTCCCGCCGGAACGATTCCAAAGTTGCTCGCACCGCTCCCGGCAACGGCAATAGCCGAAATGTTTAAGGTCCCGCTGCCCTGATTTACAACCGTCACCACCTGGTTTCCGCTCGTGCTGCCCACCGCCTGCGCCGCGAACGCCAGCGCTGTAGGCGATATGTTCAAGAGCGGCGCTGCCGGCGTGGCTGTGCCTGTCAACGGAATCGTTTGCACCGCGCCTGACAGGTTTCCTGAGTTGTCCGTTACGTTCACGGTCGCACTAAATGTGCCGGTGGCCGATGGCGTGAAAGTTATGCTGAAACCACAACTGACACCGGGAGCGAGGCTGCTCGGGCACGTGTCCGCAGACAGCGGAAACTGAGCGATGTTATTCCCCGCCACAGCGATGTTGGTGATCAGCAGTGTTTGATTGCCCGTGTTCCTCAACGTGATGGTCTGCGATGGCGTTGTTCCAACCGGCACGCTGCCAAAATTAACGCTCGGAGGTGAAGGCACCGCCAGCGGACCCGCTCCGGTTCCAAGTAAGGCAAGAACCTGGGGGTTTCCGGGTGCGGTGTCACTAACACTCAAAAACGCGCCCTCGATTCCCACAACGCTCGCCGCAAATTGCATCTCGAAAGCACAGGACGATCCGGAGCTAATCGGCGACGCCAGGCAGGGCGCTGGGTTAACGGCAGAAAAATCGCCGCTGTTTGCACCAGTTATGCTGATGCTTGAAATAGAAAGGGGCGCGTCGCCAGTGTTCATGATTGCCACTGGTAATTGCGCGTTGTTTGGCATGCCTACTGGTTGCGATCCGAAGTTCACGTTAGCCGAACTGAATGACACGCTCGGATTCGTTGCCGCGCTCGGCGTGATTTTCACCACGAACGCGTCATTCTCCGGCGGCGATTGCTGGCAACTGGCGCACGTAATTTGGATTCCGTTCATTGGATTTCCAGCGCGCGGAAAATCCGCTGTGGATGTAGCTCCGGCCACGTACACGTTACCGGACGCGTCCACTGCGATCGCGTTCCCGATCGTTCCAGCCGTCGCTGCGACTGGTGCCGTCCCGCCGAGCGGCGTGGAATACAGCAGCGAAGCTGCGGCCGATGAAGTTGGATCGAGCATCGTTACGAATGCGTCGGAGTCGCCATTGAACGGCTGAAAATTATCCTGCCAGGGAAAATCCCAGGACGTCGTGGTTCCGGTCACGTATATTTGGTTCACAGCGTCAAACCAAACGCTTTGACCAGCATCCGTCCCCGCCCCGCCTAAATAGCTGGAATACGCAAGCGAAGTCATGCCCGTCGTCGGGTCTTGGGAAATAACGGACAAAAAAGCATTCGTTGTACCCTTTAGGCTGGTCTGCAAAGCCGTGACTGAGCCATTGGTAGGAAAGTTTGACGATTGCGTTGACCCTGTAACGTAGGCTGTGGCCGGAAGGTTCGCTCCTACTGCGATGGCCAGCGCCTTGTCCGAACTCGCTCCGCCTAGAAACGTGGCATATGACAAGTCGGCAGCGCCGTTCCCCGCCGGCATTATTTTCATCACAAACCCGTCGAATGGGTCACCACCATAGCTAGTTTGAAACCCATTTGCGGTATTCATGGTTCCGTTCGGGTTCGATGTGAATCCCGCAAGAAACGCGTCGCCGGCGGAATCCACGGCAACTCCCGCCACGCTCGCTTGCGCATTCAGTCCCAGGTAAGTGCAATACATCAGAGTCGGCGTACTCGTCGGCCCGAGCTTCACCAAGAAACCGTCGCTAACGCCCCCACCGTACGCGGTTTGAAATGCCTGCAACGTCGTCGTATTCGTAGTCGGCAGATTCGTGGAATTCGTATCCATGGCCACATAAACATTTCCGGAGCTGTCCATGGCAATTCCGCCGGGGCCTTGCGTGGCTTCCGCTCCGTTGCCGCCGAAAAGCGTGGAGAAGACGAGTTGTGAGCCAGCCGCATTGACTTCCGTAACCGTGGCGTCGTTGCTTCCCGCCGTTCGCGAACTTCCGTCGGTAACCGGGAAATCAGTGGACGTCGTGGTGCCGGCAATCGCCGAGTTTCCGTTTGCGTCAACAGCGAGAAGCCCTCCCTCTTCATCTCCACTGCCGCCGATGAACGTCAAATACAGTAGAGAATTCAATCCGCTCTTCGTCGGATCGATTTTCGCGATGAAATAATCCGAGGTTCCGCCACCCGGACCAAGCTTCTTTGAAGACTCCGAAAAGGTTCCCGCCGACGTAGTCGTGCCGCTGACGTAAATCTTTCCGGATGAATCCACAGTGATGCTCGTCGCGATGTCGTCACCAGTGCCGCCTAGAAAAGTCGAGTACGAAACGCTGAGCGATGGGTCAATCACCAGCGTCCCCATACCGGCGAGATTTTTTGCCCCGGGTCTCGACAGTTTTGCCTGGTCCAAGCGAGCCGCGACGTCAGCCGCATCGATTCGGAAACCCACGGTTCCGTCACCCTCAATCGTGTAGCCTCCAGTAACTGGCCGGCGCTGTAGCTCGGGATTCGACGATTTTATATAAGCAGAATCTGATGCAATCGCTTCTTCATACATCGCCGGCTTCTTCATCCGAATTTCTCGTCCGGCGGCGAGGATTACAAGGTCCCCATTCACATCAAGCTTCATTCCATCCGCGCCCGAAATCTGCAGCCGCAAACCCCGTGCGTCCACTCCCGGCGCCACGCGCAAATCGTACTCGAGCGCACGCTCGTTTCCGTAAGCGACTACATCCACGCCCGGCAAGACACCCCGCGCGACCACTCGCGAAAAATGTTGCACGTGCGTCCGCCACTTGGCTGGGTCGTTGCCCAAGAAATAATTCGTCTCGGCCGCTAACCGTCCGTCTCCGTGCCACTGCAAGCTTCCGGCATCGCCGCTGGGTGGATTCTTGTCACGAGGCGCGGTAGGAATCGTCGGCGCGGTTTGATGCGGCACTTGTTTCTGCGTCGGAGCGGAATCACCCGCCGCGTGTTTCCGGCGGATTCGAGGCCGCGCCGCTTTCTTCCTGGCTCGCCTGTGACGAGAGGTTCCCGACGCCCCGCCGCTTTTCCTTCTTCGTCTGGAGTGCGCCGCGCCCGGCGCTGCGGACGAAGCACGACGAGGCCGTTTTGTTTTTTCGGCCGTGGATTCGCCTGACTGGGAGATTGGCCTGTCTTCCGCCAATTCTCCGCCGAATCTGAGCTTCACCACGCGCGCCGCCGTTCCTTTTTGCGCGACCCGACAACCACTTCGATTCCTTCTGTGGTCATGAGTGCTGTGATGCCTTGGCCTCGGGCAATAAATTTTACGCGCGGTTCGGCCTGCCCTTGATTGGCTTCGATCGTCATCGGAAGAGAAAACGATGAAGCGCAGTCCCGATCGACAGCGCACGCCACTCGCGAACGCGATCCAACGGCCGCGACACTTGCCGGCCGAAAACTGGCAGCCGAACGAACGTTCGGCAGAGTGGCCTGCCCGTGAAATTTGCTTGGCTGATTAGTTTCTACGAGGAGGGCTGCGATCGCAGTGACCAGAAAAAGGCAGACAAAATATCCCTTTAAGCGCATGAGCTTCTCCGCCGGAACCTGCCTTCAGTTCCTGCTCTTATGGCTCAAAACCGCCGAGCCGAGTGCTCTTGGTGTGCAGTCCCAAGCGTGCTGAAAGGGTTACGCGGACAATAGTTGAATTTCTGAAATGAAACGAGGAAGTTAAATGCTTAATCGAGGCACCGTACTAATACGGAGAGTTTTGAGGCTCTATTCCGGGTTCCTGCTATTCCGCGTTCCAGGCGAAATTTTCTTCTCCCAGACTTAGTTCCAGCATTCCGTCAATCGGCAGCACATCGATCGGCAAGCCGCTCTCCCATAGCGCCGCGCTTAAGAGCAGCGACTTGCGGCGCTTCAGGTCAAACAATTCCCGCGCTAGGCTCACTTCAATAATTTTGTCGAACGCCGCCGCCACCAAAGTTTCCGCGTGTAACAAGCAGGCGCCGCCCTGCTCGAGGATGCATCCGGCGAATTTTCCGCCGGTCACTCTCACGGTGAGCCGGGTCTCTCGCGAATCCCACATCGTCAGCCGAAATTGAAAGTCCGGAATCTCCGCAATCGCTTCGGTTGGGTCAACTCGCAGATAAAAGTGATCCGGGCCAAATCCGTAACGAAGCTGGCCGAGCACGTAGCTCCGGCCATGCATGGTGCCGCCACGCCGGTCGGTGGCATATAGTCCGGCTCCCAGCCACTCGAAGTAACTGCTTTCGCGGCCGTCAACCTTCACATCCAGATATGCTTCCGGCGTTTCGCGCCGTGAGCGTTCGGGCGCGCGCTTGATGGGATGCAGCAGCGCGTCGGGCACGTGTTCACCCAGCGCGGTGTAAACCTCGGTCAAATGCTGGCGATATAACTCGTCGAATTCCGCATCATTAGAAGAGGCGTGTTCCGGCCCGTACCACCAGCACCAATCGCTTCCTTCCGCCGCAAGTAACGCTTCATGGGCGCGCTTTAGGGAAGCAGTTGAACCGGGTTCCGCGGGCCCGGCGTCGCCATTTGATGCGGCGCGTTGCACAACCTTGGCGTAAGTTTCACGCGCATCCCGCAGCAGATCCCAGGCGCGCACATCTTCGGAGTGTCCGATCCACACGTCGAAATTCGCGTTGATCCACGAAGCAGGAAAAATTCCCTCGAGTTTCGGCGCATCCGGGCGCGCATCCGCGGCTTCGCTCATGGTTAACGTGCGAATTTCCGCGTCATCCTGCACGCGCCGGTAAAATTGCCTCAGAAAATCCCGCCCGTTCTCGGCGTAAAACTCCCAGGCGTTTTCTCCATCCAAAATGATGCTCACGGTCGCCGTGCTACCGGCAGGTTCGCGGTCGCCAATCGCGCGGATTCTTCGATGCAAGTCCTCGGCGGCCGCACTTGCACTCATCCGGCTGTACACGAAGCCGACGAGGTCTGATACGTAATGATCCCGAAAGAATCCCGTGATCTCGCGTCCTCCGCGCTGCAATTTCCACGGCGTATAAAGGTCCGGACCGTTTTGCGGATACCCTGAAGCGTCTCGCCAGAATCCGATGTTTCGCGTCCGGCCGAGAACGCCTTCATCCGTAGCGAACCACTTAAAGCCTAGCTCCATGGCAATCTCGAGCGCCTGGTCGGACACGGATCCTTCCGATGGCCATAATCCGACCGGCGGTTTTCCGAAGACTCGCTCGTGATATTGACGCGACCGCAGCAACTGTTCCCGCGCATCCTCCGGATAACGAAAAGCGGGCTGCGGCAGCGGCGTGTGAGGGTTCGAGACCCGTGCGATGTCCGTGTCGCAGAGTAGAGGAAGGATTGGATGATAATAAGGTGTGGTGGAGATTTCGATTTGCCCGCGCTCCGCCGCCAACCTGTATTCCGGCAGGACAGCTCCCAGCAACTCAAGCTGCTTCTCGCGCAGCGCTTCTTTGTCCTCTTCGGTGTAGCCCGCCCCTTTCCGCGATAGTTCCGTCACGACGGGGTCCTTGGCGATGTACTCCTCATCCATCCATGCCAGCTGTGACAGCAATTGCAGGTCGCGCCAATCCCGCAAATCGAACCGGGCGACGCAGGATTCCGTCCCGGCCGATTTCACCTGAAGTTGCAGCTCGGCAAATCGCGGCCAGCGACGCACGAAGTTTTCGTTCACTTGAAATGCGCGCTCAAGAATTTCGTGTTTTTGTCCGGAGTCCAGCGAACCCGCCGGCGCAAAAGCCAGATCAAACCAGGGCTCGTGAAATTTTCCGCCCGCGTATTCTTCGATTTGCGCGGCAAGCAGCGGGACGAAATTAAAAGTCGCGTGCACACCCGGAAATTCCCCCAGGACTTTCACCATGCCCCAATAATCTTTCAAGGCATGCAAACGCGTCCAAGGCAGCATATAGCGCCCGCTAAATGGATCGCGGTACTGCGGTTGGTGCATGTGCCAGAGTATTGCGAGGTTAACGCGGCTCAACGGCGCGGGCCTTCGGCTTGCATGAACTCCTCATGAATTTCTTTCGTCTTCCTAAAGCCGGCCATACCTGCGTTGCTCTCCGTTAGCATGCTAGAATGCCCTCGCGCAAACATGCGCCTGCTCGATAAATATATCGGTCGCGAAGTGGCCTCGCACTGCTTGCTCGGCCTCGCAGTCTTCACTTTCGTTTTCTTCGTTCCGCAGCTTGTTCGTTTGATGGATCTGCTCGTTCGCCACTCGGGCGGCATACGAACCGTCGCCCTTCTCTTCATTTGTTCGCTCGCGCCGGTCCTCGCCTTTACCATCCCAATGGCCGTTCTGGTTGGCGTTCTCATTGGGCTTGGCCGTCTTTCCGCCGATAGCGAAATAGTGGCAATCCACGCTTCGGGAATCAGCCTGCGCCGGTTGCTTGTCCCCATTGGATTCGTAGCGCTCGGATGCGCGCTGCTAACGCTCGTGCTTACCTTTTGGTTTATCCCCATGTCCTGGCGCACTCTTGGCCGTTTGGAGCAGCAGATACTTGCGTCACAGGCCCCTTTTGCCGTCCAGCCCCGCGTATTCGACGAGCGCTTTCCCCACTTCGTATTATACGTGCAAGATGTTGAAGCTGCAGCGACGCGTTGGCGCGGCGTTTTCTTGGCGTCCTCCGCGCAATCTTCCGCTGCCACGTCGAGCTTGACGCTGGCGCAGAGCGCTCAGGTGGTCGCCGGTGCGGAAACGAACCAAATTGAGCTACATCTGGGCTCCGGCAGCACCCACGATTACGACCCGAAGGACCCCAACCGTTACAGCGTCACCACGTTTGGTCAGAGCGATATTCCGATTGACCTTTCCGCCTCCGCAATCGGTGTCAAAAGTACCGTCATTTCCGATGCCGAGCAATCCGTTTCCGGCCTTATCGCGGACAGCGGGCCCAACTGGCGCGACGCTCGCGTAGAATTCCACCGGCGTATCGCGTTTCCTGCCGCTTGTCTCGTCTTTGCGCTCCTCGGAGTGCCGGTTGGAGTGCGCCCGCGCCGCGGTGGGCGGGCGGCCGGCTTGGTACTTACACTGGTGCTCATTGGCGGGTATTACTTCCTGTTTGTCACCGGTGCGCACATGGCGCAACAAGGTTCCATCGCTCCATGGGCGGGTATTTGGGGAGCGAATATAGTCGCCGCCGTAGTGGGACTTTTCTTCCTGCGGCGCATCGAAAATATCCGCAAGCCAAGCCGCATCGGAGCGGCGTTTGAATCCGTATTTACGCGACAACGGAAATCACAGCGTCTGGAATCCGACGCGGCGCCGATTCCCGCGTCCAATGGCCCCGCTTCCAATGGATCGACTAAGGTGGCAAGCCCGGCCGCTGGAATTCGCGAAACCATCGGCGCTGGGAGCTCCGTGGGATTCCCAATGCTGATGGATATGTATCTCCTGCGGCAGTTTTTCTATTACTTCATTGTCCTGCTCGCAGGCTTCGTGCTCATCTTCGATGCTTTCACGCTCTTCGATCTGCTCGGAGACATCTCGAAAAACCACATCCCGGTTTCGATGGTTCTCAATTATTTTCGCTATCTTGTACCGCTCATGGTGTATCAACTTTCCCCGCTCGCCTGCCTGGTGGGCACACTGGTCACTCTCGCCGTGCTGGCGAAAAACAACGAAGTGATCGCCTTTAAGGCCAGTGGCATAAGTCTCTATCGCATCGTTCTTCCCCTGACCTTGGCAGGCTGCATCCTCGCCGGCACTATGTTTCTTCTGGACGACACATTCCTGCCCTACGCCAATCAGCGCCAGGACGCGCTTCGCAACCAAATCAAGGGCCGCCCAGCCCAGACATATTTCCAGCCCGCCCACCAGTGGATCTTCGGTGAAAATGACAAGGTTTTTAACTACGAGCTTTTCGACTGGGACCGTCAGCTTTTTGGCGGATTAAGCATCTTTGAGCTGGATCCGAAAACCTTCCAGATGCGCCGGCGCGTTTTTGCCACACGCGCCACTTGGGAGGCAAGCGAGAATACCTGGGTACTTACGGGAGGCTGGATACGCGATTTCGACGGTAGCAAAGTTACGCGCTACCTTCCGTTCAAGGCCGATTCGTTGCCGGAATTCACCGAAGCACCCAACTACTTCCGCCGTGAAGTGCGCCAGTCCGCCCAGATGAACTGGCGGCAGCTGGGCCAATACATCGCAAGTCTTCGGCAGGCAGGATTCGATACTTCGCGCCTCTCGGTTCAGTGGCAAAAGAAGTTCGCCTTCCCGCTCATTGCCGCAATTATCGTCTTCCTCGGCGCGCCATTTGCATTCCTGGTGGGAACTCGCGGCGCCGTGGGTGGGCTTGCAGTTGCGGTGGGCATCGGCATCATCTATTGGGCCACCGCCGCGCTGTTCGAAGCAATGGGCTCGGTAGGCCAACTACCGCCCCTGCTGGCCGGCTGGGCTCCGGACGCAATCTTCGGCTTTCTTGCGATTTACTTCTTCCTGAAAATGCCGACCTAGTTCTTGCTTCGTCGACCTCTGTACAAACAGCCCTCAGATTTTAGTCTGGATGCTGCGGAAATAAGTTGAAGTTATACTTTAATCAGACGGGGATGCGAGCGGCGCGCTTAATGCAGCACTGCAATTGTCGGCTGTCCCACAGTTGATGCAGCTGTTGCAGAAACCTCGCCAATAAAAACCTCTAAGCCGCTCGAGGCCCGCGCAGAATTCGAACCGGAAGCATAATGATTGTTCGGACTAACTTGAGTGCTCCGTCAACTGCAATTCCCAGCAACCGAAACGGGAGCAGGATTAGCCATACGATCGGATATAGCACCAGAGCCAGCAAAGCCAGAGGCCAGCACAGAACGAGCAGAATGCACCAGAGTAGAAAGCCCATCCTTGCACCTCCTCAATGGGATCACAATACTATACGCAGAGAGCGAGAAATTCGTTCACCAACTCATCGAACTTTGAGGTCTCTCCGAATCCACGAAAAGGAAGGTGGCATCGCCCCTTTTTCTCCACGCTTGATAAATGCCTAACGCTCCGCTGATTCCATTCCGGGTGCTTAATTCTTTGCCTTCCGAACTTCGCCGCCTCTCCGTTCCTCGAGAACGGCCTGCGCTGCCGCCAGCCTCGCAATCGCTACGCGAAATGGAGACGCGCTCACATAATCCATCCCCACACGATGACAGAACTTCACGCTCTCGGCGTCGCCGCCGTGCTCGCCACATATGCCAATTTCTAGGTGCGGCCGCGTTTTTCTTCCCCGAGCGATGGCCCACTCAACGAGCATGCCCACACCTGCAACATCGATCGTTTGGAACGGGTCGGTCGCGAAAATTCCGGCCTTGCGTTCATCCACATAATCCGGCAGGAACCGACCCGCATCATCGCGCGACAAGCCCATAACCGTCTGGGTCAGGTCGTTCGTGCCGAATGAAAAGAACTCAGCGACTTCTGCGATTTGGTCTGCCAACAATGCAGCGCGCGGCAGCTCGATCATAGTTCCCACCAGGTAGTGAAGTTTTACTTTAGATCGCGAGATAATTTCTTCCGCTACCCTACGGGTCGCCTGATCCAGGATTTGAAACTCCTTCTTGTCCAAAGTAAGCGGATGCATGATCTCAGGTATCACTTTAATCTTGCGTTTCTGGCAATCGATCGCGGCCTCAATAATTGCGCGAACCTGCATCTCCAGAATTTCAGGATAGGTGATGCATAATCTGCATCCGCGATGGCCGAGCATTGGATTTGCTTCGTGCAACTGTTCCACGCGCCGGGCCACAGCCTCCGGCGAGATGCCGATCCTTCGTGCCAACTCAGCCTGCTTCGCAGCATCGTGCGGAACGAATTCGTGGAGCGGCGGATCGATCAGCCGAATCGTCACCGGAAGGCCGTTCATCGCCTCGAATATGCCTATAAAATCCCGCCGCTGGAATGGCAGCAGTTTATCGAGTGCCTTGCGGCGAGCCTCAGGCGTATCCGCCAAAATCATTTCCTGAATCGCTTGCTGGCGTTCTCCGCTCCTCTCGGGATGCTCGAAGTCCTTAAAGAACATATGTTCCGTGCGGACTAGCCCAATACCCTCCGCGCCCATTTCGCGTGCAACTCGTGCATCTTGCGGGGTATCAGCATTGGTCCGCACTCTCAGTCTACGGATTTTATCGGCCCACTTTAGCAGCGTGGCGAAAGCCTTCGGCGGTTCCGGGCGCACGAGCGCAATCTCACCGCTGTACACAACGCCCTCGCCTCCATCGAGTGTTATCCACTCGCCTTCGCGAACCGAATGGCCGTTCGAACTCATCGATTTTTTCGCGAGATCGATATCGAGATGCTCCGCGCCGACGATGCAGCATTTTCCCCAACCGCGCGCAACCACTGCTGCGTGGCTTGTCTTCCCTCCGGTCGCGGTCAGAATTCCCTGCGCTACAAACATGCCGCCAACGTCTTCGGGGCTCGTCTCATGCCGCACAAGAATTACTTTTTCGCCTCGCGCTGCCCAGGCTTCCGCGTCCTCCGCGGTGAACACAGCTTTGCCAACGGCTGCACCGGGTACCGCGTTGATCCCGGAGACGATCTTTCGCGCCGACAAGTCGCTTCGAGATATTCCCGGCGCAATCACCGGATAGAAAAGACGCTCTACATCGTCCGCCTTGATTCTTTCAAGCGCTTCTTCAACTTTGATCAACCCCTCGTCCACCATATCCACGGCTATCTGAAATGCTGCGGAGGGCGTGCGTTTTCCCGTGCGAGTTTGCAACATATACAACTTGCCGTGCTCCACGGTGAATTCCAAGTCCTGCATATCGCGATAATGTTTCTCCAGCGTCTGCCGTACCCTCTCAAGCTGTTTGTAAACTTTCGGCATGCGTTTAGAAAGTTCGCTTAAGTGCATCGGAGTGCGAATTCCCGCCACCACATCCTCACCCTGAGCGTTTAGCAGGAAGTCTCCGAAAAAAGTCTTCTCGCCTGTCGAGGGATCGCGAGTGAAGCAGACTCCCGTACCCGAATCGTCGCCTGTATTCCCATACACCATCTGCACCACGTTCACGGCCGTCCCGAGAAGACCGGTAATCTTCTCGACGTGCCGGTAGGTCAGCGCCTTCTCCCCCATCCACGACTCGAAGACCGCGCCGATGGCTCCCCACAGTTGTTCGTGGGGATCTTCTGGGAACGCGTGGCCTGTCTTTTCCTGGAAGTATTTTTTATATTCGACGATCAAATCGCGCCAGCCGGCAGCGGTCACTTCGGTATCGTCTTTCACACCGAGCCGTTTCTTCATAGTCCGCAAGCGTGCTTCAAACTCATCCTTCGCCAATCCGATCACCACACTGGAATACATCTGTACGAAACGCCTGTAAGCATCGTAAGCAAAGCGCTCGTTCTGTGTCGCCCGCGCGAGGCCCGCAACCGACTTGTCGTTCAAGCCGAGATTCAGAATTGTCTCCATCATTCCGGGCATCGAGCGCGCCGAACCAGAGCGCACGCTGACAAGCAGCGGGTCACGCGGATCTCCCAGCTTCTTTCGCGTGAGTTTTTCCAGACGCTGAAGATTCTTTTCCACTTCGGCCCGCAAATCTCTGGGATATTTGCGGTCATGCTTAAAGTAATAGTCGCAGGTTTCGGTGGTGATTGTGAATCCGGCCGGAACCGGCAATCCAATGCGAGTCATCTCCGCCAAGCCGGCGCCCTTGCCGCCCAGCAAATCCTTCATTTCGCCGTTGCCTTCAGCCTTCTCTGCCCCGAAGAAATAGACGTATTTCATGTTTGCCTCGAAATTTTGATCTGCTCGCCCTGGCAGCGTACCGTACCTTCGACACGAACTAAGATGCGCAAACTTTTGTCGGCGGGCCAACACCTCATGCTTCACTTCAGTCCAACATCCTCCGAATTATTTTCCAGCGCGCTTCTGTTGAGGTGACTCTTGCAATTCTTCAGAACCTAACTGAGAAAAATCTGCGATCGTGGAAAATTCCTTTAACAGATTCGCCAGGAGTGTAACTCTGTTTTTGCGCACCGCCTGGTCTTCAACCATTACTAGAACTTTGTCGAAGAACTGATCCACCGCCGGACGAAGCTCCGATATCACTTCAAGCGCTTCCCGATACTTTCCGGCCTTCTTCCTTCGCGCTGCTTCTTCTCCTATTTTCTGTGCCGCGGCGTAAAGCTCTCGCTCTGCGGGTTCCCAGAGTAGTTCATGCTGTACATTAAGTTGTCCCTTGTCGAGCGTCCCCGCCGATTTCTCCAGAATGTTGCGGATACGCTTGAAGGACGCAGCCAGCGGTCCAAAATTCTTCGTGTTGCGGATTGCCTTCACCGCTGATACTCGCTCGACTGCATCCACCAAGTCGTCGGCGCCCGCCGCGAATGCCGCGTTGATCTCGTCATAAGCGAATCCGCGTTTCTCAGTCAGCATGAAGCGCGCGCGCTCCAGTAAGAACTCGAGAACCTGCTTTTGAACCGCCTCCGTGACATCGATCTTGGGAGCGTTCATTTTCAAAGCCTTTGACGCTGCGGAAATCGCCATGGAGATTGAGAGCGGCAGCTTCCTTTCAAGGATTATCTTCACCACCCCCAGCGCTGCGCGCCGCAAAGCAAACGGATCGCTCGAGCCGGTGGGGATGGCGCCGACGGCGAAGCAAGCCACCAGCGAATCCAGTTTGTCGGCAAGTGAAACCGCACATCCGGTCAAATTGCGCGGCAGCGGCTCGTCTAGGCCGAGTGGCTTGTAATGGTCGTAGACTGCCCAGGCGATTTCTTCCGGTTCTCCCTGAGCGCGCGCGTAAAGTCCGCCGACAATTCCCTGTAATTCCGGGAATTCGTGCACCATTTCAGTCACCAGGTCGCACTTCGCCAGTTCCGCGGCGCGGTCCGAGCCCGCTACATCAGCTTGCGAAATCCCGCGGCTGAACCATTGCTCCGCGAGCCAGCGGGACAGGTAGCGCATCCGTTCCACTTTGTCGGCATAACTTCCCAGACGCGATTCGTATGTCACCGCCGCAAGTCGGGGAAGATAATCACCAAGCTTCCTCTTCTGATCTGTCTCCCAAAAGAACTGCGCATCCGCAAAACGCGCGCGTAGAACGCGCTCATGTCCCGCGCGCACCAGCCCCTTCGGATCGCTCGGGAGGTTAATCACGGCTAGAAAATGCGGAGCTAATTCCCCATCCCGAGTTTCCAGGCCAAAATACTTCTGGTGGCCGCGCATCACGGTAATCAAAATCTCGTCTGGAAGCGAAAGGAATGCCGGATCGAAGTCCCCCATGATCACACTGGGATATTCATTTAGGTAGGTCACAAGATTGAGCAGTCCTGCGTCATCATGCACATTCAATTTGTTGCACCCCGTTAATCGGCGAATCTCTTCCTCGATTTTTTTGCTGCGCGCTGCGGGCCGGCACAATACAAAGTTTTTCTTTAACTTTGGCTCGTAGTCCCGGGGGCCATCCAAGGGAATGTTCTGCTTTCCCAGAAAGCGATGGCCGACGGTATGACTGCCGGCGCGAAGTCCCGCAAATGAAAACGGCACGGACTTGCCATCGAGCAAAGCAACAATCCACCGGATCGGACGGATGAATCGAGGGCCTTGCGCTCCCAACCAGTACATTGATCGCGGCCAGGAAATCTCCTCAATCGCTCGCGGCAGTATTTCCGCAAGAATCTCCACTGCAGGTTTTCCAATCACAATTTGCTTGGCAACGACGTACTCACCCTTTGGCGTCGTCACAATCGAAAGCTTGGAGACCGGGATTCCCTGCTTCTCGGCGAAACTCATGGCCGCGCGCGTCGGCTCGCCGAGATTATCGAACGCAACCGATTTCGGCGGACCCGTGACTTCGCGCGTCGAATCCAATTGGCGCAAACGAATCCCGCTAGCAATCACGGCAAGACGCCGCGGTGCGCCAAAAGCTTCAATCGTTCCATCAACTGTCGGCTCGTCGACCAAGTCGGCCGCCGACAGGTGTTTCGTAAGAATCGCTTTAAGTTCTGCCGCGGCCTTTGCAATCATCCCCGCAGGAATTTCTTCGCAACCTATCTCAAATAAAAAGTCCCCGGTTAGTTTCGATGCGATGGATTTTCCTCGCGGACTCATCTAGGGCTCCCCACGAGCTCAGGGGCCAGGTGAGATCCCGACCGCTGCCGCAGCCAAAGCTCTGCAACTCGTACGGCGAGCTTACGCACGCGACCAATCATCGCGGCTCGCTCGGTGACGGAGATAGCGCCTCGAGCATCAAGCAGGTTAAAGAGGTGGGAGCACTTCAACGTAAGCTCGTAAGCAGCCAATAGCGGAAACCGTTCCAGCATCTTGGCCTCTGACTTCGGCCACGCGTCCAGAATCCGCTTGGCTTCTGCTTCATTCAGTTCAAATTGTTTCCGTGTCGACACGGCGTCGGCGAAGTCAAAGCTGTAAGCGGAAAGCTGCTGCTCTTCCGCGAGCCGCACTTGGCGATAGCTCGTAGTATCTGACCAGCGCACGTCGAAAACATTGTCCACGCCTTGCAAGTAAGCGGCGATGCGGTCCAGGCCATATGTAAGCTCAACCGAAATAGGATCCAGATTCTGTCCGCCGCTTTGCTGAAAGTAAGTGAACTGCGTGATCTCAAGTCCGTCGAGAAGCACTTGCCAGCCAATTCCCCACGCGCCCAACGTCGGAGCTTCCCAGTTGTCCTCTTCAAAGCGCACGTCGTGCTCTTTCAGATTAATGCCAATGGTCGCGAGACTTTCTAGATAGAGACTCTGAGCATTGTCAGGCGCGGGCTTGAGTATCACTTGAAGTTGTGTGTGTTTGTAAAGGCGGTTAGGATTTTCGCCATACCGTCCGTCCGCGGGGCGGCGACTCGGCTGCGCGTAGACCACGCGGTAGGGCTCTCGCCCAAGAACCCGCAGAAAAGTTTCGGGGTGCATGGTACCGGCGCCGACTTCGATGTCGTAGGGTTGTTGTAAAATGCAATCCCGACGCGTCCAATATTCTTCAAGTTTTAGTAGAAGTTCCTGAAAGGTCAAGCCTTTGCTCACTCCCCGAGCTCTCGCCGGAAATTTTTTATCTTTGCTGCGAAGAACTTGTGTCTTCACGCTGGCGACTCCAGGAGTTCCCGCGCCTTGAGCTTGCGGTCTATTTGGCGTTCGATCACATCGAGCATAACATCTGTCAATTCCCGCGCCGCAGTCGGCGAAATATTTTCTTCGTTTAGCCGGTCAAGCCGCACCGTGAGCATTTGGCGCGCAGCCACCAGCGCTGGCACCGAAATTATTCGCAGGCCTGGCTTGCGGCACTTGCCACACGCGAGCGCCGAAGCGCTCCGCGAAAAATATGCCGGCTCCGCGGCAGTGAGCTGCCTTCCGCACTTTGCGCAAACATCCAGAGGCGGCAGCCACCCGCCAAGCTTCACCGTCCATAAAGCGAAATACGCAAGTGGCACTTCAGATTTCCCCGTGCGTTTCACGGCTTGCGCTGTCATTAGCAGCAGCCGAAAATTCGCGTCGGACGCTTCGCGATCTGGGAGCACCGCTTCCGTGACCTCGCTCAAAATCGCAAGCGCGATACCCGAAGCGTAATCGCGAAAGGCGTTGAGAAACGATTCGATCAATTCGCACTGGTTGATGCGAACGAGCTCCCGCGTCTCCTTTTCGAAGAACCAGATACGGACGTGTGAGAGCCGCTCCAGAGTCGAACCGAACCGGCTCTTCGTTCTGCGCGCACCGGATGCTACCCCGCGCACGCGCCCGATAGTGCGCGAGAGAAAACTAACCAACCGGTCGGCTTCTCCTAGCGGGTAGCTTTGTAAAACAATCGCTTCAGATTCGTGTAGTGGCATTCGTGTCGGTCCGCCGACAGTTCAAGTTTCGCTTTCGGAAATTGGAAACAACACCCGCACGCGCGTCGGTCACATGCGAAACAAAAATTATTACCACAGCATTGCACCGCAAGCAATTGTAAACGACTGCGCCACGCGAGTTCTCTCTTGAAAATCGCGCATCCTAAGCTAGAGTGCTTCACAATGTCCAGGAAACGCAAGGCACAGCAGATTGACGTCGTGGGTGTGGGGATCAACGCCACCGACACGATTATTCGGCTGCCGCACTTCCCTGCCAGCGACTCGAAAATAGAGTTGCTCTCCGCGGAGGTACGGCCCGGGGGCCAAGTGGCCACCGCAATGGTCGCCTGCCGGCGCTGGGGCTTGCGTACGCGTTATATCGGAAAAATTGGAGACGACGCAGCGGGGAAATTCCAGGTTAGCAAAATGGCTCGCGAAGGCGTCCAAGCTCTTTGGATGAAGACTGCCGATTGTTCGAGCCAGTCTTCTTTCATCCTGGTTGACGCTCGATCAGGCGAGCGCACCGTCCTTTGGCAGAGGGACCCTCGAATTGCAATCGCCCCTTCAGATTTGCGTCGCCAGTCGCTGAAAGGTTGCCGTGCACTCTTGGTTGACGGCCATGATACAGCAGCCTCGACACGAGCAGCGCGGTGGGCTCGCCAGGAAAACATCCCTGTAGTTGCTGACTTGGATAATTTGTACACGGGAGTTAAAGGTTTGCTTAAGCATGTCGATTTTCCAATCACCTCGAAAGATTTCCCGGGGCGTCTAACTGGCGAGCGGAATTTATTGAAGTCACTTCCTAAAATCCATTCACAGTTCAAGTGTTGCTTAACTACTGCCACGCTCGGGCACCTCGGCGCAATCGCCTGGGACGGATGCCGATTTTCTCTCTCTCCAGGTTTCAGGGTTCGCGCGCTCGACACAACCGGCGCCGGAGATATTTTTCACGCCGGGTTCATCTACGGATTCCTTCAAAGATGGTCCGTTGAAGTAATACTTGAATTCAGCAACGCCGCGGCAGCTATTAATTGTACGGCGTCGGGTGCGCGCGGAAGAATTGCGAGTCTCGCAGAAATTGACAATTTGCGTCGCAACGGTGAGCGATCCAAGTTCGCATACACTCGCAAACAGTTACTTGAAGCTTCAGTGCGAGCCAATCGTCAGCCTGGAGACAGGACCGCTGGATGATCCCGCTCAAAGACATGACGCCGCGGCGTTCGGTGCCGGTGATGACGTTGCTCCTTATCGCGGCTAACCTTATCGTCTTTCTTCATCAGATATCTTTGTCGCCGGCCCAGGCCGATGCATTCGTTCGACTTTATGGACTCGTCCCGGCAAAATTAAACCTCGCGATGGCGGGTCGGCATTACAGCTTTGCGGATGCATTGATTCCTCTCTTTACCTGCATGTTTCTTCACGGCGGCTGGCTGCACATCATTGGGAACATGTGGTTCTTATGGATTTTCGGCGCAAAAGTCGAAGACCGCATGGGCGCTGTCATCTATTTGATCTTTTATCTTGTGTGCGGCATCGCTTCTGGTGCCACCCAACTCATATTCTCCTGGGGCTCGAGTATTCCTTCGATCGGAGCGAGCGGCGCGATTTCCGCCGTCCTCGGCGCATATGTAGTCTTCTTCCCGTCTTCTCGGATTCTCACGCTTATCCCCCTCTTCATTATTTGGTTCACCTGGCAGATTCCGGCAATCGTGTTTATCGGGCTGTGGTTTCTAGTGCAGTTCGTAAGCGGAATCGGCTCGCTGAACAATCCGCGAGCTGCAAACCTCGGCGGAGTCGCATGGTGGGCCCATGTCGGCGGATTCTTGATGGGAATGTTGCTGGCGCGGTTAATGAAGCCAATCGGTCAGCGCAAAATTTATGAGTAATGCGTCGTCACGCCGACAGCTGAAGCAGCGGTTGAGAGAGAGTAATTGGATCACTGAGGCCAGTGCTAACCATCCAGATTCTGTCAGCGAGTCCAGTCCCCGGGGAGCAATCAACGAATTAAAGCAACGCTTGAATTTTCGCGATTTATTTTTTCGCGTCGTCGTGCCGACATGCTAAGCGCCACACGAAGTGATCACATTTATTGCTGCTTCCCTCTTTCAAGGTAAAACTTGAATAGCAATTCCGGACGGCTGGCTCTTGCTCCGGTACACCTTCTCTGTGGCCTTCTTGAAATCTTCGGGCTTGGCGTCCGGGATATTCTCAAACACTTGCGGGTTCCGGTCCGTCAGCGGGAACCATGAACTCTGCACTTGCACCATGATCCGGTGCCCGCGGCGGAACGTATGGTTCACATCCGGCATTGCAAAACTGACCTCTTCCGCCTTCCCCGGAATGAACGCCTCCGGGTGCTCGAAGCTCTTGCGAAACTTTCCGCGCAACGGCTCTCCGCGAACCAATTGCTGAAAGCCAGCCATCTTGATTGAAGGAGGCGGCACATCACTGGGCGGCGTCGCATTCGCTGGCGCATCGTCCGGATAGTCCGCCGGATAAACGTCGATTAGTTTCACTACCCAATCGGAATCCGTTCCAGTCGTCGAAACAAACAGCCTGGGAGATACGGGCCCCACGATTGTAACGTCTTGCTCGAGCGGCTCGGTCTGGTATACCAGCACGTCCGACCTGCTCGCAGCGAACCTTTGATCTGCAACCATATATTCCTGCGGCACCGAAGTAGCGGGATAGCCGACAAAGGGAACAGGCTTATTGGGGTCGCTCACATATTCGTCGGCGGCTCCCGACTCTGCACTCGGCGGCTCAAACGCGAGCCCGCCGTCTTCGCGAAAGTACAGCGTTTTCGCCTGCACGTTCTTTGGCGGCCAGCTCGGATATTCGCGCCAGGTGTTTGTTCCAGTTTCGAAAACGTAAGCCACTGGCAATTTCGCATCGGCCCCGTCCTTCAAGTATTGCTCGAAGAATGGAAACAGAATGTGGCTACGAAAAAACTGCCCCGTGTTTGCAGCAAAATTCACGCTGCCCAAATGATTTCCGTCGTAGCGCGCCCATCCGCCGTGGACCCACGGTCCCACCACGATCCCGTTGTAGATCTCCGGATTGTTGTGTCCTATCGCGGCAAAAGTCGAGAACGGCCCTTGCAGATCTTCCGCATCGAACCATCCCCCGACCGTCAGCACAGCGCAATGAATGTTCTTCATGTGCGGAGCCAGATTGCGCGCCTTCCAATAATCGTCATAGGTATCATGAGCGACCTGATCGTCCCAGAGCCAGTTCGGATCCTTAAAGTACAGAGCTTTCGCATTCGACAACGAGCCCATCTTCAAATAAAAGTCGTAGCCGTCTTGAGTGCCGTAATCGAACCGCTGCATATTCTTCGGCGGAAACGTGGGGCCCTGTTGCGGCCTGAAGAATGTGTAAAAGCCGAAATTAGCCGAAAGCATAAACGCGCCGCCGTGATAGGCGTCGTCGCCCATGAAAAGATTTGTCATCGGCGCTTCAGGCGAAGCCGCTTTAATCGCAGGATGCGAGTCGATGATGCTGGCTGAAGTATAAAACCCCGGGTACGAAATGCCCCAGATGCCGACTTTGCCGTTGTTATTCGGTATATTTTTCAGCAGCCAATCCACCGTGTCGTACATATCGCTGCTTTCGTCCACATCATCTTTCGATTTCTTGTTGTCAATGTGCGGATTCATTTCTAGGAAATTCCCTTCCGACATGTAGCGGCCGCGTACGTCTTGATATACGAAGATGTACCCGGCGCGTTGAAACTCGTCAGACGGGCCTATTGATTTCTTGTATTGGTCCACGCCGTACGGAGCCACGCTATACGGCGTTCGATCCACCATGAAGGGATAGCTGCGCGAAGAATCCTTGGGGACGTAAACGGAGGTAAACAGCAGCTTCCCGTCGCGCATCGGAATGCGAAACTCGTACTTCGTGTAATGCTCCTTTACGTTGAATTCCGGCGGAGCGTCCGCGTGTCCGCCAGACCAGATCGACGGCACCACGATGAGGGCCAACGCAAGAAGAGCGTAAGACGCGCGACGTGACATTTACTTGGCTCCTGGCACTTTAAGTTAAGCACGCAGAACCTACATTTCGGGACATCCGGCGTCAAGTGCTTTCGACACTTCGACGGTCGTACCGCCGACAATTCTAGCGAAGGATGATAGATCACCCGATTCCGGAATCTAAGAAACTACTTTCGATATCGAGAATAATTCTCCGCACCCACGAAAAGTGATTAGAATACCGGATGAAGTCCTATGGACCGGGAGCAGCCATGAAGAGGGTTCGGAAATTTAGCAGCGCGATTTCATTGGCCATATTCTTGTCGACGCTTCTACCGGCGATAACCGCCGCACAAAATTCGGTCGAAGGCGAAGTCCAATTTGTCGGCTCCAATAAAGCCGAGAAATCCGCCGGAGTCTGGATCGACGGCCAGTACGTCGGCTACGTTTCGGAGTTGAAAGACGAGAAGAAAGTACTGCTGCTTCCCGGACAGCACGAGATTTCCGTGCGCCAGACGGGCTATCTCGACATGACCCAAACGTACGTCGTGGAGCCTGCGAAGAAGCTGACCATCACTGTAAAGTTAGACAAGGATCCCAACGCCCAATACTCGGCGGTAACTTCCGAAGTGAAGCTCAAGGTCACGCCGGAGCGCGCCGCTGTCTTCGTGGACGGCAATTTCGCCGGATACGTACAACAGTTCAGCGGGATGGGGCGAGGCATGCTCGTAAGCCCCGGTGCGCACCACATAAAAATCGCTTTGGCCGGATATCAGGAGTTCGACACGGACGTGCATCTCTTGCCCAAGCAGAAAATTACGATTAAAACCGAGTTGGTGGCGGGCAGCATCACCCAGGCGCCTCCCGCGATTAAGCAAAACTAGCAGTCTTCAAAGACGACTTGGCGACAACTGAAGTGAAAGCTCACGCTAGGATTTTTCGGATCCGAAGTTCGCAGAAGCCCTACTTAAAGTAACAGTTGAAGTAAAATTACTGCACGCCGGCTCTCGCTACAGAATTCGCCAGCCACTCTCCAATCTCGCGCGTCCCCATCGTTCCGCCAAGTTCCGCCGGTGTCTTGCCTTCGCGCAGCGCACCGCGAACTGCCGCATCAATCGCCTTTGCCTCCTGCTTCCAGCCCAGATACTCGAACATCATCGCTACCGTCAGGACTGAACCCATCGGATTAGCCGTATTTTTCCCAGCGATTGCCGGGGCCGAACCGTGGACAGGCTCGAACAGCGACACTTGACCCGGATGAATGTTTCCCGATGGCGCCAACCCCAGTCCTCCCGCAAGCTGCGCGCCTAGGTCGCTCGCGATATCACCGAAAAGATTGCACGTCACAATCACGTCGAACTGCGAGGGGTCGCGCACCATTTGCATCAAGAGATTGTCAATATACTGGTGGCTCGATTCGACCTCGGGGAATTCCAGCCGCACTTCCTTGAACACCCGCTGCCAGAGGTCGTGCCCGAATGTTAGCGCGTTTGATTTATCGCTCATGCACACTCGTTTCAGCTTGCGGGCCTTCGCGTACTCAAAAGCGTATCGGATGATGCGTTCGACGCCCTTGCGCGTATTCAGATCTTCCTGCACCGCAATTTCGTCGGCAGTTCCCTTCTTGAAATTCCCACCCATTCCAACGTAGAGGCCTTCGGTGTTCTCGCGGAACACCATGAAGTTAATGTCTTTTTCAGTGCGGTCTTTCAGCGGCGTGAAGCGCTTGTCAAACAACACGCAGGGGCGCGCGTTGACGTAAAGATCCAGCTTGAATCTCAAACCCAACAGAATATCCGCGGCGTGCACGTTCGTCGGCACGCGCGGGTCCCCCATGGCGCCCAGCAGAATCGCGTCGAAGTCGCGGTGAAACATTTCCACCGCGCCGCCCGGCAGGCTTGTGCCGTCGCGCAGATACCGATCCGCGCCCCAATCGAACTCGGTCACTTCGACTTCTCGGCCGCCTGCGGCCGCAGCTGATTTCATTACGTTAACCGCTGCTGGGATAACCTCTTTCCCGATGCCATCGCCGGGAATTACTGCGATCCGCTTCTTTGTGAAAGGAGATGGATTTGTTTCCGTCATAGTTCGGCAAACTAGCACGCGACTTAGGTGGTGTCAACGCGGGCAGGAAATTGCAAGAACGGCGTACTCGGGCCCCGCTTACTTCCTTAGCAGGGCCCAAGCGTGCGGAGATCTCAGCTAACCAAAGCGAAGTTCAATACTGGAAACCCTTCCTAGTCGGGCCAGCGATCGTCATGGTTCCAGTTTGGCTCGGTGTGCCACTTCTGGTCCCTTCCATCCCACCATTGATGATAAGCATTCCAGCAATGCTCACGGTCCGATCGAAGTTCATGCCAACGGTCTCGCGCTTCCGGACTCTTCGCCCCGTGTTTGGCGACCGCATCGTTGAGCCTGGCTTCGGCCTTTTCAATGCGTTGGCGGCATTTGTCTCTTTCGTCGGCGTGAGCGAGAGGTGCCACAACAAAAAACAAAAACGCGCTCATCGTCACGATAGCAGCCAGAGTCTGCATCAAACCTCGACGGTTGTTCCAACTCTCATTTGTTTTCAAGAATTCCTCCTTAGGTTTCGCATGAAGCGAGAACGCCGATGGGTCTAGACCCTTTACGCGACAAATCCTACGCTGCCAATCACGTTAGCGGAATACGGCGATTCCTGTAGGTTCTCTACTCGTCAACCCGCCAAATTAGTTTCTTGGAAACTAGCCGCTAGAGGAAAGAATAAATCAGTTACCTCGCAAACTCTCACGATTTCCGCTTCTTCAAACCACTAGCCTTTCCTTTCTTGCCATAGTGCAGAACCAGAAATACGACGGCGGCGATAGCCACAACGGCCGCGACTGCCAACACGGCCGGGTGTCCATGGTGCCGCATGAAGGAAATGATGTCGTGGCCATAACGCGCTGCCAGCAGCGACAGGATGCTGTACCTTACAATTCGCCCCAAAGTAAGCGCCGCGAGGAATTTGTTCAGAGGATATTTCGTGGCGCCGGCCGCAAGCACAAACGGGATCATCGGCATGGGCGGCGGCAACAGCGCTGGAATGGCTATCGCGCCGAATCCCCAGTGCTCAAACGCTTTTGTCACCTTGTCCATGTTCTTATGCGAAAGCCGCCGCTCGATCGTTTCCTTCCCTCCCTTCAGCGCAAGCCGGTACGTGAAATAGTTTCCGATCACCGAACCCAAGGTGGCCATGAAAGCATAGAAAATCCACCAATCCGGCTGCTTGGCGGCCAGCAGGATCGTAAGCACATCCATACTGCCGGGAAGCGGGATCACCGAAGCATCCAGCACACCCAGCGGAATCAGGCCGAGCGCGCCCAAGTGATAAATCCAGTGGGAAACCTTTTTGGTGGCTTGAAGAGTCAAAAGCGAGATTGCTAAGTGAGTGTCCATTTCTTTTAGAGCCGTAATATTCGCACGCGTTGCGCGCAAAGCTATACACCTTTCTATTTCGGATGGCGCGCCAACGGGATATTCATCCCGGAAAAAAGTACTATTGCAGGATTCAAACCGCAGGTTTAGCCTCGAATCGTCAAGTCCATCATCGTCCAAGGAGGCTGAGTGTGCCGCAGCAACTTGGGAGACATCGGCGCAGCAAACGTCTAGGCCTGTCTATACCGGTTCGAGTTTACGGACGCACCGCGGCCAACCGGCCATTCCGAGCAACCACGGAAACAAATGCCGTCAGCGTCCACGGCGGACTCTTGCCACTGAATGTGAAAGTAAAACGGGGACAGACGCTTCTGCTCGTGAATGTTATAACGGAAGAAGAACGGGAATGCCGCGTGGTTTACGTCAAATCCAATCTCTGGAGCAGAAAAGTCGGCGTCGAATTTACAAGTATTAAAGGCGATTTCTGGCATGTGTACAGCGCTCAAGTCGGTGTGAAGCGCCGCCGGGATGGCGACTCATGAAGCACGTTCGGCTGGAACGCACCTAAGCGCCGGCACCGGATCAAATACGAAGGGCCTCGCATCGTCGCCGATGTCGAGGCCCTTTTTCCTTTACCAGAGTCCACTTACGATATTGATGTAGGCTTTTCCGACGTTACCTGCATTCGCGGCGATGGCTGCGGAGCAGGCGGGTTCGTCGCCGGTGCCGGACTGTTCTGATTGCTCCTCGGTGCGCGGGCCGTATTGGTGTTCGAACGCGGCGCAGAATATGAGGTATCCGGGTTCGGCTTCAACGAGAACTTCACACCGCGCTTCGCGTTTTCATTCACCGTGCGCTGCAAGTCCACCTGGTTCATGTCCACGCTGCTTTCTCCGGCATAGCTTACGCTGTAGTGCAGTTTGCCGTCCGCTAGCCAGTAGTCGCTCGCTGCGTATGTCGTTCCGTCGTTGAGATAGATCAGCACCGTTGGCGTAGTCGCTGCCACGTTACCGGTTACCGGGTTCGGGTTAACCGATCCCTGATCCGGATAAGGCAGATCGCTTTGCGCGTACTGATCGGCGCCCGCATTATTCGTATTATTGTTCGCGTTGTACCCCGAATCATTGTTATAGGTCATGTCCGAACCGTACGACGGAGAATCGTCGTACCCGCCATAACCTCCCCAATACGGGTAGGCACCGTACGCGTATGGATAGTACGGATACCCCCATCCCCACCATGGATTCCAGCCCCAGCCGAAGCCAAGGCCCCATCCCCAACCCCAGCCAAACCCACCACATCCCCAGCATCCGCCGAATCCAAAGCCACGGCCGAATCCGAACCCAGGTCTGAAACCGAACCCTGGTCGGAACCCATTCCCGAATCCGCGGCCCCCGAATGAAGACCCGAAGGCGCCGCGGCCAGCGAATGACGACCCAAAAGCTCCGTGGCTACCGAATGACGAGCCAACATGAGCGTTTAGCGGGCCGCCTAGCCTTGTACCCGAAACCACAGACGAACTTACACCGAATCGACTTGAAGACCCGAAGGTAGATCTGCTGGAACCCGCCGTCATGCTCGATGATCGCGTAGCCGAACTCATTGTCCCAGTTCGGCTATTTCCACCGACGGCTGGCCGAGCACCTGCTGATGCTGATCCGGTATTCCGCGAGAATGTTGATGTCGCAGTTGATCCACGATTCCCCGCAGCGGTGTTTCCGGTGCCGCGGTTACCCATATTTCCAGTGTTGCCGGAGTTCCGCGCCGACATAGACGAGCCGGAACGACCCTGCGCTGCGCCTGCCGGAGATCTGCCGCCATTCGCGCCGTAAGACCGCGAACCGTATGCGTAGCTGCGATTCCCATTAGTGCCCGGCCTTGAAAATGAGCGCGGAGCTGCTCCGCCGGAACGCCCGTAAGAACGTCCGCCACCGCCGCTATAACTCGGGTGCCCCCCTCCTCCGCCGTAATGCCCGCCGCCTCCGCCGCCTCCGTGGAAACCACCGCCCCCACCGCCGCCCCCATGTCCGCCACCACCATGTTGAGCAAATACAGGTGCGGGAACGCAAGCGATTGCCAAGGCGGCGCTTAGCGCGAAGATTAATTTCAAGAAATTGGAGTTTTTCATTTTGAACCCCCTGCCAACTTAAGACCTACAGCCCGATGTCCATTTACGGTCATACCATATTCGATTCGTTACGTGCACGACAGGTTGCAGCCGTTTAAGTCTCGCATTTGCCGCATCTCTGAGCCTACAAAGGTCCTTGCACCCTATCCAACACCATCGCGCCGATAAAGTTTCGATCTTTTTACGTTCCTTTGCAGCCCCTGGCCCCGGTACCCTGTTGGCTTCTATTTCAATCGAATCCCGTGCAGCAGGCGGGCGAAGTCAGCCTTGTTGTTTGATGCCGCTGATGCGGTCGCAAACGCCACGTGTAACAGCGAAGTATTTCGTGCGCTATCAGCTACGAACGGAAACGGGCTGGGCGCGCCGATGGCCCAAAAGAAATCGGAGCGGCTTCCCTGCAGGCTTTCAGGCAGATTATAGTGCGCCGGCGCCGCTCGGCCGATTTGCCCTTCCCTCTGCGCCTCAAAAGAAAAGAAAGTAATTCCCGAGATATCAGCTTGCTCCATGGGCGCCAGATAAAAATCGCGTATCACTCCGTACGCCCGAGGGCCGCTGTTCGTCTGCGCGAACGTAATTCCTGAGCTCACCTGGGCGGAGTAAAACCCCAAAAGCGTTTGCGCATGAGGGCAAACATAAGTCACCCGCATGAGCGGCGGCGCATCTTCCGAACTGGGCGTCATCGTAGCGTCGGTATAGTTTTGCAGCGCGTTGTCCATACAATCGTGCGAGGGCGGAAACAGAAAATAGAAAATCAGATCGAGGACGCTCATCCCCGAGCCGCTGGGTGCGTGCATTTGCGCGTCGAGCCAGTACGAATCGTGGCCAATCAGAGGATTATCCGAAAGCCCCAGGAGCAGCACCGCAGACTGCTTTTCATTCGTAAGCATGACGACTTGCGAAAAATGAAAAGGCGGAGCGTAAGGCGCTAGCAAACCGGTCGAAGGGTCTTCGTCGGCATCCATTGCATGCCAGCTCGCGGGTAGCTCAACAGAAATGTTGCTGGAAAGCGAGAAGGACTGCGTCGCTTCTGCAGGGGGCTGTTGTACTTGGGATGTTTGTCCCAGGGTTCCGAGAGCCACGAGCGTGGCGACCATCAAGACGGAATGAGTTCCGTACCTCACACCGAGAGTCTAACACCAGAACTGAGTCCCACGTATTCGCGCGATAGGCTCGACGCAACTCTAGTAACGATGGCACATGCTGTCCCACTGGCTTTAACCTATGCCGTCCCGCGCTCCGCCAAATAAACTCCGAGAAGAACGAGAGCCGTGCCTAGGAGCAAATTGCGCGTCGGGTGATCGCTGAGAAAGGCCACCGAAAGCAATATCACTGCAACCGGTTGGAAATAACTGATCGCCGCCACCCGCGAAGCGGTCATATATCGGAGCACCCAGTAGAAAAGCGTATAAGCCGCTACAGAACTTGCTGCCGCCATGTAAATCATCCCCAGCCATCCCGGCCACCCTACCGCGCGCCAATCAAGATGCATTCCCTGCCGAACGGTTAACGGCAGCAGCATAATCGCCGCAGCCACGCAATTAAATGTGTTCATGGCTATCGCGTCATATTGCCCCGCGACTTTTTTGCCTAACACGGTATAGAGCGCGAATCCCATCGTCCCGCAGAGCGTAATCAGATCGCCCACCAGAAACGGCGAGTGCACCGGCGAGCCGTTCTCCGCCTCCAGCAGGAAAACTCCGGCGAACGCTACCGCCATTCCCAGTATTTTTGCGGGAGTGACAGCCTCCAGCTTCATGATGCGCGCCAGTAACAGTATGATGATCGGACCGACCGCGATGATCACCGCGGAATGATCGGACGTGGTGTAGTTTAGTCCGATGGTAAAAAGCCCCTGGTTGACCACCACTCCCCAAAATCCTAGGTAAACGAACGGCCAAAGATCGCGCAGCCGAAGTGCCGCGCGCTGTTTCCGCGAGAAATAAATCGGCAGCATGATGATTGCGGCCAGGTCGATCCGAAAACACGCCAGCGAAATGGGGTCTAGGTGCCTCAGCGCGATTTTCCCGGCAACGTAATTGAAGGACCAAAGAAGCAGCATCAGGGCGAGCGTCAACGCGAGCACAACAGAACTCGGACGTTTGAAAGCGGAATTAGACGGCGTGGTGAAACCGGACGCGGCCGTTTCAGTGGAAGTTGGTTTCAATTTCTACTCGAGCACTTCCAGGCGGCGTGTCAGCGCATCAATCCGATCGATGCGCGGCTTGTAACCGATGCCCGGTGCGGAAGGGACGCGAATCGTCCCTTGCCGTGTGACCTCAACTTCCGGCTCGATGATATCTTCGTCCCAATAGCGCCGGCTCGCCGATACATCGCCCGGCAGCGTGAAATTCGCGAGCGTTGACATCGCGATGTTGTGCGCGCGCCCGATTCCTGATTCCAGCATGCCCCCGCACCAAACCGGAATTGATTTCGTCTGGCAAAGATCGTGGATGCGGCGCGCCGCTGTATGCCCGCCCACGCGTCCCAGCTTGATGTTGATGATCCGGCATGCGCCGATCTCGATTGCAGCTCGTGCGTGTTCGATATCGTGGATGCATTCATCCAGGCATATCGGTGTCTCCAGCTGCCGCTGAAGCTGCGCGTGCGAGTAAATGTCGTCCCATCCGAGCGGCTGCTCGATCATGATCAGGTAGAAGGCATCCAGTTGCTTCAGCAGCGGCGTGTCCTCCAGCCGGTACGCGGAGTTGGCATCAACCATCAGCCGAATCCGCGGGAAGCGCTCGCGCAGCGCGCGCGCAGGTTCCACATCCTTCCCCGGTTTGATTTTAATTTTGATGCGCTGGTAACCCGCCGCAAGTTCCTTTTCAACTTTGGCAATCAGTGCGTCAATCGTCGGCTGAATGCCGATGGACACTCCACAAGGGATTTCCTCGCGCACTCCACCCAGGAGTTTGGCCAGCGGAAGATTTTTTTGTTTCGCTTCAGCGTCCCAGATTGCGGTCTCAAGTCCGCCCTTCGCCATATTGTGCCCGCGAACGCGCGCAAGTAGGTCCCAAACTTCCGATGCGCTTCTGAATTCCCTGCCCTTCAGTATCGGCCACAGAAAGTCGCGAATAATGTGCCACGCCGTCTCCACTGTTTCGTACGAGTAGTAAGGGTCTTCCCCCGCCGTGGATTCTCCCCACCCCGTCACGCCGTCCACGTCTGTTTCAACCAACAGAATCCGCCGAAGCGACGTTTGGCCAAAGCTGGTTTCAAACGGAGCGATCAGCGGAAGATGGATTTCCCGCAGCGTAATTTTCTTGAGCTTCATTTTAAGAGTTTTTCAGTCCTCGAATTCTTCCGGGCGGTATTCCGGCAGGCGCAGCCCGCCAATCGAACCAGCTGGCTCGAGAATATAGTCGGTGGTATCGCCGCGGGCCTCGATTCCGGTAGCGACATATCCCGCATGAAAGTACTTTTGGAATGATTCGCGAGCTTCTTTTTGGCTGCGCGCTCCCGCCGTCGAGTCCCTGGACTTGAGATCGCTGATGTGCGTGGGAAGAGAAATTCGCTCGATGGCTTCGCCACTCGCGCACAGACTATCCGCCAGAATTCCGCGCACTCTGTCCGAATCAAGCCACCATTCAGCGACAAGCCGGTCGGTGGGTAGTCCGGCGTGAAGTGGACTCGCGGTTATGCCATAACAATTGGGAATGTATCGCCGGACGATTGCACCCAGCCGCGTGAGATTAAACCGCGCGTTCTTCAGCTCCAGCGGGTCGAACGTCCATTCCACCAGCGGGACGCCACTCTTCAAAGCGTCCACCCGTTGGAACAGTTTAAGTTGCCGTCCAACCCCGCGGTTCTGATATTCGGGCAGCACGGCAGTCATGTGCGAATGCAGGAAAGGCTTCCCTCCGCGCGTGCCGGCCAGCGCCAGCGTAAAGCCAATCATCCTTCCGCGGTCGAATGCGCCAAGTATCTGTCCGCCCGTGTGATGCGCCACCACAAAAATTGCTGACGGCACCGCGATATGCTCGCCCCAGGTAAGGAGCTCAAGCTTTACGCACTCCTCATATTCGCCCAGAGACTCACAATGCCGGACCTCGACCTCGCCCGGTGTGGTCGCTGGATGTTTCGCCGAAGCGTTCATCACGTGTTCGCCACCTTTGCAATACTCGGCGTCTTCACAGCTCCCGTGTCCTCGGCCAACTTCGCGGAATTCCACAGTTCCTCTTTGCGATCGCGTGGCAGGTCCGCGAAGAGTTGGCCTTCCGCTGTAGCGGCAGCTTCCATTTGCCTAAAGCGCCGCTTAAATTTCCGATTGGCTTTCTTCAGCGCCAACTCCGGATCGACACCCAGGAACCGCGCGATGTTGACGGCTGCAAACAGAAGGTCGCCAAGTTCTTCCTCCACGCGCGGTACAGCCGCGGCAGAAACGGCCTCCTGCGCCGCAGCGCCAAAGCCCGGCGGGTTCGGCAGTAGAGCTTCCAGCTCTCGTTTCTCTTCGTCAAACTTGTCGAAAATGTCAGAGACCTTATCCCAGTCGAAGCCGATGTGCGAAGCGCGGCGCGTAAGCTGATAGGCTTCCAGCACGGCAGGAAGAGACCGTGGAATCCCCGCCAGTATAGAAGCGGCCGGATCCTTCGGGTCCTGCGACTTCCCTTCCTTGCCCTGTAATTGCGCGCGTTCTTCTGCTTTAATCTGCTCCCAATTCTTCAAAACCTCCGAAGAATCCTTCGCTTTCACCTTGCCGAAAACATGCGGGTGTCTCCGCACCATCTTCGTATGAACTGATTCGATTACGTCGGATATGGTGAAACGTCCCTTTTCTTCGGCGAGAATCGAGTGGAAAACAATTTGCAGAAGCAAGTCGCCAAGCTCGGAAGAAAACTCTCGCGAATCGCCCTTTTCCATTGCGTCTAAGACTTCATAGGTTTCTTCAATCAGGAACTTTCGCAGCGAATCATGCGTCTGTTCGCGATCCCAAGGACAGCCTTGCGGCGCGCGTAATCGGGCCTGCAGCGCCACGAGTTTCTCGAACCATTTTCCGGCAAGCTTATCGCGCTCACTTCGGGGAATGCGGACTCCTGCGGCATCCTGACGCTTGGCGTGGACTTTCGATGTTAATCGCGAGCTAGATTGCGCGCTAGCTTTGGCACGCGGCTTGGAAGCAATTGTTTTGCGCGGAGGCAAGAGGATCCCGTTCTGCGTCGCTGAAGGGATAATCTACAAGGAAGACCGCCGAGTGACAAGCGGGGAGTGACAAACGGCGACCGGTAGATGTGCTATCGCCTTTTGTGGTGCCGTCTATCGAAGAGAAAAATCCAGGCTTTATTCAGGCTTCGCCAATCCATGGGCTACGGCATCGTCAATCAGCGACTTCATTTGACGCGAAGCGTCTTTGAAAACCTGCTCTTGCTGCCAGCCCAATTCGCCCTGCATTTCTCCCAGCTTGCCTTGCTGTTCGCCCAGCGCTCCCTGTTTCTCGCCCATCTTCCCTTGTTCGTCGCCCGCCACTGACTGAAGGTCGCCGAGTTTGCTCTGCAGTTCGCCAATCTCGCCCTGAATCCTGCCAAGATCCTCTTGAGTACCGCTTGCGCCCAGCTTCTTCAGCTCGGCTTCTAGTTTATGCAAATCTTCCGTCATATCCGGAATTTGAACGTGAACTTCCTCCTGCTCTTTGCCCAAAGCCTCCTGTTTTTCGCCAAGAGCTTCCTGCTGCTTGCCCAGCTCTTCCTGCTTTTTGTCGAGCTCCTGAACGGCGGCGAAAAAATCCTTCGCGCGCTTGATCGTAGCTGGGTCTCGAATCACGTAGGACTTGCCGTCGCGTCGAAACCAGATGAAGTCCCCGGAAATTTTCTCCTGGAGAAATTCAACAAATTCGGACGGATGATCCGTGCCATAGCTCTCGCTATTCCCGGAAACACTTATGTACGTGTTCCCCGATGAAATCACAAATTGATGCCCTTCCCGGTCGCCGCTCATCACAAACACCGTGGAACCCGACTGCGAAGATTGCGTCACAAGTTGCAGAGGCGCGAGGACGCGAACCTTCACCGGATCCTCAATCACCACGGGCGCTATCGCGTCAGCGGAAACCGCAACCGTCACCTTCGGCGTCACCGCAGTCCTAACCACTACGCTCGTTACTGGGTCCACTGTGACCACCGGTCTCGTCACCGGGTCCACTGTGACCACCGGCGCGGGCAAAGCCACCGGCGCTGGCGCCGGAGCCGGAGCGGAAGGTGCCTGAGCGGGAGGAGCCGGCACTTGCTCCTGCATCGAACCGTGCTCAGACGAACTGAAGTTATAAGCCCCCGGCCGCAAAGCCGCAGCCACATACACCACCGGAACCGCGCACATCACGAGCACTACCGCGACGGATTTTTTCAATTGCATGGCCACACTCCCTTTCCATTCAAGGATTCGGTCCAATCGTTTTTCTGCCTGCCCTTCCGTAGCCATCGCAACTCCCTGCCACCAAGCACGCCCCGGACTCGCTTCGAGTTCCGCGAAAAACCCAAGCAGCGTTTCGGCGTAACGAGTGCGATCCGCCCCCGCGGCCAGCGCGGCTTCATCGCTAGCTTCTTCCGCAAGTTCCGCCAGGCACCCAGTGAGATACCAACTCAGCGGGCTGAACCAAAACAACGCACGGTGCAGAAGCGACAGGCGATCAATGAATGCGTCGCGCCTCGCAACGTGCGAAACCTCATGCGAGATCACCGCATCCAGCTCGGCCGCATCCCAGTCGCGCCATCCCGATGGAAGCAGAATCGCGGGACGCACCACCCCGAAAGTCACCGGCACGGAAAGCAGTTCGGACTCGGCCAGACGAGGTACGCGTTTGATTCCCAACGAGCGTGCGCGCGATGAAAGCAGCGCCAGCGCCCGGGGATCGTGGACGCGCTGCGCCGCGCGTTCCAGCCGCACACTCAAAATCATCCCGAGCGCAAAACGAACCAGAAATCCCAGTGTCACCAGAAGATAAGTTGTCGCAGCGATCGCAGTCCACGGCATCGCGGCAAGTTGCGACTTGGCCCAAGCTACCGCGCGCGCTAGTGAAAACCCGATTTTGCTCCGCTGTAAATCCAATCCGGCTTCCTTGGGAGCCGCAGCTTCCGGTCCGCTAGTGGGCCCGCGGCGCTCCGGAACGGTGTTGGCGAAAGAATGCGATACGTGACGCTCGCGGGAATTTCGTGCAATTTCCGCAGGTCGCGCCGGCTCGTTCTCTTCGTTGTTCGTTCCGGCATTTACCGCGCGATACGCAAAGCGAAACTCGTCGACGCGCTGGCTCAATTGCGCCGGCAGTCTAAACGTAAGCGCCGGCAAAAGTAGCCCCAAAAACGGCATGATCAATGCGACTCCCAGCACCGCTCTCCATACATTGAGCCGCAGCGAAACGCTCTTCACGCGCGAAACATTGAGCGCGAGACCGGCAATGCAGCCCAGCACAAACGATCGAGCCGCGGCGTCAGCGATGTGAGTTAGAAAGCCCGCTGGAGCGTGAGGTATCGAAGAAAGGATCATGGCTTGGCTTCCTTCCGCTGGCTGATCTTGCGCGCCAGTCGTTCGAGTTGCTTGCGGTCGAGTACCGCGTTATCAACCATTCCAATCACCAGTTCTTCGGCGGAGCCTCCGCAAAAGCGGTCGATGATGCTCTTGACCGCGCGGACGGCGACATTCTGCCGCAGCTCCGCAGCGCGATAGATGAAAGTGCGCCCGCTGATTTCGTGCGTCACGTAGCCCTTTTGTTCCAGCCGCCGCAGAACCGTGCGAATGGTCGATTCCTTCATGGGTCTCCGGGCCGCCAGGGCTTCCCGGCAGGCCTCCGCAGACACCGGCCCGTTCGACCAAACGTAATCCATCACCATCTGTTCGACTTCCCCGATGTTCTTGGGACGCGGATTGTGTGTGTTCTTCATTGTAGCGTTACAACTTGTAACGTATGTGAGACGCGCTGTCAAGAAAAAAGTGAGCACCCACGGAATTTGACGCTGGAGGAGTAAAACAGTCACCTGCGAAAATTCGTCAGCCGCCGCTTTTTACCCTGACGTCGCCGCAGCAACCAAAGGGCAGCCGTGCTGCGCGAGCCCCGGCCCAAAGAGGTTCAACCCCCACGGCCTCCATACCTGGTGTCAGAAACCCGAAGCGGTCGCCCGGGGCTCGATGACCGTGTCCGCAAACCGCTCCATCTCCTCCATCTGCGGACTGAATTGAAGCAGCAGCAAATCCACACCGGCGTCTTCGAATTCCCCGACGCGATCCGCAACCTGTTGCGGCGTCCCGACCAATCCCGAGCGCAATCCGCGGTTCGAGACGGAGTAATCTTCCAGCGACACGCGCTGTTCGAGCTGCGTATTGGCCAGCCAATCCTGATAATTCTGATACCCCGCGGCGTTCTGCTTCACATCCGTAATCCGCGCGAGTTCCTGCTGCGCCTCGCGCTCCGTTTCACGCACGATCGAGTACGCCGCCACGCCAAACTGCATCCGCGGCAATCCTTTGCGCTCGCGACGCTCGGAGAGGTCCCGAATCTTTACCGCCACTCGCTCGGGCGAATCACCGTGCATCACGTACGCATCGCATTTCTGCGAGATCAACTCCTTGGCAGTTTCAGATTCCCCACCCGCATAAATCGTCGGACGCGGCTTGGAGACCGGCTTCGGCTGCAGCACGAGATCTTGCACCGAATAGTATTTCCCGGAATAGGAGAAGTGGTCCTCCTTCCAGGCTTTGTCCACCACGTCCAGCCATTCCGACGTCCGCGCGTAGCGATCGTCGTGCTGATCGAAATGCACGCCGTATTTTTTCGCTTCCTCCGCCCACCAGGAAGAAACGACGTTCAACGAAACTCTCCCACCGCTGATCTGATCGATATTCGCGGCCTGCTTGGCCAGCAATGCCGGAATATGAAACGTAGGCCGCACAGCCACCATAAGCTCAAGCGTTTCGGTAACGGCAGCCAACGCCGCAGCCGTGGACCAGGCGTCCAGCGACGGCGCCTCAACTCCCTTAATGTCATTCAGATTCAGTTCCGCGATCAGCGTAATATCGAACCCGATTTTCTCGCTGCGCCGTGCCAACTTCGAGACGTAGTCCCATGTAGGCTGCATATTTTCGTCTTCCACATTGCGCAGCCACCCGCCGAAAATCGGAAGCCAATACCCGTAGCGCATCAGCGCCTCTCCTGAACAAGATAGTCAACCAGGCGCTCAAAGGGATCGAATCCGATCACCCGAGGCCCGTCGGAAACGAAATTCGAAAGCGCGTTGATGTCGTAGTAATAAAGTTGCCCGTCGCGATCGTCAATAATGTACTCAGCTCCACCCACTTCGATCGTCGTCTCGCGGAAAATCCGCTCCACGTCCGCAATCACCTGCGCGGGCGGCGTATAGGCCTCCAGCCGCAAGCCCGTTTTCGGCCCTTCCACCACGCAGACTGTCTTAATATCCGCGCCGTCGTTGGTCTTGCAGATGTCCATCGGGCAAAGATCAAAAGTTTCGCCGGAGGTGAATACCTTGATTCCATAGAGATATTTGTAACCAATGGTCTCCACGCGTGTAATGTGCCCGCCGCGCGCCGGAATAAATTCTTGAACGATCCCGGTCGAATCGAGCCCCAGCGCGATTCCATTCTTCGCCGCCACTTCCAATTGTTCCGGAGTGTCGAATCGAACGATTCCCACCCCGCTTCCGCCAATGTTGGGCTTGATAATCACAGGAAACCGCATGCCCCGCGCCGCATCCGGAGCCTGGCTGGCATGATTAATCACTGCCGAGCGCGGATACGGCAGCCCCAGCGACTGCAGCAACGAAAGCTGAAGCGCCTTGGAAGTCTCGTTGCGAAACGCTTGGCTGCCATTCACCACCCGCGTTCCCAGCCGTTCGAGATGCGCCAGGTAATTAAGCGTGTAAAAAATTGCGTGCGCATTTCCGCGCGTCCATGCCGACGGGCTCATGCGGTTGAAGATCAGCCCGTAGTGCTGGTTCCCATTCGGTCGCAAGTCGAAATGGCTTCGAGCCGCGTCCAGCCGCACGTACGGAATGCCGCGGCGGTCCAGTTCTGCAAATACCGGCACAAACCATCGCGGATGCTCGTAATAAATCCCCATTGGGTTCACAGACGACGACACTTTTACCTCCGCAGAATCTTCGAGGCGGGCTTGGGGCCATTGGCCCCCTATCGCTGCCCTTATAATAGACCATCCCAAGTCGAAATGTGCTTGGATGCTAAAGTGTCTGAATAGTTTCTGATTTACTCGAACTGTATCGATTCATCCGGGCGGCGTCGCTTGTGGCCAGGAGTGAGCGGGTGTTAAACTAGGGCGAAATTATTCGAGCAAGCCTAAGGACACGCCTTGGCGGATCACAAAAAAGAAGAAACCTTTAAAGTCATAGACCGGCGCCACTTCACCGAAGAAGGCAATCTACGCCCCGAAGTCGTCGAGCTGGAACGTCGCGAAGAAGAGGCCGCAGCCAAAGAGGCCGCCGCGAAGAAGGCTGCGAATCCTCCGGCCAAACCCGCTGCGAACGCGCCGAATCCTACGACCAAGTCCGGCGCGAATCCAACCGCAAAAGCTTCTGCAGCCGCCACCTCGGAGTACGACCTCGGCAGCGCAGAACACCGCGCTGCCGCCAAGGATAATTCTGGCTCGGGTCTAATAGCTCCGGGCGCGTCGGGAGATTTGGTATCGTCAGATTCTGGCGAAGCGTTGCCCGCAGAGCAGAGCCACTCGTCGCGCAGCTTTCAAATGCTGGTGGACTTCCTCACGCGCAATGCCGCCGCCATGCTCGGTGGCATGGCTGACCCCCAAACCGGCCGCCCTTTCGTCGATCTCGAAGGCGCCCGCGAAGTGATCGACATGCTCGACGCTCTGCGCGAAAAGACCCGCGGCAATTTGTCCAAAGAAGACGACCAACTTCTCATCGAGGTTTTGGGAAGTTTGAAATTGACGTTCATGGAAATCTCGAAAGCAGCCGCCGAAGCCATGGCAAAAAAGGCCAAAGCGAAGTAAACAATATCGTGTACTGCCGTTCGTGTTGACCGGCTACAAGAAGCACCCGGAATGCAATATTTTTCAGTGACGAATCGAAACCGGTTTTTGCCATTCACTCCGAAATGCCCATTTTGCAACTCACTGTTCTAGGATCCGGCACCTCCATGGGCGTCCCCACGCTCGCCTGCCACTGCGCCGTGTGCGAATCGGCCGACCCGCGCGACAAGCGCACCCGGCCCTCGGTGCTTCTCGCCTACAACGGCCGCAACGTCGTCATCGACACCACGCCCGACTTCCGTTTTCAAGCCATGCGCGAAAAACTGGACAGACTGGACGCCGTCCTTTACACCCACGGCCACGCCGACCACATTCTAGGCCTCGACGACATACGCCCTTATAACCTGAAGCAGCGCAGCCTCGTTCCGCTTTATTCCTCAATGGAAACGCAAGCCACGTTGCGCAAGCAATTCGCTTACATCTTCGACGACGCTCCAACAGTCAGTTCCATGCCCGGTGTGGAAATGCACACGATCGACGGCCCCTTTGAACTCTTCGGCCTGAAAATAATTCCCGTCCCGGCGAATCATGGCCCCACATCCGTTCTCGGCTTTCGCTTTGGCAATGCTGCATACCTCACCGATTTCAGTTCTGTGCCGGAAGAGTCGAAAGACCTCCTGCGCGGACTCGACGATTTTATTCTGGACGCTTTGCGCTACACTCCGCATCCCATGCATTCCAACGTGGAGCAATCTCTAGCCCTTGTAAGTGAGCTGGAGCCAAAGCGCGCCTGGTTCACGCATATCTGTCACGATCTCGGCCACGAACAAGCCAATGCGAAATTGCCAAAGGGAGTGCAGTTGTCCTACGACGGTTTGAAGTTTGAGGTGCAAGTCTGATGCTCCCCGATGAACTGAAGCACCGCATGCGCCTCGCACCAACTCTGCGCCTGGATATCGCGTACTCTGCCGAAGGATGGATCGAGCGCTTCGGAAACTCGCGCAAGCGCACCGTCGTGACCATCGGGAATTTTGACGGCGTGCACTTGGGCCATCAAAAGATTCTCGGCGGCGTAGCGGAACGTGCTCACGCGAACGATCTTCAGAGCGCGGTCCTCACGTTTTATCCCCACCCGGCGCGCGTCCTGCGGCCCGATGCCGCTCCTACTCTGCTCATGACTCTCGAACAGCGCCTCGCCGCGTTCGACGCGATGGGGATCAACGCTGCTTTGGTCCTGCAATTCGACGCCGAACTCGCCAAAATCAGCGCCGAAGATTTCGCCAAGACATTTCTAGTGGATGCCTTGCGGGCCAAAACAGTATTGGTCGGCGAAAACTTTCGTTTCGGAAACCGCCAAGGTGGCGACGTAAAGCTGCTCCAGGAAATTGGCAAACGCTACGACTTTGAGGTCGAGATCGTGCCGCCGGTCTTCGTTGGCGGCGTGCTCGTGTCGAGCACCGCCGTCCGGGAATCCTTGCGCGACGGCCGTGTTGCAGACGCCGAACCCTTACTCGGAAGGCCATTTTCGCTCAAGGGTGAGATTCGCCCCGGCACAGGAAAGGGACGAGAACTCGTCGTTCCAACTTTGAACCTGGCCACCGAGCAAGAGACCTTGCCCAAAAATGGCGTGTACGCAACTGCCACCGTAGTCGGACCGAAAATCTATTGGTCCGTGACCAACATCGGCGTCCGTCCCACATTCAATGGCCAGAATTTAGCGATCGAATCGCACCTCTTTGATTTCGCGGAGCAATTGACCTCCGGCAAAATGGAAGTAATATTCCTCAAGCGCCTCCGTGATGAGCGAAAGTTTTCGGATCCGGAAGCCTTGCGCGAACAAGTGCTGAAAGACATCGAGCAAGCAAGAAGCGTGGTAACCGCCAACCAATAGGAACGGCTATGGAAAACAAAGAAGTCGCCAGAATTCTGCGTGAGACGGCGCAGTTGCTGGAAATCGACGGCGCCATCATCGGCCGCTACCGCAGCTACGAAAAAGTGGCCGAGCTTCTCTACAGCCTGCACGAACGCATTGAGGACATCTGCAAGGACCCCAAGAAGCTCCGCGAGCTACCGGGCGTCGGCGAAAACATGGCCGAGCACATCTGCGAAATCCTCCAGACTGGAGATTACAAGCTCCGCCAAAAGCTTCTAAAAAAATACCCCGCGTCTCTCCTGGAACTTTTGCGTTTGCAATCGCTGGGCCCGAAAAAAGTGCTGTTCCTGTGGGAGACTTTTCAAGTTTCCACAATCGAAGGCGTAGAAAAGCTTGCCCGTGAAGGCAAGCTCCGCGAGCTTCCGGGCTTCGGCGAAAAAAGCGAACAAAATATTCTAAAGGCCACCGAATCGGCGAAGCGCTCAACTGGCCGCTTCAAACTCAATGCGGCCGAAGACGAAGCCGACAAGTTTGCTGCCTATATTAAGAATACGGAGTTGTCCAAGTCCGCTGCCGCGGTTGAATCTGTCACTCCCGCCGGCTCCCTGCGCCGCGGACGGGAAACCATCGGCGACATCGATCTTCTTGTCACCATGCGCCCTGGACGCGACAAGCAAAAAGACGTGGACGCCGTCGCCGAACACATTCTGAAATACCCGGGAATCGACCAAACCCTCGCGCACGGTGAAAACAAAGTTAGCGTCCTGCTCGGAAGTGGATTTCAGGTCGATGTCCGCATGCTCGCGAAAGAAAACTTCGGCGCCGCGTTGCTGTATTTCACCGGCTCGAAGTCTCACAACGTCGCCCTCCGCGGCCGCGCCCTCGACATGGGTTGGACGCTGAATGAATACGCGCTCACCACTCTGAAAGGCGGCAAGGTGGTCGCCGGCAAGTCCGAAGAAGAAATCTACGCCAAGCTCGGCCTCGATTATATCGAGCCTGAACTCCGCGAAATGACCGGCGAAATCGAGGCCGCTGAAAACCACAAAATGCCGAAGCTCGTAAGACTTCAGGACATCCGCGGCGACCTCCAAATGCACACTACTGCCTCCGACGGACGCAACTCCATTGAGGAAATGGGCGAAGCCGCAAAAGCGCTCGGATATGAATACATCGCCCTCACCGACCACTCAAAAGCGGTAACCGTTGCAAATGGCATGGACGAAAAGCGCACTCTCGCTCAGATCAAGAAAATCCGCGCCGCTCAGGAACGCGTCCCCGGAATCCGCCTGCTCGCGGGCATAGAAGTCGATATTTTAAAAAATGGCTCGCTCGATCTCAGTAACGAAGTCCTGGCGCAGCTCGACGTCGTGGTCGCCTCCGTCCATTCCTACATGCAACTCGACCGCGAGGCTATGACCGACCGCATCCTCGGCGCAATCGAGAATCCTTATACCCAAATCATCGCGCATCCCACCGGACGCTTGGTCCTGCGCCGCGACGCTTTCGACTACGATATGGAAAAAATCCTGGATGCCGCGAAGAAAAATGGCGTCGCCGTCGAGTGCAACGCCTATCCCGACCGCCTCGACCTCAAGGACGTCCACCTCCGCATGGCCAAACAACGCGGCATGAAAATTGTCATCTCCACCGACGCTCACAATACCACTCACTTCCGGTTCATGAAGTACGGCGTCATCACCGCGCGTCGCGGATGGCTAGAAAAGAAAGATGTCATCAATACGCTCCCGCTCGACCAATTCCTGGCTGCGCTCAGGCCCAAGCCCACCGCAGCGGTATCCAAGGCGGCCAAGACCAAATCCGCCTAGCCTCTGCGCATAAGCGCAGCTTAAACGACGGCGCCGGGTTTCATAACGCCGGTTTATCCTGAGCGAAGCCGAAGGGGCGTCCCGCCGGCTCTTTTGATTTTTTGGCTTAGCGAAGGGCTGTTACGGAACATTTAGAGCTGGAACGCCGTATCTCATTGTGACGCACAAATGGAGACACCCATGAACCGAACAGTTCTGGCAGGCGCTTTCCTCGCGGTGATGACAATGGCAGCGGGCGCTGCGACCCCCGCGCGAGCTGACGACTGGTCCAAGACCTACCAGATCAGCAACCGCGCGGATCTCCGCGTCTCCACCGACGATGGCGACGTCACCGTTGTAGGCGCCGATCAAAAGCAAATTGACGTGCGCGTTACCACCGAAGGCTACAAGATCGGCTCCGGCGACGTGCGTATCGAAGAAAGCCAAAACGGTGACCACGTCGTCATCAGCGTGAAGATGCCCCACTTTAATTTCTCCTTCTTTGGCGGTAGGCACAAATCCGTGAAGGTCGAACTGCACGTCCCGCGCGAACTCGAACTCGAAGTGGAAACCAGCGATGGCAACGTTGTCGCTCAAAATGTTGCTGGCCGCGTGCATTTCAGCACCGGCGACGGCAACGTCACCGCCACCGGAGTCCATGGCGACATTCGCCTGCACACCGGCGACGGGCACATCTCTGGAACGAATTTCGACGGCACTCTCGATGCCGATACTGGCGACGGCAACCTTCAAATCAGCGGCCGCTTCGATTCCCTTTCGCTGAAGACGGGTGACGGCAACATTGAAGCTCAAGTTGGCGGTGGTTCGAAGGTGGCAAATGCCTGGACCGTTCGGTCCGGCGACGGCCATATTACGATGCGTCTTCCCGCAGATTTGAACGCTAACGTGGACGCCCACACCGGCGATGGCTCGATCACCTGTGATATTCCGATCACCGTGTCAGGCACTTTGAGTCATACCGTTCGCGGGAAATTGAATGCCGGTGGCGGCACGCTCTCCATCACTTCAGGAGACGGCTCCATCCACCTGGAAAAGCTCTAACTTCGGCTCGGCGGGCGGCAAATGGTTTCCGATGTGCGGAAAACTCGGGGAAACGCGTCGAGCCTGACACAAGAAATCAGAGCCAGGCAGCGTTTACTTCCTTAGAATCAGCGCAATTTCCTCCATTGAAATATGGCACCCGGCGTGCCTTACTTGTTTAGATGCTAGGTTCGATTCTGTAAGTGAGGCCGCCATGCTCGCATACATAATGATCGCTGTTCTCGCCATCCTTGCTTTCCTCTGTATTTCGCATGCCATCCCTGCCATGGTTCGCCGCAGGACGCCGCCGAATTCGCCTTCCCAGGTTAATAGCGCAGCCACCTCGCTGAGGTACACCCATCCCCACGCCCGGTCTCTCTTCGTGGCGAAACACCCCAAGTAATCCGTTGAGCGGCATCCACAATTTTCCCGCCTGAAGACTGATTCGATTTGCAAAACTCACAGCCTTGCCGCATCATAAGTTGTTTTGTTTCGAAGATTCATCCCGTTAAGTACGCATCCATCGCAAGACAATTTCGCGTTCGCGAATCGCCTTGGTGATCACGGGTAAGATAAGCTTTCCATTCTTACGGGGGAAACCGAATGCGCAGGCCAGTAAGTGTTGCTCCACCAAAAGGAAAATTGGGCGTTCTGACGCCGGGAATGGGCGCTGTGAGCACCACCTTCATGGCGGGCGTTGAGTTGGTGCGCCGCGGCGAATCTGTGCCAGTCGGCTCGCTGACGCAGCTAGGCACCATCCGCTTGGGCAAACGCACCGAAGCCCGCACGCCCAAGATCAAAGATTTTGTTCCGCTCGCCAATCTGGACGATATCGTCTTCGGCGGCTGGGACGTCTTCAAAGACGACGCCTACCAGGCCGCGTCAAACGCCGGAGTGCTCGACGCCAAAGACCTCTCAAAGGTCCAGAAGTTTCTTAAGACCATCAAGCCCATGAAGGCCGCGTTCGACCAGCATTACGTGAAGAATTTGCACGGACCCAACGTCAAGAAGGCCAAAAATAAATTTGACCTCGCCGAGCAACTCCGCGAAGACATCCGCAACTTCAAGAAGAATAACAAGTGCGACCGGCTCGTCATGGTCTGGTGCGGCTCCACGGAAATATTTTTGAAAGCGCAAGATGTCCACAGGGACATGAAGTCCTTTGAAAAAGGCATGCGCACGAACGATCCCGCAATCGCGCCTTCTATGTTGTACGCCTACGCCGCCATCAGCGAAGGCGTCCCTTTCGCCAACGGCGCGCCGAACCTCACCGTGGACATTCCCGCCCTCGAGGAGTTCGCAAAAACAAAAGGCGTACCCATCGGCGGCAAGGATTTCAAGACCGGCCAAACCTTGATGAAAACAATCCTCGCTCCCGGATTTAAGGCCAGAATGCTCGGTTTGAGCGGATGGTTTTCCACCAACATTCTGGGCAACCGCGACGGCGAAGTTCTGGACGATCCCGGCTCCTTCAAGACCAAGGAAGAATCAAAGCTCGGCGTCCTCGAATATATTTTGCAGCCGAAACTCTATCCCGAGCTTTACGAAAAGGTTTATCACAAGGTCCGCATCAACTACTATCCGCCGCGCGGTGACAACAAAGAAGGCTGGGACAACATTGACATCTTCGGCTGGCTGGGCTACCCCATGCAGATCAAAGTCGATTTCCTCTGCCGCGATTCAATCCTCGCCGCGCCCATCGTTCTCGATCTGGCGCTTTTCTTCGACCTTGCGAAACGCGCCGGCATGCATGGTATTCAGGAGTGGCTAAGCTTCTATTTCAAATCACCAATGTGCGCCAAAGAGCTGTACCCCGAGCACGATCTTTTCATCCAGTCCATGAAGCTGAAGAATACCCTGCGCTGGATGATGGGCGAAGACCTAATCACTCACCTGGGCGCCGAATATTACGACTAATCCAAGCGCCTTAAGCCATTCGTAGGGGCGGCAACCTGCTCGCGCAAAAACGCGTCGTAAAAAATCGCGCGTAGCCTCTAAAACAAATTCCAAAGAAACTGGTTATATACTTCGTGGTGAAACTGTACTTCCGGCGACTTCACAAAAGTCCCAAGCTGCCGCGCACACCGATCGGCGGAAGCCTCTTTAAGTTCCGCATATCGATGCTTCACATCCTCGCCCAAAAGCTTCGTAGTCCACGCCGACTTCCGGAAATCATCGATCGCCGCGTAAATATTGTCCGGCAAGTACCGTTCGGCCTGCCGCAAATTCTTAATTTTCGACGTTTCGCCTTCCAGCCCGGTTTTAAATACCGAGAGCAGCACCATGTAAGGATTCGCATCCGGCGACACCGAGCGCACTTCCACTCGCATGCTTTTTTCATTGCCGATAGGTATGCGGATCATGGAGCCACGGTCAACCGCCGACGCCTTGATCTGATTGGGAGCTTCAAAATGAGGATCGAGCCGCCGATACGCATTTACGCTAGCATTCAGCAGCAGACAAATATCGTTTGCATGTGTGAGAATCCGGTCCACAAACGCCCATCCGAACTTGCTTAGTTTTTCTTCGCCTTTCGGGTCCCAGAAAATATTCTTCCCGCCCTTGCTCACCGAAACATTCGTGTGCATCCCGCTGCCGTTCACTCCTACCACCGGCTTTGGCAGGAAGCTGGCCGTAAATCCCATCTTCGTCGCCACCTGCCGGCAGATCAGCTTATAGAGCTGAATCTGATCTGCCGCCGCCACCACTTCTCCGTACCCGTAATTAATCTCAAATTGTGAGGGCGCCACTTCCGGATGGTCCTTCTCATTCTGGAAACCCATCGCGCGCTGCACTTCCGCGGTCGTATCGATAAAAGTCCGCAGCGGATCGCCCGGCAGCGAGTGGTAGTACCCGCCGGTATTCACGTAGTCGAATTTCCGCGTTTCGTAGTACGCGCGCTCCGCGTCCGCACCGTTGAAGAGGAACCCTTCAATTTCGTTCGCCGCGTTCAGCGTGTACCCTTCGTCTTTGTGCAGCCCGTCGGCAAAACCCTTCAACACGCCGCGAATATCCGCGCTGTAAGGCGTTCCGTCCTTATCGATCACCTGCCCGAACACCAAGACTTTCCCCGAGCCGAATACATCCGCGGGCGCCCAGTAGAACGCGCTCCAGTCCATCGACAATCGCAGGTCGCTTTCGCGCTGCGCCGTGAATCCGCGAATGGACGAGCCGTCAAACGTCAGGTTGTCCCAGCTCTTGATCAGGAATTTCTTGTCGTAATCCAGCATGTGCAAGCGGCCTTCCAGGTCGCTGAACAGAACTGTCACCGCCTTGATACGCTTCTCGTCCGTCAGATACTTCAGCCGCTCTTCTTGAATCTTGTGCGCCGGAGCGCGATTCCGCCGCTTCTCTTTGGCCTGCAGGTTCATTTCTTCCAGCTCGTCGTACGGAATCGTCAGAAAGTTGCGCAGCTCGCTAGTCATGAATCTCCTTGAGGTGGAAAATAGCTCTCCTGCATCGACGAATTGCTTTGGGATGAGACATCCAGGCGCTAGGGTATCGCGGCGGAATTCCAACCGTCAAATCTAAAATCGTTTCTGCTCGAAAAGAAATTCTTATCGGAGCAATAAGAAAATCTTTTGCGCCGCCGCGCTCTTCCCTTTCCGTTGTCCAAGTGGCTGGCCGCGCCGGAGCCTGTACGCCTTTGTAGCGGCGGCCTTCAGGCCGGCGGGTTTGCATCTAACGTTTGAATCTCGCGATCAACTCCGCCTGCGCCAAAATATGCCCTTTCATCGCCGCCTCTAACTCGTCTTTCTTCGCGCCGGGCTTCAAATTCGTCTTGGAATCCAGCGCATACAATTTGAAAAAATAATGATGCGCGGGCCCGCCTTTCTCAGGACACGGCCCCGTATACCCCACCTTCTTACGAATATTCTGGCCTTGGCTCGAACCATCAGCCAGCTTCTTCTTCGTAGGCACGCCCTCCGGCAGCGAGACCGCCCCCGCGGGAATATCGTAGATCAGCCAGTGCACCACCGTTTTCGCCGGCACATCCGGATCATCCACGATCAGCGCGAAGCTCTGCGTCGCGGCTGGCGTGCTCGTCCACGCAAGCGCGAGAGAAACATTGGCCCCGTCGCAACTGTATTTCGCCGGAATGTCCGCATCCGCTTCAAACGAAGTGCTCGTCAGCTTCAACACCGGACCCGCATCTTTCTGCTTGCCTTCTTGCCCCGCCACTGCAAAACCAAATAATAGGCAGACGAACGCAGCGACAAATCTAGCCTCACAGCTCGCAACGGTACGCCGAACAGAAGTTTTCAACGAGCACCCCCGAACCCTCAATATACCTTGATTAGAATCCGCCCGTATATGTTCTCGTCGTTCACAAGAAACCCGTACAATTGTGCGTTTACCGTAGATATTCACAAGGCGGTCCTGCATGTTTGAAACATTCGAGCGCGAGGGATATCTAATCTCCACGGACCCTGCACAATTTGATCTCGACGCAATTCATGCCTATCTCGTTCGCGCCTATTGGTGCCAAGGAATTCCACGCGAAACGATGGAGCGTGCCATCGCGAATTCTCTGTGCTTCGCTCTGTTCCGCGGCAAAGCACAGATCGGTTTCGCGCGCGTCGTCACCGACTCCGCCACCTACGCTTATCTCTGCGATGTTTACGTCCTCGAAGAGTATCGTGACAAGGGTCTGGGAAAGTGGCTGATGGAATGCGTGATGGGCCATCCGGCTTTGCAAGGATTGCGTCGTTTCAGTTTGGCTACTCGCGATGCGCACGGCCTCTACCGCCAATTCGGTTTTCGCGAGCTCAGCAAGCCCGAATCGAAAATGGAAATCCTCCGCCCCGACATTTACCGCTAATCCCCGAGTTACCGGCGGATGTGTTCGCGGAACGAACACAAGAATCGGGCGGAATAGATGCGGGCTCGCTAATGGGCCGGGGAGGTTTGCCAGATCACAAACATTGCTTCATATTCGACGGGCTTACCGTCGCATACGAATACCGCCGACCGATCGTGCCGTTGCCTATCCAATAGTTCCTTTGCGGGACCGTTCGGGGAGCCAAACAACAACGTAGCCTCTTTTACGGTACCGTCTGCGCGGACTACCTTATAGAGCCCAAAATACGTAAACGACAAGCTTCCGCTCATTGGATCCACATTAATGAGTGGAACATAGGGACGGTTGGATGTTGGCATTACAATCTTCGGCGTCGAACACCAATCCCAAACAGTACCATTCGGCAAAGGCGCGAACACATTCTCATCGAAATTCTGAACGCTTTCCCATTTTTCAATGGTTGCGTCAATCGATTCAGGACCGGTCCGTCTTACCAGACGTTGCGGATGGCGCATCTTGCCGAGATTCGCGTAATCGGTTAGATCCATCGCGAGTGCTGCGTTCACCGCCGAACTATGTGCTTTGGGGTGGGTATGTATGCCCATCAACTCCCTAGTTTTGGCGTCAAAGCAAAATTCGTGATCCACACTCTCTCCAACGTTCGCGCAAATTTGGCGGTTCGCGCCGTCCCCAAGCCAAGATAATTTGTGCACGGACACAGAGGAGGGGGGTGGGGCGATTGGCAAAACTGCTGAAAAAAATAAAATCGAGGAAACGCTCCACATGGGCAATGTCATCGTTTGAGTATTTCTTTCTACATATTTCTTGTCCCCTCACACCAGGTCCGTCTCGCCAATATCTCCCATGCGGAATTCCACGCGATACCGGTCAGCCGCGACCCACAGAATCTCATAGGTCCCGTCCATCGTCTTATCACCTATCGCGTAGCGGATTTTCGCCACCAAGTGATACGGAGCAGCTCCTGGAGATCGTAAATCGCTCGCTTCCTGAGCTTTTTTGATCCATTCCCTCACTTCATTTTTGTCCGGGAGCGACTGCGCGAGCGCTGGAACGGAGCTCAAAACGAGAACAAGAGCGAAGACAAGAAGTATTACCGGCTTGGCTATCCGCCACATCACGTAACACGCACGTTATCACAATGGCGCACAACGGTGAAAGAATCACTAATAACGCCGCTGAAGGGAAAACAATTCCCGCGCCAGGCAATATTCTCTTGACTTATGTTTACTACTATGATAACATCCGATCAGAGCGTGTATTTACGCCCAGGGAGGAAGTCGCATGCACGGCGACTCCGGCAGTGGGCGCGAGAAGACCAAGGCACGGCTACACCTGCTCCGAGGTCTCCCGCCCGTCTCAACTCAATCATCGATCCTGACCGGTTTAGACCAAAGTCCTGTGGCAACCCGCGACCATTTTCTTGCATTTCTAACCGGTTCTGCCTCACATTCAAAATTGGCTGCAACTCATAGAAAACAAAGAATGGCGCCAAGTCTAACCGGTTCTAGAATTGCACACTTGCGATCTGGTATCGCCGCACGTTTTCCCCAATCCTCCATCCTTACGAGCCTTCAAGACCAAGCGAGGTTGTGTTACTGTGGACAGTCGCAATGTCGCTGATCGGGCAACCCTCGCTCGCGCGCTGGATCACCCAAACGGAGCTGTGAAGAGATGAAATCCGCCTACAACGGCGTGGCCGTTCCACCCAACGGAAAACCGATCGAATACGCCGCGGACGGCGCCTTCCACGTCCCGGATCACCCCATAATTCCCTTCATCGAAGGTGACGGCACCGGCCGCGACATCTGGAAAGCCTCTCGACAGGTTTTCGACGCCGCCGTCGCCAAGTCCTACGGTGGGAAGCGCAAAATCGAATGGCTGGAAATTTTTGCCGGCGAGAAAGCCTTCAAACAATTCAATGACTGGTTGCCCGAAGACACCGTCGAAGCCATTCGCGATTTCCGCGTGGCCATCAAAGGTCCGCTCACCACGCCCGTTGGCGGCGGAATACGCTCGCTCAACGTGACGCTCCGTCAGGTCCTTGACCTCTATGCGTGCGTGCGCCCGGTCCGGTACTTCGAAGGCGTGCCTTCTCCCGTAAAAAATCCGGAACGAATGAACGTCGTGATCTTTCGCGAGAACACCGAGGATGTTTACGCCGGAATTGAATGGCGCTCGGGCACGCCGGACGCGAAACGCGTGATCGATTTTCTGAATCTTGAAATGCTGAAAGGAACCACCAAGGAAATCCAGCCGGAATCCGGCATCGGCATCAAGCCGATCTCACCCGGCGCCACAAAGCGCCTCGTTCGCCGCGCCATACAGCACGCCCTGGAAGAACAGCGCCACATAGTGACGCTGGTTCACAAGGGCAACATTATGAAGTTCACCGAAGGCGCGTTCCGCGATTGGGGATACGAGCTTGCCATCCAGGAATTTCGCGCCTACGTGGTCACCGAGCGCGAAAGCTGGATCCTCGAAAATAAAGACCGCGACGCCAAACTCTCCGCCGAACAGATCGCGGAGATGATCGAGCCGGGCCTGGAGCAAGCGAACGAAGAATTCAGGAAGCGCGTCACGGCGGAAGTTGACCGCACCCTGGACTCCATCTACGTCTCCCACGGCAATGGCCAGTGGAAGAAGAAAATTATAATCAACGATCGCATCGCCGACTCTGTTTTTCAGCAGGTGCTCACCCGCGCCGATGAATACCAAGTCTTCGCCACCCCCAATCTGAATGGCGACTATTTATCCGACGCCTGCGCGGCGCAGGTAGGCGGCCTGGGCATGGCTCCCGGCGCCAACATCGGCGACGGTTGCGGCGTCTTCGAAGCCACGCACGGCACCGCGCCAAAATATGCCGACAAGGACGTCATCAATCCCAGTTCCGTGATGTTGTCCGGCGCCATGATGTTCAATTTTATGGGCTGGCGCGAGCCCGCCATCCTCATCGAAGATGGAATTGCGCGCACCATTCAGCAAAAGCGGGTGACCTACGATCTGGAGCGCCTAATGCCCGGAGCGAAAAAACTGAAAACTTCGGAGTATGCCGCAGCCATCATCGAGAACATGCAAACTTCCGTGGCTGCGCGCTAGCTCCGCCGCGGATTTTAGCCAAACGCATAAGGAGACTTGGGAATGCGGAAGAAGGTCACGGTAGTCGGCGGCGGGTTTGTGGGGTCCACCACCGCGCAGCGGATTCATGACGCGGGACTCGCGGACGTAGTCTTGACCGACATTTTGGAAGGCGTGCCCGCCGGAAAAGCGCTCGACATGGCGGAATCCGCACCCATCCTCGGCACCGATGTTCACGCCGCGGGTATATCCACCGCCGGCGGAGATTACAAGGAAACCGCAGACAGCGACATCATCGTCATCACCGCAGGGTTTCCGCGCAAGCCCGGAATGAGTCGCGACGACCTTCTGAAGGCGAATCACGACGTGATTAAGGGAGTAGTCGAAGCGGTCGTAAAACTTTCGCCCAACTCGATTTTAATTATCGTCACGAATCCCCTCGACGCCATGGCGCACGCCGCGCTCAAGCTCAGCAAATTTCCAAAGAACCGCGTTATTGGAATGGCAGGCGTTTTGGACTCCGCGCGCATGAGTAGCTTTGTCGCTGCCGAGCTTGGCGTCTCCGTGGAAAATGTGCATTCCTTCGTCCTGGGCGGCCACGGGGATGACATGGTGCCGCTCCCGCGTTATTCCACCGTCGCCGGAATTCCCCTCCCGGCTCTCTTGTCCAAGGAAAAGATTGAAGCGATCGTAACCAGAACTCGAAAAGGTGGCGCGGAAATCGTGAACCTGCTGAAAACAGGATCGGCTTATTACGCTCCCTCTGCCGCCGTGTTCGAAATGGTCGAAGCTATCTTGAAGGATAAGAAAAAAATCCTGCCGTGCGCTGCTTACCTCGAAGGTGAATACGGGCTTAGCGGTCTATTTGTTGGCGTCCCGGTGAAGCTCGGCGCCAAAGGCATCGAACAGATCATCGAGATCAAGCTCGAGCCCGAGGAAAAAGCGGCGCTGGACAAGTCTTCCGCATCGGTGCGCGAACTCGTGACCGTACTCGGTCTCTAGGAAGACTACGAAGAGCGATGAACCTATTCGGGCGCAAAGATCGCAAGAGCGGCCAACCGTCTGCGGCAGATGCTTCGCCGGTGACTGTCGGTAGCGATCGCTCGCCGCTGGCACATCGCATCACCAAAGACCTCGAGCGTGCCGAAACGCTCGCCTCCATGCTGGCGCATAGCCGCGCCGCCCGTGCAGTGGAAGTGGCAGACCTGCTGGCAGGAATGTACATCTACGACTGGGAGCGCCTCTCGAAATTCTGGGAAGACCAGGACGAAATCGAAATCTTCCTTCAGCAGATTTGCCGCATCAGCCCGCAGCGCTGGCACCATTGGATTCAAGATTACGACGAGCAGCGCCGCGACGAAGAGCCCCGCAAGGTTTGGCAGCTGCTGAAGGGTGCGAAACCACCGGCAGCGTCCAACGACAAACCGCTTTCCAGGTCGGGTGAATTGCAAACCATTTTGCAGCACGCGGAACAACTCGCGCCCGGGCGGGATATGGTCGAAGGCCGGGCGATTCCAATTCTCACCTGCGAATGCGTGCTCCTCGCCATAGCAAAAACGAAAGATTCAGAAATCGGCCACCGCTTGCTTGCCACCGGCTTGAACGTCGCCAGTCTTGAACAATCCGCGCGAAACCCCAAACACGCCCCGCGACACTAGCGCGACTCCTTGAGCGGGGAAAACCCGCATGATCAGTTTGAAAAGTGGCCGGCGCGCCGAACTTACGGCTTCAGATGATCATCTTGAAATTCGGCCACAGAATCGCCAGAGGCGCACTCGGCTTGCGGCAGACGTAAACGTGCACGTCCTGCTCGGACGGCATCGCGTGCTCGTCCGTAATGGTGGCGACCAGATGGGCCTCCCCAAACAGACGAGAGTACCGATCCGCGTTTTCCCCAAAAACAATCACGCACTCGCCGGAATAATTCCGCGGACCCCACAGAAAATAATTATTGTGCCCGCTGATCGCCTTCGGCAACCCAAGCGCCGGCCCGTAGTAATCAATCGCTCCTGCCTCGCCGTAATTCCCTGCCAGGATCGCGCACGTCGATTGTTCCCGTGGCGGCAGACCGTGATAAACGCGGGCGACGGCCGAAGCCATATTCTCCCAGCCAAACATATCCCCATAAAGCTGCGGAAGTGCCACGGTCGGATCGCGCTCGGTCTTCACGCCGCGGGCATACGGCAATATCTCGGAGTACCGGATGAAAGTATCCACGGGCAAAAGTGGAACGCCGAACGGAAGCGTCACTAACCCAGCAACCACAATCAGTGCGCAGTATGTCGAAGCCAGCCATCGTCGCCGCTGCGCTCCGAAAAAGAAGCTTTCGAGCGCGACACCTCCGGACGCCATCAGAATCGGATAAATCGGCAGCGCGTAATAGGATTTTCCGTGCAGGCAAACGAAAATAGTCATTACGATGAAATAGGCCCAGCCGAGAAAACGAAACCGTTTTCCCTCCGGCGCGGCGAAGAACCACACAATGCCGGCGAGCCATACCGGAAGTTCAATCGGCTGCAGGAAAAGTATCTGGTCAGCAAAGAATCGCAGAGGCCCAACCTCGACGTTTTTAAACTCCCGCGCATTGCGCACCACGAGAATTTGCGGCCATCCGTTGCGCGCCTCCCAGATCAGGTTTGGGAGAAATATCGCGAAGGCGATGGCCCCGCCAATCCAAATCCATTTCGACTGGAACAAACGTCCCTTACCGGAAATCAGGAGGCCAGCCACGAGCGCAAAGCCGAAGACGAGCATCGTATGTTTATTTTCCAGACCGAGCCCGGCGATTGCGCCGAACGCAAGCCACAGCTTAGGCGACGCTCCCTTCACGACGCGAATCGCAATCCATGCGCATGAGAGCCAAAACAGGGGCTCGAATGCATTCATCGAAAGAAAACTATCAAACGCGAGAAATGCCGGAGCAAATAACATTGCCAGAGCGGCGAGGAATTGCGCGAACAATCCGCCGCCGAGTTCGCGGGTAATCCAACCCGTAAGAAAAACCACAGCAGCGCCAGCCAGCGCGGGCAGAAGGCGAACGGCAAAGAGCGAATCGCCGAAAGCATGCCGCGCGAACCATGCGATTAACGCGATGAGCGGCGGCTGGTCGATGTAGCCCCATGCCAGATGCTCGCCGCAAGCCATGTAATACAGTTCGTCGCGAAAGAAGCCGTAGTGATTGATACCTGCGAATTGAATCAGCAGCCTGGCAAGCGCGAGGGATAACAGCAGAACCATGCTAGTGCGCGCAGATTCACGCGCCAGCACGCGATCGATTGCGGAACCGGCGGCTTCCACTGAGGTCATCTGCTAGGTGCGGACTGTGCCCCGGCAATAAATTAAACCGGGGTCGAAATTGTCGCGGACTTGATGTTATCGAGCTTCGGAAAATTCTTATCCAAGTAGGCTTTGCCCTGGTTGGTGATGAGCCCCTGGTCCGGAGATTCGCCGTAGCCGCTGTGAATTTTCTGAACCACGTCCATGCCCTGGGTGACTTGACCGAAGGGGGAGAAGCCCATGGAGTCGAGTTGTCCGTTGTTGCCGAGGTTAATGAAGAGCTGCGTTGTGCGCGTGTTTTTTCCGGCAGTGGCGAACGTGAGATATCCCGGGCGATTGCTTTGCGTAACAGGATCGTCGTTAATTTTCGCATCCCTCCAGGCTTTATTGACCGTGGGATCGGCGCCCAGGCCGAATTGGACCACGAAGCCGGGTATCACGCGGAAGAAACTCGCGTCGTTATAATATCCGGCCTTCACCAGATTATAAAAACGGTCCGCTCCGATCGGCGCCCACGCGCGGTTCACGTGCACGATGAAGTCGCCTTTGGTGGTGGAAAAGGTCACGTCGTACACTTCCGGCGCTTTTTCGGTCAATGTTTCGGGCTTCAACAAACCTGGATGGATAGTCATCGTTTCGTCCCTGGGCAGTTCTTTGTGAACGGCCTAATGAAAACTATTAGTAGCTGTTCAAACGCTTTCTTGGATTTTCGCGAAATGAGTATAGCTTGCCGCAGCGCCCTTCGCTACGTTTGCGGGCGGCAAGCTGGACTCGTGCAACGCGAGCCTAAGCACAAAGCGGCAACCCGCTACTGCGCCGGCGGCGCTGCTTTATGAGTTCCCGTGGGAGCCGGAACCGGCGAGGTGATCTTCGCCGTCTTAATGCTGTCAAGCTTGGGGAAATTCTTTTCGAGGTACGCATTGCCCTGATTCGTAATCTCGTCCTGATGATTCGTGGGCGCGTCCGCGTAGCCGCCGTAGAGATTTTTTACCACGTCCATGCCGGAGGTTATCTGACCGAAGGGAGCAAAGCCCTGGCCACTATGATCAAGCCCGCCATTGCCGCCGAGGTTGATAAAGACTTGGGTCGAGCGCGAGTTCGGGCTTCCGGTTTGAGCGAAAGTAATCGTGCCCTCGGCATTGGTCTGCGTCACGGGATCGTCCTTGATATTGGCGTTCTCCCACGCTTTGTTGACCGCGGGACTGCCGGTTAGACCGAACTGGACCACAAATCCGGGAACGACGCGAAAAAACTCGACACCATTGAAATACCCGTGCTTGACGAGATTGTAGAAACGGTCGGCTTCATTCGGAGCCCACGAACGAGTGACCTGCACGACGAAATCACCCTTGGTGGTCGTGAAGGTGGCTTCGTAAACGTCCGGCGCTTTGGCCTTGAGTTCGCCGGGGTGCAACAATGCGGAATCGGCAGCCGCATGCGTGGCCGGCTTGGAATTCGTAGGGGCAGCAGGTTTTTGGGCCGCGGGCGGCGCCGAGGATTGACCTTGGGCCGCGAGCGAGCCCGAAACAAAACAGGCAATCAAACTAACGAGCAAGCAAGAACTTAGCCACGAAGCAAAATGTTTCACCGCTTTTCTCCCATTTTTTTCGAGGCGGCTTCCACTTCCTGCATCAGGCGAAGCGTGTTGCCGCCTAGGATTTTTGTGATATCGCTTTCGGAGTAGCCTTTCTCCAGCAACGCGTTTGTGATTTGAGGCAAGTGCGTTGCGTCTTCCATCCCGTAGGGCATATCGGCGCCGTCAAAGTCCGAGCCGAGCCCCACATGGTCGGCGCCTACGAGTTTAACAGCATGATCGATGTGATCGATTATTTTCGTCCAATCCACGCGCGGCAATTTTCCCTGCGCCACATATTCGCGCACCTGCTTATCTGCCTCGATTAACTGGCAGGCTTCGTCATCCCCACAGCGCTTTTTTGTTTCCACTTCGATGGCCTTGAAGACCTCGGGGTTGGCCTTTGCTGCGGTCGCATAATCCTGGCTGAGGAATCCGACGTGGTAATTGATCTGGATCACTCCGCCTTTTGCGGCCAGAGCCTTGATCATGTCGTCGGTCATGTTGCGAGGCATGTCATCGAGCGCACGGCAGGACGAATGCGAAGCGAGCACTGGCGCCTGGCTGGTGGCCATCACGTCGTAGAAAGTTTTATCCGCAATGTGCGACACGTCCACCATCATGCCGACGCGATTCATCTCCAGCACAACCTGTTTGCCAAAACCGGTTAGCCCATTGTGTGCGGGCTTGTCCGTGGAAGAATCCGCCCAGTCAGTATTGATCATGTGCGTGAGCGTCATATAACGAACGCCGAGCGCGGCGAATTTGTCCACATTTTTCAGGTCGTCGTTGATCATGTGGCCGCCCTCGACGCCCATCAGCACGGCAATTTTGTGCGCGGCAAACGCGCTGCGAACTTCCGCCGCAGTGGTCGCTAGCACAAGATCATTCGGATGCAGACCGATCTGGCGGCGAACGGCTTCAATTTGTTCCAGCGCCCGCTGAACCGCTGTCGGCCCGGTAACGCTCCCGGGTATGTAGATGGAGAAAAAGATCGCGTCGAGGCCGCCTTCGCGCATGCGCGGAATATCGATGCTACCGTCCGTGTGGCGCGCGCCAAGATCGAATTTGGGATCGAGCAGGCGCTGCGTCGTGTCGTCGTGAGTGTCCACGACGATCGAGCGGAAATGCAAGTCGTGAGCTTTTTGTGAAACGGGTTGCGATTGTGGCTGAACAGCGAGCAGTGGCAGAATGCCTCCAAGCAAACAACAAATTAAAAACAATCCGAGTCGCGACATTGTCCTCCGATTTCGATGGGAATTCTACGATACGTTTCAGTCAAACGAAACCGCGATCTAGTTTCGTGATGCTATAACGTTGAGGACGCACGAGCCGACTGCCAAGGCGCCGGGCCTAGAGACGGATGACGGCCTTGCCGCGGACGTCGCCATTGCGTAGCTTTTCGAGCATCTGGTCCGCTCCATTCAGGTCAACCGTGGCGTTGATGCGAGCCGTGATCGTGCCGTCCGCGAGCATGCGCGCAACCTGGTTCAACCCTTGCGGCGTTGACAAAGTATTCGTAGTCGACGAAATATTGTGCGCCGTGATTTTTCGTTCAGCGAACCACTTTTCGTCCGCCGCATATATCGTCGAGACGAGGCTGCCGCCAGGCTTCAGAATCTCAGCGTCGCGGCCGATTGCGTCCTTACCGTTCACCAGATCGAAGACCCCGTCCACGCCGTCCGGGTGAGACGCGCGCAGCGCGGCAACCACATCGGTGGTTTTGGTGTCGTACACTTCTTCGGCCCCGAGTCTGCGAGCTTCGTCGGCGTCGCCGCGAACCGTCGCGATGACGTGCGCGCCGCGGGAGCGCGCCATTTGCACCGCGTAGCCGCCAACGCCGCCGGTCGCGCCCATCACAACGATGCGCTGGCCCGCAGTCACGCCCAACAAGTTGAGCGACGCGAGCGCGGTGATTGCCGGGATGGGCATTGCGGCTGCCTGCTCGTCAGTGATGCCATCGGGAATATGCGCCAGCGGTTCTGTTTCCCCGCCCGGTATGACTGCGGTGTACTCAGTATATGCGCCGTGCGTCCGCGCCATGCCGAAGATCCGGTCGCCGATCTGGAAATCGCGTTCTCCCGACGGAACCCGTTCGACCACGCCTGCGAAGTCCGCGCCCAGGACAAAAGGATATGTGGAAGCAGCGGTCAGCCTTTCGACAAGTTTGTAGTCGATCGGATTGATGCCTGCAAACTTGACCCGTATGAGGATCGCGCCCTCAGTAGCGGGAATTGGCAGGTCGTGAATCGCTGGAGCTTCGCCGAAGCTTCGCACGGCAAATGCGCGCATGTCTCGCTCCCTACACCATCACGCGGCGGTCGAAATCGAACCGCAGAACTCCATCGCGCACTTGACCCGCCGGGTTCGTCGACGGCGGACCCCGCCGCCGCTACTCACCCCGTAGCCACGATTTCACCGCGTGGACCAGCACCTGGCCATTGACCGCGGCCAACGATTCCGTGAGCGGAATACCCTTGGGGCAAGCCTTCACGCAATTTTGCGCGTTGTCGCAATCGGCTATGCCGCCGGGTAACATGAGCGCGTCGAGACGCTCAGCCGAATGCATTGCTCCGGTGGGGTGCATGTTGAATAAGCGAACCTGGCTGACGATCGCGGCGCCGACAAAAGGATCGCGCTGGTTGACCTTGGGGCAAACTTCGAGACAATTTCCGCAAGTGATGCAGCGCGAAAGCGGATAGCCTTTTTCCTGCACCGACGGAGCCATGCGCGGGCCTTCGCCTATATCGTACGTGCCGTCAATCGGAATCCAGCAGTGCGTGCGCTTCAGATCTTCGAACATTTTCGAACGGTCAACCACCAGATCGCGCACCAATGGGAACTTTGTGAGCGGCTCCAGGCGAATTGGTTTTTCGAGATCGTCCACCAGAGCGGTGCAGGCTTGCCGTGCAGTTCCATTGATAAGCATGGCGCAGGCGCCGCAGACTTCCTCCAGACAATTCGCGTCGTAGCTGACAGGAGTGGACTCGACGCCGCTTTGCGTGAAGGGCTTTTCAGCAATGTCACGCAAGCATATGATCACGTTCATGTGCGGGCGGTAGCGGAGTTCGTATTCTTCCCAGCGCACGGATTCGTCCGGACGCTGCTGCCGTTTGATGCGGACGATAAACGTTTTATCTGCCATGTCGCCTCTGAAGCTGCTGCCGCACTTCAAGTCCCTATCTAAGTTTACGCCTTCGCTGTGTACTTGCGCTCGCGCGGCTGAAGTAGCGAAGTGTCAACCGGCTCGTACTCAAGCTGGATATTGCCCTCGTTGTAGCTGGCCTTGGTAGTCTTCAGCCAGTTGGCGTCATCGCGTTCAGGAAAATCAGGTTTATAGTGCGCGCCGCGAGTTTCATCGCGCGCGAGCGCACCCATGGTGATCACGCGCGCGAGGATCAGCATGTTCCCCAGCTCGCGCACGAAGTTGAGCGTTTGATTGGCCCACTGCGTGCGGTCTTGCAAATTAATCCGCGTAAACCGCTCGCTGAGTTCATCAAGTTTCACCAGGGTTTTTTGCAGATTTGCGTTGTAGCGAATCACGGTGACGTTCTCGGTCATAATGTCGCCCATCTCGCGCCAGATCGTAATCGGATTTTCAGTTCCTTTGTGCTGATTCAGCAGGGCGTCGGTGATGTCTTGCTGGCGGACGCGTTCGCGCTCGAATATCGCCCCTGGAACGTTCTCGCATCCGCTTTCGAGGCCACGCGAGTAACGCACCGCGGCGGGGCCCGCGAGCATTCCACCGTAAATGCAAGAGACCAGAGAATTGGCGCCCAGCCGGTTCGCGCCGTGATATTGGTATTCGCATTCTCCGGCGGCATAAATGCCCGGAACGTTGGTAGCTTGATTTTGATTGTCCACCCACAATCCACCCATGGTGTAGTGCATCGCGGGAAAAACTTTCATAGGCTCTTCGCGGGGGTCGACGCCCACGAATTTTTCGTAAATCTCGAGAATGCCTTCCAGTTTGCGGTCGAGCGTCTCACGCGGAATGTGGGTGACGTCGAGATAAACTGCCGGCTCGCCTACGAGGCCCATTTTCATTTCGAAAACAATTTTGTGGATAGCGCGAGTGGCCACGTCGCGCGGAACCAGATTGCCGTACTTCGGATACCAGTCTTCAAGAAAATAGAACCGTTCATTCTCGGGGATGTCCTTGCCCGCGCGCTCATCGCCGGCCTGTTTGGGCACCCAAACGCGGCCGCCTTCACCGCGCGCCGACTCGCTCATCAACCGGCACTTGTCTTCACCGGGAATTGCCGTCGGATGAACCTGGATGAATTCTCCGTTGGCGTAATACACACCCTGCTGGAACAGTGCCGACTGCGCGGAGCCGGTGCAGACCACGGAATTTGTTGAGCGGCCGAAAACCACACCGATGCCGCCGGTGCAAAAAATCGCCGCATCGCACGGGAAGGTGCGAATTTCCATGGTTCTTAAATCCATGCCGCAGATGCCGCGGCAAACTCCGCCATCATCTAGAACTACGGAGAGAAACGTCCAGCCCTCAAATTTTTTGACTTTGTCTTCGGACTCGAAGCGGCGGACCTGCTCGTCGAGTGCGTACAGCAATTGCTGGCCCGTCGTCGCGCCGGCAAAGGCCGTGCGATTGTAAAGCGTGCCGCCGAAACGGCGAAAATCGAGCAAACCCTCAGGCGTGCGGTTGAACATGACGCCCATGCGATCGAGCAAATCGATGATTGCGGGAGCCGCTTCGCACATGCCCTTCACCAGCGGCTGATTGGCCAGGAAATCGCCGCCGTAAATGGTGTCGTCAAAATGTTTCCAGGTGGAATCGCCCTCGCCCTTCAAATTCTTTGCGGCGTTAATGCCGCCCTGCGCGCACACGGAATGGGAGCGCTTCACCGGAACAATCGAGAAGAGATCAACAGGTATACCCGATTCTGCGACTCGAATTGTGGCCATCAGACCGGCCAGACCGCCGCCGACTACGATAATTTTGGGCTGTGTCATTGCACGTAACCGCCGAGAGGAAACCATGCGTAATGAAATCCGAGCACGACCGCGACGCCCGCGAGCGTGCAACCAACTCCTACAACGGCGCCCAACCACGCAGCGGCATGCTGCGCCTTAGGAGTGATGGCGATTCCCCACTTGCAGGCAAAATTCCAGAGCCCATTTCCCAAATGGAAAGAGCAGGCAGTGACTCCCAACAGGTACGCGATCACGTACCACGGATTCGCCATGTCCTGTGCCACTCCGGCATAACGCGTCACGCCGTGTCCGCCGAATCGCTCGGTGTAAAGATGCCAGCCGATAAAGACGAAGGCAAGCAACCCCGTCCAGCGTTGCAGTACATACATCCAGTTGGACATCCAGGGATGGCTGAGAGCGTTGGATTTCCCTCTCGACCAAATGTACATGCCATAGAGACTGTGGAACAAAAGAGGGATCCAGAGGACGGCCGCTTCCACGCCGATGCGCCACGGAACGGTTTGAAGTTCACCGGAAACTTGGTTGTATTTTTCGATGCTGACTAGGGCGTAGCTATTAGACCAAAGATGATCGACAAGATAAGCGCCAATGGGAACTACGCCGCTGAGGGACTGCAGTTTGTCGAGAATATAGCCTGTTTTGGATTCAGGCGCTACCGCCGGCATGCACGCTCCAAAATTATTTCGTACAGACAGAGTATAGGCAGGCGTGAAGAAGTTTGCAACCACGCGAGTGGGTTGAAGAGGGATACGCCAGAGGGATTTTAAAAGCTGGGAGGGGTGAAGCCGCGGATAGTCGCCGATCGTAATGCATGAAACACACCGATGCGACACGAAGATTCCTGCTGAAATGTTCATGTTAAACTCACGAAATAGGCGCGTCACAAATGGCTAACGAATTCATCACGGAATTGAAGAAGTGGGCGACCGAAGTCGTCCGCAGCAATGCCTCGGGTGACGTTCCCGGAATGCATCGCGCGGTGGAGCTCATGAGCAAGCACTTCGTGGTGCAGCAGCACGAAGTTGCCATTCTTGTAGCCATGCCCGACGAGCGGTTCCTGCGATTCGTAATGCCCGAAAACCTTCAGGGTATGGGCCAGATTCCGCTGACGAGCGCTAATTCATTGGCCGTGCGCACCGCCCGCGAAGAACGCCCTGAAATGATCAATCATTTCTCGGCGGTCCCGCACACTTCGGTTTTCGAGGCGGTCCCCATCTCGGAAGATAAGCGCGGGATTGCCATCCAAAAGATCATGAGCGTGCCGATCCTGCTGGATAAAAAGGTGATCGGCGTGATTCAAGTCTCGCGCAAAGGGGCCACGCCCTCGGAGGCCGGCCCGGACTTTGTGCCACAACAGCTCCGAGAGCTCAAGACCATCGCCGATACGATTGCCCCCTGCGTCCCCCTCTGCGCCAAGGAATCTGAACTTCATAGCTCTTAAGCAAACTGTACGCGGGTATCCGAGAGCGCAACTTTCTGCAAGTGACCGGGTTTAACAAGTGGAATACAACTCGACGAGCCACTTTTGCCATCATTCTAGTAGGCGCAAATGAGGCCAGAGAAAGCGTTTTGAGAGTACTGCCGGCGGTCGAGGCAGAAGGACCGGGAGACTAACAATGGTTATCAGCTTTTCGGACCGGACGGGACGCAACATAATGACGAAGTTGGGGATTGGCACTCTGGCGCTTGGGTTTTGTTTGTGCGCGATGCCGGCGTCAGCCCAGCAGGACCCGCAGCAACCGCAGGATCAGCAACAGCAGCAACCGGATCAACAACAGCCGGATCAGCAACAACAGCAAGCGCAACCGCCGCAGGCGCCCCAGGATGCGCCCCAGCCGAATACAGCGCCCGACGCGCAGCAGAACGGGCCGCAGGATAACTACACCGTGCCGGATTCACTTACGTTGCCGACGGGCGCGATTCTGCAAGTGCGGACGACGGGGTGGCTTTCCAGTGATCGGAATAAAGTGGGCGACAATGTAATACTGACGCTCGATCAACCCCTGATAGTCGACGGCCTGGTCGTGGCAAGGCGCGGACAGACCGTGACGGGAACGGTGGTGAATGCGGAACGAGCCGGTCGGGTAAAAGGCGTCTCGAAGCTGGGGCTATCGTTAAGCCAACTAACGTTGGTTGATGGCCAGTTGGTTGACGTTAAAACTTCGCTGATCAAAGCAACTGGCGGAACTTCGAATGGTCGAGATGCACTAGGTGTCGTAGGCACAACCGGATTCGGTGCCGCAGTTGGCGCGGCAGCCGCAGGAGGCCCAGGAGCAGCAATAGGCGCCGGCGCGGGGTTTGTCGCGGGCGTCACAGGCGTGCTGTTAACGCGGGGGAGACCAACGATCATCCCTCCTGAATCGCTGCTCACCTTTCGGGTAGAAACTCCGCTAACTATTTCCACTGTTCACGGCCAAGTGGCGTTCCAACCGGTCACGTCGCAGGATTATGGAACGAGTAACCAGACGCGACGGCCGAGAAGGTACGTTGGTCCTTATCCGCCTCCGCCATATGCTTACGCGTATCCCTACGGATATCCTTACGGTTATCCCGGATACTATCCGGGTCTGTACGTCGGCTATTACGGCGGATGGGGATATGGCCGGCGCTGGGGCTGGCGCTAGACTCTCAACACAACTTCCCGAATCATCGATCGAAGGGGACTCATTTCAAGGAGTCCCCTTTTTTTGTGTATGTTGATGGCAAGCGGAAACTGGAAGGAAGAAGGCAGCCGACGACTAGGGCAGCGCGACGCCATCCGATAAAATTGTAACCTAGCTGAAACATTTCGAGAGCGTCACGCGTTACTACTGCGCACGAGGCCAATTAGTGATTGACTTAGCCGCGTGTGCTTGTTAATTTCCGAATGCGTTAGATTTTTCCTACTCAACCGAGTGGAGGCACCGCAACTCACCGCATATGGCGTTCGTCGCGAAGAAAATTTTCTTAACAAAAGGGGTGGGCAAACACCGCGAGCGTCTTTCGAGCTTTGAGTTGGCATTGCGCAATGCCGGAATTGCCGCGTGCAACATCGTTCGCGTCTCCTCGATATTTCCTCCCTACTGCAAGCTGATCTCCCGAAGCGAAGGGCTCAAGCATTTGAAGCCCGGCCAAGTGGCGTTCACCGTGATCAGCGAAAATCAAACGCGTGAGCCGCATCGGTTGATCGCCGCCGGCGTCGGCCTGGCGTTGCCCGCTGATAAATCCATGTTCGGTTATTTGTCCGAACATCACTCATTCGGCGAGAGCGAAGAAATTGCCGGAGAGTACACCGAAGAGCTCGCTGCGGAAATGCTGGCGACAACGCTGAACGTAGAGTTCGATCCGGACCTGTCGTGGGACGAGAAAAAAGAAGTCTATCGCATCTCAAACAAGATCGTTCGCACCATGAACATCACGCAGTCGGCCGTCGGCGACAAGCGCGGCCTGTGGACCACCGTGTTAGCCGCTGCAATTTTAATCGGCGAAGACGATTAGTTCCCTGCTTCGGGCGCTCCCGTCACCGATTCCCTCCAACCAAAAAGTGACGCTATTGTTTTTTCGAGGGGGAGTGTGTTGTTGAAGAGGATCGGTCTGCTTTTAGGTAGCCGATGCGTTCCAGGACAGCGCCGACGATAAGCGGCAGGGCCACCGTCGCGTCGTCGAGCACCTCCGCAAATTTGCCGCCTTCTTCGCGAGGCACAAACTTCCCCCAGGAAACAGCCTCGGTATATGTGCTGCCGGATAGGCCGCCCCAATTCACAGGCTCTGGGCAAATCCGCAGGCCGTAGTTATAGCGTTTCAGCGGTATTTTTTCGTAGCCTCGGCGCGCGAGAAGCTCGGCATAAACTCCAAACTGCTGGGCCCAATTGCGCGGGACGCCGCCGCCGATGGTGAAAATTCCCATCCGCTTCGTGGCTAGCATGGTCGAAGCATAATGCTCGAAATCCAGATACGGGTCGAAACGTAGCGGTGTCTTCCCTTCTTTCTTGCGCTGCCGTTGATATAGCGCAAAATCAATTCCGAGCTCGGAATCGGTGAACGCCGGAACGAAAACCGGAACATTATGCTCGACGCAGGATTTCAGGATGCCACGGCCCTTGGCGTGTTGTTGCAAATATTCGCCGATACGGCGGTTCATTTTCCAACTGCAGACCGTTTCTTCCGAATCCCAACGCTGGAGAACGTGATCCACCACTTCTTCCACGGCATCCAGATTTACTTCCGGCTCGAGCGAATCGTAAACGCGGTTATAACCCGCGAGGAAAAGCTCGTTGTCTCCCATTTTTTCGTCGTAGCGAAAATGAGAGCGGCCGGTGGCTTCCACCAGGCCATGGGCCATCAACGCACCCGTGGAAACAATCGCCTTCACAATTCCCGATTCCACCAGGTCACAGAAAACCAAACCCATCTTGCCTACGGTGAGCGCGCCGGAAAGAGTCATGACGATGAAGCAATCTTTATCGCGAGCCATCGCCTCCAGCACGTCCGCGGCATCGCCGATTTGCCGGGCGGTATACGCAGTTTGGCCCATGGCGCGAACCATGTCGTCAATTGTGCGGATGCGTTGGAGGTCGAGCGGAAAAATAGGTGTGAGGTGATCTTCGATCGGGTCGTGCAGTGTACGCCCCGTCACGCCCTTTTTTTTTGCCATTCACAGCCCTCGCAGGTAATGTATGCTCCCAAGAGTTTTCGGTAGTGGCAAGCTGTCCCATTGCGCGCCTCATTGATATTACAAATGAGGCCAGTGCAAAAGAAAAATTTCCAGTTAATCCAAGGAGCGCGACCGCATTATGTCACGATACACTCCGATGCCGCCCGACAATTTCGGCGGCCTGCCGGAAGAACATTCAACTTACGAGACGTCACGCGCCGTGATTTTTCCGGTGCCTCTCGAGCGAACAACAACGTACGAATGCGGAACGCGCAACGGACCCGCTGCGATCATCGCCGCAAGCCGGCACATGGAACTATACGACGAGGAATTGCAGCTCGAACCGTACAAGGAAATCGGAATCGCGACTCAGCCGCCGATTGACACGCAAGACGGCACTTTGAGCGAAGTAACCAGCGAACTTTTCACCGCGCAACTGTCACTGCTCGACGATAACAAGTTTCCTGTCGCACTGGGGGGCGAACATGCGTTGACGCCCCCGCTGGTTTCGGCAACTGCAAGAACCCACAAAGATCTGTGCGTCCTGCACATCGGCGCGCACGCGGAAATGCGCGATGAGTATCAGGGGAATCCGGCCAGCCATGCGTGCGCCATGCGGCGCGTGGTTGAAATTTGCCCGGCGGTTCAAGTAGGCGTGCGTGCGCTATCGGAAGCGGAGGCCAAGGCCATCCCGCATTTGCGGACTAAGATTTATTGGGCTAAGGATATCGTGCGCGCCCCGTTGAAGACGTGGATCGCGAAAGTTCTTGAGGATCTAGGGCCACGAGTCTATTTGACGATTAATCTCGATGGATTCGACTCGTCTATCGTCCCTTCGACCGTCGCGCCCGAACCCGGCGGCTTAGATTGGCACCAGGTTACCTCACTCGTGCGCGCAGTTGCGGACCATAAGAAAATCGTCGCGATGGATGTGGCCGAACTCGCGCCGCGACCGGGCTACCACGCCGCGGACTTCCTGGCCGCCAAGCTCGTTTACAAATGCCTCGGGTATATATTTTGCCAGTCTTGATGAAAGGAGATGCAATCATGTCGAGTATCGCCGCGTGGATTGCGGGAGTGCAGCGTCCGATGACGCAACGTGACGTCGTCGTTTACGTGGAGACGCATTCGATATTTTGGTGGCTCCTGATCGGATTGATCGCCGGATGGCTGGCCGGCACCGTGGCTCGTGGACGCGGCTTCGGGTGTGTCGTGGATGTAATCCTCGGACTCATCGGTGCCGTAATCGGCGGATGGATTTTTGAAAGGCTAGGCATCGCTGCGTTTGGATTCTGGGGAAGTCTAGCGGCGGCTACCGTAGGCGCTATCGTGCTCGTGGCGATCGCAAGACTGTTCGCCGGCGGCCGGTCGGATTGACGTCGCCCGGACGGCGGGTTTTGTCCCGTGCTGGATCAGTCCCGAAGAGTTGCGGCCCGACCTCACGTTCTTCCAGTCCCTCGGTATGATACGATTGCAAGTTCCTTGAATATAAAAGAACAGCTATCCCGCCGCGCGAACTGAGCGAGAAAGTCGGAAGAAATTGAGCCAAACATCACTGTGGGCCATTCCGCTGGGCGGACTGGGCGAATTCGGCATGAATATGCTGGCCCTGCGCTTCGGCGACGAAATTATTGTGATCGATGCGGGATTGATGTTCCCCGAGCAGGAATTGCTGGGTGTGGACATCGTAATTCCGGACACCACCTACCTGAAACAAAACAAACGCATGGTCAAGGCCATCGTGCTCACGCACGCGCACGAGGACCACATCGGCTCCCTTCCTTTCATTCTCCCGGATCTGAACGTACCCATTTATGGAACGCAATTTACTCTGGCTATCGTCAAGAAAAAGCTAGAAGAGCACGGCTTGCTCGAAACCGCGAAGTTGAACGAAGTCGCCGCGGGTGACACTACCGTAATAGGCCCTTTTTCGATTGAATATCTGCACGTAACGCACAGCACCGTTGACTGCGTCGCGCTTGCGGTGCGCACGCCGGTCGGCGTGATCATTCACACGGGCGACTTTAAGATCGATCCAACGCCGGTGGACGGGAAACCTTTCGACTTGCACGCCTTCGCGCGCTATGGACAGGCAGGCGTGCTCGCGCTTTTCAGTGACAGCACGAACGTCGAGCGTCCCGGTTTTACTCCGTCCGAACGCGCCGTGATCGTGCGCCTGGAAGAATTATTTCGCGCCGCGCCAAAGAAAGTTGTGGTGTCGTGCTTTTCCAGCTCCGTGCACCGCATTCAACAAGTGATCGATATTGCCCGAATGGTGGGGCGGAAGATCGGATTCGTAGGGCGCAGCATGGTGGACAACGTTGAGATCGCGCATGGACTTGGCAAGCTGCGCATCCCCGATGGCAGTGTCGTTCGGCCGCAGGATATCAAGGGCTATGATCCGCACAAGCTGGTCGTGCTAGCTAGCGGAACGCAGGCGGAACCCCTCTCCGCGCTTTCGCGCATCGCGGTAGATAATCACCGGCTGATGAACATCGCGGAAAACGACACCGTGATTTTGTCCGCTCGAATTGTTCCCGGCAACGAGAAGAATATTTTCCGCATGATCGATCACCTGTTCCGCCGGCGCGTTCTTGTGTATTACGAGGGCGGCCGGTCCGCGCCGATTCACGTCTCAGGCCATGCCAGCCAGGAAGAAATGAAGATCCTGCTGCAACTCGTCAAACCGAAATATTTCATTCCCGTGCACGGCGAGTACCGCCAGCTTTTCCGTCATGCGGCATTAGCGGAGCAACTGGGCGCCGTAGGTTCAGAGATTTTCCTGATCGAAAGCGGCCAGCCCATCGAGTTCACTGCCGATGGCGGCGCGCGCAAACGCGAACCAGTAACGGCCGGCCGTGTCTGCGTGGATTCCGGTTCGCTTGAGGAGATCGAAGATGTAGTGATTCGCGACCGCCGGCACCTGGCCGAAGACGGCGTGGTTGTGCCGATCATTGCCATCGACAAACACACGGGCCGCATGGAGACCGCGCCGGAAATCGTCACACGCGGTTTTTTACCCAACGAAGACGGCGCCGAGCTGCTAGCCAGGGCGCGTGAAGTGATTTTGCGTACCGTGGAACAATCCACCCAGGAAGAGAAAACGGATTGGAACGTGATCAAGGAAAAAATTCGCGCCGACCTGAAGCGCTTCCTCAATAAACAAACTTCCAAACGTCCATTGATCCTGCCGGTGATTCTGGAAGTATAGTCCTCGCTGTGAAATTCACGCTGCGCGATTACAAACCGGAAGATTTCGGCACTTTGTACGAGATCGATCGCGCCTGCTACCCGATGGATATCGCATATTCGAAACGAGAGCTGCGCGCATATCTCCAGATGCCTGGCGCGGAATGCATCGTGGCGGCAACGGCCGATTCGATAGCGGGATTCTGCATAACCGCGCATCAAAATACGCGTGGCTATATCGTAACCATCGACGTCCTGGAGCAATTTCGAAGAACTGGTGTGGGATCTTCCCTTCTGCGCAAAATGGAACAAAGCCTTGCAGCCAATGCGGTGCGAGAAGTATGGCTTGAGACGGCAACCGACAACGAATCCGCAATTGCCTTCTGGAAGAAGCACGGATATCGTACCTGCGGCACTCGAGCGGGGTATTATCCTGGCGGGCGCGACGCTTTTTCCATGGAGAAAACGATCGCCTCCCCCGCCAAATCAAAAGAGAGCGGATAAACATGCTACTGTGGCAGGCCGTCGTTCTGGCAATCGTACAGGGTTTAACCGAGTTTTTGCCGGTCAGCAGCAGCGCCCACCTGATTCTGATTCCTTGGCTGTCCCAGGGCCGCATTCCTGACCCCGGAATGGCTTTCGACGTTGCGCTTCATTTGGGAACGCTTATCGCCGTGGTTCTGTTTTTTTTGCGCGACTGGGTGCGGCTAACTCTGTGCGGGCTCGGATTCCATTACCCTCAGCGCGCTCCGGAACTTCAAGTCGTGCTCAACCGGCGCCTGTTCTGGTACTTAGTCGCGGGAACGATTCCGGGCGCGTTGGTCGGATTTTTCTTCGAACGTACCATTGATGAACACCTTCGCAATCCGGTTCCCATCGCGTGCGCTATGATCCTAATTGCGCTTTTGATGTGGTACGCGGAATACACGAGCCGGCTTGATCGTGCCATCGAGCAGACTTCGTTCAGCGACTCTCTAGCGATCGGATGCGGACAAGCCCTGGCGCTTTTCCCCGGCGTTTCGCGTTCCGGAATCACGATTACGGTGGGACTATTTCGCGGCATGACGCGTGAGGCCGCCGCTCGCTTCTCATTTCTGCTCGCTACCCCTCTGATCGCGGGAGCTGCCGCCAAGGAACTTCCCAAACTCATCAAGGCTCATCACGCCGGAGGCCTCGATTTGCCTATGTCTACATTGGCGATCAGCGTGGCCGTTTCGGCCATCGTTGGCTATGTGGTTATCGCATTCTTTTTGCAGTATCTGCAAACACGCACTTTGAAGATCTTTATTTACTACCGAATCTTGTTTGGTATAGTCGTCTTGTTGCTCGCGTTCCTCCCACTGGGCTTTGCGCGATAGCGCCCGCGCCGCCCGGCTGTTACGCGTGAGCCTTCCCCATTTGTTTGTACCTCGGTTCGCAATTGCGCCCGAGGTGAACTGCGCCGTATAGCGAGATCGAAGGTTGAGCACTTCGAATCGCCCGCGGCCCGGGTTTTCAATGTAAAGGGGAAGCTTGTGCGCATCTTGTCGCCTACCGAAAACAAACGCATCAATGAGCTTGTCGGATTTGTCGGCCTTAGCATCGCTTTTCTTCTCGCGCTGAGCCTGCTGTCCTATTCTCCGCACGACGTGTCGTTTAATGTGTCCGCTCCTCCGCCAGGAGCCGGCCCGGCAAGAAATTGGATCGGGCCGGTCGGAGCGCATATGGCCGATCTGTTCTTCCAATTCTGCGGCTTTAGCGCGTTCTTGTTTCCGGTTGGCATGTTTGCCGTTGCCATGCGTTGGTTTCGCAGCCAATTAATCGAGGCGCCCGCCGCAAAGCTTGTAGGCGCCAGCATGCTGCTGCTTTCTCTTTCGGCCGAGATGACGCTGATACACCTGCCCCAAGTGCGCGGAGTTCTTCCTCCAGGCGGCTTACTCGGGACCGTTCTTGCCGAGGGATTGCGCGCAGCGTTAAATCCGGTCGGGGCCAACTTAGTTTCTGTTGTTCTCATTCTTACTTCATTATTTCTAACCACAAGTTTTTCATTGCGGACTGCGGCACATTGGCTCAGGGCGCCCATGTCCACGGACGGCATGGTGGGGCGATGGATGGCTCGCGTGAGTGAGTGGCGAGAGGAGCGCGAATCGTCGCGCCTGAGAAAGCGCGTTGAGGAAATCAAGATTGCAGGGCGTCCGCCGGTAGCCCCACAGCGAGTCTCGGCGAAAGAGCTACCGCCAACCGCGGATGAGCATGATGGAGGCGAAGATTCGGAAGACGAATCGAAAGACGCCAGGCGGGCATCCGCCGTGATTAAATTTCATGAACTGGAGAAGGCTACTCCGCCAAAGAAAGCCGCGCCCGACCCCAAAATTTCTCGCGGTAGAACGAGCTACAGGCTCCCGCCCTCTTCTTTGCTGCAGATGGCCGAGCGCGGCCAGAAAATGGACGAAACCGAATTGAAGGAATGCGCGCGTGCGATCGAACAAAAGTGCGCCGAATTCGACGTCGCGGGGCGCATTACCCAAATCAATCCCGGCCCCGTCGTTACGACGTTTGAATTGAAGCCCGAAGCAGGCATCAAGTACAGCCGAATTACAGGCCTGGGCGATGATCTGTGCCTGGCGCTGAAAGCTGAATCGATTCTAATCGAGCGTATCCCGGGGAAATCCACCGTCGGCATCGAAGTGCCAAACGTGCATCGCGAAACGATCGCTTTGCGCGACGTGGTGGAATCGCCGGAGTTCAGCCACTCTCCTTCCAAACTCACGCTTCCTTTCGGAAAGGATCTGATTGGCCGAATCCGCGCCGCCGATTTGACGCAAATGCCCCACTTGCTGATCGCCGGCTCAACCGGAACCGGCAAGAGCGTCTTCATCAATTCCCTGCTGATGGGCATGCTGTTTAAAGCCACGCCGGACGAGCTCAAGCTAGTGCTGATCGATCCCAAACAGCTCGAACTCGGCCTATACGCCGACATTCCACACTTGTTCACTCCTGTAGTGACTGACCCGAAAGTCGCCGCGAACGTGATGCGCAATGCCACGCGCGAGATGGAGCGCCGTCTAAAGCTCCTGGCCCAGCGCGGAGTGCGCAACATCGAACAATACAACCGCACGTTCGAGAAGGGCCAATCGCTTTCGCTCTTCGACAACGTGGATGAAGAAGAACACAAGCCGCTTCCCTACCTCGTGATTGTCATTGATGAGTTGGCTGACCTCATGATGGTGGACACGAACGGCGTGGAAGAATCCATCACACGACTGGCGCAGATGGCGCGCGCGGTCGGCATCCATTTGATACTCGCCACTCAGCGGCCGTCGGTGGACGTAATTACCGGATTGATTAAAGCGAACTTCCCCGCTCGTATTTCTTTCCGCGTGGCCAGTAAAGTAGATTCGCGCACGATTCTCGATGCCAACGGTTCGGAATCGCTGCTCGGCAAGGGCGATATGCTGTATCTGCCCGCAGGGTCGTCGAGGCTTCACCGCATTCACGGGCCCTACGTGCACGAGTCGGAAGTCGGCGCGGTCTGCGATTTCTGGCGCGATCAAGCTAAAGCAATTTACAACGAAGAGTTGCTGAAACCGCCGAAGGATGACGCATTCAGCGGAGGTGGCTCCTCCGGAGGAGAGGGGGGTGGAGAAGAAGTTGACGATGACTTGTACCAAGAAGCTGTGCGCGTAGTTTGCGAGATGGGACGCGCATCCACCTCCACTTTGCAACGCCGCCTGCGCGTTGGTTACGGCCGCGCGGCGCGTTTGATTGATTTGATGGAGAAGGACGGAATCGTCGGCCCTCCCGATGGTGCAAAAGCCCGCGAAGTTCTGAAAAAGAAAGACTGGATCAAGGAATTTGACGAGTCCATGAAGTAGAGCCGCGCATTGCGCTTCCCGGCTGCGTTCAACCCAAGCTTCCTTCTGGGTTTGTGCCAGAAAACGCCGTTTTCCCTTTTCAGCGTCGTCCCTTTTCCGTAGAATCGTAAATCGTTCCCGTGCCGAGGTAGCTCATTGGTAGAGCGCGGCCCTGAAAAGGCCGGCGTAGCCAGTCCGATTCTGGCCCTCGGCACATCCCCTACTCCGCACGGATCGCCGACGCGCTATTAATTGCTCCCGTGCTCGTCATATACTTCTCACCTCGGAGCTCTCACCCGCTTCGAAGCCCTCGCGCTGAGGAGTCCCCATGAAACGTTGGGCGAAAATTCTGCTGGCAGTCGTCGGTCATCGCGGCGTTAGTGGCGATCAAGCTCTTCGTAAATGCAAACACATTCCGCCCCGCCATCGAAAAACAACTCACCACCACGCTCGGCCGCGACGTAAAGGTTGGCAACCTGAGCCTCTCGCTTTTCCGAGGCAGCTTGGTGGCCGAAGGTCTCAGCGTTGCCGACGATCCCAGCTTCAGCGCCGAGCCATTTCTCACGGCGAAGGAATTCCGCATCGGCGTCTCGCTGCAGACCTTGATTTTCTCGCGGCAGTTGAATCTGCGCAGCTTTCAGATTGAGTCGCCACAAATCAGGGTGATTCGCGCGGCCAATGGCACGTGGAATTTTTCCAGCCTCGGACTCGTCCGCGCGGCCGCCGGGCCCCCGGGTGGCGCTGACTCCAACGCCGCTCCCGGAAATTCAAGAGGTTCCGCGCCGGACATCGCGGACCTCTCTGTCGGCAGCATCGTCATCGAAGACGGCCACGCCGTGATCGTCGGCCTGCCCGCGCACAGCAAGCCAATCGTGTACGACCGCGTGAACCTTACAGCCAGCGATTTCTCATTCCGCTCGCAGTTCCCAATCGGGCTGGACGCGAACCTGCCCGCCGGCGGCACTGTCCAAGTAACCGGCCACGTCGGCCCGATCACTCGCGACGACCCGGCAAGCAGTCCGGTTGACGTGCAAATCTCTGCGAAGCGCCTCGACCCCGTCGCCGCGGGATTACTCGATCCGAGTGCCGGCCTGTCGTTGCTCGCCGACGCCGATCTGCACGCCACGTCCGACGGGCAAACACTCAACACGAGCGGCACCGTTCGAGTCCAGAATCTCAAACTTGAGCCCGGAGCGACCGCTGCGTCAAAGCCGCTAGAACTCACTTACCGCGGCACGTATCGCCTGAAAGAAAATGCCGGCCAGATTGAAGACGCCAGCGTAAAGATCGGCAACGCCGCCATCCATGTAAACGGAACATATAAGAGCAACGCGCAAGACGCGGAAGATCCTCTGCTGAACTTGAAACTCACCGGGCAAAGTCTGCCGATCGATGAACTCCAGCCGCTGATATCCGCGGCCGCGGTCCGTTTTCCCAACGGCTCGGTGCTGAAGGGCGGGACGCTTTCGATGAACATGGCCATTACTGGCCATGCAAAATCCGTCGTCATCATTGGTCCGATTGCGCTCGACAACGTGAGCCTGGTTGGTTTTGACGTCGGTTCAACAATTCACGGCATCGCGGCGCTGAGCGGCGTGAAAACGGGAGACACCACGAATTTCCAAAAGTTGAGCGTGAACGTTCACATCACGGACGCCGGCGTAGTGGCTGATAACATCGAGGCTGTGATCGAGGGAATGGGCGAGCTTTCCGGTGCCGGCACCATCTCGCCCAGCGATCAACTGGACTTCAATCTCACGGTGAAAAATGCGCCGTCCAAAGGAATCGCCGCCAAAGTCGGCGTGGGCTTGCTCACGACATTAAATGGCTCGGGAAGCGGTTCGGGCAATGGCCCCGGCGTGCCTATACACGTCGCCGGCACGTCCGAGGAACCCTATATCACCGCCGATGTCGGCGGCGCCGTCGGGAAGAAAACCAAATCCATTACATCCATCTTCGGTAAAAAGAAATAACTCGCGCCGTGCGTGTGCGCATGCCGGCTCCTTCTCACTTTCACTTTGCTGGAGAGTAAACCCAGCGGGGCTCAGGCGGAAAGGCGTTGCGTCTTGGTCTATGCATGGGCAACCACTTGATACGGGCGCATCATTTCATTGTCTTCGTGTTCGAGTATATGGCAATGCCAGACGTAGCGCCCGGCATAACCTTCGAAGTGCACGATGATTCGCGTGGCCATACCGGGTTCGGCGCGCACGGTGTCCTTCCATCCCGCCTCCGATGGGTCTGGAGGCACGGGTTCGCCCGTGAATTTCAACTCGCGCTTGCTCATGTAGGAAGAGGTTTCGAAGCGGCGCCTATCTAGAATCTGGAATCGCACTAGATGAAGGTGAATGGGGTGCGAATCGTCGGTGGGATTGATCAGGGTCCAGATCTCGGTCGTGTTCAGCACGGGGGTTTCCGTAATTGGTTGGTGCCAATAAGTGCCATTCAGCAGCATGAGAACTGGCTCGGCGACGCGATTTACATACTGGTCGAGAGAAAGAAGCCGCGTTTTCACTGCTTGAGATTCGGGAATCTTTGGCACGGGGCGCAAGGCTGCCGCCAGCGCACTCGCGTCGTTCACTTTATCGCTCGAAACGCGGAATTGCATTACCACGAACGCGTCGTTATTGAGAATGATCTCCTCGCCGCGATGGCCGCTGAAGTCAACAACGACATCAACTCGTTCGCCCGGCGCAATCATCAATGCCTTGAGCGAAACCGGCGCCGACAGCAAGCCTTGGTCGGTTCCTATCTGGCTAAAAGAAACGCCGTTTGCGAATGATAAACGGTAGAAACGTGCATTCGAACCGTTGAGCACGCGAAGGCGATATTTACGTGGCGCTACATCGAGGTACGGGAATATTTTTCCGTTCACGAGAATAGCGTCGCCGAAAACTTCGGGAACCCACGGAGCGTTCGTTTTGTCCGACACCGGATAAAAGAGCTGGCCTTGAGGAGTAAAGAAACGGTCGGAAATCACCAGCGGAATTTCATATTTTCCGTTCGGCAACTGGAGAGCGTCTTCCGCGTCGTCTCGCACGATGTACACGCCCATCAATCCCGCGAAAATATTAAGGCGGTTAATTCCCATCGCGTGATCGTGATACCACAGCATCGCCGGGTCCTGCTGGTTCGGGTAGTGATACAGGGCCGATTTCCCGGGAACAATCCAATCCTCGGGATAGCCGTCGCTTTCGGGGGGCGCTTTTCCGCCGTGAAGGTGTACCACGGTGCGAACTTCCGGTTGGTCCGCGCCAGCCCCGCCTAGGTTGTGGTCTATGGGTAGAAAATGCTTGTCGGGTAGCTCGTTGGCCCATTCGACCAGAATTTCCTGTCCGCTGCGGACATCGAACGTGGGGCCCGGAAACTGCGAACCGAAACCCCACATCCGCGTGGGCTTCAGGTCGCGATGGACTTTCATTTCGAAGGGCTGCATGGCTTGGTGGTAGTACGGAATCTTTACCGCGGGATCTGCCGGACTTGGCTGGTAGCGATCGGGTTTCGCGATCGGGGGGATCGGGAGAGGGTCGACAAACTTGGCCAGCGTGTTCGGGTCGAGGGTGGAAGCTTTTACCGGCACGGACTGGGCGAGCACAGGCAACTTGTTCATCAGCAACGCCGTGGTGGCCAAACCAGAACGATGAAGGAATTTTCTTCTTGTGATCACGCAGCTCCCTTAAGCTCGGGAAGATAGCACGCATGGAAAACGAAGGCACGTGCGCGGGTTTGCCGCACGTGCCCTCGTCGTCCAGCGTCAACTATCGGTTCGAAGTTTCGTTCGAAGTGGAAGAGAACTCCACTTCCCCGGTTTTATCGTTCAGGATAAACAAGTCATTATCGTCCACCTGTTTGAAATCGAACATTTGAGTGATTGAGTTCGCTATGGTGTCAAACGAACCGTTTCCGATGCGCTGCCCGTCGAGCCAATTGTCCTCGATGAATCGAATCGTGGAACTCTGGTCGGTCATCGAGTGGTCCACGAAATTGCGGCGTGCCCACGGTGAAATCACCATATAAGGCAGGCGCGGACCATATCCGCAGCGGCCTTGCGCGTGCAACGTTGAGGGGTTGATGCCGGGCAGTGCGGTCTTGCCAGTTCCGCACGACGGTGTTCCGTCGTTCAGAACATCAACACCGGGCACGGCGGACGAGTTAATGAGTTGGCCAAGCTGATGATCGTACCAACCGTCAGAATCGTCGTAGTTGATGATGACGGCGGTGCTGGACCATTCCGGCTGGCCTTGCAGGAAGTTGATTGTGTCGACGATAAACTTCTGCTCGTCCAGCGGATCGGAGTAGCCTGCGTGGCCGTCCTGGAATCCCGGCGCCTTCAAGAAACTTACTGCGGGAAAGTTACCGGCTTGAACCGCGGCGAAGAAATCCAGAACGTCATACTGATGATTGGCACCATCGCCCTCTTTGCCGATGAGTTTCACCGAACTCGGCCGGGCGTGGGTGGGGTTGGCAGTGGACACGTAGTATTGAAACGGCTGATGGTGCGGGATGTAATCATCCTTCTTCACCAAAGTTACGGCGGAAGTTGTCGACCTGTTGCACCCGGTGCTCCCATTTGCATTCACGATGCCGAGGCTAAAACCTCCACTGAAGAAACCCCAGCTCACACCGGCTGCGTTCAGCAGATCGCCGATGTTCTTTCCACCCATTTGGATATTTTCGCCGGTCGTGGTCGAGCAAACATCGCCCACGGGATCAGAGTCGTTAGCATCCGTGAAGCCGCCATTTCCGTCAGGGACGATCGCTCCGCTGCCGTTCAGGCTCTGGATGACGCCATTAGTTTGACCAGAGATCAGGTTGAGAGCGCCGGGAGTGGAAGGGCCAAAATTGGTACCGTAGGAGTTGTCACTCATTGAGTAGTGCTGCGCGTAGTTCCACAACGCGGTGACGGTGTTTCCATCGAAGTAGCTCATCACGACACCAGTTGTGTCCGCTATCGGGGGCGCGCCAGGAGGCGGGCCTGCGGTCCCAGTGTTGAGTGGAAAGAGATCCATCAAGCCGCCGTCAAAGGCCTGTTGCTCCGGCGTATAATTGTGATCCTGGTCGTTCGTTGCAGCGCCAGCGGGGCCCAAACGGAAAGGGTTGGTGGCACCGCCAAGATTCAGCGGGTTCAAGTTGGGGTTATTGGTGAGGAGCGCGTTGTTTAATCCATTGATCGTCGGGGTTCCCGCTGAGGCCTTAAAATGCGGTTCCCCAGAGGGGTTCGTCGCAACCGGATAGGTCCCGAAGTAGTGGTCGAAAGAAACATTTTCCTGGAAAATGATGACCAGGTGCTTGATTGGGGTAGCTGCCTTGGCGCTGCTCGGTGGTGGTGGAGCAGCTCCTAACATTCCCGGATTCAGCATCATTCCGGCTAGTAACATCGCGAAAACTCTACGCATATCTTCAATCCTCCATTGGCTTCGTGGCTTGTCGGCTGCCCCGTACAGCCGGCACGAGCGAAGGAAGGCTAGTCGCAGGAAGTTACAGCGTTGTGAACCTGCAATGATGTCATGGTGAACTTGCAGGATGCCTCGCCTTGCTGATGGAAATGTGTCAATTCTAGAACCGGTTAGAATTGTTATTGGTGATTGTTTTGTGCGAGTTACGGCGATTTCTGTTTGTGAGTCAGAACCGGTTAGAAATGCAATGAAAGCCTCGACGCACGCTCGGGCTGTGTTCAAGTTTTTGGTTTTGCAGAATTTGATTTTTTGGCGATTTGAGCTGATCGGCGTTGTTTGTTTTCCGTGAGTTACGAGGTGTTCTACTTCCTGAGTTTGGCGATTTGATTTGGCCCGATTGTTGAAGAACAGGGAGCAAAGACTCGAGGCGAGCGGCGTTTTTTGAGGCGTGTGGTGAACGGCTGCGGAGTCGCACACCCTGCACCGGTTGCGGCCTGGCGACGGCACTCGTGATGCGGTGAGAGCGCGTGGTCCTGGGCCCGTCCGAAAACGAGGTTCGGCGCGGTTCAAAGCTGAACATTCCATCCCGCTCCTTCCGTCGCAAGCCACCGCCAACACGCTCCTTAAACTACTGCTCATCTCAGCCGCCTCGGCGAGAAGGCGCAGCTCTGCCCTTCGCCCCTTTTCCAGGGCGCAAACAACATTACTAAGTTATATTTGAGGTAAGTACCCTTATATCATACTTTTATGGTGATGTCAAGGGATCGTCTGTGTGAGCAAATGGTGGCCCGACGGGTTCTCTTCACCTTTTGGGAACGAGATGCAGTGACACCCCTTCAAATACCCGAATTTTGTCATCGATGCCTGATGGTCGTCTATGGGGCGATGGCCAGCCAGACGAACATGCCATGGCACTTTCCGGGTAGGATTTAATAATGATGAGCATGCGTTACCAAACCGATGACCGAGCCAATCAGCACGAGCCAGGCGGAGTTAAATCTAAACCTCAACAGAACGAACAATGACGCAATGGCTAAAACCACGGTAACAACGTCCATGATGGATGCTCGACCGAGCTGCCAAGTCACCACTGCCATCAAGGCGAGAGATGCGACGTTAACGCCATCAAGAATAGCGCCCGCAATCTTGGATTTTCGAATGCGTGGCACCAGCGGGCCGCTGACTGCTACCAAGATGAATGCAGGGACGAAGATACCTATGGTAGCGAGCACGGCACCTCGGATTCCTCCCAGGATGAACCCAATAAACGTAGCGGTGGTAAAAACCGGCCCTGGCGTAACTTGACCGACAGCAACAGCATCTACGAGCTGGGCGTCCGTTAGCCAGCCTCGATTTGAAACTAAATCCGCACGCAGGAAAGCGAGCAGAACGTAGCCACTGCCGAAAACGATTGCCCCGATCTTCAAGAAAATCAGAAATAGCGAACTTAGACTGAAGGTTGTTGCCGTCGCCAGGGCGGCGCTGCTAATCGTCAGAGACGGAAGCGCAGAGAGCGATAGACGCTGAGCTCTCAGATGAGGCAGGCACGCTAGTCCGCCGGCCAGCAAAAGCAAGAGAAGGGGATGCAAAGCGAAAACAGATAGCAGGACAGAAAGCACCGCAACAAATCCAAGGTAAGTTGTCTTTATCGCGGTTCGTCCAAGACCCCAGAGCGCCTGAAGAATAACGGCGATGACGACCGGCTTGACTCCGTAGAGAATCGCAGGAACCTCAGGGAGCTTTCCGAAATGCACGTACGCCCAGGCGAGCCCACCTACCATGCATGCTGCCGGAAGAATAAAACAGATTCCCGCTACAAGCAGCCCCGGCCAACCTCCAAGCAAATAGCCGATGTGAATTGCTAATTCGCTGGAACTCGGTCCTGGAATCAGGTTGCTTGCGCCAAGCAGGTCGAGAAACTTTTCGCGTGAAAGCCATTTGCGGCGGCGAACGAGTTCGTCCTCCATGATAGCGATGTGGGCCGCTGGGCCGCCGAAAGCTGTTGTGCCCAAGCGCAGAAAAAATCCAGCGAGTTCACGGAGTGAAACTTTATTTGCGGACGACACCGAATCCGCATTTAAGGGAACTTCAGCTTCAGCCATTCTTGTGGTCCGGTTTCAGAGCCGGCTCCGGTTGGTTCTTTGGTCTCCTAGACATAATCGAACAGTGTCATGAAACCAAGTCCATGTGAAGTTGCTGGTGGCAATGGAACAACGTTAGCCCGGGATTGTCAGCGACAAAATCCACTTCGGCTTCCTGGTAGCCTCCCAGCATGAAGACATCTTTTAACACAAGGCATCCGGTGAGTGGCGGCGGTGTAGAGAGCTGCTTGTCGTGATTTCCACTTGTTATTTCGCCTAAATTTTCCTCGAGGAGGAGCTGCAAATCACCGCTCGACTGCACGTCAATGAAATCCGTTCTTGAGTGGTTGCCCTGAAAGCATCGCGTCTCCTGCGGTTGTCTTTTTCTCATCTTTTCCCCATGTCCAATAGAGGCCAAGATAAGCGTAGTTCTCCGTGAACCCAGCGATAGAGTGCCCGTACGCGAAAAGGAATTGAAGACCGGGATATTTAAAGTGGTAATAGCCGCCCGCATCAATCAGAGTCGAAGATCGTATTTGAGGAGTAGCGAAACCTTCGCGCGCGTGGGAGAAGACCTCCACTCCCAATTCCAGCTTTTTGTTGACTTCCCGCTTGACGAGAAATCCGCCGTATAGAAAATTGCGATACTGAACTTGTGGGACGATTGTGTATCCCATGCCACCGTCAAAGGTCCAGGGGCCTTCGTCTTTCTCCACCCAAAGAGGAAGTTTGTACCAAACTTTTCCAACGCCAAGTCCTCGCGCGAAATTTCCGGTGGGAATCTCGAACATTGTGAAGGTACCGATCTGCGGACGGTACTTTGTTTGCTTTATGAAGCCGAACTTCACACCCAGCTCCATGTCGGTGAGGCCATACGCGCTGGAACCTATTCCGCCGGGAGCATAGATAGGGTTATTCGTCGGGAACGCTCCGCCGAAAGGCAAAATCGCGTGGAGCTGGATTCTGGGAAGCGCGCCCCAATTGAACTCAAATGCGGGGCCGATAGGGTCGTATTCAGCCGGAGTTCCATCCACGCCGCCGAAAATATAAGCCTCGTAATGCCCTCGGTCTACCGGCGTCGGATCGTCAGTCTGAAATGGAGGCCCTTGCGCCCACAGCGTGGGAACGGCCAGCATAAAGAGGAGGAACAGCGTTAGTTTTGAGCAATCGCTGATGACCGTCATCGACTCTCTTGCTCTCCCACAAAGATCATGATGTACCCTCTGAAGGGCCCGACCGGCCCATGACCGCTCATTGGGGCGTTCCCGATCCGACAGCGATCACACGAGGAATCATGCGAAGGAAGGAGTTTCTCATTGAGATCTTCTTAAATCGCGGTTGGGCCCTCGGCGCGCGTCGAGCGACCACGCGCCGCCGCCCACTGAAATCAAGAAGAGCAGTGAGCATAACATCGCGAAATCGACGCGGGCATCGCTCACCATATACCAGAAGCCCTGATTGGCCCGAAATAGTTCGGGAATCTTTGTCGTCGCGATTGCGGTTGTGATCACAAACAGGGGCGGAACCGCAGCTGCTCGCGTCCAGAGCCCAAGCAGTACCAGCAAGCCGCACGCAATCTCGAAAGTTCCCACAAAATGCGCTGTGAAATAGGGGTGTGAAAACCCAATCCTAGTGAAGCGGACGACACCCATATTGGGATCGATGTACTTCAGAATGCCCTGCGTAAAAAAGATCAGCCCCACAGCCAGCCGAACGAGCACGATGGTGGCAGGGGCAGTCGTCGGCTTGAAGAAGAACCGGACGAGCGAGTTCATTTGTGTTGATCATCCTTTTCCGAACGGAGCCGCCCGTTCACACCGGGAGCCAACATAATCCCCATTATGCGCTTGCGGCGGCACGGCGAGGAATGCATAAATTCTATCGCGCCGCGTTAGCGGATTGACTTGTCGCCTGCGAGTTTGTAGGGGAGCGAGTTACCGGCCTTTTTGGAGCGCAAATGGTTCACTCGCTACTCGGGTTTTTAGTTCACAACTCGGGGCCTCAATTCAGTTTTTCTGGTGGCGCTGCTACTGAATTTATCCTGGTCCGCTGGCTTCATTTCGTAGCTGGCATCATTTGGATCGGGCTGCAACTCGATGCGTCCGTACGGGCTAAAATCTATCCGGCGCTAATGCCTCGCGCCATGGGGTGGTTCGCTACGCGTCAGAGACCCCAACATGCTATCTGGTTGATGCCGGCACAGACTTCAGGTAGGCGATTATGGCGACGGCGTCCTCGTGATTGAGGTGATAGATGTGCATGGGGGGACGGATGACTTCGCCGTTTGGGCCTCGGCCGTTTTCGAGGATTGCCTCGCCGTCGGAATCGGTGTAAGCGGCAAAGCCGGCTAGCGGAGGCGCTTGTTGGGCCCAATTGTGATCCGGATGGACGGGCACGATCCACACCGGGGCTCCTTGCAATGCGCGAGAGTTGTCGAGATTGCCTTGGGCGTCGCGAGGCGTGTGGCATTCCGAACATCTCGCGACTTCCTCAACCAGATATTTTCCGCGTTTCACCTGAGACTGGCCGGATGACGACGAGGAATTGGGCGCAGTCTGCTTGGAGGTTTGGGTCGAAGCGAAGACTGCCGCAGCGAACAAGACGAGCGCGAAGGCGCACAAACTAAAAGAAGTTTTCATTTGATTTTAGTAGCACACCTTTGCGGCACGCGTCCAGCAAATGATTGGGCGGCAATAATTGCGGGCTCCCTGAATCTAAATGTCTTTCGTGCGCGACAATTACGGCAGGACAGAAAGCGCTTTGAAGATGCGATCACCGAAGGACGACCCAGACGCCGGCTGACCTTTCGGGTCCCGCACGTTGGACTCTACAAAAGGTCCGCCCTTGTCGAGGACCAAACGGTCGCCCCAGCCGATAAGACCGAACAGGCGAATCAGGTCCTGCGTGGGCTTCGAAATCGGAACGATGTAGGTGGGCAGCAAGGAATATTGGACGCGCTTGACCACGGTGGGCGCCAATCGCCGCATAGCGTTGTGCAATTCGCCGGGATTCTCGATGGGACATTCGACCGCGTGAATCAGAAAGAAGCCGCGCTGGCGGAAGTCATTGAGAGAGCGCAGTTCGTCGATCTGCGAACTCACGGGGCCGCTGCATTTCACCAATTCTTCAAAATAGACGCGAGCGGCCACCGAACGAGTGGAGTGATCCGGGGCGGGGCGATAAAAATAATCGCCATCCAGCGCGGGCGGAGCGGCATTTAACAGCAGCGTTTTGATCTGAATGGGACGAAAGCGCGCGGCGAGGTCGAGCCGCTCTTTGCGGCGGAGAACATGCGCATCGTCAACGCGAGCCCCGCAACCTTCGCAAATAGGCATCCGATACCTTTTCCTACGCCGTCGCCTGCTGGGGTCTAGCCGAAAGAGGATGCCATGCGTCCCGCAGCAGCGCAAGTGCGCGCCGTTCGCGCGCGGATAAGTACAAACCGCAACTTACCGTTGGGGATCGATGAATTGATCGAAATAAATCCACAGGACGCGTCCTAACCGCGTTACGGTTGGAACGGCCGGAAGGAATATCAAAATCGCTACGACGCAGAGTTTTTCAAAAGACCAGTGCGTAAGGCTCCACAGGAGAGCCGCGATCGCGGTGGTGATCACCATTGCTAAAGCATAGTCCACGATCATGGCTCCCAGAAAATAGCCTTCTTCACGCTCAAACCAGAGACGGCAAACCGCGCATTGATCGTTCATTTTCGGAAAGCCGCGAAAAACGGAAGACGGATAAATTCTCCCCACGCGGCACCGCGGGCAAGTTTGCCGCAGCATGTCCAGCAGCACCGGAGCCTTGGCTTTATCGGACATTCGCCATTCACCTAGATTTGTTGCATTTTGCGATCAGCGTGGCTTCTGCTGGGCGCGCGTCAGTGCTGAATTGTAAAGAGACGCGACCTCATGTGCGATTTTGTCGGGCTGAGAATGGTCGGAATCGAGATTAGTCAGCACGATGACGGTCAACCTGTCGTCCACATAGCGCGAGATTTGCGTGGTGAAACCCTGCCAAGCTCCCCCGTGCTCGATCAGCTTGTGGCCATTCACTTGGGTCACTCTCCATCCGAATCCGTAGGGGTATAGTTTTCCGGAGTTGAGTCTCACGGGCGACCACATCTGATCCAGATTTGCTTTCTTTAGTAGTTTTTCGGTGTAAAGCGCGGCGTCCCACTTTGCCATGTCGACAATATTTGTATAAAGCGCGCCGTCTGCGGTGGTATTCAGCGATGGCGAAACCCATTCCTGATTCTTGATTTCTCCCTTAACCAGGCGATAGCCGGAGGCGCGATTGGGAATAATGTCAGCCTCACTGATGATTCGCGTGGACGTCATTCCCAAAGGACGAAAGATTCGCTCCTGCAGCACGTCGCCATAAAACTGCCCGGTTACTCTATGTATGAGAATCCCCAGCAGGAGGTAGCCCGTGTTGCTATAGCTCGATTTTGAGCCCGGAGGAAAAGCGAGCGGCAGCGACGCGAATTTCTGAAAGAGTTCGGCCTCTGTGTAGTCCTTGCGGAGGTCGATGAAGGCGGCATCTTTTTTCGTGAGCGAATCGGACTCGTAATCGGGGATGCCCGAGGTATGGGTCAGGAGATTACGCACGGTGATGGTGTTCCACGCCGCGGGCGCACCGGCGAAGTATTTATCGATCGGGTCGTCGAGGCGGATCTTGCCGTCTTCGACCAGCATCATTATGGCCGTGGCAGTGAACTGTTTCCCCACAGAGCCGGTCTGAAAAATTGTTTCCGGTTTCACCGGGACGTCAAGCTCGACGTTCGCCATGCCGTAACCCTGAGCCTTAATCATCTGCCCGTCGCGCACGATGCCAAGCGCGAGACCCGGAATTTTCTCAGCGCGCATTTCGGCAGCGATGTAGGCGTCAACTTTCCCTGTGATTTCGGCAGCGTTCGCCGCCGGCGTTTGATTCCGCGAAGCAAGCGGCGCCGCAATCGCGACGACGGCGAAGATGCCTACCAGTGAGCACGACGCCACCTTGATTCCGATTGCAGCTTTCAATTTTGTTTTGCTCCTTAAAACAGGCGCTACGGCGCGGATTGAATGGGCAGTCCAAACGGTGCGAGGGCTTCGCGGACTACGCTAGTTTCGCCGACGGCTACTATCGCGGCGCGAGATGCCGGAAAATATTTCCTAGCTGCGGAGTCCACGTCGTCGGCTGTGGTCGCCGCGACCTTCTTTCCGTAGATGCCGATTTCTTCCGGAGGCAGACTTTTCACCCAAAGAGCGGCCAGTGCGCCTGCGACAGAAGCCCGGCTTTGCAGGCTAATGGCTTGGATACCGACAAGGAAGCGCTTGGCTTGACTGAGCTCATCGGGCGTGGGGCTGGTGGTGACGAGGCGATTGAGCTCGTAGGTGATTTCGTTAACGGTAGCAGCAGTGACCGCGTTGCGAATGTCGGCGTGACTTACGACAGCGCCAGCGGCACGATAAGTATTCACAGATGTGTGGGGCGAATAGGTGTAACCCTTTTCCTCGCGAATATTCGACGTGAGGCGCGAGCCAAAAGTGCCGCCGTAAATGGCATTGGCAACCACGGCGGATTCGAAATCCGGATCGCCGCGCAAGGGACCCGGGGCGGCAAACTCGATGGTTGTTTGGACCGAGCCGGGGCGTTCGACGACGAATACAGCGTGAGGCGGATCGGGAGTGAAACGCGGAGTCTCGGCGATGGGAGATTCCGCCGGGGACTTCCAGGCTCCGAAATTCGATTTGACCAGCTCGAGCATTTTCTCATTCTGAAAATCACCGACGGCGATGAAGACCGCCTGGTCCGGGCGAAAGCGCTGCGCGTATATCTTGCGTAAATCGGCGGAAGTGGACGCAGCGATGGATTCCTTCGTGGGAGAAATGACGTGATAGGGATTTTTCCCGAAGAGAACGTTGGCCACGGCGCGAGAGGCGAGAAAGCCGGGATCAGCTTCCTGCTGTTGGAGACTGTCCGCAAGATTGCTCTTGGCAAGCGCGACTTCGTCGTCCGGAAATGATGCGTTCTGGAGAATGTCCGCGAGCACAGCCATAGCAGGCTCGGCTTTGGCCGCGAGAACCGTGGTGGAAACTTCTATGGAATCTTTTTCGGCATTGGCGCTGAGGTCACCGCCGGCGCCCTGAAAATCTTCGGCAATCTTCTTTGCATTTCGCGACTTGGTTCCCTGGTCGATGGTATTGGAGAGCAATTCAGAAATTCCAGGGCGATCGGTTGGGTCGGCGGCAAGACCTCCGCGCACCGAAACACTGTAAGACAGCGTCGGGAAACCGGGTTTGGAGACGAGCCATACGGTGAGGCCGTTATCGAGCTTGGCGATTTTTACGGAAGGAGCTTGCAGCGGCTTTTCCGGCCCGTAAGGGGGGAGATCTTTCGGCAACGGCGTCTGCTGTTTCTGCGCGAAGGCACACGACCCGAACAACATTACGATGCCAACCAGTTTCAGGAATCTCACTGTGCGCCTCCGGGCTTTCCCGCGCCGGGATTGGCGGGCGCAGGAACTCGATTGATAATCGTACGGTTCGTGCTGACGAGGTACTTGGTTGCAAAGGCGCGCACTTGATCGGGCGTAACTTTCGCGAGGTCGCTAGGAGCGGTGAAGACGCTATCGAAACTCCCGGTAAAGAGAACCGCGTGAGAGAGGGCGGATGCGCGGTTTATGGGAATTTCAAGCTGGGCGTATAGATCCGCGCGCATCTTTGCGACGATGCGATCCAATTCATCCTGGCTGGGGCCTTTAGCGGCAAGGTCTTTGACGGTGGCATCGTAGGCAGCGAGGACCTGGTCTTCGGTTACGTTTGGCGGATAGACGATGAAGGAGGTCATGAGCGTGGGACCGTTATATTCAAATGGATTGCCGAGCGGCCAGTTCAGGCCGCCGTTCACGGAAAGCGCAACCTTTTTGTCTTTCACCAAAACTTGGTAGAGGAGCGACGCTCGGCCGTTGTGGAGAAGTTCGCCGGTGACGGCGCCGGCCAGGGCATCCGGTGAACGTGCCGGAGGCATGCGATAACCGATCGCGAGGGCCGGAACTCTGGCGAGTTTATCGGTCTCTGTTTCGCGGCGTTCGGCGGTTTGAGGCTTCTCTTCCACGTTCGGGCGCGGAGGGGTGGAACGCGAGGGAATTCCGGCAAAATATTTTTCTACCTTTTCAAAGACTTCGCTGGGCGTGAAATCGCCGACGATGGCCAGCACGGCATTATTCGGCGCGTAGTATTGTTCGTAAAACTTCTGAACGTCTTCAATTTTGGCGGAGTCGAGATCTTTGAAATCGCCGTAAAAATTGTGCGCGTTGGGATAGGTGTCGAAGGCTTTTCCGGGAAGGTCGATGGCGAAGAAAAGGCCATAGGGCTGATTCATCACGTTTACGCGAACTTCCTCTTCCACCACGTTTCGCTGATTTTCGAGATTCTTGGGCGAAAAATCGAGCGTCTTCATGCGGTCGGCTTCGAGCCAGAGCAATGCATCCAGAGCAGGCAGAGGAGCGGTCTCAATGTATTCGGTAAAATCGTAGCGCGTATCGCCGTTGAGAGCGCCGCCGCCGCTTTCAGTTACGCGGTCAAAGATGCCCTTGGGCGCGACCGGCGTGCCTTCGAACATCATGTGCTCGAAGAGATGCGCGAAACCTGTCCGGCCTTCCGGCTCGAGGCGAAATCCGATGCCGTAGCTGACGCAAATTCCGAAAGTAGGCGCGGAATGATCTTCGGAAACCACCACGGTCAAGCCGTTCGGCAGCTTTTTCATCGTAGTGGCCGCTTTCCACTCCTGAGCCTGCGCGGGAAGCGTCACGAGCAATACGGCACACAACGCGAACAAGAGAAACGAACGTTTCATAATCTTTGCCTTTCCTTTTTTGAGACGCCGCAGTAGCGGTGGGTTCGCGATAAACTGCGAAGTTGAAGGGTATAGCACATTGCGCCGCGAAATTCGAGGGTGCTGGTGGAAGCAAAGTCTCGGAGAGCCTTTCCAAATCGGGAAACGCACATTTGCGCCAGGCGAGCGCCTGCAAAAGCTTTCATTGCGGGCACGGACTTAGAATGATTAGAATCCGTCGCCGGCCCGGTAGGGAATGTACGGACGGGTGTCGAGATGCTCGTGAGAAAACAATGATGCGATTCAACGTGAGTTTAGTTCGAAGGATCTTGCAGCGAGCGCTTTTATTCTTCGTGATTGCGCCGACGCCCCTGCTGGCGCAAGCACCGCTGGGAGTTAAATGGGAGGAACTGACGGCTGCCGACTTTGCGAACGCCATCCAACAATCGGAAGGGACGTGCATTCTGCCCATTGGAATTCTTGAGAAGCACGGACCGCATTTGCCGCTCGGCACCGATTTGATCAACGTGAGATACGTTTCCGTGAGCGCAGCGAGGCAGGAATATGCTGTCGTCTTCCCGGAATATTATTTCGGACAGATTTTTGAAGCGAAGCACGAGCCTGGCACAATCGCTTACAGCGCGAAGATGCAAATGGAACTCTTGCAGGAAACAACGGATGAGATGGCGCGAAACGGCTGCAAGAAAATCGTGATCGCCAACGGCCACGGCGGCAATGAGAATCTGCTTCCGTACTTTGCCCAAACGCAACTTGCCTCGCCGCATGATTACGTGGTTTACATCATGCCGCTCCCGGAACATTTGGACCAACCGGGGAGGCCGTCCGTGAAGGACCCTGCCGACATGCATGCGGGGGAAACGGAAACGTCGCATGTGATGGTTTCGCGGCCGGATTTAGTTCACATGGATCGAGCAAAAGATGAATCCGGTGCGGACCAGAAACGGCTGAACTTGCCAGACACGCTATACACGGCGATTTGGTGGTATGCGCGTTTTCCAAATCACTATTCGGGAGAGGGCGCAGCCGCGACGAAAGAGCTTGGCGAGTTCGACATGAAGGAATGGACGAACGAGCTCGTGACGGCGCTACGCGCAGTGAAGGCGGATAGCGAGAGTCTGAAGCTGCAGAATGAATTTTTCGAGAAAGCGCGGCATCCGCTTGAGACTAAGTAGCGATGCACCGCGGCGAACGCTAGCGGGCGGGGTGAAGTTGAGGGCGACTGGAGGATGGAACGGCGTGGATGTCGAGAAGCCGCTGCGAGCGGACGGCGCGATGGCGCGCGAGAAGATGTTTCTGCGCGCGGCGTCCCCACGAGCGGACAAAATAATAATTCAGCGCGCCTCCGAAACCGGCGCTGAGAACCGGGATCAGCCTGCCGGACCATTTCTCTGCGACTTCCGCGCCTACTTTCACGGCGATGCGGTCGATGATTCGCGGGACGAGGCGTTCGATGGCCTGCTTTTCGACGAAATCGCGGCCCAGATCGAGTCCTGCTGCGCTGGCGGCGGCCATCCATAGCTCACCGACTTCGTCATCGGTAGTGTACTCGAATCCGTGAACCAAACTTAATTTCTGCAGCATGCGAATGGTGATGGCCGAAAGAATTCCCGCGTCGGGAACGATGGTGAGCATGCCGCCCATTCCCAAACCCATGCCTTCGAGCGCCGCGGTCTTCATGGAAGACTTGATAATGCGGTTGGCAATCGGAGTGACTACTTCCTCGCCAAGATAAAACATGTCGCGCCAAGCGGTGATCGGCAGCTTGTGCTTGCGCGTTACCTGCTTTAAAAATTTTTGCGGATCAACCTGAACGGTTTCGTAGGCCCGGCGGAATCCGGAGCGCGTGGCGGATTGCATCAGCCGGGAGAGCGCAGACGATGCTTTTGTTTTTCGTGGCATGGTAGTTGGATGCGGCGAGCCGCCAGGAAGTGACGGACGGCTCTACTACCCTAAGATTAGCAGGTTTGAGGGTGGCGGCACAAAATCCCGTGGCGAGATGTGCGGGCGCTATAACACAGCGCCCACACCATCTCTGTTCGACGGATTACCAGAGGAATTTGGCCCCCAGCTGTATATGGCGGGAGCCGCCGCTTCCTAGAACCGGATTCGAAGCGGCGATGTCGGGAGTGAACTGGGCTAATCCTGCGTTACTGCTACAGTCCGTGGCGCTATTGCAGAAGCCGTCGG
>Ga0224545_1000004_pt1 | contig 228188 bp, 194 predicted proteins | sample 714P12024metaG_FD_179906 | JGI IMG/M metagenome (GOLD analysis project Ga0224545, IMG submission 179906) | Peat soil microbial communities from Stordalen Mire, Sweden - 717 P1 20-24 | ecosystem: Environmental > Terrestrial > Soil > Wetlands > Peat | place: Sweden: Norrbotten County, Stordalen... | reverse complement strand
CGTTGAACCGCGGCGATGAATTTCGAATGCACGTTCGCGCGGCGGCGAATAATAATGTGACGCGCGAGGAGATTCAGGAAGTTTTGCTTCAGGCTGCGATCTATTGTGGAGTGCCGGCGGCAAATGCTGCGTTTCATATTGCGCAAGAAGTTTTCGCGGAGATGGACGCGGGGCGTTGAACCTTCGCGGTTGGCGGCAACCTGGCTTTAATCCCGAAGAGACGTGCACGCCATAAGCGGCAAACAAAACACATTTCTGAGCGCAATTATCCTTGGAGGGTTACCGATGGCGATTGATAAAGTGGGAGTGGTGGGATGCGGGCTGATGGGTTCGGGAATTGCGCAAGTGGCGGCGAATGCGGGATGCCAAGTGACAGTGAGAGAGGTGTCGCCGCAGCTTGTAGAAAAGGGTTTGCAATCCATCGATAAGAATCTTCAGCGGCTGGTGGACAAAGGCACGCTGCCGCAAGCGGAACGCGAGCAGGTTCGAGGACGCCTGCGCGGAACCACGAATCTGGAGGACTTGAAGGATTGCGATTTGGTGATCGAAGCGATCATCGAGCAATTGCCAGCGAAGCGTGAATTGTGGAACGCGCTGGATAAAATTTGCCCGAAGGCTACGATTTTCGCGAGTAATACCTCGTCGCTTTCGATTACGGAGATGGCGACGTTTACGCAGCGACCCGACCGTTTTCTCGGGCTGCACTTTTTCAATCCGGTGCCGGTGATGAAACTGGTGGAAGTGATTCGCACAATCGCGACAGATCCGAAGGTGAACGAAGAAGTGGTTGCGTTTGCGCTGCGATTGGGCAAAACGCCGGTGCGCACGACGGACCGCACAGGATTTATCGTGAACCGTTTGCTGGTACCTTACCTGCTGGACGCAGTGCGCGCGCTGGAGGAAGGTGTGGGGTCGGTGGAGGACATCGATAATTCGATGAAGCTTGGGTGCGGACATCCTATGGGACCGCTGGCGCTGCTGGATTTCGTCGGCAACGACACGACCTACTACATTGCCAACATCATGTTCGATGAGTTCAAGGAGAAGCGTTTTGCTTCGCCGCCGCTGCTGAAGCGCATGGTGCTCTCTGGGTGGAACGGGCGGAAGGCGGGGCGAGGGTTTTACGATTACACCGATCCGGCCAAGCCGAAACCGATGCAAATGACTTAGCGGTCACGAATCGTGATTAGCACGCTTGTCGGAAAACTGACCACTATGGGCGTAACAGGAATCTTGTTATGGGTTTCGTTTGGTGTTTGGGGCAGGACTGCCGGCGGAAAGGCGGTCGATGACTTCCTTGGGGAGGGGGCGGGATTTCATTTTGGATGGATCGTTTGGATCGGGGGCGGTCCAGACGCGGGTTGCGAATCCTTCTACTGCCAGGGCGCCTGCCTTCAAAATGTGATGGCGAACGACGAAGCTGCTTTTGCCGAATTTGGTTACCGTGGATTCTGCGATTAATTCGTCGCCAAACTTGGACGGCAGGATGAAGTGCGCGCGCAGGTCCACGATAGGAAAGCCGATAACTCCATGCTGCTTGAATAGTGTCTGAATGGCCATTCCTGCGTCCAGGAATAGTGCGGTGGTGCAATCGTCGAACCAAGCGAGATATTGCGGGAAAAAGACGATGCCTGCGGGATCGCAGTGGCCCCATTCGACGAGCAGTTTCTTGCGGCTTACCAGCATTCTTCGCGGCTCCCATCGAGACCAAGACGAGGCCGCATGGTAACATCCGCGGCTCGGGGCGTCCAAGAGTTCAAAGGAAACGCCAAGCACCATGAGAACACAGGTAGGAATTGTCGGAGCGGGACCGGCGGGGCTGGTGCTTTCGCACTTGTTGCATCGGCAAGGCATCGAGTCCGTGGTGATCGAGGCTCGCAGCCGGGAATATTGCGAAGAACGCGTGCGCGCCGGGGTGCTGGAACAAGGCACGGTTGACCTGCTAGAGGAAATCGGCGTGGGCGAGCGGATGCGCCGGGAAGGGCTGACTCACTACGGAGTGAACCTGAGGTTTTCCGGACGCACGCACCATATCGATTTCAGAGAGCTTACCGGCGGGCGCGGGATCGTGATTTATGCGCAGCACGAAGTGATCAAAGACCTGGTGAAGGCGCGGCTGGCGTCCAAAGGGCAGATTCTTTTCGATGTGGAAGATGTGAGCATTCGCGATTTCGGCGAAACGAAATCTTCCGCGAAACCCACAATTTTATTTCGCAAAGAAGGCGAAGCGCAGCAGCTCACTTGCGATTTCATCGCGGGATGCGACGGCTCTCACGGCATTTGCCGGCCGTCGATTCCGGATGGCGTGCTCACGCTATTCGAGCGGGTTTATCCGTTTGCGTGGCTAGGCATACTGGCTGAAGCGCCGCCTTCGTCCGAGGAGCTGATCTACGCGTATCACGAGCGCGGGTTCGCGCTGCTCAGCATGCGTTCGCCACAGATCAGCCGGCTCTACCTTCAGTGCAAGCCGGACGAGAACTTAGTGGAGTGGTCCGACGAGCGAATTTGGGAGGAACTACATACCAGGCTGGCAACCACGGAGGGCTGGAGGCTGATCGAAGGGCCCATCATCCAGAAAGGCGTTACAGGAATGCGCAGCTCGGTGGTCGAGCCCATGCAGTACGGCAAGCTATTTATTGCAGGAGATGCGGCTCATATCGTTCCACCCACAGGAGCGAAAGGGTTGAATCTTGCGGTGGCTGATGTGCGGGTGCTCGCTCGAGCATTCGGCGAATATTATGCGTCGGGCCGTCAGGATCTGCTGGAAGCCTATTCTAAGACCTGCTTGCGGCGCGTTTGGAAAGTGCAGCGGTTTTCATGGTGGATGACGTCCATGCTGCACTTGTGGGAAAACGAGAATGCGTTTGACCATCGCCGGCAGCTTGCAGAGCTTGATTACGTTACCAGTTCGCGCGCCGCTTCACAGACGCTGGCCGAGAACTATGTTGGATTGCCGATGGAATAGATTACAGGCTGCTGCTCTGAGCCGGGCGGTGAGGTTCACGCAGTTGTAGAACGCCATGCCGGCAAAATCAGGACTTCCACTTCTTTCGACCCAGCAAAATTCCGGTCAGGCCTGCAGACAACATTAGAAGTGTTTCCGGTTCCGGCGTGGTGATCGGCGGGGACGGAATTATCGGTGTGACAGGAGTTGATGGAGAAGAGGGAGTGCCACCGCCGGCAATAGGAATTCCCGGAGAACCAATAATCCCGCCGCCCGGAAATCCGGAACCGGGTGAAATTGCAGAAGTCGGCGTCGGCGTTAGAGGAACCTCACCAGGGGCAACAGGTGCGCCAGCAAAGGCAGGTCCTCCCACAAGAGCTTGCGCCTCTTCCGGCGGGGCTGCTTCCAGCTCCGGTTCCGCGGCCATAACCGGGCCAGTCGGGGCTTCGGCGAGGCGGTTTCCGCAACGAGTTCTGGCCATGTGCTCGCCGTCAGTGATTACAGTTTCGCCCTTGCGCAGCATGAATCGCTTCTTCGACCAAAAGACGTTATTACCGAGACGGTAGGACACGTAGAGGGGGCGGTCTTCGCTCAGGCGAACAACTCGCGCTCTTTCGATGTAAAAATCCTCGTAATGTTTGGCGACGACCGGATCGCGGGTAGCCGAATTCCTCAATTCAGCGGCGCTTTCTACGCCGCCAGGGATCACGGAATAGGGATAAACCGCGCGGGCAGAGTCATTCGCATCGAGTGAAATTTGCGGAGTGTCTTGGCCGGCAGAACGAAACAACGAGGTATAGTCCGGTGCGATTTGGCGGTTTACGCTCGAGGTAAGCGCAATCCAAATCGAGAAACTGCCCAAAGTTAAAACTGCCAGCGCTCCCAGACGGCGGAGGTCAATCTTCCGTGCGAACTTGACCCCGAATGTCCGAAACTGCTCCATTTCCCCTGATTTGACAACAGAACGGAATTGCTGGGAATCTGTGTCGAGAAGGGATTATGCATTTGTTTTACCAATATTGCCACCTATGAAATTGACCACTAAAGAGATGGATTTTCACTCCCATGCCCGTCCAAGGACGCGACTTGCTCTTGATTGGCATTTCCTTGGAGTTCGATGATGAAGAAGTCTGATTTGGGAATCGCCGGAAGGGTTTCCCAAAACAGTACTTTCACTCTAATTTCCGGGTCGCTGCTGACGCTCGAGTAGAAATTATTTCCTTGAATTGCTTCAGCGGCGGGGCAACGCATTCCGAGGATCAATGCGATTCTTCAGCTCCAACGGCTGGAAGTCCGAGACACATTGCTGCGGCGCATGGTTGTGGGTGAAGTTCCAGAGGGCATAGCCCACGCCGAGGAACGGGCCAAGAATCATAGCGATGACCGCCAGCAAAAATAGAACAAGAAACATAAGCACGACGACAATGACAGGCATTGGACCCTTTCCTCCCTGCCCCGCGTCTAATCCGTGACAGCAACTGACCGGGTTGGAGCCACTCTTTTAGACGTACTTAATGAACCCGTGGATTCGTGAAAAGTTGCGGCCCTGTAATTATTTTTTGCGTTCCTTTGATCACAGATCACAGCGATGACCGGACTAGTGGGCGGAGCGATTGTTGCGTTTCGGTTGCATATCCTTGTCCAACCGGCCGTGACTTTTTTTGGCGTACTGCGTGCAATAATAATGCGGTTATATTGACGTTAGAACCGTCCGGGAAGAGTTTCGGTGCTTTCCAAACGGTTCGGGGGTCCCTTGAATGTGGATAGTTCGACTAGCATTACGCAGGCCTTATACGTTCGTGGTGATGTCGATTTTATTGCTTATACTTGGGCCGGTCGCGATTCTACGCACGCCCACGGATATTTTTCCAAATATTGATATTCCCGTTGTCAGCGTCATCTGGAACTACACCGGACTATCTCCCGAGGAGATGTCCAACCGTATTATTTTTAACTACGAAAGATCACTCACTACCACCGTTAACGATATCGAGCACATTGAATCGCAATCGTTGAGCGGTATCGCGGTGGTGAAGATTTTTTTCCACCAAGGCGTGCAGGTGGCCAACGCAATTGCGCAGGTCACCGCAATATCGCAGCCCATCGTGCGGACATTGCCTCCGGGAACCACGCCGCCTTTCATCATCACTTACAACGCCTCGACAGTCCCTATACTTCAGCTGGCGCTTTCGGGCAAAGGACTGTCGGAACAGCAACTGGGAGATATCGGGTTGAACTTTCTCCGCACCGGGCTGGTGACCATCTCGGGCGTGGCGATTCCGTATCCCTATGGCGGCAAGCAGCGGCAGGTCCAAGTGGATCTGAACACGACGGCGCTGCAGTCGAAAGGGCTTTCGCCGCTGGACGTGGTCAACGCCATTACCCTGCAGAATCTGATTCTGCCGGCGGGCACGACGAAGATCGGAGCGTTTGAGTACCAGGTGGACATGAATGGTGCCCCCGCCACGGTAGGCGAACTCAACGATTTGCCGATCAAGACAGTAGGGAGCAGCACCATTTATATCCACGATGTGGCCAACGTGCGGGACGGTTTTCCGCCGCAAACGAACATTGTCAACGTGGATGGAAAACGCGCGTCGCTGATGTCGATCCAGAAGAACGGAGACGCATCCACGCTGGACATCATTTCGGGTATCAAAGCGCTGCTGCCGCAGATCCAGGCAGGGCTGCCGCCTCAACTTGAGATTAAGCCTCTTTCGGACCAATCCATTTTCGTGCTGGCATCGATCAAGGGCGTCGTTCGCGAAGCAATCATCGCTGCATGTCTTACGGGGTTCATGATTCTGGTATTCCTGGGCAGCTGGCGCAGCACGCTGATTATCGCCGTCTCGATTCCGCTTTCGATCCTTACATCAATTATCGTCCTGAGCGCGATGGGCGAAACAATTAACATCATGACTCTCGGCGGCCTGGCGCTCGCTGTCGGAATTCTGGTGGACGACGCGACGGTCGAGATCGAGAACATTAACCGCAACATAGACCAGGGGAAAGAAATCGTTCAAGCCATTCTGGATGGAGCGTCGCAGATAGCGGTGCCTGCGTTCGTTTCCACGCTTTCCATCTGCATTGTGTTCGTACCGATGTTTTTTCTCTCCGGAGTGGCGCGCTACCTTTTCGTTCCGCTAGCCGAGGCCGTCTGCTTCGCCATGCTCGCGTCCTATCTGTTATCGCGGACGCTGGTGCCCACCATGGCCAAGTATCTGCTGGTGGCCCAAATTGAAGAGAGCCATGGGGAGGCGTCGAAATCGCGCAACCCGTTCGTGCGAATCCAACAAAAGTTTGAACAGGGATTCGAGAAGCTTCGGGACGGATATCACCGGCTGCTGGAAACCTGTATCCGTCACGACCGCGTATTTGTGATCTGTTTCTTCGGCGCCTGCGTGCTGTCTTTCGTACTTTTGCCCATGGTCGGGCAGGACTTCTTTCCCACGGTAGACAGCGGCGAATTCAAACTTCACTTGCGTGCACCGACCGGAACGCGGATTGAAGAGACGGCGGCAATTTGCGAACGCGTGGACGACGACATGCGCCGCCTGATTCCCAAATCAGAGTTAGCCACGATCATAGACAACATTGGCCTGCCGTACAGCGGTTTTAACCTTTCTTACAGCAATTCCGCGCCGATCGGGCCAGGCGATGCGGACATCTTGGTGGAACTATCGAAGAAACACCGTCCGACGGAAGAATACGTTCACGACCTACGTACACGGCTGAGCAGCGATTTCCCTGGCGTGACATTTTATTTTCTGCCCGCGGACATGGTGAGCCAGATCCTGAACTTCGGGTTGCCTGCTCCGATCGATATTCAGATTGTCGGCAGGAATCTAGTGGGCGACCGTGATTTTGCGGACAAATTGATGAATCAACTGAAATTCGTTCCCGGCACCACCGATCTCCGAATCCAGCAACCATTCGACCAGCCGAAGTTGCATTTTGATATCGATCGCACCAAGGCGGAACAAATCGGATTTACGCAGCGCGACGTCGCCAATAACCTGTTGATCTCGCTCAGCGGGAGTTTTCAAACCGCTCCCAGTTTCTGGCTCGACCCCAAGACGGGGGTGACCTACAACATCGCGGCGCAGATGCCTCAGTACAGAATCGATACGCTACAAGATCTCGAAAATATCCCGGTTACCGGGACAAATCCGAATGCACCACCGTCAATACTGGCCAGCCTGGCAAGCGTCAGCCGGGGAGCGGAGATGGGCGTTGTTTCTCATTACAACGTTCAGCCGGTCATCGACATTTATGGAGCTGTGCAGGGCCGGGACCTCGGCGGGGTCGCCCGGGAAATTGCGCCGATCATCGCGCAAAGCAAGAAAGATCTGCCGCGCGGATCACAACTTATCGTTCGAGGACAGATTGCCACCATGCAATCATCGTTCTCGGGTCTTTTGTGGGGACTCTTATTTTCGATTCTTCTCGTCTATCTGCTCATCGTGGTCAACTTTCAGTCCTGGCTTGATCCGTTCATCATCCTGATGGCGCTGCCGGCGGCTTTGGCTGGAATCGTTTGGTTCCTTTTCATTACCAGGACGACCCTTAGCGTACCAGCGCTCACGGGCGCAATCATGTGCATGGGCGTAGCCACGGCGAACAGCATCCTGGTGGTTAGTTTTTCAAGAGAAAGGTTCGACGAAGGTAAGACCGCGGAGGAAGCCGCCCTGGAATCCGGATTCACACGGTTCCGGCCCGTGATCATGACCGCTTTGGCGATGATCATCGGAATGTTGCCCATGTCACTAGGGCTGGGAGAAGGCGGCGAACAAAACGCGCCTTTGGGCCGCGCCGTGATCGGGGGACTTTTGTTTGCCACCGTCGCTACTCTTTTCTTTGTGCCGGTCTTTTTTAGTATCGTACATGGATGGCGAGAGCGGAGAGCGTAGCCCGAATTTGACGCGCGGTGCTATTGAGTCCGCCCGGCATCGCAAATCATCTAAGAATAAAGTGGTACGAAAAGGAAAAAGGATCGATGACTGACCAGCCAGACAAACAAGACCCGCAAGGCGCAGCGGCGAAGGAGTCCTACGATCGGCCAGCGCAAAAACCAGGAGGTACTGGCCACGGCGTGGTGATTGCCGTACTTGTGGCAATTATCGTGGCGGGCATTGTCGTGATGGGAGTGGTGCCGCGCTTACGGGCTAAGGCCGCGCTGCGCACGGAAACCCACAATTTGGCTATTCCAACCGTGATCGTGATTCATCCCAAACGCGGCGATCCACACCAGGAGATCGTTCTTCCCGGCAATATGCAGGCTTTTGAAGACGCCCCCATCTACGCGCGCACGAACGGATATTTGAAGAAATGGTATGTGGACATCGGCGGGCACGTGAAGACGGGCCAGTTGCTGGCGGACATCGAGACGCCAGAAGTTGATCAGCAGCTTCAAGTAGCGCGCGCCGATCTGAACACAGCGCAAGCAAATATGAACCTTTCGAAGATTACGGCGGACCGCTACGACGGTCTGAAGAACACCGATGCCGTTTCAAAACAGGACGTAGACAACGCGCACGGCGATTTCGAAGCAAAGAAAGCCACCGTGGCAGCCGCGGGATCCAATGTGAGGCGGCTGGAGGAAACGCAGGCGTTCAACAAAATTTATGCGCCCTTTGACGGCATCATTACGGCGCGCAACACAGATATAGGACAACTGATCGATTCCGGCAGCGGCGGCGCGGCAAAGGAGATGTTTCACATTCAATCGACGCGAGTCCTGCGCGTGTACATCAACGTTCCCCAGCAGTATTCGCAGGCCGCCAAGCCCGGGCTCTCTGCAGACCTAACTCTAGCGGAGTTTCCGGGCCGTAGCTTCAAGGGCCAGCTGGTGCGAACCGCCAATGCGATCGAACAAGCATCTCGCACGCTGCTGGTGGAAGTGGACGTCAATAACACGACGGGCGAGCTTCTTCCCGGCGGATACACCGAGGTCCACCTGAAGCTCCCGGAGACGGTGCCCACGTTTATTCTTCCGGTGAACACGCTGATTTTCCGTTCACAGAGCTTGCAGATTGCGACGGTCCAGGACGGCGATAAGGCGACGCTCGTGCCGATTGTGCTGGGGCGCGATTTCGGGAGCGAAGTGGAGGTAGTTTCCGGGCTCAGTGGACAGGAGAATGTGATGGTCAATCCTCCAGACTCCTTGGTGGAAGGCGAGCAGGTTCAGATCGCCCAACAAAATCAACAACAGCCGAGTGGGCAGCAGACATTACAGCCGCAATCCAATCAGCAATCATCGGGTGGGCCAAAAAAGTGAGTACCGCGGTGGGACGCGGAATCTGAAATCGGCTCTACGGTCACCGCTTTAGAAATGGGAGCTGGGGAGAGGAGATAGCATGAGACGTTCTTTCTGGGGAATCCTAACGATACTATTGGTTGGTCTGTTGTCGGTGGTTGCGTATCGCACGGTGTCTGCAGCTCGTGAAATGAACGCATTGGCGCAAACTTCGGGCCAAAGTGGTCCGTTCACCGACTTTCGTATGGAAAAGCCCGGGAGTGTTCACCACATTTCCGCAGCCGATTTGCCCCAGCCTTACGCTACGGCCTCCTCCGACAATGAAGCGCACGTGGTGTCCCGGCCGTCGGAAGCTTGGCCAAAAGCTCCGGACGGGTTCAAAGTGGAGCTGTACGCGGAAAATCTAAAGAATCCGCGATTGATTCGGACGGCACCAAATGGCGATCTGTTTCTGGCCGAAAGCGGGCCGGGCCGCATTCTCGTATTCCGAGGCATCACTGCCGGCGGAAAACCCGAAACGACGGAAACTTTCGCTACCGGCCTCACGCGACCCTTTGGTATTTCGTTTTATCCTCCAGGACCGGATCCCAAATTTGTTTACGTCGGCAATACGAATTCGGTGGTGCGCTTTGCCTACCAAAATGGAGATCTGAAAGCTCGCAGCGGCCCTGAAACCGTAATCGCAAGTCTTCCCAGCAGCTTCGAAGGGCATTGGACGCGGGACGTTGCGTTCTCGCTGGACGGAGAGAAACTGTACGTTGCAGTCGGCTCGCGCGGCAATATTGCGAACATTGATGAAGATAAGTCTAATTACCACCGCGCGAACATTCTAGAGGCCAATCCGGACGGCTCGGATTTGGCTGTGTATGCATCGGGAATTCGCAATCCTGTTGGTATAGCGATTGATCCTGCAACCGGTGTGTTGTGGACCTCAGTGAACGAACGAGACGACATAGGCGATAACCTTCCGCCGGATTACATCACGCACGTTCAAGAAGGCGGCTTTTACGGCTGGCCCTGGTATTACATCGGCGGAAACGAAGATCCTCGCCTTAAAGGCAAGCATCCCGAACTGAAGGACAAAGTGATTGTGCCCGACGTGCTGCTGGAACCGCACAATGCGTCGCTCGAATTAACCTTCTATGAAGCGCAGCAATTTCCGGAGAAATACCGTGGAAGCATTTTTGCAGGCGAACACGGCTCCTGGAATCGATCCGTCCGTACAGGCTACGAAGTTGTGTACGTTCCGGTCAAGAACGGCAAGGCCAGCGGGGAGTACGAAGATTTCGTGACCGGATTCGTCACGCCCGACGGGAAAGTTTGGGGCCGACCCGTGGGAGTGGCGGTAGCGAAAGACGGTTCACTAATGGTCAGCGATGACGGATCGAATTCAATCTGGCGAATCAGCTATGCGGGCAAGTAGGGAAATCACATTGCGTACGGTGAAAGCAAGAACGAGCGATCGGTCACGGCATTCCGACCGTTTGTTTTTGCTCGCAATTTTTTTTCTCGGCGGATGCACAGTGGGCCCGAATTATGTGCGGCCCAAGGCGGAAGTTCCTGCGGACTACAAAGAGAGCAATGATTGGAAAGTAGCGCAGCCCAGCGCCGAGGCAATAAAGGGAAAGTGGTGGGAAGTTTATCAAGATCCGCTACTGAACACTCTGGAAGAGAAAATTGATGTTTCGAACCAAAGCCTGAAGGCAGCCCAGGCGCAATTTCTGCAAGCCCGCGCAGCGGTCCGTATCTCGCGCTCATTCCTTTTTCCCACGGTAGCAGCCGACCCTGCAATCGCGCGCGAACGTTTTTCCCAGAATCGCCCTCTGGGAGTCGTCGGAAACACGCAGACTTTCAATGATTTCCAGGTTCCTGGAATCGATGCGTCTTATGAGCTGGACGTCTGGGGCCGCGTTCGCCGCACGGTGGAACAAAGCCGCTCGCAGGCGCAAGCCAGCGCTGCCGACCTTGCCAGCGTTGGTCTGAGCCTGCACGCCGAACTGGCCATGGATTATTTCCAGCTACGAGGTCTTGACACGCAGAAACAGCTTTTGGACTCTACGGTCGTGGCATACCAGAAAGCCCTCGATCTTACGCAAACTCGGTTCAAGGGCGGGCTCGCCTCAGACGTGGACGTGGCGCAAGCGCAGACACAACTCGAAACCGCGCGCGCGCAATCGATCGACGTAGAAGTCCAGCGCGCCGCATTCGAACATGCCATCGCCGTGCTCACGGGGCAGCCTCCATCAGCTTTTACGTTGGCGCCTTCGCCTCTGGACGCTCCGCCGCCGGCGATTCCGCCGGGATTGCCGTCAGACTTGCTCGAGAGGCGACCCGATGTTTCCGCCGCGGAAAGACGAATGCAGGCGGCCAACGCGCAAATCGGTATCGCCAGAGCTGCGTACTTCCCGTTGATCACACTCACGGGACAAGGCGGCTTTGAAAGCATCGCCGTGGGGACGCTGTTTCAAGGGCCCAGTGGACTTTGGGCCGTGGGCGGAACGGCTCTCGAAACGCTGTTCGATGCGGGACGCCGGCGCGGCACGTCGGACCAGGCAAAAGCTGCGTACGATCAGTCCATCGACAATTATCGCCAGACCGTGCTAAGCGCGTTCCAAGAAGTGGAAGACAATATGGCCGCGTTGCGCATTTTGCAAGGCGAAGCGCAAACCGAGGATGTTGCGGTGGGGGCGGCAAAGCATTCGGTCGAGCTGTCCATTACCCGTTACAGGGGCGGGGTCACAAGCTACCTGGAGGTGACTACGGCCCAAAGTGCGGCGCTTACCGACGAGGTCACGGCTGTAACAATTCTCACCAGACGGATGACGGCCAGCGTGCTACTGATCAAGGCCATCGGCGGCGGATGGGACGCCTCTCAAATCCCTCATGTCTAACTTCGAGTTTCCGACTTTATAAACCGCTCCTCTGATTTGCGTGTTCCTCCACATGCGCCATTCATCGACGACTTAGACTGGTTCCGCTGGCCTCGATGCGCGGGCTATGGTAAAGATGTGCGCACGCTCACAAGCTGCAACACTTTCGCGGGAGGACAGTTTTGGCACGCCGCAAAGCCGTGAAGTCTGGAGTTACACTGCGCGACGTGGCGCAGGAAAGCGGCGTTTCCCCGGCTACCGTTTCTATCGTTTTGAATAATGCTCCGCTGGCCAGGTACATTCCGCCGTCCACGAAGGATCGCATCGAGCGAGCCGCGAAAAAGCTCCGCTATCGCCCGAAGGTGGTATCGCGTTTCCTCAGCGCGAAACGGAATCGCACGGTCGGCGTGATGGTGTTCGACATCACGGACCCGTTTTGCACTTTGATACTTCGCGGAATCGAAAACTCACTGTATCAAGCGTCGTATCTGCCAATTCTGACGGACGTCCACAATCAGCGCGGCCGTTTCGAACGCTATTTGGAGATGCTGCTCGCGCGACCCGTGGAGGCTCTGGTCTTCGTCGCTAACTGGCTTTTTGTGGACATCGATATTCTCGCGGACCTGGAGAAAAGGAATATTCCTGCGGTCATGATCGGCCGCGAGCTCAGCGGCTCCATCAGTTCAGTGATGACGGACAATGAAGCGGGTGCGCATCTGGCGATGGAACACCTTTACTCGCTGGGTCATCGTAAGATTGCCTTCATTAGAGGCCCGAAAATGCTGGTGGACAGCTCTCCCCGTTGGCGTGGTGTGCGTTCGTTTGCGCGCTCGGTGGGCTTGGAAATCGATCCGGCCCTGGTAGTGGATTTGCCTGACTCGCTGGACCCAAATTCCGGCTTCGAGGGCGGCTTCAAACTTATCGAAGAACTCTTGAAGCACAAGAAGCGTTTTACCGCGGTGATGGCGTTTGACGACATGACCGCTTTCGGTGCAATTCGCGGATTGGCGCGCGCCGGCTTGAAAGTTCCCGAGGATTGCTCGGTGATCGGCTTCGACGACGTGATGCCTGCCGGGCTTTCGGTTCCGTCTCTGACTACGGTGCGACAGCCCATGGAGGCGTTGGGAAGCGCGTCGGTCGGAATCGTGCTGGAGGCCATCAACGCGACGATTGAAGAGCGCGAATTTGAAGTAGTCCACCGAAAACTAGCGCCCGAACTCGTAGTGCGCGAATCTTCACGCTCGGTGCCCTGGGCCGGGGCGGATTGAAGCGGCACGGGTGTTTTTCCTTGACACCACGGGCAAGGTGGGAATAATACGTCAGTTTAATAAACTTTAATAAAATCAATACGGAAGTTGCGGCGTTCCATCTTCATGGATTTCAGTTGTCCTTGCTCAGATAGACAGATTTTGGAGAGTGGGGAATGTCGTCGAAACAGCAGCCGGGCGTTCGCCTCATTTTGTTTTTATCCTTCGCAATCTTTTTATGCCTGATTCTGCCTTTCGCGCCGTGTATTACGTCGGCAAATACGCCTGAGCCATCGGGCACGAAAATGTTTTTGCATGAAGGCTGGACGCTGCAGTCTTCTTGCCTGTTTCTTGCCAAGGGCGAGCAAATCTCGGCCCCGGGATACAAGACGAACGGCTGGCATTCAGCGACTGTACCGACAACGGTGGTGGCCGCGCTGGTCGCCGATAAAACCTATCCGGACCCGTACTACGGCAAGAATTTGCGCGACATTCCAGGGACAATTTATCCAATCGGCAAGAACTTTTCGTTGCTCGCTATGCCGAAAGACAGTCCCTTCCGCTGCTCGTGGTGGTATCGCACCGAATTCGTGCTTCCTGCGAATTACAAGGCGCGGCACGTCTGGCTGCACTTCGGCGGAATCAACAACCATGCCAATATCTGGCTGAACGGCAAGTTAGTGGCGGGTGGAAAGGATATTGCTGGAGCCTACCGCACATACGATTTCGATATCAGCTCGATGGTGAACCGTGATGGACCTAACGCACTTGGCGTGGAAACCATCGCGCAGACCGAGAAGGATCTGGGAATTAACTGGGTTGATTGGAACCCGGCGCCTCCCGACAAGGACATGGGATTGTGGCGCAGCGTTTACTTGCAAAGCAGCGAGGCAGTCGCGATTCGCAATCCCATGGTGGCCACTCACTTCCCTTCTGCGTCGCTCGATGAAGCGGACCTCGCTGTGGAAACTGAATTGATTAACGCCAGCGACAAACAGATCACCGGCTTTCTGGACGGCCGGATTGAAGATGTGAAATTTCGCCAGACGCTTGCTCTGAAGCCGGGGGAAACTCGCGTAATCCGTTTTACTTCTGATGAGTTCCCGCAGTTACGCATCAAGAATCCGAAAGTATGGTGGCCCTATCGCATGGGGGCGCAGGAACTTCACAACCTGAATCTGCGTTTCGTTGTAGGCGACGATTTATCTGACGAGCAAAACGTGAGGTTTGGGATCCGTGAGATTACTTCGGAACTGAATCCGCAGGGCGCGCGGCAATTTTACGTGAACGGAAAAAAGATTCTCATCCGTGGCGGCGGGTGGTCGCCGGATATGCTGTTGCGCGCAGATCAGGCCCGTCTGGAAACAGATTTTCGCTACGTCCGCGAGATGAACCTGAACACAATCCGTCTGGAAGGAAAGATGGAGACGGATGAGTTCTACGATCTCGCAGATGAGCAAGGCGTGCTGATTATGGCGGGCTGGTGCTGCTGCGATCATTGGGAGCTGTGGAAGCACTGGCAGCCGGGCGATCTCGAAATCGCTTCCGCATCCTTGCGCTCGCAAATTCTCCGTATGCGAAGCCACCCCAGCATGCTGGTGTGGTTGAACGGCAGCGATATGCCGCCGCCGGCGGACGTTGAAACGGAATACATCAAAGTATTGAAAGAAACAGATTGGCCGAATCCTTTTATTTCTTCTGCATCGGCGACGCCAACCTCGGTGACGGGAAAGTCGGGCGTCAAGATGACCGGACCGTATGATTACGTCCCGCCAAATTATTGGCTGATTGACACTAGCAAATACGGCGGAGCCTTTGGCTTCAATACCGAAACCGGCCCCGGCCCCGCTGTTCCGCTCGTGAGTTGCCTGCGTAAATTTATTCCCGCAGACCATTTGTGGCCTCAGGATTCCTTTTGGAATTATCACGCCGGTTCCGAGGGCTTCAAGGATTTAAGCCACTTTGACGGAGCGATGAAATCAATTTATGGCGCCCCTGCCGGTCTCGACGATTACGAAATCAAATCGCAGGCCATGGCCTACGATGGCGAGCGGGCCATGTTCGAAGCTTATTCCCGGAACAAATACACTTCTACCGGCGTCATTCAATGGATGTTAAACAACGCCTGGCCCTCGTTTATCTGGCACCTTTACGATTACTATCAGCAGCCGGCCGGCGGATATTTCGGCACGAAGAAAGCTTGCGAACCTTTGCACGTCCAGTATTCGTACGACGACAACAGCATCGTAGTGGTGAACAGCCTCTATCAGAAATTCACCGGCTTGAGCGTCATAGCGCATCTCTACGACGATTCGTTGCACGAAAGATTCTCCCGCCAGGTTCAAACGGACGTGGATGCGGATGGCGTGGCGAAGGTTCTCACGCTTCCCGCGGAAGCTTTTAGTCCTGCGTCTCCCTTGTATTTCGTGAAGCTCGATCTTCAGACCAGCGATGGAAAGACCGCGAGTACTAACTTTTATTGGCTTTCTTCGAAGAAGGACGTCTACGAATGGGCGAAAACCACTTACAAATACACGCCCGTATCATCGTACGAAGATTTGAGCGCTCTGCAGAACTTACCCAAAGTGCAACTCGATGTTGAGGGAAGCCGGGTCACGACCGCGGACGGTCCTATAGTCCATCTGACGGTGAAAAACCCCAGCGATCATCTGGCGTTTCAAGTGCGATTTGGAATTCAGAAGAGCGGTCAAGCCGCGGAAATCCTTCCGGTCTTTTGGGACGACAATTATATCGAGCTGATGCCCGGAGAATCCCGCGAAATTGACGCGCGATACTTGAGCACGTCGGAAGTTTCCGATCCTCTTGAGCTCACCGTCGCGGGTTGGACCATTGAGAGCACGAAGATCCAGTTGAAGGAAGCCAGGGCAGTTCCCCCACAAGGCACGGGCGGCGGGCGCTGATGCCCAACGAACACTGGAAGCCGGGTAATTCGGCGCCGCATAGCTTCCCGAATTCGATGCTCAGCGAGATTTACGAACAGCCACACGCTATCCGCGAATGCATCCGGCGAAACGTACAAGAGGAATCCATTTTTTCCGACACGCTTGAGCCCATTGAAAGCGCGGTTTTCGCCTTTAAGAAAATCATTATCGCGGCCAGCGGCTCGAGCCGCCATGCCGGCTTGGCGGGCGAAATCGTGATGGAGGACCTCGCGGGAATCGCAGTGGACGTGGAATATTCCAGCGAATACTGCTACCGCTCCACGCATGCCGACACCGAGCCCATCGTGGTGGTCATAACGCAATCGGGTGAAACGGCCGACACCATAGCAGCGCAACGCCAGGCGCTCAGTCGCGGAGCAAAAACCGTAGCGATTTCGAACGTTGCCGATTCCACCATCGCCCGCGAAGCGAGCGCCACGCTGCATACGTTCGCCGGGCTGGAAAAAGCCGTGCCGGCGACAAAAAGTTTCACGTCACAGTTGACGATGCTGTATCTTCTCGCATTATTTCTGGCGCGCAAACGCGGCCGTATCACTTCCGGGGTTGTGGGCGCGCATCTGGATTCTCTCCGCGCGCTACCCGTGGAAATCGAAAAGGCTCTTCCTTCCTGGGACGCGCAGGCCGCCGGATGCGCTCGCGAATATCAACAGGCGAAAGCGTTTTTATTTCTTGGCCGCGGCGTTCATTATGCGATTGCTCGTGAAGGAGCGCTGAAGCTGAAGGAAATTTCTTACGTGCAAGCGGAAGGCCTTCCAACCGGCGAACTGCGGCATGGGCCGAATGCGTTGGTGGACGAAAAGCTTCCTGTGATCGTGCTGGCCACGCGCGATCCGGCCGATCCGGATTCCATGCTGCGATACCAGAAAACGCTTTCAGTGCTCGAGTACATCAAGGGCCGCGGCGGAAAATCAATCGCGATTGCGTCCGAAGGAGATCGCGAAATTGCGACGTTTGCAGACCGCGTCATGCACGTTCCCGCTGCGCCAGAATTGCTGCTACCGATCCTGGAGGTAGTGCCGCTGCAACTTTTTGCTTATCATTTCGCCACGTTGAATGGCTGCGATGTGGACCATCCCAGGAATCTTGTAAAATCGGTCACCACGGAATGAGCAACGAAGCAAGTTCGCCATCGCCTGCGCCGGTCACACTCAAACGCACTCTTCACCTTTGGGACCTCATCATCATCGGCATCGTGATTATTCAGCCGATCGCGCCGATGGGGATTTACGGCGTAATCAGTAACGCAGCGCGGGGCCACGTGGTAACCACGATTCTGATCGCCATGGTGGCGATGCTCTTTACCGCTGTGAGTTACGGCAAAATGGCGCGCGCTTATCCGAGCGCGGGTTCCGCATACACCTACGTCGGCCAGGAAATCCATCCTTCGCTTGGGTACGTCACCGGCTGGGCGATGTTGATGGACTACATTCTGAACCCACTGATCTGCACGGTGATCTGCAGCAAGTTGACTCAAAATATTTTGCCCGCGGTACCTTATTGGGCGCTAGCCACCGGATATGCAGCTGCCTTCACCGTGCTTAACCTGCGTGCGGTTAAAACTTCAGCACGGATAAACGATGTGCTGGCGGCCGGGATGTCCATCGTCGTAGTGATATTTTTTGCGTTCGTGATCCGCTTTATCTGGGGGTTGCACCAATACGGCAGCGGTTTTTTCTGGCAACCATTCTATAATCCCCAGACGTTTAGTTTCGGCGGCGTCTTTCGCGGCACTTCGATTGCGGTCCTCACTTACATCGGCTTCGACGCGATATCGACATTCTCAGAAGAAGTAGAAAATCCGCGGCGAAACATTATGCTGGCGACTGTTCTGGTGTGCGTGATCACCGGAGTATTAGCATCGCTCGAAGTATATGCAGCGCAGCTCGTGTGGGGCTCGAATCCGTTTCCGCCGGACAAAGTGGAATCTGCGTTTCCGTTAGTGGCCCTGCGAGCCGGCGGTTTCTTTCTTTTCCATTTGCTCAACTTCACGATTTTGATCGCGAATGTCGGTTCGGGAATGGGTTCGCAACTCGGAGCGTCGCGCTTGCTCTATGGGATGGGACGCAGCAACGGGATCCCTAAGAAGTTTTTTGGCGCTATTGATCCCAAGAATCACATCCCGCGAAACAATGTCATCTTCGTCGGCGCTCTTGCGCTGGCCGGCGCGTTCCTAATCAGCTACGAACGCGGCGCAGAATTGCTTAATTTCGGGGCGTTGATAGCTTTTATGGGGGTGAATGCTGCAGCGCTTACCCGATACTACTTGCGGGCCAAAGAGAAGCATTGGACTGACCTGGTTTCGCCCGTTCTGGGATTTTTAGTTTGTTTTTTCATCTGGCTGAATCTTAGTCCCGCGGCACAAATTGCCGGTGGCATCTGGATGGTCATCGGGATTGCTTACGGGGCGGTCAAGACCAAGGGCTTCCAGTCTGATCTTGTGAAGTTTGACGTACCTGCGGACAACGAATAGGAATGGCGGTCTAATCGGGTTCTTGCGTCACGATGTGAACATCTACCGCGGGCGCATCGCGTAAGAACCGATTGATGGCGTTCATGTAACGCAGTTTCCGCCAGCCCTCAACCGCCGAGCGGCCGAAAATTACCTGGGTTACGTGTTTGTCTCGCACGAATTGCGCCGTGGCGTCGGCAATATTTTCGCCTTTCAGGCGCACCGGCTTGGCGCCCAAGCTTTCCGCAAATTGCAAGTTTGCAACGAGGGCTTTCTCGCTCTGTTCGTCCACTGGGCGATCGTCAACATGGATGGCGTAGAGTTCCGCATCCATCCGACGCGCCATGCGCGCTGCCCGCGCCACCAGATACTGCGCTTTCGGATTGCCGCTGATGCACACCGCGATGCGTTCGCGAACAGCCCAGCTTTCGCGGATGTCCTTTTCCACCATGTAGGACTCCAAGCTGCGATCCACTTGTTCCGCCACTTGACGCAGGGCCAGTTCGCGCAAAGCGATCAGGTTACCGCGGCGAAAAAAATTCTTAAGCGCTTGTTCCACTTTTTCGCCGCCGTAAACGTCGCCACGCTTCATGCGGTTCTGCAGAGCCTCGGGAGTCAAATCGATCATTACCGTTTCGTCCGCCATTTGCAGGACCCAATCCGGCACGGTTTCGCGTACTTGCACTCCGGTAATGGCCCGCACGGTGGGCGCAATGCTTTCGATGTGCTGAATGTTTAAAGTTGAGAGAACGTCGATCTTCGCCTCGATGAGTTCGAGCACGTCCTCATAGCGCTTGCGATGCTTGCTGCCGGGAATGTTTGTGTGGGCTAGCTCGTCCACCAAAACCACCTGCGGATTTCGCGCGATGATCGCATCCGTATCCATCTCTTCAAAAATTGTGCCTTTGTAATCGATTTTGCGGCGCGGGATGCTCTCCAATTGAGGCACCAATTCCGCGATGCCTTTTCTGCCGTGCGTCTCCACCACACCGATCGCAAGGTCTTCTCCCCGGCCCTTTCTCCGGATGGCCTCGCTCAGCATGCTGTACGTTTTTCCAACGCCGGGCGCATAGCCTAGAAACAGCTTCAATATGCCCTTGGTTTTTTCCGGCGGCTTCGATACCGCCAGCCATTCTTCAGGAGTCTTTGGCATTCCGTTTAATCTCTTCTGCGAGCGAGTGGTAAAGCTACGATAGAATGGCATACGTGCGCGAGCCATTTCTCTACCGTTTTCTCAGGTTTGCAGCGGCTTTAGGTCTGGTTCTCGGAATTTCCCTATTCTACCGCCGCGTGCTTCCGGTCAATCCCACTACCGTTGCTCTTACATTTCTTCTCGCTATTTTAGCCGTTTCCACGGTTTGGGGCATTCCCGTCTCGGTGTTTATGTCCATCGCGGCAATGCTGGCATTCAATTATTACTTCCTTCCGCCAGTAGGAAAATTCACGGTTGCCGATCCGCAGAACTGGGTCGCACTTTTCGCTTTCCTCGTGGTTTCCGTCATTGCCAGCACTCTATCCACACGCGCGCGCCAAAAGGCTGAAGACGCTTCCGCGCGAAGGCGAGAGATCGAAAAATTATATGCCTTCAGCCAGGGTCTGCTCGAATCCGGCAACGTGATTCAGCTACTCAACCGAATTCCTGCGCAGATTGTGAATACGTTTGAAGTGGGCGCAGCGGCTTTGTTGCTCTCCGAAAAACAGAAAGTGTACCGCTCAGGCCCGGTGATCCCGCGCCTGGATATCGACAGCCTGAAAGCCATCGTGGCTCGTGAAGAGCCCGTGATTGACGTTCCGAACAGTCTCTGCTTCGTTCCGGTTCGGCTAGGGGTACGCCCGATCGGCAGCCTGGGAATTTCGGGGTCGACTCTTTCCCGCCAAACGCTGGAGGCTATCGGTACGTTGATCGCCGTGGCCATGGAGCGTGCCCGTGCGATCGAGCAACTGGGACAAACCGAAGCCACGCGCGAGGGCGAGCGTTTGCGTACGGCTCTGACTGAGTCGGTCACGCACAACCTGCGAACTCCGCTCACGTCGATTAAAGCTTCGGTGACAAACCTTTTGACCAACGCGGGGCTTAGCGACGCGCAACGGCAAGATCTTCTCGTCGTCATCAATGAAGAAAGCGACCGGTTGAACCGGCTGGTTGGCGAAGCCGCCGAGATGGCACGTCTCGATGCGGGCGAAGTGCAGCTCAAGTTTGAATCCACATCCATCGAAAACGTGATTGACGCCGCTTTGATCCGATGCAAGTCCACACTGGGCAATCGCACGGTGCGAGTCGTGGTTGCGACCGGACTTCCGCGCGTTCGAGTTGATCTCGAGCTGGTGAAAGAGGCTCTTTCGCATCTAATTGAGAACGCCAATCAATACTCCCCAGCCGACGAACCCATTACGATTACGGCGGAGCTAAGCGGAGATTTTCTGGCCACCAGCGTGGCCGATCGCGGCGCCGGAATCGACGACCTGGAGCAAAGCCTGATCTTTGAGAAATTTTATCGCGGCAAGGATCAGCGCTTCTTGGTTCAGGGAACAGGAATGGGCCTGCCGATTGCCAAAGCAATCGTGGTGGCTCATGGAGGATCGATGAACCTAACCAGCCAGCGTGGCCAAGGTTCCGTCTTCTCCTTCACGTTGCCGATCGATCACACACGCCCGGGAAGCTCATGAGCACCGCGACCATTCTGATCGTTGACGACGAACCCCAAATTCGCCGCGTCATGCTCACCACCCTTACTTCGCACGGTTATACCGTTGTAGAAGCCGCCAGCGGAGAGGAAGCTCTCGAAAAGCTTCGCGCTGAGCGGCCTGACCTTATTATCCTCGATGTGAACATGCCGGGAATTTCAGGCATTGAAACCTGCGCGGAAATCCGGACTTCCAGCGACGTGCCCATCATCATGCTCACCATCCGAAACAGCGAACGTGACAAAGTGCAGGCGCTCGACGCCGGCGCGGACGACTACGTAGTGAAGCCCTTCGGTGTGCAGGAATTAATGGCGCGCATCCGCGCCGCGCTCAGGCGGAGCGCGCCTGGCGATGCCGCGCCGCCCTTCCTGACGGACGATCTCCAGATTGACTTCGAAAAACGCGTGGTCATGGTGAAGAACAATCCGGTTCGGCTTACTCCAAAAGAGTTCGAGCTGCTGCGGCATCTCGTTGCAAATCAGGGAAAGACGCTGGGGCATCGCCGCCTGCTACAGGCCGTGTGGGGGCCGGATTACGGCGAAGAAACGGAGTACCTGCGTGTATTCATCAATCAACTGAGAAAAAAGATCGAGCCGGATCCGCGCAAGCCTCGCTACATCCACACGGAGCCCTGGGTCGGGTATAAATTCAATCCGCCGCAAGCCACTGACCACTGATCCGGAAAAATAATATTCATTGTATCGCGTGAATTTGGTCTAGTTCCAGATTAAGTCCGAGAACATTTACACGCGGCTCGCCAAGAAATCCGAACTGGCGTTGCTCGGTGTGCTGCTGCACGAGCGCTCGCAGGTCGTCCTGATTCATCTTGCGTTCTTTTGCCACGCGAGGAATCTGAAACTCTGCCGCAGCCGGGGAGATGTCCGGATCCAAGCCGGACGCCGATGCGGTGACCAGATCGATCGGGATCGGGGCGTTTGGATTCTCGGCGTGCAGCGTCTGCACGCTTGCAGAAACGCGGTCGAGCAACGCTTTATTTGTGGGAGCGAGATTCGATCCGCCCGATTGCGTGGGATCGTAGCCTGCCGGACCTGCCGCGGAAGGCCTGGAATGAAAATAGCCCGGAGACGTGAAGGGCTGTCCAATCAGACGCGAACCCACCAGCTTGCCGCGAGACTCAATCAGTTCTCCGTTTGCCCGGCGGGGATATAGCACCTGGGCAAGTCCGGTGACGACCAGCGGATAGACGATCCCGAGAAGCACCGTGGTAGCCAGTGTCATCCAAATCGAAATCAGCAGATTTCTTTTCACGTTGTCCTCATGCCAGACCAATATGAGTGATGATCTCGTCAATCAACTTGATTCCCAGAAATGGGGCGATCACGCCTCCCAGTCCATAGATCAACAGATTTCGGCGCAGCAGTTCTTCCGCGCCCGCCGGGACGTACTTCACGCCCCGCAGAGCAAGCGGGACCAGAGCGATAATAATCAGCGCATTGAAAATCACCGCGGAAAGCACGGCCGACTGCGGCGTCTTCAAACTCATCACGTTCAGTACGCCGAGTTGCGGGAATGCTCCTGCAAACATCGCCGGAATGATGGCGAAATATTTTGCGACGTCATTGGCAACAGAAAACGTCGTCAGCGCGCCTCGAGTGATCAGCAGTTGCTTGCCGATTTCCACAATCTCGATCAACTTCGTGGGATTGGAATCGAGATCGACCATGTTGCCGGCTTCTTTTGCGGCTTGCGTTCCCGCGTTCATGGCCACGCCGACGTCCGCTTGAGCCAATGCGGGAGCGTCATTTGTGCCGTCTCCCGTCATAGCTACTAGTTTGCCTTTGGCCTGCTCGCGGCGAATCAGCGCAAGTTTGTCCTCGGGTTTCGCTTGCGCCAGAAAATCATCCACCCCGGCCTCTCGCGCAATGGCAGCCGCCGTCAGCGGATTATCGCCGGTAATCATCACCGTTCGAATTCCCATCGCGCGCAGTTGATCGAACCGTTCGCGCATCCCGCCTTTCACGATATCCTTCAGGTAGATGGTTCCCAGCACGCGGCGATCTTCCGCCACCAGCAGCGGCGTGCCTCCGGCATTTGAAATCGCCTTGACCGTTTCTTCCACCTCAACTGGAGCGCGGCCGCCGGGCTGAGCACAGTATTGAAGGATGGCGTCCGGAGCGCCTTTGCGGATTTCGCGCCCGTCGAGATCTACTCCTGACATTCTGGTTTGCGCGGAAAATGGAATAAAGGTAGCGGCGTAGGACGAAAGCTCCCGGCCGCGCAGGTTGTATTTTTCCTTGGCCAGAACGACGATCGAGCGACCTTCCGGAGTCTCGTCAGCCAGCGAAGCAAGTTGCGCTGCATCCGCAAGGTCTTGTTCCTTCACGCCGGGTGCCGGAACGAGTTCTGTTGCGCGACGATTCCCCAGCGTGATTGTGCCGGTCTTGTCGAGCAGCAAAGTGTCCACATCCCCCGCCGCTTCTACGGCCCTTCCCGACATTGCAAGCACGTTCCTCTGCACCACGCGGTCCATTCCCGCGATTCCGATGGCGGATAGCAGCCCGCCGATAGTGGTAGGAATCAAGCAGACCAGCAACGCGATCAAAACGAAGACCGATTGAGGAGCGCCGCTATAAATAGCCATGGGCTGAAGTGTGACCACGGCGAGCAGGAAAATAATTGTCAGTCCGGCGAGGAGAATATTGAGGGCAATTTCGTTCGGAGTTTTCTGGCGCTCGGCGCCCTCGACAAGCTTGATCATTCTATCCAGGAATGTTTCTCCCGGATTCGCTGTGATTTTCACGGTGATTTGATCGGAGAGCACGCGCGTCCCACCGGTGACCGCCGAGCGGTCGCCGCCGGACTCGCGGATGACTGGAGCGGATTCTCCGGTGATAGCGGATTCGTCCACCGAGGCCACGCCGACTACCACTTCGCCGTCTCCGGGTATGAATTCTCCCGCAGCAATGACCACTAAGTCTCCGACTCTCAACTTCGACCCGGAGACCTCTTCCAAGGTGCCGTCCGGTTTCATCCGCTTGGCCATTGTTTCCAGGCGAGCTTTGCGCAACGTTTCGGCCTGAGCCTTTCCACGTCCCTCAGCCATGGCTTCGGCGAAATTCGCAAAGAGGACCGTGAACCAGAGCCACAGCGTGATCTGAAGCTCGAATCCGAAGTTGCCGTTGTGGCGCACCAAATCGCTTATGAGCCCGACGCTAGTGACGACGGACCCCACCTCCACCACGAACATGACCGGGTTCTTCATCAGCGTGCGAGGATTCAGCTTTACGAATGAATCCTTCACGGCAACGCCGATAATTCCGGAGGTCCAGAGAGATTTCTTTACTGTATTGGAAGTAATTGTCATCGTAGCCTTAAAAGACCTTTCCAGCGTTCATCAATAAGTGCTCCAGAATCGGCCCCAGACTAAGGGCCGGGAAAAACGTCAGCGCACTGACGATCAGGACGACCGAAACCAACAGAGCCGAGAATAAGGGCGTAGTTACCGGGAAAGTCCCAGCGGATTCCGGCACGATTTTCTTTCGCGCCAGACTCCCTGCAATCGCCAGCACGGGAATAACCATGAAAAATCTTCCAAGCAACATGTCGAACGACATGGTGACGTTGTACCAAAGCGAATTCCAGTTTCCTCCACCGAATGCCGATCCGTTATTCGCCGCTCCCGACGTGTAGGCGTACAAAATCTGGGATAATCCATGAGGCCCGGGATTTGAAATGCCGGCTTTTCCGTAGGAGGTCACTACTCCGATGGCCGTGAAAATAAGTATGATCAGAGAGAAAATGAGCACCGAAAGCATGGCCATTTTCACGTCGTATGCTTCGATTTTCTTGCCGAGATATTCGGGCGTTCGACCAACCATCAATCCAGCGATGAATACGGCCAGGATTACCATCACCAGTACGCCGTAGAGTCCGGCGCCCACTCCCCCGAATACCACTTCGCCCAGCATCATGTTAATCAGCGGTATCATTCCGCCGAGCGGCGTGAAGGAATCGTGCATCCCGTTCACCGCCCCGCAGCTTGCATCTGTCGTTACTGTGGCAAAGAGCGCTGAATTCGCGATCCCGAAGCGCACCTCTTTTCCTTCCATATTGCCGCCCGGCTGAGTGGCGCTTACTTTTTGGTCCGTGCCGTGAAGTAGCGGATTTCCTCTCGATTCCGCCGTGTAAGCGCAGATCACGCCGGCAACAAAGAGCGCGGCCATGGCGCTCCACACCGCCCATCCGTGCTTCTGCGAGCCGGTCATGCGGCCCAGCGTGTAGGTAAGTCCCGCGGGAATGGCGAAAATTAGGATTATCTGAATGAAGTTCGTGAGCGGATTGGGATTCTCATAGGGGTGCGCGCTATTGGCGTTGAAAAACCCACCTCCGTTCGTGCCGAACATCTTGATAACTTCCTGGGATGCCACCGGACCCTGGGGAATCAATTGCTCGGTTATTCGCTGTTGTGTCGTTTTTCCGTCCGCGCCGGTTACTTGCACGGTCTGCGGATCCAAAAGCTGTGTGGTGACGTACGGCTTGAAATTCTGAATCATTCCTTGTGATACGAAAAACAATGCAATCACAATGCAAGCGGGCAGCAGAACCCACAAGATTGCGCGTGTGAGATCCACCCAAAAGTTTCCGAGGGTCTCTTTCTCGCGCCGGGCAATGCCGCGGATCACAGCTATCGCCAGGGCTATCCCTGTCGCAGCGGACATGAAATTGTGATAGGCAAGCCCGGCCATCTGGGTGAAATAACTCATCGTCGTTTCGCCCGAATAGGCTTGCCAGTTCGTATTCGTCGTAAACGACGCGGCGGTGTTAAACGCCAAATCCGGGGCCACGTTCGTCCAGTGTTGGGGATTCCATGGCAGCCAGGCCTGGAAACGCTGGATCAGATAGAGAACGACCATGGATACGCCGCTGAAAAGAAGCATGGCTATCGCGTATTCCGTCCAGCGCATTTCTCTCGTATCGTCCACGCCGGTGACGCGGTACAGCAATCGCTCGAGCGGACGCAACATCGGGTCGAGAAATGTTTTCCCCCCGTCGAATACGCGAGCCATAAAAACGCCCATCGGCTTGGTCAACGCAAAAATAATGAGCAAAAAAAGTCCGATTTGAAACCAGCCATTCGCAGTCATAATTAAAATTTCTCCGGCCAGAGCAGCGCCGCCACCAGGTAAGCGAGCAACAGCACGCAAACTCCCAATAAAATTACATTCCCCGTCATTTCATGTACTCCTTACTTCAGCCGGTCACAGCCCCACACGTACACAATCGCCGCGACGAAAAAACCAATCGTGCACATCACAAAAATAAAATCGCGCATCGTTACTTGCTCCTCCGCTCGCCTAGAGAGACCCAGTGTTCCGGCAGTCTAGAATTTCACCATGATGGACATATCAATAAACGATTCATCCCTGCGAAGATCCGGGAACCACACGCTACTGAGTCCGCCGCCGCAGGCCGTTTCCGCCGGGCCCAGGCTTGTTTGCCCGGACGAGGAACCGTTACTGCAGGCGTAGAATTGGGGAAAGTTGTTATTCCCACCGGGAGGCGTAATCCCGCCGCGGCCAGACCAGTACGGCACATTCGCGTGGCGATAATCGTACTCCCAGCGAAAAGTGACGTATTGCTTGGGCATGTAGTCAAACGTGAATGACGAATCCCAGGCTTTAAAGGGATTCCCAGGGTTCTCCGTAAAGTATGGAGAATTCGTCGAGGCCGTAATGGCGGTCTCTCCATTGATCGGCGGAAGCAGTACCAAATATCGTCCCGGATTGTTGATCTTTCCACCACCAAGCGTTATGGCGAATAGGTCTTTGTGGAACCAGAAGCGGTTGTACAGCATGAATCCCACGAAGCTCTGCTTGGGTCCGCCTTTGTGATCGCCGTAGCAGCTTACGCCACTGCCGTATTCACAACCCAAATCGCCTGTGAGTGTGAACGCCATCTTGTCGAGCGTCCGGCCCGGCCGGTCGTAGTACTTGACCTCAATACTGTTGTCGGTGTGGATGCGCTTTCGGTGGGGAACGAATAGGTCATCCTCACCCAAGCCATAATTGTTGGAGATGACGTTGATGTAGCTTGTGGGAGTCCATTTGAGCTGGCCTCCGAGACCCGGTGTGTGATTGGCCGAGGCGTACGCTTGCCAACCATTGATGAACCAGGGCTCAATCTTCAGATGTTTCGTGGGAAAAATTTGTACGCGCACGCCATTGAAAAACCATGGAGTGTTGGAGGAAACGTAGGAGGGTTGATAGGCCCAATTATCGAAGTTGTAGTAACTGAACAGGCCGACATAGGACATGAAAATCCCGGCGTCAACGTTGATCCCGTCCAGTACGTTGAAGTGATATCCACCATATGCTTCTGATATGTAGCGGTACGCATCGGCGAGATCCCATTGACCATGCCCGGGGCTGGGGTCATTCCGAGGCGTGGTCACCGAATACATGCCGAACTGGGTCATAAATCTGGCGCGAACATTGTCATAGTGGAAGTCGCCGCCGATCCCGAGTTGCTCCAGTTGGACTTCTTGCGACCGGAAAAGCTCACTTGAGCCGCCCATCGAGTGGTCCGTCGGATGGTTGAAGTCGAAAACATAGTCGGTGTCAGTTCTGATCTCTGGCGTAAAGAATTTCGTGTCCCAATATATATCCTTAGTGCGGGGATTGCCGTTTAACCAAGTCCAGTCCGCATCCGAAAACGGCTCTACTTTACCGCCCGCGGCAGCGGGGGTTTGCGCGGCCGTTGGCTCGCTTTGCGCTTGCGCAGTTAATGGTGCGGAGGTCGCTGCTGTACTGGAAGAGGACGTTGCTACCGGAGGAGCAGACGGGACAGGTGCCGAAGCTTTTGGCGATAGCGGCGCTTCCGCGGGACGAGCCTTCAGCTCCGCTTCCAGTTGCTCGATGCGTGCTTCCATCGCCTCAAGCTTCTTCGCCACGGCCGGGGGTATTTGCTGATCCGCAGCGCTCGCCTGTTGACCGGAGGCTTGGCCGCTTGTTTGTGCGAAGCAAGGATGCGACCCCAGCACCAAGGCCAGCGCGCAAAAACCGATTTGCAATTTAAAGGACGATATGATCCTCAGCATGGAAATTTTCTCCCTTTTTAAGTCAATCTGGCTCGTCTAGGTGCGCTTTCGGCACCTTTCTCTTCGGCCGGATCACTGCCGGCCGTGTGCCGGAACTCATTCGGTTGCGCTTTTCGTCGAATACGAAATGCACGAAAACGAAGAGATAAAAGCTCACCCCCGCTACCCATAGAGCCAGCAAAATCAGGGCCATTCGGGTTGGTGCCTCCCGCGGACTTCAGGCCACCCCTCGCTTTAGTTTCTGCACATGCGACGCCTCGGGCATCCGACGTTTTGGCAGTGACGGAACTCACTCAGCGTTTCGATGTGCGCCACACACTGCCAGGGGGCATCGTTTCTTCAGAAACCTAAGTGCCGAAAAATCCTACAGCCTGGGCATTAGGGAGTCATAAGCGGGACGTAAGGATTTCGTAATGAAAAAACGGGGCCTGTATCGATTTGGAACGGGTTAGCCTTCGAGTTTAAATCTTGTTGCGGCCAGCGCATAAAGTCTTCGCCACAAAAGGCGATTGATGGTTACCACCATCGCGGCCATCAGAATCGTTGCGGCCATCAGAACGCGGAAGTTTCCCGTGTCGGTCGCATTGCTGATTACCGATCCGAGGCCCGTTACAGTATATGTGTGGCCCTTGAAGCGGAAATATTCCGCGATGATGCTCGCGTTCCAGGCACCGCCGGACGCGGTGACAAAACCCGTCACGAGATAGGGAAATATCGCGGGCAAGTACAGTTCGCGCCATCTTTCAAGTTTGTCGAAGCGGAACACATTGCACACTTCTTTCAAATCCGTCGGTATCGCCATCGCTCCCGCAATTACGTTGAACAGGATGTACCACTGCGTTCCCAACAGCAGCAGCACGATGGAACCGATTCCGAGTCCGCCTCCGGCTCGAATGAGCACGAGGAGAATAATCGGAAATAGCGCCGTGGCCGGGACCGACGCGGCGATTTGCGCCAGTGGTTGCACAATTGCAGAAAGTTTCGGTTTCAGGCCAACGATCACCCCCGCGGGAATTGTCCAAAGTCCAGCGAGCACCAGAATAAACGCCACTCGAAGAAGCGTAGCGCCGGCTCCCACGAAGATGCCGCGCACTTCCGCGATTGTGAGCCCAGCCAGCAAGATACTCATCTTCACGAATGCATAGGCCAGGCCGGCTATCATCGCGGCCAAGAGAGCCCGCGATATCCATTTGCCCATCGTGCCGGGCTTTCCGTTCTCGCCGGCCGCGGCATGCCGGTTTGCGAAATATAAACTCAGATACTCGCGCAACGGCCTCACTGCCACGCGAGCCAGAAACGGCAGAACCTTGGAGCGCTGCAGGAAATCCAGAACAAATGAGCGCGGCGGTTCCACGGACTCCACTTGTTCGAATTTGAATTTCTCCGACCACGCGATTACGGGCCGCCAGATTAGCTGATCGATCAGCACGATGATTCCGATCATCACTCCAAGTCCCCAAACGATCGCTCGGGTATCGCCGGCATTGGCCGCCGTTTGTAAATACGAGCCCAGGCCGGGAAGGCGCAGATCGCGGTTCCCCAAAATAAACATCTCGCAGGCCATTAGAAAAAACCAGCCGCCCGCCACAGACATCATGGAATTCCACACCAGGCCGATCGCCGCGTACGGCAGCTCCATCTGCGTAAATCTTTGCCACCAGCTCCAGCGGTATACTTGCGCTACTTCCCTCATTTCGCGGGGAATACTTTTCAACGAGGAATAGAAACTGAAGGTCATGTTCCACACCTGCCCGGTAAAAATCAGCAGGATGGACCCAAGTTCGACGCCCAGTTGCCTGGTGGGAAACAGTGCGACCATCGAGAGCATCACGCCGGGCAGGAAACTTAGAACCGGAATTGACTGTAGCGTGTCGAGCAATGGAATCATGAATTTTTCAGCTCTCGCGTTATACGCTGCGATATAGCCATACACCAGAGTGAACGCCAGGCTGAATACATAAGCTATTGCGATGCGTAACACGGAAAACATCGCATACTTCGGCAGCGCACCCACCCGCAATTGAATTGCGGTCCCCGCATTCGCCGGCGCCATCCAGTAATGAGTCATGGACAGCAAGGCGTAAAACAGCGCGAACCCCGCGAAAATAATCGGGAGGTCTTGCAAGATGGATGGCACAGCTCGGGGGATGGTTCCCCAGGTCAAGATTCCCGCCGATGTTTTAGCGCGAGGCATCAGTGCAGAGGAGCAGCTTCTTGGGAATTCGCGGCTTCTCCGGCGAGAATTAATCGCAGCCGATCACTAGCCGAGTCATAGGTGAAAAGATCCGCGTAGCGGCCCCAATTTAATGCGGTTTCGATCTGCTGCTCCACGTCGTGGGCCGGAAGGCGCTCGTCCAGTAAATCGCGGAAAAATTCCACGGGCATGGTGTGGTCGGACTTATTCTCCAGCGCCGTAACGATCTGCTGCATCAACGGCACATGCGTCAAAGCTTCGCGGAACAATCGCTTTCGAGTGGGAATATCCGCTTCGGCAAAGGTTCGCCCCGGCGGCGTAATCTTGACGTCTCCTTCATGAGCGGTGGCGAATGCCAGCATGGTGGCAGCGTCCAGAATCGGAAGCAGGTCGTCCACTTCGAGCAAAAGCGTCTCGGCCACGTGATAAAGGTCCTCTTCTCCCCCGCGGTCCATCAAGAGTTCGAGCAAGCCCGCAACGCCTCCGGGTCGGGCGTGAGGCAGCATCGGAGTGGGTTGCTTGGCCATGGCCGAAGGCGGCGCAAGCGTAAGTTCCGGCTTGGTCATTACTTTGTAAATGTAATCGACGTAAGGAAAGAAAGCGGCGGATTTTCGGTCTCTCGGCTGCGGCAAGGCAATGCGAAAATCCGCTCTGATACGCGCGGGATTGCGCCCCAGGACGATCACGCGATCCGCTAATAAGACTGCTTCCTCAATGTTGTGAGTCACGATAAAAATGCTGCGAGTGGGGATTTTTTTTGCCAGCCATAGCTCCATCAAATCGCCGCGCAGGTTTTCCGCAGTCAACACGTCTAACGCCGAAAACGGCTCGTCCATGAATAAGACTTCCGGCTCCACCGCCAAGGCCCGCGCGAATCCCACGCGCTGTTTCATTCCGCCGGATAATTCTTTCGGATACGCGGTCTCAAAATTTTTCAATCCCACCGAATCCAAAGCTTTCAACGCGCGGCGATGCCGCTCGTCATGCTCCATGCCACGAGCGAGCAATGGCGACTCCACATTTTCCAGTACCGTAAGCCACGGGAACAACGCGAAGCTTTGAAACACAATCGCGACGTTGGGACTGCACGCGCCCACAGGCTTCCCGTGCCAGAGCACTTCACCCGCCGTCGGCGCAGCCAAACCGGAGAGAATTCGCAGTAAAGTGGATTTCCCAGAGCCGGATGGCCCCAGCAGAGCGATAATCGTGCCCGACTCCAACGACAAATCAACAGGCGCGATCACCTGAATGTCGCTTCCATCCTTCTGCTTGAAACTCTTTTCGATTCCCCTCGCCTCAATAATCGGCTTCTCGTCAGCCGCGGGCTGCGCAGCAATCTCTTTTTCTTGCGCAAGCTCAGATATTTCCGCCACCCCCGAGGCGGCCCCGGAACCCGCCTCGGCGAGTTCGTCCATCAACGATGTCCAGGCTTCCTCAGGCAGCGCGTCCAGAAAATGGTCTCGCTCCCCTGGATTCATCGCTTCCACAATCGAGGCCATTTCTTGAACAGGCCGCGAATGCAGTAAGACGTATGCATGGAAGTACGGCAGATGATTGATAATCGTGGCCGCCAGTGGAATCGGGAGTTGCCGGAACAGAAGTTGCTGCTCTTCGAACCGCATGCCCATGATCAGATCCGCAGCGGCACTAGGGCTCAATCCTCGCAGCAGTTCGAACAAGGACTCCCATTTCCTTTGGGACAGAAGCTCTTGAAGTTTTTCGGCCATTGGCGGAGTCATATTTTCACCGCACAGCCTACTACGGTTTTCTGAGGATGAAACTACGGATTGCGTGGGCCCACGGATTGAGACGTGTTAGTCGATGGTCCTGACGTTACTTCGTCGGCTCGCGTACCAACACGGGTTGTACCCGGAATGAGGAAAAAGTGAATGGACGCACACTTCGGTTTGAGGCTGATCAAAATAGACTTCGGCCTTGCCGTCCTTGAGCGCGCTCGCGTAATAGTAAGTCACCGACCCCAGAGCGTTGCCGACGGCGGGGTTGCTCGAGCGGTGCAAGAACCATGCCCAATCAGCTATGTAGATCACCAAGAGCATGGCAATCGTTGTAAGGAGTATGCGCTTGGCACTCATGCGTAGCGGCCCACTCGGCCATTCTACAGCTTATCCGCCTATGCGCGGTTCGCCGAGTTCCTGAACATTTCCGTTGGGAAGTTCGTCGGCACGCCGCTTCGGAGCCATGTTTCCTCCTCCGCAAAGGAAGGGCTTTCGGAACTGCTTGAGGAGAGCCTCCGTGGAAACTCCAAGGGTGACGTTGTAAATCGAGCAAAAGCCTCACCGTTAACCACAATTAAACTACAGGAACTCAGCTTCCGCTCTACAGCCTTCCCCGCATGGTGATTCCACTCCGGTTAACCGTATAGTGCCCGCCATCCACAACGGCGCCAGCTTTTAGCCGTTTGCGCCAATTGGCATCGAAACTAGACGGACGTACGACGGAGGAGACAAGCCCCATGCTCAGGACCATTCTAATCATATTCGTAGTGTTATTGCTGTTGGGAGCGCTTCCCACGTGGCCCTATAGCGCAGGCTGGGGTTACTACCCTAGCGGCGGCCTAGGCCTGATCCTCATCATCCTCGTGGTTCTCATACTGGCAGACCGTCTATAACCTTTAAACGACGGTTGCGCACGGGAGCATTGACGCGCTCGAGCTCTCGGGTTAGTCTCGCTCCAGACCGAACAAGAAGCTACAACCCTCTTGGGAGTGATTTATGCCCAGCTCAACCTGGAAAGGCTACCTGACCTTCGGATTGATCTCTATCCCTATTCGGCTTTCCCCGGCGGCGCGCACGGAACGAATCAGCTTCAATCAGCTCCACAAAGTCTGTCATACGCGCCTGAAACAGCCTTTGTTTTGCCCCACTTGCGACCGCATGGTAGAGCGCTCGGAAGTCGAAAAAGGGTACGAGTACGAAAAGGGCCAATATCTACTCTTCACTCAGGAAGAACTCGACGAAGTTGAGCCAGAAACCGCACACACCATGGAAATTCTCGAATTCGTCAAGCTCGGCGAAGTCGATCCGGTCTACTTTGATGCTTCTTACTACATCGCCCCAGAAGAAGCCGGCCAGCGGGCCTATCAACTCCTGACCGAAGCCATGGAAAAATCCGGATACGCGGGTATCGCGAAAATCGCCATGCACAACCGCGAGTACATCGTGATCATTCGCCCGCGCGAGCATGGACTAACTCTCCACACCATGTTCTATTCGAATGAAATTCGCGCCGAGGCTGATTACGGGCACACCGATAAGAGCCAAATAAAAGACCAGGAGCGCACGCTTGCTCAGCAGCTTATCGAGAGCCTGGCCGCTCCTTTTGAGCCCGACAAGTACCACGACACCTATCAGGCTGGTTTGCAGAATTTAATTGAAGCCAAGAGCAGCGGTCGAAAAATTACGGCGATGCCGCACGGGCCGGCTAAAGCGCCCGTGATCGATTTAATGGAAGCATTGAAGAAAAGTCTGGCCAAGAAACCCGCAGCCGTGGCGGAAAAGAAACCCTCCGTGGTTCGAGCGGCGAAGACCGAAAGAAAGCAGGGAAGAAAAACAGGCTAATCTTCGAGTGTTGCGACAAAAGGTACGAGCCTTTCCAGAGCCTCAATAGCGTAGATTTCGCTGCGAATCCCCTTCCAGCCGGGACTTCGGAATCAATATGCCAAACGCTTTGCCCGATCAAGCCAAAAGAAATCCCACGCAGTACAACATCGAAGCGATTGCGAAACTGGAGCAGGACGCGCTCAAGCGCCGAACTGCGGCCGAACGCATAAGCGAGACCATAGCAAAATTTATCGGTAGCGTGGCTTTCCTGCTGTTGCAAATTCTCCTGGTACTCGCCTGGAGCGCCATCAATCTAAACTTGATCCCGGGCGTAAAACCTTTCGATCCATTCCCTTTTGGCATTCTTGCCCTCATCATTTCATCTGAAAGCGTCGTCCTCACTATTTTTGTGTTGCTCAGCCAAAACCGCATGACCCGGCAGGCGGAAAGGCGCTCGCACCTCGATCTGCAGGTCAGCATGCTCGCCGAACAGGAACTTACCACAATGCTTGAGATGCAACGGAAGATCTGCCAGCACATGGGCGTCGATATCGCATCTTCTAATCAAGAACTTCAGGGCTTTGCCGATGCGACCGATGTACACAAGCTGGCTAGCGAATTAGAGGACAAGCTTCCCGAGCAATAACTTCCTCAAGGGTTCTACGGGAATCTGCTTTCTGTTCTAATGATTTCACCCGATATCCCCTCATTCAGGCGCTACGTATCATTTCACTGAAGAAGTTATTCGAATAAAAGCGAGTTAGGGCAGAATTTCGGGTAATCATCCTAAAGCTCTCAAGGAGATCCAAATGGAACACAAAGACCTTATGGAACTATTTGTCGACGAACTGAAGGATATCTATAGCGCAGAAAACCAACTGATCAAGGCCTTGCCGAAGATGGCCAAGGCCGCCACGTCCGGAAATCTCCGCGCTGGATTCGAACACCATCTAGAACAGACCAAAGAGCACGCTCGCCGAATCGAGGAAATCTGCACGGAGCTTGGCGAAAAACCGACCGGCAAGAAATGTGGTGGAATGGAAGGGCTTATCGGGGAAGGAAAAGAAATGATGGACGAATTCGAAGGGGACGTGTTGGACGCAGCCTTGATCTCCGCGGCCCAGCGCGTCGAGCATTACGAAATCGCGGCGTACGGCACGGTTCGTACTTATGCTGAACTTCTCGGTAACGATCGGGCGGTGGAACTCCTTGAGGAAACTCTCGAGGAAGAGAAAGAAACGGATCAGAAACTGACGGAGCTTGCGGTCACGATTAACGTAGACGCCATCAATCCCGAAGCTTCCAATGAAGAAGAGGTTCCAGTTGCTAATAAACCCAAGTCCAAGGCTGCACGCGCTTAACTAGGTTACTCTTGTTGGCGGGAAGGCATTTGGCCGGCAATGCGAGCCTTCCCGCCCGACAGGCTTTGTCCCTTCATCTTCAAGTCCGTTTTCTCCCCTCTCGTTTTATGCCATTCTTGGACCGTCTTGTGCCGCAGGCACATCGAATAAGAAAGAGGCTCAGAAGAATGGCGGATCGGCATCGAGTGGTGATTCTCGGCGGGGGCTTTGGCGGCCTCAGCGCCACCCACAAATTAAAGCACGCTCCAGTTGAAATCACACTTCTGGATCGCTGCAACTACCATCTATTTCAGCCGCTGCTCTATCAAGTGGCGACTGGTTCGCTCTCCCCTGCCAACATTGCCGCTCCGCTGCGGCAAATTCTTGCCGGCCAGAAAAATGCAAGAGTTTTGCTGGCTGAAGCCGTGCATATTGATGCCGCGAATCGGCGCGTCATTTTAAGTGACGGCGCGGTCTCCTACGACACGCTGGTGGTCGCCACCGGCGCGACCCATCAGTATTTCGGCCACGATGAATGGGAGGAGTTCGCTCCTGGCCTGAAAACAGTGGAAGACGCCACAGCCATGCGCGGCCGCATCCTCCTTGCTTTCGAAGCGGCTGAACGCGAGCGCGATCAGGCGAAACTGAAAGCGTGGATGACGTTTGTGATTGTCGGCGGCGGCCCGACCGGCGCGGAACTTGCCGGCGCGTTGGGTGAAATCGCTCACGACACCCTCTCGCACGATTTTCGCGACATCGACCCTTCGCAATCGCAAATCATTCTGGTCGAAGGCGCGGACCGCGCTCTACCTTCTTACCCGCCGAAACTTTCCGAAGCAGCGCGCAAAATGCTCGTCAAGCTCGGAGTCGTGGTGCGCACAGGCGCGATGGTCACAAACATTCAGGCCGAGTCGGTGACCATCAAACAGGGCGACCGCACGGAATCGATTCCCACTCGCACGGTGCTGTGGGCCGCTGGAGTTCTAGCTTCACCGCTCGGCCGTATCCTTTCGAAAGAAGCGGGCGCAACACTCGACAATGCCGGCCGCGTGGTTGTGAATCCGGATCTGACGATTCCGGGACATCCGGAGATTTTCGTTATCGGGGATTTGGCGAATTTCAGCCATCAAACGGGCAAGCCTCTTCCGGGCGTTGCGCAACCGGCCATTCAGCAAGGTGCGTACGTCGGAAAGCTAATTCAGGCGCGCCTGAGAAACAAACAGTTGCCGCCGTTCCACTATTTCGATAAGGGAAATCTTGCGACGATTGGGCGCGGCGCCGCTGTGGCAGATCTAAACTGGCTGCAAATTTCGGGCTGGCCCGCCTGGCTGATCTGGGTCTTCATCCACCTGCTTTACATCATTGAATTCCAAAACCGTCTGCTGATTTTGCTGCAATGGGCTTGGCTTTACATCACCTTCGATCGCTCCGCGCGCTTAATCACAGGCAAGAATCCGCTTCCTCTGGATTTGTGATCCATGAGTACGTCGCTGAAGGCGCGCACTCATCCGGCTCTGATTGCCTCGGAGAAATTGGCAGCGCCCCAAGGCAAGCCTGCGCCTCCTGGTCTTCTCCATGGAGGACGGCGCGGGGATGAGTAGGCAGGGCGTAGGAATATCAGAGCGCCGAGAAAATGTGAAAGCTGGCGAAACCGAGTGCGGCTCCAATAGCCGAGCCTGCCAGAACATCGCTAAGGAAATGCATTCCGAGGATGATTCGTGAAGAAGCAATCAAGAACGCGACCGCGAGCAAGCAGCCCTGAAGGTCAGGGTAGAAGAGCCCGATGGACAGCGCGACCGCAAAAGCAGTGATGGAATGTCCGGAGGGAAATGAATACTTGTCGGGCGGCAGGATCGAGGCCCAGCAGTGCGGTTCGATCTCGCACGGGCGTTGCCGCCGGCTCGTGCGCTTGAGTGCGCGGAAGAGAAAGATGCCGGCAGCGGCAGCCGACGCGCCTGCGCCAATCGCCAAGAACCTGCGATCGCCACCGTAAAGCAGCAGAATCATGCCCAGCGCATACCACAACCAGCCGTCCCCGAGCCGCGTCGTTACAATCATCAAAATGCGAAACCAACGCGGAGCGCGCCAGCGGTGCACGCGGCGCATCAAGCGATGATCGTTCGACTGAATCTGGTTCCACACCGATTTCGCTACCGTCATATGAACTCCTCCGCAGCGGGCTGCGGCATCGAGATCCAGCGGGGATATTTTCGGACGTTCGATTCGCCAAGAATTTCTTCCGCCCAGTGGCGGCCGAATCTTTTTTCCTGGTAATAGTTCAAACAGGTGATAGCTGGGATCAGTACGGCGAGCGGCGACAGCAGGGCGGTCCAGGATTTTTCGCGCATCATTTCGGCCGCGATTACAAACACGTCCCGCGTGAGTTTTTTAAAACTGCCTGATTCTCCGGCTACGCGCCCCATCCCACCGCGCAATCCCGCAAAGAATTCTTCTTTATCGCGTGCGCCCGGAACAGCCGTGTATGCGCTTCCAGCGGACGGAAGGGCGTGCGCGTCGCTCCCGCCGATGGCGATCTTGTGCCAGCGCTTCCCAAGTTGCGCGGCCTGGCTGTTAGTGCTCTCGAGCATGTGACTGTTGCGCGTTTCTACGGCCGGAAAGTATCTTCGAAACCACTCAAAATCCTCGGTCTCGCGCCTGCCTGTAACGCTCGAGAAAACGTGATTGATGCTGAAGAAAAGCCGGCGCTCGGTGAGATACATCAGCAACGCGACCAGGTCGTTGCGCCGCCGCAGGAGTTGGGTATGTTGCCGCTCGCTCAGGTCGTACACGCCGATGTGAGCTTCGGTGCCGCTCGGCATTCTGCAAGTTAGCTCCTCACTCACGAAGAAGTCCGGATGGCGCCGCAATTTTTCCGCTCCCTCGATCGAGTCATGGTCGGTAAGCGTAAACAGGCTCATGCCGCGCTGGCGCAGCAGAGCGTAGAGCTGCTCAGGATCGCTATAACTTTCGCGACAGAATTTTCGGGCAAAGGGAGTGGTGCAGGCTCCAGAAAAGTACGAGTGGACATGAAGGTCGCACTTCACAACGACAAGAGTAGAAGACGCGCGTTACAGGGAGATTACAACCAGGCTAATCTTAAGAAAATACAGCTACTTAACTACTTGGACACCCAAATCGGAACTTTAACATTGCTGTAGCAAAGGACGGCATCACGGCTGCCAGACTGCGCCCGCATGGAGCGAATAGAGTTCTGTTTCTTTGACGCTGGCGGGGGCCATCGCGCGGCTGCTACTGCGCTCGAAATGTCCATTCGGGCGCAGGGGCTCCCTTGGGATGTTCGGCTGACAAATCTGCAGGAGTTACTCGACCAGCTGGATGTCCTCAAGAAATTCACTGGGGTACGTATCCAGGATTGCTATAACAACATGCTGCGAACTGGCTGGACCCTAGGCAGCACCCAGCTCATGAAGGTGCTGCAGCTGGCAATCCGAGGCTATCATCGCACTACGGTCCGCCTACTCGAGCGCCATTGGAGGGAAACGCAGCCGCGGATGACTGTGTCATTCGTGCCACACTTTAATCGAGCGCTTTACGAAAGCTTTCATCGTGCATTTCCTGGACGACCATTCGTCACCGTGCTTACGGATGTTGCCGATTTTCCGCCGCATTTTTGGATCGAGCGCAATCAGAAGCAACATTTCGTTTGCGGTTCGAAGCGTGCGGTTGAGCAAGCCCATGAGCTAGGCCATTCGGACGACCGTATCTTCCGCGCCTCCGGGATGATTCTTCATCCCCGCTTTTACGAGGCCCCCGTGGAAGATCGCATCGGGGAGCAGCAGCGTTTAGGCCTTCGTCCCGATCTGCCGACCGGGCTGATTCTTTTTGGCGGACACGGCTCCAAAGTCATCTTGGAAATCGTGGAACAGCTGGATCGTTCCGCGTTGGAACTTCAGTTGATCGTCATCTGCGGGAAAAATGACAAACTTGCGGCCGCCCTGCGCGCTCGGAAGTTTCGGTTTCCAATTTTTGTCGAAGGATTTACGACCCGTGTGAATTACTACATGCAGCTCGCGGATTTTTTTATCGGCAAGCCCGGCCCCGGAAGTTTAAGCGAAGCTCTTGCGATGCGGCTTCCCGTGATCGTGGAAAGAAACGCATGGACGCTGCCTCAGGAGCGTTACAACGCGGATTGGATCCTTGAAAACGAAGCCGGCGTTGTGCTGCACAGTTTTCGCGGCATCGATAAAGCCGTTGCGCAGCTGATCGAACCAGCAGCTCTGGCGCGTTATCGCGACAATGCCGCGGCTATGAAAAATCAAGCTGTCTTCGAAATCCCGGGCTTCCTGAAAAGAATCCTCGAACAGACCGGCCAAGCAAACGAGAAGAACCACAGCGGCGTGCTCGCTGCCCGGCTTACCTAGGGAAATACTGAGGTAGGCGGGATTCCGCCAGCCGCTAAGCTTGCGCCCGACTCGCGCCCGACTCGACCGGAATCGGGCAATATGGCAACATAGGTATTGGAGTTTCGTCAGAATCGAGTGAAGGGAGTTGAAGCTATGGCTAAGGCTACATTCGCAGCAGGGTGTTTCTGGGGCGTGGAGGACGCATTCCGGCAGGTGGAAGGCGTCACTTCCGTGACCTCCGGTTACACCGGCGGCACGATGAAGAATCCGACTTACAAGGATGTTTGCGGCGGACGCACGGGGCACGCCGAAGCTGTCCAGGTGGAATTTGATCCAAGCAGAGTTTCCTACCTCGAACTTCTCGCCGTCTTCTGGAAGAGTCACGACCCAACGACGTTGAACCGCCAAGGTCCCGACGTCGGCTCACAGTATCGTTCGGCTATTTTTTTCCACGATGCACAGCAGGAGGCCGCAGCTCGCGCGTCAAAAGACGTGTTAGTTAAGGAAGGAGTCTTCAAGAAACCCATCGTGACCGAAATTGTCCCGGCTTCGGAATTTTATCGCGCCGAGGAATACCACCAGCAATACTTCGAGAAACAGGGAATTAAATCCTGCCACATACAATAAAACGGCAAGTGCACTGAAACGTTTCTTCTGATTTTTCGAGTACCGAAACCGGGTGACTATTGCTTTTAGGGGAGGCCGGGTGTATGTTCCGGGTCGGGCGCCAGTTTAGAATGGACATTTCAGCTGAATGGAGCCTGCCTCGCGAGGAGGAATTATCGATATGCTTCGCAAAATGAGTTTAGGAATTGTTGCAGGCGCCGCATTGACGCTGATTTCACCGATTTTTTTGCCGAATCACACCCGGGCGGCAGCTCAGGACAACTCCAAATCCGAGAAAATAGAGAGGACCACCGTGCTGGCGCATCTGCCAGTGCCTGGATCAGCGGTAAGACAGATTTTTTTGCAACAAGAGAACGGGGCGCAATATCTCTATCTGCAACAGAACGTGCACTTCACTGTAGTGAACGTCACCGATCCGAAAAACCCGCAGATCGTTGAGCGCGTGGCTTCGGGAGGCAAATTGACTGACGTCGGCGCCGGACTCGCCATCGCGATTCAATCCGATAAGTCGGGACAAGGCACTGCCCCCACACAGAGCGTAAGGCTGATGGATCTGAGCGACCCGAAGAATCCGCGTACGGTCAAGTCGTTTGACGGGGTCACAAGCATATATTCCGAGGACGGCCGACACTTGATCTACCTAACGAATAGTGAAGGATTGTGGATCGTCAAGCATTCCGAGACGCACCGGTTGCCGCTATGCAATTCGGATTCATGGGAGGAAGCTATCGCCCAGTGCCAGTAAACGAGTTGTTATAGCCGCTTGAGGGCCGAGTGGCCGCACGATTTCCGGTTTCTCGATTCCACACAATCCCGCGAGGTAAATCTCTGCTCCATAAACCAGTCTGATAGAGCTGCAGTCTGGCTCACTTGCTGCCTGGCTCTCCGCCAGTTCCAATCGAGCGTTGGAATACCCTCTGACGATATCGAGATCTCGCACCCTAGCTGGTGCGACCTAATCGAAGGAATGAAGATTTGTCAAAATCAGTAAGAAACGGTCGCAAGGAAACACATACCGTATTGGTAGCGATACCGGGACTCGAACCCGGATTTGAGCCTTGAGAGGGCTCCGTCCTAACCTTTAGACGATATCGCCATGGGTGTGAATCGGACGTAATTTTCGCATGAGTGAATTATCGGTGCAAGTACCCGCAACAGACTCCGCGGATGTCCGCTAGGCTTGCGCTCACGCAGGCCCTCTCTCGTCAAGGATTGTTCCCGTTTCGAACTACTTTGCATCTATCGCGCGCGAACATGAAGCCAAAAGCGGCGGGAAGGGTTAGTCACACACAATTCACATTCCTGTCACAGCGGATTCAAACAGGACGCATAAGGTTCGTGCGCCGCGACTTGTGTCTGGTGTGCGTGCCGCGGGTAAAGCCGTCCATAAGTTTTGCTCGGTCGGTAGCTCGATAGTATGAAGTGACTAAATTGAAAATCTTCTGTAATTTATGGCCCGTGCCGGGGGATACCAGGGCGCAACTTCCATGGATGCCGTTCGAAACCCAGCCTTCGGTTCAGCACCGGAAGTGCACTTTCAGGAATTAAGCAGGGATTCAGAAGTGAAATTCAAGGAGGAAGGAATGCGAATTTTTGTAACGTGGCTTTTGGCGTTCGGCATGATTGTATCGCCGGCGATGGCGGGAACTGACGGAACAGGAGACGCGAAGAATGCGACAGCGTCCAACACAACTAACAGTACCACCACTGCGGACAAGGAAAAGGCTGGAGACACCACGACGCCTGCAGCAAAGACAGATGCGGGAAAGCCGGCGCCTGCGAGCCTGGAGAGCGAACTTCAGCAACTCCGGGATCTCATCGAGGCTCAATCCAAGCTGCTGCAAGCGCAAAGCGAACAACTGAAGGAACAGCAGCAGAGAATGCAAGTGCTGGAGAGCGAAGTCAGCTCCAGCAGCGTCCGCGAGGGCTTCGTAGCCACCACCAACAGTACGGATCCCGACGGCCACACGGCCGGCGTTGCTTCCACTCCGGTCGGTGGCATGCCGACAGGTACGGGCAACGGGTCGCCGCAATTGGGCAATGAAACACCAGCCGCCATTCACTTCAAGGGAATCACGATTACACCCGGAGGTTTCCTGGCCGCAGAAACGGTTTTCCGCAATAAGGCCATGGGCGCGGACATCAACACTCCCTTCAACAGCGTCCCGTTCCCCGGCAACTCGGGAGGCCAGACAACGGAATTCAACGGCAGCGCACGTCAGTCCCGGCTCAGCATGCTAGCCGAGGGCAAACTCGTAAACGTAAAGCTCACGGGCTACGTCGAGACCGACTTCCTCGGCGCGGGTATTACTTCGAACGACAATGAGAGTAACAGCTACGTACTTCGTCTACGCCAAGGATGGGGCCAAGCCAAGTTCGATAATGGCTGGAGCGTCACGGGCGGCCAGATGTGGAGCTTGGTCACCGAAACAAAGAAGGCCGTAGATAACCGTTCGGAAGGTGTTCCGCTGACCATAGACCCGCAGTACACGGTCGGTTTTAGCTGGGCGCGGCAGTACGGTTTCCGCGTAGCCAAGACTTTTGGAGATAAATTTACTCTGGCAGCTTCGGTAGAGGAATCTGCAACCACCGCGACGGTTCACGGCAATCCAACGATCACTGATCTCAGCTTCACCAACGGGAACCAGTCCGATGTAACCACTCCGACACTGTCCACTACGACCTATAACAATTTCCTCATCGGCGCTCCAGGCGTCAGTTCCGGACTTTACAATCCAACCGGGACCTACGCCTATAGCAAGACGCCGGACTTCGTTTTCAAGGCTGCTGTAGATCCAGGCTGGGGACACTTCGAAGTTTTCGGATTGGTATCAGAATTTCGAGATCGAGCCTACCCATGCTACTACGCAAACGGCGGGTTCAACAACGGCACGACACCCAATCCCAATTTCCCGGACATTCCAGCCACGGCTTGCCTGCTAACAGGCTCAAACAGTCCAACTTCGGGCGCCTTTAACAACTCAAGAACCGGCGGTGGAATTGGCGCAAACGCTCGCGTGCCTCTGCTCAGCAAGAAGGTCGAAATCGGGGTTCACTTCCTGGGCGGAAACGGGATTGGCCGCTATGGCACGTCCGGCTTGCCGGATTCAACGGTCCGTCCTGACGGAACACTCGCGCTGCTCCGGAACTATCAGGCCTTGGGCACGATCGAATTGCATCCCACGCCAAAGTTGGATGTTTATATGTACGTTGGCGGGGAATATTCGGCCCGAGCGTCATACACCTTCACCAATGCAGTCACCGGTGCCACTGGCCACGAAGGGTACGGCTCGCCCTCCATCAGAAACGACGGGTGCAATGTTGAACCGCTGCCCGTGGCCACTCCAGGTAACCCTCCGAATACGACAGGCGTTCTGGGATCCACTGGTTTTATTCCCGGCTCGCTGTCTAACTGCGCCGGAGATGCCCGGAACATCATCGAAGGCACGCTGGGATTCTGGTATCGCATCTATGCAGGAGAGAAGGGCCGCATCCAGTGGGGACCGCAGTACTCCTACATAGTGCGCAACACCTGGGTCGGCTCTACCGGTACAGCAGGCGTTTCTTCGCAGCCACACGGAATCGACAATATGATCTTCACGTCGTTCCGTTATTACCTGCCTTAGATCAAATGGCACGATTGCGGGACGCCCAGTGTATCGGGCGTCCCGTATTTTTTTAGGCCGACCGATCCAGCATTTCGACACAAGCCTAATTCCCATTCTTGCTTTCACCACGCCGGGCAGCCATAATCGAGGAGTGCTTAGAGTAAGAGTGAGCGAGCTGATGAGAAGCCGGTTATTCAAGGCCAGCCTTCAAATCGCAACGGTCGTCTTGCTGCTGTTCGCGGTCGCAGGATTGTCGACGCTCGCTAAAAACAGCCAGTATTTCGCGAAGTCAAATCCCACGCATTACGTCAATATCGCAACCAAGATGAAAGTGGCTCCGACGCCGGTAGCCTTAGAGCGAGCGCCGCTCTGTCCCGTCGCGAGGGTTCTTCCGCCACAACCGTTTGCTACGAGAAATCATGGAGTCGAGGAGATTTGCCTTCCTTCTCCTTCCATCGCGGTCACTGTTTCTATTCAGCATCGCTCTCCCCCTTCTTCCCGGTCTTAAAACAGGCATGTTTCTCAGTGAACTTTCAGCTTAATTCTTTGAGTTAAGCTGCGGGCCTTCTGTTGTCGAGTTTTTCGCGGGCCGTTTACGCGACAGGAGTTGACATGAATACGGAGCCTTTCTCGCCCGAAGTCCTTAGCCAGTTGCGCGAGCTCAGCACATGCATCGTAGCCAGCGCAATTGAAACATTTAATGTACGCCTGCGAAACATAGGCTTTACAAATTCGAGCATCCGCTGCATTTTCCCGGAACTTCCGCGACTGGTGGGCTATGCCGCCACGGCGAGAATCCGCAGCGCGGATCCTCCGATGGAGGGGCACAGCTATTACGCCCGGCCGGAGTGGTGGCAGTACATACAGACAATTCCAGAACCTCGCGTCGTGGTGGTCCAGGATGTGGACAACAGCCCCGGCTTGGGCGCGTTCGTAGGCGAAGTCCACGCACATATTCTGATGGCTCTGGGGTGCCACGGAATCGTAACCAATGGAGCGGTGCGCGATCTTCGGGCTCTTCGGGCAGCGGGATTTCAAATGTTTGCCGGCAACGTTTCCGTGTCGCACGCTTACGCCCATGTTTTCGATTTTGGAGGCACTGTAGAAGTGGGTGGGATGAACGTCAAACCCGGAGACTTGATGCAAGGAGACATCCACGGAGTTCAAACCATTCCGCGCGAGATAGCCGCACGCGTCCCTTCGGCAGTCAATACCATCTTACAAAAGAGACAAGCCTTAGTCGAAATTTGCCGCTCGAATGAGTTCACACTGGGAAAGTTACATGATGCAGTAAAGCGATTGGAATCTTGATTCCTCGAGTTTTGAACGAGATGAGTTCTAAGGATTTTCGGGTGAACAGATGAAAACAAACAAAAGGTGCGGGTACCTCGCACTGCTGATTTCTACAGGATTTCTGGTAGGGACTCTGGCCGGTTGCGGAAATGCTCGCAAGGCCGAGGCCGAAGATGCAGCGCATGCCCCGACCGCTCCGGTGGTGAAGGTCGCGCGGCGCAACCTTTCGAATACTCTTGAAATCGCCTCGGAATTCGAGCCGCTGCAGGAAATCGAAGTTTATGCGAAAGTCTCCGGCTACATCAAAACGCTATACGTGGACTGGGGAACGCACGTCAAGAAGGGGCAACTCCTCGCTGAGCTGGAAATTCCCGAGCTGCAACAGCAATTGCAACAAGACGAAGCAGGCGCTCGCCGGAGCGACCAGGACCTCTCACGCGCTCGCGAAGAGCTTAATCGAGCACAGTCCGCTTATACCGTCGCGCACCTCACCTACACACGGCTCGCGGAAGTGCAAAAGTCGAGGCCTGAGCTAATGGCGCAGGAAGAGGTTGACACCGCGCAAGGCAAAGATCTGGAAGCCAACGCGGGCGTTTCGTCTGCAAGAGACGCGGTCGCTGCCGCGGAGCAGGGATTACTTGCCGCCAAAGCCGCGCTCGGGAAGGATGAGGCGATGTTCGCATATGCACGAATCACGGCGCCTTTTGACGGTGTGGTAACCAAGATTTACGCCTACACCGGCGCTCTGCTTCCCGCCGGAACATCTTCGAACAAGGGAGACCTGGCTCTGTGCCAGCTCTCGCAAAACGATATTTTGCGGCTAGTGATTCCCGTGCCGGAAAGAGCCGTCGCCGACGTTCATGTCGGAGACACCGTGGATATCGAGGTGTCGCAGGCGAAAAATTCATTCACGGGAAAAGTCGTCAGATTTTCCGATCAAATCGACACACAAACGCGCACGATGCACACAGAAGTTCAAGTCCCCAACCCCAACTATCTGCTGGTGCCTGGAATGTATGCTTCCGTGAAGATTCCGCTGCGCTCGGCTTCGAACGTTTTGAGCGTCCCCGTTCAAGCAGTGGAATCCACGGGCAGCAGTTCCGGCACCGTGCTTCTGGTAAACGCTTCAAACCGAGTGGAAAGACGCGACGTCAAGCTAGGTATTCAGACCGCCGCAGAAGCAGAGGTTTTGTCCGGCTTAAATGAAAACGATAACGTCATTTTTGGCGAACAGAATCAGTTCAAGGTCGGAGAGCTTGTCTCACCTCAAACGGTTTCTGCTCCGGGAATGAATTAGGAAACCCAATGCCGACATTTTCCATACGACACCCTTACTTCATCATCGTCCTGTGCCTTCTAGTCTGTGTACTTGGCCTAACGGCTTTGGTGCAAATGCCCGTGGATATGTTTCCTCCCATCGACATTCCCGTGGTCCTGGTAGCCACTTTTTACAATGGAATGCCGCCCGAGCAAATTGAAGCCGACATCACCGACACGTTCGAGCGGTTCTTCACGCTCGGCAGCGGAATCGATCACATGGAATCGCGGTCGATGGCTGGAGTCAGCCTGATTAAAATTTATTTTCAGCCTGGATCGGATGCCAACGCGGACGTTACCCAAATTTCAAATCTGGCCATGGCGGACCTGCGGCGGCTGCCACAGGGTACGCTTCCGCCTGTCGTGATGAAAGTGGATGCGTCAAGTCTTCCGGTGTGCCTGTTGACCGTAGAGGGCCAAGGTTTGAGCGAAACGCAGCTTCATGATTATTTGCAGTTCAGCATCCGCAACCAGATTGCAGGCGTTCCCGGCGCTACGGTGCCTCCGCCTTACGGCGGACGTTACCGCCAGATCATGATCGATGTGGATCCGCTGAAATTGCAAGCTCACGAATTGAGCCCCATGGATGTGGTGCGCGCCATCGATCAGTCAAACCTGATCCTTCCCGCGGGCGACGTTCGCATCGGCCCAATGGACTACAACATTTACACAAACGCGCAGGTGGCGAATGCGGAGGCTATCAACGATATCCCGTTGAAAACGGAAGGCGAGAAATCCGTATTCGTCTCCGACATTGGCAAAGCCGTGGACAGCTCGTTTCTGCAGTACAACATCGTGCGCGTGAATGGACAAAAATCCGTGTACGTCCCGATCCTCAAGCAGGGCGGCGATACCAACACAATCGCCGTGGTGGACGGCATTCGAAAGGCGATCAAAACTCTTCGCGATATTCCCGCGCAGCTGAAGGTCCATGTCGTGTTTGACCAATCCGTTTTCGTCAAGGGCGCCATTTCAACCGTGTTGCGGGAAGGCGGCCTCGGTGTGCTGCTCACCGCCATCATGATTTGGATATTCCTGGGAAGTTTTCGCGCCACGGCAGCAGTCTTCCTCTCGATTCCTCTTTCTGTGATGATCACTTTTTTCGTCCTTCATTCAGCGAACAAAACGATTAATAGCATGGTCCTCAGCGGCCTTGCGCTCGCTTTTTCCCGGTTAATTGACGATTCGGTGGTAGTTCTGGAAAACATTTACCGCCATCTCGAGCTTGGCGAAGCTCCCAAGGTTGCGGCTGTGAACGGAGCAAACGAAGTAGCATTGCCGGTTCTCGCTATTATGCTGGTTGCGATTGTGGTGTTCTTTCCGGTCACTTTCCTTTTCGGGGTAAGCAAATATTTATTCTCCGCTCTCGCTCTGGCCGTGGTAATCGCATTGTTCGCTTCCTATTTTGATGCCGTAACGGTCGTGCCCCTTTTTTGCGCTTATTTTCTGAAGCCCGTCCACAACCTGGAAGAAGAATCGGCGAATTCACCTAAATCCTGGGGCGAGCGGTTTCATGCAGGCTTTAACGCAAAATTTGAGCGGATGCTGAATGTTTACGAGCGCTGGGTGCGCAAAGCGCTCGACCGCCCCCGCGAAGTTGTTTGGGGCTTCGCCATTTTCTTCCTCTTGTGCTTTGCCTTTACGCCCTTGATAGGCGTCGCCTTCTTTCCACGCACCGATGCCGGCGAGTTCGTCATCAATGTCAAAGCGCCCACTGGAACTCGCATCGAACTGACCAACGATTACGTGAAGCAGGTTGAGGACATCATCCGGAAAATTGTCAAACCCTCGGACCTAAGCACGATCGTTTCAAATATCGGCGTTTTTCCCGACCTGTCCGCTCTGTTCACCCCTAACTCCGGAATGCACACGGCCACTGTGAACGTAGGCCTTAAGGAGGATCACAGTGTCAGCAGTTTTGTTTATATGCGCGAGGTGCGCGAGCAAGTGGCGAAGGAATTGCCGCAGTTGCGCACGTATTTTCAATCGGGAGGCTTGGTTGATGCCGTTCTAAACCAAGGCATGCCCGCGCCGATTGATGTTCAAGTAAGCGGGATGGATCTGAAAACCGGCGACGCCATCGCCCAAAATCTGGCGCGCCAAATCGAGAAAGTACCGGGCGTATCGGACGTTTATATCCCGCAGGATATGGATTATCCGGCGTTGCAGCTGACCGTCAATCGCGAGCGCGCCAGCCAGCTCGGCCTCAGCCCCAAAGAAGTCGTGGACAACGTAATCACCGCGCTCACTTCGGACGTCATGATCGCGCCCAGCTACTGGGTTGATCCAAAAACCGGCAACAACTATTTCGTGAGCGTGCAGTACCCGGAAAATCAAGTGAAGTCCATCGACGATTTGAAGGCTATGCCGTTGCGTTCTCCCAATCTCAAAATGCCGACATTCCTTAGCCAGGTGGCCGATGTGACTCAGATTCAGACGCCCACGGAAGTGGACCATTATCAATTGCAGCGAACGTTTGACGTGTATGTAGCTCCCACGGGAGAAGACATCGGCGGTCCGGCTAAGGCAATCTCCAAGATTATCGCCGGCGCTCAACTCCCACCGAACGTCCGCATCAATGTGCGCGGGCTGGTGGTCACTATGGAATCCTCGTTCAAGAGTTTCGGCCTGGGACTCTTGCTGGCGGTTTTGCTCGTTTACTTGATTTTGGTCGCGCAGTTCGCTTCGTTCATCGATCCGTTTCTGATTGTGCTTGCTGTTCCGACCGGTCTCGTGGGCGTGATCTTGACTCTGGCATTCACGGGAACAACCCTGAACATTCAATCGCTCATGGGAATCGTAATGTTGCAAGGAATGGTGGTTTCCAACAGCATCTTGATCGTTGATTTTGCGAACGTGCTGCGCAGCCAGGGGCACACTTTGGTCGAAGCGGTAGCGCACGCGTGCCGCATTCGGCTTCGCCCTATTCTGATGACTTCGCTGGCAACCGTCGTCGGGCTTCTTCCCATGGCTTTCAAACTGGAAACCGGCAGCGAAGCCTATGCGCCACTCGCTCGCGTGATTATTGGCGGATTGGTTTCTTCCATCATTCTCACCATCTTCGTAGTCCCAGCAGCGTACCTTCTTATGTATCAACATCGTAAAGCCCCGACGATGGCGGTTCTTCCAGAGGAGGCGCACTAATGTCCCCGCGTCATTTATTTTTGAATTTAGCAGCGGTCGCCCTGATGGCCATCCCGTGTGCGGCACAAGGTACTCAGAGCCTCTCTCTCGCAGATGCTGAGAAAATCGCTATCCAAAATCATCCGCAAATTCAGGCGGCCGGATATTTGGCAAATGCCGCACAAGCCCAGGTGACGCAAGCGCGCTCAGCCTACTATCCTCAAGCCGTTGGCAGTATTACCGGCGCGGAATCTGAGCACGATAGTCGAATTTCCGCCGGCGCGTTAAACAATCCGATTATCTACGACCGATTCGCAAACGGAATCACCGTTAACCAGCTGGTTACCGACTTCGGCCGGACCCATGAATTGGTAAAAAGCTCCAGCCTGCACGCGCAAGCAGAGAAAGAGAATGTGACCACCTCGCGCGCGGACGTCCTGATCAATGTTGACCGGGCCTACTACTCCGTGTTGCGGGCGCAGGCTGTTCTGCGCGTTGCCCAAGAAACCGTAAAAAATCGCCAGCTCGTATCCGATCAAATTACAGCCTTGGAGCAGAACAAGCTCAGATCCGGATTGGACGTGAGCTTTGCCAATGTGGACTTGGCTCAGGCACAGCTCTTGCTCATTCAAGCCCAAAACGGAGTAGAGGACTCCTACGCGGACCTTTCCACTGCACTCGGCTATCCCGATGAGAAAATATTCACTCTGATGGAAGAGCCAGTGCCGCCGGCTCCGTCTCCAAATGTCTCCATACTAATTTCGCAAGCATTGCAAAATCGGCCGGAACTGGTCAGCCGACGCCTGGACGTTCGCTCGGCCCAAAGCTATGCGACCGCTGAGCGAGATTTGTGGTTCCCTACGATCTCAGCAGTAGGCGCGGCGGGGCTGGCCCCTTATCGCGAAGAACCGCTGGGAAGCCGGTACGCGGCAGCGGGCTTTAACGTAAATATTCCACTCTTCAACGGGCACGAATTCGGCGCATTGCGCGCCGAAGCCAGCGCACAAGCTCGGGCGCAGGAGCAGTATCTTCGGGGCCTGCAGAACGACATTGTGCGCGAGGTTCGCAAAGCGTGGCTCGAATCCAATGCAGCGTTCCAGCGTCTTGCCGTGACGCAACAACTCTTGAGTCAGGCGACGCAGGCGCTCGATCTCGCCGAGCAGCGCTACAAGCTGGGCTTGAGTTCCATCATCGAGTTGAGTCAAGCGCAGCTAAATATGACCCAGGCCGAAATTACGCAAGCCAGCGCCAAGTACGATTACGAAACCGCCATTTCCGCGCTAAATTACGAAGTGGGCGCCATCCATTAATTCTAGTCCGCTCGGAACCGCTCTCGCAAAATTATCACTGCAGAATTCAAGAAATGAAGCCTAACTTTCTGCGGGGCGGTCCAAAGTGCTCGAGACCATAGAGGGGCGGATACGGCGGAATAGGCGTACGCTGAAAAATCTTTCTCGACAAGGATCGCAGCGGTAAGCCGGAAAATGCAGCCAGCGCTTCAAGCGGAGCAAAGTTCCTGACTCCACGCGTTCGCTAGAAATGTGTTCCAGATCGAAATTTCCGCATTTGGAGCAATGGGCAAACCGCTCAAAGGTGGCCGCTACGCGCCAGGCACAATATCGGTGATCGCAGGTGTGGCATCGCCAGGGGCGCAGGCCGACTGCCGAAAGGGAGTAATCCAACACGCCGTCGCGATGCGATTGAAAACAATTGGCGCTGCGGCATCGCGGACAAATCATCGTGTGAAATTGCTCCTCTTTTCGCCCGCAGCATACCTAAAACTTTCGCGCGGAGCAAGTTTAAGCAATTCCGTTCAGCGGCGCTGCGCGTGTAGAATAGCGTCGGAAAGGAATCCGTATGCCCGACTATACCGCCGCGCACGCGCGCGCGGGAATTGACGCAAAGCTTCCCGCTCTGGAAACCTGGCCGAATCATTTCCCCGGCTACGAAATTACCATTCGATTTCCGGAGTACACCTCCGTCTGCCCCAAGACAGGCCTTCCGGACTACGGAGTCATTACGATCCAGTACCAGCCGAAAAAACTCTGCCTCGAATTGAAATCCATCAAAATGTATCTGCTGTCTTACCGCGATCTCGGGATCTTTTACGAAAACGCGGTGAACCGAATGCTGCGCGATTTTGTAGCCGCAGTCCATCCCGCTTGGTTTCGCGTGACCGGCGAATTCACACCGCGAGGCGGGCTGACCACCACGGTGGAAGCGCGATGGCCGTCCCGGGGAAGTAACAAAGGTCCGCGCCGGGCATAGACTTCCTGCCAAGCGTCAGCCATAATTCCGTCCCATATGGGCGGCTGCAGCCGCCCTGCCCAAGGAGGCTCGATGAGTTCTAACCCGAACACCCCCGTGGAAGTGACGCATGTGACCGAAGCAGGACTGCCGCGTTGGGTGACGCTGCTTTTCGTCGTAGCTTTTGCGTTGGTGGGCTATTTGTTGTATGCAGGTTACGCGGCACGTCAAAATTTTCACAAAGGCTTGGACGACGCCGATAGGAAGTTTCAAGCGCTCGCTGCCGAGGTCGACAAGACGAATTCGCGCGTAGCGGACCTGAAAGGGCAGCTCGAAGTAACGTCACAAAAACTAGGATTAACTCAAGATGAACTCGCGCGCGCGCGCAGCTTGGCGCAATCCATCAAGAAGGAGCAGCAAAAGAGCGACGCGCAGTTGAAAGAACAAATCGGAGAAGTACAGGCCGACACTACTACGAAGTTTGGGCAGGTGGCCACCGAACTCAACGGAACCAAGAATGATGTGGCTGCAACCAAGGCCGACCTGGAAACAACGAAGACCAAGCTGCAGAGCACCATCGGCGACTTGGGTGTGCAGAGCGGCTTGATCGCTAGAAATCATGACGAAGTAGAAGAACTCAAGCGCATGGGCGAGCGCGACATTTTTGAATTCACGCTTGCCAAATCTTCCCAGGGCCCCGATCGCGTCGGCCCCATTCAGGTGCAGCTACGCAAAACCGATACTAAGCGTTTTAAATACACGTTGAATGTTGTGGCGGACGACAAAACCATCGAGAAAAAAGACAAAACCGTTGGCGAACCAATTCAGTTTTACGTCCGCGGAGCTCGCGCGCCCTACGAAATCGTCGTGTTCGATCTCACCAAGGATACAGCGAAGGGATATTTGAGCACGCCCAAGTCGGCGCGTGCGGCACCTCCCAGCGTACCGGCCGGGGCGCCGTCCAGCGCGCCTTCGAGTACCCCGCCGGGGAATTAGAACCATGGACGAATGAGGTTGAATCGCAAGAGGCCGTTTCGGAAAATCACAAACTTACGGGGGTGAGCGCGTGAACGCGGAACGATCGAGCGTTACAGGAGAGCTGCGCATGCGTTTCCGGCGGCCTGGCGGTCATTTGTTTTGTCGCGCCATCGCCGTAGTTTTCGTTTGTATTTTTGCCGGCAGTTCGCTGTTCGCTCAAACTCCCCCTATTTCCGAGCGCCTGCCGCAGAACACTCTTTTTTACGTGCAATGGCGCGGCAAGTCATTTTTGGGTGGCGCAGATAAAAAAAACCACGTATTGCAGCTTCTGGAAGATCCGGATTTCGACGTTATCCGGCAAGCGCTCGCGAAGAATCTTCTGCAACATCAGCAGAAGGATGGGTCTGCGGCTCCGGTGGTACAACTATCCGACCTAATATCATTACTCGATAATCCCACAGCGGCCGGGTTAATTGCGGGCTCGGCACCTTCCAAAGCCGCTTCCCCGGGCGATCCTTCGCATCTCGGCAGTTTGTTCCTTGTATATGATATGACCGGCAAGACCGATTTAGTCCAGAAATTGAAATTGGCCGCTCGGGCCGCCAGCAAAGAGAAGCCGCAAATCACAACCTATAGCTTCGGCGGAACTTCCATCGAGGTCAGAGTCGAAGGGCCGAACGCAAACACCGAGTACAGCGCCCAAACGACAAATTATCTTGTATTTGCCAGTCAGAAAGAAGTGATTGAGGATCTCGTGACGCGCTTCAGCGGTGCACGTAAGCCGGCAACTTCGGTGACGCAACTGCCCGAATACCAGGCCATTCGCCCCTATATAGGATCCGACGCGGCCGTGGAGTATTTCGCGCGCACCCTCGATCCGGATCAATGGATTCCCTCCGATCAGAAGGATCAGCCGTTAGCGAAATTTATTCACAATCTCCATCTAGATAGAATTCACGTGGCGGGCGGAGGCATAAGTTTTTCCGGTGAAGCGGTGCACCTACGCGGCGGGATTCTTGGAGACACTTCCGCGGGAAGCCCTTTCGAATTTGCAGGCGCGAGCTCAGCAACCTTCCAGACGCAGTCGATCGTCGGCACGGCCTCGTATTTCGGTATTTCCCGATTCAACTTTGCGCCGTTGTATCAAATGATTCGAGAAGCTGTTCTGGCAGCCGTCACGCCTCAGCAGGCGATGGGCTTCGCGAGCGTCGAAGCCATGGCGCAGGGCTTTCTGGGAATGTCAGTCACGGACGCGCTGCAGCTCTTTACCGGCGAGGTCGCCTCCCAGCTTTCGTTCACCGAGGACGGAGACTCCCAGCAGATGTTTGCGCTCACAATTCAGAGGCCTCAGGATGTGCTCAGGCTCTTGCGCGCCGGTCTCGCCAAAATGATTGCCGCGGAAGATACCTCAGGCGATACAACCTACCTGGATTTGTCATATCCCACGCACGATCCAACCAGCGGGCAGGAACGCCGCAGCTTTTATTATCTCGCCGTAATGCCGCAATTTATAATCGTGGCTCCCCGTAAGGCGATGGTGCGTGAAGCGGTAGCACGGATCAATGGAAAACCCGCCGCAGATTCGGCAGGCTCGATTTTCTCAAACACCGATTTCATTCATTTGCGGTCGCTTATGCCGGAGAAACTTTCCGGGGTCGGCGGCGCAGACCTTACTCGGATACCGTGGGATAAAGTAATAATTCGCTACGTGCAACAACTGGAGCAAACGGAAAAGCAGAAAAATCCTCCCTCTGCCGAGTGGCTGCAGGCGATCAAGCCCGGCCTATTCAGTCGCCATTTGCACGTTAGTGCGAACGGCTGGTGGAAAGATTCCAACGGCATTTACTTTGATTATTACATCCAGTAAACGCTGTTTGGGGTCCGTTAGGTTTTTATCCGATCACAACGGTTTCCGCCCTTTGCTTTTTGCGTGCGCTCATACCATGGGAGATTGAATGAGCCGGCGATGCACAATCTTTCTGATCTTTATTTGCACCTTGGCCCTCAGCTTCCGCCTTGAGCCTGCGTTGCGCGGGCAATCGCCTGCGCTGGCACAGCAAGAAAATACCGAGCCCGCTCGATTCTCCTACAGCGGCAACGCCGCGCAAGCCCCGGCAACCTTCATCTCCAATCTCATATTTCTTCCCGTAAGCATTAATCAGGGCAAACCTTCGCTTTTCGAACTGGATTCCGCCGCAAGCGCAACGTCGGTGGATCCAAGCCGCGTACTTGACGCCGCGGTCCCCGCCGACAAGTCGAGTTCGACTATACAAAATTGCGTCCTCAATCTCCCAGGTCTCGCGCTGCCCATGAGTAGCCTCGCGGTCGCGGCCAGAAACGATTTCAGCACTCAGATAGGCGTGCCCTATCAGGGAACTTTGGGAGCGGACTTTTTCTCCCGTTTGGTGGTTGTGATCGATTATTCGAGACAGACAATCCAGCTCTACGATCCCGCAACCTATACTTATTCCGGAGCAGCCAAGGGTGTTCAGGGAACCTTCGCCGGGACCACACCGCTGGTCCGAGCAAAAATTTCCATCCCGGGGCATAAGACGCTGGAAGCCGATTTCGTTGTGAACACAGCGCTCGACTCCTCGATCGTTTTCTCCAGGACCTTTACCGATTCCCACGGCATTTCTCCGAATCGTTTCAAAACGATTCCCGCGTCCTACCCGTCGGTAGACGCCGGCGCGAAGATTCTCCTGGGCCGTTTAAAGGCCTTTCAACTTGGCGGTTACACGATCGAAGAGCCGGTCGCCGCGTTTTCTCAGTCCAATCCATCTTCCGCGCAAAGTAAAAATATCGCCGGCACAATCGGCGCGGGCTTTCTGCGGCGCTTTACGGTGATTTTTGACCTTCCGCATCAGCGAATAATTCTGGAACCAAACCTACAGTTCAATAAGTTCGCCGAGGAAGATATGAGCGGCCTCTCGATCGTCGCAAAAGGGACCGGACTCAGGACTTTTGAAATCGTTCGAGTTCAGCCGGGAACGCCTGGCGCTGCGGCCGGTATTCGCGAAGGAGACGTAATTGCTGGAATCGACGAAGAACCCGCCGCGGACATGACACTCACTGCTATCCGGGATCTCTTTCGCCAAGTCGGCCACAGGTACAAGCTATTGATCGAACGAAACGGGAAAACTCAGGACATTGTGGTTCAGATGAAACGTCTGATTTGACCCCCTTTGGGGGGACATTACACCCGCGCAATAGTCCTAGTGAAATTTCCGCATGGTCTGAGCCATGTCGTGCAGGCGGGCATCTACTCTGGCGAAAACGCCGCCTAGCGTGAATTTTCCATTGGAAGTGTGCTTGCCGGCGCTAACGCCGGTAAGGATCTCAATCCCCTGCTCTACCGTGCCAACCGGATAGATATGAAACTGTCCCTTGGCCACCGCCTCGATCACCTCGTCGCGGAGCATCAGGTCGTCCACATTTTCCGCCGGAATAAGCACACCCTGCTTTCCGGTTAGGCCTTTTAATTTGCATACGTCGTAGAACCCTTCGATTTTTTGGTTCACGCCGCCGATGGGCTGAATATCACCATGCTGATTCACGGATCCCGTCACGGCAAGCTCCTGCCTGATGGGAAGCCCGGAGAGCGCGGACAACAATGCGTACACTTCCGCCGAGCTCGCGCTATCGCCGTCCACTCCGGAATAAGACTGTTCGAAACAAAGGCTCGCGGAAAGCGAAAGAGGTTTGTCCTGCGCGAAGGTACGGCGCAGATAACCGGAAATAATCTGTACGCCTTTATCGTGAAAACGCCCGCTCAGATTCGATTCGCGCTCGATATTGATGATCCCGGTTTTGCCCAGTGACGCCGAAGCCGTGATGCGCACTGGTTTGCCAAACGGATATCCACCGATTTCGAGCACGCTTAGTCCGTTCACCTGGCCCACGCGGGCGCCGGTGGTATCGATGAACAGCAGATTCTGGTCGATCATCTCGCGAATCTTCGTTTCGGTAAGGTTGTGGCGCTCCACCTTTGCGTCCAGCGCCTTGCGAACATGCTCCGCGGTCACCACTTCCTGCTTTTCGTTTCGCGCGACATAGCAGGCCTCGCGCGCAAGATCGGCAAGATCAAAAAAGCGGGCGGTGATTTTCCCGCGCCGGCCCGCCAGCCGCACTCCATGTTCGAGGATCGCCGCGAATGCGCTGCGATCGAATGGAGAAAGGTTCTCGTCGTTTGAAATCTTGCGGAGACGCCCGGCATACTCGCGGATGATTTCGTCGCTCCAATTCATTTCCTCATCAAATTCCACGCGGACTTTAAAAATCTTGCGGAAGTCTTCTTCAAAATCGTAAAGCATCTCGTACATATCGCGGTCGCCGATCAGAATAATCTTCACGTGCGTATCAATCGGTTCCGGCTTCAAGGCCGCCGTGCTGAACGGAAAAAATACATCCACAGGCTGAATTTCGAGCTTGCCATGATTCAGCGTGCGTTTCAGCGTGCGCCACACGCCCGTCTCGGTCAACGCATCGAGCGCGTACATCACCAGATAGCCGCCGTCGGCGCGCAGCAGCGAACCGCCGCGCAAGTCCATAAAATCGGAACTCCATCCGCCGCGTGCATCATAGCTGCGATGAATTGTGCCAAATAAATTTGCGTATGTCGGAATGGTCTCGAAGATTACCGGGCATTTCTCGCGCTCGCCATGGGCGAGAATCACGTTTACGCCGTACACGCGAAATGGATCCCGGTCCGTGCGCTCGGCGCGCGGTCCACCCGCTCCACCCTCCGATGGTGGCTGATCTTCTTCCCCTTCGCGTTCTTTGAAGGGCTCCAGATTATCGAGAATGTGATGCCGCACCTCCTCCAGATATTCGGAGATTTGAGTGGTTGGGTATTTTTCCTTGAGTTCCTCAATCACGCCGTCCACCAGCACCGAAGCGGCTTCCTGCTCCAGGTAGCTCATTTCACTGGCTAGCTCGCGTGAAAGAGAAAGAGTCTTGCGATAAACGACGGTAAATTCCTGCCGGAACTGGTCGTACTTGCGCTCCAGCTCTTCCGCAGCGGTACTTTCCAGTTTGCCATCTTGCACCAGCTTGGGAATTTCTTCGATCGGAACCATTGCGCCTTCCAGAACCGGGAAAATTTCCGGCAGGGCCACGGCGCCCACTTGCATCCGGCCCAGGGCGAATTGTTCGCGCGCGATGCGCCGCGTGAAATCGTCCATCAATTCCTTCTCACGCAGCGTGAAGCGCTCGACGATGCGGGTCTTCTGGCGCTGGAAAGGCTCGCCTTCAAACACCTGCGGAATGCGGCGCCGCAGAAAATCGATTCCGGTTTCCACTTCCTTCTTGAACGCATTCGCTTGCCCGCGCGTCAGGGTCAACAGACGCGGCCGGTCACTGTTCTTGAAATTGTTGACGTAGCAGCGGTCCGGAGCAATCTCGCTCTGCGGATGCATATCTTCGATCATCCGCACGATCATTCCGCCACGGCTCGTCCCGGAGAGTCCGCAGACAAACAGATTGTAGCCGGGCGCCGTCAGTTCCACGCCCATGCGCAGCGCACGCAGTGCGCGATCCTGCCCCGAATCGCCAGTGGACGGCTCCACTTCCGCCGTCGTTTCAAACGGGATTCGTGCCGGATCGCAGTGCCACCGCAGTTTTTCCGGCGGCAAGCTCGGATGTTTCGAATTGGAATTTTTCTTCATCCCGCTTCCAAAGGCCGCTACTCTAGCACGCCGTCCAATTTGTGCCCACCCGCTTTGCCTTTCGTGTTTCTAGCGGATGCGCCCGGCGCGTAGAGATCCAGCATGCTGGCCCCAGCCGCCACCACAATTGGCCCCAGCACAACTCCGAGCATACCGAAAACGCTGATTCCGCCCAGCACGCTGATAAACACGACTAAACCACCCATCTCCGCGCGGCCGCTGATCATCCACGGGCGAATAATGTTGTCCACCAGACCCACAATCACGCTGCAAAAGATCATTAGAGCGATTCCCATTCCGATGTGACCATCCACCATGAGGCTGATTGCTGCAGGTACCCAAATCAGCGCCGAACCGACCACTGGAATCAGCGAGAAGAACCCCATCATCACACCCCAGAAAATCGGCGCGCGAATTCCGGTCAATCCAAACGCCAGGCCTCCTAAGATGCCGTGCGCCACGGCAGCCACCAGACTCGAAGTTACACTCGCAAAAATTAGCTCGCGCGTTTCGTCAATCATTTTTTCGCGATGCGATTTCTCGAATGGCAGCACTTCACGCAACCGAGCTACGATCGAATCACCATCGCGAAAAAGGTAAAACATCGCGAGAATCATCACGGCGAGGTGAAACAAAAACACCGCGGTATTGCGCAGGACCGCACCGAGCCGCGATCCCAGATAACCGGCGCCTGCATCGGCGTACCGATGTATTACCGTGGTCAAATTGCCAGGGTTCGCATCCGGAAAGCGGGCTTGAACGCGAAGCCACAGATCATTCACCCAGGAAAAGTGGCCGCTCTGAATTTGCTGTTGAACTTCCTGAACCGCTTCCACGCCTTGATGAACAAAGGCGCCGGTCACCAGCAGCGCCGGCACAATCAATATCAATATCACTCCGACGGTGCTCGCGGTAGCAGCGAGGGTGGGATTCCATTTCCGGGCCAGTCGTGCATAAACCGGGTACGAGACCACCACAAGAACCACCGCCCAGGCAAGCGGAGCGAGAAACGGCTCGAAGACAAGAAAAACCAAATAAGCCAGCACCACGAGGATGCCGTAGAACAAGGCCGTGCCCAGGCGCTTTTGCGTGGTCAATTCGACTGTCAATTAGACTCTCTTTCGATAGCCGTCAAAGAGACTGATAGTGTCATTCCGCCGGTTTGTCAACTCCGAGATGATACAATTCATGCAGTATTTGGTGGTTCGCGATGGCCGATCCTGTTTGCAAACACCAACGCACGCAGCTCATCGCCAAAGATGACGACGCGCAGTATGTCGAATGCCTCGACTGCGGCGAAATCTTTGAAGTCGGTGAATTAAATGACGGTACCGGCTCCAGCGAATCTCTCTCCGACGCCTGAACTGCATCTTCCTTTTCGCAACGAAACCTAAAACACGGCTTTCTGGGCGCGTCCGCGGAGAGTAGAATGCCCGCAACGTGGCCATTATTTCTGGCGCCGGAGGCTCCATGGGAAAATTCCTTTGTGTTTTATCGATCCTGCTGCTGGCAGCCTGCTCGGTGTCGGCGCAGGAGGCAGCAAAGCCCGGTGCAAATACTCCGGCGGCCGAATTCAAAATCCCTCCGGAAGCTTCAAAACTGGCAAATCCCGTCAAGCCGACCCCCGCATCGCTCTCCCAGGGAAAGAAGGTTTACGACGTTGACTGCGCCGTGTGCCACGGGGAGGACGGCAACGGCAAAGGCGACCTGGCGGCCGATATGAAGTCAAAATTGGCTGATTACCACGATCCTTCCGCACTGAAAGACTTCACGGATGGCGATCTCTTTTACATCATCAAGAATGGAAAAGGCGAAATGCCGTCGGAAGGCGATCGCGCCAAGCCGGATTCAATCTGGAACCTGGTGAACTATATTCGCTCGTTTGCCAAGAAAGACTCTTCGCCCAAACCGAAAACTTAGCCCCGTTGAAGCTGGCGCAATCCGCGAAATCTTCGACTGATAAAACGGCGATTTTGTTTGCATGGAATCTTGCGACAGGCAACGAGGCCGAGTTAACGAATACCCAGCTTCTCGATGATGCGATTCACGTCCCCAGCGGAGACATCATAAAGCGCGTGCTCATCTTCCTGCTCTAGGCGCCCGCGAAGATATTCAGCGGCAATATAGCTTGCCTCGCGGTCGGAAAGGTTTCGTCCGGCTCGAGCGCGAAACTCTACGAAGCCGGGGTGCGCCAATCCCAGGACAACTCCTTTACCGTCCACAAAAAATTTGCAATCCATCGTGTCGGCATGCCGCGTCGCGATTCCGTTCCAGCAATGCGAGAACCGGCAGCGATAAACGTAATCGGTGACTTTCGAGGGAATATCGAAGGCTCCGATGAAATCACTCATCGCGCCGGCATTTGGAATAGTGGGATAGGAATTTTTGGCCATGTCAGCTTGCGTGTTCGTACAACGAGATAGATTACCGGATCAAAAAAACCGCGCGTTACTTTCGCGCGCCTACAGCAACCGGCTGCGCTGTACCCTGATAGCTGCGAATTGCGGCGGCTACACCCGCACCGGCCGGCACGTGGCGTCCCTGATCAAGCATAACTTTCTCAAGTGCCGCCAGGAACAGCAGAACATTCGTATTCTGGGACGAATAGCCCATCAAGCCAACGCGCCAGATTTTGCCCTTGGTCTTGCCGATGCCACCGGCGATCTCGAGGTTGAATTCGTTCAAAAGCTGCTGTCGGACTTTCCCGTCTTCAAGCCCGCTGGGAATCTTTACGGCAGTCACGGTTACCAACCGGTCGGCGGGATTCGAAACAAATAGCTCAAGTTCCATAGCTTCGATCCCCGCAATCAGGGCCTGCTGATTGCGCAGATGCCGCTCCCACCGCGCCTCAAGCCCCTCTTCCAACACGATGCGCAGCGCCTCCCGCAGGCCGTAGATAAGCGACACGGGCGGCGTGTGATGGTACGTGCGCTCCGAACCCCACATGGTCATAATGGGCGTGAAATCGAAATACCAACTCTCCACCGGCGTCTTGCGCGCGCGTATCAAATCTTCCACTCGGCTGTTAATGGTGATCGGCGCCATGCCCGGCGGCGCGCTGATAGCTTTTTGCGTGCCGCTGAAGCAAATATCAATGCCTTCGCGATCCACGTTGAGCGGTATGCCGGCGAGCGAGGCGACCGTATCTACGATAAGCAGCGCCCCGAGCTCGTCCGCAACCTTGCGATAATTCTCCAGCCGTTGCACCACTCCCGTGGAAGTTTCTCCGTGCGCCAGCCCTACAAACTTAATTTTCTTTCCTTTGCCAGCACGGCGAACAGCTTCCGGATCAACCGTACGGCCGAGCTCGCCCTCCACTCGAATCACTTTTGCCGGAGTGCGTTCGGCGATCACGGCCATGCGCTCGGAAAACATTCCATTCACGCACACGATGCACTCATCGCCTTCTTCCAGAGGATTCAGCACCGCAGCTTCGATCCCGCCGGAACCTGAAGCGGAGACAGGATAGGTCACGCGATTCTTGGTCTGAAACACGCGCCGCAGCAGCACTTGTACATCATTCATCATTTCGATGAACCAGGGGTCCATATGCCCGACCAGCGGCGCCGACATGGCGCGGTACACGCGCGGGTCCATGCAAGAAGGGCCCGGAGTCATCATCAAACGTGCCGGCGGAAGGAGTTCGCCAATAATTTCATTCATGATCTTGTTCCTCGCAGCTTTTAGGTCACTTCAACTACGGGAGCCAGCCTCGCCCAGATTTGAAGCAAATAATAGGAGGTGAGGACGCCCATCCGGAACAGATAGTCTCCCTAAAATGGCTCCCAATGGTCAACCTCCATTATGGCCCCATTCTGGCACTACTGCCTCTACTGGCGGGCACCCACCCATCCGCATCCATGACGTATCGGCATCGCCGCTCCGCCTGCCGTTAACCGATTGGAACAAGTAGGGGTTAGCAGTTTCCGCAACTCCGCGCGCGCCGAGTTGAATGGCCCATACCCGTATGCTAGATTTCCAGATTAGCCCTAATAAATCATGATAGACCAAAAATCCACCGAACCGGCGAAGCCTAAAATCTCGCGGGTCGAAGTCTATTGGCACACGGTCACATACAAGACGGTGGCCTTGTACGTCATCTTGATCATTGGCGGAATCGGTGTCGCGACGTACTTTACCTTCCCCGATCTGTCCACCAAAATTATGAAGCGTCTTAACGAGGCTGTGTCGGCACACGATGCGGGTGTCGCCACCATCACCGCGCGGCAGGCACGCTTCGTCAACCTCGATGGAAAAGTACAGGTAAAGAAAGTGAATTCCGTTGAATGGCAGAGCGCCGATTATCAGCTCACGCTCGATAAAGGCGATCTGATCCAGACCGGTCCAGAAGGCGTGGCCCGCATGGCCTTTGCCGACGGCACTACCTACACGGTGAAAGGCGATACTCTTGTGACCGTGGAGGAAAACATCGTCGAGCAGGATCACGCTTCGCAGGTCGGCGTACACATCAGCTCGGGCCAGGTGGATCTCGCTACCGGCGCATGGGAAGTCCCAGGCTCCAAGGCGGAAGTTTCCTTTGAAAACGCCGTCGCTTCTCTGCGCGCGAACAGCCGCGCTGCTGTGAGCAGCGATCCGACAACCAAGCAGCAACAAATCACGATTGCTTCCGGAAGCGCAGAACTGAATCGCGGCGGCGAGCATCTGGATATCGGTCAGTGGCAACGCGTCACATTTCCAACCGGCGGAGCAATCACCAGGACGGATGTGCTCGCGCCTCCGCAATTGGATACCCCACTGAACCTGCAGGCCATCACCGTCGCAGATCCAAAACGTGATCCGGTCCATTTCTCCTGGAAGCCCGTGGCTACAGCTAAGTCCTACGAGTTCCAGGTCAGCACGACCGCTATGTTCAGTAAGGTTGTGGCAGATAAGAAAACAACTTCCGAGGGCGTGGACATTGTGGGGCTTGATCCCGGCGATTATTATTGGAGAGTTCGCGCCGTCGATGAGAAGAATGCCGTCAGCGATCAGAGCGATCCCTATAAATTCGCGCTGGTGATTCAGGGTAAAGAGCAGGATATGCTGCTCGAAGTGAACAACACTGTGTTGCAAGGCAACGTCGTCGAGATCATCGGGCGCACAGAGCCCGGAGCGGCGCTAATTATCAACGGTGAGCCGGTCGCCAGCATTCAATCGGACGGGCAGTTCCGCCATTTTCTGCCACCGATGCAAAAGGGCAGCCACGAGGTCATCATCACGGGCCAGAATCGTCGAGGCGGAACAAAGACGACGCGCTTGCAAGTGGTGATCCCGTAATATAGCTATGCGCAAGCAGTTTCGGAAGAGCGCCAAACAAACCGCCGCCGCAAAAGCGCATAAGTAGCAGCCGAGGGGGAAGCAAGACGTGACGAAAAACGGCTATAACATGAGGTCGGTTTTCAGCCTCTTTTCATCCGACCTGGCCATCGATCTCGGTACCGCCAACACGCTGGTGTATGCGCGGGGAAAAGGGATCGTCGTCAACGAACCTTCCATCGTGGCCATCAACAAAAATACCGGCGAGGTGGTTGCGGTCGGTCGCGAGGCTAAAGAAATGCTCGGGCGCACTCCCGGAAATGTGGTGGCTATCAAACCGATGAAAGACGGCGTGATCGCCGACTTCAAGGTCACTGAAAAGATGCTCACCTATTTCATTCAGAAAGCGCACAACCGCCGTGTGCTGGTGCATCCCAGAATCGTGATCGGCGTTCCCAGTGAGATTACTCCCGTGGAAAAACGCGCGGTGCAGGATTCCGCATATCGCGCGCGCGCCAGTGAAGTTTATCTCGTCGAACAAGCAATGGCGGCCGCGATTGGCGCGGGCCTGCCAATTGAAGAACCCTCCGGAAACATGGTGGTGGACATCGGCGGCGGTACCACCGATATCGCTGTGATTTCCATGAGCGGAATCGTCTATTCGCGCTCGGTTCGCGTAGCCGGAAATGAAATGGACGAAGCGGTGATGCATTACTTGAAGCGAAAATATAACTTACTCGTCGGCGAACGCACCGCGGAACAAATCAAGATCGAAATTGGCTCGGCCTACCCTCTCGAAAAACCCCTTACGCTGGAAGTGAAGGGACGCAATTTGATCGAGGGCGTGCCTCGCACCGTCACGATTGACGACAGCGAAATTCGCGAAGCGCTCTCCGAGTGCATCTCGACCATTTTGAATGCGATTCGTGTGGCGCTCGAACGCACGCCGCCGGAGCTTTCGGCTGACATCAGCGACCGCGGCATCGTTCTCACAGGAGGCGGCGCGCTAATCAAGAATCTTGATAAGCGTATCCGCGAAGAAACCGGGCTCCCAGTTTCCATCGCCGACGATCCGCTCGCTTCCGTCGTGTTGGGAACAGGGAAGATGCTCAGCGACTTCCGGCTGTTGCGGCTCGTCTCCATCGATTGAGCCAATAGGCTGTTGAAACCATGATCGATACTTTTTCACGCCATCGCCCGCTGACTCTGCTCGCGACTGTCGTTCTTGCGCAGGTGCTTCTGCTCGCGTTTCAGATCAAACGGGAAAACAATGTGCGGCTGATCCGCTATTGGGCCGTGCAATTGATGACTCCTCTCGAGCGCGCGGGAACGTGGACCTTTTCCCACGTCGGCGGTCTTTGGAGCGGCTACGTTGGCTTGCGCAATAGCCGCGCGGAGAATGAGCATTTGCGCAGCGAAGTGGACAAACTCCGCCTCCGGAACTCCGAGCTGGAAAGTCGCTCCGCCGAAGCTCAGCGCCTGGAAACGCTGCTGAATTTTCATGAATCGCATCCCGAAGCACCTATGCTCGCCGCGCAAGTAATTGGCGCCAGCGCCGATCCTACCTCTCACACACTCTTCATCAATCGCGGCGAACGCGATCACCTGCGGCGCAACATGGGCGTGATCACGCCCGATGGCGTAGTGGGGAAAATCGTCGAGGTCTTTCCTTCTACCGCACAAGTTCTACTCATCAATGACAAAGACAGTGGCGTGGGCGCTCTTTTTGCCGTTTCGCGCACGCATGGCGTCGTCCGAGGCAGTGGCGATCCCGAGCCGCACATGGAATACGTCATCAACGAAGAAAAGCTTCAGGCCGGAGATGTGATCGTCACCTCCGGTGAGGATCGCATTTTCCCTAAGGACTTGGTGATCGGCACCGTCGGTTCCGTGAGACCGGGCAATCCATTTCAAACGATCTCCGTGCAGCCTGCCGCACGGCTCGACCGCCTGGAAGATGTAATCGTGCTGCTCTCGCTTCAGGAACTCGCGCCGAAAAAGACGGAAGAGAGTCCGGCAGGGACCGGCGTAGCGGCGGCCGCACCCTCAGCGCCAAGATCTGTCGGGATTGTTTCCGATCCAAATAAATTTAAACCGGCTCCGCCTGTGAATAAAACTCCGGCACCCGTGCCGCCCACCCCTCAACAATAAAATGGCATACATGATGAATCTCGGAGCGCACTCGGAGCCAAATGTCGAGGTGCACAAGTTTTACGGCGGCACCGTCCTGGGGACCTGCCTGCTCGCGCTCGTTTTTCAGGCCTTCCTGCATAAATACGGGCGCTGGTCCGAGCTGATCGATCTTCCGCTGCTCGTGACCATCTATTTCGGAGTCAGCAGGCGCAATCCTGTGTCGGGATTGTTTCTCGGAGGAGCCATCGGTATTCTGCAAGACGCTCTCAGCCACGACAATCCGATCGGCATGTACGGCATCGCGAAAACGATCGTCGGCTATTCCGCATCTTCGGTCGGCGCGAGGATTGATACCGAGCATCCGCTCAGCCGTTTCGGTCTCATCTTTCTGTTCTTCCACTTTCACCAGGCGATCCTGGCGCTCACTCAGCGCGTTCTGCTGAACCATTCCGCGCCCTTGTTCACCATACATCTATTTACAGACTCCCTGGTGACCGCAGCCTTCGGTGTGATTCTTTTCGCGCTTCTCGATCGCCTCCGCAAATCGTCCTAACTTAAGAACGCACCTCAAGGACGTCGTGCTTCCAATGGGTTGTAATGGGAGGGTTCTTGCCGCGCTCTAATTCAAGAGAAGATGCGGTGCCGCAGGGGTATTCGCGGATTACGGCGTGACGGTCAGCTTCTGCGACTCTTGGGAGCGTCCCACCGTGGACGCCGTCACCACAATCCCAAAGTCGGCGTCTGGCTTTTTCAACTCCAGGTTGCGTATTGTCTCTTGGGTTTCGCGCCCGGAGACTTGTACGTACGGTGGCAGAGTGTTCAAATTTCCGGCGGGCATCACTTCAAGCTTCACCCATGTGCCCGACGGCGGCGCCGGAGCATCGAGTGTGATGGTCAAATCGACGTTATCGTGTCCCTTCACGGTGCTGATGCTCTTCCCATTCTTCGTAAACTCAACTTGATTTACGGGAATTCGGGAGTATATGGTCACTTCGTTTTGTTCTATGTATTCCCGGTCTCCGGCAGGGTCTCCCGCACAGTGAAGCGCAACTTTGGTCGTCACAACTTGAGTTCCGATCCTGTTGGCGACGTGCTCGTCGTCCCAAAATAGATAGATTCCGCTTTGAACCACGGGAATTGTCTGCAGCATCCTCGTCTGTACATTGGTATCCGGCTTGTGTTCTCCGGAGCCGTCATTCCAGTCGATCGTCGCTACGAAATGATCGGCGTAAGAGCACGGATTAATCAGGTGGCCTATGGGAGCATGCCACTGCGCTTGCCGGTAGGAAATTCCAGCTTCGTAGTCGGTGACCGTTAGGAACATATACTTCGACTCAGCGCGCGCGGGCCGCGGAGAGAAGCCACCGAGACCCACGGCCAGCAAAGTTATCAATACCGCGCAGATTCGCAAACAGCCCTGCCGCATAAGTCGCACACCCCGAAAAGGATCGGAAGACCGCAAAAATACTAGCAACTGCCATCGCGAGAGTAAACATTGTTCGGCGCCGGCGTTTAGTTCAGGTAACGGACTAGACATCTGCGCCTTGCGGCCACTCCTCGCAAGGTGCTAATTTGAATGGTACTTCGAGATTTGTTCTGACTCGAGTCGGACGGTGCGCCAGGTTCTAGTACGACACCGCAGGAGTTCAATTGCCATCGTGGAGCGTTAACGACCAAAGAATCCCGCAGGGTCGGCTGGCACTGGTCTCCTATGTGTTTGTCGCTATAGTCGCGCTACTCATGGTCGGCTTCTGGAAGCTCCAGGTCGTGCAGTCCGGCCATTTTGCCGATCTCGCGGAACGTAACCGTGTACGTTCCATCCCGATTATCGCCCCGCGCGGGCCCATGCTCGACCGCGAAGGCCGCGTGCTCGTCGATAGCTACCCTTCTTTTAGCATTCTGCTCATGCGCGATGACCTGAAATCGCTGGAGAAGAGCCTTCCCCAAATCGAAGACGGCCTCGGAATCGATCCCGACGATTTGCGGCAGGAACTGGAAGCAGCCAAGAATGAGCCGAAGTTTCTGCCGGTGATAATTAAGCCTGCCGCAACCCAGGCGGATATTGCTTTCGTCGAATCGCATCGCGCCGACATTCCCGTACTCGAACTCATGATGGTTCAACGCCGCAGATATCCGCACGATTCCATGCTCGCAAGCGCAATTGGCTACGTCGGCGAAGTCTCCGTGCAGGACATGGATCAGAGCGAAGGACAGTATCGTCCCGGAGATCTCGTGGGCAAAGCGGGACTTGAGAAGGAATACAACGATCAACTGGAAGGCACCGACGGAATGCGCCGAGTTGTCGTCAACAGCGTGGGTAAGGTTATGCGCACCCTCGACAACGTGGAAGCCATTCCCGGGAAACCGGTTCAGCTCACCATCGACTACGATCTGCAGGCTATCGCAGAAGCGGACATGGTGGGCAAGCAAGGAGCCGTGGTAGCGATGGACGCGCGCACCGGCGAAGTCCTCGCCATGGTTAGCCGCCCAACTTTTGATCCCAATGATTTTGCCGTCAGAGTCCCCAAGGAAGAATGGCAGTCGCTCAACACCGATAAAAGGACGCCGCTTCTAAATCGCGCCATCCAGGCGCAACTGGCTCCTGGCTCAGTATTCAAGATTGTAATGGCCACGGCCATGCTTGAATCCAAACAAATTTCCGAAAACTTCACCGCTTATTGCCCGGGATATGCAAATTTCTACGGGCGCACATTTCACTGCTGGAGACCGCAGGGACACGGCGTAGTAGCCCTCCACGCGGCCATCGTCGACTCCTGCGACGTTTTTTTCTATAACGTCGGAAAGCTGCTCGGAATTGACACTATCTCCCATTACGCCTCTGGCCTCGGTCTCGGCAGGCGCACTGGAATTGACTTGCCGAGCGAAGAACCCGGACTCATGCCTTCCGAAGAGTGGGTCGAACGCGTCTATCACCACAAATGGTATGCAGGCGAAACAATTTCTGTGGCCGTGGGCCAAGGCGCTGTAACAGTCACACCGATTCAACTAGCCCGAATGGCTGCTGCCGTCGCCAGCGGCGGTACTTTGGTCCAACCTCACCTGCTCAAAAATTTTGCGAATTCGAAAGTCGATCATTTCGCAATCTCCGACAATACTGTCGAGCAGGTGACCCAGGGACTCTACGGCGTCGTCAATGAAGGCGGCGGTACCGGATATCATCTCCGTCTGCAAAACGTCGATTTGTGCGGGAAGTCCGGCACAGCTCAGTTGATGAGCTACGATGCCGCAAAACGCCTCGGCACTAAGACAATGGATGGTTGGTTCGTCGGCTTCGCCCCTCGTCGCAACCCGGAAATCGTCATTGCCGCAATCGTTCAAGACACCATGGAGCACGGCGGCGAAGCTGCCGGACCAGTTGTGCGCGACATCGTGAAAGCCTATTACGATAAGAAGAACGCTCGCACGCAACAGCAAGCCATCACGGATCCGCCCGCGCAGCCCAATTCAACGCAGCCTCTTGTTGCGACCGTTGGAGCAAAGCGTCCATGAAAGACCGCCCGCGCACTCAGGATTTCGATTGGGTCTTGCTCGCCATCGTTGCCGCCATCACCACTCTCGGCGTGCTGGAGATTTATTCTTCCACGCACGCCAGCGCTATGGTCGGAATGCAATGGAAACAACTTATGTGGCTTGGCGTCGGTATCGCCGCAATGTTCATTATTTCGCGGATTGATTACCACACCCTAATGGATCAGGCTCCCGTGCTTTACATGTTCGGACTGGCTACTTTGCTGGTTGTTCTGGTGATCGGCCATTCGCGCTTCGGAGCGAAGCGCTGGGTCTCGCTGGGTGGTGGCCCCAATTTCCAAGTGTCAGAGTTGATGAAGTTGATTATAATCATTGTGCTGGCTCGGTTCTTTAGCGAAGTCCGCACGGACCGGCTGACGCTTACGGATCTGGTGAAAGTTGCCGCGCTCACCTGCATTCCGGTAGGCTTAATTTTGATGCAGCCGGATTTGGGAACGGCGATGGTGCTGGTTCCCGTCGCCATTGTTGGCGCATTCCTTGCAGGAATTGAATGGAAGCATATGGCCGTCGGCTTGGTGCTGGTAGCGCTCATGATTCCAGTAGGCTGGAATATGCGGCACCATCTAAAGCCTTACCAGCAGCAGCGTATCGAAACATTCCTCCACCCCGAGGAGAACCCGCGCAGCGCCGGCTATCAGGTTCTGCAGTCTGAGATTGCCGTCGGCTCGGGCGGATTTTGGGGCAAAGGTTTCGGCAAAGGCAGCCAGAACCAGCTGGGCTTCGTGCCCGTGCGATATTCTGATTTCATTCTGGCCGCGCTTGCCGAGGAACAGGGCTTCATCGGCGTTTGCGTCGTCTTGCTGTTGTATCTTGGTTTGATTCTGCGGCTGGTGGACAACGCGCAGAAAGCAAAAGATCGTGCCGGAATGTTCATCGTGATGGGAGTGACCGCCATCCTCGGCTTTCATGTTCTGGTCAACGCTTCAATGGTGATAGGCTACATGCCGGTTACCGGAATTCCCTTGCCGCTGATGAGCTACGGCGGGTCGGCAACGGCATTTGTCTTTTTGGCTTTGGGTCTGGTGATGAACGTACGCATGCGCCGTTTCGTCAACTGAACCCGCAACTACATGACACAAAGAATTAGAGGCATCAGCACTTCAGTACCCCGAGCCATAGGCCGGGAATTCAATTTCAAGATCAGGTAAGCATCGGTGAGGAAAGCAATCGCACATTCTGACAAGTCTTTCCTGAGCGGCACGTCGTGGCGAGTACAAGGTTTCGCCTTGCCCCACGCCGGCCGAGCGCGCGCATGTGTGTGCGCCGCCGCCCTCCGATGCGCCATGAGGAGTTTACATGTCGAAGGAAATGGTCATCTCGGCGAACCCGCACGAGACGCGGGTAGCCATTCTCGAAGAAGGTCAGCTTTGTGAGTACTATGTTGAACGCGAAAAAGAATTTGCGTTAGTCGGAAGCATCTACAAAGGCAAAGTGACGCGCGTGCTGCCAGGCATGCAATCCGCCTTTGTGGAGATTGGCCTCGATAGTGACGCCTTCCTCTACGTCAGCGACTTCCTGGAAGACATTGAGGAATTCGACCACATCGTCACCACCGTAGAGGAGAAAGCTCAAAAGATGGAAGCCCAGGGCGGCCAGGTTTTCGCCGCGCCCGGCGCCACAATTCCGGCTCTTGAGCCTGCTGATGTCGAAGCTGTTCCGTTCCTTGGCGACGATGCCTCGCACTCTGAATTCGCGGCCGCGGAGCCGGTCCCGCTTGCGCCTACCGTAGCTCAGCGCGAACCAAGCCATGCCCCTCCCCCGAGCCGCCCACGTTACGAAAATCGCCCATCGGGCGGACACGGCGGCGACCGAGGTGGACGCAATTTCCGCGGTCGTGGTGGACGCGGCGGTGGCCGTAATTTTCGCCGCGATAGCGGAAGCCGCGGCGGCGAGCGGAGACCCGGCCGCGAACTCCCGTCTTCAAAGTATGCGTCGTCTCGTCCTTATGAAGAAAGTTCGGCCGAGCCCGCTTCGGCCGAAGGTCACGTATCCATAATTCTGCCGGGTGAATCTCTCGCGAAATACCGCGAAAAGCCCGCTGCACCCGCGTCATCTCCCGTTGAGCCGTCGGAAAATATCGCTGCGCCGATTCCCACGGAATCTTCTGCCCATTTCGCGCTGGAGCCTTCGCAGTCCCAGCCGAATGCTTACGAATCGCCCGCACAAGAGTCGCCCATGACGTACACGGAATCCCCGGACCCGAGCGCTCGCCTAGCTCCACCAGTTTTTCCAGCTCGCCGCCCGTCCACGTCTTCGTCCGGCTTGGAGCCCCTTCCCGGCGAGAAGCTCTCCAAGTGGAAAGCGCATCAGCATCTTCCGATCGACGCCAAAGAAGATCTCGACGCTCTCCCCGTTCCCGACGCTGTTCGTTTCGCGCCTCTCGCGCCTCTATCGCCTTTGGAGCAGACGGAAACCGAAGATCGCCCCGCTCACGATTCGCGGGAACTCCATGATCCACGCGCCCAGCTTGAATCCAGCGCAGATCGCGAAACTCACTTCGGTCACGAATCTGTCGAAACCGTTCGCGCACAAGATGACCATCTCCCCTCGGACCTCAGCGAGGATGAAGTCACCGCGCTAGCCGAGCATATTGCCGAAGCTCAGGATGATGCCGCCGCGCGCGTGGCCCAGGATCGCGTTTTCGCCGCCGCAGATGCCGCAGCGGACGGACATGGCTCCGAAGCAGACGCGGAAGCGGAAGCAGAAGAAATCGACGCGGCCGAAGAGGAAGCGGAAGAAGAAGTTGAACACGAAGGCTCGCAGCACGCGTCAAGCGAGCACGAGCACACAGACCAAGAGCACGCAGGCGATGAGCATTCAAATCACCTCGACCAGCTTGACGCCGAACACCCGGAACATGCCGAGCATCTGGATTCCGAAGCGCAGCCGCCCGCCAACGATGTCTCCATGTCGGCGGAAAATCCTCGGCCGGCCGAGCAGCCGCCAACGCAAGCGCGCGTCCGCAACGATTTCCGCTCGCGCATGCAGAATCCCGCTCGCCGGGGGCAGCGCGATCGCGGACGCCGCGACGACCGCAATCGCCGTCCGCAGCACAGCCAGGGTCATCACCGCCCGCAGCAGCCTCGTCGCACGCAGCTCATTGCCGACATGCTGAAGCAGGGCCAGGAAATAATCGTCCAGATCGCCAAGGAGCCGTTGGGCAAAAAAGGCGCGCGCATCACGAGCCACATCGCTCTTCCCGGCCGCTTCCTGGTTTACATGCCGACGCTCGACCACACCGGCGTTTCCCGCAAAATCGCATCCGCCGAGGAGCGTTCCCGCTTGCGCCATCTGGTGAACGACGCCAAGGGCGCTTCAGGCGGCGGTTTCATCGTGCGCACCGCTGCAGCCAGCGCCGCTCCCGATGAAGTCCGCGCCGACGTGGAATTCCTCACCCGCACATGGACCGAAATTAAAGCCCGCTCCGAACAGCGCAAGGCCCCCTCGATCTTGCACCGCGATTTGAACCTGGTCGAACGCATCCTTCGCGATTACATCACGCCCGATTTCGGCGCCATCTGGGTCGATACCGAAGAGGAGTACACCAAAGTCGTCGACTTCATGAGCCGCTTCCAGCCGCAGCTCGTGGGCCGTGTGAAGCTCTATACCAAAGAAACCCCGGTCTTCGAAGAGTTCGGCATCCAGCAGGAAATTGACAAAGGCCTGCGCCCGAAAGTGTGGCTGAAATCCGGCGGCTACATCGTCATCAACCACACCGAAGCGCTCGTAGCCATCGACGTCAACACCGGGAAATTCGTGGGCAAGGGTTCCAACCGCCTGGAAGACACCATCGTCCGCACCAACCTCGAAGCGGTGAAGGAAATTGTCCGCCAGATGCGCTTGCGCGATCTCGGCGGCATCATCATCATCGACTTCATCGACATGGAAGAGCGCCGCAATCGCGAAAAAGTAATGGCCGCCCTGGAAGATTCTCTCCGTGCCGACCGCGCTCCTTCAAAAGTTCTGCGCTTCAACGAGTTCGGCCTGGTCGCAATCACGCGCAAGCGCACCAAGCAGGCTCTCGAACGCACACTATGCCAGCCGTGCCCCTATTGCACCGGCTCCGGCATGGTGAAGTCAATTCCCACTCTTTGCTACGAAATCCAAACCGAAGCGCGAAAAATGGCTCCGGAAGTCAGCTCCGGCAGCCTCACCCTGCGCGTCCACCCCGAAATCGCCAAAGCGCTCAAGACCCGCGAATCCGAGCTAATGGACGAACTCGAGCGCTGGGCCAAGAAGAGCATCATCATCCAAGCAGACCCAACGCTACATTGGGAGCAATACGACATCTATTAGAAGTTGAGCTGAGTGCCGGAAACTGGAAAACTAAAAGCGCCGCGGATTCCGATCCGCTGCGCTTTTTTCGTTGCCACCAAGTTGCACTGCTGTGTCAGCGACATCTCACCGTTTTTGTTATCATAGCGCCTGCGGGAAATTGAATAGGGGGTCTCGGTTGCCTGCGCGCGTCCTCAATGGAAACGTCATCCGCGATGAGATTTATGCGGAGCTTGCCGGCGAAATTTCCGCGCTGGCTGCCGCCGGAATTCGCCCCGGACTCGCAGCCGTTCTGGTTGGAGACAATCCCGCGTCGAAAATTTACGTGAAGAGCAAAATCGCCGCGTGCGAAAAGCTCGGACTTGCGAGCATTCACGTAACGCCGCCGGCTACCATCACAACTTCCGAGCTACTTGCCATTATCGAGGACCTCAATCGCCGCGATGATGTTGACGGCATCCTGGTCCAGCTCCCGCTGCCCCCGCAGGTGGATGCAAGGAAAATTCTCGAAGCGGTGGACCCGGCGAAAGATGTGGACGGGTTTCATCCGCTGAATGTCGGCCGTCTGGTCGCCGGCCGCCCCACGCTAGTTCCCTGTACGCCCGCCGGTGTGATGGAACTTTTGCGCCGCAGCAGTATTCCTCTCGAAGGCGCAAATGCAGCCGTCCTCGGCCGCAGCGACATCGTGGGTAAGCCCATGGCGCTGCTTTTGATGCACGCGAACGTTACCGTCACCGTGTGTCATTCGAAGACACGCGACTTGCCCGAAACCGTTCGCCGCGCGGAAATCGTGATTGCCGCCATGGGACGCCCTGCGATGATTACGCCCGACTACATCCGTCCCGGCGCCACGGTCATAGACGTTGGCATCAACCGCGTCACGGACTCCGCGCAAGCGGAAAAATTCTTCGCGCATTTTCCCGAGCGGCTCGCTGAATTTCGCGCCAAAGGCACAGCGCTGGTTGGAGACGTTCATCCAGACGTGGCCGGCGTGGCCGGCGTTGCCGGCGCGTTCACTCCGGTGCCAGGCGGCGTCGGACCGCTCACTATCGCTATGCTGATGAGTAACACGGTGAAAGCCGCACGTTTGCGGCGCGCCTCGCGCGTACCGGCTGCCGCGGCCGTCCGGCACTGATGCTTTTCTATGCTTAGGGTCGGCCTCACAGGCGGAATCGCGACGGGCAAAACAACGGTGGCCTCTATGCTCCGTGACCGCGATGTTCCCGTGCTCGACGCTGACCTGCTAGGCCACGAACTTCTCGAACCTGGCCAGGCAGCCTATGAAGAAACCGTCGCCGCTTTTGGCCGGGAGGTTCTCGACGCAAACGGCAAAGTGAACCGCGCAAAGCTCGGCGGCATCATATTCGCTGACGCTCAAAAGCGCGCGCGGCTCAATCAGATTCTTCATCCGCGAATCCTCGATATTCTGCAAAAGTGGTTTGCAGCGCTCGATGAACCGGAAGGCCCGGAGTTTGCCGTCGTTGAAGCCGCGCTCATCGTCGAAGCCGGTTACAACCGGAATCTCGACAAGCTCATCGTTTGTTGGTGCCGGCCCGAACAACAGCTGGAACGTTTAGCGCTTCGCGGACTCTCGATGGAAGAAGTCCAGCAGCGCATCGGTGCGCAAATGCCGCCGGACGAAAAACGCAAACTCGCCGACGAAGCGATCGATTGTTCGGGCTCCATCGAAGAGACTCAGCAGCAGGTGAACCGCGCTGTTGAAAAACTCAAATTGGCCGGCTCCCGGAGAAACATTCCCTGACCCGGCAGCGTATTTACAGGTAGGGACGCAGAACACCGCGTGCCCTTATTGTCTTGGAAATCCTCAAGAAAAGGACGTTTGCCATGCATCGACCCGGAGACAAAGGACGCGCAATCCGCCTGCTGGCCATCGGATTAATCATAGGCCTGGGCGCATATTGGGCCGGCTCGCGCTGGGGCCAGCGAGTTCCCTCGGTTGTAAATGCTCTGCGTTCGTCCTCAACTCCCAGCGAGGCGGGGCTGGATCCCACAGAAGCCGAAAACGTCCATATCTACAAACAGGCGGCGCCCGCCGTCGCTAACATCGTCACACGAACAGTCGAATACGATTTTTTCTTTAATCCCGTCCCGGTGGAAGGCGCCGGGTCAGGCTTTCTGATGGACAACGACGGCCACATTTTGACGAACTTCCACGTCGTTCAGGGCGCGCAAACCATCGAAGTCACTCTGGGCGATCAATCGCGATACAAAGGAAAATTGGTCGGCTCCGATCCGAACAACGACATTGCACTGATTCAAATTGATCTCGCCGGACGCAAAATCACGCCCTTGCCCCTCGGCGATTCCCGCAATTTGCTGGTCGGCCAGCGCGTGCTCGCCATCGGCAATCCGTTCGGATTCCAGAGCACTCTCACCACCGGCGTGGTGAGTTCGCTGGGCCGCACGGTGCAAACGCGCGAAAATACCTTTATCGATGAAGCCATTCAAACTGACGCATCCATCAATCAGGGGAATTCCGGTGGACCATTACTGAATTCCCATGGCGAGGTGATTGGGATCAACAGCGCGATTTATACGCCCGCCGGCGGTACCGGCGGCATTGGCATCGGCTTCGCCATTCCGATCAATACGGCCAAACGCGTCGCCAATGATCTGATCACGCGCGGCCGCGTGCGCCATGCCACTCTTGGAGCCGAAGGTCGCGCGCTCTGGCCGCGACTCGCTGAGGCGCTGAATCTTTCCACACAACAAGGAATCTTGATCGAGCGAGTCGAGCCAGGTGGACCCGCGGCCCAAGCCGGTATGCGCGGCGGAACGAAATCCCTGACTGACAACCGCATGCAGGAATTACGCGTTGGCGGCGACGTTCTGATCGCCATTGACGGAAAGCAAATCGCCAGCCAGTCCGACTTGAGCCTCCTGTTGAATCGCTCTCAACCCGGCGATACCGTTACCGTGACTATTGTGCGCGACGGCAAAAAAATGGACTTGCCCGTAAAACTCGGCGGAGATTGAAGCATTCGCCATCTAGCCTGTGGCGCATCCGGATGAAAATGGAAAAAACGGACTATGGTCTTGACGCTCCTGGGCTTGTCCGTGGATTTCTATTCGGCGGTCCGGCGCTGTTCGCGGCGGGATATTTCTTGGTTGACTGGGCCAAGGCAAGAAACATCGGGCCTTTGATTGGTTTTGGCTATGGGCGTTTTATACCGGCATTGTCCTTTTCTTCGAATCGCTTCTATTGATGGGCAGCAGTTATTACGGAAAGTTTCGCGCCCGCGACAAGCTCCTCGATAGTCTGCATCTTCGCGGAGATGAAACCGTTCTCGATGTCGGTTGCGGCCACGGACTGCTGCTGATCGCCGCGGCGAAGAGGCTTCCGCGTGGGCGCAGCATCGGGATCGACCTATGGTCTCAGGTGGACCAAGGAAATAATTCACGTGAGGCGACGCTGGAAAACGCGAAGCTCGAAGGAGTGGCCGATCGCGTGGAAGTGCGCGATGGTGACATGCGAAAGCTGCCCTTCCCCGACGCCTCGATGGATGCAGTGATAGCCAATCTTGCCATCCACAATATCTCGAACCGCGAAGGTCGCCGCGAAGCCATCGCCGAAATCGAACGCGTGCTGAAACCCGGAGGGCAAGTCGCGCTGATGGATTTCAAGCACGTGGGCCAATACGCGGAAGACTTGAAGAAAGACGGAATCGCGGATGGTCGCGCTTCCGGTCCCATCTTTTGGATTTTCCCGCCCGTTCGAGTTGCCCGCGGCCGCAAGACCTAATTAAGGGTTGGAGGCAAGCTTCAGCTGTCTTGCGTCGCGTTCTTCACGCTATGCAGGTGATCCTTACGTCGTGCGGTCACTCCATTCTTCGCGCAGGTTTTCGCGCTCGTCTTCGCTAAGTCCGAACCACGATTCGGCGACATCCCGGACGCGCTCCAGCGCCGCCTGAATTTCTTTTTGCTTTTGATGAACGATTTCGCTATCGGCGTCCACCGGCACGCGGATCGGGGGCGCGACAAGCATCACCGCGCGTGAAAATGGATAGGGAAGCTGAAACAAATCCCAGGACTTCTCGAAAGTGTGCGCCCTTTGCAGCGCAATGTGAAACACCGAGACCGGTTTTCCCGTGCGCCGCGCCAGAATCACGGCTCCGGGTTTGGCAACGTAGCGCGGCCCTCGCGGGCCATCGATCGTGAGCGCCACGTGCTTTCCTTCTTCCAGGCGGCTCGCCATAATCGTCAGCCCTTCGATGGCTCCGCGCGACGAACTTCCTTGGGCAGTCCCGAATCCGAGCTTTTCGATCACGCGCCGCGTCCACTGCCCGTCGAAATTCACAGTATTCAACACTACGATTCCGCGTTTGCGCCAGACCCAGATCGCGGAAAAAATGCAGCGGTGCCAGAATGTTCCGATCGCAGCTTCACCTGCATCGCGAATCTGCACTGCATTTTGCACCCCGACATATTCCACACGCAGCGTAGGCCCAATCAGCCGCACCACCCAATACACCGCCCAGGCGATGACCGGAATTTGCATTCGCCGCCAGCGCGAAAGCTCCGGTGGGCGCGCGTCGAATTGCTGATTGGCATTTTGGCGGTCGTGCGGGACGGCCGATTTCGCATCGTTTGCCACTGCGGTATAGTATAGAACTTCACGCAAATTCAGATGTACTCCAGAACACAATTCGCGCGCAGGCATAACACTGTTTTCAGCTTCGCCGGGCGGCACACGCTCTGCCAGCGATTCTTTGTCTCCATCGCTGAACTTCTTTTTGCATTTGTGCTCATTTTTCTCTGCACACCGGCACTGTCTGCCCAGCAGACGCCTGCGAATTTGATTGGCCGCGTGGAAGGCAATGACGTTTCAGTCGAAGGCGGCTCGGGCGCGGCCAACCTCGGGAATAGCGGTCTGCCGAATGGGGGAACCAATGGGCAGCTCTCCAGCTTTTCCGTCACGAACGGCAGCGTGGTCACCGTACACGTGGGGCAGGCGCGAATGGCGCTCGCGGCCGGCGGCCAAATCGACATTTGTGGCCCGGCAAAATTTACCGTGCTCGAATCCGGCGGCGGGATCACTCTGGCGCTGAATTTCGGACGCATGCGCGTGCAGATTCCCGCGACGGCTGCTTTGCGCATTTACACGCCCACCATCGTTGCCACACCGCTCGATATCGGCGGAGCGGTTCGCGACATTACCGTTGGGTTGGATTTGAATGATTCGCTGTGCGTGCTCTCGACCAGCGGCGCCATCCGCCTCGAACAGCAATTCAGCGGAGAAGGATTAATCGTGCCGCAAGCGGGAGAATTTTTTCTCGCAGGCGGAAACCTTATCCCGGTAGCGGGCGCGCCGGGGAGTTGCGAATGCACGGCATTTGTAGCGCGGGCTACTCCTCCCCCGGCGCCGTCGCAACCCGTGCCTGCGCAGAACATCCCGCCTGCGTATATGATTCCGCCGGTCGTCTCGCAAGTGCAGCCCGAAGTAGCGCCCGCGAATACTGCGGTCGCCGAGCCGGCGGCTCCAAGGAGCAGAGTGCAGATTGGCGCGCTGGCACGTGCGAACGAAATGCATCCGGTACCGGCCCCGGCGGACAACGTCGAGCCGCCAATTCCGGATATCACCATTCCCCAATACACCGTAATCCTGCAACCGTTCATGATGTCAGTGACACCCTCTCCACTGCGGCCCGCGGATACTCCGACGGATACGGCGCTGCTGGTACGCGTGGCGCGCGTTGCGCCGGAGTGGGAGTTCAGCGGCCACGTCGATTCGCCGGAGTTTGCGGTGGACATGCAGCGGGCGCTGGGGCAAAAGGCTTCGCCAGCGCAGCCACAGCCGATACATGCGAGCCAGCCCGCCAAGAAGAAGCGCGGATTCTGGGGCTCGCTGAAGAGCATCTTTGGCGGCGGTGACGAGACCCGCCAGTAGTCCTCCCGCGTGATAAAAAGCAAAGCAGGTCCCTCGTCGGCCGAAAGTCGGCCTCGCTCGGGATGACAGGCCTATTTTTTCTCATGACCTTGAGTTTTACATTCCTTCGTAGTTGGGGCCGCCGCCACCCTCTGGCGGGACCCAGTTGATGATCTGGTAGGGGTCGGCGATATCGCAGGTTTTGCAGTGGACGCAGTTTGCGGCGCTGATCTTCAATTTTGGCCCGTCTTTGTCGGTCACCATTTCATAAACCGCGGCGGGACAAAAATATTGGCAGGGGTTTCCGTATTCGCGGACGCAGCGGTCGCCGCAGATATTCGGCTCGAGAACGATGAGGTGGCAGGGCTGATCTTCGTCGTGGCGCGTTCCGGAATGATAGACGTCGGTGAGGCGGTCGAAAGTGAGTTTGCCGTCGCCGCGAAAACGGGTGGATTGATCGACGAGGGTGCGGTCGCGATTCAGCTTCTCGTATTCCTTGTAGCCGGCTTCGCTGTGCATGGGATCGACCAGGCCGCGGCCGCCAGTGATGAATTGAATTCCGGATTTTGCGAGTCCGGTCCAGAGGCCGCCATGAAATGCCTGGTGAAAATTACGGACTTCCCAAAGCTCTTTTTTGATCCAGCTATTTTCGAGTTTGGTCTTATAGGCGGATAGAGCTTTCTCGGAAGTGTCTCCGGAGCAGAGCGCTTCGTAGATTGTTTCAGCGGCGAGCATGCCGCTCTTGATTGCCGTATGAATGCCTTTCAGGCGCTGCGAATTCAGCAGGCTGGCGGAATCACCGATGATGAGTCCGCCGTCCATGTAGGAGCGCGGCATGGAATACCAGCCGCCGTACGGAACAGTTTTTGCGCCGTAGCGAACGAGCTTGCCGCCTTCCAGGATTTTCTTGACGAACGGATGGGTTTTGAATTTTTGAAATGCTTCGTGCGGATCGAAGAGCGGATCGTGATATTCCAAGGCCACGACCATGCCGAGCGAAACGCGATTGTCGCGAAGGCCGTAAACCCACCCGCCGCCGTACAAGTCAGAGCTGAGCGGCCAGCCGAGCGTGTGCGCGACGTATCCGGTATCGATGCGTCCGGGCTGCACGTCCCACAATTCTTTTATGCCAATGCCGTAAACCTGCGGATTCAGGCCGTCGAGTTTTAGATTGTTGACGAGCTCTTTGGTGAGCGAGCCGCGCGGGCCTTCCGCCAGTACGGTGACTTTCGCGCGCAACTCGTAGCCGGGTGTGAAGTTGTCTTTGGGCTTGCCGTTTTTGTCCACGCCCTTGTCTTCAGTAAGGACGCCGGCGATGCCATTCCTGCCGGCGGCCTTGTCGTACAAAAGGTTTCTGCCGGCGAATTGGGTGAAAAGATTCACGCCTTTTTTCTCGACCAGGCCGCCGAGCCATTTCACCAGTTTGTTGAGCGAGACAACGTAGTTGCCGTGATTCTGCAGAGGCGGCGGAGTGATGGGCAGCTTCCAGGAATCATTTTCGGTGAAGTAGTACGCGGCGTCGCCGGTGACGGGCGTATCGAGCGGCGCCGTTTTTTCGAAGTCGGGGACGAGCTCGCGAAGGCCGCGCGCGTCCATGATCGCACCGGAAAGCTGATGCGCGCCGATTTCGCGCGCCTTTTCCAGCACGTAAATATTTTCGGCGGAGAGCGCGGGAGATTTGCTGGCCTGGGTATGCTGCTCGATTAGATTCGCGAGATGCAGCGCACAAGCCAGCCCCGCCGGGCCCGCGCCGATGATCAAAACATCCGCTTCGAGTTGTTCGCGCTCGGGGGGCATAGGCGTCAGTCAGTGGCCTGGGAAACGGCTGAAATAGCGAGTTCCCATTTCTGAATATTTTGGCGATTTGAGTAGTTCGCCGCTCTTTGTTTTCTGTAAGTTACGGGGCGTTCTACTTCCTGAGTTTGGCGATTTAAACTTGCGACTTTGGGATCAGAAAATGGCTCAGTTGAAGGCAGATTCCTAGGGAGAAAAACGCTGCTCGCGTGATTGGTCGAGGCTGTCCGTAGTGACCAGGCGGATAAGCTCTGCCGACGACCTGGGAGAATCCGAGAAGATTGATGCTGCAGGGAGCAAGCGGGGAGGTCAATCGCACAGGCGCACGCAGGACGGACGGCTAGAGCGCCAGTGCGCTTTGACTGCCCTTCGCCAAATTTGCCAAAACTAATCACAAAAAACGCTAGCACGTTGTTTGGCGAAATTCAAGGATTCGCATGCTGTGGACATCTTCGCACCTACGACCCACTCGCGTGGCGGGTTTGGGGAACAAGATAGTAGTTCGAGTCGAAAGGGTTTTTGAGCAACGTCAAAACGCGATGGATCGGAGCTTGCGACGCCCCAAATCGTGCAGACTCCACTGAATTCAAGGGGTGGGTGCTCGTCCCACTTTTACGCGCGTGAGGGAGCAGAAACCGTTTCGCCCGGCTTAACATCCACTTCAGTTTCCCATTCAGCGTCCAAGGTTCCGACTTTGCCCCGTGCAATGATCTTATAGTGTCCCGGCCTCACATTTTCCTGCGACCATGAGCCCGAGGGAGAGATGTTGACCGTTGTCAGCTGCCACGTATTCTTGTGCTTAATCGACCAGGCGGCGGCCGCTCTTAGCCCTTCATCGACAGTCCGAAGTTTATACTTTTCGAATTCGTCGGCCCTTTGTTCCTTTGGCTCTTGTGCAATCTTCTCCTTATCCTTTGACGTTTGTTTCGCGATTGATTGGGCCACCTTGGCGGCCTCGGCCATATAGGCCTCGCCGGCGGTAGAGGGTTCAAGGTCGTGAAAGCGGCCCCAATAGACAAGGTTCACTGTAGCTGAGTCTGGAATCATCGACGTCCCATTTCTAGTCACGAGATTGATTTGGCCGTTGACCGTGCCCGGTTCGAGATCTTGAAACGATGCGAGCGCAGAGGCATTCAATGTGACGGCAATAAGGAATCCTAAGAAGAAAATCGACGAAAAGCGTTTGCAGTGCGACGTCGACGGGACGAGAGAGATGCTGTTTGCTTCACCACGATATTTAACTGGCATTTGCGGTAGCATTTCTTAATCTGTAACTAGTTCGAATAATACCACTGGGGCACAAATGCCCAAGTGATTCTCTTTGGGCATCAAGGTTCGAGTGCTATTGGGAGGAGGAGAAGGTGTCGCAGGAGCTTGGCGAGCCCGAGGTGAATCCGCGTTTGAACCAGAAATCGCGCTGGGCGGAGGTGCCGTGGGTGAATTTGTCGGGCATGACGCGGCCGGTTTGCATTTTCTGCAGATGGTCGTCGCCGACGGCGGCAGCGGCGTTCATTGCGGATTCGACGTCGCCCTGCTGGAGGAGGTCGCGCTGTTCGGTGGAATTGGCCCAGACTCCGGCGTAGCAATCGGCTTGGAGCTCGACGCGGACGGAGATGGCGTTGGCCATTTTCGGATTGTTTTCGACTTCCTGGCGGACTTTTCGCTCGATGCCCGTGATTTTCTGCACGTGGTGGCCGATCTCGTGAGCAATTACGTAGGCCTGCGCGAATTCGCCGGAAGCGCCGAGCTGATTTTTGAGTTCGGAGAAGAAGCTGAGGTCGAGATAGACCTTTTCGTCACCGGGACAGTAAAAGGGGCCGGTGGCGGTCTGGGCGAGGCCACAGGCGGAATCGATTCCGCCGCGATAGAGGACCAGTTTTGCGTGACGGTATTGCGGGATGATTTTCGCCCAGGTGTTTTGCACGTCATCGAGGACGAAAGAGACGAATTGGACTTCGCGTTGTTCGGAGGCGCTCTGCGCGGGGCTGGCGGGCGCGCTCTGCGTGGATTGCGTGGTGGAGGAGCCACCCAAGAAAGGCGTGAGCAGATCGCGTTTGAAAATGAAACTCAGGATCAGCAGGATCAGTATGCCGCCGATGCCGATGTGGATGCCGCCGGGGAAACCTCCGCCGCCGCTGCTGGAACGGTCGTCTTCGACATCGTTGCTGACTCCGCCTGGGGTCCAACGCATGTAAATCTCCTGGCAACTTTCGCCGCTTCAGACCAATCTACTATAAGGTAAGGTCGAACCGGGGCAACCCTATTCTTAGCGGAATCCTATCTTACGTCCTGCCTCGTGCTTCATAATCTGAACGGCTTCTGACATGCGCGCAAAATCAAAACGAAATAAGAGCAAGACGGAGCGCGGGCGGCGTTTTCACTGGGCTATATGGGTTGCGGCAGCGTTTGTGGCGATCGCCTGCGTCGTGGTGATTGCGGTGGCGATCAAGTCGCCGTTTACGCAGGGGCGCGTGGCGCAAGGGCTGGAAAATACCGTTCGGGCGAAGGTGACGTTCGCGAAGTTTCACATGGTTTACTTTCCGAACCCGGGATGCGTGGCTGAGGATGTGACGTTTGCCCTGTCGTCCAGTGCGGACGGGACTGCGCCAGTGATCACCATTCAAAAGCTCGCAATTGAAGCGCGGTATGCGGACCTGATCGTGAGGCCCGGCTACATCGCGCGCGTAGTGCTAAATGGATTGCGCGTACATGCGCCGCTGCGAGGCATTAGCGCCAATAGTTCGGCTTCGCAATCCAGCCAAAGACCTGAGGTGCGTATCGGCGAAATAGTGGCGGACGGAGCAGAGCTGGAAGTGGCGCGGGCGGACGGCAAAGCGCCGCTGAAGTTTGAGATGCATTCGCTGAGGGTGGAATCCTACGAGCGCAGCAGTGCGTGGTCGTACAGCGTGACGATGCAGAACGCGGAACCGCCGGGAGAAATTATTTCGGAGGGGAAATTCGGGCCCTTGAATCTGGACGATTTGGGCGCGACTCCGGTTTCGGGTTGGTACAAATTTCTGAAGGCGAACCTGGGGATCTTTCCGGGGATCGGCGGGACGCTTTCTTCCACCGGAGATTTCGCCGGGCGCATGGGCGAAATTGGGGCGCGCGGCACGATTGATATTCCCGACTTCAAGGTGCTGAAGAGCGAGCACGAAGTGCATTTGACCTCGAAATTCTCAGCGAATGTGAACGGGACGAATGGAGATGTTTTTTTGAAGCAGGTAGCGGCTTCGTTTCTGCAGACGTCGGTGGCGGCTTCGGGCAGCGTGGCGGGCAAGCCGGGGCAAAAAGGAAAAACAACTTCGCTGGATGTGGAAGTGAACAACGGACGCATTCAAGATTTGCTGCGGCTGTTTGTGACGGCGAAACATCCGCCCATGAACGGCGTGACGAGCCTGAAAGCGCACCTGGAGATACCGCCGCAAAAACGGCCGTTTCTGCAGGAGCTTACTCTTCGCGGGGATTTCGGAATCGGCGAAGGGGCGTTTACAAAACCCAGCATGCAGACGCGCGTGGATGAGATGAGCGAGCGGGCGCGCGGCGAGAAGCAGGACAAGAGTAAACCCCAAACACAGGCGGACGCGGATGATCCGGAAAATGTGGTGTTGAATTTGAAGGGGCACGTGGAGCTGCGCGACGGAGTGGCGAAGTTTTCGGAGCTGTCGTTTAACGTGCCGGGAGCGTCGGCGCGCATGGACGGCACTTACAATTTGTCAAACGAGCAAATTGATTTTCATGGAATGCTGAAAACCGAGGCGGAATTGTCGCAAGAGACTACGGGAATGAAATCGGCGCTTCTGAAACCGCTGGACCCGCTGTTCAAGAGGAAGAAGGCGGGGGCAGCGGTGGCGGTGAAGATGACGGGGACGTACAAGAATCCTCAATTCGGTTTTGATACCGCGGGTGAAATCAAGCCTAAGTAGGCAGGCGTATTTGTACCCGTTGCCTACACTGAATTGGGCCGGCTTATAACGGGAGTCGTGTATGGCCTGCTGAAGAGAAGGGGCGTAGGCTCGCGAAGATTTCACAACCAGGAGGAATCTATGTTGGCGGCAATCGGAGCAATACTGATTATTCTCTGGCTTTTAGGTTTCTTCGCCTTCCATGTGACGGTGGGGTTTATCCACATACTTTTGGTGATCGGGATCATCATGATCATCGCGCATTTCCTGCGTGGCAGCACCGCGACTTAGTACTACTGGGCCCTTCTGCTGGCAGGGTACAGCGGCAAACTTGGGCTAAAAAGGTCTGTGGACAGGATTGGTGCGAAGAAGCCCACCGGCGCATTAGCGTCGGCGGCCTTTTGCGTTTAATGGGCTATTCGTAACGCAGAGCAACCATGGGATCGACGCGCATGGCGCGGCGCGCGGGAAAATACGCGGCCAGAAACGCGACCGCCCCAAGCACGACTGTGACGACAACGAACGTCAGCGGGTCGGTAGGCTTCACGCCAAACAGTGCGCTGGACATCCAACGCGTGGCAACGAAGGCTCCGGCCACACCGATGCACAAACCTAGCAGCACAAGGCGCAATCCGTGGCCTACGATTACGCGAAGAACATCCGCTTGCTGCGCACCAAGAGCCATTCGCAGACCGATTTCCCGCGTGCGTTGCGTGACCAGATAAGACAAAACGCCAAAAATTCCAGCGGCCGTAAGCAGTAACGCAATGGCGGCAAACGCGCCGAGCAAAAGCGTGTTGAAACGGTCGTTCGCGGCTGAACTGGATACCACATCAGTCATAGTGCGAAAGGTGGAGGTGGCTTCGTCCGCATCGATCTGTTGGACGGCTTGGCGCACCGCGGCGGTAAGCATAGCGGGATCGCCCGCGCCGCGTACCACTACACTCATCCTCATGTGAGAACCAGGGATGAACATTTCCGGACGAATGGATTCCTGCAATGCGAAGTGCTTGTTGCCTCCCACGATTCCCACGATCTCGCGTGTGGCGAATTGGGGTTTGCCTTCAAATAATTTCACGTGCTTGCCGATGGCGCTCTCGTGGGGAAAAAACTTCTTGGCGAACGGCTCGTTGACGACCATAACTTGACGGCCTTCGGATGCATCTTGACTCTCGAAGCTGCGCCCGGCCAAGAGCGGAATCCGCATGGCTCCAAAATAATCGCCGGCAGTGACGCGAAAATCTGCGTCCTCAAAGTCGTTCGGGTTCGCGGGCGGGTGCTCGGTGATGGTGAAAAACGTGTCGTTGCCTTCGCCGCTCAGCGGCAATTCCGAGATGAATCCGGCATTGGTGGCGCCGGGCGCAGACTGTATACGTTCCTGGAGTTCGCGGAAAAATGATTCGCGGCGTTGCTCGTCGTCATACCTCGGCGAGAGGAGCGACACTTCGGTGGTGAGGACGTTCGCGGGATCAAACCCGAGCGGAGCACGCATCAAACGCCAGAAACTGTTGAGTAAGAGACCGGAAGCGATCAACACTACGAGCGACAGGGCTACTTCCGCTACGACCAGCGTATTGTGTGCACGATGTTTTGAGCGCGAATCGCCAGAGCTGCTGCCTTCCTTCAAACTTTGGGTCAAATCGCGGCGGCTCGCTTTCAACGCGGGCCCGAGGCCAAACAAGAGCCCGGTGAAAATCGCGATCACGAAAGTGAATGTGAGGACTACACCGTTCACACTTACCTCGTCGAGGCGCGGAAGACTCTGCGGGCCGAGCTGTTTTAAGAGTTCCACACCTGCCGTGGCAACAAAGACTCCGGCGACGCCTCCAATCAAGGCAAGGACCAAGCTTTCTGTCAACAATTGCCGGACCAGACGGAATCGTCCGGCACCCAGGGCACTCCGGATGGCAATCTCGCGATGGCGAACGGTATTGCGCGCGAGAACCAGGCTGGCGATGTTGGCGCATGCAATCAGGAGAACCAGAGCGACCGCGCCGATCAATACCAAAAATGCAGGGCCTACGTTGCCGACGAGAACACTTTGAAGGGGCTCGAGTTTTTGACTCCATCCTTTGTTCGTATCGGGAAATTGTGTTGCGATACGAGCTGCGATGGTGTCCAGCTCTGCTTGCGCTTGAGAGATCGAAACGCCAGCTTTGAGAAGGCCGATGGGCCGCAGAAAATGGGAGCGGCGTGTCTGCATTCCCGGATTTTCGAAAGGCGCTGGAAACCAGAGATCAGCTTGAGTGAGAACGGGCATATCGTTACCGAGGACGCCGACCACAGTGCGCGTCTTGCCGTCGAGAGCGATCGATTTGCCGATGACATTTGGATCTGCGCCGAAGCGTTCCTGCCACAAGTGGTGGCTGAGAATTACAACCTCGGGATCAGATGTTTTTTCATCAGCAACGGTGAACACGCGGCCGTAACGGGGTTGAACGCCGAGGGCGTCGAAGAAGCCCGCCGTTATCATGGAGCCTTTGATCTGAACGGGCTTGTCGGTTCCGGTGAGATTGAAAAGCGAATCTCCCACTGCCCTAGCGCCGTAGTGTTCAAAGGATTGGTTCTGCGCGCGATAATCCAAAAAGTCGGACGGTGAAACGGCGGCCTGGTCACAGAGAGGACAATTGCCCCAGCCCCACACCAGTCTGGTGGGATTTTTGAACTGCAAAGGACGGAGGAGTACTGCATCCACCACAGAGAAGAGCGCGGTGTTGGCGCCGATTCCGAGCGCAAGAGTGAGCACGGCGATCGCCGTAAAGCCCGAAGATTTTCTTAGCGAGCGCAGGCCGTAACGAATGTCTTGCAGCAACGTTCCCATTTTTGCCTCCCGACCAAACAAAAATCACCCGCGAGGAAATCCAATGCTATTCGTAGCGCAGAGCCACCATGGGATCTACGCGCATGGCGCGGCGCGCGGGGATGTAACACGCGGCGGCGGCCACGATAATCAACAGCACGGCAACGCCAGCAAAAGTGAGCGGGTCATAGGCACTGACGCCGAAGAGCTGATTGGCCATGAGGCGCGTCAGTCCCAGCGCGGCGCCGATGCCGATTGCGACGCCGATCAGCGCCATCTTTGTTCCGTGCCCGACCACCAGCTGCAAGACATCGCCAGGTTGCGCGCCGAGCGCCATACGCACCCCAATTTCGCGAGTGCGCTGACCGACCAAATACGAAATCACGCCGTAAATTCCGACGCACGCGAGCACCAGCGCGAGCGCCGCGAAGATGCCCAGAAGGATCATGGAGAGCCTGCGCGCGGCAAATGAATTGGCGATGACCGTTTCCATCGTCTGAACGTTGTATACCGCTTCGCGAGAATCGATTTCCGCGACTGCGCGGCGAACGTCACCCATTACAGCAGTGGGATCGCCTTCGGTGCGCAGCACGACGGCCACAACAGTCGCCATCAGCGGCATGAGTTTTTCCGGTACCTGCATGAACGGATAATCGAACTGCGCCTCGATCGCCGATTTCGGATCGGCATCGAGCCCCCACTGCTTCACGTGCCCGACCACGCCCACGATCTCGGCTTGCACGTTAAAGGTGCTGAGATTGATGCGCTTCCCTATGGGGTCTTCATGAGGGAAATAAGTGCGGGCGAAAACGTCATCTATGTCCACGACTATTGGCGCGTGCTCGTCGTCCTGCGGCGTAATGAAGCGGCCGCGTTCGAGCCTGACTCCCATGGCTTTCTGAAAACCTGCTTCAGCGAGATAAAACAATGCCGGGTGCATATCGTGCAGGTTGGCGGGCTTGGGCTCGCCTTCAATCCAGAAAACCTCCGAGGAATTATGGATCATGGGGCGCGAGCCGAGCGTGACGGAGACGGCTTTTACTCCCGGAATGTTGTTCATTTTGTCGTCGAACAGCCGCAGACGCGCGCGCGTTTCGGCGGAGGTGGTGTTGGGATCAGCCGGCAGGGACAAAACAAAGGTGATCGCGTGGTTCGGATTGAAGCCCGGATCGACGCGCCAAAGCGCGGTGAGGCTGCGAATCATGAGCCCGGCGCCCACGAGCAAAACCAGAGCCAGCGCCACTTCCACGGCGACGAAAACTCCGTGGAGGCGGTGTCGGGCTCCGCCGGAACCGGCGCCGCTCTTTTTGAGAACGTCCTGCAAATTCACGCGCGAAGTTTTCAGCGCGGGAGCGAGGCCAAAAACAATTCCGGCAAACAGTGACAGTACTATGGTGAAGATCAGGACGCGCGAGTCGAGGGAGACTTCGTTGGCGCGCGGCAAAGCGCCAGGCAAGGTGGCGAGCACGGCTCTAGTGCCGCAAAAGGCGAGCAAGACTCCCAGCGTTCCGCCCAAGCCCGCGAGCAGAATGCTTTCGGTGAGAAGTTGGCGAATGACGCGCGTCTGGTTCGCGCCTAAAGCCGCGCGAATGGCAAACTCGCGGGAGCGGCCCATCGAGCGCGCCAGAAGAAGATTGGCAACATTCGCGCAAGCGATCAGCAGCAGGAAACCAACGGCCGCGAGAAGTACGAGTAGGAACGGCTGAACGTTGCCGACAATATCCTGCTTCATGGAAACGAGATTGATGCCGATGTCTTTGTCGGCTTCCGGGTAGGCTGCCGCGAGGTTTTGCGAAATGCCATCCATGTCCGCTTTTGCCTGCGCGAGTGTTACGCCCGGCTTCAGGCGGCCGATCGCGTGGGCGCTCACCTCGATGCGGCGATCCAGAAAAGAGGGATCGGTCCACTGGCCGGCGGGAGTGTAAAGATCCCGCTCGCTGCCGTAAAAGTTGAAGCTTGGCGGGACGACGCCCACAATCGTGTACGACGCGCCGTTCAGGACTATCGATTTCCCGACGACATCCGGCGAAGAGCCGAATTTGCGTTTCCAGAGTCCTCCGCCGAGCATCACCACCGGAGCCGCTCCGGCACGATCGTCATCGGTGCGGAAGGTGCGGCCGAGGATGGGCGCTACACCGAGCGTCGGAAAAAAATCCGAGGAAATCATGGAGCCGCCGACGAGTTCCGTTTCGCCCGTGCCGGTTAAGTTGTAAGGCTCATTGCGGTATAGGGCCATGGATGAAAACGTTTGCGTATCGCGCTGCCAATCGAGAAAGTTCAGGTAGGATATCGGCGCTCGAGCGAACCCAGGAGCCTTTCCGTAAACAGTGACGAGCTGCTCGGAGTGCGGGTAGGCCAGCGGATTCAGCAGCACTCCGTTGACCACTGAAAATAACGCCGTGTTCGCGCCGATGCCGAGCGCCAGCGTAAGAATGGCGATGGCGGCGAAGCCCCGATTCTTGAGGAGCATTCTAATGCTGAAGCGAATGTCTTGAAGGAGTTTGCTCATTTCCACCTCTCGATCAAAAAAAAGCCGCCACACCCAAAATTCAACACATCATTCGTGACGCAGGGCAACGATGGGATCGACGCGCATCGCGCGCCGCGCCGGAACATACGAGGCAAGACAAGCGACGGTCCCGAGCACGAGAGCTACAACAACGAACGTCAGCGGGTCGGTCGCGCTGACGCCGAAGAGCAAACTTGAGAGCAGGCGGGTAAGTGCGAGGGCTGACACCACGCCGCAGATGATGCCGATGCCAGCCAGCCCCGCTCCATGACCAAGCACGAGGCGCGAAACATCGCTCTGTTGGGCGCCCAGCGCCATGCGAACACCGATTTCATGCGTCCGTTCATTGACCACGTAGGAAGTCACGCCATAAATCCCAATCGCCGCCAACGCCAGCGCCAGGAAGGCAAAGACTCCCAGCAGAAGAAAAGCGAGGCGCTGCGCCGAGATGATTCCCGAAATGATTTCGTCCATCGACCTCACTTCGAAAAGAGGCTGGTTCTTGTCGACCAGCCAAATCGCATTCTTGATTGCAGGCAAGATGACGTCGGGCGGCAAGGTCGTGCGCACCACTAGGCTCATTGTCTGGTCGGCAGTCTGTAGGGAGGGAAAGTAGATGGTTGGGCGGGGCTGCTGATCGAAGCCCGTGTCGCGAACCCCGCCGACGATGCCGACGATTTCGCGTGGGGTCTGCCTCGCGTCCGGAATTTGCAGGTGCTTTCCGATGGGATCCTGCCCGGGGAAGATCCGACGGGCCAACGTCTGGTCAATCACTACAACCCACGGGCGGTCCAAGTTGTCCTGCTCTGTGAAGGCCCGGCCCTCAATCAGTGGAATGCCCATCGTGGCAAAGTAGCCGCGGCTGACATCCCGATAATCTGCGGCCAGATGCTCTCCGGGAGGCAGTGGCGGATCTTCCTTGACGACGAAGTCTCCCATGTCCATGTCGTCCTGGCTGAGCGGAACAAGTTCCGTAAGCGCGGCTGACTGAATTCCCGGTACTGCCTCAACGCTGGCCAGGAAGAGCTGAAAAGCGGCGGACTGTTGGCGCGGATTCCGATACTTGGAGTCCTTTGCGTCCGTGGGCAATTTAATCCGCAAGGTCAGCAGATGATCGGGATGGAACCCCGGGTTCGCCTCCAATAGGCGCCAGAAGCTCTTAATCATGAGGCCGGCGCCAATTACCAGCACAAACGCCAAAGCAGATTCGACAATCACAAGCGTGGAACGGGTCCGATGTCCGCGACGGCCAGCGGCGAAGCCTCTCCCGCCCTCCTTCAGCGATTCGTTGACGTTGCATCGCAGGCTCTGCAGCGCAGGAATCATGCCGAGGATGGTTCCTGCGAGCAGCGAGATGATTATCGTGAAAACAAACGCAGAGCCATTCATGTGAAGCCTCGGCAAGATGACCTGGTCAGCCGCATTCGGAACGGGAATACGCGAGGGTACAAAGATCGCCAGGAGGGCAGTCGACCACATCGCCAGAAGCGAACCTGCGGCGCCGCCTAGGAGTGAGAGCAACGTGCTCTCAGCGAGGAACTGACGGATCAGCCTCAGGCGTCCGGCCCCCAACGCCATCCGAATCGCCACTTCCCGCTGGCGTACAACGGAGCGTGCCAGTATGAGGTTGGCGACGTTGGCACAAGCAATGAGCAGTACAAAACCCACGGCACAAAGCAGAACGAGCACCGCGGGCCGGAGATACTCCACACGCACGTCTTGGAGCGGCACCAAAACTACGCCAAAGCCTTTTCGTGACGGACGCGCGGTGGCGATGCGTTGGGCGATGACGCTCATCTCTCCCGTAGCCTGCTTCAGCGTGACTCCGGGCTTGAGACTGCCGAAAACACCAAGGTCGTTTTCCACACGCTGCAGCCACTCGGCGTCGAAGGGGACGACCACATCCGCTGGAAAAAGCGCTGCGAAATCCGCGGGCAAGACTCCGATAATTGTGTACTGCTCGCCGTTCAACGTCATGCCGCGCCCGACCACGGATGGATCGGAAGCAAAGCGCCGGTGCCAGTAGCCGTTGCCCAGGATTACAAAATTGTGGCGGGCTCCTGCCTCATCCCGCCGAAATGTGCGGCCAAGGAGGGGCTTAATTCCAAAAAAATCGCCGAAATTAGTTGTTACTCGTAAACCCGACACCTGTTCGGGCTCGCCTTGTCCGGTGACTGTTCCAGAGCCGTGCTCGAACAAAAACAAGTCGTCAAAAGACTTGCTCTGCTCTTTCCAATCCAAGTAGTCCAGCCCCGTCGGACCGATCCGACTCCACCCGCTTTGAAGATTGTTCACCCAAATCACCACTAGACGGCTGGCATGTCTCACCGGCAGTGGCTGAAGGAGAGTTGCATTTACCACGTTGAAGATGGCAGCATTAGCGCCGATGCCGAGAGCGAGCGTAAGGATAGCGATGGCGGCGAAGCCCGGATTCTTGGCGAGCATCCTAAGGCTGTAGCGAATGTCTTGCAGCAGCGCTCCCATTCCTGCCTCCGCAACAATCAAATATCGCTACGACCAAAACCCAACGCGCTATTCGTAACGCAAAGCAATCATCGGATCCACGCGCATAGCGCGGCGCGCGGGAATGTAGCAAGCGAAAAATGCGACGGCAGCCAGGAAAACTGACATGCCGGCATACGTAGCCGGATCAGCGGAACTGACACCATAAAGCAGACTTTCCATCATTCGCGTGAGTATGAGCGCGAAGGCGATACCGGCGACAACGCCGGCGGCGATGAGGCGGCCACTTTGAACCATTACCATTTTCAGGATGTCACGCGGCTGGGCTCCCAGCGCCATACGGATGCCGATTTCCTGAATACGCTGGGTGACATTGAAACGCACCAATCCAAACAAACCGATGGCTGCGAGCGCGAGAGCCATGCCCGCGAAGACGGTGAGCAGGGCAACAGCCGAACGGCGGGGGCCCATGGAAAGCGAGATGCGTTCATCCATGGTCATCAGTTCGGAGATCGGCTGCGCAGAATCCACGGAGCGGACAGCCTGGCGGATTGTCTCCGCTGATAGCGAGGGGTTTCCCGCGGCCCGTGCTACGAGAAAGAAATTGGGCGCCAGGGCCTGATAGATCGGAAAGTAATAGACTCCTTTTCCTGCGCCTTCGGTTCCTTCTGAAGAGGCCTCCTCGCCTACAACTTGCGAATGGCGGATAGGCACGACGACTCCGACGATGGTGGCCCACGGATCTTTGTCGTTGATCTTCAAGTGTTTTCCGATGGGATCGTCATTTGGCCAATATAGGCGCGCAAGATTCTCGTCAATCATGGCGACGGCTTGCGCGCCTTGGCGATCGTCCGGGGTGAAGATACGGCCGCGAATGAGCGAAATCCCCATCGTTTCAAAATAATTGGGGCTGACTTGCCGAACGTCGCCGTGCGGGCCAGGGTCGCCCGGTAGTTTCGCGCGGCCTTCGATTTCAAAGGATGCCGAGCCGCCGAATCCGCTGAACGGCAGGGGCACTCCCGCGGCGGCGGTGACGACGCCGGGGGAACTGGAGAGCCGGTTGAGAACGTCGCGCACGAACTGAATTTGTTTCGCCGGCGAATCGTAAGGATGATCGGGCAGACCAATGGCCGCGGTCATCAAACCGTGCGGCTGAAAGCCTACGTTGACGTTCTGTATCTTCGCGAAGCTCTTCAGGAAAATTCCCGCGCCAGCCAGAAGCACCAGTGCGAGCGCAAGCTGCCCAATGACCAGGACGTCGCGAAAGCGATGATGCGCGCGGCTGGCACTTCCCGCGCCGTGTCCTTCGCTCAAATGTTGCTGCGGGTCGGTACGCGATATCTGCCAGGCGGGCGCAGCGCTGAAAACAATGGCTGAAAGACCAGCCAGTGCCGCTGTGAACAAGAGCACCCGGGTGTCGATTGGAATCACGATCCTGCCCGACAGATTGCCCGATGCGAGGAACGGAAGCGCGGAAATTGCGCCGTATGCAACAGCGAGACCAGCGATCATCCCCATCACTGCGAGGACGATGCTTTCACTCAGCGTTTGACGCGCCAGACGCCAGGACGAAGCCCCGAGCGCGGTGCGAACAGCGAATTCACGCGCGCGGCCCGAAGCGCGAGCAAGGAGAAGGCCGGCGACGTTGGCACACGCGATCAAGAGCACAAAGCCGACCGCACCGAGCAGAATCAGGAGGGGCGTGCGGACGTCGCCGTAAATAAATTGCGCGAAGGGCACGGAAAACATTGCCCAACCGGAATTCTTGGGGTATTTGGAACGCCCGTCGTTGACCACGCGCTGCGTGAGGACGTTCATGTAGGCCTCAGCTTGCGCGGGAGAGACACCTGGCTGCATTCGCGCGACGGCGAAGTGCGCTTCATTGAAAATATTGTCGATGGCGAAATCCCCGGCGGGCAGCGCAAGCGGAGACCATAAATCGGTTTGTTCCGGCCACTGAAAATCGGGAGGCATCACTCCGACGACGGTGTAGGGCTGCCGGTTGAACTGGACCGAGCGGCCAACGATTGAATTGTCAGCGCCGAAAAGAGTTTTCCAGGTGTGATAAGCGAGGACTACTTCCTGGTCGGCGTGCGGCTGATCCTCTTCGGGCGTGAATACGCGGCCGAGGAGCGGCTTGGCCCCAAACACCTGGAACCATTGCGAAGAAACTTTCGCGCCGCGAAGGCGCTGCGGCCAGTCGCCTGCGGCGTAGTTGAAATCCATGGGATCTTCCAGCGCGGCAGAAGCAAAAACTTTCTTGTTTTCGCGCAGCAGGTCGAAATCCGGCGCCGAGATGAGGATGCTGTCCAGATTTAGCTTTTCGTAGCGGACGCGGAGGGCGACAAGCTGCTCCGGATGGGAGGCGCCAACAGGATGGAGGAGCAGCCCGTTCACGACGCTGAAAATGGCGGTATTCGCGCCGATGCCGAGAGCCAGTGTGAGGACGGCGATGACGGTAAAGCCGGGGTTCTTGGCGAGCATCCGGATGGTATAGCGAAGGTCTTGCATCAGCGATCCCATTTCTGCCTCCTCATAAAGAAAAGCAACGGGACGCAATCGGCCCACCTGAATTAGCAGGTGACATGCCACGGAGGGTTGAACACAAATGGCTCGTTTTCAGTAACATAGAAGATACCAATGAGGCGTAGAGGCTGCCAGCTGACCGTTAATGCGAGAGTGCGTGGCGAAAGCGGACACATTTCAATTGTGTGCAGTTTTCTCAAGCTCCTCGATTAGGGCGGGGACGATTTCGAAGAGGTCGCCGACGATGCCGTAGTCGGCTACTTCGAAGATGGGGGCGTTCTGATCCTTGTTGACCGCGGCGATGGTGCGCGAGCCTTTCATGCCCACAACGTGCTGGATTGCGCCGCTGATTCCGAGCGCGAAATAGAGCTTGGGGGCGACGGTTTGTCCGGAGCTGCCGATCTGGCGATCCATGGGGAGCCAGCCTTCGTCGCAAATGGGGCGCGAGGCGCAGATTTCGCCGCCGAGGAGTTTTGCTAGTTTTTCAACCATGGGGATATTTTCCGGAGCTTTGATGCCGCGACCGATCGAAATCAGAATGGGAGCTTGCGTGAGATCGACGGCTTGCTTTGCTTCGCGGAAAAGTTCGAGCGGCTTGGTACGGATTTGTTCCGGCTTCAAATCGACAGAGACGGGTTTTACCGGCGCTTTGCCGCTGGCGTGTTTTGTGGCGAGGTCCGCGCGGAATGCGCTGGCTTGAAAAGTCGCGATCCAGGGAGCGTCACCGGTGAAGACGACGTCGGCATTGGTGCGGCCTTGAAACATCTGGCGGACGAAAATCAGTTTGCCGTTTTCGTAGCGGTAGTGGATGCAGTCGCCGATCATGCCTTTTCCGAGCGAAGCGGCGAGCTTGGGAGCGAAATCACGCACCTGGTAGGTGTGAGGGAACAGGACAAGGTCGGGCTTCGCGGATTCGATTACCTGGCGCAGCGCGAGAGAAAATCCGTCCGGAGTGTATTTATCCAGGAGATCGTGCTCGACGAGAAGGACTTCGTCGAGTTGGAACGCGGCGATTTCGTCAGCGAGCGGCGCGACACCTTTGCCGAGGACTACGGCGGTAAGCGAGCCTTTGGTATGCTGCACGATTTGCTGCGCGGCGGCAAGAGTCTCGAAGCTGACTTTGTTCCACTTGCCTTCGCGCTGTTCGGTGATTAGGAGAATTTTCATGATTGCGTTTGCCTCGCGCTAAATATTAAAGCCGGTCAAATTCAAAACAGCCGGCGAGACGCCGGCGCTACGAACCCCACGCCTCGCGTAGTTCGAGCGCGTTATGTTCATTTGTCGTTCTCGCGGTATCGTCACAACACCCGCGCTTCGTGGCGCAACTTTTCGATCAGCTTTGCGGCAATTTCTTTTGGCTGGCCGGTGATGAATTCGGTCTTCTTGGTTTTTTGCGGAATGTAAATGTGCTCAATTCGCTGGGTGGGCGAGTCGGCGATGCCGAGCGATGCGCGATTCACCGTGGCGATTTCTTTTTTCTTCGCGGCCATAATGCCCTTCAAGGTGGCGTAACGCGGTTTATTGATGCCGGACTGGATCGAAAGGACCGCGGGCAACGGTAGCTCGACCCACTGAAACCAGCCCGCTTCCAGTTCGCGCTTCAATTTCATGTGGCCTTCCACGATGTCGATTTGCATGATGATTGTGGCGTGAGGAAGGCCGAGCAATTCGGCGAGCAACACGCCGGTTTGGCCGAAACCCTGGTCGTCGCTCTGCAAGCCGGTGAGGATGAGGTCGAACTTTTCGTCCTTGATTGCGGCAGCCAGCGAACGCGCGGACGACAGCGGATCGAGTTTGTAGAATTGATCGTCGGAGATGTGGATTCCGCGGTCGGCGCCTTTGGCCAGAGCTTCTTTGATGGTTTGTTTGGCGCGTTCAGGACCCATGGAGATGGCCACAACTTCGCCGCCTTGTTTTTCTTTCAGGCGCAGCGATTCTTCGAGCGCGAAACTGTCCGGCTCATTCGTTTCGAAGCCGATGTCGGATTCGCGGATCCACGCGCCGCCTTCGACGATGGCGAGCGGCGCATCCTTGGCGGGAACTTGTTTGACGCAGACTCCGATTTTCAAATCTTCCTCCTGGCGTTTCCTATCAGGGCAAGCCCGAGGCCACAGCTACTTTCCGTCCCAGAGCTTGAAGATGAGGGACGCATTTGTTCCACCGAAGCCGAAGGAATTCGAGAGCGCGTAATGCACCGCAGCCTTGCGCGCGTGATTCGGAATGTAGTCGAGATCGCACGCCGGATCGGGGTTTTCGTAATTTGCAGTGGGCGGCATAATCTGATCGCGCAGGGCGAGGACGCTGATGCCGGCCTCCAGGCCGCCCGCGCCGCCCAGCAGATGCCCGGTCATGGATTTCGTGGAGCTGATGGGAACTTTTTCTGCGCGCTCGCCGAAGACGCGCTTAAGCGCGGCGGTTTCTATGGCGTCACCGATGGGAGTGGAGGTGCCGTGCGCGTTGACGTAACTCACGTCGTTGGGAGTAATTTTTGCGTCGCGCATGGCCGCGAGCGCCACGCGATATCCGCCATCGCCGCCTTCGGCTGGTTGCGTGATGTGGTAGGCGTCGCCGGACATGCCGTAGCCGACGATTTCGGCGATGATTTTTGCGCCGCGGCGCTGCGCGTATTCGAGCGATTCGAGGATTAGAACGCCGGCGCCTTCGCCGACGACGAAGCCGTCGCGCTCGGCGTCAAAGGGACGGCTGGCGCGTTGCGGTTCGTCGTTGCGCGTGGAGAGAGCGCGCATAGCCGCGAATCCGCCTACGCCCATGGGAGTGATGGCGGCTTCGGTACCGCCTGCGATCATCACGTCCGCGTCAGAACGCTGAATGATTTTGTAAGCGTCGCCAATGGCATGTGCCGACGCGGAGCAGGCGGTAGCTGTTGCAGAATTGGGGCCTTTTGCGCCGTAGCGGATGGAAACGAAACCCGATGCCAGGTTGACGATCGAAGCGGGAATAAAGAAAGGCGAGATTTTTCCGGGACCACCAGCCAAATACTTGGAATGTTCGCGTTCGATGACGTCGAATCCGCCGATGCCGGAGCCAATGTAAACGCCGGTCGTGTTTGCAATGTCAGGAGTGACTTCGAGGGCGGCCATCTTGACGGCGAAATCTGCAGCGGCCATTGCCAGTTGAATGAAGCGACCGGTTTTCTTCAGCTCTTTTTTCTCGATCCAGTTAAGCGGATCGAAATTGCGGACTTCTCCGGCGATGCGGCAATCAAATCCGGCGGGATCAAAATGAGTGATGGGGCCAATGCCGCTTTTACCGGCCAGCAGATTGCGCCAGACCTCTTCGGTCCCGATGCCACAACCGCAGATCAGCCCAACGCCTGTAACGACAACTCGGCGGTTCAAAAGAAACTTCTCCTGTACTGATGGGGACGGCCAGCGGACTACTTGCTTCCTTTGGAGTGCTTCTCGATGTAATCGACTGCGTCTTTTACCGTGGCAATTTTTTCGGCGTCTTCGTCGGGGATCTCGATGCCGAAATTTTCCTCGAAAGCCATCACCAGCTCGACAGTGTCGAGCGAGTCGGCGCCCAGGTCGTCCACAAAAGAAGCTGTCGGAGTGACTTCGCTTTCATCCACACCGAGCTGCTCGACAATAATCGTTTTCACGCGTTCTTCGACGCTGGCCATTCTGGTAGTTCCTCCGGTATCGGCAATCGTAAGCGCCCTGGGCCGCACAGCAGGCAGGATAGCGCCCCAAAACAACTTGCCCATTCTATGCGGGCTGGAATGCAGGGTCAACCTTTTGGCGCAAAAGTGCGAAAATTGCAACTCTAAGCAGCCGTCAAGAGAATAGGTTCGCTAGCCCATGTGCAGGCCGCCGTTGACGTCGAGAACCTGGCCGGTGATGTAGCCGGCTTCATCGCTGGCGAGGAAGACGATGGCGGCGGCGACGTCACGGTCGGTGCCGAAACGGCCGAGCGGAATCATGGACTTCATTTTGTCTTTTATTTCTTGCGAAAGAGGATCGGTCATGGGCGTAGCGATGAACCCGGGTGCGATGGCGTTCACGGTGATGTTGCGCGAGGCGACTTCGACGGCGATAGCGCGCGTGAGACCGATCAGGCCCGCCTTTGATGCCACATAATTTGCCTGGCCCGCGTTGCCCGTTTCGGCGACAAGGGAAGTGATGTTGATGATGCGGCCAGCGCGCTGCTTGAGCATTGCTCCGAGCGCTTGCTGGATGCACAAATGCGCGCCGGTCAGGTTGGTGCGCAGCACGGCTTCCCAATCTTCGAGCTTCATGCGGAGAGCGAGCGTGTCGCGGGTGATGGCGGCGTTGTTGACCAGCACGTCGAGCTTGCCGAATTTCGCGAGCAATTGCTGGAAACCGGCTTTCACTTGCGCGGGGTCCGCCACATCCATGGGAACGGCGAGAGCTTCGCCTCCTGCGGCTGCTATTTCCGCTGCGAGGGACGCGAGTTTTTCGGTGTTGCGCGCGGCGATGGCTACTTTTGCGCCCGCTTCTGCGAGCGCCAGAGACGTGGCGCGGCCGATGCCTTGCGATGCGCCGGTGACCAGAGCAACTTTATCTTTGAGCGAGAACATAGGATGTGACCCTATCGCATATCAAACATGCTGCGCAACTGCTCGTTCACGCGGCAATGATGAGCAACTCTTCAGCGGCATTGTGATTCAGAGTCTGGTAAGGGTGATCCTAGAATGCATCTGCTGAGCGGCAGTTTCCAACTTTTCCCGCACGCTGATTTCGCCGTAACACTTGTAGCTTTCGGAATCCCGGCGGCTGTGTTCTGGCCGTATTTCACCGGCGCCGCTCTCCTGGCAATCGGGCTTATAAAGATTATCAAGGACGAGCTGCCGCAAAAACACGGGCTCGACAAGATCTTGGCGTTCGGCCCTTTGTTCTTTGCCATGCCGATGGGAGTATTCGGCGCGGACCACATGGTCGATGCGGCGGAGATCGCGCCCCTGGTTCCCTCCTGGATGCCGTGGCACCTATTTTGGACTTATCTGGTGGGCGTTGCTCTGATTGCCGCAGCACTGAGCATCACCCTAAAGAGATATTCAAAGTTGGCGGCCATACTCCTGGGGAGCATGCTTCTACTCTTCGTAGTTTTGCTTCACATCCCCAACCTCGTGGCGACACACGGGGCTCGTTTGTTTTGGGCAATCCTACTGCGGGACACGGCTTTCAGCGGCGGCGCCTTTGCGCTAGCGGGAAGTCTGTCGAAGAGGACGCCTTCGGACGGCACGCCAGGGCTGGTAACTCTCGCGCGCTTTTTCGTGGGGATACCAGCGCTAGTCTTTGGCGTGGAGGACTTTCTGCATCCCACGATTGCGCCCGGCGTTCCACTCGACAAAATAACGCCAACGTGGATTCCCGGGCATCTTTTCTGGGCCTATGTTTCGGGCGCGGTTCTGGTTGTTTGCGGCGCATGTATTGTCGTGAACAAAAAGGCGCGCCTAGCTGCGACCTATCTGGGGATCATGATTCTGCTCGTCGTGCTATTTGTTTATCTCCCTATCTTAGTGGCCAACGCATCCAGCATAGCCGAGGGACTGAACTATTTCGTTGATACCTTAGCGTTCAGCGGAGCTGCTCTGGTTCTGGCGGACGCTATCAGCGAACGAACTCGGCCAATGGGCCTGTGATAACGTGTTGCGCAAGTAGCTCGCCCGTTACCTTCTAAGAAGCGTTATTCCACGGGGAATCGAGAGTTTTCCTGCGAAGATAGAATTGAACTATGTTGGGAACTTCCACAATCATGACGTTTCAGGACGGTTTCGAGCAAAAGTGGCTGTCCGCAATCGGCTTGCTCTTCGTGGTCCCTCCTTGGGTGTGGATGGCCGTTCGTACGACCTATAGCTTGCAATTTGTTACGGCGCACAAAGTTCCATTTCCGACGCGCACGATTCGGTTGATGAAGGTGCTTGCTCTTATTGTTGGGGCAGGGGGAGTCTTCGGAGCAGCAATCGAGCTCGGGATGCAATGGTATCTGGCGCTTTTGCCTGCCGGGACAGTCGTATTCTTTTCACTCAAAGAACGCGTGCGAGAAATAGTTCCATCCAAGCCGGTTCAGGACGCAGCCGCTTATCAATCGTCATGGAAGCAGTATCGGACGCTGCGCAGCGCCTACACACGGTCTTTCATTTGGTTGGGTGTGGCATTCCTATCCGCGATATTGATTTTGACTCTTGCCGACAAGATTCCAGACCCCATCGGCACTGTTATATTCGATTTGTGTTTAGTAGGGGTGCTCGTCTCACTCGCTATGACCGGCGTCAGGCAATTGAAGTTTTTCCGCTGGCCCTGTCCACGTTGTGGGTGCGCCTTCAATGGTGTTTGGAACAGACCATGGTTTGCTAAAAAGTGTGTCTATTGCGGATTGCCGCGGGACGCCAGCACGGCTAGTCCCACTAGCGAGGATTTAATAAAATACTCCTGAAAGTTTCGGCAGCGGCCCGATTCTAGTTTTCCGGGGATTCGGCGCGCAATTGGGCGATCTTGTCTATCGTGGCTTGGAAGCTGGCGGCGTCTTCCACGTTTAGGGAGCGGACGGAGCGGTCGATTTGGCGCATCAGGCCGGAGAGAACTTTTCCGGGGCCGACTTCGACGAAAATCGTGACGCCGGACTCAATCATTTCGTGGACGGAATCGAGCCAGCGAACGGGAGAGGTGACCTGGCGGATGAGCGCTTCGCGGGCTTCGTCGCCTGTGGTGATGGCTTCGGCGTCCACGTTGGTGATCAACGGGATTTTCAGCGCGGTGAAATTCGCGGCGCGCAGGTCCTGCTCCAGACGCTTTTGCGCGGGCGCCATGAGCGCGCAATGAAAGGGCGCAGAGACGGGAAGAATCACGGCTCGCTTCGCGCCGCTTTGTGAAGCGATTTCAACCGCTCGCTTCACCGCCGCAGCGTTTCCGGAAATTACGGTTTGCTCGGGTGAATTCAGGTTCGCGGGCGAGACGACTTCGTGATCCGCAGCTTTTTTGCAAATCTCCAAAACTTCGGCGGGCGGCAGACCGAGGATTGCAGCCATCGCGCCTTCACCAGCGGGCACGGCTTCCTGCATGTAGCGGCCTCGGGCGCGAACCAATTTCACGGCTGCTGAAAAATCCAGTCCACCGGCGGCAACGAGCGCGGAATATTCACCCAGGCTGTGGCCGGCGACAAAATCAGGTTTGACGCCTCTCTTTTCCAGCGCGCGGTACGCGGCGACGGAAACGGTGAGAATCGCGGGCTGGGTGTTTTCCGTTTGCTTGAGCTCTTCCAGCGAGGCGGTGTAACACATGTCGGACATGGAAAATCCGAGCGCAGCATTCGCTTGGTCGAAAACCTGGCGCGATTCGGCGAAGGCCTCCGCCAGATCGCGGCCCATGCCGCAATACTGCGAACCCTGGCCCGGAAACAGGAATGCGAGTTTGCCCATGCGCGATTGAAATTCCGCCGAGGTCAGCCCTGCGCGGCGACAGCGGCAGCGGAAAGCTCCTGATCGATTTTTTCGTTCACGCGGGCGCGGCAGAGTTCGCCGGCGACGCGTATGGCATTTTTAATGGCGTTGGGATTCGAGCGGCCGTGCGCAATGATGGTGATGCCGCGAACACCCAAAAGCGGAGCGCCGCCGGTTTCCGAAGAGTCGGTGCGCTTGCGGAAATCATCGAACGCTTGCTTGGACAGAGCGTAGCCGATCTGCGATTTCAGCGAACTCTTAATGGCTTTTTTCAGCATGCCCTGGACATGCTCGACGAGGCCTTCGCTGATTTTGAGAGCGACGTTGCCGATGAAGCCGTCGCAAACGATGACGTCAACATTTCCGCGAAACACATCGCGCCCTTCCACATTGCCGACGAAGTTGAGCGAGGACTGTTTCAGCAGATTGGACGCTTCGCGAGTCAACTCGTTGCCCTTCATTTCTTCTTCACCGATGGAAAGCAAAGCTACACGGGGGCGTTTGACGCCCCAGATCGCGCGGAAATAAATTTCGCCCATTACGGCGAATTGCCTGATTTGTTCGGGCTTGGAATCCACGTTGGCGCCCACGTCGAGGATCACCGAAACTCTATCTTTCATGTTCGGAAATGCGGCGGCGAGCGCGGGGCGGTCCACGGAAGGAAGCGTGCCGAGAACGAAGCGAGCAACGGTCATGGCCGCGCCTGTATTGCCCGCGCTGACCATTGCTTCGGCTTTCCCGTCGCGCACCAAGCGCGCAGCCACGTGCATGGAGCTTTCTTTCTTGCGGCGGAACGCCTGCGAAGGCGAATCGCTCATGGTGATGACTTCGGTGGCGCCGACAATTTCGATGGGCAAACCGCGATGCCCGTGGCGGCTCAGTTCCTGCTTGATGGCGGCTTCCATGCCGACCAGCAGGATGTGCAAACCAAATTCGCGGGCGGCCAGGATCGCGCCTTCCACTTCAGCGCGAGGGGCATGGTCGCCTCCCATAGCATCTATTGCGATGGTGGTCATCTCAGCACCAGCGGTCACCAATGGGCACCGACTCGGAAGGCAGGTGAAGGGGAAACTTAGGCTGTCTTGGCCGAAGTGTCAATCACCTCGCGGCCTTTGTACTGTCCGCAATGGGGACACGCCTGATGAGGCAGTTTCTTTTCATGGCAATTGGGACAATCGGAAAGCGACAGCGTGTGAAGATGATCGTGGGCGCGCCGCTTATTTTTGCGCGCGTGGGAGTGACGTCGTTTTGGATTAGGCATTCCTGCTCCTCTGAATTGACCGGCTGGGGCTCAGCACAGCCGAAATGGGAAAGTGATAGTGTAGCGTTTTATTGCTTTTTGAACCAGTCCTGCTTCAAGCGAGCCAGTGGAGCGAGGCGCGGATCGGAAGCGTTCTTTTCGCAGCGGCACTCTTCGTTATTCAGATTGGCCCCGCAGTGGGAGCACAAGCCCCGGCAATCGCTGCGGCAGATAACCTTCATCGGAAGCGCGAGATTTACCTGCTCGGCGAGGACGTCGGCCAGAAACAAGCCGTCGCCTTCAAAGAAAGCGATTTCGGTGTCGTCCAAATTGAGGTGAAATTCGTCGTCTTGGGCGATCGAGGTCATCGGGCGGTAAAACAGGTCGAAATCGCGGCTGATTTCCTCGACTACGGTGTCCAGGCAGCGGGCGCAAATCATCTCAACCCGCGTGTGCAGATTGCCGTACACGCGGATTTGGCCTTCCATAAGTTCGGCGGTAGCACGCACTTCCAGCGGTTCCACCTGGCGAAACTCACCGGAATGGAAATCGAGCGTACCCGGGATATAGCTCTTCCGGATGCGGATTTTTCGAACGGCAAGTTCTTTTACGTCGAGAAACATTGGCTTTCCCCGCGTGCGTACAAGTTAATTATATGACCCGTACCAGCGTTGTCAAGGAAGCGGCTTTGGGAACTTTCAAACTGACACCAAATGGACAATGACTTTCTTGGACTGGGTGCGGCCGCAGGAACTGCCCGTAGTGCAGATCAATCCGGGTGCCCGGCAGGAGCGCCTAGCAGCTCGTTGCATTGGCGCAACAGAAAATGGTCGGTCATGCCTGCGATGTAGTCGCATACGACTCGATGGCGCGGCTCGTTCAGCGCTAAATCGGCATACTGCTTTGGCATGCGGTCCGGGTGGTCCAGGAAGAAGAGAAAAAGAGCATCCAGCGAGGCCACCGAGCGATCGCGATCCTCTGCGATCGCGGGGTTCGAATAGAGGCGGGCGTGAAGAAATCGCTTCAATTCCGCGTTCTGGCGGGCTGTCTCGGGCGAAAAGGCGGCGAGGGGCTGCTGGAGACGGCGCACGTCTTCGGCGTTCTCGACGCCGCTTTCCAGCACCCGATGGAAGGTGTTGTCGATCAGGTCGGTTGCAAGGCGATTGAGAATCTGCTTGAGGGCTTCGTTGAATTTCAATTTGCGGCGGCCCTGGGGATAGAGCCTGTCAATTTCCTCGTAAGCTTCATTGAAGATGGGCACTTCGGCGCGCAGCAGATCGAGATCAAGGAGGCGGGCCTCGAAGGCGTCGTCGAGGTCGGCGGTGTTGTAAGCGATTTCGTCAACGAGATCGATAAGCTGCGCCTCCAAAAGGGGCTGCCGGTCCAGGAGATATTCGGCGAGCGCGGGAAATTCCACAGCGGAATAATTTCCCGAATGTTTGACGATGCCTTCGCGCACTTCGAAGGTGAGATTGAGCCCGGGGAAATCGAGATAGCGCTGCTCGAACTGTTCGACGATGCGAAGCGCATGGAGATTGTGGTCAAAGCGATCTCCGTGCTCACGCATTCTGAAATCGAGCTGTTTTTCGCCAGCGTGGCCAAAAGGCGGGTGTCCGATATCGTGCACGAGCGCGAGCGCTTCGGTAAGGCCGGTGTTGAGATGCAGGGCGTCGGAAACGGTGCGTGCAATTTGCGCAACTTCGATGGTATGGGTCAGCCGGTTGCGAAAATGGTCGGAGTAACGCGTGGTGAAAACCTGGGTCTTGGCTTCCAGACGGCGAAAGGCGCGAGAGTGAATTACGCGGTCGCGGTCGCGCGCGTAAGCGTCGCGATAGGGGTGCGGCGGCTCAGGAAAGCGGCGCCCACGGGAGCGCTGTACGTCCATCGCATAGGATGCCAGCGGCGCCGGCGTCATTCCGCGCGCTCAGATTTTGCCGGGCAGGAGAGCAAGGTCCTGGTCGGCTTGTTCGGCGATAGGAGTATCGGGGTACTCAGATTTAATCTGCGCGTATATCTTTCCAGCTTCGGCAGGGTTATTCGCACCGTAGTGTTCGGCAAGAGCAAGCATCACGACCGCCTTGGGCACCAGGAGGCCGGGCTTGGCAATCAATTGCTGATAGAGCTTGACGGCTTGGTCCCCTTGCCCGGTACGGTCATACAATTGAGCGAGTTCGAAGCGCGCCATGGCGGCGAAGTCTTCCTCGCTTCCGTCAGCAACAGATTGGAGCAATTTCTTGGCTTCCTCGTTCTTGCCCAGGTGCTCTTCGCTTAACGCGGCATAATATTTGGCAAGCTGGCCGGGATGCGTGCGCGGATATTTGTTGGCAACGTCTTCGAATTTTTGAGCAGCGTCGGTGTACTTGTTCTTTTCGTCCACGTACGTAATTTCTCCCGGCACCTGGGGCTCGAGAGGCGTGCGAATGCGCGCCTGGAATACTCTCATGGCGTCGCCATAGCCGGCGGCAGCCTTCACGGTCTGGCGCTCGGCGTAAGTTCTCCAGCCAAACACACCCAGGGCAACCACAATCGCCAGGATGACGATGTAGAGCGTGAGTTGCTGATGCGAAAAGACGATATCCGCGCCGTGCACGAGGGTCTCGCGCACTTCGTCCTTTTTCAATTCCTTGCGGGAAATATGCTGCGCCAATTGCTTCTCCCTGAAGAAAAAACTTACAGGTGATGGTATCACAAAGGCGTACGCCGGGCGAAAGCGCCATCACTCCCACGCCGGCAGTGAAATGGAGATGTGTTCTTAATTGCACAGCGCGGCTTCCTCGCGGCGGCTAGGATAGATATAGCTAGCAAACTGAATTCAAACCAAGGAGAAAGAATATGGCAGCGAGTGGCCAGAAGTGCGAGCACCCGATTTGTTCGTGCATCGTGACGAAAGGCAAGTATTGCAGCGAGGCATGCGAGGCGATGGAAAAGACTCCGGACATTGATTGCCTGTGCGAGCATCCCGGCTGCAAGGGCAAAACGTCCTAGAGCTTTCGTCGCGGATGGAAGCGGATGGACTCAGATAATCCGTTCGAAAAAGGACACGCCAGGTCATTCGGACTCTACGCGGCGGGTTACGCAATTGTAATTGCGGGCCTGGCTTATGCGGCTTACTTAATGCACTTACCGGCACGCTGGATCGTGGTAGGCGCCATAGTTCTTGTCGGGATGGGAATCGTGACAGGAGTGAAAAACACGCGCCAAAAAGATCCACCCGGCTAGCGCGCAGTTAGCGCCTGCTGAGCGGACGTGTTGGCATGCTCCCAAACACTCGGGTCGATAGGTCCTAGGAATAATCTAGCGGAAAGCGTGAATCGCGGTGTCTTCGTCCGACTGCACGTCGAAGACGGTGAAAAGACGCGTGATTTGCAAAATGTCGTGCACGCGCTTGGTAAGATGAAGCAGCTTCAGTTCGCCGCTCGCATTTTTCACCGTGGTGTAAGCGCTGACCAGCTCGCCGATCCCGGAGCTATCGATGTAGTCCACATCGTACAGGCTGATGATGATCTTCTTCTGGCCGCCGTCGATCAGGCCGCGGACCGTTTTCCGCAGCAGAGCGCTGCCTTCGCCCAGGGTAATCTTGCCGCTGAAATCAAGGATTGAAACATCCCCTATTTGTCTGCATGTCGCTTGGATTGCCACGGAATAGCCTCTACCTTGATTCTACTCCGGTTGGTGGGTACCGTTGCCGGAATCTTTATCGGGAAGTTTTTTAATCATTACGAGTTCGGCACCGCCACCCGGGGCGGTATGTACGTCGAATTTATCCATAAAGGCACGCATGAGGAAAAGGCCGCGGCCTGAAGTGCGCAGAAGATTTTCCTCTTCGAGCGGGTTGGGGATTTCGTGCAATTCGAATCCCTTGCCCTGATCGCGGACGCGCACGATCATGTTTTCGGTATCCAGCTCGACGGTCATCAGGATTTTTTTTCGGCGGTCCTGCTGATTGCCATAATTGTATGCGTTGATCACGCCTTCGCGGACGGCCATGCCGATCTTATGGAGTTCCTCTTCGCTGAAGCCGGCGGCCTCAGCGATGCGCATGGAGATGCTTTCTGCGAGGTCCACGCTTTCCAGCAGCGTCTCCAGCGTGACCTCGATCCGTTGAGTTTTGGCCGACATCCGCGATTCGAGGCGAGTCCTTGTCAAAAAGACGGTAAATGGTTATCACAGCGGCGGAGTACAAGTCAATGAAGTCCCGTTAGCCGCAATGGGTCTGATCTCGATGACCCAGCCTATTGGGAGCTGCGCGTTCTCCAAGAGGCTCTCGATTCTGGACCGCTGAGTCGGTACAATCCTAGCCAAAGTTCAATTGGGTAACGACTGTGAGTAGCGTGGTCATTCTAGTTATAGGTTTCGGCATTGCGGCGATCGGTTTCTTCGTCATGCGAAATCCGATGCATCTCGCAATGCTTGCCCCGATGGCTGAGGGCTACTACCAAAGAATGGTTCTCGACCGCATGCATCGCAATGGGATGCGCATGTTCGGTATGATCTTGTCGTTCCTCGGATTGTCTATCTTTACGAGCGCTTTGAAGGGGCCGTTGCGGCCTGATTTTTTCCATACACTGTCGAATGGAATGCTTGTGCTTCTGTGGCTCGCCTTCATTTTCGCTTGGGTGTTCGGGTTGATTTACGCCGCTGTTCAGCTTTTTCGAGGACGCTGGAAGCAGCTTTTCTTCGGTTGGTTCCGTATGTATAGGCAGGGGATGGAGCTTGGACCGATAGAGGTCTATCCAGCTATAACGCCTCGAATGCGCAACGAAAGACTCGGGTTTACCATTGTCTACTTCTTCCTGATTGGATTAACTTCGGCTGTTGCACTTGCCATTCGATGACTCATTCCAGCTTGGGGAAGAACTCGGCTTCCACGCTTTAGGCCCAGTAGGTGCGGTCTAGGGTGCGGTACTGGATGGCCTCGCTGAGGTGCTTGGGCTGGATGCCGGGCGCGCCTTCCAGGTCTGCGATGGTGCGGGAAACCTTCAGGATGCGATCGTGGGCACGGGCTGACAGTCCCAGGCGCTGGATGGCGGTTTCCAGCAGCTTCTCGCCTTCGCCCGAAATTGCGCAGTGTTTGCGGATGAGCCTTGGAGGCATCTGCGCGTTGGCGTACAACTTTTTCTCGCCGCGATAGCGATCGAGCTGAATCTGGCGCGCTCGCAGGACGCGTCCGCTGACGCACGCGGAGCTTTCGATTTCGCCGTTGCCGCGCAGTTCCTTGTATTTCACCGCGGGAACTTCGATGTGGATGTCGATGCGGTCGAGCAGCGGGCCGGAAATTTTCGAGACGTAGCGCTGGATTTGCGCGGGCGAGCAGTGGCATTCGCGCGTGGAGTCGCCGAAAAATCCGCAAGGACAAGGATTCATCGCCGCAGCAAGCATGAAGCGCGATGGAAACGTGACGGAAAGCGCGGCACGAGCGATGGTCACGCTGCCTTCTTCGAGAGGCTGGCGCATCACTTCCAGGACGTTGCGCTGGAACTCAGGCAACTCGTCGAGAAAAACGATGCCGTTGTGGCCGAGCGATACTTCTCCGGGACGCGGCACCGCGCCGCCGCCGATCAAACCCGCGTCGCTGATAGTGTGGTGCGGCGAGCGGAAAGGCCGTGTGCCGACAAGGCCGCGCGACGCGTCGAGGACTCCCGCGACGCTGTGAATCCGCGTGGTTTCGATGGCTTCTTCGAGCGACATAGGCGGCATGATCGTGGGGATGCGCTTGGCCAGCATGGTTTTCCCCGCGCCGGGCGGGCCGATCAGTAGGATGTTGTGGCTGCCGGCGCAGGAAACTTCCAACGCGCGTTTCGCGGACATTTGCCCGCGCACGTCACGCAGATCGACGGAATACTGGCCGGCTTCGGCGAGCATCTGGGAAGTATCCACGGCGACGGGTTTAAATGATTCCGGCGCGTTGACCATATCCACAGCCTGCGGCAGGGACTTTACGGCGAAGACGTTGATGCCTTCGACGACGGCGGCTTCGCGCGCATTCGCTTCGGGGACCACGACGTTCTTGATGCCACGATCTCGCGCCGCCAGGGAAGCGGAGAGAGCACCGCGCACGGAGCGAACGCTGCCGTCCAACGAGAGCTCGCCGAGAAACACGTGGGTGTCGAGAATCTTTCCGAAAAACGTGCCCTGGCATCCCACCAGACCGAGGGCCATGGGCAGATCGAACGCGGAGCCTTCCTTTCGAATGTCAGCGGGCGCGAGGTTGACGGTGACTCCTGATTCATCGGGAAATCGAAGCCGCAATTTCTGAGCGCGGATTTGATTCGTTCCCGGCTTTCTTTCACCGCAATGTCCGGCAGTCCGACGACGTTGAAATTGCCTTGATAGCTGGGACCGATGTCTACCTCGACTTCGACGAGATAGGCATCAATGCCAAACACGGCGGCGCTAAATGTTTTGAAGAGCATCCGAAGAGGCTCGGGACCCGGAGGGAGTCCGTTTGCGCTGTGCAGCGTGACCCAAAAGGCCAAGTGATGCCAGCGATACTCCCGGAGCGCAGCTATGGAGATTTGGCGTTATGCTATCCTCGCGGTCGGGAGAATGACGCAATGAGGAAAGGGCCTAGCTGGACCGTCTGTTTCCTTGCGCTCATTTTTGTGTTTGGTTGGAGTCTTGCTGCACGGGCGCAATCGCCGGACAACAATTCCGAGGCCGCAGTTTCTCTGAACAATCGCGGGCTGCAACTTTTCCAGCAAGGGAAAGTGGACGAAGCGATCGTTCAATATCGGCGGGCGCTGGCAATCCAGCCCGACTTCCCCGAAGCACTCAGCAACCTCGGCCTGGCATTGGATGCTAAAGATAACGATGTCGAAGCGCTTACCGACTTCGACAAAGCGCTCGCGCTGAAGCCCGGAGATGCCGTAACCGAGAGCAACCGGGGCCTCGCGTTCTATCACGAAGGGAAATACGACGAATCAATCGCGGCGTACCGGCAGGCCATCTCGTTTAACGCCCGCCTCCCGCAGGCTTACAACGGAATGGGCGCAGCGCTGCTTGCGGCCGGCAAGCCGGACGAGGCCATCGCGGCGTACCACGAGGCTCTGCGGCTTCAGTCGAACTACGTGGACGCGATGAACAATCTCGGCGCCGCGCTCGATTCAAAAAAACAATGGGACGAAGCGATTCTCGTTTACCAGCAAGCATTGAAGTTCGAACCTAAGGCAATGGACATCCGCGCAAATCTTGCCACCGCGCTGCAGGGCGCGGGCCGCACGGACGACGCCATCTTCGAGTACCGCGAAATTGTGGCAGCGCGTCCCAATGACGGCCACGCGTTCTTTCAACTGGGCCATCTGTTGTACGAGCAAGGCAAGTTCCCGGAAGCCATTGAGTCTCTCGAAAAGAGCTTTGCACTGCTGCCTCACGAGCCCGAAACGGCGTTCAATCTTGGGCGGGCTTATCAGGATGCGGGCAATCTTTCGGCGGCAGTCCAAGCCTACCAGAAGGGCCTGGTCTTGAACCCCGACGATCTGCACGGGCTATACAATCTGGGCAACGCCTATTTGAGCTTGAAACAGCCGGCCAAAGCGGAGATAAGTTTTCGCAAAGCGCTCGACCTTCAGCCGGATTTCGCGGTCGCGCTGCAAGGCTTGGGAATCGCTCAAATGCAGGCGGGCGAACTGGACAAGGCAGAAGCTTCGCTCCTGAAGCTGACCGCGATGCAGCCGGATAATGCCGACGCGCATTTCAATCTCGGGAATGCACTCTTCAATAGAGGGAAATATGCAGCGGCGGCGGACGCCTACCGCGAAGCGATTCGCTTGAACGCGAAGCTTGCGCACGCGCATTACAATTTGGCAATGTCGCTTTTGCGCCTGAACGACCCGGTCGCAGCGGATAAAGAATTCCGCGAAGCGGTGCGAATTGATCCCACGCTGACTCCGCCGAAATAATTTTCGCCATTCCGAAAAGAAGAAACCGAGGGAGCGCGTGGGCATCTAAGACAGCATGACTATGAAAAAGGTAAAGCTTGGTTCGCAGGGCGCAATCGTGTCCCGCATGGGGCTCGGCTGCATGGGAATGAGCGAATTCTACGGCGAGCGGAACGATGTAGAGTCGGCTGCGACGATATTGCGGGCTCTAGACCTGGGAATCAACTTGCTGGACACCGCGGACGCCTACGGGATCGGCGATAACGAGGAGTTAATCGGCAAGACGATTCGCGGGCGGCGTGATGAAGTGTTCCTCGCGACGAAGTTTGCCAACGTCCGTAGGAAAGACGATCCGACTCACTGGTCGATCAGCGGCAAGCCCGAGTATGTCCGCTCGGCGTGCGATGCTTCCTTGAAGCGGCTGGGCGTGGATTACATTGATCTGTACTACCAACACAGGGTGGACCCGCAGACTCCAATTGAAGATACAGTGGGCGCGATGGCGGAGTTGGTGAAGGCCGGGAAGGTGAAGTACTTGGGATTGTCGGAGGCGTCGCCCGCGACGATACGGCGCGCGCATAAAGTGCATCCGATTACCGCGCTGCAGACGGAATATTCGCTGTGGGAGCGGCATGCGGAGGCAGAGATCATTCCAGCGGTGCGAGAGCTGGGGATTGGATTTGTGCCGTACAGCCCGCTGGGACGTGGCTTCTTGACCGGTACGATCACGAAAAAAACGGACTTGGGCGATAAAGACGCGCGGGCCCAGCGGTATCCGCGGTTTGAAGGCGAGAATTTCGAGAAGAATCAGGTGCTGGTCGAGCGCGTGCGGGCAATTGCCGGGCGCAAGCGCGTGACGCCGGGCCAGTTGGCTTTGGCGTGGGTACTCGCGAAGGGCGAGGACCTGGTGCCCATTCCGGGAACGAAGCGAAGGAAATACCTGGAAGAGAACGCGGCTGCAGCGGAGATCAAACTAACTCCGGGCGAGATAGCCGAACTGGAAGCTGCCGTTCCACAGAATGAAATTTCGGGCGAGCGATACGCTGCAGCGAACATGAAGGCGATCGACCGGTAACGTTCACTGCACCTTAGCGGTAACCACATTCACCACGAATAAGCATACCTGCAGCGATTGAGCCCGCGCTGGCGCCTCCCAAACAGACTCGCTGATCTTTACAGCAGGGCGCGTACACCGTATGCTTGCCGCAGTAGAGATTTCTCGTACTGGCTTGGGAGGACACGTGATCTGGATACTTCTGGCGGTTGTGGTCCTGGCCGTGGTTTTCGTCATCAGCATGTACAACGGCTTGGTCAGCCTCAAGGTGCAGTGCGACAACGCGTGGTCCGATATTGACGTGCAGCTCAAACGCCGCTACGACTTAATTCCTAACCTGGTGGAAACGGTGAAGGGCTACGCAGCGCACGAACAAGGCACGCTCGAAGGAGTTGTAGCGGCCCGCAACCGCGCCATGAGCACTCAAGGGCCGGCCGCGAAGGCGGAAGCAGAGGGCGCGTTGACCTCCGCGCTGCGCCAGGTATTCGCTCTGGCGGAAGCGTATCCGCAACTGCGCGCGGTGGAATCTTTCACCCAGCTTCAAAACACGCTGAACCAGATTGAAGACAGCGTGCAGAATGCGCGGCGTTACTACAATGCCGTGGTGCGCGATTTCAACACGAAAATCGCGCAGTTCCCCTCCAACATTATTGCCGGCATGTTCAATTTCAAACCGCGCGAGTTTTTCGAGATCAGCGCGCCGGCCGAGCGCGAAGTTCCGAAAGTGAGCTTCGGCGGGGCCACGTCTTAGGTCGCGTTGCGATTCCCTCGAAAATGAAATACGTACGCCTTTTCGCGCTTAGCCTGACCGCATTCCTCGTTGCGTTGCCTGCGTTCGCCGCAGTTCGCCAGATTATTATTCAACATTTCGATGATGAGGTGGTGGTCAGCGAAGACGGAACCATCGACGTGACCGAAACGATCGAGGCGCGTTTCACCGGCGAGAACTGGCATGGCCTCTACCGTTCGATTCCCGTCGAGTACACAAATCCTCAAGGCCTGAATTACACGCTTTTGATCGACCACGTCAGCGCCAGCGATAGCGACGGGCGTACGCTGAAATGGGAGCAGAGCAGCGAAGGCCGCTACACCAAATTCAAGATTTACGTTCCCAACGCGGATGATTCGACGCACACCATCGTTTTCCACTATCGCGTGCTGGATGCGCTGCGGTTTTTTGAAGATCACGATGAACTGTATTGGAACGTGACCGGCAACGACTGGGAAGTTCCCATTCAATCTGCGAGCGCGCACATCGCGTTGCCCGCCGGCGTCACGGGCCTTCACGCCATCGCTTACACAGGAGCCATGAATTCGCGGGCGCAGGACGCGGTACTGGAGGTGAAAGATAACTCCGTTGATATCCATACTACGCGGCCCCTGTCATTTCACGAAGGGCTTACCGCCGTGGTTGGCTTCGACAAAGGATTCGTCCACCCGCCGAGCGGCGCTACAAAATTCATTCAATTCCTTCGCAGCAACATACCGCTGCTGATTCCCATTATCGTTTTCTTCGTGATGTTCTGGCTGTGGTGGACGCGCGGACGCGGACCCGAGCGCCAGGCCATCGCCGTACAGTACGAGCCGCCCGATAAGCTCACACCCGGCGAGTGCGGCACGTTGGTGGACAACGAAGCGGCCATGCGCGACATCACCGCGACGCTGGTCGATCTGGCTGTGAAGGGCTACATGACGATCGAGCAGAGAGACGAGAACCATTTGCTGGGTCTGAGCCATAGCAAAGAATATATTTTTCATCTGAAGAAACCTCCCGCGGAATGGACGGCCGCGCGTCCGCACGAGCAGCAGATGCTGTCCGCGCTATTCGACAACGGCGCCAGCACGGACGTGAAACTCTCGGATTTGCAGAATCACTTCTATACGCAACTGCCCGGGATTCGCGACAGCATTTTCCAAGCGTTAATGGGCGATAACTATTATCTGCACCGGCCGGATACGGTGCGCCAGGGATATATCGGCGCAGGGCTGGCCATTGGATTTTTAACGGTGGCGGGAAATGTTTTCTTGTCGCGCGCCACCGGGATTGCCTCGCCTGCATGGATCATTGCCGGCGTGGCGTCGGGCGTGGTCATTTGCGCTTTCGGCTATTTCATGTCCGCACGGACGGTGACGGGACAGCGTGCGCTGGAAAAAGTTCTCGGCTTCGAAGATTTTCTCGGTCGCACGCAGAAGGATCAGATCGATCGATTGGAGAAAACTCCCGATCTTTTCGAGAAGTACTTGCCCTACGCCATGGCGCTGCACGTGGAAAAAAAATGGGTGCAAGCGTTCTCGGGTATCGCCATGCAGCCGCCGAGTTGGTATCAAGGTTCGTACGGGGGCGGCTTCATGCCGTACCTGCTGGTGAGTGACTTGAATATGATGTCGATGCAGGCCGGAAGCACGATGGCTTCTTCCCCTCGCAGCTCGGGCGGATCCGGCTTTGGCGGGGGCGGCGGAGCGGGCGGCGGCTTCGGCGGCGGCGGGGGCGGCGGCTTCTAGAATTCGCATATCTTTCCTCTTTTCGAGCGGCTTGAACTTTTCTTACTTCTCGCCCTGGCGAATTTTTGTCCGCGTTCCTGCTGGGGAGAGCTCACCTAAGGATTCCAGCGCGACAATTTCCGCATCCTTTGATTTCGAGGGTCATCTAAATATTTGCCATTGCAAAAAGGCCCGCGCACAACTGCCCGGCCGTTTCTTACCGAATCAAAGGAGAATCCCGTGAATCGTTTGAATGGAAAAGTCGCCGTCGTCACCGGCGGAAACAGTGGTATCGGCTTGGCATCAGCCCAGCGCCTCCAGCAGGAAGGCGCCCGCGTAGCCATTTCCGGACGCAGCCAGAAAACCCTTGATGAAGCATCTAAAATTCTAGGCAAGGACGCGCTCGTCGTTCAAGCCGATGTCGCCAAGCTTCCCGAAATTGATAAATTCTTTTCCGCGGTAAGCGCGAAGTTCGGAAAAATCGACGTTCTCTTCGTCAACGCCGGGGTCGCCAAGTTTGCTCCGTTTGCTGGATTTACGGAAGCCGATTACGACAATCTCTTTGACATCAACGCCAAGGGCGCCTTTTTCACAGTTCAAAAAGCGCTGCCCCACTTGAACGATGGCGCTTCCGTCATTCTTAATACGAGCGTCGCCGGCCACATCGGTAACGCGCTGGGTGTGGTTTACGGGGCTACAAAAGCTGCGATGCGTTCATTCGTCCGTTCAATGGCTGCGGATCTCGCCGCCCGGAATATTCGCGTCAACGCGATCGCGCCTGGCCCGATCGACACGCCCATCTTCGGCCGCGTCGGTCTCTCGGAGGAGCAGCGGGCTCAAGTGCTTCAGGGATTCATCGAGCGCGTGCCCTTGAAGCGCCTCGGAAAACCGGAAGAAATTGCCGCCACCGTGGCCTTTCTCGCGTCCTCGGATTCATCCTTCATGACCGGTACCGAGACCAACGTTGGCGGAGGCGTCGGCGAAATTTAATTTTCCGAAGAGACAACCGATCCGGGCGCGTACCTCCGCCCGGATTTCTTCCATTCATTTTGCTCGGGACATCAGAAGCTCGCCTTAATCTTGTCGAATCGACAGTTGCTTCTAGTTTGGAATCTAGGATCTTCGCCCGGGTGGCGATTCCGACTTCACTGCCTTGAATGAGGCGCGCCATTTCTTTACCCAGCCATGCTCGCGTACGCCTTCTTCCTCCATCTGACGAGTCCAAGCACCCAGAATGCTTGAGCGGTTCAGGTAGCCGACCATTTCCTTCGAGTTCTCGCGGCTGACGACTGGCAGCCGACCGATATCGTTCTTCAGCATTCGGAAGAGAGCATCGGACGCAGACTCGTCGGGATAAGCCACGATCAAATCTCTGCTTCCCGCTTCGAGTACGCTAGCCTTTCCCCTCGGGTCCGCTTCCAGCGCGCGCAGCAAGTCTCCTTGTGTTACAACACTGACGAGCTGTCCATCTGTGCCGATGATCGGAAGGCCTTGCGTTAGATTAAAGTTTGGCTCGCCGCGAGCCATGCGTTCGGCCAAATCGCCGACAGTCATTTCCGGGGAAATAGGATGCACGTCTTTCCGCATTATTTCGCTGACCCGTACCACTTTCAGAACGCCCGCTTCGTATTCCTCTGGGACGCGGAGGCCGCGTCGCGCGAGCTTTTCCGTCATGATCGAACTCGGCAAGTAATGAATCGCGATCATATCTGCAATCACGCAGACGAGCATCAGCGGAAGAATCGCGTTGTAATCGCGCGTGATCTCAAACGCAAAGACAATGAACGCAAACGTGGCGCGAGAAGCTGCGCCGAAAACCGCAGCCATGGCCACCAACGCGTAAGCACCGGGAGAAAGGTGCGCGCCGGGGAAAATCAGGTTTACGACAATGGCGAAGGACCCGCCAAGCGCCGCGCTGGACATGAACATCGGCGCAAGCAAGCCGCCGGAAGTTCCGGAACCGAGCGAGATCATCAGCGCGAGCGCCTTGCAAATCGCAATCAGCAGCAGAACCTTCAGAGCCAGATTATTGTTGAGGATGTCTGAAATCGTGTCGTAGCCGACCCCGAGAATGCGCGGTACAAAAAAACCGATAATGCCGAGCCCCAGCGCGCCAATGGCGGGATGCCAGAGGTCGTCAATCGGCAGTCGGTCGAATTGATCTTCCACCCAGTAGAGCGCTTTCGTGAAGCAGATTGCGGCCACACCGCTGAGAACTCCGAGCAGCAGATAAAACGGCAGACCGTGCAGCGCGTCAAAATTCACGTTTCCCATGCTGAACATCGAGCGCTGGCCGAGAAGCACTGAACGTACGCTCGTCGCCAGCGTGCACGCGATTACCAGCGGGATGAAGGAACGGGAGCGAAATTCAAACAGGAGAAGTTCGATTGCCAGAATCACACCGGCAATCGGCGTGTTGAACGTTGCGGCCATTCCGGCTCCGGCTCCGCAAGCCAGAAGAACTTTCCGCTCGGAAGCTGTGGTGGAAATGATCTGGCCGATCAGCGAGCCCACTGCGCCGCCGGTTTGGATGATGGGGCCCTCCGCGCCGAAGGGTCCACCAGTCCCAATAGCGATTGCGGCTGAGAGAGGTTTTAGGATCGCGACTTTCGCTTCAATCCGGCTGCGCGATGTAAGGACTGCTTCCATCGCTTCCGGAATCCCGTGGCCCTTGATTTTTTCCGATCCGTATTTCGCCATGAAGCCGACAATGATTCCGCCGATGACGGGAGTGACGATGATCCAGAGCCCGATTGGGGTGTGCTCGGGACTGCGAAAATGGAACGACCACTCGTGATAGTAAGCGAGGTTCGTAATCAGGCCGATTAAGTCATACAGGGCATAGGCGATGAATCCTGCCAGGATGCCGATGAGCGCGGCCAAGCTCGAAATCAATCCGATTCGATAGCCTGCGGATTCTTCCGGCCGACGACTCTTCAGCACTGCGCCCGAATATGCCACGCTTCAATTTCTCCTTTGGAAAGGTTTTCCTCTAGCGGACGCGCTAGCCTAATGGTTGCTCTTGCCGCGCTTTAACGCGTTTGAAGCAGGCGGAAAGTCTTTTGACGTGCTGCGCCTTCGCCGCTCGCGAGCGATGGCCGACTCAAGCGCGGCTATGAGTCTTGGTCCCGCCGACTGCAATTCAGCGTGATGCGAAAGGCTGAGTGCCCGCAAGAGTCTCTCTCCGCGGAGAGTAACTTGCAGCACTACCTCGCGACGATCCTGTTGGCCGCGCGAACGCAGGATCAGGCCTTTGGCCTGCAGACGGTCTGTTAATTCAACCGCACTGTGATGCTGAATCTGAAGCCGTTCCGCCAAAACGCCGACCGTTGCAATCTGGCGGGCAGGCAACCCCTTGATCGCCAGCAAAGCTTGGTGCTGATGCGGCTCGATTCCTGCGGCGCGCGCAGCCGTTTCGCTGAAGTTCAGGAAGCGGCGGATTTCGTAGCGGAAATCAGCGAGTGCTGAGTAATCAATCCTTCGTGTCTGTGTCTCTGTCACGACTTCCTAAGTATATCGTAATACGATATTAATAGCCCAGCAGATGCAGGGGGTGGAATGAGGACAGAAACTGCGTGTGGCTTGGCCGTCAGCGCTTTTCGCCGCACGTCAGTTGGTCACAAGTCCTTGCGAAGGGATTTTTGGGTTTTGACGTGCCGGTAGCCGTGGCGTTCATAGAACGCGTGCGCGCGATCGCGGATTACATTCGAGCGCAGTCCGATGGCGCGGCAGCCTTTTTCGCGCGCCCAGCGCTCGGCACGAGCCAGAAGATGCATTCCAATTCTTTGCGAGCGGTAACGCTCGTCAACCACCAAGCCACTGACTTCGGCACGCGCGTCCGCTTCGACCACGCGATAGACAAACACCGCGAGCCATCCTGCAAGCTCACTGCCGACCTGCGCTACGAACACAGCGTGTTCGTTCGAATGCTGCATGCCAGCGAACCGTTTGGCAATTTCATCCGGGGAAGAAGGATAGCCGAGCTGGCCGGCAAGTTCCGCGATTCGCGCGTAATCTCGCGGCCGGGCTTCGCGAATCTCGCCCGCAAATTCTTCCGCGGAACCGCTCGTCGCTGACCCTGCTGTTTTGTCCAAGTGCGTCATGCGAGCGCTCTCTTCAAGACGGCAATTTGCCCGGCGTGATACAGATCGTGCTGGACTAGGCCTTGCAACAACACATACTGGGAATAATTTTCACGCTTGACCATTTCGTCGAGCTGGTCGTCGCGCACGGTCTTGACGTAATTTCTCAGGCGAGTCCTGTTGTCGCCAAGATTTTCGAGCGATCGCTTCCAAGCCACTTCACTGGCATCCCACGCGGGCGGCCAGTCCATCTCGGCCGTCACCTTGATTGGTTCGCCTTTTGATTTCTGTTGCACGATCGTGTTCCACGCTGCGATGTGGTTCACCAGCTCCCAAATGGAATGCGCGCCGGCCACAGGATGTTTCGAGGCGTCTTCCGCTGAGACGCCCTTGAGCAGCAGCATGAGATCAGGTCCGTGCCAAGCCTCGCCGGAAAAGGCGCGGTCCATTTGATCCAGTATTCTGTTGATTTCGCTCATTGGCGTTTCTCCGGGGAAAGCGTAAGCCACACGAACGGCTCGCGCAAGTGGAACAGACTCCGGATGAATAGATGCAGTTTTTACCGATGAAGAAACGCGGGGTCAGAAAGTCTTATCGGAATCCAGGAGAATCGTCACGGGACCGTCGTTCGTGAGATCGAGTGACATGTGCGCCTGAAACACGCCGGTTTCCACGCGCACACCGAGCGTGCGCAGGGCGACAACAAACTCATCGTAAAGCGTCTTGCCCAATTCCGGCGGCGCAGCTTGAATGAAACTGGGCCTGCGCTGGCCGCGCGCGTCGCCGTACAGAGTGAACTGTGAGACAGCGAGAATTGTGCCTCCGGTATCGAGCACCGAGCGGTTCATCTTTCCTTGATCGTCGGCGAAGATTCGCAGGTTCACGATTTTCTCAGCCAGGGAGGAGGCGGTGACGGATATATCTTCGCGGCCGACGGCGATCAACACGACGAGCCCAGGCCCAATCTCGCCGGTTACGCTACCGTCCACGATAACGCGTGCACGGCTCACTCGTTGCAGCACAGCTCGCATAAATTTTCTCTCGCTGGGGCCGGTGGAACGGAGCCGTTAATTTCCCGCAGAGGCCGTCGGAGCCGGAGCGGGCTTGCGCGGCAGGAGATCCGGCAATTGCGCCACGTTGTAAGCCCACGCGGCCATCACCTGCGCGCCTTCCACCAGATCGGCTTCGTGCGCCTGATCGAAAGTGTCGGCTTGCGAATGATGCGTCTCAAAATACTGCGCGGGATTCTGCACGCAGAAAAATCCTGGAACGCCTGCTTCTTCAAACGAAGCGTGATCGCTCCCCGTCATCCATCGTTCAGTTAGTTCCAGCAGGCCGAGCGAGTGCAATGGCGCAACAACTTTTTCCATCACTTCGCGGTCCTGGTAATTCCGCATCAAGCTGATGCTCACGACTTTTCCCGTGCCGGTATCGTGAATCAGCGCAGCGGACACTTTAGGCAACTCGTCTTTGTGCGCGGTGATGTAGGCGCGCGAGCCGTTCAAGCCTTGTTCTTCGCCGGAAAATAATACGAAACGGATGGTGCGCTTTGGTTGCAGTCCGAGCTTTTGAAGAGCCCGCGCCGCTTCGAGTACCACCATCGATCCGGTTCCATTGTCGGTTGTGCCAGTACCGAGATCCCAGGAATCGAGATGCGCGCCGAGAACGACGATCTCGTCGGGCTTCTCCGTTCCGCGAATTTCAGCGACCGTGTTGTAAACCTCCACGGGTTTGTCTCCGATTGAATTCGTTAGATTCAGCTCCAAATCCACCGGGCCGCGTTGAAGCAGCCGCCAAATAATGCCGTAGCTTTCTGAGGAAACAAACGCGGCAGGAATGGTGGCGATGTCGTAATTGCGGCCGCCCATGCCGGTCATGTTGAGCAATCCGTCGGGTTTTCCTGAATCCGTGAGCGTCGCGACCACACCTTCATTTTTGAAGAACTCGGTGCGCGCCTGCATGAACTGGCGGAATCCGGGACCGAACGCAGGCGGAGGCGGGCCAGGCCGGTGCGGCGCGAACAGCAAAAACGAATCTCCGTACGGGATATCTTGCGGATCGGGCGCCGGTTGACCTGCGGGCGGAAGCAGAGCCGGTTCCGCGGAAATCACAATTGCACCTTTTAATTTGCCCTTATATTGCGCGAGATCATCCAGGGAGCGCGCGGTGACGTAAACCACATGCCCGCGCACAACCCCGTTTGTGGAGGGCGCCCAGGCGTAGGATGCGATGGTCAGGGGATGAACCGAGGGGCTAACGATTTGCCCGGTTGCGGCCACACGCGTCCAGGTATGCGCGATGGTCCAGGGTTCCAGGTGCGGGTTCGCGACGCCATAGTCTGCGAATTTCTGGCGCGTCCAGTCGTTTGCCTTTTTTAGATTTTCCGTGCCGGTCAAACGCGCGCCGATAACGTCTGAAAGATATTCGAGGTTGCTCATGATCTCGTTGTGGTCATGAATTTCGGCAAGAATTTTCTCGTCCGCTTCGGCTATCGCATCTTTCGCCGGCGCGGCCTGCTGAGCGTGAACCGCGGTGCGGCCTGCCACCATTCCAAACATCACAATCAAACCCAGAGCAGTAATACGTCGAACTTTCATTTCGCTCGCTCCCCAAAAAGTGCAGTTTGTTCGTTAGGAACCGATAATTCTAAGTGTAGAGCAGATCGAATACAATCCGTGACGATCGCGCTGTTTGGTAGACGCGCGAAGCGCACAAAACGTTTCGCATGCGGGTTTTCACACGGCCCCCAAATATGCTAGAACAAATGGCAAAGCGGACGAAGGCGGCACCTTGAAGATCGCACTGATTGGCACACATGGCGTGGGCAAAACAACCCTGGCGTACGAAGTGTGTTCGCTGCTGAAGAAATCTCACTATAACGTGGAACTCGTCGCCGAAGTCGCGCGGCAGTCTCCCTTTCCCGTGAATGCGGAGACCACGCTGGAAGGACAGCTCTGGATCCTGCATGCACAAATCGCGGCCGAGCTTGAAGCAGCGCCCCGCGCGCCAATCGTAATTACCGATCGCGCCGTGCTCGATAATTATTGCTACCTGGTGAACAAATTTGGCCGGCAGCCGCACTTGGAAACGTGGCTGGCCTGGTGGATGGAGACTTACTCGCTGCTCATCGGAATTCCAGTCGTCGAAGAAGGAATCCCGCGCGATGGTTTCCGCTCCGAAGACCGCGCGTTTCAATTACGCATCCACGATTTACTGATTGAATTGCTCGCCTCAGCTCCATTCAACCGCTTGCCAGCGCCCGCGATCTGGCTCGACGCGCACGACCGCAGCAATTGGGCTGAGAGAATCGTGAGTGCGGCCTTGCCTCTGATCGAAAGTGCGCCCACGACACATCTTCGCAATCGGGCCGCCCGCTAATTCCTGTCACGAATATGGGCGAAAGTTCCAGCGCGGGATCATCTGCACCGGCAAAACGCTGGCTCACGCGTGGCGTCCTGGGCATCGGCCTCGCTAGTCTGTTCTCGGACTGGGGACACGAAGCTGCTACCGCGATCCTGCCTGCATTTCTCGCAAGCCTGGGCGCTCCGGCGTTTGCGCTTGGCGTAATCGAGGGCGTATCCGACGGCCTCTCGAGTTTTGCAAAACTGGCCGGCGGCTGGATCGCCGATCGTCCAAGATGGCGTAAACCCACGGGAATCGTTGGATACCTGGCAACTGGCCTTTCGACATTTGCTTACGCTTTCGCACAAAGCTGGCCGGCGATCCTCGTCATGCGCGCGCTTGGATGGACGGGCCGCGGCAGCCGCGGGCCGTCACGCGACACGCTGCTCGCGGAGGCAGTAGCGCCCGAGCAGCAAGGCCGCGCATTCGGATTCGAGCGCGCGATGGACACCGTAGGAGCCGTTCTCGGCCCGCTTTGCGCCACAGCGTTGATCGGAGTGCTCGGCACGCGCGGCGTTCTGAAATGGACGCTCGTGCCCGGCTTGGCCGCAGCGGTTGCATTTGCGTTCCTCGTGCCGGCCCCGAAACGCGCGGACGGACATCACGCTCCGAGCTTTGCGTCCAGCCTGGGGCAGATGCCCAAAACCTATTGGCATTTTCTCGCAGGAGTTTTCGCGCACGGCCTGGGCGATTTCGCGCCCACGCTGCTGATTCTCCGGGCCAGCCAGATACTTACTCCGCAACTTGGTGTGGCCCGTGCCGCCACCGCGGCAGTAGCTCTTTACACCTTTCATAACTTAGTGAACGCGGCGGCGTCTTATCCCGCCGGTGCGTTGGGCGACCGTATCGGCAAACGCGGTTTGCTTGCCCTCGGCTATCTGACCGGAGCGGTCACCTATGCAGGCTTCATTTTTGCGACGCCGACGATTGCAGTGCTCGTTATTTTGTTTGGCCTCGAGGGAGTGCATGGGGCCATGCAGCAGTCGCTCGAAAAGTCGATGGCCGCAGAATTGCTTCCCGCCAAAGCGCGCGGTTCGGGATTTGGTGTGCTGGCTACCGTGAACGGAATCGGCGATTTGGTGTCGAGCATCGCGGTGGGTGTGCTGTGGTCAAGTGTGAGCCCCAACGCAGGCTTTCTTTATGCCGGACTTTTCGCTTTGGCTGGAGCACTGCTGATTTATTTCTTTACCGGGCGAGCGCGCTGACCACCGCGTTTTTGAATTTTTCTTGAACGAGTTCGCGGAGCGGGCTGGCAACGCGGACAAAAATAGCTGCTGCGGCCGGCCACGATGATGCGGCGAATCAGCGTCCCACAGCGCGAGCATTTCTTCCCTTCGCGTCCATAGGCGCGATGGCGAATCTGAAATTCTCCCGCGTTGCCCTCCGCGTCCACATAATCGGAAATCGAAGATCCGCCTAAACGAATTGCTTCGTTCAGCACCCGGCGCACGACTCCGTGAAGGCGGTGTATTTCCGGGTCATTCAAATTTGCGCCGAGCCGCCGGGGATGGATGCGGGCACGCCATAGGCTTTCGTCCGTATAAATATTGCCCATTCCGCGCAGGACGCGCTGGTCGAGCAGCAGCGCTTTGATGTGCGCGCGCCGCGAGCGAAATCTGGTACGAAATTCTTCCTCCGTCGCTTCCAGAGGATCGAGGCCCAGCTTACCAAGAACGCTTTCGTGCGCAGTATTCGCGAGCATCGCCATTCGGCCAAAGCGGCGAATGTCCGTGTAACGAAGCTCCCGGCCGTCGTCGAGCGCGAGAAACACATGCGTGTGCGGCGCGACGGGAACTTCCGGCGGGCAGGTTACGATCTGCCCGGTCATGCCGAGATGAATCAGAAAAGATGATTCATGCTTGCGCCCGTTCGCGGATTCGAGCTCGACCAGGATAAATTTGCCGTGACGCCGCACGGCGACGATGCGGCTGCCGGGAAGCTGCAATTCGAGCGCGGCAGGGTCGTCGATGAAATCCGTCTTGTCCAGGCGCACGTTCAAGATGCGCCTGCCAGGCAACACCGCGCGCAGACCTCGAACGACAGTTTCGACTTCGGGCAGTTCCGGCATGTTTCTATTCTACGCTGATGGGAGCAGCGCGAAAACGCGAACCGGCCCGCCCGAACCGCCTTCGAGTTTTATCGGCGCTGCGATCAGGAACGCTCCCACTTCCGGCAACTGATCGAGATTCGCAAGATTTTCCAGATTGTAGAGCCCCGCGGGGAGATCAACATGATGGACTTCGAAATCCTTTGACGCCCCGTAGTCGATGCTGAGCGTATCGATGCCCAGGCCAACGGCTCCGCGAGCAACCAGCAATTTCGCAGACTCCACAGAGAATCCCGGGAAATGCATCACTTTGTTTTCGTCCATGTTGCGATAGCGCGCTTGGTCGGGCCAGCGCGAGGCCCAGCCCGTGCGAATCATCACAATCGCGCCGGATGGAATGCGTCCATGCGCAGCCTCCCATTTTTCGACGCGCGCCGTGCTTAGGCGGTAGTCCGGATCCTTGCTCGTTTCCTCGCGCACATCAATCACCACGGCCGGGCCGAAGAAATGTGCCACAGGAATTTGATCCAGCGTAAATTTCCCCGGAGGGAAATGCGCCGGCGCGTCCATATGCGTGCCGTAGTGTTCCAGCATCCAGAAACTGCGAGCCAGGTAACCATCTTTTTCCGGCGTGGCGACAACCTGCGCTTCGAATGTTTTGTCGTCGCCGGGCCAAGCCGGCAATTTACCGTTGATCGCATACGTCATGTCCACAATACGGGTTGAACCGGTTGTGGCGCCGCGCAATAAATCTTCAGGCCCGGCTGTTTTCTTTTGCCGGCCAAAAGTTCGAGGGGCTGTCGCGTGCAACATGATCGCCAGAGGAAAAACAGCAGCCAACGATAAGATGAATGAAATGAACTTTCCTTTTCGCATTGGAAAACCCTCCTATGGAAGCGGAAGCAAATCCCAAGCTTCAGCGAAGCGCCGCGTATCGCGTCAGGGCAAAGGAATGCCGGGGGAAGCCACGATGCCGGCCATGCGCAGGATCTCGGCATATTCTTCGTCGGTGAGCGGGCAGATGGTGAGGCGCGTATTCTTCAGAAATTTTATTTTGCGCAGCAAACGATTTTCGCGCAGCTCAACGAGCGTCACTTGGCGAGGCAATCGCTCAATCGCTCGCAAGTCCATCACCATTTTTTTCGAATCGTGATCGTGCGGGTCGGGATAGGGATCGCGGCTGACTTCGGCCAGGGCATACACCGCATGCTCCGCTTTGCCGTGGTAGCAAAGCGCGCGGTCGCCTCGCTGAACCTGCTTCAGTTGGCGCAGCGCGTCAGGACGGTTCCCGGCGTGCCGCCACATTTCCTTGCCCTTCACGAAAAGGGTATCCCAGTGATAAACGCGAGGGTCTACGGCGAGCAGCCAGCGTTTTGGTTTGGAAGGAGGTTGTGTCATCCGTCAAAAAGTGCCGCGCGCAATATACACGGAAAGGTATGCAAAATGGATAACTTTATTGGCGGAATTTTTGGGGCAGGCACGGAAGCAGTAAAGTTGCGCCTAAGTCCAGCCTTAGCCTACATCTACGAAGATATCGTCGCCGCGGACTTCCACCCCATACGTCTCGCAAGCGACGGCAGGGTTAGTGACCAGCTTTCCCGTGGTGACGTCGTACTGCCACCCATGCCAGGGGCAAGTGACGATTTGGCCGTGAAGCTCGCCCTGGCCCAATGGCCCTCCACGATGGAGGCATAAGTTATTGATGGCAAACAGTTTACCGTCAACGTTTGCTAGAGCAAAGGTCTTCCCGTCAATCTGAAACTCACGAATCATTCCGGGCGGGACCTCGTCCTTCTTCGCTGTGCGCAGAAACGCCATTGGTTGGCCCTCTAGTAGATTTAGCGCGATTGCGGCGACTGGGCAACCATCACGCCGCTTTTGAATTCCTCGACCATCTCCGGCTGCAAGCGGACTTCCGTGGGCCGCTTGGCCAGCGACATCAGGTCAATCTTGTCCTGGAGCTTCAGGAGAGCATAGAACAGGGCCTCAGGCCTAGGCGGGCACCCAATCACGTACACGTCCACCGGAACGATGCGGTCCACGCCCTGCAGCACCGAATACACGTTGAACGGGCCACCCACGCTGGAACACGCGCCCATCGATATACACCACTTCGGCTCCGGCATTTGCTCCCACACGCGCTTCAGCACCGGCGACATTTTCAGCGTCACGGTGCCGGCTACGATCATCAAGTCCGCCTGGCGGGGCGACGGCCTGAAAACTTCGGCGCCGAAACGCGCAATATCGAATCGCGAAGTGGTCGAAGCGATCATTTCGATGGCGCAGCACGCCAGGCCAAACGTCAGCGGCCAAATCGCGCTCTTGCGCGCCCAATTGAAAACGTAATCCACCGTCGAAAGGACGTAGCTGCGTTCAAACCGATTGTCTATAACTCCCATGAGCCTATTCTACCTCACCAAACTGCCTACAAAGACGCGCAGTATATCCGCGCCAGTACAACGAGTCAAACCTGGCACGAATGGATTTCAATGTGGCTGGCGAGCCGGCAGCCACTGGAAATCTCACGGAACAAATTTCATGGAACTTCTTTATGGCACTTCTTCACGGGACTTCGATCAGGACGAGCGACATGTCGTCGGCGGCCGGGCCACTGCGCCAGGCTTCGATTCGATCCAGAATCTGACGCTTCATTTCAGGCAGCGGCAACTCCGAAGCCTCTCGGACGATTTCTCCGAAGCCCTCGACGCCGAGCATATCGCTGTGAGCGTTGAAACTTTCGGTGAAGCCGTCGGTGTAAATCACCACGCGATCGCCTGGTTGCACTGGGACTTCTATCGACGCTTCGTTGTCAACCGCGTCATCGAGCAAACCGAGGACTGCGCTGCGCGATTCGAGCAACCGCGGCGTCTCTCCTGGCTGAACGATCATCGCCGGTGGGTGGCCGGCGCCGGCGAATTCCAGGCTGCGGTCCTCGTAATTCAATCGCGCAGCCACCATGGTGAAGTAGAACACCGAGCTGCCGAGATTCCCTTTCACGAAGGTGTTGAGGTGCTTCATCATCGCGCCGAGCCCGATGCCGCGCTCTATTTGAGACATTGTCTCGGTGTAGATGCGGTTGGCGACGAGCGCTGAACCGATGCCATGCCCCGAGACATCGCAAACCATGAGACTAAGGTTGCCGCCGCGCGGCGCGACGAGTCCAAAATCTCCGCCGATCGTTCGCACCGGCTGATAGAACGTCTCGACCAACACCTTGCCCCAAGTCAATCCGCTGGGAGCGAGGCTCTGTTGCACGCGTGCCGCGAGCAGCAGATCTTCTTCGATCTCTCGATGGCGCTGCTCGAGCTGAACATTGGCTTGGCGCAGCGCATTCTCGGCGCGTTTCTGTTCGGTAATGTCCGTGGCCGTGACCACCGCAAACGTGTTGCCGTCCGGGTCTTTGATTTGGCGCGAGGTAATCAGCACCGGTAATTTTTCGCCTCCGACCCGCGGCACGAAGAACTCGTACTGGCCTTGTCCTTCCGCTTCTCTCTGCTCGATGTGCTTCAAAAGCGCTGGGACATCTTCGGGTGGATACAATTCTGCGACGAGGCGCCCCACAAGCTCTTCCGAGGTCATCCCGATCATTTTCAGGAACAGGCGGTTCGCGAAGACCACCCGGCTGCGATGGTCATTGATGATCACGCCCTGATTCAGGGTCTCCAGAACGCATTTCATTCCGTCGATCCACTTATGCTGCGTGTCGTTCAAAGCATTCTCCGTGCATACGTTCTGAGTAATCTCGTCGCAGAATTCGATGCAATCATACCGCGCCTGGCTCCAAGTTTATTAGCGGGCGACACATCAAATAGGCTCAACGCCCGGCCAGCACTTACTTTGTGCCGTGGACTAGGAGGGCACCGATGGCGCGGAAGGCGGCTAGCTCTTTCGCGTCGCGGAACCAGCGGCCGGTGTAAGTCTCGGGCGTGGGAGTGGGATCTGGGAGCAGGCGATGGGCGACATTCGCAAAACCTGCTTCGCGAAACAGCTTTTCCCATTCAGCGGCGGAAAGCAGGTGCGTCGGGACGGCAAGTTTTTCGCCCCATTGATGGCAATACGGGTTGTCGCGGTAGTAGTTGATCAGGATCCAGGCCGAGCCGTTTTCGTGCAACACGCGATAAATTTCGCGGATGCCCTTGGCGGGGTCGGGCCAGTAGTAGGAAGATTCGACTGAAATCGCGCGGGTGAAAAAATTCGCTTCCCAGGGAATTTCGTTCACTTCACCGACGACGAAAACCAGGTTCGCGAGATCGACGCTGGCGCGCCGCGCGTGATGGATCATCTCGTCGGAAATGTCCATGCCGACCACGCGGCCTTGCGGAACGCGCTTGGCGAGAACGCGCGAAAGCCAGCCCGCGCCGCAGCCCACATCGACGATATTGTCGGTGGGCTCAATCTGCATCAGGCCGAGGGTGGGCTTGGCGATGGGCCAGTGGTCGTGCTCCATCGATTCGCCCTTGCCCGCATCGGCCCAGCGATTGAATTCTTCGCGCAGGGTTTGATCGGCTTCAGGACCCGCCACTAGCGCACCCCGCCGGATGCGCGAATCATGCGAGTTACAACGGGCGAGCGCAGGTTGGGCAGAAATGAGCACCAGGCGTCATCGCTCCACACCTCGTGCAGTAGCGGGCCGGACCAGCAATTGCATAAACGGGCTGCTGGTCGCCGGCCGCGCAAGCCCAAATCATCGCGATAATCCATCCGATCACCGTCCAGCCAAGCAGGAGATTCAGGATAAAGATGCCCGTGAAGTCTCGCTTCTTGTGGCCGATGATCGAGGGCAGGAAATACAACAGCGTCACAGAGAGTAGAAACATCATGGCCCCCCTCCTTCCACTCTGTATTACGGTTCAGGCCGCTAATTTGTTCCATCGCTCTTGCAACTCCTGAGCCTTCAAAGCGTTGTGCCCCGCCAATGTGGGTGCAGGGCCTCTCACCAGCCTACGGTTTCGCAACTTTCGCGAGGAGCTGGGTGAATCTTTGCTCGCGGTCCTTTTGATCGAACCCCTGATAGATTTCGGCGATTTGCGTCGCGTTCATCGAACAGAATTTCGGACCGCACATGGAGCAGAACTTCGCTTCCTTGTAAAAATCGTCCGGCAACGTTTCGTCGTGCATCGCGCGAGCGGTTTCGGGATCGAGCGAAAGCTCAAATTGCTTGTTCCAGTCAAACAGAAAGCGCGCGTAGCTGAGTGCGTCGTCTCGATCGCGCGCGCCCGGACGATGCCGCGCCACATCCGCTGCATGCGCTGCAATTTTGTAGGCGATCACGCCCTGGCGAACGTCGTCCGCATTCGGCAAGCCGAGATGCTCTTTCGGCGTGACGTAACAGAGCATCGAAGCTCCGTGCCAGCCGATCATCGCCGCGCCGATCGCGCTGGTAATGTGGTCGTAGCCCGGCGCGATATCCGTAACGAGCGGGCCGAGCGTATAAAAAGGCGCCTCATGGCACAGCTCGTTTTCTTTTTTCACCTGCAGTTCGATCTGGTCGAGCGGGATGTGCCCGGGGCCTTCGATCATCACCTGCACATCATATTCCCAGGCCTTTTTTGTGAGTTCGCCGAGAACGCGCAGCTCCGCAAATTGCGCTTCGTCGCTTGCATCCGCGAGGCAGCCGGGACGCAGTCCGTCGCCGAGTGAAAAGCTGACGTCATGTTTTTGAAAGATTTTGCAAATGGCGTCGAAATTCTCGTAAAGAAAATTCTGGGCTTTGTTGAAACTCATCCATTGCGCCAGCAGCGCGCCTCCCCGACTGACGATTCCGGTAATGCGATTGCGCACCAGCGGCAAAAACTCGCGCAACACGCCCGCGTGGATGGTCATGTAATCCACGCCCTGCTCGGCTTGCTCTTCGATCACTTCGAGCATCACGTTCAAATTCAAGTCTTCCGCCCGGCGAACGCGCGAGAGCGCTTCGTAGATCGGTACGGTGCCGATGGGCACAGGCGACGCGTCAATAATCGCCTTGCGAATCATGGGGATATCGCCGCCGGTGGACAGGTCCATCACCGTGTCCGAGCCGTAGTGCACAGCGCGGTGCAATTTTTCGAGCTCTTCGTCAACGTTCGACGTCGTCGCAGAATTTCCGATGTTCGCGTTGATCTTGCAGAAAAACGCCACGCCGATGCCCATGGGCTCAAGACTTTTGTGGTGGATGTTAGCGGGAATGATGGCGCGGCCGCGCGCAACTTCGCTGCGCACGAGCTCGGGCTCAATTTTTTCGCGCTTGGCAACGTACTCCATCTCTTCGGTGATGACGCCCTGGCGCGCAAAGTGCATCTGCGAGAAATTTCTTGGGCCGCCGTTCATCGCCGCCGCACGCTTCTCGATCCACGCATCTCTGATTCCCATAGCACCCCCGTAATGCACCGAAACTGATTCGAACTCCGCTGTGGCGGAGCCATTATCGCACCGGCTCGCAGATGCGGCAACTCACTCCACGCGCGAGTCACTTGGACTGTAAGCGAGGATTACGGTGCGGCCGCGGCGCCGGATACGTCGCCTGTGATTTCCCTGATGAGGGAAGTGAGCTTGTCGGGAGTCGTGACCGGCGGATGACAGGTGGTCTCAATACAGACGAGCGCTTGCGGCTTTGCGGCGTCGAGGTGAGGTAACGTTTCGCTGAGCGCCGGAGCGAGTGATGCGGAAATCAACCGTTCAGGGGTAACGCGCAAGACCGCTTTACCAAAGCGATAGACTCCGTTGGCTGCGTTTTCAAGCGCGGCAGCATTTGGATCTTCAGTGGCGCCCAACACTACCACTTGAATTGGATGGCGCGAATGCAACAGCGCCGCCAGGCCGTATGTTGCGGCGAATAATCCGTATTGCGGAACCAGCCCTATGAAAGCTTCCAGAGTTTTCTCCGCCCAATCGCGATAGAGCTTTTCGCCCGTGAATGCGTAGAGCCTGTCGAGAACGATCACCGCAACGGAATTTGTTCCGGGCGTGGGTGAATCCTGAAGCGGTTTGCGCCGAACTTCGAGGCCGCCCATCGGCGCCGCATCCTTCGCGCGGTCGAAGAATCCCCCGCCTTCGGGATCGCCGAAGCGTTCGACGGCAAGCCGCATGGCACGCTCAGCTTTCTCGAAATACTTGGGGTCCATGGTCGCTTCGTAGGCATCGAGCAGCGCACCCGCAGCGAAGATCTGGTCATCGAGCGTACCCTCCAGACGCGGGCCCCCCGCACGATGCAGGAAACCTTTGGATTCATCCCAAGCTTCCGCCATCAGGCGATCCAATGTTTTGAGCGCGAACTGACGGCAATCTTTGCGGCCCAGGACGCGCGCGGCTTCGAGATAAGCAGAAACAAACATCGCATTCCAGCCAACGTAGATGGTGGTGTCAATTGCGGGGGTGGGATGCCTCTCGCGGCGCGCCGCGAGCAATTTTCCTTTTGCGCGAGCGAGCAGAATTCGCGTGTTCGATTCGTCGAGCCCCATTTTCGCCGCGAGCTCGGCGACGCTCGACGCGACCCAGAGAACATTCTTCTCCGGGTTGTGATGCATTTCTCCGCGCTTATTGACGTCGTAATACAGTTCCACCGCGCGCGACTCCTCCGCGGAAAGCACAGCGCGCACCTCCGCCTGCGTCCAGGTGAAATAATCGCCGTCGTCGTCCAGAGTCTGGTCGGCGTCCTGGCTCGCGTAGAATCCGCCACGCGCTTGATCGGAAAGCACCTCGTTCACCCACGAAATAATCCCTTCCGCCGTTTCGCGGAAAAGAGGCTTGCTCGTCACTTGATAGCCGTGCAGAAAATTCTTCAGCAACTCCGAGTTGTCGTACGTCATTTTTTCGAAGTGCGGCACGCACCAGCGTTCGTCCACCGAGTAGCGGTGAAATCCGCCGCCGAGCTGGTCGTAAACGCCTCCGGACGCCATGGCTTCCAGTGTGCGGTCGGCAACTAGCAGCAAATGCGGATCGCGTGTGGATTGATACCGCTCGAGCAACAAATCCACGGCGCTGGCGTGCGGGAACTTCGGCGATTGCCCGAAACCGCCGTTGTGTTCATCAAACAGATGGAGCGCCGATTCGACGACAGCATCTACAATCCCCGCATCGAATTCACCGCGCGCGGCACGAAACACTTCCGACTTGGCGACGGCTTCCTCCAGCGCCACTGCCGAAGTGTCCACTTCGGTACGCCGCGTTTTGAAAGCTTCGGCGATGGAGGCCAGGATGCGCTTGAAGCCCGGCCGGCCCATGGCGTCTTCGGGCGGGAAATAAGTGCCGCCGAAAAACGGTTTTCCATCGGGCGTGAGGAACGCAGTCAAGGGCCAGCCGCCCTGCCCGGAAATTGCGCTGATTGCGGATTGATAACGCGAATCCACGTCGGGCCGTTCGTCGCGATCCACTTTCACCGGAACGTAAAAGCGATTAATTATTGCCGCGATCTCAGGATTTTCGTAGCTCTCGCGGTCGATGACGTGGCACCAATGGCACCAGACCGCACCAATATCCAGCAGGATCGGTTTATTTTCGGCCCGCGCGCGCGCAAATGCTTCTTCGCCCCACTCGTGCCAGTCCACCGGCTGGTGCGCCGCGGAACGCAGATAGGGGCTGGTAGAATCCTTCAAGCGATTTTCGATGGGATTGGTCACGAGTCCTCAGATGAAGTTGGCGGCAGACAATTCGCGCCGTGCATTTACTGGACCGGGCTGCTGTAGCCGGAGTCGCGTGGATCGATAGGCTTGCGCGCCGAAAAACCTTCGTCCTGTCGGTGATAAAACCGGATGCGATCTTCGCCCAGTCGCCAGCACAAATAAACTTCCTGATTGTTAATGCGCGCGGGAAAGTCCAACAGGCCGACGTCCAGATCCTTCACCACGCAGCCGGTGGCTTGAATCTGCTCGAGCGCAGAACGCACAGCTTCCTCCGAGCGATTGCGATCCAATCGCATGCGCGCGGTTTTCTCGTAGGAAATCAAAAGGCCACCGGAGCGCTGGATGCGTTCGGCGAGCGCGTTCAGTTGCTCTTCCGCTTCGCCCAATTTGCGGCGCGACTCCATGGCTTCGATCAGCACCGGTTCGAGCTGAACGCGAAGTCGTTCGGCTTCGGTGAGCGAGAAATATTTGGATTCCTCATCCGCCATCTAAGCGGGCTCCTGGGTATTTTCTGAGAATGAGAATCTGCGGCCACAGAGCTTCGCAGCGAAACGCGAACTACCCGCCGATAAAAACCATGGTGCGCGAAGGCGGAATGAAATCCGCTTCATTGATGCGATGTCCCTTTTCTTTCTTATGGACGATGGCGAGGATCGTGTCGCCGATTTCCCGGTCGGTGGCGCCGCCGCGCAACATAAATTTCAAGTCGTGATCTTCCTTGCTGAAAAGGCAGGTGCGCAGTTTTCCGTCCGCTGTAAGCCGGATGCGCGAGCAATGCCCGCAGAACGGATGCGACACCGGCGCGATGAGCCCGATTTCGCCGCGGCCATCGACAAACCGATACTTGCGCGCCGTTTCGCTGCGCTCGTGAATGACCGGGATAAGCGGCCAGCGTGCGGAAATCCGCCGATGGACTTCCGCGGCGGTGACGACCTGATCGCGGGTCCAGGTGCGGTCGGCGTCAAGCGGCATGAATTCGATGAAGCGCATCACGATGTCGTGCTCGCGCGCAAATTCCGCGAACGCCTCAACCTCGCCATCATTTATTCCGCGCACCAACACGGCGTTCACTTTCACCGGGCGCAGCGGAGAAGCCTGCGCGGCCTTAATTCCCGCGAGCACCTGGTCGAATGTTTTTGTGCGCGTAATTTGTTCGAACTTATCGCGGTCCAGAGAGTCGAGACTGATATTGATTCGATTCAGTCCCGCCGCCACCAGGCGATCGCAACGTTCCGCGAGCAAGTGGCCGTTCGTGGTCATCGAAAGATCCTGAACGCCCAGCGCTTTCAGCTGCGCGATAAAGTCTTCGACGCCGGGGCGCACCAAGGGTTCGCCGCCGGTTACTCGAATTTTGCGAATCCCCATACTGACCAGGATGCGAGCCAGCCGCTCGTACTCCTCCCATTCGAGCAGAGCGTGCTCCGCCATGTGATTCTCGGGATTGGCCGAGCGGCAATAGACGCATCGAAAATTGCAGCGGTCGGTGACCGAGATGCGCAAGTCGGTTATTTGGCGTCCGAATTTGTCAGCGAGCGGCATTCACTCCTTTGGATAGGTCACAGACCTTAAGTCGCAACCGGGTCGAAGAAAGACGCAGCGGCCAGTATACCGCTGGGGCCCGCATATCTCCTACCGTTCCAGCGCACCGGGGCAGATTTCGGATTTTCCCCGGCGGCGGCAGCGTTGCCGGCGGCCGTAGGCTTGTTGGATGTGGTAAAGTTTCGAGCCGATGCGGATCTTCGTTCTGGGTGTGGGCGGCACCGGCTCGCTGCTGGCACAATTGCTGGCGCGCCAAGGACACACCGTGTGGTGCGGCGATCGCGATCCCGAACGCGCGCAAAAGTTTCTGGGCAAGAAGAGTGAAATAAAGGTCGTCGAAACAAACGCGCGAAATCTATGGTCCATCGTTCGCGCGGCTCGCGGCTGCAATCTGATCGTCAATGCTTCGCCGGCCGTGTTCAACGAAATTATCCTTCGCGCTGCGCTGCGCCTGCGCGCGCATTACCTTGATTTGAACAGCCACCTCACGCGCAGCCTTTTTAAACCTGAACAATTGCGATTCAACAAACGCTTCGTGGCGAAAAACCGGGCAGCGGTGATTTGCACCGGGGCCGCTCCAGGTTTAACCAATCTTCTCGCCAAGCGCGGGTCGGAACTGCTCGATTCGGTCGAGTCGGTTCAGTTGCGCCTGTTCGAGAGCACGGAGAGCAAGGATCCGGTTTCGACCTGGTCGCCCGAAGGCGCTTATGACGAAGCGATTTCAAGGCCCAGGATCTATCGCAACGGCCGGTTCGTTTTGGCAAAGCGATTTGCCGACCGCGAAAAATTCCGCTTCCCGCCCCCGATTGGCGAGACCACCGTTTACCTGGCCGCGCAGGACGAAGTCTGCATGGTGCCTTACGTGATCCCGATCCGCGACATGGACGCGAAAATCGGCGGGAACGATTTCGATCGCTTGTACCGCTGGTTCCGCCAAGGCAGGCTGAACCGTTCGCAAGGGATCGTCCGCAAACGGTTTCCCAAGACGCTTACGCCCAAGAATGTGGCGGCGCTGATCCGGAGAGGCATCCTCTACAATGCAAGGTTTGCAGCCGCGGTATTGTTGCGAGGCATGAAGGACGATCAGCCTTTGCTCGTGCGATGGGACGCAAGCTTTCCCTCGCTTTTTCAGATCCGCCAGCGCGGATTGATCGCGACGCCCATCTCTTATGCCACTGCGCATATAGCCGCAGTCTTCATCAAGCATTTTCCGCGCGACGAGGCCGGCGTGCTGGAACCTGAAATGCTGCCCGCGGAGACGCGCCGCGCAATTCTGGCGGAAGTGCGTTCGCGCGATTTCCGAATAAAATTGAAAATTACAAAGCTGAAGAAAATTGAGGAAGAATTCTAAGAGCGAGCGGCAATGCGCTCAGAATGGCGAAGCCAGCGGTTTCAGCAGCCCGAAATCCGTCAGGCCGTTCGCGACGAACTGTACCGCCAGCGCGACCAGCAGCAATCCCATCAGACGCGTCATGATGCGAATTCCCGTATCTCCGAGGTAGCGCCGCACGCGGTCAGCTCCCGCCAAGACCAGATACGAAACAAACGACACAAGAAGAATGGTCGCGTAAATTACTCCGTGTTGCCATATGGCGTGCGATTCCCCGACTAAAACCATCACGGTTGAAATTGCTCCGGGGCCGGCCAACATCGGCATGCCTAAAGGAATGATGCTCGCATCAGCTTTGGTCGTGCTCTCCTGAGTTTCTTCCGGCGTGACTTTGGTGGAGGATTGGCGCGCTTGCAGCATGTCCAGGCCAATCCGCAACAAGATGATTCCGCCGGCAATTTTGAAGGCGGGGAGGGTGATTCCAAACATTTTGAAAATCAAGCTGCCGGCCAGAGCGAACGAACTCAGCACAATCGCGCAAGTCCACGCGGCTCGGCGCGCCACTTGCCGGCGTTCGGATGCGGACGAATCTTCCGTGACAGAAACAAACATCGGAATTACGGTGAACGGATCAACCAGAAAGAATACAGACGTTACCGCCAGAAGGATGAATTCGAGGACCACTGTGGAATTCGCGCCCATTTCCGTAGCCACTTTACCCCGCAAAAAAGCGGCTGCGCCAAGGTAGCATTTTTGCGCGGAAGTTTATAGCGCTCTGGCCCGTTCTTTTCGCGAGCTAGTTGGGCGATGGCGGCTGGGGCTGGGCGGGTTTCGGAGCGGTTGCGGGAGCAGCTGAGGGTGCCGGCACGGCACCTTCTTCCAAGTGAGGCTTGAACTCCGTGGAGCGAATCACCAGCCGCAGAGGCAGTTCTTCATCATCGGGGCCCTTGACGTAATCATCGGAGCGCGTATACGTGGGCAGCCAATACTTTCCCTGAAAATTCTCGCGGTAGGTTTCGAACATAGTGAAGGGCAGGCTTGTTCCGTTGCCCGAAATCTCGCTGACAAACTTGCCATAGCTCTTCACGATCGCAAAATCGTGATCATCTACCCAGATGAGTCCCTCAAAAAAACGCTGTTTGCGGCTCAACAGCTTTGGCTTTACCTGAAACACGTAGGTGGTCAACTGATCGAGTTTTTCCTGTCCCACATATTTAAAATTGTAGTTCACGATTTCCCGCGTGGTAAGAGCAAAAAGCGGCAAGGTCGCAATCGTGTGCACGTCCTCCAGCGAGAAATGCTCCACCTTCAGATCGGATTCGGGCTGCTTAGCGACGCGCATATATCGCTGCCCGTCGGGACGGGTGTACACCTCTCCAGTCACGCTGAACTTTCCACCCGGGTCCGCCAGTTCCTCGATGCGAATTGTTTGCGTAAAGTCGTAGGTTTCGTACTTCTGCTTCATCACGTCTTCGTTGGCAGCTAATTTCTGGATAATTTCCTGTTCTGGGACAGGAGGAGGCCCGGGATGCGGCTCCGATGGGAGGCGCTTCACTTCGTATTTTGGAGGAGGCGCGAGCGGTCCGGTGCTGTCTTGCGCGCGAGCGCTTGCAGCAAAGAACAATAACAGTGTCGATGAAACTATGAATGAGAAGCGTCTTTTCATTACGCGTTCTTCCAAGACCTTTCTGAACCTTAGATGCAATTCCCTTTCCTCACGGTCAGGCGCGAGGGCCTATTATCTCTATAATTTCGAAACTATCACATGGAAGGCTCCCGCGGTGGAAATGGCTGTTCCCCTGCAACGGGAATACGCAGATATTTCAGGCTAGGATGCGCCTGCGCCTCTGATAAAATCTGTCGTTCGCAATGCCCGAAAGTCCCATCCATGAAGGCCGAGAATCGTACCAGGCTCGTCGCTACCGCGTCAGCGGAAAGGTGCAAGGTGTGGGGTTTCGCTATTTTGCGAGTCGCGTGGCTCGCCAGCTGGGCGTAACCGGCTACGCAAAGAACCTGCGCGACGGCAGCGTGGAAGTCTATGCCTTCGGAACTGCCGCGATGCTTGCGGCGCTGCACAAGGAACTTCAACGCGGGCCAGGCTCAGCCGCGGTCTCAAACGTGACGGAAGAAGATGTGGCGATCGAATCCAAATTCGAGCGCGGCTTTTCAATCGAACGCGATGACTTCTGAAATACGAAGGCATTTAAAGAGGAGACGATGGAAGACCTGAAAAAACTCATTCGCGAAATCCCGGATTATCCAAAGCCCGGAATCCTGTTTTACGACATCACGACGCTGCTGAAGGATCCGAAGGGTTTCCATTCTCTTGTCGATCGGCTCTGCGAGCACTACAACGGGCAGAAAGTGGACCTCATCGCCGGGATCGAAGCGCGCGGATTCATTTTTGCTCCGGCGCTCGCGTACCGCCTGGGAGCGGGGTTCGTTCCGGTGCGCAAGCCGAAAAAGTTACCGTCGAAATCCGCCTCGGTCATCTATCAGCTGGAATACGGCACGGATCAGCTGGACATTCACGAGGACGCCGTGAAGCCGGGCCAGCGCGTGCTCGTTTGCGATGACTTGCTTGCCACCGGCGGGACAGCCGCCGCCGCTGTTAAGCTGATAAAGCAGCTCGACGGCGAAGTTGTGGGCGCAGCTTTTGCCGTGGAGCTGAATTTTCTCAATGGCCGCGCGAAGCTTCCCGGCGTCGACGTCTTCTCCCTGTTGAAATACGACAAATAAGCAGGCCGCGGACTACTTTCCCTTTTCGGATTTCTTTCCGGAACGTTGGCGGACGACTTCGAAGAGGACGACACCTGCGGCGACGGAAACGTTGAGGGCGCGGACCGGGCCGCTGGTGGGAATCGAGACGAGAAAATCGCAGCGCTTACGCGTCAGTTCGTGCAAACCTTCGCCTTCGCTGCCCAGCACGATTCCGACTTGCCCTGAAAAATCTGCCTCGGTATATTTTTTGTCGGCGCGCTCGTCGAGTCCAATCAGCCAGTAGCCCGCTTCCTTCATTTCTTCCATGGCGCGAACGAGATTCTTCACACGCGCCACCGGCAAATGCGCCAGCGCTCCGGCAGAGGCGCGTTCAACAGTGTCGGTTAACCCAACGGCGTGCCGTTCAGGGATGACCACGCCATGCGCGCCCGCGGCCAGCGCGGTGCGAACAATCGCGCCGAGATTGTGGGGGTCTTCAATTCCATCGAGCAGGACGAGAAGCCCCTGCGGAGTCTTCGCCGCGAGCAAGTCTTCGAGATCGAGCGCCGGCTTCGCAGCCGCCAGCGCAGCGATCCCCTGATGCTCGCGAGTGCCGGCTAGCCGGTCGATCTGCGAGCGTTCTTCAAATCGCACCGGAACGCTTTTCGACCGCGCGAGCTGCACTACTGCTTCCACGCGCTCTCCGTGGCGGCCGCGAGCGATCACGATGCGATCGAGCGCACGCCCTGCCGCTAGCGCTTCTTCCACCGCGTGAAACCCAGTGAGCCAGTTCATCGTTCCTTTGCGTCTCTCGCGAGAATCAGTTTTTTAATCGAGCGCGGCACAGAACTCGAGCATGCGCTGCCGCGTGCTTTTGACATCAACCGCAAACTTCAGTTTTGCCGCCCCATCGAGCAGAAGAATCACGCGGTCTAGCTCGCCCGCGCCCGAGCTGCCTGATAGCGCGAGGCGAATCGGCTGAAACAATTCGCGGCTGCGGTATGGAGTTGCGGCCTTCATCGCCTCGACGATCTCCTTGAAGCGATCGGAATCCACGTCGCCGCCGTCTAGAATTAGGTTAGCGAGCTGCCGAATCACTTCTCTCGCCCCGGAACGCGCGAGCACGGCTTGGCTTTCATACTCTTTCAAAATTTCCGAAGCGTCATAGCGAAAAATCAGTTTCAGAAGTCCCGACCGGTTCGTGGAGTACGGCCCCAGAAGTTCTGCCGCCCGCGTGAGCCACTCCTGCAAGGAAGAGTCATCGCGAACTTCGGCGCTGGCACCGAGCCATCCGTGCTCACGAAGAATTGCAGCGACATCCTCAGCGGTGAAAGCCTTCGCCGTCGTATTCGACTGGAGCGCTTCCGAGGGCGCATTAGAAGTCATAAGCAATTCCGTGCGGTCGAAATGCAGAAGGGGAGCCGTCATCCTTCCAGCGTGGCGATAGTGTGGGCAGCGATGGCTTCGCCGCGGCCGATTTCGCCTGTGCCTTCGTTCGTCTTCGCCTTCAGATTAATTTGCTCCGGCGCGATGCCCAGCGATTTCGCCAGCGCCGCCCGCATCGCGGGAAAATGCGGTCCGAGTTTTGGACGCTCACAGATCACCACGGCATCGAGATGGCTGACGCGCAGATGGCGCTCGTCCAGCAGCTTCTTCGTGTGCTCCAGAAACAGGAGACTCGATGCGCCCTTCCACTTTAGATCCGTGTCCGGGAAATGCGTGCCGATGTCGCCAAGCCCAGCCGCGCCAAGCAGCGCGTCGCACAAAGCGTGTGCCAGCACGTCGCCATCCGAATGCCCGACCGAGCCTTTATCGAACGGGACTTCGATCCCGCCGATCATCAGCTTGCGCCCCTCGGCCAGCCGGTGCAAATCGTAGCCAATTCCAGATCGGGTCATTTCGGGCGGCGCTCCTGCTCGAGATAAAAACGGGCAAGGTCCATGTCAGCGGGGCGAGTGATTTTCAGGTTGCGCTCGGAGCCCAGAACGACGAAGACGTCGTGGCCGAAGCGTTCGACCAGCGAAGATTCATCCGACGCCGTGACGCCATCCTGCTGCGCCTTGCGAAAGGCGTCGCGCAGCAGTGCATACGAAAATGCTTGCGGCGTTTGCGCCAGCACGATTCTTTCGCGCGGAATGGTTGATGTAATCAGCACGACGTCTTCAGGCAGGCTCGCGCGTTTTACTTCCTTCACCGTATCGATGGCCGGTATGCCGAGAATTGCCGCGCCGCGCGCGCGCGCTTCCGCGATCACGCGGCCGATCTGTTCGGGAGTCAGAAATGGCCGCACCGCATCGTGTACCAGAACTATTTCGGTTGCAGGGTCCACTTGCGCCAGCGCATTCGCGACGGATTGCTGTCGGGTGTCGCCGCCATGAACCACGCGGGCAGGGCGGCCAAGCGCAGCTTTGCCGACTTTGTCTTGCAATGAAACGATGTCGTCCGCGCGCGTAGCAATAAAAAAATCCGTGATTTCCGGACAAGCCGCCAGCCGCCGCAACGCAAAAATCACCAGCGGCATGCCGTCGAGTTCCAGGAACTGCTTCGGCGTTTCGGCGCCCATGCGGGTGCCGAGTCCGGCAGCAGGAATAATAGCGGCGATGCGAGTCATCGAAGGGCCAACAGTCTATCGCAATTGCGGAAGAAGGGGGAGAAAAGCCCGCGCCGCAAGCCGCACTTCAGGAGCGGCCCGGCTCGGGATACAGAGGGCGTGGCGGGCGCTCACCGCCCGGGCGATCTTCCACCGCCCGGGGACCAGACTGCGGTTCCGCAGGAGATTGCGTGACAGCCGAAATGGGACGCGGCGTCATCTGTTCGCCGCGTTCGTCGTAGCGCCCGAAGATCATTTTGCCGGCCGTCGTTTGATGCACGGACGTCACGGTGATGTCGATCGTTTTGTTGATCATTTTGCGCGCGCCATCCACCACCACCATCGTGCCGTCGTCGAGATACGCAACGCCTTGGTTATATTCCTTGCCTTCGCGCAGTATGAAAACGCGCATGCTCTCGCCCGGCAGCACGACCGGTTTCAGCGCGTTGGCCAGCTGGTTGACGTTGAGGATTTCGATGCCCTGCAGCGTCGCGATTTTGTTCAAGTTGTAATCGTTGGTGACGATTTTTGCGTTGTGGCGCTTGGCCAGCTCGATGAGCTTCAAATCCACTTCCGGCACTTGCGGGAAATCCTCATCGACGATCTGCACTTCCAGATGCGCCATTTTCTGGATGCGCTGCAGCACTTCCAGGCCTCTGCGGCCGCGCTGGCGTTTCAACGGATCCGCCGAATCCGCGACGAGTTGCAGTTCATGCAGGACGAATTGAGGAATGATCACCGTGCCATCGAGGAACTGCGCGTCGGCGATGTCGGCCACTCTGCCGTCGATAATCACGCTGGTATCCAGCACTTTGAACGAATGCTTCAAGCTGCGCTCACTGCCGAACAGGCCACCAAGCGCCTGCAGATTGAGCATGTCACCTTTGTTTGCGCCGAGGATCAGGCCGATATAAGCCATCACCAGAAAAGTAGCCAGGCTGAAGAACGAGCGCGTGCTCTCCGGCATCGAAGTGTGCGAAAGGACCAGTGTGGTGAAATAGGCACCGACGATTCCGAGTATCGAGCCGGTGGCCGCGCCTATCAGCCGGCGCAAACTCGCGCGGCGAAGCCGGAGTTCAAAAAGGATGACAGCTATCGCGAACAGCAGCCCAACGGCTGAGCCATATTCCTTGGAAACGCTGAACGGACGAAAATGGAATCCCGCGGCAACACAAATCGCGGTGAAGATGATGCGGATGCCAAGCATGTCCCAAAAGCTGCCGACGCTGTCGTGAGCGGCAAGGGCATGATTGTTTGTCTTCGAAGCAGGACTTTCCGAAGCGGGAACTGCCGGCGGACGGCTGGGTACGTTAGGAGGCCTTTGCATGGTTGCACCCTTATGAAGCGTATGAAAAAACAGCTACATTTTATTAATTCGGTTCCTATGCTCTTTCGAATACTCGGCTATATGAATTTTTTGAGCGCCGAAATAAAAGTGAAAGCAAATATGAAAAGTTATAGACAGCACTATAACACCTGGAGTCGAGTTCGAGCAATTGCTGCGCGGATTGGAAAGTCGTGCTAGGAACCGAATGTACCGCAGGACTAAAGGTAGAATTTGGGAACGCGACGGCCCAACGCGCAGAGCAGATCAGAGGTGACCGTGCCGATTTCGCGCGCCACCTCGGAAACTTCAATCGAAGCTTGGCCATCTTTGCCGTAGATCGTGATTACATCGCCGATTTTTGCGTCCGGCGCGTCGGTTACATCAAGCATGGTTAAATCCATTGAGATCGTTCCGACCAGTGGGACTCGGCGTCCGCGCACCAGCGCCCATCCACGATTGGTTCGCGCGCGCACGATGCCGTCGGCATAGCCCGCGTTGATCACGGCGATCCGCGAAGGGCGGCTGGTGACGAAACGAGCTCCGTAACCTACGGCCTGCCCCGCCGGGACCTCGCGCAGCGAGATGATGCGCGCGCGCAGCGAGAGGCAAGGCTCCAGAGGCATCGCGCACATCACTTCCTGTTTTTTCTGCGGTGGGTCGAACGACTGATGGTAACCGTACAAAATTGCGCCGGGACGAACCATGTCTCCCCAGGTGCTCGGCCGCGCGCAAATCGCGCCGCTGTTGGCCATGTGCACGATCCCCGGGGAAACTCCCAGCGCGCGCATCCTGTCGAGGCAATCGCGGAAAAGCTGCTCCTGCACGGCGGTTTGTTCCGCGGTGAAATCTTCCGCCGAAGCAAAATGAGTGTAGGTGCCTTCGAGCCGGATGTGCGGGCAATCGGCAAGCGCCAGGCAAAACGCGTCGATTTCATCCGGAGAAATTCCCAGGCGATTCATCCCTGTATTTATTTTCAGGTGGAAAGGCACGCGCGAAGATTTTCCACGTGATTTGCCGCGCATGGATTTTGCCGCGCGCTCGATATGCTGCAAGTCGTCCACGCGCGAGACGGTGGGCGTTAGCTGATTCCGTATCAGCCGTTTTTCCTCGCCGGGCCAGAAACCGGTGAGCACCAGGATGCGCTTGCGAATCCCCGCCTCGCGAAGCTCGATGCCTTCGTTCGCGCAGGTGACGCCGAACCATTCCGTCCCGGCCTTCTGCAGCGCTTTGGAAATTGGCACGGCACCCAGGCCATAGGCGTTTGATTTGACGACCGCGAGTATTTTTCGCTGTGCGCCCACGTGGCGCCGAATCACTCGCAAGTTGTGCAGGATCGCCTTGAGCGAAATCTCCGCCCAAACCGGCCTGCCCTCGAAATGGATGGCTTTCGGCATCGTCTTAAGAATGCCAGACTCCTTATTCGCCGCGCGAACGAAATCCGAATCAACCAATTTGGACGCGGCGTTTAGGTAAACATCCGGTAGGAGTAATTGCAGGTGGCAGGCCATTTCACGAAATGGAAGACCGGGAACGCACGGCCGCGAATCGCGAGCAAAATGCAGAGGTTAGGCGCGCCGCTATAGGCCAATCAAACGGTCCGGGCTAGACGTGTCACGTGAAACGCGGGTGCGGCGACACGTTTGTGGGCCTGCGGCAACGCTACTCTTCGCGGCTGGAAGTGCTCCAGGCATCCGGCGCGGCTTCTTCAAATCGCGTATGGCGCGCGAGGAAAACGAAATTCATGCTGCCCGTGGGGCCATTCCTCTGCTTGGCGATGATCAGCTCGGCCTTCGCGCGATCTTCTTCGGGCAAATCAGTCTTGTAGAAATTCGGGCGATTGATGAAGAGTACTACGTCGGCGTCTTGCTCGATCGCCCCCGATTCGCGCAGGTCGGAAAGTTGCGGCTTGCGGTCGTCACGCTCGGGTGCGCGGGTTAACTGGCTCAGAACGAGAACAGGAACCTTCAATTCTTTCGCCAAGCCTTTCAGGCCGCGCGAAATGCTCGAAACTTCTTCCTGCCGGTTCGTCCCGCGCCCCATATGCGTGGGAACAACCAGCTGCAGGTAGTCCACCACCAAAAGCGAAAGGCCGCGGTCGCGTTTCAGCCGCCGCGCTTTCGCGCCAATTTCCATTACCGTGGAGGAAGCGGAATCATCAATCCACAGCGGCGCGTCGGCAAGATTCGTGAGCGCACCGGTAACTTTTCCCCAGTCGTCGCGGTTCATATGCCCGGTGCGGAATTTGTGCGCATCCACACGAGCTTCGGAGGCCAGCAAACGCAACAGCAGCGATTCTTTCGACATTTCGAGGCTGAACACCGCAACGGGTTCGCGCAGGCGAAGGGCTACATTTTCAGAAATATTCAGCGCCAGGGCTGTCTTTCCCATCGAAGGGCGCGCCGCCAAAATGATCAATTCCGAAGGCTGCAATCCCGCGGTTTCGTTGTCGAGTCCGGGATAACCGGTAGTAAGCCCGGTGATGCGCCGGCCTTCGCTGAAAATCTTTTCGAGCCGTTCGTAATTATCGCGAACCAGCTCCTTGACGCCGATCAGCCCGACTTTTACCCGATCTTCGGCAAGCTGAAAGATGACCGACTCGGCGCGGTCGAGAATGACGTCCGCATCATCGCCCGCGGCCAGCGCCTGCTCCTGAATTGCAGACGCGGAAAAAATCAAGCTGCGCAGCACGGCCTTTTCTTTGACGATGCGCGCGTAGTGCTCCACGTTGGTCACGCGCGGCAGACCATCGGCAAGCTGCGACAGGTATGCGATGCCGCCGGCAGCTTCCAATTCGCCGCGGCGCGAGAGGTCTTCCATCAACGTGACCACGTCGATGGCTTGCTGCTTCTCGCCAAGCTGAATCATGCGCTCGAATATCTGGCGATGCTGCGACAGAAAGAAATCCTCGGAGCGGATTTTTTCCACCGCGGCATTCAACGCGTGGTTGTCCAGCAGAATCGCGCCGAGAATGCTGCGCTCGGCTTCGAGATTATTCGGAAGCGGGCGTTCGATGGCGGAGTCAGCAGGCATAACTAATGACCTTGTCCATAATTCGCTTTTTCTTCGCCTCTAGTTTCGCTCAAGCCGCTCGCTGGCGCAAGGCCTGTGTGAATTCGTTCTGTCGCTAGTTGAGAGCAAAAGTATTCTCGGATTGGAGCAACCACATTGTTGCCAGTATTTGCGCGAACGTCAATGACTCGGAGGCTGTGGACGCTTTCGGAAAAGTGGAAAACTCGCAATCGAAAACGCCGGCTGATTTTTCGGAGCGGGAGAAAATTAAAAGGGACGCAGCAAGCTGCGCCCCTGGGAAAACAAAACTTTCGAAAGCGCCGGTTGGCTACTCTTCTTTTCTTACCGTGACCTTCACGTTCGAAGTGATCTCGCGGTGCAGCTTCACGGGGATCTCGTAATCACCGACGACCTTGATGGGATCGGCCAGCGTGATCTTGCGCTTGTCGATGTGATAGCCCTGGGCCTCGAGAGCTTCGGCGATGTCGGCCGAAGTTACCGAGCCGAAGAGTTGTTCGTTCTCGCCCGCTTTGCGCGTAAATGCCAAGGAAACTCCCTGCAACGAGTCAGCCAGCGTCTGCGCCGCGCCCTTTTCGGTAGCTTCCTTCTTCGCAAACGAGACGCGCATACGTTCCAAGCGCTTCATGTTGCCGGGCGTAGCTTCGATGCCGAGCTTGCGCGGCAACAGAAAATTGCGCGCGTAACCCGCCGCCACGTCCACCAGCTCTCCGCGGTTTCCTAGCTTCTCCACATCTTCCTGCAAAATGATTTGCATAACATTCCTCTCAAATCTTCTCAGTTAATTTCTATACGTCACTCTCACACGCCGAAGCGTGTCCGGAGCGCCGAACTCTTACAGTTCTGCCGCAAACGGCAGCAGCGCGATGTTCTGGGCGCGCTTGATTGCCACTGTGAGCCAGCGCTGGTGACGCGCGCAAGTTCCGGTCATGCGGCGCGGAAGAATTTTGCCGCGTTCCTGTATGAAAGGCGCCAGAATCTCAGCCTTCTTGTAATCGATGAAATCGGCCTTGTCCACGCAGAAACGGCAAACCTTCTTCTTGCGAATGAAATTGCGCTTGCCGCGCTTCGCGGGACCGCCGGGCCGCCCTCCGGGACTTCCGCCGCCAGGCCCCGAAGACCGCGGGCCTCCTCCGCCTCCGGATGATCCATAAGACTGCTGTTGCGGTGCGTTTTCTTCTGCCATTCGATTTCTCCCTGACTGGAATCCTGAATAGATTATTGGGCTAGGCCGTCGGCGCTGCGGCTTGCGGTTCTGTCCCTGGCATTGGCGGTGCAGCCGGAACGGTCTTGCGTGGCCGGCGCGCGGCTCTGCGCTCGCGGTGCCGTTTGAGTTTGTCTTGCCGCTTTAGTTCTTCGTCCAGACGCACGGTCAGATATTTCATCACCGGGTCGGCAACCTTGAGCCGGCGCTCGAGTTCTTTCACCACTTCGCCATGGCTCGAGCGAACCACCATGTAAACGTAATATCCTTCCCGCAATTTCTGCACGCGGTAGGCCATGCGCTTGCGGCCCCATTTGTTCACCGAGTCGATTTTGCCGCCCTTTTCGGCAGCCACGTGCTCCAGTGTCGTGATTACTTTGTCGATGTCCGCTTCCGGCGTGTCCGGGCGGCAGATAAAAATCAAATCGTACAAGCGCTCTTCCATATGTCCTCGATTTCCAGTTATCTATAAAACGGTTGCGAATGCTTGCTTCTCATTCCTATTACGAATCTTCTTCCGACTCCGAAGTATCCACGCGGCGGTTGAACCGCGCCATCGCATCGTTCGGGCCCTTGGTCAAAATTAATTCCACTGCTTCGGCGGCATCCGTCACCATCTGCGCCGCAATTTCCCGCTCGGGCTTGCGCATCGGGTTGAGCACGTAATCCGCGCGGTCACCCACCGGATGCTCCGGCTGGCATCCCATCCGTATGCGGATGAACTCATCCGTGCCGAGGGACCGGAGGACCGACCGGAATCCGTTGTGCGTGCTGCCCACGCCGCGCTCGCGAATCCTCAGCATGCCCCAGGGCAAATCCACTTCGTCGATCAGCAATATCATTTCCGCGGGAACACATTCATACCGCTCGAGCAGTTCCCGCACGGCGGCTCCGCTCAAATTCATCATGGTCTGCGGCTTGGCCAAAACAACTTCCTGGCCCGCCACTTTGCCGCGCCCCACATAAGACTTTGCTTCGGGCCGCGTAACTCTGATTCCCGCACGCTCAGCCAGACCATCCACGGCGAGAAACCCTAAATTGTGCGGCGTCCATTCGTATTGCGGTCCGGGATTGCCGAGGCCGACGATCAGTCTCATAAATTGGCCCCGACTTGCATCCCACTCTCCCGGCGCGTCCGCGCAGACCGGGTGATTTACTTCTCCTTGCCCTTCTTCTCGGACTTCTCGGCCTTCGCCGGAGTTTCCGCGGCAGCTTCGCCTTCGCCCTCTTCTTCCTTCTTGCCCTTCTTGATGACTTCAGGCTCCGCTGCGGCCGTCTCTGCAGCCACGGCTGCTTCCGGAGTGGGCTCCTCTTCCTTCTTCAGCACTACTACGTGCGCCAGCACGCGGACCGGATCGGTAAGCAACTTTATTTTGTCGCGGTCAAACGGCAGATCGCTCGCGCGAAGCTGTTTGCCGATCAACATTTCGCTGACGTCTATTTTAAATTCCTCAGGGATATCGGCCGGCAGACATTCCACTTCCACTTCGCGCGTCACCATTTCGAAAACGCCGCCCTGCATCTTCACGCCTTGCGGCTCGCCGAATGTGTGCACCGGAACGCGAACGCGCATGCGCACGTCCATGGCGATGCGAAACAGATCCACGTGAAGCAGCTTCCCGCTGACGGGATCAACCTGCCAGTCTTTCACCATGGCTTTTTCCGCCGCGCCCTCGGCCACCTGTACTGTGAAAATCGTGTTGTGACCCGTCTCCGAGCGAAGAATGCGGGCAACCTGCTTCGCGTTTACCGTAAGGGAGATCGATTCTTTCTTCTTCCCGCCGTAAAGAATTGCGGGAACCATGCCCGTTAGACGCGTGCGCCGCGCCGGACCTTTGCCGCGTCCTTCGCGAACCTGACCTTCCACTGTAAATGTTTCCATTACGTCCTCTTGTCCCGTGCCCGCTCTGGCGGGCGAAGGCTTCCAAATCAAATCCGGTGTTGCCGATTAAATATAAAGCTCGCTGTACGTTAATTAAACAGTTCGCTAATCGAAGTCTCTTCGTGAATCGACTGAATGCCGCGAGCCAGCAGCGGCGCCACGCTCAGCACTTTGATCTTCGATACCTTTCGCGCCGCTTCATTCAGCGGTACTGAATCCGCCACCACTACTTCCTCGATCGCGGACTTGGTAATCCGCTCGGCGGCCGGCCCGGAAAGAACCGGATGCGTGCAAGCCGCAAAAACCTTTGTTGCGCCATGTTCGATCAGCGCTTCCGCCGTTTTCACCAGCGTCCCGGCTGTGTCGATGATGTCGTCAATCACCAGCGCAGGCCGTCCCTTCACGTCTCCAATCAAATTCATTACTTCGCTCACGTTCACGTCGATGCGCCTTTTGTCCACGATGGCCAGAGGCGCATCCATGCGCTTCGCAAAATAACGCGCGCGCTCCACTCCGCCTGCGTCCGGTGAAACAATCGTCATCGGTCCCAGGTTCTTCTTCTGAAAATATTCCACCAGCACCGGCGAAGCGAACAAGTGATCCACGGGGATATTGAAATACCCCTGAATCTGCGGCGCGTGTAAGTCCAGCGTCAACACCCTGCTCGATCCCGCCGTTTCCAGCAAATCCGCCACCAGTTTCGCGGAGATAGCCACCCGCGGCTTGTCCTTTCGGTCCTGGCGCGCGTACGGATAATACGGAATCACCGCCGTGATGCGCCAAGCCGAAGCGCGCTTGAACGCGTCAATCATCAGCAACAACTGCATCAGGTTGAAATCAACCGGATGGCAGCAGGGCTGCACCACGAAAACATCCGCGCCCCGCACATTCTCGAGAATCTGGTAGCGCGTTTCGCCGTCGCTGAACCGGCCGTGCTCAGCCTTACCCAGCGGAACGCCCACGTAATCGCAAATAGCTTTCGCCAGTTCGGGATTCGCGGTGCCGCAAAAAATCTTGAATTTGTCGTCAGCCAAGATCTCCCCTCAACCGTTCACACGCCACCCGAGTGAACGGCCATAGTCTTCCCTGGATAGAGTTTCGACGACGAAAACCGAATCTTCCGGGAATGCACGAGCGGCTCGGCGCGCCTGCGCTGGGTTTCGGAAGACTCCGAACACCGCCGACCCGCTACCCGCCAGCGCGGCATCTGCGGCTCCTCGCTCGAGCAACGCGTCCCGGATTTCACCGAGTCGCGGATAACGGCTGAAGACCGGCCTCTCGAAATCGTTCGAGATACCCGCCCCCTGCCTGCTCCAGCACAGAGCGCAGAACCCCCAAATTTTAGGGGGTTTCGCACGCTTTGTCAATTCCGCAGAAATCCATTCATAGGCGTCCTTCGTGCTCACCGCAATGTCGCGCGGAGACACAACCAGGATCGTCTGCTTCGGGCCGTTTGGAAGCGGATATATTTCATCGCCGCGATTGACCGCCAGAGCACGCCCGCCAAAAAGAAAGAACGGCACGTCCGCGCCAAGCCCTGCCGCAATTTCCATCAGGCGCTCTAGCGGAATCTTTTTCTTGGTAAGCCGCAACAGTCCGATTAACGCCGCCGCTGCGTCGCTCGACCCACCGCCCAGCCCGCGCGCTACCGGAATTCTCTTCTCTAGATGGGCAGAGACGCTGCCTTGAAACCCGATTTCGCGGCTAATGGCATCGATCGCGCGCAACACAAGATTGTCCGGACCCAGCAACGTTTTATCGTTCGACGACAACCCTAACTCGAGAGTTGACGTACCGGGCGTTATGGAAAGCTCGAGAGTGTCATGCAGCGAGATGACCTGAAAAATCGTGCGCAGCTCGTGATAGGCGTCCGGACGCCTTCCCACTACGTGCAGGCACAGGTTTATTTTTGCAAACGCACGAAGGCGCACCGATCGTTTCATATTTGTCGCGCGAGCCATGCGGGGAGCTTACTGCGGTTTGGCCGTTTCCGGATTGGATTTCTGCGCCGTGTGGCGCTTCAGATTTTTCAGCTGCGAGTCGAGATCGTTTACTTTGTCAGCTTCGTAGTCCGCAGGGATGGCTTTTTGCCATTCCGCGAGCGCGCGCTCCCAGCAACTGACGGCGCGATTGGTTTGCCCCAGTTTCATGTACACGTCGCCCAGGTGGCCCAGGATCGTGGGATCGTGACTCTGCCGGTCCGCGGCTTTGCGCAGATTTTCTTCCGCCTCCGCTAGCTTGTTTTGCTTGTAATAGGCCCAGCCGAGACTATCCAAGTATGCGCCGTTGTTGGGATCCAGCGCCACGGCCTTCTGAATCATCGCAGTCGCTTCTTCCAGCCGCACGCCGCGGTCGGCCAGCATGTAACCGTAATAATTCAGCACCGCGGCATTGTTCGGGTTTACGCCCAGCGCTTTGCGAAATTGCTCCTCCGCTAGATCGAATTTTTTCTCGCGCTCGTAGATGGCGCCGAGCATGAACCAGGTGGTCTCTTTGTCGCCATCGTCGCGAGCCATTTGCTCGGCCTTTTGCGCCGACTGCTCCGCGTCGGAATATTTTCGCCCGCGCTCCTGCACCTGCGCGATATCCACATAAATTCCCTGATCGCTGTCGTTGCCTTGCAGCAGGCCGTTTAATAGCTTCGTAGCCGCGTCCGTGTCCGACTTTTCGCCGTAAAGCATCGCTAGCGTGACGATCAACCCTTGATCCTTCGGCGAGGCCTCCAACCCTTTCTTCGTTTCGGCAATCGCGCGATCGAGATCGCGGCTCTGGCGATAGGCGTCGATCAGCAGCATCTCCGCGCGCTTCTGCACTTCAGGTCCAAGCTTGCCCATTTCTTCGAAAGTGCGGATCGCACTCGGATAATTTTCCGCTTCTAAATACGCATGGCCGAGTTGCTCGTACAGAACCGCCAGCGCGCTCACGTTGCTTCCTTCGCCTGCGGCCCCTGCCGGGGTTCCCGTTCCCGCCGTTTGATTCTTGACGCCGGTGATCGCGTCGTTCAGAATTTTCGCGGCATCGTCGTAGCGGCCTTGTTCTTCGTAGAGCAGCGCCTCGTTGTAAAGAACTTCCAGGTTGCCGGGAGAAAGTTGCTTGGAGCGCAGCAAAGCCGACTCGGCTTCGTCATATTTTCCCAAATGGCGGTAAAGCTGCGACATACGCAGAAAATTTTCCGAGGTGCTGGGTTCCAGCTCGGAGAGGCGTTTGTATTGCTCCAGCGCTTCGGCGTATTTGTCCTGCGACATCAATGCTTGCGCCAGACCGTGAACGTGCGCCGGGTCGTCCGGATCTTGCTCCACGGCCTTCCGGTAGGCCTCTTCGGATTTCGCGTATTCTTTCGACTGTGCATACGCGTCGCCCAGCAAATCGTAGATGTCCGGCGAAGCCGATTCCCCCGCCGCCTGGGTCAGCAGCGTTACGGCTTCCTGGGAGCGTCCTTCATCAACCAGAAGCTGGCTCAGTTGCTCGAGCGCTGCTCCATTGCCCGGATCCCGGTTCACTGTTGCGCGCAGAACCTTTTCCGCCTCGTCGTGCTTGTTTTCGAAGCGGTAGAGCCGCGCGAGCCACAGCGAGGAGTACGTATCGTCCGGCTGAACTTTCAGAATGGCCTGGAATTGATCGACGGCCTTGTCGAGAGTTTCCTTCTGCGCGTCGCCCGCGTTCATATCGCCCAACGCGCGCACGTAAACGCGCGCCAGCAGCCGGTGCGCATTCACATCGTTGGGATCGAGTTTCAGAACTTCCTGCGCCTCAGCCAATGCTTCACGGGAATGCTGCGACTTGGCGTAAATTTCCGCCAGGCGCTCCATGACCACGGTAGAATCCGGCGCCAGGGCCAGCGCTTTCTTGTAGGAATCGATGGACTGCGCGGCTAGCTCGGCGCGCCCGCTTGCTTCGTACTGCTGTTCTTGCATGTGCCCGAGCGTAAAATAGTAATAAGAATCATCGTGTGAAGCATTGCTTGCTGGAGATTGCGCTGCAGGCGCAGAAGATTGCGGCGAAGCAGCGGGCTGGGCCGGCGCGGCGTTTTGGGCCTGCGCAACGGGAATGCCTGCAATACACGCGAAGACAGCAAAGCTTGCAATTGTTTTCATGCGTTGACCGGTAAACTCCATTATCGTATAGGGGCGCGAGGTGGTCAAAGTATTCCCCGCCGGCGTTCCCTGACGTCACACACTTAGACGCATGGAATCCGTACCGGGATACCCGGTTCGGCCAGATGCAGCGAAAAAGCCTAAGCGAGTTGGCCAGGATGCTTAATACTAGCGATAGAAATCCGCGAGGAGGTCGTTAATGGCGCGCACCGGAACAGCCATCGCGCTGGCGTTTGTGTTTGGAGTATTAGCGATATGCTTTGGATTGCCGAAAGCCGTGCGAGCGCAACGCGGTGCGGTAAGCGCCGCGCAATCCTATCAAACCCAACCTCCAGCGTCCGCTCAGACTTCCAGCTCATCGGCGGCCGCCGTCCCGAAATCCGTGCTCGATAATTTCGCTTGGCTCGAAGGGCGCTGGCGCGGCGAGTGGGGCCCTCGGATCGCGGAACAGGCCTGGCTGGGGCCGAAAGCAGGCGAGATGCTGGGAGTCTTTCGGCTGGTCGAGCGCGATAAAACCCTGGTAATCGAATTATTTTCACTCGTGGAAAAATCTGACGGAGTCGATCTCTACTTCCGGCACTTCACGCCGCAGCTCTTGCCCTGGGAAAAATCAGATGCCACCGTTTTGAATCTCTCGAAATCCGATTCCACCACATTTGACTTCGAAAATCCGCTGAACGCCATGCCCAAGCGCTCCATACTAACGCGCGTCGATACCGACACCTATATAGCGCGCTCCGAGCTAATTCCAGACAACGGCGAGCCGCAAATTATCGAAATCACATATCACCGGCAGATACCCGCGCCGGAAAAACCTAGTGCCGGAAGTGCCGGACGCCAGAAAAAACCATAGCCATTCCCAATTTGTTGGCCGCGGCAATCACGTCTGCGTCGCGCACCGAACCTCCCGGCTGGATCACGGCAGTGGCTCCCGCCTTTCCCGCTTCTTCCACTCCATCCGGAAACGGAAAGAAGGCGTCGGATGCCACCACACTCCCACCCAGCGAAAGGCCCGCTGTGGCGGCCTTGATTACCGCGATCTTCACGGAATCCACCCGGCTCATTTGGCCCGCGCCCACTCCCACTGTTTGGCCTTCGCGCGCGAAAACGATGGCGTTGGATTTCACATGCTTGCAGACTTTCCATCCAAAGAGCAGGGCGCGTAGTTCCGCCGCCGTCGGTGCGCGGTCCGTGGCAACTTTCAGTTCTTTTTCGTTTAGCTCGTGGCGATCGGCTTCCTGCACCAGCACGCCCCCAGAGATACGTTTGAGCTCGACCTCCTCGAACTCGCCCTTGGCGGCTTCGCGCGGCATTTCAAGAAGACGCAGATTTTTCTTCGAAGCCAAGTTCTGAAGCGCCGCGGCTTCGTATCCCGGCGCGACGATGCATTCCACGAATAATTTCGCGACTTCCTCAGACGTCTCTGCGTCGAGTGCGCGGTTGAACGCCAATACACCGCCAAACGCTGAGATTGGATCGCACGCCAGCGCCTTCCGATACGCATCGCGTAAAGATTCCTGCTCGGCAGCGCCGCAAGGGTTGTTGTGTTTCACGATCGCAACACCGGGCCGGCCAAATTCGGTGACGAGATTCCACGCCGCATCCAGATCCACCAGATTGTTGTAGGAAAGCTCTTTGCCCTGCAGTTGCTTCGCGCCCGCCAATCCCGCCGCGGGACGCCCAGCCGGGATGTACAGCGCTGCCTGCTGGTGAGGATTTTCTCCATACCGCATCGTTTGCCGCCGCTCGAGCGCAACGTTGATTCGCTGCGGAAGTTTTTCCAGCGCGCCAATTCTCACGTTGCCGTTCGCCGCCAGCCGCTCGAGTTCCGTCGCGATTTCGCCGTCATACCGCGCCGTGCGCGCATAAGCTTTTCGCGCCAGCTCCAGCCGCGTCGACAGGCTCAGCTCCCGTTTGCCGCGCAATTCCGTCGCAACCGCAGCGTAGTCTGCCGCGTCGGTCACTACCGCAACGCACTGAAAATTTTTCGCGGCAGAACGCACCATGGCCGGCCCGCCAATATCGATGTTCTCGATCAGCTCGCCCGCCGTGACCCCCGGCTTTGCCGCCGTTGCCGAAAACGGATAAAGGTTTACGACCACCAAATCAATCGGTACGATTCCGTGCTCTGCAACTTCCTTTCGATCTTCCGCTTTCGCGCGCTGGAACAAAATCCCACCGTGCACTTTGGGATGCAGTGTCTTCACGCGTCCTCCCAGCATTTCCGGCCAGCCAGTGAGCTCGGCAACGTCTCTCACCGGGATGCCGGACTCGCGCAGAAGCCGCGCCGTCCCGCCGGTTGAAACGATTTCGATACCGAGCGCCGCCAGCTCGCGCGCGAATTCGACCACTCCAGTCTTGTCATAGACGCTGATTAGCGCCCGTTCAATAGCCATACGTCTCCTGACGATGCGTCGAGTATTGCGGACAACCGAAAAATCTCACCGGATGTAAACAGGCTGGCTAGTGTAAGCGTTTGCAGAAAATTTCGGAAGAGCGGGAATGCTGGAGTAGATGGGTTGCCCTAACGTACGCTACCCATCGGGTCTAGAAGTTGGTCGTAAGGCGGAGAGCGAAACTCCGCGACGGTCCGATGGCATTGCCGGAAAAGAGGCCGCCGAAATCGATGACATTCAGAATGTTGGTGAGATTTTGTCCATCGGCTTGAATCCGCACATTCAAACGCTCGGACTTGTAAATATCCGCGCCAGCCGAGGCATTCACCTGGAAGGCAGGAAAGATGCGCCCGCGAACGAAGTTAATGCGATCCACGACTTGTGGGCCGTACACCTGGGCTACTCCGGCGATGCATTGCGCTTGGGTTTCGCCGTCCGGGCACTGAAAATCGAACGGGAGACCTGTATCGTATTGAATTCCGCCGGCGATCCAAAGGCGCGGAATGACCTGATAACGTACGCGGCCGCGAACCGTGTTGCGCTGATCCTGTGAATCCGGGAGATGACCTGTGGTCGGTATCACTGCGTCGTCGCCGAGAAAGAGGCCGCCCGTCACCGGAAACCAAGCATTGCCGACGGTGTAGGAATAGCTCAGGAAACCCGAAAAATTGTGCCAGTCGGGGACAGCGAGCTTCGCTTCCGCTCCATAAATAACGGCCTTGCGGAACGCAATGGGATAGCTGATGGTCGTATTCTCGATTTGATCGTCATCGGCATAATTGTTCACCAGCCGGCGGAAATAGTTGGCATCTAGTTTAAGGTTGCTGAAGAGAGCCTTCGTGACGCCCGCCTCATAGTAATTTCCTTCCGAAGGCTCGACAGGTAATTGGAGGGAGATCGGGTTAAGCATCGTGGCCGCCGTTGAACTCGAAAGCAGAATGTTCTCGAAAGAGGGCGTTTGAAAAACTCTGTCGTAGGAAAAATGCAGTACAAGATCGGCAGAAGGAAAATAGCGCGAAATCGAAAAGCGCGGGTCCACCGCCTGCCGATTCAGGACGAGCTGATAATGGTCCCAGCGAAGCCCGACGCTGATTGTCCAATTTCCCAGCCGGATCAGATCCTGCACGAAGGCAGACTGCTCCAGGTCCGGGCGATTCGCCAGGAAGCTGAAAGTAGGCGGCGTGCTGGGATCAAATTGGGTTGGGTCCGTAATAGCGTATCTGAAATTCTCGTTCAGGAACATATTGTCGGACTCGACCCCGAATTTCCATTCGTGCCGGCCGTGAACGGCGGTGACGGTGCCCTTGAAATACCCTTCGCGAAACCAATTGTGCTGAAAAACTTCTATGGGAGTCGAATTCGCGTTGGAGTTGAAATCGTTCGCATTGTTGCGGATCATTGCGCGGAAATCGGCCACCACATGGGATGAGAAAGTGTGCTGGTAGGAAGCGATTCCCATGGTCTCGATGTTATCGGCCGTTTGGCGCTGTCCCGCGATTTGCTGCACCATTTCATTGGGGATATCGTAGCGCGAGACTTCATGGCGAACGATGAAGCTTATGCGATCGTTTGGCGTCAGCTTGCGCTGGTAATGGACCGAAAAATCGCCCAGCGTGCCGGTATTTGAAAAAATTTCAGGCACTACGGGGTTAAGATAATGGTCCGTCATGCTGCCGCTGGCGCTGAACCCCAGCGTATTGTTGCCCCAGACGTACTGCCCCTGGGTAAACGCGCCGGCCGAATCAAAACTGCCCCCGGAAAGTACCACTTGGCCGTGAAAGCCCTCCTGCGAATCTTGCAGCGTATTAACCTCGACCACGCCTCCCATTTTGCGGCCATACTCCGCAGGAAAGCCGGCGGTATAGATGCTCATCGATTGCACGTCGTCCGCTTCAATCTCCGGCCCGAAGCTGGGCGAACGATTATCGGTAAGTGGAATGCCATCCACCACAAACTGAGTCTGATACTCCGAACCGCGCGGATGCAGCACGGCGTTGCCTTCGTATAACCAACCGGGTTGCGAGTTCACTAAATCCTGCAAGGAACGGCCCGGAACCGAACTGAGCCTGTTTTGAATGACGTCTGAACCGATCTGGCTGACGGCGCCGGCCTGATCGGGGTCTATCAATGTATTGGCCGCGCTGACGGTAACGGATTGATTCACCGTGGGCAGCTTGAGTTGGATTGCGTATTCCGTCGGAAGCGAGGAACGAATTTCCACAGATACGGATACTGCTGCAAAGCCGGGCTGCGTAATTTCGAGCCGATAGATTCCGTAGGGCAGGCGCTGCACGTCGAGCATGCCCTGATCGCTGGTCGCCACAGTGTTCCGGTACTGATTCGCCGCGCTGGTAATCTGAACCGTCGTTTTCACGCCCAGGCTGGACGGATCGGTCACTTTAAGGCGCAATTCGCCGCTATTGCTTTGGCAAAAGAGCGGCAGGGCGCAGATGAAAAAAAGAGCTGCAAATCTCTTCATCAAGACTCGGCTTCCCCTTTTTGCCTGTGCTTCTTCAAATCTTAGGTTAACAGACGTATCTCGCAGGGATGAGGTCCACTGACGGTGCGCTCGCCCTTTTGTTCACCCTCGATTTGAATATTCCGTTTCCTGCTGTTCTGTTCAGTCTTTATTTTTAGTTTCTGCGGAAAATTTTAGGACCAGCCTGAAAAGTTCAGACCTGCTTCAATTCGCCGGAGCGTCATAGACGCTTCTTAGCGTGCGCTGAGTTCTACCAGCAGCTTTAATTCTAAAGTGTGTGATGCCTTCCATGTTCTATAATGCGCGCCGATGTCCCTCTCCGCCGGAACGAAACTCGGCCCGTACGAAATTCAATCGCCGCTCGGCGCAGGCGGCATGGGCGAAGTGTACCGCGCACGCGACACGCGCCTTGACCGCACTGTCGCCATCAAAGTTCTCCCACAAGGGCTGGCCGACACTCCCGAAGTTCGCCAGCGATTCGAACGCGAAGCCCGCGCCGTTTCCAGCCTCAACCATCCGCACATCTGCGCGCTCTACGACGTCGGCAACCAGGATGGCATCGAGTATCTGGTGATGGAGTATATTGAGGGCGAAACGCTAGCAAAACGCCTCGAAAGCGGCCCGCTCGCAACCACCGACCTTTTGCACTACGCCATCGAAGTCGCGGACGCCCTCGACCGCGCTCACCGTCAGGGAGTGATCCACCGCGATTTGAAGCCCGGCAACATCATGCTGACGAAGTCGGGTGCGAAGCTCCTGGATTTCGGTCTCGCGAAAGCCACCGCGCCGCCGCTTGCGGGAGATTTCTCCAGTTCGCCGACTGTCAGCCGCCCGCTCATCGGAAAGGCCCAGACCGACGCGCTCACCGCGCAAGGCACGATCGTCGGAACGTACCAATACATGTCGCCCGAACAACTAGAGGGCGGGGAAGCCGACGCCCGCAGCGATATTTTTTCTTTCGGCTCCGTGCTCTACGAGATGGCCACGGCAAAGAAAGCTTTCGCGGCTAAAAGCACCGCGAGCCTGATCGCCGCAATCCTGAAAGAGCAGCCCAGACCAATCAGCGAACTGCAACCGATGGCGCCGCCTGCGCTCGAACGGGTGGTGAAAACGTGTCTCGAAAAAGATCCCGACGAGCGCTGGCAAAATGCAGGCGATTTGAAACGCGAACTCGGCTGGATCGCTTCCGCCGGTTCGCAAGCAGGCATTCCCGCGCCCGTCGTCGCCAAACGCAAGACGCGCGATCGCGCCATCTGGGTTGCGGCGGGCGCTCTCTTGGCGCTGGCCGCAGCTTACTTGGTTTGGAAGATCGGTCTAACGCAGGCGAGCCCTACCCCTGTACACCTCTCCATCGATCTCCCCGCCGGCAAGGTGTTGGCCCACGACTCGACTTACCCGCTCGCCATTTCTCCAGATGGCTCAACAATCGTCTTCTCGGCCCATGGCGATGACCGCAAGTCGCAACTGTATATGCGCAAGCTGGGCTCCTTCGAGAGCACGCCCATCTCCGGCACGGAGGGCGCGCGCTGCCCCTTCTTCTCGCCCGGCGGAGACTGGCTTGGATTCGTATCCGACGATTACAAGCTAAAGAAAATATCGCTGCGCGGCGGAAGTGCGTTGGAGCTGGCGGAACACGCCGGTCCTATCGGGGGCTCCTGGTCGGATGACGACACAATCTACTACATCAAGTCATTCGCTTCCGGGATGTATGCAGTCTCGGCCGGAGGAGGCCAACCGAAACAGATGACGCAGACAGGGACAGCGCCGGAAGATCGCGGCCACTTGTGGCCCAACGCGCTTCCCGGAAATAACGGGGTGCTCTTCACGGTCTGGACCGGCCGCTCCTTTAACGACGCGCGAATCGAAGTTTTGTCCTTGAGCTCAGGAAAGCGCAAATTGCTGATCGAGGGCGGCACCAATGCGCGTTATATCTCCGGCGGTTACCTCGCCTATTCGCGCAACGGCACGCTGTTCGTGGTTGGCTTCGATCCTAATCGAATGGAGGTGAAAGGCACGCCGGTCCCAATGATTGAAGGGATTATGACCGGAGCATCCAACGGCGATGCAACTTTTGCGGTTTCAAAAAATGGCACGCTGGTATTCCAGCCTGGAAGCTTTGTCGCATTCCAGCGCAACTTTGTTTGGATCGATCGAACTGGCAAGTCCACGAATATCACCGAAGGAGTGAAACCCTACTCCTCTCCCGTCATCTCACCCGACGGCAAACGCATCGTTCTTACTCTGCAAGGTAGCTCCTTCGATGTCTGGGTGTATGACCTTGAGCGCGGCACGTTCACCAAGGCGAGCTTCGGAGGGGACGATTATGAGCCGTTCTGGTCGCCGGACGGCAAGATGCTCGCCTATACTTCTTCAAAATCCGGAATCATACAGGCGTACGTCAAGCATGGCATCGTGCAGGGCGACGAAACCATGGTGACCGATGGGACCGGGGTCAGAGACCTCTTTGGTTGGACGGCGGACGGACGTGAAGTCATCTTCAGCCGCGACAGCAAAGAAACCGGAACAGACATTTACGCAGTCGCAGTCGAAGGCGATCGCAAGCCGCGCCCGTTGGTCGTCGCGCCGTTTGATCAAGACGGGGCCAGTCTCTCGCCCGACGGAAGATGGCTCGCCTACGTTTCGGACGAGTCCGGGCAGGGTGAAGTTTTCGTGCAAGCCATGGATGATCCCAAAACGCGCGCGCAGATCTCGTCCGAAGGCGGCCTGTTTCCGAGGTGGGCGCGCTCCGGCAATGAGTTGTTCTTTCTCGCCAAGGACGGACTCATGTCGGTAAAGTTCGCGCCGGGAAATGCGCTAAGTCCGGGCAAGCCGGTGAAGCTATTCCAAGATAAGAGAGCCTGGAGCGGTTACGATGTAGCTGCCGATGGCCGCTTCGTCGCCGCAGTCGAAGCCGACGACAAAGTCACCGGCTCCCAACTCAACGTCATCCTCCACTGGTTCGAAGAACTAAAACAAGCCCAGCCAAAATAAGGGTATTGGTTCGCAAGACATCCTGCTACGTGGGTGCTACTTGGAAACGCGAGCCTTCAGCTTTACTCGCCCGCTTTCGATGCTCACGGTGTATTCCACTTCCTGGCCGCCCTTGTCCTTAAGCTCCTTCGTCTTCTTGCGGACAAAGCTCTGAAAATCCTTCAAGCTGGGCGCGCCGGCTTTTTCCCCCGTTTCCGTTCGAGCTTCGATCAGCCTTTCATAAAGCTGCTGCACTTTTTCTTTTTCGCGCTCCGGATCGGAGAACGACGCCGCGAAAGCTTCCGCCGCTTTTCTCTCCGCCACGGCAACTGCACGTTCCACGGAAGCAACCACCGGCGGGTTGGCTGCGGCTTGGCGCGCTCGTTCCGCCTCAATCGCTTTTGCCGCTGCGCCGAAATGGCGTTGCTGGCCACCCGACTCTTTCTGCAAGGTCTTTTTGCGCCACATGTCCACGTACTTCGCATAGGTCTGCGCAAGGTTGTTATAGCGAAATCGCTGAGCGAAGCTCAACTCGGCGGTGCGCTCGTTATAACGGCGCAAAAGCGATTCCGTGCGCCACTGCGTGTCCGCCGGAGGACGCGCACGCCCGCCGCCGAAGTATTGTTCGTACTCAATCTTCAGCGTCCGAATGTCGCGTTCGATCTGATTTAGTTCTTCGTCAACTGTAGGCATGATTGTGTCAGCTGCAATTCCAGCGTAGGGGCTGCCGCAGCCCGCGTCAATGTAGGCCTTTGTATCTATGTCGCAAGAGAAATCCCCTGGCATGCCGCGGATTGCTAGTCTGTTTCCGCTTATGGTCAAATACCCCAGCCATGAAGCGGTTAACCAAGCGCGCGCAGAAAACGCAACCCGCACCCAGCGTCAGGATGCGAGGAATTCCTTCTGTCGATGAATTGCTGGGCCGCCCGCGCCTGCTCGCACTTGCTGAGAAGGCTGGCCGTAGCTTGGTGACGCAATCCGCGCGTACCGTGCTGGCAGATTTGCGAGCGCGGCTGAAAAAGCCTTCCGGGGACGCCGGCGAAGCGTCAGCGGATTCCGACCAGCTCGAAATGCGGGTCGTCGCCCAAGTGGAAGCGCAGCTTGCGCCGTCGCTCGTCCGCGTGATCAACGCCACCGGCGTGATCCTGCACACAAACCTGGGCCGCTCGCCGCTTTCCGGCGCAGCAGCCGCGCGCATCTCTGAAATTGCCACGCGCTACTCCAATCTCGAATACGAAATTGAAAGCGGCAAGCGCGGCCAGCGCGACGTTCACACCGGGCGCATGCTCGCAAGGCTGGCAGGCGCGGAAGCCGCCATCGTCGTTAACAACAACGCCGCCGCCGTATTTCTGGTGCTGAACACTCTCTCGAAAGGCGCCGAAACGATCGTCTCGCGCGGCGAGCTGATCGAAATCGGCGACGGCTTCCGCATTCCGGACATCATGGCCGAAAGCGGCGCCATCGTGCGCGAAGTGGGAACCACCAATCGCACGCGCATTCGCGATTACGAACGCGCCATCAACAAAGGCACCAGGCTGCTGCTTCGCGTCCACCCCTCGAATTTCAAGATGACCGGTTTCACCGCGCGCCCGTCGCTCGAAGAATTGATCGCGCTCGGACGCCGCTCGAAAATTCCCGTATTCGAAGACCTTGGTTCCGGATGCCTGGCCGATCTTGCCGCGAGTGGTGTTTCCGACCCGGTTGTGGCTGCGAGCTGCGCCGCGGGCGTTTCGGTGGTTTCGTTCAGCGGGGACAAATTGCTCGGGGGCCCGCAGGCTGGGATCATCGCCGGAAAAAAAGAAATCATCGAACGCATCCGACGCAACCCTCTTTTCCGCGCACTGCGCGTGGATAAACTCACCATCGCCGCCCTGGAAGTTACGTTGCGGGCCTACCTGCGAGGCGCCTTCGACGAAATCCCAGCGCTTCGAATGATTCGGCTCCATGCTGATGCCATCGGCGAGCGCGCGCGAAAATTTATCGCGCAGTTGCAACCATCAGTAGTCGGGGATGTCACTTTCCGGATAGCCGAGGGATTTTCAGTAATTGGCGGAGGTTCCACTCCCGATCAGCAGCTTCCCACGACTCTGATTTCGATTGCCTGCTCGCGCCATTCGGCTGCGGAACTGGAAAAGCGTTTACGCCAACCCGGCAACTCCACGCCTGTGATTGCGCGCATCGAAAACAAACAGCTCATTCTCGATCTGCGCACCGTTTTCGCGGGCGAAGAATCCGAACTCGCCGCCGCGCTCGCTTCCGCGCTCAGCTAAACGGTTCTACAACCGGTTAATCACGCTCGCAACGCAACCTGCTCCGAATCCGTTGTCAATATTCACCACGCTCACGTTTGAAGCGCAACTGTTCAACATTCCAAGCAGCGCCGTCAGCCCTCCGAAGCTCGACCCGTATCCGGTACTGGTAGGCACCGCAATCACCGGAACAGCCACCAGTCCCGCCACCACGCTCGGCAGAGCGCCTTCCATTCCCGCGACGCACACGATCACCCGCGCCTCGGCAAGTTTCTTCCGGTGCTCCAGCAGCCGGTGCAGCCCCGCGACGCCGACGTCATACACCGCTTCCACTCGATTGCCCATGGTTTCCGCCGTCACGACCGCTTCTTCCGCTACCGGGATGTCGCTCGTCCCCGCCGTAACCACCAGGACCAAGCCTTTGCCGTGGGTCACCTGCGTACGCTGAATCACAATGGCCCCTGAAAGCGAATGGAACTTCGCCGTGCGAGCGACCTTTTTCACACCGGCAAAAATTTTCTTGTCTGCGCGCGTGATTAAAATATTGTGGGACGCTTTCGCCCGCAACAGTCCCCGCGCGATTTCGCTCACCTGTTTCGGCGTCTTGCCTCTGGCGAAAATTACCTCTGGGAACCCCTGCCGCAGCGCCCGATGGTGATCGATCTTCGCAAAACCCAGATCTTCGTACGGCATCCCGCGCAGCCGCTCCACAGCCGCTTCCAGCGTCAACTTTCCGCTTCGCACCTCAGCCAGAAATTTTCGAACGTCTCGTTCGTCCATAATATTTTTGGCGCGGTGGTACCGCTTCTGTTGGTCCGCTTGATTAAGCGCGCTTAGCTGCAAGAGGCAAGGGCATGCGCGATTCTGGTGCATGCCCGATGACGGAAAGCGCGATCGCCTTACGGCGTCAGTTCTCCGCTTTCCCGGTCACATCGATCACGGTAACCGGGCCGTACTTTGCGAGCGCGTCCTGAATCTGCTTGCGGTCGCCCACGGCCACCCATTGCATGTGCTCCAAGTCCACGAATTTCTTTGCCGCCGCCTGAACGCCGGCTGCGTCAATCGCCGCGATGCGATCCGGATACTTATCCCAATAATCCATCGGCAATCCGAAGTGCTGCACGGTCAGCCAGTCGTTCAGCAGCTGCGCAGGCTGTTCCAGCGACAGCGCGAAATTCGCGATGATCGCGCGGTGCGCGTCGTCGAGTTCGCTCTGCGGCACCGGCTCGTTGTTGATGCGCTTGAACTCGGACACGAAACGCTCCATTGCATCCCCTGTCACCGTGGTGCGGACTGGGGCGAACGCAAACCAGTCGCCGGGATAAATATCGGCGTTGAACCGGCTGTACGATCCGTACGTCAGGCTGTGCTCCTCGCGCAAATCAAGGAACAACCGCGCCTGCGCACCGCCGCCCTCAACCTGGTTCATCACCACCAGCCCGTAATACTCCGGATCGACACGGCGAATGCCTCGGTTTCCCCCGACGATGTATGTCTGTACCGAAGCGGGCCGGTCAACCAGCGTGATTTTTGTCGCCTGCGGCGTCGCCGCAGGGTACGACACCGCCGCCTCCCCCGCGCCCTTCCATGCGCCAAAATACTTCTCCAGCATCGCCTGCATCTCAACACTCTTGAAATCGCCGGTCACTCCCAGGATCGTATTGCCGGGAACAAAATGCTTATCGTGGAATCGCTTCAAGTCTTCCGCGGTTAGCCTCTCCAGAGATTCCTTGATCGCCGACGTGATAGACATGGGCGTGTCGCCGTAAAGCACGCGGCGGAACGCTTGTTGCCCCAGAAAATTCGGATGCGCGAGCCGCGCTTCAAGTCCTGCTTCTTCACGCTGCTTGTACTTCTCAAGTTCGCTAGCCGGAAACGCCGGATGCAGCACCACGTCGCTCATCAAATCGAGTATTTGCGGCGTGCTATTGATCAAACCCGACGCATTCACCGATGTGTAGCTGACGCCAAATCGCGAGCTGGCATCCAACGTGGCGCCCAGCTTGGCCACTTCTTCCGCGATCTGCGCGCTCGTTCGGCGTTCGGTGCCTTCAGTCAACATGTCGGCGGTAGAAGATGCCAGCCCCGGCAAATCCGCTGGGTCGGCGAGCTGTCCGGGACGGATCCACATAGTGAATGCAATCGTCGGCAGCTTATGATCTTCCTGCAGGATGAGCGTCAATCCATTCGGCAATGTTTCGACCTTGGGACGCGGAAGCTGAACGCGCAGTATTTCCTTATTCACTGGCGCGCGGTTTAGCCGCTGAACCTGGCTCATCGGAGCGGACTTGTCCTGCCCCTGTCCCTGTGCTCGCGCGATCGGTGCAGCAAAAATCAGCACGGCCAACAGCGCACCGGCAGCCGCCGCCCATGCGCTGGATTTCGAAAACGGTCTTCTCATGGCACCTTCTCCCTCCATCTGGACTTTGCTGGCAAACCGAACATTTGCTCCGCTCATTTTCCCGCCTTTGGCGCTTTGGACGCTTCGTCCGCCGCCGGCAAGGTGATCACCACGGTTCGCTGATCGCGCACCAGAAATTTCTTCACCGCTGCGTTCACCTGGTCCAGCGTCACCGCGTTTTCCTTATCCAGAATGGTGTTAATCAGGTTTGGGTCCTTGAAATAAACGGTATAGCTACCGATCAGAATTGCGGTAAACAGCGAGGACCGCCTGCGCTCGATGAATTGCCGCAAGAGCTGCGTCTTGGCTTTCGCGAGTTCGTCTGGCGTCACACCATCTTTCACCACCGTCGCGATTTCGTCATCAATACCCTTCTCCAGGTCCTCAACCTTCACTCCCGGACGCGGAGTCGCAAAAATGTATAGCAGGCTTGCGCCGATCCGCTCATCGCCCTGCACCCCAACCTCCGAAGCGAGTTGCTTGTCTTTTACCAGGTGCTGGTAAAAGCGCGAGCTGTCGCCTCGGCCCAGAATGATCGCCAGTTGCTGCATCGCGTAATTTTCCGGCGTATTGCCGGGGGGAATGTGGTACGCCATGATGATCTGCGGCAGGCGCGCCAGCGGATCGTAAACAGTCTCGCGGCGCTCGCCGTAGTGCGGCTCTTCATCCAACAGCACTTTCGGCGGCTCAGGTTGCGAGGGAATCCCAGCAAAATATTTTTTGACTTTCGCCAGCGCTTCGTCCGCATCGAAATCGCCCACCAGCGTCAGCACCGCGTTATTCGGCGCGTAGTAGATACGGAAGAAATCGGACACGTCCTGCACCGTCGCCGCATTCAGGTCCGACATTGAGCCGATGGTGGAATGCTTGTACGCGAAATTGTCGTAGGAAAGATTGTCCACATCCAGTTCCGCCCGGCCGTAGGGCTGATTGTCGATTCCCTGCCGCCGTTCTTCCTGCACCGCGTTGCGCTGGTTGTCCAGATTCGCCTGCGTGATGTTCAGAGACTTCATGCGGTCTGCTTCCAGGAACAGCCCGAGATCGAGCTGGTTTTTCGGCAACTCCTCGAAATAAGTCGTGCGGTCTTCGTTCGTGGTGCCGTTCATTCCGCCGCCGTTGTTCAGTACCTGGATGAAATGTTCGCCATTGCCCACGTTTTCCGAGCCTTGAAACATCATGTGCTCGAAAAGATGCGCAAATCCCGTGCGCCCCGGCCGCTCGTTGCGACTTCCGACGTTATAGCAAACGTCTATGGAATACACCGGCGCGCTGTGGTCCGGCACGAGAATCACGCGCAATCCGTTGTCGAGCTTGACCTCGCGAAATTCAAGCTTCGGTAGTTTTATATCGTTATCAGCCGGCGACGCATCCAGCACCGCACCCAGCCCGAAACACATGGCGAGGCCTGCGACGAGAATCACGGCCAATCTCCGCTTCACAAACATTTTCTCACCTCCAATATCGGTGTTTATTGTGCATATTTTCGCCGCAACTGGCAAACCACAGCTTCACTTGAACGGTTTAGACGCAGTTCCGCCCTGGGCGCTAGCTGAAGCCTGAGTTTGAAGAGAAGTTAGACTGCAAGGCGGGAATAAAAAAGCGCCGGTCGCTTGATAGCCGACCGGCGCGCTTTTCGTAAGCAGGTTTAGGTTAGTTTTCCAATTGCACTTGCAAGATCTCTCCCGCCAGCCGGGTCATCCGTTGCGAACTCGGCCCCGTCCTCTGACGCAACGCTGTTTCCATGCGTCCGATTAAGACTGGTTTGCGGTTGAGCGCTGCAGGTGCCGGTTCATCGGCCAACTGGACTCGCTCGATACGAAGGCCAAGCGTGCGCTCGATTTGCATCAACTCCGAGCGTTGTTCGCGCCCAAAGAGTGTGGAAGCAATTCCGCGTTCGCCTGCGCGTCCGGTACGTCCGACACGATGGATGAAGTTCTCCGCGATATCCGGCAAATCGTAATTGATCACATGCGCGATATCCTGCACGTGAATGCCGCGCGAAGCCAAATCCGTCGCGATCAACACTCGAATGCGTCCCTGCTGGAATCCAGCCAAGGCCGCCGAGCGCTGCGATTGCGAACGTCCGCCGTGAATCATCGCGGCAGCAATCCCTTCCCGGTTCAAGCTTTTGGTCAGCCGCTCGGTACCGTGCTTCGTGCGCACGAAAACCAGGCAGCGTCCCTTTTCTTTAGCCAGCAAACGGTGCAACACTCCGAATTTCCGATCGCTCGAAACTTCGAAAGCCTGCAATTGCACGTTTTCCGACGGTTTCAGTATCGACCCGAAAGCGAGCCGCACCGGATTCCGCATGTAATCGTGCACCAAGTGCGCGACCGAAGCTTCCAGCGTTGCTGAAAAACACATCGTCTGGCGCTCTTTCGGCAGCACTGCTGCAATCCTGCGAATCGCCGGCAGAAAACCCATGTCCAGCATGCGGTCGGCTTCATCAAGCACGAGCACACGCAGCGAACGGAAATTCACCAGCTTGCGGCCGAGGAAATCTTCGAGTCGTCCGGGTGTTGCCACCACTACGCGGGCGCCCTTGCGCAGCGCGTTCAGCTGTGTCCCTTCGGACAAGCCTCCCACGACTAGCGCCGCCGGTGCGAGCTGTTTGCCTCGCAACGCGTCATACTGCGCTACAACCTGCATCGCAAGCTCGCGCGTAGGAACCAGCACGAGTGCCGCAATTCCCGGCGTGACCTGTTGCAATAGCTGCTCGATCATCGGGATCAGGAACGCAAGCGTCTTGCCTGTTCCGGTCTGCGCCGTGGCAAGCACATCTTTGCCTTCCAACGCTTTGGGGATCGCCGCTGACTGCACCGGAGTTGGTATTGAAAACCCGGCTGCTGCCAGCCGCTCCTTGGTGTAAGCGGAAATCGCCATGTTTGAAAATACTTCTACTTCTGAAATCACTTCTGTGGAACTTTGCATCATTTACCTTTTGTCTGGCAGGCTGTCGCCGCGCACACACACCATTTAGGCGGGGCACGACGATCAGCTCATAACCAGTTCTTTTGTTTTAAATTACGCTGAAGACTTACGGAGAAGACTGAAGGCGGGTATTCTCAGCTCAACCACTCAGAGGGACCGCACAACCACAACCGCTGTATTAAGCGCAAACGCAGTATAACACAGAACCCCCGGGTGTGCCGTGAATATTTGCGCCTGTGCTCAATCCACATGCCTGCAATTGCGAAGGAGTTTTGGTGGCGGGTGAGGGTGCTGCCGCCTCCCGGCACTCTGATCCAACGTTTACCGTGGCTTATAAGACCTAGCCAAACCAATCCGTCCGATACGCGAACCACCAGCTCGCAATGCCAATCGGAATCGTAGCCGCAAGCGCCCACAATAGCGGCAAAGCCATATCCGCCGCTATGCCCAGTAGGGTGAACGTCGCCCAAAAAATCTTCCGCTGCATCCCTCCATTCTAGCCCCCGTTTTTGCTTCATCCCGTAAAGCTAGAAAGAAGTTCCACCAGAGCGACCGCGCATGTGAGATCTCTGCTGCAACAGGAACTCGCCCGAAACTTAGTGGCTCGCGCCCCGGAAAAGGAATAACATCCGAGGCACGTGGCCGCGTAGTGCCCGTCATGTCACGAAGTTAGACCTACGCGAGACCGCTTGCAGCTTTTTCAAGGTCTTCGGGTTCGCGCGCCAATCTTCGGGTAAGAATCTACGCATACTGCATGAATGTGAGGGAGCGGCGATGGTCTACAACCCCAGGCATATGAAGTGGTGGGGTTGGGGCGATGTCGAAGTAGATTTCAACTCCGAAGCCCATCCCGGCTTCTGGCCCTTCGCGAAAGCGCAACTGGGTATCGAAGGAGACGCTCCTGGCGCTCCGCTAGTCCTTCTCGATTCTGTCCAACTGCCCGAGACAATCGTCAATCCTCGCTTTTTGGCCGAACTAATCTCCGCCTTAGACTCTAACCAAGTTTGCGACAGCCGTTACGAGCGTGTGATTCACGCCTACGGCAAAGGCTTCCGCGACCTGTTTCGCCTGCGCCGCGGATCAGCCGAAGGCGCTCCCGATTTGGTGGTTTACCCGGAAAACGAAAACGATGTGTTGGTCACGCTGCGAGCTGCGGCGCATCACGACGTGATGGTCATCCCCTTCGGCGGCGGCTCGAATATTTCCGGTTGCCTGGAGCGCATGGAAACCCGCCGCATGGCCGTGTCGTTGGATATGCGCCGCATGCGGCGAGTCCTCGCCGTGGATGCCGAATCGTTCACCGCGCGTGTCGAGGCCGGAGTCTTTGGCCCCGATTTGGAAGAGCAGTTGGGGTTGCACGGCATGACGCTCGGCCATTTCCCGGATTCGTTTCTGCACTCTACTCTCGGAGGTTGGATCGCCACACGCTCCGCCGGGATGCAAAGCGACAAATACGGCAAGATTGAAGATATGGTCGTCTCTCTGCGCATGGTGACGCCCGAAGGCGTGCTGGCCACGCGCACCGTCCCTAAATCGTCGAACGGAATTGACGTGAACCATCTATGCATCGGCAGTGAGGGTACGCTGGGCGTAATCACCGAAGCCACGCTGCAAGTCCACCCCCGGCCCGAGTCGCGTCTTGTTCCGGCCTACCTGTTTCCCGAATTCGAAGCAGGCCTGCAGGCCATGCGCGAATGCGTGCGCAAGGAGTGCATGCCGTCGATGGTGCGGCTCAACGATCCCGACAAGACTGCGCTATCGCTCGCGTTCAAACCCCCGTCATCGCGACTCTCGCAGGCGGCGAGCAAAATCTTCAAACGCTACCTCCGCGTGAGAGGCTTCGACCTGCCCCGCGCGTGCCTGATGCTAACCTCATTCGAAGGCCGCAAAGCTGATGTCACACGCCAATTGCGTCAAGTGAACGCGATCTACCGCAAATTCGGTGGAGTCAGCTTGGGGTCAAGCTCGGGCAGGTCTTTCGAGGCCACCAAATACGATTTTCCGCATATCCGTGATTTTCTGCTCGAGCGCGACGCCACCACGGATGTAAGCGAAACCGCAACAGTGTGGAGCAACATCCTCCCTCTCTACCAGGCGACGATGAAAGCTCTACGAGACGGTATTTTGGAAAGCGGTGTGCCACCCTGGTCCGGCTGTCATATCAGCCACACCTATCGCAGCGGAGCGAGCCTTTATTTCACATTTGGTTTCATGCAGCAGCGGGGTCACGAAATGGAGCAATATTTGAACGTCAAGCGAGCCGCCCAGCAGTCGTTCATCGACGGCGGCGCCACTCTCTCGCACCACCATGCCGTTGGCACCGAACACTTGCCATGGCTCTCCGCGGACATTTCGCCGCTGGGTGTGAAGGCTGTGGCAGCCATCAAGCACGGCCTCGACCCTGACAACATCATGAATCCGGGACGGCTCCAGCCATCCCAACATCCCTTTGAGGAGTGGTCGCAAATTGCCAGTGCCCCCAAGGCAAATACAAAAGCAAAAGCCGCCCGCGCTTCCCACCGGGAATAATCCCGCGATAACCATCTACTCGCATGAACGCGCCTAGCGGAGACGGACTACGGCAGCGCCCTCGCCTTGACTTTGCAGAAACCGCCCACCTAGACTCGATGGTTCGGCGAAAGCCATGGCGAAAACCAGAGGAACCTACATCACTGTCGGCGTCACCGGCGCAAGCGGCGCAGTCTACGCGCAAAGCGTGCTGCGTTTCCTCGACGCTGACCCTCGCGTCGAGCGAGTCTTCCTGGTCGTCACCGATGCCGGCCAGCGTCTTATCGCCACGGAGCTCGACATCGTCGCCGCCGACGGAAAAAAACTCGCACCGCTCCTCACCGGAACGCCCGCAAAAAAAATCGAATACTTGCCCAACAAAGACATCGGCGCCAGCATCGCCTCGGGCAGCGCGCCGGTGGACGCCATGGTCATCATCCCCTGCTCGGCCGGTGCTCTCGCTTCCATCGCCACCGGAATCGCAAGCGATCTGCTTTCCCGTTCCGCCGACGTCTGCCTGAAAGAGCGCCGCCGCCTCGTCCTCTGCTTGCGCGAAACGCCCCTCAACCGCATCCACCTCGAAAACATGCTACGCGTACACGATGCAGGCGCCACCATAATGCCCGCCATGCCCGCCTTCTACTACGCCCCAAAATCCATCGACGACATCGTTACCCAATTCGCTTACCGCGTCCTAGCCCAACTCGGCCTCCCCCAAGAAAAACAATACCGCTGGCGCGGCAGCAAGCTATCGCCCTGAAAGCCTTGGCGAATCGGGGCAATGCCTTCGCCTTGCGGCTGTCCGGCCCGTGTTTGCTATTTTTCGGTCGTCTTGGTTGGTACAACCAGTTCGGTGAAGGCGCTGCCAACATTTCCGGATTCAGGATTGCCCACGACTATCGAGATTTCATATAAGCCGGGGCGTAGCGGAATACTCCTCTGAAACAGATAAGGTTCCGTCGAGTCCTGGCGCGCAGAAGCAGCCTGAGGAATCGTCTCCTCTAAAGTTTCTACTATTCGGCCATTGGCATCGATAATCCGGCAAGATAAATTCAGCCTTACCGGTTCCTCGGTCTTCCCTTGTTGCGAAAACTCAAAAAAAGGAACCTCAATCGTCATCGGAACGAGTGCCGTGAAAGGAGTCACAGGAACGGGAGCAAAATGAAATTTAAAATTGACGTCGTTACGGAGGAGGTGCGGGACAGCTACTGCTTCGAGATCCTTGAATCGAGGCACAAAGCTTGAGATTTCCTCCGCACTAGCCTCAACTGGCTCGCGAATGCACCCTGTGCATCCCAACTCCGTTGAGCCTTCGAATTGAAAACGATCTCCGAGCTCAGCGGGCTGACCGTCTAGTCGATAATCACCCGAGCCATTCGAGTCAGTGAATTCATACTCAGCGTCTTCTCCAATTCCTTCGAGGTACCGATAACGCCACATCTCCCGAGACTCGGCAACTCCGGCGGAATGCTGCACAATCTCGTCGGGAGATCCGAACTCGATGTAGATCCGGCCACGGTCAGCCTTCCATCCAGCGATACTTCCAGCGGAGAAATGGTCGTTGGAGTAGGAAATGCGACGATAATGCTCGGATTCAAAAGTATTGTCCTGCGAGTCCGGAGCCGGATTGCGCCGTTCCCAAAATTGTTGGATAAATAAATCCCGATCTGCGTCGTTGGTGAGTTCAAGAAAGGCTCTGCGCTCATCTTTAGTAATGATGTATCCGGCGTCTTCAGTCAGCCAATCACGATAGATCGGAGTCAGCCACTGTACAAAACTGTTCTCTTCAACAACCGATGTACCGTTCTGACTGGTTGATTGAACCTGCGCGAGGGAAGGTCGGGCGAAACAGCTGAAAACGGTCATCGCGATCGGTATAAGGAGCCTCTTCATTTTGACGGCCAAGAAGGGACCGGCTGCCGAATAAGACGCAACTGCACCCACAAAGGTTTGCTCTTGCAGACGGTCGGAATACCCTGATTGGCGGTCGGCACATCTCTTCGAATGAAGCGTGAGCTTTGACCTTCTCCTTCAATTTCCCGCTTGCGCGTAACGGCGAAAGAAACTGTCCTGCTTCCACTGCGGCCGTTGCGGATCATTCGCCACCGCAATCATCAGTCCGCGCATAATCTCCTCGAACCCCGCCGCAGCCGACAAATCAACCGGCTGGTCCAAATCATCCGAAGGCGCATGATACCGGTTCGTCAGCCAATCCTTGGCTATTTGTTGTTCGGGCGATCCAAGAACGAAGCCCACCTTCATCGCCAGCGACGGCACTCCCGCGCGAATAAAACTGTACTGATCGCTGCGAATAAACGAATTTCTCAGCGGCTCTGGGTCGGCCTGCACGCGAATTCCGCGAGCCTCCGCCACTTGCGTCACTAGTTCGCCGAGGCTCGATTCCTGCAAGCCGTACACCGTAAGCACTTTCAGCGGAAAGATCGGCAGAAACATGTCGATATTGATGTCCGCCACCATCGACTTCGCCGGCACCGTCGGATGTATCGAAAAATATCTCGAGCCCAGCAGCCCCTTTTCTTCCCCCGTAACGAAAACAAACAGCAGCGACCTCTTCAGCTTCTCCGGCGACTTCTTAAGCGAAGCCGCCACATCCAACAGCACCGCATCGCCCGACGCGTTGTCCATCGCTCCGTTATAAATTTTGTCTCCGTTGATCGGCGCTCCAATTCCCAAATGATCCACGTGCGCCGACAGCACCACGTACTCATCCTTCAGCGTCGCATCGCTCCCCGGCAATTTCGCAATCACGTTCGCGGATTCCACCGCCTTCTTTTCGATCTTCGCTTTAGCCTGAATGGAAACCCCCAGCGGAAAACGCGGCAGCGGTTTGCGGTCTTTGCCCAGCGCCGCAATTTCCGCGAACGTGTGCCCGGAGCCCGCGAAGAATTTCTCCGCGCTCGCTGGATTCACAGTCAGCGAAAGTTTCAAGCCTTCCGTCTCGTTGAATTGCGGATCCGCAAGCGCCATGCTCGGATGCGTCCGGTTCGCCGTCATCCGCGACCACGGAATATCCATCGACGCCGGATTCGGAATGCTGATCACACCAATCGCTCCCGCCGCGCGCAACGATTTCCAGCGCTCACCCGCAGACTGATAATGCGCCGACAGCGCACTCGGCGTTTCCGCCGTCGATCCCGCAAAAATCACCACCACCTTGCCTTTCAAATCCAGCCCCGCGAGGTCGTCGTAATTCTGCTCGGGAATCTTCAATCCATATCCAATGAACACAAGCGGAGCCTCAACTTCCGGCGCCAGATCCGCTCTCGTGCCAAAGTACACATCTTCGCCCAGCGTGAGCGGCTCGCTCTTGCCGTCACGCACCAGCGCCGCGCTCGAGTCCTTCTCGATAATCTCCCGCGACTCGAATTTCACCGGCTGGTAAAATCCGTCGCTCCCCGCGGGCTCCAGCCCATTCATCTTCAACTGCTCGACGATGTATGCTTCCGCCCTCCGCAACCCGTCGCTCCCGGTCTCGCGTCCTTCCATGTTGTCGTCCGCCAGCACTTTGATGTACCCCCACCAACTCTTTCCATCAAAGTGCGTCTGCGTCCCCTGCTGCGCAATCCCACCGTGCGCCGCAACCGTAAGCGCCAACGCAATCACCGCGATAATCGTCGCTAGAGGCATCCCCGCAAATTTCCTGGCCATACAAATTCCTCCCGTTTCCCTCGACTGCCGAGAACTTACCACACCCATCGCGCCTCCCGAATCCGAATGTTTACACCCACTCTATTAGAAAGATTAACGGGAGATAGGAGCGGATAAGCTGGCCAGCGATTTTGCGTCGGCGACAATACTCTGCATCCCTTGCTCGAAGTGCTTCTCGCGGTTGCTCCCCAATATTGCGTTTTCGATGTATTCGGTAAACGCCCACAGCGTCACGTGCGTCTTGGGATCCAGGATTACCAGGTGAAATTTCGCGTCAGCAGCGCCGCTTTCGAGGGACACGGAGAAACTGAGTTCGAAAATCAGATCGGCGTCGGCCGGAGTGGATACGAGCTGATATCGTCCCCAGGATTTCATAGCCGCGTAGAACTCGTTGTAAGGCCGAATGGGAAGCCCCACAAATTCGCCCAATCGCCTGGTGTTGGGATCAATGTCTCCGCCCGCGTTGGAGATGAAAATCTTCCCGGCGGACACAAGTTGCGCCGGCACAGGCGCGGACGCAGACTCCTGAGCCTGAGCGGAAGCGGCGCAGACTAAAGTGCCGGAGAGCGCGAAGCACAGAACAAACAACAGAGCTGGGCGAGTGAGCATTGTTTTCTCCTTGCTTGTGGGACGCTTGCCTGCGTTGTTGCGTTCCATTTTCCTGGGCTGTTTCGGAACAGGGGGGCTGCTAAAACCTGTCGCGGACGTCGACGCTGTGGAATCCGTAGGTTTCGTAGCGCGTGCTAATTTTCCCTTCGCGCAGGCTGACGACCGTAAATCCTTCCGGCGTGCCCAGGCGCGAACCGTGCCACCAATTTCCGCAGACCGCTCCGCTGGTGATGTACTGCGTGCTCTTGTGCTGCACGATTTCGTTCACATGCGTGTGCCCCTGCAGCACGGCTAGAACATTTGCGTTGTCCAAAACCTCGAGCACTTCGGCTCCGTTGGCAACGGTCATGGTGTTGTACTTGCGGCCCGCGGTGACGATCTCCGCGTACGTGGCGAACGCGGTGACCACCGGGCAGTGAACCACCCCGATGATCGGCGCACCTTGCGGCAGACGCTTCAAATCGTCGCGCAACCAGTGCAGCTGCTCTTCATCCACACGCGCTTCCCACATACGGTCTTCGGTCGGCTGAATCGAATCGAGCACGACAAAGTGATAGCCCTTGTAATCAAACGAGTAGTAGGTCTGGCCCATGCGGTCCTGATACATTTTTTTGCCGTACGCGGGATCGGTGGGTGCGACGCCGCTTCTCGTCATGACGCCGAAGATATCGTGGTTACCAATCGCGTTGTGAACCGGCATGCCCAGCGTCTGCTCGGTGCGCTTATAAAGATCGAAAACCATTCCCGCCCGCGCTTGGTTCACGCTGGCCGCGTCGAAAACGTGGTCGCCGCCCATGATGGCGAATTCCGGCTTTAGTGACGCGATTTTGCTGAAGCACATGCCGCAACCATGCGCCGCGTCGAGCTCGGGCTCGATGTGCGTGTCCGTGAAGAAAACAAAATCAAACGACCCCGGCGCCGGCGCTTTTTCAGCAGGGAAGTACGGCAGAGCCATGGCCGCGCCCGCCGTGGCCATCGTTGTCAGGAATTTTCTGCGGTCCAGGGTCATTGCTTTTGTCTTTTGGAATTGCGCTTCCATTCATGATGGTAGCATGCCAATCCTGGTCCCGGCCGTGGCACGCTCGCTCGGTTTTCTGAAACGAGATGGACGCTCGAAGCGAAAGATTTCAGATCTTAGCGAACGGAACGGTGGGCGAACTCTGGATGATCACCCCGGTACCGCAGGCAGGCATTTCGAAAACCTCAGTTCTGCACACTTTGCTTTGTTGGCTAGCGAAGGTGGCACCCGCGACCGTTCCCGTAGGTCCTGCGCCGCAACACAATACGTCCACAGCCTGCAAGTCCTTGAAACTCGCCGACCGAAGTGCTAGCGTAAATCGTGATTATTTTGGGCAAATTTGGCGGCGGGCAGGCGGAGCGAAACAGCTTCGCGGGTTGTTTGTCGACGTTGCTTCCCGGGCCCTTCCTCCGCAGCGCGGCTATGGCTCACCAGCGGCCCATTTCTGCTCCGAATTCTAGATCGACGGCATCATTTCTAACCGGCACAGCCCGATATATAGAATCGGCTGTAACTCGCTCAAAACAAACGACCGAGACATTTCTACCCGGGGCCAGAACTGCACAATTCCGTTTAACAACGCAGCAGGTTCAGCCGTGACAAAAAGCCCGGTACGCATCGTGCTTGAGATGATCAAGTTCGAGCACTCCGTCTTCGCCCTGCCGTTCGCGCTGGTGGGAGCCTTGCTCGCCGCTCGGGCCGGTGGCGCGCTTCCAACCTGGCGGCAAATTCTGTGGATCGTCATAGCCATGGTGGGCGCACGTTCCGCCGCCATGACCATGAACCGCATCGCCGACCTGAAATACGACGCCAGCAATCCGCGCACTGCGAACCGCGCACTGCCCAAAGGCGAGCTTTCCGTCGGTTTCGCCTGGATGTTCACTTTGATTGCGTCAGCAGTCCTGGTGCTCGCCGCATGGCAACTGAATCCGCTCGCGCTGAAACTTTCTCCCGTTGCGCTGGCGATTTTGTTTTTTTATTCTTACACCAAGCGATTCACTTCCTGGTCGCACTTCGTTCTCGGCTTTTGCCTCGGCATTTCACCTGCGGCTGCGTGGATCGCGATTCGCGGCTCGCTCGACTGGCGCATGCTGATCCTTTGCGCGGCGGTGACGCTCTGGGTCGGCGGCTTCGACGTTCTCTACGCTTGCCAGGACGTGGACTTCGACAAGACTGCCGGGCTGTATTCCATTCCGAAAAAATTCGGCATCGCTGGGGCGCTCGTGATCGCGCGCGCCATGCACATCGCGATGGTCGGATTGCTGGCTTGGCTTGCGTTCAGTTTTCAACTCGCTTGGCCGGCCTGGGCAGGAATCGCCGTGGTCGCGGCCCTGCTGGCCTACGAGCATTCGCTGGTGAAACCCAACGACTTGAGCAAAATGAATGCTGCGTTTTTCACCGTGAATGGCTATATTAGTCTGTTGTTCCTGCTTTTCTGGGGCGCAGCCGCGGTCGTGATGCCCTAGCGGATTAAGCGAAAATGGCGACGAAAACACAACTCACCGCACAATCGGCCCCCGCGTTTCAGGACGCGAAGCTCGAGCCCGTCGCGAAAAAAGTTCTCGCCGGCGAACGCCTGAACTCAGCCGACGGCCTCGCGCTTTACGAATCGCACGACCTTCTGGGCGTAGGCTGGCTCGCGAATTTCGTCCGCGAAAAGCGCCACGGCAACGTCACCTATTTCAATGTCAATCGCCACATCAATCCCACGAATGTGTGCGTGGCGCATTGCAAGCTCTGCGCTTTCGGACGCTCCCCCGATTCTCCCGGAGCTTACACCTTCGCGCTGGATGAAATCTGGCAGCGCGCAGGCGAAGGTGCGGCCGAAGGCGCCACGGAATTCCACATTGTTGGCGGCCTCCACCCCGATTTGTCCTTCGAGTATTACCTGGAATTAATTCGCGGCTTGAAACAGCGCTTCCCGCAAGTTCACCTGAAGGCTTTCACCATGGTGGAGGTGGGTTACTACGCGCGCATTTCGAAACTTTCCATACGCGACACTTTGCTGGCCATGAAAGCGGCCGGCGTCGATTCACTTCCCGGCGGCGGCGCCGAAATTTTCCATCCGCGCGTGCGAAAAATTATCTGCGACCACAAAGTCAGCGGCCAGATGTGGCTGCAAATCGCACGCACCGCGCACGAAATCGGCCTGCGCTCAAACGCCACCATGCTCTACGGCCATATCGAAACGAACGAAGAGCGGGTGGACCATTTGGTCCAGCTTCGCGATTCGCAGGACAAAACGCATGGCTTCGTCGCCTTCATTCCGCTCGCGTTTCACCCCGCCAACACAGGCCTCTCGCATATTCCCAGTCCCACCGGGTTCGATGATTTAAAGGCCATCGCCTGCTCGCGCCTGCTGCTCGATAATTTCGATCACATCAAAGCCTACTGGATTATGCTCACACCGCGCATCGCGCAAGTCGCGCTGCGTTTCGGCGCAAACGATCTCGACGGCACCGTGGTCGAAGAAAAAATCTACCACGACGCCGGAGCAACCACTCCCGAACACATGACCCGCGCCGAACTCGAGCGTCTGATTCGCGCCGCGGGCCGCGTGCCCGTCGAGCGCGACACGCTCTACAATCCCGTGGACCGCGAAAAAATGCCGATTCCGCCCGCGCGCGTTTCATCGCGCAGCATCGACGGCTTCATTCCCGAAACCTCACTCACCCTCAATATTTAGGCGCGGACTTCAAGGCCGGAACCGCAGAGCAGATCAAAGTTGGCCGAAATCAACATCGCGAAAAGCTTTCGAAACTGATTCTCAATTCACAGCATAGAAAAATTATTCTTCCTGAACTCCGAGCATCTGCACCTGAATCGAGCGGTCGCGCGGCCCATCGAGCTCGGCGAGGATGATCGATTGCCAGTAACCCAGCGCCAGTTCGCCGCCGCGCACCGGAACCGAAAGCGTATGCCCCAGCAGCATGGCGCGAAGATGAGAATCGGCGTTCTGCCGGTTGCACTCCGAAAGCTTGGGATCGTTGTGCCGCCAGTAGTCGATGCGCCCTACCAGCCGCTCGAGAAACGATTTGATGTCGTCGAGCAGCGCCTGTTGAAATTCGTTGATGAAAACGGCGGTGGCGGTGTGCAGCGATTGCACCAGCACGAACCCTGCCTTCAATCCGTGCTTGCGCACCACTTCATTCAGGTCCTTGGTGATATTGATCAACTTTGGCCTGGGCGGTTTTCATCGTGACCTTTCTTCGTATTTGTACGGGATTCAGCGCACTTAATTGGATGCAGCACCGACATCCAAGTTGCTCCTATAAATCCATTATGGCGGCCAATGAGGCAATCGGAGCGGAATCAGGCGTGCGGATGGGCTTTGTCGTACACCGCCATCAGTTGTTCGATACTTGCCTGCGTGTAGCGCTGGGTAGTGGAGAGGGAGACGTGGCCGAGAAGCTCCTGAATCGCGCGTAGGTCCGCGCCATCCGCAAGAAGATGGGTGGCGAACGCGTGGCGCAGCGAGTGCGGATGCAGGTTCCAGTTCACATTCGCGAGCCGCGCGTACGCTTTCACAATTACGCGGACCGATTTGGAGGTCAACCGGCCGCCGCGGTGATTCAAAAAAACAGCCGTCGGATCGGCTTTCGTACGTGGATGCGCCAGAAGCTTTTCGCGCAACGGCAAGTAAGCTTCCAGCGCTTGCTGCGCTTTTCCGCCGTAGGGAACCACGCGCTCTTTGCGGCCCTTTCCCAGCACGCGAACCATTTGCCCCGGGCGATCCAAGTTCCCCAGCGTGAGGCCGACAAGCTCGCTGACGCGGAGTCCCGAAGCGTATAACAATTCCAGAATGGCGCGATCTCGGCAGGGAATCAGCTTCGCGTCCTGGGCCGATTGGTTTTTGCGCCGCGGCCCCTGTTTTTTGCCGGCCGCGGCGCCTGCCAGAGTATCGAGGAAACCGTTCATCTCTTCGGCCGTAAGCACACGCGGAACTCGCTTCGGTATTTTGGGAGTGCTCACCAAGCGCGCCGGATTTTGCTTGGTGATTCGCTCGCGAACGCAGAATTTGAAAAACGTTCGCAGCGCGGCGAGCTTTCTAGCCACGGACACTTTCTGCATCTTGCGGTCGTAGAGCCAGCCGACGAACTCGCGGACGATTCTGGCGTCCACGTGTTGCAGAGCCATTGTTTTTTCGCCCGGCGGCGTCAGGAATTCGCGAAAGAGTTCGAGATCGCCGCGATAATTATGAATCGTTGCGGGCGAGACATTCCGTTCGTAGCGCAGGTAGTTCGCGAATTTTTCGATGGTCCGCTTCATGGCGCCAAGCTGCTGACGGTTAGTTTATAAGATGCCGCAGAGATGACAAATAGAAACAACCGAATTGCCGCGCGAGGAAGAGCGTCGGGTTCCGTTTCAGGATTTCACAGGAACCGCGAGAGTACTTTCTGCGCGCGGCTCTTGAGGATGCACAAACGGAGCCGCAGGAGCGGCTGCCGGTTCGGGCAGAGCTTCGATCTCCCAATCGCATCCTTCTTTCACGCAGGAACGGAAGTTGCCGGCCTTCGTGCGCTTTTCGACGATAAAAGGAGCGCCGCATTTCGGGCAGGGTTCGTTGAGCGGTTCGTGCGGCGAAGTGTAGTCGCAATCGGGATAGCGGCTGCAACCGTAAAAGATGCGGCCGCGCCCACGTCCTTTGGCCGTACCGCGGCGGACGAATTCTCCTTCTCCGCATTTCGGGCATTTGATTCCGAGCGTGATGGGGCGCGTGTATTTGCACTTTGGATAATTTTCGCAACCGATGAAATCGCCGAAGCGGCCTTGGCGGCGAAGGAGCTGGCCCTCGTCCAGAGGGCATTTTTCATCGAGCCGGACATCCGGCTGACGCGCGGTGCGCGTGCCGCTCACCAAACGCCGCGTAGTCTTGCAATCCGGATAGCCGGTGCATGCAAGGAATACGCCGAAGCGGCCGCGCTTGATGGCCATTTCCTTGCCGCAGTTATCGCAATATTCAATTTTCACTTCGCCTGAAGTTTCTTCAGGAAGCTCGGGCGAAAGATCCTTGATGAAGTCGCAATCCGGATAGCGGTTACAGCCCAGGAAAAATCCGTGGCGGCTGATGCGCTCGAGCAATTCTCCCTGGCCGCATTTTTCGCATTTCAGCCCGGTCGCAATCCCCGCTTTGTAAGAGAGCATTTCGTCCTGAGCTTTGTCCAGGTCCAGCAGGAAAGGATCCCAGAATTCTTTCACCGCCTGCCGCCAAGGCAACTTGCCCTCTTCGATTTCGTCGAGTTCTTCTTCCAGGCGCGCAGTAAAGCCCACGTCGAAAATATCCTCGAAACTCTTTACCAGCAGCACACTGACGCGTTCGCCGAGCATCGTAGGCGTGAAGCGTCCTTGATCTTTCGTCACGTACTCCCGGTCCACGATGGTGGAAATGATCGTGGCATAGGTGGACGGCCGGCCAATGCCTTTTTCTTCCAGCTCTTTTACCAGCGTCGCTTCCGTGTAGCGCGGCGGAGGCTCGGTGAAATGCTGCTCGGGGCGGATCGTTTCAAGTCGAAGCTGATCGCCTTCGCGAACGGGCGGCAAGCGGTTGCCAGCTGCGTCGCCTTCATCATCTTTTTCTTCTTCTTCCTTCACGGCCTGGTAGGCCGCGAGGTAGCCATCGAATTTCTGGACCGAACCGGTGGCGCGGAAAGTGTAATCGTTCGCATCCACGTCGATGGTGGTCTGGTCAAAAACCGCGGGAACCATCTGCGAAGCGACGAAGCGCTGCCAAATCATCTGGTACAGCTTGAACATGGACTCGTCGAGATACGGTTTGACGCTTTCGGGTGTGCGGGCGACATCCGTGGGACGAATCGCTTCGTGAGCCTCTTGTGCGTCTTTTTTCGATTTGAAGAAATTCGGCTTTTCCGGAAGATAATTTTGGCCGTAACTCGAACCAATGTGGTCGCGGACTTGGGCCAACGCGTCGCTTGAAACTTTTACGGAATCCGTGCGCATGTAAGTGATCAACGCGACGGACCCTTCCGCGCCGAGTTCCACGCCTTCGTAGAGCCTCTGCGCCAGCATCATGGTGCGCTTGGCGGTAAACCGCAGGCGGTTGTATCCCGCTTGCTGCAGCTTCGAAGTAGTGAACGGCGGAGGAGCGAAACGCCGCTTTTCTTTTTGAGCGACGCTGGAGACTTGCCAAATAGCTTTTTGGACCGCGGCCAGGACGCGTTGCGCTTCCGCTTGGTCCGGCACTTCAATGTCTTCACCTTTGTACTTGATGAGCTTGGCTTCAAACGAGGGCGGTTCTCCCGCGCCCAGAAGCGCATGGATGGTCCAGTATTCCCTGGGGACGAACGCGCGAATTTCTTGTTCGCGCTCGACGATCAGCCGGAGCGCGACGGTTTGCACGCGGCCGGCCGAAAGGCCGCGGCGGACCTTGTTCCACAAGAGCGGCGAGACTTTGTAACCCACAATGCGATCGAGAACGCGCCGGGCTTGCTGCGCATCCACCAAATTCGCATTCACTTTTGAAGGAGTTTCAAAAGCGGCTTTGATGGCCTTCTGCGTGATCTCGTTAAACATCACGCGGTAAATCGGAGGGACTGCCAAGCTTGCTTTGCTGATTTTCGTTTCTTTCTTCGGAATATCTTTCGGAGCATCGCCGTTCTTCGGGACATCGGTTTCTTCCCTGAGATTGGAATATTCGCGGGGATTGCTCAGAATTTCTTCCAGGTGCGCGCAGATGGCTTCACCTTCGCGGTCCGGGTCCCCCGCCAGATAAATTGCATCGGCTCCCTGAGCTGCTTTCCTGAGGTCGTTGATGACCTTAATTTTCCCGGGAATTACCTGGTAGGTGGGCTCAAAAATATTTCCGGCAGTGATCACTACCGGCTTGGGCGCTTTTTTCTCGGGTGCCGCGTCCGCGCCTTTGGATTTCTTGGTTTTGCGCTTCTTCTTTTTTCCCTTGCCGTTTTGCTCGCCGGGCAGAAGTATACCAATCGTCGTTTTCGGCAGATCCATCACGTGGCCGTAGGAAGCCTTGACCGTGTAGTTCCGGCCGAGATACTTATTAATTGTTTTCGCCTTGGCGGGCGATTCGACGATTACCAGTGATCGACCCATTCTCTTTTCGTGTTCCTTGTAAACAGTTCTGAAATGCCGGCGCCCGGAGGCACTGGGGCACCCCTCACATCCTAGCTGCTATCCCCTTAGAGATTACAACAGGACTTTGAGGAATTGCTTACCAGGTAACTGACGTACCACGCCTTTGAGCTCCAGGTCAAATAGGGCGGCAAGGACCTCGGAGGAACTGAGGCCGGAAAGTTCGACCAAATCATCTATATGGCGAGATTCATCCTCAGTCAATAGGTCGTAAAGCGTTCGCTCGGGGGGGCCAGACTTTGCTGCACGAGCGCGGCCCGCTCTTCGGAGTTTGCGGACTCCACCGGCAGAAGTTCCGCTCGGATAGGCGTTGGCAACTCCTCAATTACATCCTCCCAAGACGTAACCAGCTTGGCACCCTGCTTTATAAGCTGATTCGGCCCATAGCTGGAGGGTTGTGTGGCATTGCCAGGCACGCCGTAAACCTCGCGGCCAAACTCCATGGCCAGGCGAGCCGTGATAAGCGAGCCCGAATACTGCGCGCCCTCGACCACCACGACTCCGATCCCCATACCGGCAATTATCCGGTTGCGTATGGGAAAGTTCTGAGGCGCGGGAAACGTGCCCATAGGAAATTCCGTAATGATCGCTCCCCGTTGAATCATTTCCTCGAAAATCTTCTTATTCTCCTTGGGATAAACAACATCAATACCGCAGCCGAGTACTCCCACGCTGGCACCGGTGTCAGAACTGAGAGCACCCTTATGCGCGCTCGAGTCGATTCCGCGAGCTAGGCCGCTGGAAATTACCAGGCCGCAGTTGGCCAAGTCCTTTGCCAGCCTCTGCGCCATTTGATTCCCGTAAGGGGTCGGACGACGCGAGCCAACTATCGAAATTGAGTGACGATTCAGAAGTTCAATGTTTCCTAGAACATACAGAAGGGGAGGAGGATCATAGATCTCACGGAGGCGCTGAGGGTATTGGGGCTCGTCCCACGTGAGCAGGCGGCAACCGGCGGCTTGCACCTGCGCCAGTTCCTTTGCCGCCACGCTGAGAGACTGGCGAGTATGGATTGCCTGCGCAACCGCTTTCGGCAGACGCTGGGCCTCCAAGGCCGCAACCGACGCTTTGAAAACAGCTTCAGGGCTGCCCATCTCGCGAAGCAATTTCCCAGCCGCACGCGCGCCAAGCCCCGGCGTCAACGCAAGCGCCAGCCATCCCAAGTATTGGTCGGATTGCATCGAGAGAAAAAACCTAACCAGCGGCTGAGGGTACGCATGCCGCGGCCGGGTTGTCCAGCCGGGTTAATACTCACTCCTTCCATTCGGTGAGTCGGTAGTTTTGCGGTTGCGATAGAATACTGCCGCCTACAGCGGAGGGAAAGCCATGAGATCGCCCGGCATGAAAGAAGTGCGTTTAATGAATACGCGCGGAGGTCTTGCGCCAAGGCCGGGTTTAGCTTGCACCTGTGCTTTGTTGTTCGCGGCAATGGCAATCGCAGGATTTTCAGCGAGCCGCGCGATGGCGCAGCAAGCGCCTGCTGCGACCGGCCTTGAAGGATCGTGGGAAGGAACTTTGGGCGGCCAGCTCCGTCTCGTGGTGACGATCTCGAAAACAAGCAGCGGAGATCTGGCCGGACAACTGAACAGCGTGGATCAAGGCGCAACGTTGCCGATCGAGAAAGCCACGCTGTTTGAGGGCGAAGTGCGGTTTGAAGTGAGTCGAGTCGGCGGCTTGTATGAGGGAAAGATGAACGAGACCGGATCAGAAATCACCGGGACTTGGACACAAACTGGAGTTCCGGCACAACCTCTTTCCTTCAAACGCAGCGAAGCATCCAAAACGCCGGAAGGCAATTCGGCGAAGACCGCGGAACATACGCCGAGGCCGCTGAACGTCCCGCTGGACGTGGTGATTCCGATCGCGCCCACGGCATTTAAAGCTGATGGGAAATGGCATCTCGCTTACGAGCTGCACGTTTCGAACTACAGTAAGTCGGGATGCGATCTCACGCGCGTGGACGTGATGGCTGGAAATGGCGGAGAAAAACCTCTAGCGAGTTTTTCCGGCAATGATCTCGATGGAATGGTGGTTCATCCCGGCGGAGACGCGGCGCAAAAATCAAAAATTGGGCCCGGAGGATTTGCCGTCGTGTACTTATGGGTAGACTTCGACAATCTGGACGCCGTTCCGGCGACCATCAGGCAGCGAATCACAGTGAAGATCGGCGATTATCCGGAAGGACTAATGATCGACACCCCGGCAATGCAAGTGGATCGAAAGCCGGTGGCGGTGATCGCCGCGCCGCTGACCGGCGATGATTGGGAGGCAGGCAACGGTCCTTCGAACACCTCGGCACACCGGCGTGCGCTGATTCCGATCGACGGGCGCGCTTATATCTCCCAGCGCTTCGCCATCGACTGGGTGGAACTCTATCCCGACGGGAAGACTTACAAGGGCGATCCGGCGGACAACAAAAATTATCGCGCATACGGACACGAAATCCTTGCGGTAGCGGACGGAACCGTAACGGAGACCAAAGACGGCCTGCCGCAAAACACGCCGGGAGCAGCATCGCTCGCAGTCCCGATTACGCTGGAGACGGTCGGCGGCAATCACATTATTGTGGATATCGGCAACGGGCTGTACGCGTTCTACGCGCATATGCAACCGGGGTCGCTTCGGGTAAAAGTAGGCGACAAAGTGCGCCGCGGTCAGGTCCTCGGGCTCCTGGGCAACACCGGAAATTCTTCGGAGCCGCATCTGCATTTTGATATTTGCAACGCGAGCTCGATGCTTGGTTGCGAGGGCTTCCCCTACGCATTCGCTTCGTTTGAAGTCTTGGGAAAGGGCGAGGGATGGAAACCTTCCGATTCGCACGGAGCGGGGGTCAAACACGAAATGGAAATCCCGCTGGAAGACGAGGTGGTGGGGTTCTCGTCCGCGCCGTAGCCGAATTTCCTGCTCATCGTCCGTCTGCTCGGCTCCTGCCGGAAGCATCCTATGCATCGGTATGCTAAGATTTAGTAAGCGTCCGCAATAACCAAAGTATGGCAAAACTACGAATTTCAATTGTTGAATTCCTGAATACGGCGCCGCTGGTGTGGGGATTCACCGACGGCCCGCTGGCGGGGAAATACGATCTCTCGTTTACCCTGCCGTCGCAATGCGCCGAAGCGCTGCGGCGTGGCGATGTGGACGTTGCCATCATTCCGGCCATCGAATACCAACGCATGGAAAACGTCGTCGCGCTGCCGGGAATGGCCGTCGCAGCTAAAGGCGAGGTGCGCAGCATTCTGTTAGTGGCGAAAAAACCAATCGAAAAGGTGAGGCGCATCGCTCTGGATACCAGCTCGCGAAGTTCGGCTGCGCTGGTCCGATTGCTCGCTGCCGAACACTGGAAAATTCAACCCGAATTTGTGGACGCCGCGCCCGACCCGTCGGAAATGCTGAAGATTGCCGACGCGGCGCTGGTGATTGGCGATCCGGCATTGCGCATCGCGGTAAAGATGGATGAATTGGCCGGAAAAATTCCCAGCGGCGAGGACTGCTGTAAGGGTGATCCCGAGAGCGCGCCGGTGCCGGGATTTGAAACGCTCTTCGTCTATGATGTGGCTTACCAATGGCAGGAGCTAACCGGAAAGCCGTGCGTGCTGGCGATTTGGACGGCGCGTCGCGATGCGATGACTCCGGAAATTCTTGCTGACTTTCAAGCATCGAAGAAGTACGGGCTTGCGCGCCTGCGCGAAATCGCCGAAGGGGCTTCACTGAAACTTAATCTCTCGGCCGGAGCGTTGGAACGTTACCTCACGGAAAATATCCATTTCGGTCTAGAAGAGGAATATCTGGCGGGCCTGCGCCTCTATTACGAAAAAGCTGCCGCGGCGGCCTTGATTCCGCGCGCACGCCCGCTGGAATTTTTCGAATCACGGGCCAGAGCGACTGCCCGGCACGGAGCGTAAGAGTGTGGAACGCATCGGCCAGCTAAGCATCCTGCGTCGCTATCCGGTGAAAAGCATGGCCGGTGAAGACCTGGAAGAAGCGCGCGTCGGTTTCGCCGGGCTGATTGGCGACCGCGTTTTTGCATTCATCGACAATCGCAACCGGTCGAACTTTCCATGGATGACGGCACGGCAGGGCCGCGAATTGATTCTCTTTCGTCCGCGTTTTCTGGATCCGCCGGCGATCGAAGATGAAAATCCCGACGCCGCGCGCTACGCGGTTGAAGTGACTACACCAGAGGGCGAAAATTTCCACATGGGTGATTCGCGGTTCACCCGGTATCTGGAAGAACGATTCGGGCGCTCTCTTCGATTGAGGTTTTCGGAGCGTTGCCAGACGGACGCGCGCCCGGTCTCCGTGCTGGGATTGAGCACGGCTAGCGCGCTCTCCAAAGAAACTGGTATTAGCCTCGATACCCGGCGATTTCGTGCTAACTTTTATGTGCGCTGGGACAACGACCAGCCCTACTACGAAGACGACTTGATCGGGCACGAGCTGCAGATCGGCGACACGGTCATACTGAAGCTGGTGAAAAAAGACGAGCGCTGCGTGATGATCACGCTCGATCCGGAGACGGCGGCACCTTCACCAACCGTGCTGCAGACAGTGGCGCTTCGCCACCAAGGCTGCTTGGGCGTTTATGGCGCGGTGCTACGGGAAGGCATCGTACGGATCAACAATCCGGTTCATTTGATCTGATTGCCGGCAGGGGATAAACGAAAAATGGGAATTTCACAACAAGAAGCGCTGGACCTTTTCGAATCCGATGATTTGATCGGAATCGGAATGGCTGCGAACGAAGTACGCCGCAAGAAGACCGACGGGCGCATTGCCACGTATCAGATCGATCGCAACATCAACTACACGAATTTCTGCACGGAGTATTGTTCGTTCTGCGCATTCTACCGGCCGCTGGGCGCGAAAGACGGCTACATTCTGCCGCTCGAATCCATTTACGAAAAAATCGAGGAGATGCTCGGTCTGGGCGGCACGGGAGTGCTGATGCAGGGCGGCTTGCATCCGGACCTCCGGATTGAGTTTTACGAAAACATGCTGCGATCAATCAAGGAAAGGTATCCGCAGGTTCATCTACATTGTTTTTCAGCGCCGGAAATTACCTGCATCGCCGAAGTTTCCGGACTTTCGCTGCGCGACACGATTGCGCGGCTGCGCGACGCGGGCCTCGATTCGATTCCCGGCGGCGGAGCTGAAATTCTGGACGACGAAATACGCGTGCGCATTTCGCGATTGAAGTGCCGCTCCGAAGAATGGGTGGAAGTGCATCGCGCCGCGCATTCACTGGGAATGCGCACGACCGCGACCATGATGTTCGGCTGCGGCGAGGAAGCGCGGCACCGCGTGAACCATCTCGAGTTGCTGCGCCGGATTCAGGAGGATACGGGCGGGTTCACCGCGTTCATTCCCTGGATTTTTGCGCCGGAAAATACTCCACTGGGGAAGAAAATCCCCGAGGCGACGGCCTTCGATTATCTGAAGACGCTGGCGATCAGCCGGCTGTACCTCGACAACATCGACCACATTCAGTCGAGCTGGCTCACGCCCGGAATCAAAATCTGCCAGGTCGGTTTGCAATTCGGCGCCGATGATGTGGGCAGCATATTGATTGAAGAAAACGTTGTCTACGCAGCCGGCGTCCGCAACCGCACCAACGAAACCGAGCTTCGCCGCATCATCTCCGATGCAGGCTATATCCCCGCGCAGCGCGACACGCTGTACCGCTCCTACGTCTTGAAACAAGTCCAATAGAGCATCGGCCTAGAGTTTTGAACGGAAATTCTGGCTGGGCGCTAGGCCGTGAGGCCAATGCTAGGATGCGCTGCAGAGATGGCCACGGGCAGCTCCAGCACGACGCTCGCGCCGTAGGGCTGCTTGTTCGAGAGAACGATTTCCCCGCCGCATTCCTGCGCGATGCCGTAGCAAATGCTCAGGCCGAGTCCGGTGCCTTTTCCCACTGGCTTGGTGGTGAAAAACGGATCGAACGCGCGGTTGAGGTCGGCGAATCCCGGGCCGGAATCCTCGAACTGAATCACAATGGTATTCTGATGTATCGAAGCGCGGATTTGGATGGAGCGTTGCGCGCTGTCTTCGACTGCATCTATCGAGTTGTTCAGGAGATTTAGCAGGACTTGCTTCAATTCGTCCTCGCCAATGGCGATGGGCGGCAACTTTGGATCGACGTTGGATTGAACAGAGATACCGAGCTTTCGCAGATGGTATTCGCGAATCTGGATGACGTCGCGCAAGGCGCCCTCGAAATCGGCAGCGCGAGCCGCGGGATTATTCTGGCGGGCAAAACGTAGCAAGCCGTCCACGATACGCTTCATGCGATGCGCTTCGTGTCCTAACTTCTGCAGGCGCTTGACCACCTTCTCGCCCTGCACTTCCTCCACGAGCAATTCCGAATAGCCAATGATACCGGTCAGCGGATTGTTTAATTCGTGAGCCACTCCGGCGACCAGCTGGCCTAGCGCAGCCAATTTTTCCGCTCGCACGAGCTGATGATGCAGCCTGGTGTTTTCGATTGTGACGGCTAGGTCGGATGCGAGAACTTCCAGCTTCACCATTTCGGACACGTCAGGACCGTCTTCAAGTTCCGTGCTACTAAGGAATAAGCATCCCACGTATGAACCTCGCCATGAAATGAGCGGGATCAGGACTTCGTTATCGAGGTGGGCCATGCGGTAAGAATTATTCCCTAGCTGCTTGTCCTTGTTGCACAACCCTTTGAGTTGTTCGATCGTGAGACTTCTTGCGCGCTCTTCGAGCTTATTGGTTTCCTCTAGGGAAAAACCATTTGCGCCGGCCAGGTGGAACGAGCGGTCTTCCGCGGCGAGCAATAGGGCGGCCTTGGTGAAACTGCTCGCGTCGGTGACGGCGGTGGCGACTTCGTTGCACAGTGCAGCCGGATCTTTTCCGGCTAGAAGTCGTGACGTGATGTGCGAAAGGCGCTGGAGCAGCAGGTTTTCGGCATGTTCGCGCGCGCTGGATCGTTCGATGATCCGGGACTTGTCTTCCAGGAGCGTCAGCACCATCCCGAGAGCCACAAAATACTTTGGGACATTCCACAATTCCGGATTCATTTGCAGTTTCGGCAAATAGTGATCGAACAACGCGCCCACCGGGAATACCGCGCCCCAGGCGAGAAATCCGCCGGCCACGGCGATTACACCGGGAGAAATCCTCGGATACCGTTTCCAGAAAAGAAAGCCGCACAATCCGAAGGAGAGTGTCAGGATGGCGTTGATGGCGAAGTCGGGGCTGCCGTGCAATTGATTGTGGATCCCCCAGACTCCCACACCGGTAAGGACAACAGCCACAAAGGTGTTGAATCGCGGCGGCCGTGCGTGGGCCACAAGTGTGAAGATGGCGGCACCGAAGAATATAACCGCAAGAGCCGCGGACATAGTTCGAAAAATGTGCCAGTCAAAACTGGCTACAACCGCGTGAAATACCACCGGAATGCCAAGCAGTGCCAACAGTCCGAGCCGTTTCGATCGGATTTCGACGGCGCTAATCATGGAGGTAGCAAAGACCACTCCGGAAAGCTCCAGAGCGGCGATGTCAATCGACTCGATAATTATTTCCAGCGTGCCTTGGTGAGTTTCGAATGCCTCAACGAAAAAGTGCAGAAAAATCAATGCCCACGCGTAGGTCCAGAGCCGAATGCGAGCAGAGGGGGCGTGTTTCCGCAGCGATAAAAATATCGCGACGAGAACAGCGAGCACAAGGATCGTCGGAAGTTTGTCCAGAAATGGAGTCACAGTTTGGGCCTGACAGAACGAAGTTATAGGTCTAAACCGAGCGCAACAATAGAGCGTTGGTACCAAACTATGGGAAGTGGAAGGGGCTGCTTATCTCAGTAAGTACTACTTACTCAATGGCCTACGCACGTCGAGCATCACCTCACTGCCTTCGGGTAAATCGAGCGATTCGACTGGTACTAGAACACCGTTTAGGAACCGCGCGCGAATCCTGAGGGATGAGCTTGAGCCACGACGAACAGGTTCAGAGTTTTCTTTCGCCGCGAGCGGCTGGGTTTCGCCATGCGGAGCGCGAATTTCAGATTTCGCGGCTTCCCGGCGGACTCCACCGGCCGTTCCGGCCTGATCCAACGCGAGATTTGCGAGAGCGTCTGCGTCGCTATTCAATTCGCGGCGGACGTGCTCGATGACGAAGTACTGAATCTGACGAGCCAATTTCGCAGCGCGTTCGTGGAGCGGCTTCAGGTCTGGGCTTTTCACTTTGTAACGGCCTTGCATCTGCCGGACGAGAAGCTCGGAATCGCTCCGAATTCGCAGCGCGGGAATGTCGTGAGTCGCCGCGTAGTCCAGCGCAGCCAGAAGCGCGTAGTACTCGGCGACGTTATTTGTTTCACGGCCGATATGTTTCGCTAGCTCCAGGACAATCTTTCCGGAAGCATCCCGCAGAACTACAGCGTAGGACGCCGGGCCGGGATTGCCGCGCGAAGCTCCGTCTATGTTAGCGATGTGAACTCCCGCCGGCGGGCCGGCCAAATGAGCGTCGGTGAATAAACGCGCGCTGCCCGGTGGCGTGAGTTTTGCAGGCCGTTTCATTTCTTGACCGTCTTAGCAGAATACAAAGTCGAAAGGATTTCGCCGCCCGTACACTTCATTTCTGGAAGAGCCCGGCTGGAGTGGAAGCGGGCGTGTTGGAAGAAACGGCTGCCGCGGAAGATACCTGCTCGTAGTAATAAAGAATGCGAGTGCAAGTTTCGCAGTGAAACATTTCCTGGCTTTCCGAGCGGCGCATCTCCTGAAATACGTGAGGCCGGATGCGCATTCCGCAGGCGGTACATTTCTCGTCGCGAACTTCGGCTAGGGCGACGCCATGATGTTTTTTTACGATGCGGTCGTAATGATCCAGCATGTTCTCGTCGATTCCCGTCGTGACGCGGGCGCGCGCGGCCTCTAACTCCGCGAGAGCTTTTTCAGCCTCCGCTTTTTCGGTTTCAATCTTGGAGCGCTCGCCGCGAGCGACTTCTTCCACTTCCTTCAGCGATTTTTCGGAAATCTTAATGCGCCGGTCGTACTCTTCGCCGGCCACCATTTGTTCGAGCAAGCGATCTTCCGCTTTGGCAATTTCTTCTTCGGCCATTTGCACTTCGTGCTGCAAAGCTTTGTAAGCCTCGTTCGTTTTTATCTGGGAGGTCTGATCCTTGTACTTGCGGACCTTTTCCTTCCATCCCTCAACGTCGAGCTCGTATTTTTTGCGGTCTTTGACGGTGGCGAGTTGCGCGGCCTTGCTGTGCTCTAGTTCGCCCTTTGACGCGGCGACGCGCGCGTCCGATTCAGCAATTTTCTTCGGAAAGGAAGCCAGGCGCGCGCGGACGTCTTGGAGCCGCATGTCCACGGCTTGCAGTTCGAGCAGATCCTGAAGAATCTTCAGCACTGTATCAACATTCTAGCACACGCTACCGGCGGCCCGCGGGGCGCACTTGCATCGTCGGCGGCCGAGCGGATCGCAGGTGTTTGGCGTTAAAGGCTGCTCTTGAAAAACGCGATGGTCCGACGCCAGCAATCCGTTTGGGCCTCGGCATCGGCTTCCGGCGTTCCGCCGAATGAAAATTTTGCCCCGCGAAGATAAGTATTGCCCGATTCGCGCGAAGTTGTAGGGAGATACGGGTATCGCAACATGTGGCCTGCGCGCGGGAAGTGCAGATGCTCGACGGGATGCGCGAAGCCGTGCTTCTTCAGTCGCGCGATAATTGCTTCGCTCATTTTCGCCGCAGGCCAGAGATGGTCGTCGCCGCCGGAAATCAAAAGGACTGGGCCGCGGATTCGTTCCACGGGAATTGACGCACGCGCGATTGCCTCACGATTGCGCAAGCCGGCGCGAAACAGGTTTCTGAACATCACGGGTTGCCGTAACACAGCGACAGGTACCGCCGAACGCCACATGAAGCCACGCAGAGGAAGCGGTGCGAACGGAACAGGCGAGCCCTGCCAAGTCCACGACGGAATAATTTCACCCGTGGCTTTGTCGCGCCCGCCGGCAGCCCACGCGACGCTGCTCGGCGCGTAGGCCACCACGGCATGAATTTCCGGAAATTTTGCGCCGAGAAGAAGCGCGAGTTCCGCTCCGCGAGAAATGCCGAGAACGCTGATGCGCTGGGCGTCAACTTCCGGCTGTGCTCTAAGCCAACCGAGTGCAGCTTCAAAATATTCCAGCGGAATGCGATGCAGCCATATAGGCAGAGGAGGAATCCCGAAATATGCCAGCGCCAGAGTTGCAAAACCATGGCGGGAGAGCACGGCCGCTTTGTCGACATCGAAACCGCCGCCGGTGCCGCTGAGAACCACAACGGCCGGGTGCGGACCGCGCCCGGGCGGAATGAACAATTTCCCGATAGTCGTCGCGACGTCGCCGGTGCGGCCGTTTGCCAAACCATCGTCACCGATTTTCAAATCGCGCGTTTGCGTTTCACCGGTCTGAAAATTTCGCACGATCTCCGACGACGCCACGACGCGGCCATCGATTGCACCCTCCAACATCACGCGATTGGGCGATAGATCCTTTTTTGCAAATGTCATCCGCATGCTCGAATCCTGCGTTTCGAGCCGCATAGACCAGAAAAGTCCCATGGGCGATACGCCGCGATAGCTGCCGCTGATGGGCGTTTGCAGAGCTAAATCCACCACCCCGGATGCGTCCGCGCGAAGAATCGCCTCTGAAATCCAGCGACGGCCTAGGTCATCCTGCGTGACGGCGCGAATTAAAATTTGCTGCTGTGGCAAAATTCCATGCGCGCGTATGCAAACTTCCTCATCCACGAATGCCGGATTCGGTGAAATCTCTAAACAAATATCCCGTGCGGAAGAACTGGCAGGTGCGATGGGAACCCTCTTTGTATTTCGAGTCTCACTTATAACACAAGACTTACAAGCTTCCCCAGGCGCGATGGGTGAGTCTTTTTCAAGACCTCATCCGTAGTATAGATATGATAGGCAGCGCAGCCATCTACTGGGAGGGGCGAGTGGGGCTCGAAAGCGAAGTAGCCCAGCTTCGACGCGGAGACCTGGACGCGCTTTCGGCGCTTCTTACGCGTTACCAAAACCGCCTCTACCGGTATTTGCTGCGCCTGGTGCGTGAGCCGGCTGAAGCCGAAGATCTTTTCCAGCAAACCTGGATCCGCGTGGCCGAGAAGATCCGGCAATACGATTCCCGGCGCAATTTCGAAGCGTGGCTTTTCACCGTGGCGCGAAATATTGCCATCGATCATCTGCGCCGAATCCGGCCGCAAAGTTTGGACGAGCCCATAGAGGGCGCACCCGGAGAATCCGCGGCCACGCGCTTGCCGTCGAGCGAGCGTCCTGTGCTCGACGGGATTGTCGAGCGCGAGCGCACCAGCCGCCTGGCTCACGCCCTCGATCTATTGCCCGTGACGCACCGTGAAGTTCTCACTCTCCGCTTCGAAGAGGAAATGAAGCTCGAGGAAATCGCGGAGGTAATCGACATCCCGCTTTCGACGGTGAAGACGCGTTTGCGCCGCGCACTCGACAGGCTGCGCCAAACGCTCGAAACACATTACCCTGGAGAAGTATGGCAATGAACGATCACGACAAAATCCGGGAATTGCTGGCTCTGTCCGTTGCGGACGCGCTCACGCGGGCGGAAGAAGAACAAGTGATGAATCACGCGCGCTCCTGCGCCGAGTGTTCGTCTGAACTGGATAGCTGGCGCCTTCTTGCAGCCGGGATGCGCCGGCTGCCGACTCCGCAGCCCAGGCCGCTGATTGTGGAGCGCGCACGCGCGCGAGCAGAAATCCGGTTTGCGGAAGAAGCCGAAAATCGCTGGCACCGGATTGTGATGATCGGCGTGATTCTTTTTGCCTGGGCGCTCACGTTGATGAGTTGGCCCGTGGTGCGGCTCGTTAGCGGCGGTTTGCTTGGCATGCTGGATCCGCGTTTGAACCATGCTTGGATGGGATTTGCAGTCTTCACGACAATCATATGGATGACGGGTGGCGCAGCAGCCGTGTTTTTGTCACTTCAGCAGCGGCGGGAAAGGAGATTGGCATGAGCGGATTCAACAAACAGTTGCGGGTGATCCCGCGGATTGCATGGATTCTTGCAGTGGTCGCTTATTTCTGTCTTAGCATCCTTTTGTTCACGGTTGCCTTGCCGGGTGATCGGCACATGCGCGAATGGAATCCAATAGGGCAAATCCTGTTTGCCTTTGGCATCTCTCTCTTCGTGCTCGTATTCTTTTTGCTCGTGGGCTATGTCTACGGCGACGCGAAGCGGCGCGGGATGCCCTATGTGATGTGGACGCTACTGGCGCTTTTCATTCCCGACGGCATCGGCATCATTCTCTATTTTATTTTGCGCAAGCCCATGCCGAAGCCGTGCCCGGGCTGCTCGCAGGATGTTCCGTCGGGATTTGTTTTCTGTCCACATTGCGGCACCTCACTGCAACCCACATGTCCGAGTTGCGGCCATGCCGTAGAGCGCGGCTGGGCGAATTGTCCGAGTTGCGGGACAAAGTTGCCGCCACAGCCTAGTCGTGCGGCTTAACCCGGCGCCAATCGCTTTTGAAGATTGCGGCGTCGTCGCTAGCCGGCGGAAGCATTTTCCTTCGCGCGAGATTTCTGGGTAGAATGCACGTGGAACGCGAGGAGGTCTTGTGCCATACGTGCAAGTAACCTGGGTGGAAGGGCGCACGCCGGAACAAAAACGCAAACTGGCTGAGCGCATTACACAAGTGTTGATAGAGGACGGCAAAGCCAAGCGCGAAAATATTCAGGTGACGTTCATCGATTTGCCGGCGACGGATTACGCCGAAGCGGGCGTAACCGTTGCCGACCAAAAGCGCACACCCTAGCTCAACCTTATTTCGCCTTCTACGTTGCGCCGATAAAGCGCGCGAAACTCGATCAGGCCGCCGGACGCATCTCGCGCTGCACCAGCACCGCGTCAATGAAGTAACCAACCCCAATCGAGATAGGAATGATGCCGAATACGGCTGCCTGCATGGCTTCCGTTTCAAATCTCGACAACCACATAAACGTCAGCGTATAGCCCAATCCGCCGGCGATAAGCAAAATCGCTGCTTTCCGCGAACGTGCATGCGGCGGCAATTCTTCCGCGATGGGGACTGAAACTCCCTTGGCAATGGCTGCCAGGCGCTCTTCCGTTCGCAGCTTTCGAACGCGGTACCAGGCGTAAATAGCCGCCAGCGGAACCGCAAATGCAAGTACTACTGCGGCGAATCCGATTGGGTCCATGGGAAGTCTCCTCTGTTTTGTCAGCTTCTTGAACTTCAAACAAAGGTACGCAGGCGGGCCTTCAGATGTTCCTTGAATGCCTCGGAATGCCTGACGCGATTTTGCTGCGATGCGCGGAACGGCGATGCGAAAGCTTTGCGAAGACGCGAGTTATTTTGACGCAGTCTGGACTTCCATGGTCTGGTCCACGAAGTAATCGGCACAGCCCGGATTCGTGGCAGCGGGACAGTGCGCGACTGCGCGGAAGCCGGTAGACGTATTCTCGATTTCGTATGTGTATCCCTGCCGGGATCTGTTCTGCATGGTAAGCGCGCCGCTCGAGGTCAGATCATCCAGGGAGGCAAATCCTCCATGCTCGGCCTGGTAACCGCGCTCGGCCTGGGCCAGAGCGATAAGATCGTTTTTCACGCCAACGATGTTAATAGTTTGGGCAGGCGTTCCGGCGCCATCGGACCGGGCTTTCGAAAAGTAAAAGCTGTAAGCCAGCAGCGCAATCAATGCCACCACGAGAATTCCAAGCATGCCTTTCATGCGCACCTCGCCCCTTGATTTTAAGCCCTGGATACTCTCTGCGACGTTCTGCGGAAGGACTTGTTCCATCCGAGCAACGAAGATGAGTCGGAAGGCCACGCTGAGCATTCCAGCGCACGTAATCTTTTTTGGGCGCCTCGCGTCTAATAGCCTTCAATAGGAGCAATCGGACATGGAGAAGTGGACTCGGCTCTGCACAATTCTGTTTCTCGCGGCGGCACTCGCGGGCTTGATCGCAAGCCCATTGCCGGCACAATCCGCCGCCGCAGCGTCCGCACCGGCCGAACGAGGAACGGAAATTTTGTTCGCAGCAGCAAATGCGGCTGGAGGCGAAAAGCTGGCCTCCGTAAAGACGCTGGGAATCAACGAAGGCGGTAAGCTGATCCACCAGGAGGGCGAGACCGCGCTCAACGTAAAATGGTTAGTATCGTATCCGGACCGTTCTCACGGCGAGGTCACCCTCGGCGACCAAAAAATCTCTCAGGTTTGTGACGGGACTTCTGCGTGGCTGCAATTCGCGCAAGGCACCCGCGACACTACGCCTGTAATTTCAGAATTCAAACGCGGAATCTTACTTTTCGGCGGCGGCTGGGGACTTTACCGGCAAGTGCTTGCCGGAAAACTCACCGGACAATTCATCGGCGAAACGGAAATTGACGGAAAGAAAACGCTGGGCGTCGCGGTAGAGGGCCCGTTCGGCCCATTAAAGCTCTACTTTTATACCGACACGCATTTGCTTGCCGCCGCGCGATTTCAATCCGCTGGAGAGCATGGGCCAACGGACAACGAGCAGCGCTGGAGTGATTACCGGCCGGTTAAAGACATGCCGTTCGCCTTCTCTACCGTCACATATCGCGATGGCGCAAAATTTTTCGAATCGACGATTCATGATGTGCAACTGAATCCGGCAATCGATGAATCGTTGTTCGCCAAGCCGCAGGCCGCGGCTCCCGCGGCTTCCCAATAATGCCTTGCTTACTTCACGGTCAAGATCACTTTGCCGATATTTTTCCGCTCCTGAATATATCTATGCGCCGCCGCGGCCTCCGCCAGCGGAAAGGACTTCCCGATGACCGGCTTGATCTTGCCCGTGGCGTACATGCGAAAAATCTCATCGAGTTCGCCCCGCAGCAGCGCACCGCGGGATTGCAAGCGCCCGAGATTCACGCCGATCACGGAGATATTAGCGCTCATCAACTTCATGGGATGAAACCGGGGAATCTGGGCCAGGGTTGTGAGTCCCCGGGTCAAACTCCGCTTTCCGTCTGGCCCCGCAGCGGCGGAGAGACCGTAGACCACCAGCCGGCCGGTGGGGCCAAGGCATTTATAACTTCTCGAAAAACACTTTCCGCCGATCGGGTCCATCACCATTTCAATTCCGTCCGGCGCGAACTTGCGCACCACCTCGACGAAATCGTTTTTCTCATAATCAATTGCATGATCCACGCCGATCTTGCGCAGATATTCCTGCTTTGTGGGCCCCGCTGTGCCGAAAATCACCAGGCCACGGGCCCGTGCAAGTTGCACGGCTGCGATCCCCACGCCACCCGCCGCCCCGTGGACCAGTATCCTGTCTCCCGGCTGCAGGTTTCCCATCGTAAACATGGAGTGATGAGCGGTCAGGTAGTTCACCGGGATCGCGGCAGCATCGTCGAAGGGCATGCCCGCGGGCAAGCGGTACACTTGGCGCGCAGGAACGGCCGCCCATGCGGCATAGGCGTTAAATTGCGTGAGCGCAGCTACCGCTTCGCCGACTCTCAACGGCTCGCCTTCCGCCGGCTTTCCGCCACTATCGGCAATTTTCTCGATTACACCCGCAATTTCCAGCCCCGGAACGAAGGGCGGCTTGGGCGTTCCAGGGTAAATTCCCATGCGCTGCAGCAGGTCCGCGAAGTTTACGCCGATGGCTTTGACGCGAATCAGCGCTTCTCCCGGCTTGAGCTGCGGGTCGGGGAGTTCGCGCGCTTCAAAAACTTCCGGGGCACCATACTTCCTTACGACCATGGCGCGCATCTAAGTCTCCTTGTGCCGCTTCCGCGCTGGGACTCTGCTCTTCCCCTGGCTTTTCATTTTGGATTCGAGGCGTCCTATCTTAAACTGTAAGGCTTTGTGCAACCATGAAAACTAAACCTACGACAAGAACTCTCGGCGTTAGTACCGTTATCCTAATAACAGCCTGGGCCTGTGTGGCCGGCGACCGTCCGCCACAGACGGCGACCCCTCCCGTCCTAACCGCCATGCAGGAAGAGCTTGACCGCTCGATGGCCGGTATTTCGAAAGCCGAGCCTGCCGACTATTTCATCAGCTATACCGTCGCGGACCGCCAGTATTCGGAAGTGTCTGGCTCGAACGGCGCTCTGCTATCGAGCGGGGACAGTCGTGCGCGTTGGCTGGAAGTGCAAACCAGAGTGGGAACCTACCAACTTGACGACACGCACAAACTGGGCGACCGCCAGCCGAGTTGGACCAGTCCCGGAACTACCATGGCTCTCGACAGTGATATCCCGGTGCTGCGGCGCGAAATCTGGCGGGAGACCGCCCGGCAATACCGCGCCGCGTCCGAAGCGCTAATCAAAGTCCAGACCAGCCAGCAAGTCCAGGTACAAACCGCGGAGGGAAATGCGCCGGATTTTTCGCGCGAGAAGGCCCACGTCTCCATTGGCCCGCGCGTGGATATTACCGTTGACCGCAAACCTTGGGAAGAGCGCGTGCGAAAATACACCGCTGCGTTCAGCAATTCGCCTGCGGTGCTGAATTCCATCGCCACTTTTACCGCCCTCGGCACGAATCAATATCAAGTGAATACGGAAGGCACTAAGCTCGCATTCGGCCAAGTACATTACCGGCTCGAACTCTACGTTCAAAGCAAAGCCCCCGATGGCATGGACATCAACCGTTACGCCAATTTCGATTGGCTCACGCCCAAAGACGCCCCGACGGACAAGGTGGTTTTCGACCGCATCCAGACCATGATTGCGGAGACGGAAGCCTTGGACAACGCGCCGCTGGTTGATCCCTACGCCGGTCCCGCGCTATTGACCGGCCGCGCCGCCGCCGTTTTCTTTCACGAAGTCTTTGGCCATCGCGCAGAGGGGTTCCGCCAGAAGGACATTAACGAAGGCCAAACTTTTACCAGCAAAGTCGGCGAGCAGATTCTGCCGGAATTTATTTCCATCAAGGACGATCCCACGGAAGCATCGTTCCGCGGCCAAATGTTGCTCGGCAATTATGCCTTTGACGACGAAGGCGTCCCGGGCGAAAACGTTTCGCTCGTGGATCACGGCGTGCTGAAAACTTTCCTGATGTCGCGCTCGCCGCTGGTAACCATTCCGGAGTCGAACGGTCACGGACGCCGCCAGCTTGGATTTGTACCCGTCGCGCGCCAAGGAAATTTGATCGTCTCAAGTTCGCGAACGATGACCGACGCCCAGTTGCGCCAAAAGCTGATCGAACTGGTTAAAGCGCAAGGTAAGCCGTTCGGCCTCCTGATTGACGACATCGCTGGAGGCTTCACCTTCACCGGACGAGCTCAGCCGCAGGCGTTTCAAGTGCTCCCGCTCGTGGTTTACAAAGTGTTTCCGGACGGCCGCCCGGATCAGCTCGTGCGCGGCGTGGACATTGTCGGCACGCCGCTTGTTTCACTGACGAAAATCGTGGCTACCGGCGACACCCCTGATATTTTCAACGGCTACTGCGGCGCTGAATCCGGTTCCGTCCCGGTTTCGGCCGTGGCGCCCGCGATTTTGATTTCAGAAATGGAAGTACAGAAAAAAGAAACTTCCACGGACAAGCCGCCCATCCTTCCGCCCCCGGCGCACGATCCCGAGGGGCATTATCCGGGCCAAAATAACACAGCGGAAAATAATTCGCAGACGAAGGGACAACAGCCGTGAAGAAATTTTCTGTGATTGCCTTGATTGCGGCGTTTGCAATTCCTCTGTCTGCAGGCGTGCCCGCCCACGCCACGCACACTGCATCTCCGGCCGCCGCTCCTGTGCAAGCCGCCGTGCCAGCCACCGAAACCGACCAGACGCTTCACGCCATGCATGACGAAATGGAGCGTGCGCGCACCCGTCTGCAACTTCCGGGCGTGGAAAAGCCTTTTTACTTCGAATATCGCCTGATGGACGTGGATGTGCGCGCGATTACCGCGTCCTTCGGCTCGCTGATCAACAGTTCCACCACGCGCAACCGCTTCATGAGTGTCGACGTTCGCGTCGGCGACTATCACCTGGACAGCTCGAATTTCATCAGCGAAGATGGATTTCAGGGCTTTCTCGGCTCCACCGGCCAGGTGGGGATCGACCACGACTACAATTCGCTTCGCCAGGATCTCTGGCTCGCCACCGACCAGGCCTACAAGCAAGCCGTCACGCAGATGTCGCTCAAGCAAGCCTTTCTGCGCAGCTTAACCAAGCCGCCCGAGATCGATGACTTTTGGCAGGCGCCTCCCACGCAGCAAATCGATCCGCGCGTGAACCCTGATTGGACCTCGCGCAACTGGGAAGAAGAAGCGCGCAAAGCTTCTGAAGTTCTCAAGAACTTCCCTCAGCTCAACGGTACGCGCGTGAATTACTACATGGTGTATGTCACCTACTATTTGATGAACAGCGAAGGCACCACGCTGCGAACGTCGCGCAGCCTCGCCGCCATCGAAGCGGCCATCGACACGCAGGCGGACGACGGGATGCCGTTGCACAATTTTTATTCGCTCTATCTCGCGCGCCCCGCGGATCTTCCGGACCCCGAAACCGTGGCTAAATCCCTGGCGCAAACCGGAACCGACCTCATAATGTTGCGCGCGAGCCCGCTCGTTCCGGATTACACCGGCCCCGTGCTTTTCGACGCGCCCTCAGCCGGCTCCGTTCTCGCGCAGGTGCTTTCCCCGTCGCTCTCCGGCGCGCGTCCGCCGCTTTCCATGGGCTCCTCCTTCGATGCAGTCATGGAACGCTTCGGCGGCCGCAGCGAATGGACCGGCCGCGTCGGAACGCGAGTGCTTCCGGCGAATGTGACCCTCGTTGACGATCCCACGTTGAAGGAATTTCAGGGAAAACCGCTGCTCGGAAATTACGCTGTGGATGATGAAGGTGTCATCGCCCAGCGTGTCACTCTGGTGGATAACGGCACTCTCAGAGACTTGCTCATGTCCCGCCGGCCCGGCCCCGATTTCCAGAAATCCAATGGCCATGCCCGCTCCGCAAACCTTTCCGATACTGTTCCGCTCGCCAGCAATCTTTTTTTCCAAGCAAGCGGTTCGCTCGACGCAGCCGGTCTGAAAAAGAAATTCCTCGATGCCTGCCACGACGACGGCCACGAATGGTGCCTGGAAGTGAAGCGCATGGATAATCCCGCGCTTTCTTCAATCCGTCAGGAAGATTTCAACGAGTTCATCGGTTCCATCGCCGGCGGCCTTTCCAGCGGCGAGCGCATGCCGCTGGTGGTGTACCGCGTGTACGTTGCGGACGGTCGCGAGGAAATGGTTCGTGGCGGTCACATCGAAGGACTAACGTTGCGTTCTCTGCGAAACATTCTCGGCATCGGCAGCGACAGCGACGTCAGCACCTACATGCAAAATCCCGCAGGCGGTTTCGCTGGGACCGCGTTGGGCGCCTTCGGTTCGGCCCAGGGCGGCATTCCCAGCACAATCACCGCGCCTTCGCTTCTGCTCGACGAAATCGAGATCCGCGGTTTCCACGGCGAACCCCGCCGCTTGCCGCTGGTCCCCGCCCCCGCGCTGAAATAGCCCGGGCTATGGCGATTGCGTTTTCAATCGTGACGAACCCACTCGGATTGCAGCTTCGGTGGCCGCATCAGCGTTTGCATCACCACGCAATACTGTTCCGTTTTTTCCCGCAATCCGGCAATTTGCTCCGGGGTCGCCGTAGGCGCGGCTACATCAAAATGAAGACGAACGCTCTCGAATCCGACTGGCACATCCTTTGATATTCCAAGGGTGCCTCGAAGATCCAAGTCTCCTTCCACCGTCACCTCAATACGTTCCGTTGTTATACCCATAGCCGCAGCCACCATCTGACAGGTGATCTGCGCGCAAGCCGCCAGCGCCCCAAGCAAAAGATCGCCGGAACACGCGCCCGCACCTGCGCCTCCGACGCCTTTGTGCGCCTCGGCACGGTAAACGGCACGCCCAATATCCACCGAGCATGACACCGGAGCATCCGTCTGCGCGCCTTTCGCCCGAAGGGTGATGCGCGAGGCGCTCGGGTCACTGCGGTATTGGTCTTTCAGCGGTTTCTGAAGCGATCGAAGATCCATGGCGGCCTCACCCTTATATTTATTCTTGGCCATTTTTTACAACCCAGAGGCAGCTTCGGCCAAGTCGTCTTGAAGCCGCTCCACCTGCGTGCTAGCATAAATGCACACCAAAGGGAGTTCTATGCCAAAGTTCGTCATCGAGCGCGAAGTCCCCGGAGCCGGAAACCTAACCGACGCGCAATTGCGCGAACTGTCCCAAAAGTCGGTCAGCGTTCTGAAGGAAATGGGTCCCGAAATCCAGTGGCTCCACAGCTACGTAACTGGCGACAAAGTGTACTGCGTGTACCTCGCTCCGGACGAAGCGACCGTCCGGGAACACGCCAAGCGCACAGGCATCCCAGCCAATCGCGTCTCCGCCGTGCGCCGGCTTATCGACCCGTCAACCGCGGAGTAAGCTCTGGGTGAACCTTTCAATGGCCCTCCCTCTTTTGCGGAGCCAATGCGCGGGAGATGCCGCCTCCGGTATCAGCACTGCTTTCCCCCGGGGTAACCTTCCAAACGCCCCAGAAGAATTAGAACTGACTTCCATTTCGAGTACATCGGCAATCTCCTCACCGGCTAAGCAACCAAGAGAGAAATTTGAGCCAAGAATCGCTGGCGCCAATCAGCATGAACGCCGGAAAAGACAGCAGAAGCACAGCGCCGCCCCACCCGAACGCAGGATGCAATCGTCGGTGTTTGATCGTGTCGTAGAGAATGCACGCAAGCGGCGGGACTTCTGTGATGGCGACAAGTCCCCAAAATCCCACTGTGTCAAACAAGAACGGGATGCGCCCGATTGCCGGTAAAAGGATGCTGCAGGACGCCAGAACCATGACGCGCTTGTGGATCTCAGGACGGCGCCTCAAATAGAGTGCAATCCCGACCAGCACGAGGAACATCAGACTGGTTCCGAAATCCATGGCGGCAGGGCGTGCTCGCAAATTAGTAAGAGAGGTCGGGTGAGCTAGAAAGAATCTTCTACCCGCATTGAACGAGACCCGGATGGCCACACAGGCGCACAACGGCCCCAAAAACGCACCCACAACGCCAAGTTTGCGGTGCAGATCGACGCGATGCCGGGCCACGAGGCGCGCTTGAACAAAAAACAAGACGAACCAGGCCGTAAACAGGAACCCGTGCAACTGAAGCAGAAGCGGTAGCCCCTTGGTCTCGAAAACGAGTCTCAAGTAATAGGTATGGGCGAACCCGGCAAAGATGATTAGGAAAGCGCAAACGGCGAACCACGTGTAAAGGCGCCGGTTGCCCGTCACCGCTGTTGGTCCAAGCTTCGTTGGCAAGTTGATTTCCCTGTATATCTAAGGCTGTCTCGTCGAGAGGCTAGCTTGCGGGAGATGCCGCTTCCGGCATCAGCACTTCTTCAATAGCTTTCTCGAACGGCATCGCCCAGCCCTCCAACCAAGCCATTGTGCTCGCCGTGTTAGTCAGCGCCTGCCGCGCCGGGTCCAGAATTGCTTCTAGTTTGATCTGGTCCGCGGGCGTCAGCGGGGCGCCAATATTTCGGCGCAAAGCAGCCGCTGCTCCCGCCAGCTGCAGCGAACGCTCTGCTTGAAGTTGAGCCGCCGCTAAGCACGCGAAACACTCCAGCAGGCGGGCAATTCCGCGTTTATGTTCCAGTTCCTGAAAAATTTTGAGGCTTTCACGGTATAGATCGCCGGCAGCGGGAAAATTCCGCTGCTCCCTCGCCAAGTTTCCCAAATCAGCCAGCGTGCCGGCAATGCCCCAGGGGTCGCCGAGCTCCCGGAAAATTGCCAGGCCTTGTTCGTACAACGTTTGCGCGGCTTCAAGGTCACCCTGATCTCGGGCCACATCTCCCTGAGAGTTCAGCGACCAGGCGACGCCTGTCCGGTCTCCCAGGCCTTGGAAGATGGAGAGACACTCCGCGTGAAGAGAGCCCGCCCGGGCATAGTCGTCCTGCAATTTGACCACATTCGCCAGGTTACTCAGAGCACGAGCGACAGCCCTCTGGTCACCCAATTCTCTCCATAGCACGAGACTTTCTTCAAAGAGAGAGTGCGCTACAGGGATGGCGCCCTGCTCTCGAGCATGCACCGCCAGCGCGTTTAAAGAAACTGCAACGCCCTGCTTGTCATACAACTGATGCGCGATGCCTAAGCTTTCGTTGAGCAGCGCATCCGCCGAGGGGTAATCTCCCTGCTCGCCTGCTAGCACGCCTGCAGCGAAAAGAGCACGCAATCGCGCCTTCGTGGGAGCTGCCGCGCCTGCGAGTTGCAACAGCTTGCCGAGCCTGTCCCGGCCTTCGGCGAGGTACTCGCGCGTTTCCCAGAACCGAAAGAGGGCCGCACCGAGACGCAGACCCCAATCTGCATCTCCCGTCTTTGTCAGACACTCAAGCGCGGCGCCGAAATTGTCGTGTTCCAAACTGAGGCGCTCGAGCGATTCCGCGCCTACCGCGCTGCCCTGCTCGGTAACCTCCTCCTCTGCCAGCACCAGGCAGTAAGCGGCATGGGCTCGCCTCGTCAAGGCCTCTTCCTTGCTTGCCTCCAGTTTTTCCCGTGCGTACTCTCGAATCGTTTCCAGCATCACGAAACGCGATTCACCATTCGCTTGCTCCACTTGCTGCAGCAGGCTCTTGTCCACCATGGATGCCGTACCATCGAGCAAGTCCAAATCGAGATCGCCTTTGGTGTCGCAAACAGCTTCCACGCCCTCCAGCGTGCATCCTCCCACGAACACCGACAACCTTCGGAAGAGTTTCTGCTCCGCAGGGCTCAGCAGATCGTAGCTCCAATCGATAGTGGCCCGAAGCGTCTGCTGCCGCTGCGGCAGGTCCCGCGCGCCGCCCGTCAATAACTGCAACCGGCTCTCCAGGCGTGTCTGCATGGAAGTGAGCGAAAGAACTTTCACCCGGGCGGCTGCGAGCTCTATCGCGAGAGGCAGACCGTCCAATCGCCCGCAAATCTCGGTGACCGCGCGCGCGTTTTCCGCGTTAAGTTCGAAATCCGGCTTGGCAGCGGCGGCGCGTTGGACGAACAACGCAATCGCAGGGCACTTTGACAGCGCCTCAAGCGACGGGTTGGACTTCGAATCCGGCAGCGCTAGCGGCGGTACCGGAAATTCGTGTTCTCCGTACACGTGCAGAGCTGCGCGGCTCGTCACTAGGATTTTAAGATTGGGAGCCGTGGCCAGCAGTTCTGCGACAACAGTTGACGCTTGAATCAGGTGTTCGAAGTTATCCAGCAGGAGCAGCATGGGCGCGCGCAATGAATCCTGTAAATTCTTCTTCAGTATTTCGAGCGGCGACTGCCCTCCCGCCTCCCCAATTCCCAGGGTCTGCACGATCGCGGAAGCGATCAAGCCTGGATCGCGTACCGGAGAGAGCGGGACGAAATGAATACCTCCCGGAAAGCGCTCGCCTAGGCCGTTCGCCACCTCAACGGCGAGACGCGTTTTCCCGATCCCGCCTGGACCGGTGACCGTAAACAGCCGCACATCCTCACGCAGCAGAAGTTCCTTCGCGGCAGCAACCTCTTTCTCTCGCCCCACAAACCGAGTCCGCTGCATGGGAACATTGGTTGGGCGTGGCTCCGCCTGCTTAATTTGTTTCTCCGAGAAGCGATCGCGTATCGCGGCAAGTTCGTGTGCCAGGTCGCGTGTGGAGACGTAGCGCTTATCGGGCTCCTTCTCCAGGCACCTTTCGATGGCCCAACATAGCGGAGCGGGCGCGTCGGGATTTTGCCCTGCAATCGGCTCCACTTGTTCCCGGAGAATCGCCACCATCGTCTCCGCTACCGTGTTCCTCTTAAACGCGCGCTTTCCGCTCACCATCTCGTAAAGCACCAAGCCGAACGAGAACTGGTCTGACCGGAAATCCAGCCGGCTGCCGCTGGCCTGCTCCGGTGACATGTATTGCACCGTTCCTGTTATCCCGCCCGGCTGAGTCTGCCACCCGGACATCGTCTGTGCTCCCGATTGCTCTCCGCTGGGTGATACGAGTTTCGCCAGACCAAAGTCCAGGATTTTTATGAATCCATCGTCGGTGATCATCAGGTTGTCAGGCTTCAAGTCCCGGTGGGCGATACCTGCCTCATGCGCCTTGGCCAATCCCTCTGCAACCTGCGCCGCGATTTCAATCGCCTTTCGTATTGGCAACGAGCCGACGGCCAGCAACTCACGCAGCGTCTTTCCTTCTATCAGCTCCATCGCGATGTAGTGAGTTGAACCTTCTTGTCCGAGGTCGTAGATGGTCACGATATTCGGATGATTGAGGGCTGATGCCGAGCGCGCTTCACGCTCGAAGCGGAGCAACCGGTCGCTGTCTGCGGCGAATTCCGCCGGCAGAATCTTGATCGCCACAATGCGGCCCAGGCGCGCATCACGCGCCCGGTACACCTCACCCATACCGCCCACGCCCAGCAGCGTCACGATTTCGTAAGGCCCGAGGTGAGTCCCTGGAAGGAGCGCCATAAGTTGCCGCGATTATAACCTCGGAATTCCCTGTCCCGGTACTCCCGTCTCGCTCGCCGCGAAACATTCCCGGTCTCGGCAGCGACACGACCGTTCTCACCTACATGCAGAATCCCTCCGGCAGGTCGCTGAAACCGCCCTGGGCGCGCGTATAATCCACCGCATGTCATCTGTGCCGGCGATGGCCGCTAGCGACCAAGCTTCCCGTGAAAAACGATTGGCGGCGCTTGGCTCGATTGGTTCGGCGGTGGTGCTTGTCACGCTGAAGGTTTTTCTTGTTGCGCTCACCGGCAGCTTGGGAATTCTGTCCGAGGCGCTGCACTCGAGTCTCGATCTGGTCGCCGCCGTCATCACCTATCTTTCCGTGCGCGTGTCGGACAAGCCTCCCGACTCCGACCACCTCTACGGCCACGGTAAAGTGGAAAGTTTTTCCGCGTTCGTCGAAACCGCCCTTTTGCTGTTCACCGCCATTTACATTATCTGGGAGGCGATCCAGCGTCTCGTGTTTCACTCCGTCGAAATGCGTCCCAGCCTTACTGCCATCCTCATCCTCGCGTTTGCCATGGGGATCGATTTCATTCGCTCGCGCGCGTTGAACCGTGTCGCGAAAAAATATCCCAGCGAAGCCCTGGAAGCCGACGCCCTGCATTTCTCCACGGACGTGTGGAGCACGTTCGTCGTCATTCTCGGTATTACCGGAGCATGGCTCGGATTGAAATTTGGCATCCCCTGGCTCGGCAAGCTGGACGCGGTAGCGGCACTCGGCGTCGCCGGCGTGATCATCTGGATCGGCTCGCGGCTTGGCAAACGCACCGCCGACGCGTTGCTCGACGTGGCTCCCAGCGGCCTGCGCGAGCGAATCACCGCTGCCGTGGATAAAACCGAAGGTGTGTTGCGCACCGAACGCGTGCGCGTCCGCCGTGCCGGCCAGCGTTATTTCGTGGACGTCACCATCAGCGTACCGCGCACAGCCAGTCTCGAGCAGGCACACGCCGCCAGTGAATCGGTAGAGAAACGCATCGGCCAGATCGTCCCCGCGGACGTGGTGGTCCACGTCGAGCCGCGCGCCCGGCAGAACGAGCATCCCTTCGAAACCATTCGCGCCATCGCCCAGCGACGCGGCCTCGCCATTCACGAAATATCGGCGAATCACTACGACGGGCATCTCTTCATCGAATTGCATCTGGAAGTCGAGGAAGGATCAAGCTTGCGCGAAGCCCATCGTCGCGCCACGGAACTCGAAAATGAAATCCTGCAAGCTACCGACCCCGGCGCGCGCGTCAACATTCACATCGAACCGCTCGGCGTGCGAATTGGCGGCGCCGAGGAGATGAAGGAACTCGCCCGCTCAGTTCAGCATTTTCTGAATTCACTCCAATCGGAATATCACGAGCTGGTGGATTGCCACGACGTTCGCGTGCGCAGCGCCGATCACAAAATCCTGGTCTCCTGCCATTGCGCCATGGACGGAAGCCTTCCGATCACGGCGGTTCACGACATCACCGCCGCCCTCGAAGACCGCGTGAAGGAAAGATTCCCTCAAATTTTTCGTCTGACGATTCACCCCGAGCCTATGGAGGAATCGTAGCGGCGGCCGGCAAAAACCTGTGCGCCCAATGCGATCACAGCGGGGAAACATTCGAGCACGTAGCGCGGCTCGGGAGTTTCAACAAACGTGGTGAAGAATGCCGTTCGCAAAATGATAAACGTAATCAGCAGCGCCGTGCCGGGCTCTCGCCGTGCGATCCAAATTCCCGCCAGCGCGAGGCCCAAATAAACAAAATTCGCGGCAACCAAACTGAGCGTCGTAAGAAAATCCGGACGGTCGTCCTCCCACTCCACCCGCACCGGCCGCAAACGCCCGGAATAAGGAAGCAACTCGATCCGAGGCGTGAACCATAGAGTAAACGAGCGCAGAAACGGAATTTTTAGATAAGTGCGCAAGGGGTCCCGGCGGGTTCGCTCGCGGGCAATCTCGCGAAACTGCTGGTCCAGCGCCGGCCCCACCGTCAAATCATCATTATATTGATCCAGCAAATCGGAAACGCGCGCGCGTTCCGCGGGCGAGTCGAAGGCCGAAGCGGGAATTTCGTCAATCGGAATTTCCTCCCCGTTCAGTCTCCAATCTGTGAGGTATACGTCCCGGAAGTGCCAAAGCCATGTATTAGTCCAACTGATGAAGCCGAGCGGGGTGTATTCTCCCGGCAATTCGCTGTATCGCGGCGCCAGAAATTGCACCTCGTGCAGCGTGCGCCAGTTGCGTGCGGCCCACGGAACCAGCGGCAGGATCACTCCGGCTGCGAGCAACAATCCGGCTCGCAAAAGCTTCGTCCAATTCACCGGCCGCCACCACTTCTTCGCCAGGACCAAACCAGCGGCCACAAGCAGAATGGGGGTTTCCGGCCGCACCAGAGTGCCGAATCCCACAACGATTCCGGCCAGGAACCATGGATTCCGAAGTCCCGTGGTGAACCCAAAGCCGGATGCCGCATCGATCTTTTTGCCAAGTTCGGTTTCCAGCAAAACCAAAACCGCAAGCGTGGTGAGAAATGTCGTCAGCGTTTCGGTGAGCGGCACGGCGGTATAATTCGCCGTAAACGGGCAAAGCGCCGCGAGCCAAAGCCCCGCCAGCGCCACGCGTCTGCGGGCCGCTGCCGGAGCAAGCCGCGCCGCGATCAGCGCGATCAAGAAACACGTGGCCATATCCATCACCACCTGCGCCAGCAACACGGCTCGCGGAGAATTCCCCGCGAAAGCGAACACTGCTGCCAGAAACGCGGAATAGCCTGGTACGCGCATGTCCACCGGAGTGAGCTGACCGTTTACAGGAAATCCGTACACTCCCTTCTTGAGCCAATTCCAGGCCAGCTCAATGTAGAATGGAGCATCGCCCGATTCTGTGATGGGGAACCACAGCACGAAGAACAATCGCAGAGCCAGCCCAGCCAATACAGCGAGGCTTACACTCACGCGCATCTTAGTGTGTTGAGTAATTGACACCATCTTGATGGACGGCTAGCTTGGATTGTCCCGATGCCTGAACGCAAGCCTATTTTCTACGATCAAGAGCGGCGCCGCTGGCGGCGCACTCGCCGTGTCATGGAAGTTGCGGGCGGCCTTTTCACCATCGTGCTTGTTATTTTTCTGATCAACGTCGGCCGCAACCCGGAACTCCCGGATATTCTGCAAGCGGACAACCACGCAGGCCTGCACGCGATTCGCGCTCGTCTCCCGCTTCTGAAGCCTAAACCTACCCGTGGCCGCAAGCGCAAGATCGCGGCGTTGGGCAAGATCCCGCAGAACTACGATCCGTTGCGCGCCGCGTTCTACGAAGAAGATGATCCTTCCAGCTTGGCCTCCCTTCAGTTGCATTACCACGATATCGACTTGCTGATTCCTGATGCGCTGCACGCAGCCTGGACCGACGGCCATTTGGAAATTGACCAAAACACGAAGTTGGACGCCTGGATGAAGTCCGTGAAATCGACCGGTCTCGAAATCCCGATCATGTCCATGGTCAATAACTACAACGGAAAGGACTGGGCCATAAAAGATATGGCGGAAATGCTGGCGAAACCGGCAGCTCGCGAGCGCCTGACCAAGGAGCTCACCGATTTCGCCACCCAGCAGCACGAGCCCGGCATCGTCGTTGATTTCGAGCAAGTGCCGAAATCCAGCATGGAGGATTTTCAGCGTTTTATTCATGACTTGGGCGAATCGCTTCGCGCCGCGAATTTAAAACTGATGATTGCGCTCCCGGCCGCGGACTGGACCTACGACTACAAGTATCTGGCGGCGCAAACCGACGCCATGATCCTGATGAACTACGATTTTCACTATCCCACATCCGATCCCGGCCCTATCGCTGCCCAAGACTGGTTCGTCACTAACATACAGAACATCACCAAGCTTGTTCCGCCGGAAAAAATCGTGATGGGTATCGCGAATTACGGCTATGACTGGGAGGCAAAATCGAAGGCCACTCCGCACCCGATAGCCCAGCCCGTCACATTCCAACAAGCCATCGTCACCGCGGTGGAATCGGAAACCGACGTGGAGTTCGATTCCGATTCCCTAAGTCCGCATTATTCCTATGAAGATGAAAAGAATAATGTGCACCAAGTATGGATGCTCGACGCCCTGACGGCTTACAACGAACTGCGCGTCGCCGAGCGCGCCGGAGTCCGCGGCACCGCATTGTGGCGCTTGGGAATGGAAGACCCGTCCATATGGTTTATTTGGGACGCCACGCATCCCGACGACGCGATTCGCAGCAAAGTGCAGGACGTTCCGCCGGGCTACGATTTAATTCTCGAAGGCCAAGGCGATATCTGGCGCATAACCTCCACGCCTCAGAGCGGCCGGCGTGAATTCGATTACGATGCTTCTACCGATCTTTTCACCGACGAAACATTCAAAACCTATCCGCTCTCCTGGCGTATCGACCAGATGGGATGGCTGCCGCACAAAGTAGCGCTCACATTCGACGATGGTCCGGACCCCGAGTGGACGCCTAAGATCGTCGACATCCTGCATCAGAAACAGGCTCCCGCGGCCTTTTTCGTGATCGGCGAGTCCGCGAACCAGGATCCGAAAATCGTAAAGCGTGAGTTCGATCTCGGAAACGAAGTCGGCAATCATACCTTCACGCATCCTGACTTTGAAACCATTTCAAAATCCCAGCTCCAGTTCGAATTGAATCTTACCGAGCTCCTGCTGGAAAGTAATCTCGGGGTGAAAACTCTGCTTTTTCGGCCGCCCTACGGCATTGATCATCAGCCCGAAACGGCCAGTGAAATCGCCATGCTGCCCATTCCCCAGGCCATGGGCTACATCATCGTCGGCGCGCAAATCGATCCGCACGACTGGGGCGAACCGGACGGCGGCGCGCCTCCGCCCGTGGATACCATCGTCCAGCGCGTGATAGCCGACGTGCAAACCAGCAAGGGAAACATCATCCTGATGCACGATGGCGGTGGCGACCGCAGCCACACCGTCGCAGCGCTGCCGCAAATTATTGATGGCTTGCGCGCGAAAGGCTACGAATTCGTTTCGGTGGCAACTCTCCTGGGCCAAACACGCGCGCAAGTGATGCCGCCGCTGACCCATGAGGAGTGGCTGCTCGCGCGCGCCGATGCGTTTGCCTTTGAAGCCTTCCGCTGGTTCCGTTTCGGCATTGCGTTCATTTTCATGACCGGAATTTTGCTTGTCAGCGGACGCGCTCTCGTAATCGGATTGTTGGCGCTCGCCGAAAAACTCAGGCCCAATCCGGCGGATCATCCCGAATACCAGCCGGAAGTCACCGTGATGATTCCGGCGTATAACGAGGAATCAGTTATCGTCGATACCGTTCGTTCTGCTCTTATCTCCGCTTATCCGAAACTTGAGATCCTGGTGATAGACGACGGTTCCACCGACCGCACGGCCGAGCTCGTCCGCTCCAATTTTGGCCGCGACCCGCGCGTGCGTTTGTTGCTGCAGCCAAATCGCGGCAAACCGGCTGCGCTCAATCATGCGCTGTCGGAAGCCGCAGGCGATATCGTTGTCTCCATCGATGCCGATACGATTGTGGATCCGGAAGCGGTCCCGCGGCTGGTGCGGCATTTCGCGGATCCAAAAGTCGGCGCGGTCGCCGGCAACGTCAAGGTGATGAACCGCAATAAGTGGCTCACGCGCTGGCAGGCGCTCGAGTACATCACCAGCCAGAACCTGGAAAAGCGCGCATTCGATTTGCTGAATTGCATTCCGGTAGTACCCGGCGCGGCAGGAGCCTGGCGCACGAACTTGCTTCGCGCCAACGGCGGATTTTCGGGCGACACCGTGGCGGAAGATACCGACCTCACCCTGACCATTCGCCGCAACGGGTGGAAGATTTTGTACGACGAAGATGCCATCGGGCGCACGGAAGTCCCGGACACGGTGGAAGCTCTGATTCGCCAGCGATTCCGCTGGACCTTCGGCACCCTGCAAGCTGTATGGAAACATCGTGACGCTGTGGGCAAACCGCGCTATGGCACTCTGGGTTGGATTGCCATCCCCAATATTTTCCTGTTCCAAATTATTCTTCCGCTGGTTTCACCCGTGATCGATCTCCTGTTTATACTTTCCATCGCTCTCTGGGGCCTTGCGCAGCTTCGAATCGCCCGTTTGCCGCAGCTTTGGACGCTTCAGGATGTGGAGCGTTCGTTGGTTTTCTTTGCCATCTTCATGTTAATTGACCTCTTGACCTGTGTCGTCGCGTTTGCTCTGGAGAAAAACGAAGACTGGACTTTGCTCGCGCCGCTCATTCTCCAGCGCTTTTACTATCGCCAAATGATGTACGTCGTGCTCTTCCGCGCGTTGAAAGAAGCGGTCCAGGGACGCCCGGTCGGATGGCGCGGCGTCGAGCCTCAAATGCCGGCTCCGGTTGTGCAGTCCTAGTCAATTCCGTTTGGAATTGACAGTCTGTTAAAGCTGGGATTATAGTTTCCGGAGATTGATTGCAGCCCCTCGTAGTATGCCTTTTTGCGGAGGAGTATGAAGTGTAGTCGGATATCTTTCGTGGATTTGTCCGTCCACGCTCGGGGGTACGGATTGAGCGCACCTTTTCCTTTTTTCAGTTACCGGCGGTTCTTGTCAGTCTAATCTTATGCGTATTCGAGAAAGACCATTGCCATCCGAAACATACGGAATCATTGAGGGTTAAACATTCTTGCTGGCTTGAAGTGAAAAGACAAAGTTCCAAAAAGAGGAGATGACGATGAAATTGGTCCATCCAGGTAGAAATATCGCCGGGAAGTGCATTGTGTTTCTGATTTTACTCATGGTTCCGAGTTTTGCTTGGGGCCAGAAGAATAAGTCTTCAGGTGGAGGCGGATCGCATGCCTCCGCCCCGGCAAAATCTTCATCCGGCGGCTCGCACGCCAACACATCCGGCGGATCGCACGCCAACACGTCTGGTGGCGGCAAGACAACCACGGCGGGTGGCTCTCACACCACCACAGCAGGCGGCGCCAAGACGACCACGGCGGGTGGCGCTAAGACAACCACGGCGGGCGGCGCCAAGACGACTACGGCAGGTGGCACTAAGACAACCACAGCCGGCGGTGCCAAGACGACCACAGCGGGCGGTGCCAAGGGCAGCACAGCGGGCGGCGCTAAGTCAGCCTCGACCGGGGGCGCCAAAGGCGGAAAGACGGTTACAACCGCCCATGGAAACACAAGGTCAACCAACGGCGCTGGCAAAACAACTAGCGTTTCGACGAAGAGCGGAACGAAAGCGAACTTCGGTTCCAACGGCAAGGTCAGCTCGATTCACACCAAAAGCGGTACGACCATAAACCACGGTGCCAACGGCAGCCGAACCGTTTCGTCCAGGCGTGCAGATGGCAGCCGGGTGGTTAGTACAGGACGGGGCCGAGGCTACACAGAACACAACTTCTCACGCGGCGGCCGCAACTTCTCAAGCCGCACCTACTATAGAGGCGGTCATGCCTATGCACGCGCTTACGGAAGAGGTTACTGGCATGGTGGCTACTACAACCACTACTACCCCGGAGCTTATTGGGGAGGTGGGTATTATGGATGGGCCTACGGTGGATGGGGCCCAGGGATCGGCTGGGGTTGGGGCTGGGGCGGCGCGCCCTGGTATGGATACTATGGATATTTTTTCAATCCGTACCCCGTCTATGCAGCTCCAGCATTTTGGCTCACGGACTACCTGATATCGCAAAATCTTCAGGCCGCGTATGCAGCTCAGGCAGCAGCTAACGCCACTGTTGCTGCGAATGCGAGCGCCGGTGGCGATCCGGGAGGGGCTCCAGCAGACTCAGGCGGCGGAGCTCAGAGCGCGGTTGTCCTAACACCGGAAGTAAAGCAGGCGATCGCTGATGAGGTTAAAGCAGAGATCGCGGCGGAACGTGATGCCGCAGCGGCACAAGCCAGTGCTCCGGCGGCAGCAGCGCCGGCGGCAGACTCTTCACAATCAGCCTCAGCTACTCCGGCCGAAGTACCGCCGGACGCGCTGAATCCCAATCTGCGCACTTTCATCGTTGCTGACACTCTCAACCCACAACTGGCAGACGGCACCGAATGTTCCTTGAGCCAGGGCGATGTTCTTACTCGAATCGACGACACGCCTGACGCCAACCAGAACGTGAAGGTGCTCGTCAGCGGCAGCCAAAAGGGCGACTGCAGCTCGGGTTCGCAATTTGCCGTCTCAGTCAACGACCTGCAGGAAATGCATAATCATTTCCGCGAGCAGATTGACGACGGCCTTGGCGAGCTGGCAAAGAACCAGGGCAAGAATGGCATGCCCGCCGCTCCGGCTGGATCTGCTGTCTCGAAGCCCAATCCTGACGGTGTGGCGCAAGTCGATCCCAACGCCGCGGCCGATTTGGCAAAACAACAACAGGAAGCCGACGCGGCCGAAAAGGAAGTCCAGGTAGCCGCTAACGACGGGGTCAGTAATTAGCGTCACCTAGCCAATCACCGACCGGGAGAGTCGGCTGCACATTCGGCTGGCTTTCCCGGTTGAACTCTTGGACAAGTGGCGGTTAAGCTGAATTTGAAATCGCGCGCCAGTTGACATGATTAGTAGGCTTGCCTATAGTACCGGCGTTGCTCCGAAATAATTTCTACTCTAAGCGAGGAAAGCCTATGTTTTTGCGCCAAGCAATCATCAAATCAATCGTTGCCGCAGCCATACTGTTTTCGTTTCTGGGGATAAGTCCTCGCTCCGGAGCCCAGGGACTTCAGCAAAAGTTGGAATCAACGTACGCGCTCACAAAGCCCACTGACGACAAGAGCGACATCGTCACCGCCGGGGCCGTTTTGATACTGCAAAAGGATAAAATAATCATGTACAGCACTTCCAACCAAGTGCTGCCCCAGAACACTTACAAGGCCGGAAAACTTTCCGAGGGCGCTTACGGCGTGCATGATAACGTGCAAAAATTTGGCAACTTCATCGGACACCCACCGCCACAAGCTGCGCAAACGCAATCGCGGCAATTCGTCACCGGCGAAAAGTTCTGGGTGACCGGGATTGCTGCCCAGGGAGACGGCGTCGTTTTTACCCTGTTCAGCGATGCCATTCAGGACGTTCGGTACCAGTGCACGCTCAAGTTTCCCTATACGAAAGGCACCACGCCCTCAACTGACGAAGTGCTGGCTACCGTCGCGGAAGTCTTCAAAGTTCAACCAGACGATTCTGCAAAGTCGGACGACAAACAGCAGCCTGCGGCGGGCGGCGATGCGCAGCCGGCAGCGGAACAGGCCGCGCCAGCGGAACAGGCTCCTGCAGCTCCGCCAGCCACGGTCGCGATAGGCCAATCTACCGATGAAGTCGTCGCGATACTCGGCCAGCCCGATAAGATCCTCAACCTGGGCGCCAAGCAAATTTACGTATATAAAGATCTCAAGGTCACCTTCGTCAAGGGCAAGGTTACGGACGCGCAATAAGCCACAGGCCAGCCGCTGATGGCGGCGCCAGCGCAGCGGCATAAATCCTTTTTGCCGCGGCCCGGCGCCTTTTGCTAGAATCTGACTGTTGGATGGGCTGCATCCCGAACCTGGGAGCGGCACCGGAGGCAAAAATGAGTGTTGCACCGCGAGCGGGCAACGGTAAAATTACCGTGCCTGACCTGCTATCCCGCAAGTTCCATTCCGGCCCTGGTGCTCCTGAGACAAGAAAGAAAATCACATGCTTGACGGCTTACGACTATCCCACTGCGCGTCTGCTTGACGAAGCCGGTGTGGAAGTGCTCCTCGTCGGCGACTCGCTCGGCATGGTTGTGCTTGGTTACGACAGCACTTTGCCCGTCACGCTGGACGAAATGTTGCACCATGTCCGCGCCGTTCGCCGCGGAACGAAGCGCGCTCTCCTGGTTGCCGACATGCCCTACGGCAGCTTTCATGTCTCCACCGATGAATCCATTCGCAACGCCATGCGCCTGATAAAAGAAGGCGGAGCCGAGGCCGTGAAAATCGAAGGCGGCGAGCGCCGTCTCGAATTGATCAGCCGTCTGGTCGAAGCGGAGATCCCCGTGATGGGCCACGTCGGCCTCACCCCGCAATCGATTAACGCCTTGGGCGGATTTCACGTCCAGGGTAAAACGGTCGACGCTGCGAAGCAGCTTGAGCGCGATGCAAAAGCAGTGGAAGCCGCTGGCGCGTTTTCGGTGGTTCTGGAATCGGTCCCGCGCGAGCTTGCCGCCCGCATCACCGAAAAACTCCGCATTCCAACCATCGGCATCGGCGCGGGACCCGATTGCGATGGCCAGGTTCTTGTGTTCCACGACCTCGTCGGCCTTACCATCGGCCACACGCCGAAGTTTGCGCGCCAATATGCGAACCTCTCCGGCGAAATTTCTCGAGCGGTGGAAGCGTATTGCAGCGATGTCCGCAGCGGCGGTTTCCCGTCCGATGCGGAATCCTTCCACTCCTCGGCTGAATTGCGCGATCAATTGCTTGCACGCCAGCGCACCTAAACGAGATAGTTCGCTGCAAGCATGCGTGCCATATCTGAACGGAGATGATTCGTATGAACGTCGAAGATTTCCGCCGCCTGTACGACTACAACTCCTGGGCCAATCGCCGCACGCTGGATGCCTGCGCGCCACTCAGCGAAGAGCAATTCACGCGCGACCTGCGCTCGAGCTTCCGCTCCGTCCGTGACACTCTCGCCCACATTATGCTCGTCGAGTGGCTATGGCTCGAACGCTGGCAAGGCCGTTCGCCCGATAAGTTCCCGCCGGCAACCGATTTCCCTACGATCGAATCAGTCCGCCGCCGCTGGACTGAAATCGAACCCAACCTTATTGAATATATCGCCTCGCTCAAGCCGGAAGATCTAGAACGCGTCACGTCCCACAAAACAACAGCGGGCGTGCCGCAATCGGCTCCCCTTTGGCAAATGTTGCAACACCTCGTCAATCACGGCACCTATCACCGCGGTCAACTTGCCACAATGCTGCGCCAGCTCGATGCAAAAGCCGTCTCCACCGATCTCATTGTCTTTTATCGCGAACGCGCCGCAGCGCAGGCCAAGGCATGACGCCGCGCAGTAGCTCGCACATTCCCAACGCGGTAATTTCCTGAGAGGCTTTCTCTTCTTCCCCATCCCATGGAAATAATTCGCACCATATCGTGGATGAAGCAAATCTCTCGCGAGGCGCGCGCAAAGAATCGCGTCATCGGCCTCGTTCCCACCATGGGCGCTTTGCACCCGGGCCATTTTTCACTCATCCGCGCGGCACAAACCGATTGCTCTCCCGTTGTGGTTTCTATCTTCGTCAATCCCAAACAATTCGGCCCCTCCGAGGATTTCCAGAAATATCCGCGCTCGTTCGAAGCCGACCGCGGGGCCCTCGAAAATCTCGGAGTGGATTATTTATTCGCGCCCACGCCCGAGGAAATGTACCCGCCCGATTTTCGCACGGTGGTCGCTGTGTCAGGACTCAGCGACAAGCTCGAAGGCCGCTCGCGCCCCGGCCATTTTCACGGCGTCACCACCGTGGTGTTGAAGCTTTTAGAAATCGTTCAGCCCGGCTTCGCCTACTTCGGCCGCAAGGACGCGCAGCAAGCCCGCATCATTCGACAGATGTCGCTCGACCTCAATCTGGACGCTCAAATCGTCGTCCGCCCGATTCTTCGCGAATCTGACGGCCTGGCTCTCTCTTCGCGCAATGTGTACCTGCAGGGTGACGATCGTCGCGCCGCCACTGCCCTTCATCGCTCGCTGGAGGCTGTGCGCCAGGAAATCGCGGCAGCTCAACGCGATGTTTTGCGATTGCTTGCCGTGTTGCGGCGAGTGCTCGATGCCGAGCCTGCTATCGCTCTCGATTACGCCGAAATCGTGGACGCGGAAACGCTCGAGCCCGTTTTGAACCTTCGGGGAAGTTGCTTAATATTGCTTGCTGCAAAGCTGGGTAAAACGCGGCTGATCGATAACGCGCTGGTCGAACAGGAGGGCGACACCTTCCGCGTCACGATCTAGCAAGCCAAGGTCCCCGCAATTTTGCGGACCGCCCGCAGCCAATCCTACTCGCCGCGAAGCGCCGCCAGCACTTCGCCCGAGTGCCCTTTCGGCGTCACATTGTTCCAGATCTTCCGGATCTTTCCGTCCGGCCCGATCCAGAAAGTCATCCGAGCGATTCCCATGAACCTCTTTCCTAGAAAATTCTTAATTCGCCGGGCGCCGTACGGTTCGATAATTTTAAATTCCGTGTCCGCCAGCAATGGAAAATTCAGGCCCAGCTTCTTGCTGAACTTCGATTGATCCTCTACCGTGTCCGCGCTCACTCCGGCGATTGCCGCATTCTGTGCCTGGAAATCCGCAATCATGTTGCGGAAGCCATTCGCTTCGTGTATGCACCCCGGCGTATTGGCCTTCGGATAAAAATACAAAATCAGATCTTTCCCGCGATAGTCGCCGAGCGATACTGCTTGCCCGTCGTCCGCCAACACTTTAAAATCCGGTGCCTGGTCGCCTTCCTTCAGCACGATGTTTCTCCTTTCGCTCCGTCTGCTTCGCCACGCTAACGCCAAGCGGCGCTTACGCCTCCGCCAGCACTCGCTTCAGGACATCATTCACCACTTGCGGGCTGGCTTGCCCGCGTGTTTCGCGCATCACTTGACCCACGAAAAACTTAAACACGCCTTCATTCCCTGCGCGATACTTCGCCGCATTGTCCGCGTTCTTGGCCACCACGCTCCGCGCGATTTTTTCTATCGCGCCCACGTCGGTGATCTGCGCCATTCCTTCGGCGGAGATGATAGCAGCCGCGCCTTTCCCCGTGTCAAACATCGTCGCGAACACTTTCTTGCCGGTGGCGGCGGTGATTTCACCGCTTTCTATCTTCGCCAACAGCTCCGCCAGCGCCCCCGGCGGCACGGGGCAACTCTCGATTTCTTTTCCGGCTTCGTTCAGCCGGCGCAGTAGTTCGGTCGAAATCCAGTTTGCCACCGGCTTCCCAGGAGCGCCCGCCTTCACAGCCGCTTCAAAATAATCCGCCAGCGCGCGCGTCGCGGTCAAAACTCCCGAGTCGTACGGCGTAATTCCATACTCCCGCAAAAAACGGTCGCGCTTTGCATCCGGAAGTTCAGCCATTTCCGCTCGAATTTCTTCGATCAACTTTTCCGGAACCGAAAGAGGCAGCAGATCGGGATCCGGAAAATAGCGGTAGTCGTGCGCAAACTCCTTCGAACGCATTGCTTCGGTTCTTCCAGCAGCCACGTTCCACAGCCGCGTCTCTTGCACGATTTTGCCGCCCGATTCCAGCACGCCGATTTGTCGCTCGATTTCATATTCCAGCGCGTGCTGCAGATATCGAAATGAATTCAGGTTTTTCGCTTCCACTTTCGTCCCGAATTTCGGCGCGCCGCGCAGGCGTACACTCACGTTTGCATCGCAACGCAGCGAGCCTGCTTCCATGTTGCAATCGCTCACGTCCGTGTACTCCAGCACTTGTTTCAAGGTCGTCAGATAGGAATACGCTTCGGCCGGCGTGCGAATATCAGGCTCCGAAACAATTTCCACCAGCGGCACGCCGCAGCGGTTGTAATCGATGTAACTCCAGCGGTCGGAATCGGAAAACCCCTCGTGCAGGTTTTTCGCCGCGTCTTCTTCCATATGCAAACGCGTGATTCCGATCCGCTTTGTCGCGCCCTCGACCTCGACTTCCAGCGAGCCTTCAGTCGCCAGCGGCAATTCGTACATCGAAATCTGGTAGCCCTTCGGCAAGTCCGGATAAAAATAGTTCTTGCGCGCGAACACCGAGCGCTCGTGAATCTTGCAATGCAGCGCAAGCGACGCTCGCACGGCCAGGTCACGCGCTTTCCGGTTCAGCACCGGCAGAGCGCCCGGCAATCCCAGGCACACCGGGCAGGTATTCGAATTTGGCGGGTCGCCGAAGCGGCTCGAACAAGCGCAGAACGCCTTGGTCAGCGTTTTGAGCTGGGCGTGCACCTCCAGCCCAATCACCGCTTCGTAACGCTCCAAAACTTCTGGCGCGATGCCGGGCCGTTCCTGTGTTGTTCGGCTCATTGTTAGCGCAGGATTATAACATCCGCGCCCGCGCTACGCCTTCGCCACCCACGAAAGCCTTCCACGCCAAAATGGGACCCTCTTAACTCGCGATGAAGATTCCGGCTTTACCTTATTGATGACTTTGGTCTCCACCCCAGACGTAGTGTATTCCGACGCGGTAACCCCGCCCCAGTGCAGGATATCCAACTGCGTCCTGATACTTCCGATCAAATAGGTTCTGCACCTGTGCAATTGCCGAAAGCCCTCTAGCTACTGGAACGGTCGTCGCTGCATCCCAGCGCACGTAGCTCGGGTCGCTCGTAATGCAAGGGCCTGTACACATGTCTCCAACGCGTACGCTATCGAAATCGCTGTCCGTGCGGCGGCCCACGTAATAGCCAGCCATGCTGATGTTGGCCCAACGGAAATGTGCGTTGGCGATCAGGCTCGCCGAGTTCAGCGGCCGCTTGAAAAGACGATTCCCCTGTGCCAGCGCCGGATCCATTAGCGGATTAGTGGTCTTTAGCACTTTCGAGTCGTCATAGGTGTAGTTACCCACGATGTTCAGCCAATGCAGCGGCTTCGCCTGTACTGTCGAATTGATGCCGTTGGCCCGAGCCAGGTCCGTGTTGAAGAAGCTTCCATCGAACGCCGGACAGTTCGGATTGTTCGTGACGCTTGCGAAACTCACGATGTCCTGAAACCGGTTGAAGAATGCCGTGGCGGAAAAACGAACCCGGTCCGAAGCGAGTACCTGATCAAATCCCACATCCACTGTACGACTACGTTCTGGATCGAGTTGTGGGCTGCAATCCGGAGGAAGGGATTCCGGCTCTTTAATTCCCAGGCCGTATGAAGCGCGCAGTCGCGTCGATCCCCAGAATCCCGCACCATAACGCAACGCGTAAGCTGCGCCTACACGCGGCACTGCGCGCACGCCGTAAAATCCGTTGCCATCTATGCGCACACCCGCAATCATCGTCAGCCGGTGCGCGACTTGGTAGTGCGCTTCCACATAACCCGCTTGATTGTGCCGCGCAGTCGCTCCGCCATTTTCCACTTCGAAGAAATATCCAACGGACACGCCGCCATTAGGAAAAAGATAGGACGATTGCTCGTTCAGCCCCGCGCGATTGAAATCTGAAGGAAAAGAACCAAAGGGCCCCACATCAAGCGAATAGTCGCGAGATTCGAATCCGATGATCTGGTGTTGCCAGTTGCCTGTCTGAAAATCCCAGGTCAACCCTGAGGAGAAATTGTGAAGAACCGTGTGTTGTCCCGGCACAAAAAAATCAGGACCAAGTGCCGTTTGCCCGGGCTGACCCGCGTCGCTAGAACTATTCCGCAATGTCAGCCGCAGTGTGTCCGTATCCGAAAGCTTCCATCCGAAATTTCCCCACAAGTTTGTGTCGCGGAAATAATTGTCCGGACCCTGCCCGTCGCTGTCGAAATAAGCCGCACCCGCCGAATAATCGAAAGCCCCCAGCATGCCGCTTAACTGGCCCGAAGTGTGTTGAGTATTAAACGTTCCACCGTCGGCGTTCAATTCCAGTACCGGCTCGCTGGTATTGCCGCGATGCGTGAAAATCTGCAGCACGCCGGTCATCGCGTCGGATCCATAGAGCACGCTCGTTGCACCGTGCACCACTTCAATCTTGTCAATTCCCTCCAGCGAGAAATTAGAAAGATCCACCAGTCCGCCCGGTTGGTTCACCGGCACTCCGTCAATCAGCACCTTGGTGTAATTTGAATTTCCCCCGTCTAGAAAAAACGTGGTCGAGCCCCCCATTGGACCGAGTTGCGAAAAACTGATGCCGGGTATCCCCTGCGTCAGCGGTGTCAGCCAAATTGCTCCCCGCTGATCTATTTCCTCGCGAGTCACAATGTTCACCAGCGCAGCCGTATTCTCGATCGTCGCGGGTTCGGCGGATGCGCTCACCACCACGTCCGCAGACATTGGCTCAAGCTGCAGCCGAACGTCCCAAGTCTTCACCTCGCCGGCCGCGAGCGTGAATTCCTGCTCCTCTCGCTTGAACGACGGATGTTGAATGCTTACGCGGTATCGTCCGGGTTTTAGGACCAGCCAAAATCTCCCGTCCGCCCCACTCGGCCCGCTGACGCTTGCTCTGGCTGTGTCCAGCGGCCGTGCTACGACAATCGCGCCAACGACCGCCGCGCCACTGGGATCCGTTAACGTCCCGTTGATTGTGGAGGTTTGTTGCGCTTGCGTAATAACAGGCAGGAAAAACAGAATTCCAGGAAGGCTTGCTGAAACAAAAACCAAAACCCGTAGCAGTCTCATTTTTTCCTCCTCTCCCTCTCGCGCGGGAGTTGAAGGTTGTCCTGAAAATTTGCGATCAGCCCCGGCTCGCTCTGAGATCCGATGAAATCGAATCGTAGGGTCGGCCAGCTAGCCGCATCGCATACTGTTCAGAATTGAGATTCCGCTCGGTTTCCTGGCTCGGCGGCTTGCCCATCTTCATCAAACATCATTCCGAAGAGATGGATATCAGCGCAGCCTTCCCATCGCTGCTTCGAATTGCAATTCCCTGCAATCCAAAGCCAACGACAGTGGCACGCGCCGAAAATTCTCCGCTTTACAGTCGCGCGGCGGCGACGGATTTTCACCGTCTTCCCGTGCGCGGAGTCTCGGTTTGGTGGACGGCGCTGCATCTCTGCATGTCGCCGCTTGCGGAATTTGGTTGCCCTCTTCCGCGATGCTGAAAACAAATCTGCCCGCGTTAGTGACTGCCTCGCAAAATCACGCGGGGACGCCCGCTGTAACCTATTTCAACTTCCAGCGGCGCGTCGAAAACTTCCTGGAGCAATTCCCGCTGATAAACTTCCGCCGGCGTTCCGATGCGCGGGCACTTCCCTTTATGCAACAGCACAATGCGATCGGAAAATTCCGCCGCAAGATTCAATTCGTGCGTCACCACGATCACGCTGTAGCGGCTCTCGTCCGCCAGCCGCCGCAGTCTCCGCAGCAATTCCACTTTGCCGCCGATATCCAGATGCTGTGTGGGCTCATCGAGCAGCAGCAGGGACGGTTGCTGCACTAGAGCGCGCGCCAGAATCACGCGCTGCTTCTCGCCGCCGGAAAGATGATCCATCCAGCGGTCTCGCAGCGCGTCCGCTCCTACCTGCGCCAGCGCGTTTCCCGCGAGCAGGCAGTCCTCGTCCGATTCGAACCGCAGCCTTCGCCCGTACGGATAGCGCCCCTGCAAAACGTATTCCCACACGCGCAGCGGAAACAAAAGTTCGCTTTCTTGCGCCACCAGCGCGATTTTCTGCGCACGCACGCGTAAATCAAGCTCGCTGATTTCCATGCCGTCAACTTCAATTCGTCCCGAAAGCGGCTTCAGAAGTCCCGCGAGCAATTTCAGCATCGTGGATTTCCCGCTCGCATTCGGCCCCAGTATCGCTACCAGCTCGCGTTGCTGCGCAATGAAACTCACCGGCCCCAACGTAAATTTCGGCGCCGATCGGTCCGTCGCCGCATACGCGTAGCTCGCCTGTTCCACTTTCAGCCGCAGGCTTGGGCTCGCGCTGTAAGGCACTCGCTGCGACTCCGGCAGCACCACGCCTCCCGCGCCCGCGCTCATCGCATTCTCCGGCGCATCAGATAAATAAACACGGGCGCGCCGGCCAGCGCCGTCATCGCACCTACCGGCAATTCCGTGGGCGCCACCACCGTGCGCGCCAAAGTATCAGCCAGCACGATCGCAATGGCACCGCCAATCGCCGCCGTCGGAATCAGCAAACGATAATCCGTGCCGAAAAACATTCGCATCACGTGCGGAACCAGCAGTCCCACGTACCCAATCGCGCCGCTCACCGAAACCGCCAGCCCCGTCAGCACCGAAGCCGCGATATACACGACAAACTTCACGCGATTTACGTTTACGCCCAAGTGCCTGGCTTCTTGTTCTCCCGTGAGAATCAAATTCAGATCCGAAGACGTCGTGTACATCGCGCCCGCCGCCACGATGAACACAAAGAATAGAAATCCCAGCCATCCCAAAACATTTGTCGTCGGAGGCGGCGCCGTGAGATCGCCCATCAGCCAAAAAGCAATGCTGCGCAGCTCCGAACCGGTGACCATCGTCAGCAAAAACATAATGATCGCCGAAAGAAATGAAGCCGCTACGATGCCCGCAAGCAAAAGCGTCGGGCTGTCGAGTTGCCCGCCACGCCTTCCCAGAAAATATACTCCAGCGATCGTGGACGCGGCTCCTATAAACGCAGCAATTTGAATTGCTCCCACCGTGTGCGGCGCGACGATCAGGCTTATGATCGCGCCCAGCGCCGCGCCGCTTGAAACTCCCAGCACGTACGGGTCGGCCAACGGATTGCGCAAAAGCGCCTGAAAACCTGCACCGGCCGTCGAAAGCGATGCTCCCACCAAAATTCCCAGCGCGATTCGCGGCAGGCGCAGCCCGAAAACCACTTGCCAGAATTCCACCGGCACCTCGTCGCGGCGTCCCATCGCAGCTTTGTACAGCGTGCTCACAATATCGCGCACCGAAATCGGATACGCTCCCATGCGCAACGAAATCACCACCATTACAAACAGCACTCCGAAAAGTCCGGCGCAGGTCCAAAGAATCCGTCGCGGCGTCAGAGGGCGCACGATACGCACTCCTTCTTCGTGCACGCGCTCGCGACCATCTCCCATTGCACGCGAGCTCCGCCCACCAAGTCTCTTCCGCCCGAATTCAACGCAAAGGCTTCCGGATGCAATTCCCGCGCGAGCTGTTCGATCGCGCCGATCAATCCCGGAGACGGCCGATCGATTTCATCGCTGGCCACCACCACGTGCCCCATCTCGACGGCCTTCAGCGCCTTCCACGCAGGCCGCGCTCGCAGACCGCTCAATTCGCTCGCCGCATCCGATTCCGAGTGCTCGCTTGTCAACACGATGTACTCCGGCTGCAGCCGCACAACTTCTTCGATGCTCACCTGCGGCCAATTCTGCTGGGCCACAATCGCGGATTCCGCGCCCGCCCATCGCAGCGCATCCGCTATAAAAGTATTCTGTCCAATCGTGATCAGCGGGTCCTCCCACACCACGAACAGCACGTGAACCAGCGGCAATTCCGCGATTCGCGCGTGCACTGCGTCGAGCCGCGCCTGCAATTGCGCCACGAGTGCCGCGCCCTGCTCGCTCGCGCCCATCAAATCCGCCATGCCTGCGACGGAATCCAGCATCCCGCGCACCGTGTGCGGATCGCTCGTGTACACCGCGATGCCCAGCCGCGCCAGCGCGTCCACCGTTTCCGGCCGGTTGATCGAAGTCGTCGCCAGCACCAGGTCCGGATGCAGCGCGACAATCGCTTCCAGGCTCGGCGTCTGCGGCGAGCCTACGTGCGGCTTCAATTTCGCGGCTGGCGGCGTATCGCAAAAGCTTGTATCCCCCGCGAGCCTGTCTTCCAAACCGAGCGCGTAAATTGTTTCCGTCAGATTCGGCGCCAGCGTCACGACGTGTCGTACCGAAAACGGAATCGCCACGCGCCGCCCCGTTTCATCCGTCACAATTTTCACCGCGCGCTTGAAGTTGGCCGATTGCACCGGCGCGCCCGCTGCAGAAATCGCTCGGCAGCATACCAGCGCAAAA